>Ga0307514_10000131_pt1 | contig 210526 bp, 174 predicted proteins | sample 16_EM_MG_FD_203088 | JGI IMG/M metagenome (GOLD analysis project Ga0307514, IMG submission 203088) | Populus trichocarpa ectomycorrhiza microbial communities from riparian zone in the Pacific Northwest, United States - 16_EM | ecosystem: Host-associated > Plants > Roots > Unclassified... | reverse complement strand
GTATCATAATGCTAACGTTTCGGATGTAGATTCATTGTCAACTCACAGCGATGGCACCAAAGGGCAGCAGCAAAGGAAAGGGGAAGGCTAGGGCAAAGATGCCGACATCGGTTATAAATTGATGCTTGTCGTTGGATCGGGACTGTATAAAGGGATTGATCTCGGAACACATCTGTGGACTCATACGGATATACAATGTTTGCGGCGTCAAGGACGAGAGGGCATGTGACCTCTTTTATGATATAATCTTTCTTGCTCCAATCAGGACTCACCACTTTTCACAATTCCAGCTGATGTGGCCGCACCGCAGGAGCAGCAGTTCGCCTTTTCGGGAGTGGTGGGCTGCCTTCCGCTCATATATGGGGCAAATGTTTGACAAAACCCGTGATCAAATGAACAATTGGAGGTGGGACAACCCCCATGCCTTCGAGGATCAAGTTGATCGCTCCAATCAGCAGACAACCAGATTGGTGAAGGTTAAACGCACCGGCGAGCATTTCTCTTTGTATGGTAGCGATGATCTCATGGCAAAGATTGAGCCAACAAGCTGCTGGCAGTACAAGCCAGGCAATGTCCTGGCCGTAAGATCACTGAATTGGGATGAGATAATCGATGAGGATGATGATGATGAGAACTGGGCGGATCCCGGAGCGCCGAGCAGTGGAAGGAGCCGTCCTGGCGATGGCAATGACAATGACAATGGCGAGGGTGAGAAGGTCACGTAGGGTGGTGAGAAAGGGACGGGAAAAGGAAAGGGAACAAAGGACGGGAAGGGGAAAGGGAAGGGGAAGGGTAAGAGAAACGGTAAAGGGAAAGGTATTGTTAAACAAACACCAGGGGGATATGATATCTCTCGTGCCGTTACTTTGCAGTTGCAGAAGGAAAAGCATGAGGCAGACTCGGACATGGAGGGCTAACTAGAGCGGGTATATTTCGAGCCGGAAGCATCGCCCGCCATGTCCATTTCCTCCAATGATGATACCGACTTTACCGAGAAGTCGGACAGCGAATATGACTCAGAACTTGACCGTGATGTGGATATTCGCATGAAGGATGATGTGGACGCACCGGACGGTGTTGATTTAGACGGCGATGTGGATATGGAAAGGGATGGTGACGATGATGAGGAGGAAGATGAAGAGGAGGAAGATGAAGAGAAGGAAGATGAGGAGGAGGTGGAGGAGGAGGATGAGGATGAGGAGGAGGATAAGGATGAGGATGATGGCAAAGAACCTCGGACGATTGGCCAGGGAGAGATGGTATATACATCGGCTGACGATGCTGATACCATGGTAGACGATGAGCCAACCGTGCTACCTGAGCAAGGCCAGGAGATGCGCGAGCATTCCCCACGGCCAGAACCTCTGGCGCCTGCCCCACGGCCACAAACCCCGGAGCCTTCCCCACGACCACGAACTCTGGAGACTCATACCCTCAGTGGGCTGTAGTTTTTGGGGCTTGTGAAATCCCAAAAATCTCGCCCAGTGGTGCCAACTCTGCGAGAAGCTGAGGCAGCCGGAAAGACCTGCGATGTCAATGTGGAGCAGCAGCTACTCAGCGAATCGGCAGGTGGCGACAGTCCCCCCGATGTCCCTCTCCCAGATGTCCCTCTCCCAGATGTCCCTCTCCCGGATGTCCCTCTCCCGGATGTCCCTTTCCCGGATGTCCCTTTCCCGGATGTCCCTCTCCCGGATGTCCCTCTCCCGGATGTCCCTCTCCCAGATGTCCCTCTCCCAGATGTCCCTCTCCCAGATGTCCCTCTCACAGATGTCTCTCTTCCCGATGTCCTTCTCCCCAATGTCCCTCTCCCTGATATCCCTCCCTCTGAGGCACGCCCGGATGGCTCGGTAGCCGAGGAGTGAACCAGTACTCGCATTGTATTTGGGTTACAGTCGGGTTCTTATCTTGTGAGTTTCCATTGCTGTAATCTATCCATCTCAGGCACTGATTAAGGCACGCATGGAGGTGTTTTGTTCGTTTGGGTTAGGGTTGTGGGATTGTTCATTTCCTTTGTTCTAATCTATTTATCTTAGGCATTGATTATTACACGTGTCGCGAGGTTTTTGGATTGCTCAGGGTTTATTTTTTATTTATTCATAGTATTATGGGACATTGCGCTGATGCAGTGTTTTTGCAACTCCTGGCGTGATGGTGTTGAGGATCAATAAATCTCCCAAGTATCGTGAGCTTATGCCCACACCAGACTGCTCAGGCCCAGCTCCCACTTTCGTCCCTTTCTACAGTGAATACTCCACTCCTCCCGTGTCGTCGACAATGCCAGAGAAGACCCTATTCCGTTGCCCCGAATTTTCATGCCGAAAGAAGTTCACCTCAGACAGCTGGCAACTTAAACATATCAAATTACACCATCCTGAACACCTTCAAGTTGCAAAGAATCTGACTGCTCGCAGCGCGCCCCGACGTGTTGAACCCGCTCAGCCTCGTGAATTCAACGCTAACAAAGATTCAGTCGAAGACTTTGATGCATTTCCCTACCTCGAACACATTGAAAATATCACAGACTCGGAGTCTCAACCACCGCCGCCTCGTCAGCCGCGGACGGAAACATACCCCAGCGCCGGCACTCCGCTAAGCGATTACATTGCTAAGACATGGGAACGCGACGCTCAGGGTTGCCTTGTGACGAACCTATAGAACAATCCCTACTACCTGTTTACGACGCGTGAAGAGTACAAATATATCCAGTGTAGGATCAAGAAGAAGGGTATGAAGACGTACTATGACAACATGCTGAAGGAAGAAAACACCGCTCTGTGTTTCCCAAGCTTCAAAAATGGTGATGGTGTCCAGAAGCTCGTGGCTAGCATGCCAGATATTCAGGCTCTTGGGGAGTGGGAACTACACACTCTCGAGGATATGAGATGGAATAACAATCACCAACGGCCTATCAAATACTGGAGTCGAGACATCATCAAAAGCATGAGATGGTCGATGCGGCAGCCAGCCTACACTGAGCATCTCAATTAAGCCCCTCAGCGATGCTTTAACAGCGATATGCCACCGAAACGTCTCTATACTGAACTTGCACGCTGCAGACTGGTGGTGGGAGACACAGGTAAGCAGATATACTCAAGGATAATAACGTGTTAATCGAGGTCAAGGCAACGCTCAGACTGGGCAATACACTGGTTCGCATGATCTTCATGTCCGACGGAACACATCTCCCAAATTTTGCTGGCGACAAGCAAGAGTGGCCCGTATATATGACAATTGGCAATCTATCTTCGAAGATCCGCCAGATTGCCTAAGCGCACACCATCGTAATGGTTGCTCTCCTGCCGATTCCGATCATGAACCGCACTATTCCTCAGAAGCGGCTGGATGAGCAGGGGCAAACAAACCGAGAGTTGCTGAACAAAGTACTCCAGCTGGTACTCCAACCTCTCACCTTTAAACATAATGCCAACGCCAAGAGTGGGTATTACAACGTTCACTGTGCAGATGGCAACTTCAGGCATTGCAAACCGGTTTTAGCAGCATGGCTTGCAGATTGCCCTGAGTATAGCGACCTACATCATCTCAAGCGGCATGTCTGTTTTTGATGCGAGTGTCCAAAGAACAAACTTGGAGATTATGTCCCTTCTGACAAGCAACACTCCCGGCGGGATCACAACCTATATAGAATACTCAGCGATGCCAACACCAAGGCAGCCGATGCTGAACTCTCGTCGCGCCATGTCCACCGAGGATTCGACGTGTTTCGACATAATCCCTGTATCGTGAGCAACCTCCCGAAGCCCGACCTCCTCTATACAATGCAGATCGGCATGCTTGACCACCTCCAGAAGTGGATTTTCCACTTCATGAAGACCCACGAACGGCTTGACAAGTACAATCCAATCTGGTTATCCGTGCCTGCTTACCACGACCTCGCACCAAAAAATAAGTCATATGAGGAAGTTTCTCAATGCAATGGGAAGGAGATGAAAGAAATGAACCGGTAGTTGTAACCCAGTCTCTACGAGGTGGAAGCCCCACTCAGCGTCCCATATTCAATTGCACAATTGAGTGCACACAGGCAGTGTTAGAATTCTATATGTATACTCGATATAAATCTCACGTTGTTGCAACTTTGAGCTACATGGAGGATGCCTTGCATCGTTTTCACACCTTCAAAGATGTTTTCTTACTCAAGCAAGCCGGCAAAAAGGCGAAGGCCAAAGCCAATGCCCTGAGAACGGAACTCGTGAAGAAGCGAAAGGTAGATGGGGAAACAAAGGCTGAAACTTGGACGCCGTCCAAGAAGCGGCGCAAAATGAACGCCTGGTGGGATTATATCAGCCAGGAGATAGATGTTTCCAAGGAGTTGGATGCCGACTACAACTTTCCGAAGATCCACTTGATGTCTCATTGGGTCGAACAGATTCGTCGATACGGAGCCTTGCAACAGTATTCTGCCGAGAGACAGGAACAAGCACATAAAACAAACCTCAAGGACGGTTGGAACGCCTCCAATCACAATCTCAACTACCTGCCGCCACTAATCACCTTTCAGCGTCGCATTCTCTGCTTCGAAATCAGAGAGCTCAATCTCCAAGCCCTCGCTCAGCGTCGGGAGAACAGCGCTGCCGCCTGCAAAGTCCTCCCTTCCGGTGCTGATCAGGCTGCCCCCCTGGGCTCCCAGTCATATGAGAAGCCTGAATTCATGGGGCCCCAAAACCGCCGTGATGGAAAGTATCCTGACGCTATGATCAAAGACTTCAGAGCATTAATCGACAGTACACAAGACGCAACGCACCGCGTGGCAATATACAGCGGCATGAATGAGTCAATCGAGCATAAGAGTCATAACAAGACGTATATATCGGATGAACAACTGCATGCAATGGAGCTCTGTATTTACCATGGTATTAAGGTTCAAGTTGAGGGTTTAGAAGGTGAATGCATATCTCAGATGTGTCGATGCACAGAAAGCCAGAGCTTGTGCGGAGGGGATCAACGGAACGACTGGGTATGGGTAAAGCAACGCCCGGGGAGGTGTTATGGCGCATTGAATGGGCGTCTCCCGTGGCAACTGCAACGACTATTCAAAATCAAACTCCTAAACGAGGATGGAGCTTTCGTTGAGTACTGGTTAGCCCTGGCGCTCACCACAATACCTGAAACTCAGGTAACTTGGATCCTGTCTCGAAATTTGTACAAGTGCAAAAAGCACAGGCAGCCGTTGCTTTGCAAGTTTTCAGCGTGAGAAATATTGTCGGCTACGTGCACGTCATTCCAGAGATAGCTACTAGTAGTAAGACAGGAGACGGATGAAACGAACGATGGATTGTCAATAGCCACATAGATCTGGTGACTTGGAATGATGTGTATAATCAGTAAAGAGAGAATTGCATTTTGCGCGCAGGTAAAAGGAATACGAGAAGAGATTTTCGCAGCGTTACCCATCACCTTGCAATCCCGTATAATTAGTAAAGAGAGAATTGCATTTTTCCCGCTGGTGGAAGTGACAGGAGGAGAGGTTTTCGCAGCGTCACCCATCGCCTTGCAATCCCTTATAATTAGTAAAGAGAGAATTGCATTTTGCGCGCAGGTAGAAGGAACACGAGGAGAAATTTTCGCAGTGTCACCCATCACATTGCAATCCCGATGCAAGCGCGTACCCAATGAACCCATTCCGATGTATCGTAACAGTTGGCCACAACGCCAGAGTGATCGATTAAAATAGGAGACAAGCAGAACGAGAAGAAACGGTGAAACAGCGATCAGAGGGCGATATGGAACCGGACGCGTTGAATTGACGCCGGGCGCACAGTAATCTGCCACTGGGGTGTTTCTGACGGCTCTGACGGAGCGCATCCACTCCGACGGAGTCATTCCGCCCGGACGGAAATATCTTTTGCAGATGGTAGTGCTATCCAGTTCTCAATGAGTGCTGATGTGGGTGCCTCTGTGAAGAAGTCATTTATCAATGACGGGTAGGTAAGGGTCATTGTCTTGTCCTATCTGACAAGCAACACGGGCTCCAATCTACATTATAATTGCGAAAATTCCGTCATGATAGAACAGGGTATATATTATTCAATGGAACATCAGGCAAGCTCACATGTCTGGCAGATTGGTCAACAGCAAACGCAATGCACAACTAGATTCGTAACCCTTGCCACAATTGATCAGTTGATTGAAAACACCCAGCGGACGAAGCAATCACCAATGCTATATTCGCTGGGAGTTCTCCAGAACGCGGCCAGAGAGGACATTGATTGCAATGATTTCCCCGCAGGCACTCCAGTCTGCTGTGATTGGTCAATATAACTATGTAATAATGGACGTTAGTGAATTTGTGATCTGTCCATTCTATCCATTTCTAGGTCTGCGCTTTTTTTCCTTCTAGGTTAGTTCTTAAGTTTGGGATCTCTTGTTCGGGTTCACAGGTTTGGTCTCATTTGGGGTTTCCGGGTTTGCCCCGCAGAGTCTTGGGTCGCGTTTGGTTTACCTCACGATTGTCTTTTGGGAAGGTTTCGAGCTGTATAAATGACTAGTACCGACGAATGGAGTAATTTAGTCGCTTACTTTGACTGCCGACCAGCCTGACTGCGACTCTGACAGTAGCCACTCTGTCAGCAGCCACTCTGACAGCAGCCACTCTTACAGCAGCCACTGCGACAACAGCCACTCTGACAGAAGCCCTCTGACACCAACTCTGACAGCAGCCACTGCAACAACAGCCACTCTGACAGAAGCCCTCTGACAACACCTCTGACAACAATCTGACAACTGCTGTAACAGCGACTCTCCAAAGTGTTTGCTATGAACATGCTTGGTGGACAAAAAGTCCTTATCATTTAACAATGCAAAAACTCTATTGGTAAGCACTCTTCAAGCATATTGCCCAGCAAGTGCTCTTCAGTCAAGGCAACAATAAATGATTATTTCAGTACTAGCTAAAACAATATTGAAGGGACACCAAGATGTTGAACTATACCGACATTCCTCAATACCGACAACAGCTCAGACTACCCCCCGAAGATTCAAACAAGCTAACAAAATGAATATGCAGTGCGGAAGGACAATAGTTCTATCCAATGAGATATCCATACCACCTGGTTGTAGGCTCAAGTTTGTGTTTAGTGTGTATTCACTTACAAGATTTGAAAGATACTTGCTGTGCCAAAGAGGGATGCTTGAATGTTTTTGAATACAAATTTGACTTAGCACAAGTTTGATGGGCTTGGCTGCAGAGCTGCTACATGGAGTAGCCTCCACTCTCTTAGTCTCTTCAACCAATATATTATCATTGGACTGGCACCGTTTGAGGCTTTGGGACGCATGGCTAGTTGTAGCAGGCATTGTAGGGTAGTTAGGTAGCAGGCATTGAAGGGTAGTTAGGTAGAGGACGTCATGGGTAGAGAATGCAATTCTACGCCCTACAAGAGTACAAATTCTAGTGCCTGTGTATCAAAGTACTCCATGACCTATCTATATACTACACACTCCCAACATAAAGTGTCCACAATCAGCTGAAGTACCACATAGTAAATTACAATGCGTTCATAACTTTGATTTATCTACCCAATACCTGGGCCACACCGTAAACTCCAATGGTTCCGTGACATTGATTCATCGATTTCAATCGCATGGCTCATTGTGAGGAAAATATGCGAATTGAGCAGAATTCGGCTCCGACAAGGTTGCACAGACAGGTTGCTCTGTCAAGGTCGCACTTACAAGGTCCCTCTGACAAGGTCCCTCTGACAAGATTACTCTGACAAGGTTGCACAGCCAGGTCGCTCTGTCAAGGTCGCACTGACAAGGGCCCTCTGCCAAGGTCCCTCTGACAAGGTTGCTCTGACAAGGTTGCACAGACAGGTCGCTCTGTCAAGGTCACACTGACAAGGTCCCTCTGACAAGGTCCCTCTGACAAGGTTGCTCTGACAAGGTTGCACAGACAGGTCGCTCTGTCAAGGTCGCACTGACAAGGTCCCTCTGTCAAGGTCCCTGTGACAAGGTTGCTCTGACAAGGTTGCTCTGACAAGGTTGCTCTGACAAGGTTGCTCTGACAGGTTGCTCTGACAAGGTTGCTCTGACAAGGTTGCTCAGACAGGTTGCTCTGACAAGCACATCCTACTGATCTAATATGCACAGTGCCAATTTCGTATGGCCAACACTAACTACTTACTTTACCTTAGATCTGGGAACACTAGCGGTCACAAACCTGATATGGGATAACAGTGGCGCACCGAGTGAAACGAAATCTTTCTCAGCTGCCTTCGTAGGGATATGAGGGCCTACCCACTAACCAACTGGAACTACTACCCATAGGGATATGCATCATCCAACACTTAGCTGGGTCAGGTACCTCCCGAATCTACTTAGGTACCTACTGCTATACATTAGAGAGCTGCACTGCAAATCCCATCGACCTCCAACCATGTGCAGTTTCATGATGCGATACTACATGCAATGCAATATTCGAATTATATGGCCTTCATTTTGTTCACACTTGGCTCAGGTCAGCGGCCGTTGCTAATGGAGCGCTGGTGGAGGGATCTGGCTGGACTTGGAGGAGCAAACCATTCGGGACAGTTTCTGCCCCTTCGACTCGCATCGCAGTGAAGACGATACTGTGCCATATCCAGATCCAACTGTGTAGTTGGATCTGCAGAGGATGATCCCAGCGTGGTTGTGGGAGAAGTGTCTCATAGTGTGGCCCAACATAGGGGTTTGTGGGCAAGAATACAGTCAAGAAGATTGGCAGATTACTGAAACTGAACAAAGTAGTATCATATCAATTCTAACTGATGGAATCTATAAAACTTACTCTAAACCTGGGGAAGTCCAGTATAACTTTGACTCTGATATTAGAGACCCAATGTATATGGTATAACTCTGACAATTACCTCAACTCTGACAATTTCCGCAACTCTGACAACCGCCCTACTCTGATATAGGAAGCAATCTCATATATAATATGGCATTACTTCAACTTTGACTCGGGAGACACAATGTACACAGTATAACTTCGACTCTGATAATTTCCCTAACTCTGAAAACAACCCTACTCTGATACGGAAAGCAGCCTCACCTATAACACGTCATTACTTCAAATTTGACTCAGGAGAACCCAACGTATACGGTATAATTTTGGCTCTGACAATTACCTTAACTCTGACAATTCCCATAACTCGAACAACCACTCTACTGTGATACGGGAAGCGACCTCACCTATAATATGGCATTACTTCAACTTTGACTTGGGAGACCCAACGTTTATTGTATAACTTTGACTCTGACAATCACCCTAGCTCTGACTATCACCCTAACTCTGCCAATCACACTAACACTGACAATCACCCCAACTCTCACAATCACCCTAACTCTGACAATCACTGTAACTGAGAACTACGCTACTCTGACACCGGAAGCAACCTCGCCAATACAGTATTTACTTCAACTCTGCCATTGAAGACCCAAAGTATACGGTATAATCTCAACTGTGACAATGAACTTGATCCTGACACGTTTACAGCATAACGTCGACTTGTACATGGACCATAACTCTGACACAGGAACCAACATCATCGGGTCCATTTCCAACTCTGACAAGGTTGTTTTCAGGTGACAGGAGATTGAAATGTACTGTATAATAAACGGTCACAAGCTGTCAATTCCGTGTTCATGCAAAGCCGATACACTCGACACCAACCTGCACAGCAACATACAATGCAAAGAAAGGCACACGGAACCAGATCTGGCAGCAGTATCCGCAACCCTTCTAGAACATCCGCCAGCAGCAGTGGTCACCCTGATCAAAATCCCCGTGGTAGGTCCCAGGGCAGCTGCAGCGGCAACCATCATCAAATCTTGAGTGCCAGTGGCCATGGAACTGACTCAAATCAAAATTGCCAACAATGGCACAAATCCGGGGGCGATAATCGCGGTAACGAGAGCTCGGCAGTCCAGTTGATGACTGATTGAGATGACGATGACGATGAACTGCGATCCCCAGGTCGAAGAACCCGCATATTACATAACTGTAGTCATTCTTCCAGTTTGAACAACCTATGAGGGGTAATAACGCATCCAGCACGACATTTGTATCTGATTGACAATTTCTAGGTGCGAACACCTAGTCCTACCCGCAGCAAGCGATGGGTTAGTAGGAGCAGAAATGACCATCCCTGCATTTGACTGACTATTTCTTGTTGCAAACACCTATTTTGTCTGACAACCAGTGGCGGGCAAGTAGAAGCAGAAATGTCCACCCCCACATTAACCAACAATACCTAGGCACAATCGATCTCTCTTTCTCCTGGTAACCCGTGGGGGGGGGGTAATAACCATACCCGCATCCAACATTAAACTCTCTAGCTGACAATACATAGTCATTGCAATCACCCTGTTACACTCCTCCAGGGAACCAGGAGCACTATGCTCAGCAGGTAAGAGCAACATTTCCTTATGGTCTTTGACTTTGTGCAACCTCTCTGACTTAAACAACACCTAGATGCAAAAGCGGAATTGGTCCCTCATCGATACTGGCCGCCGGCAAAAATGTATGGTGGGTGACATCGGTGTGCCAAAAGATGTTTGGGACATTGCCTGAGATCTAGTCTTTTGCAGAATTCTTAGTAAGGACCCCTATACAGTCGATGTCGACACACTGTCTGAGGAAAGCTACAAGGAAGCGCACGAAATTCTGAGTACAGAAATCAAGGAGTTTGATGTCTCAAAAGCAGCTATCCACACAGTAAGTATTTGCCTGTTTCAAGCCCTGTTGAGCAACACTGACAACCAAGCTAGTGGATCGCCAATCAGCTGCCCGAGCACTCTTCGCGGTACCAGATAGTGCAGTTGTGCCCGATGAATATGCCACTCACTTTCGGACCCTTTCGAAACAACACTGACAAAAGGTAGTAACAGGGCTAATCTCTTATTGCACATACCGGTATCATCATTCAGACTGTGAGAGTGAAGCATGACTGAACACCATTGATTCTATTAATCTCCTGACAATCAACTTAGATACCGAAAAAGATATTTCTGTATTGTTCGCTATCGGGGGTGATGGCAAAAACCTTCTTCGACAACTCAAAGCATAATTTGACGGGTCAGCCATATATGTCCCACTTCACCGATCAGGTGACAGCAGGGTGTTGTTACTTGCTTCAAATGCAGTAAAGCATTCCTTGGACAACTGGGCTAGGGGCAGTTTCCTCTGCGTGGTATATGAAGCAGATACATTCAAGATTATGCAGAACACTGTTGTGGACATACATATCTGACATTTTTGTAGGTAAATATAGTTATCTATTCGAACAATGGGAAAGTATCCCACCAGAGAGACAAAAAATAATCTTGGCTATACATATGGACAGGATCAACGCAATCAATAGTCGAGATCAATAAGCATCTGCTGCCACACCGTAGGATCTGGAGACAGTAATCGACGATGAGGACGTGAGCTGCTCATGGATATAGTATATATTAGTTTGATGATATAGTATTCGAATACAAGGGATGGAAAACTGACTAATTTCATTCCACCCATAAATGGTTTTAAAATCACGATTAGTATGGCAATCGGTGAAATAGATATCTTGATTCTAAGAATTGACAGTGAGTCCTGACAAAGATCACGGCGAGTTTACGTGCGGACTCTGACAGCTGACTGTGGGCTCTGACAAGATCTGTGCGATAACATTAGATAGCTCTGACAACATCAGGGTGACTGTATGTGCGGACTCGGACAACTGACGGTTGGCTCTGACAATACTATGGCCATAGCATGACAAGCCTCTGACAAGACCATGGCGAATATACGTTCCGACTCTGACAACTGACAGTCGGCTCTGACAAGACCAGGCCGATAGCATGAGAATCATCTGACAAGATCACGGCAACTTTACGTGCTGACACTGACATCTGACAATGGGCTCTGACAAGCCCAGGGCGACAGCATGTGGAGCCTCTGACCAGATCATGGCAACTACTCTGGCAACCAACAGTGAGTTTTGACCAGACAGTGCGATTGCACAAGTAGCCTCTGCCAACTAATCTACAGTGCAGATCTACCATGATTAATTCAACCATATAGTTCACACACACTCTCGCTATCACCCCGAGAGTATCTAGTTAGTACAGCAAAGTAAAGAGGTAAGGTAGAAATACTACTGTAAGCTTACCGTGAATTACATGTTTACTATCCACATTATGTATAATGGCTCTAGGCCTAATTCCAATATCCGCCGTTATGGCTGTTATGGGAGACTACTGGAGGTTTTTTAGCTTACGGAAAATGAGACATGGCGAAATGACTTTTTCCCGATGCAGTGAGTATGCTAGCTAGGCCTTTCAGAGGCCAAGACTGCCAGAGATTTGTATACTGCAAGCAATGAAGATTCCCATGTGCAGATGGCTATGAACCGAGTATGGATGATTAGAGACTGCACATCCCACAGGTGTCCACAGGAAGCTTCCTTTAAGCTGCCTGTGTGCACATAGCATAGTCTGTACTCAGTTTCGAATTGTGCTGATGTCCCAGTTGTTGATATTCCCACACCTTGCTACCCCACACCTGAAAACCACCGCAGGATTTTGATTTGAGTAATCCACCATCCCCTGACAGGGGCCAAAAATATGAATAAGGCATGGCATACTACTGCGGGAAATATTCTTTCCCCACTGAGACATCTTGAAATATCTGGTCCCAGCTCAAAATGGTATTCTGCAGATGGATTCCAGATACAATATTGTCCTCATTTCGCTGTCTGGGTAGGCAATTATTTGTAACAAATCATGGTCGCTTGAGTCTCATATGCCACATGGCAGATGCACGATCTTTCACAATGTGCGCTTACTGTATTGAACAGGTCCACAACTCCACAACTCCAGAGTTTAGCATGTTTACTCGAAGCTTGCAGACAAATGTCATCATGATGTTCCGCACACTCTTGGTATTCATTCAATCCCCAATGAGTTCTGGCAACATCCTCTCTACATTGTTTATAGACTTTGGCAGCTTGATGAATTATATTAGCTGCTCTTGGGTTTACTTCAAGATATATTACACTGCCTGCTCAAATACCTGAACACTGGAAATGTCAAAGATCAATTCTGCAAATAATTTCGACTGCAACCATGATATCAAGGCCTCCAGCATGCCACTTCACCATTCGATCAGTTGAAATGTGGCTCTGGGTAGTACGATGAGATGAGGGGTGTGATCAGCAAACTGGCTGTGAGATGTGGTCAAATTTTCAACTACTCCAAGGACGATAGGAACACTGCAACTGAAATGGCCTTGGATGATATTGTACAGCAAGCAGTGCAGGCATTATGTGAATTCTCTCTACTTATTAGCCAACAAAATACATCTGATTTAACCCTCACAGAACTAGACAATGCAGCAAAATGATTTTGTATGACAAAGTAGGCTTTTTGAAAACAGCACATGACAAAGTTTCCAAAGAAAATGGTGGATTAACCATTGGTGAGACATTCTAATTGCTTACCTGAACATGTGATATATACAGATTGTGCCGAAATGGTTGTTGAGGAGTATGGGCCTGAAAAGGTTGCCTCAACAAGTTAAAGGCATTTTCAGCTTTGCCTGAATGGGGATTGAGAAGTGGCAACCAACTTGGCAGATGCCGATCATCAGAAGGCAAAAGCACAATAGAAGTGTATTATCCATCAAGTGACACCTGTTAAACACTAGCTTTTCGATGAACAATTGCAATATCATTGAGGGTAACTATTGCAGAAAGTCAGGACTATGGCAACCAGTCCCACAAGCACATTTACCAAATAACTTGTTCACATGATGACTGCTGCAGAAGAAGAGGTTTCCAGGGCGGCAAACATAACCACCAACAGATATATGAAATGTCAAGTGAGTCTACTAGATGCTGGGATTAAAGCCACCACCTGCAGTGTTGCTTAGATGGACCACATTGTGAATCAGCTGGATACAGAGATTGATCGTATCACTTGGAATAATCTGGTACAGTTCAGGAAGAAATTGTTGACTTGGTTCAGTGAGTTTGAGGCTATGTTGCAGGCAATCAGCATTCAGGAGCTCCGGAAATACTTTGAATACCATGAAATACATTTCGCATATTCAAAGATGCATCTTTCCAGCAATTTTCCATAGTCACTTCAGCAAATACAGTCTCGCCATGACTTCACCACCAATATTCCAGAATGCATACATATTGGCAATATCAAAGAGTCATATTGATCTGCTGACAATGTTAGTTCCATTTGACAGCTACTCAATCACAATGAGCAGTTTACCAGTCTTGACTATATGGAGCAGGCACTGTTCTTTCTTGCCCTTCAAGGCTAGTATGATATAGACTCAGCAAAGGTAATAAACCTACTACGCACTGCAGATACATGGTGAAATTCTCTTGGAGCTTATTTTTGAAACCTTCAGCATTTCCAGAACATTCCATTTTTCTGCCTGTGTTACAAGAGATACATTATTTGAGAGAAACCCATCTCCAGGAGTGTGCAGAAGTATCAAAATAACCTCACCCAAACATACAACAGTAAATTTCAGAAATCGCAACTTTGGACTGCTATTTGACACACAAATGGAAGAGGACTGAGCACATGAAGTTTGTGGACTGGTGATTAGATATGATCAGAATGTACCTTTATCTTTAGGTGGTATATTGATTAAACTTCAGAATGGGCTGTTGTACTATTGTCAACCATTTTACTGCCCAATCACTGTTGAATATCTGGGACATGATTGCAAGGTAAAATATACCAATGCCAACAAAGCGATTATGTTTCAATCTCATAATATCTGGGCCCAACATATGGAATGTGCCCTTCATAATACCTTCCAACCCCAAGTTCCAGATTTTCACGTATTATATATTTGCTTTACTCCAATCAATTAGATTTTCCAATTTCAGATGTTCCTGTCTGCCAGAAGACCTATAATCACTCTTGCTATGAGGATCAAGAAGACTCAACAATGGATACACCATGCTCAGGTTCAAGAGTAAGTAAGAGTGATTCGAAAGGAGTACAATGATTTTCATTGATGGACTAACAGCATTGATAGGTTTATTCTGGTTGTCAAACAGGCTGATGGAGTTGATATTGCACCAGCTGGAGCAATTGTTGGGCCAGTATATTTATTGTTAGACAATGCTGTATTAGATAGAATTGATAGTGTATGGCATGCAAATTATCATCTTGATTTAGACACATACAGGACTGTATATTCAGTTATAATGCCTAATCAGGGTGTGGAGGAGGAAGATAGTTAATCAGATTGTACAATAACATATGAATGTCAGAATCATCCTGTCTGGAGAGTATGGTATCAGGCTCGAGGTGCACCAGAAAAGTATTCAGGATGAGATCAATTTCTGCAATAGCTCCAACATGTGCACATTCAAATACATCGATATCGCCTCATTTTGAGAACAACAATACGCTATTTATGATATTATCGCATTTTGCTCCACAACTTCCAGAGCATCGAGGAGCACTGGTGAAGTAGTCTCAGAGCACGTTACAGTGTGTCACTTTGCATTCAGCTTATCTGGGAGCATCCAAGAGCATCTGGAAGAATCAGTGGGGCTGTTCAGAGTTGCTAAGTAGTTCAGTTATGTCATCCAAATGATTTTACATTTTGCCGATATAGTATAGAGAAATTAGACGTAATGTATTCTATTAGCAAGGATATAAGCATGGTTGTAATCTGGATAACTTAAGTATAGTATTGCCCCAGTACAATGTTATTTTTGGATATGCACCAACTATAGTGAGACCAAATAATGAATTGTGTTTGTTATTTCTACACATACAATTGAATACAGAAAATATTTCACTACGAATCGATATACACTAGGTGACTCACTTTCTTGTATTTTGAATATTTCTTGACCAATTTTTAAATAGTAATAGTGTTTTATAAGATCAGTGTTCATTCCAACATACTGAAGATTAGGTATCAAAGATTACAGGTACTGGTTACTCATATGAAGAGTTTTGTTTAGTAACCTGATTCCTCTGTTTAGCATTTAAGATTATTTTGATAAGTAGTCATAGAATTATGAAAATAACAAATAGTTGTACTGGAAATTAGTACACTTGTTGAAAGGCTGATAATTACATGCATAAAAAGTGAAATGGTACCAGGGTCAATGAAGTTTATTGGACATATGAATTAGTAACTGTATATAATAGCAATTCTGATATCTAGTCTAGATATTGAAACAAGGAACATTAGTTACTTTATTGTATCTTCCACATACTTTCAGCTTCAACACTTATACTTATTGACAATTTTCTTCTCAGCGATTCAATACATTAGAGTAAGATGTTTACCATTTTTGTATATTATAATATGACAAAATCCATATTATGAGTACTATCTTGTTTACCAACAGCTTATCCACAATACAATTCTAAAAAGTTGTACATATATATTATTCTATATAGCTTGATATTGGGTTTAGTTCATTTCTTTCACGATCTTATCATAAATTCTAACTACTCATTATTACATTCAATATACGAACCAAATGTTATCGGCTTTGACTTTAATAAACATAACCAATCTTCTATGACAATAAATTGAATTGAAAGTTTGACTTGCTACATTAAATAGGAAGTGACAATATATGTATACATTAGTAGATAAACAAAAATAGCAATAAATACATTGTACAATGAATTTACACACAACCAAGGAACTGAAATCTACATATCCTAGAGAATATCAGAAGTTTATAATGATTACAATCTAATTGATTGATTCATAGTATCTCACCATGAATGAATTTACTATCCAGAATTGAGTTAATCTGATGACAGGTATAGTGATCTGATACAAATTCATATGTCCCATACAGGTGGGGTGATCTAGCCACTTTGGACGGTGGATATGAACTGTTGTCTGAAAACATTTTAATGCATTATCATAAGCAACTTATATCTTGGCATAGCTATCAACTAAATTGACGGAAAGATTTCCATTACGAGAAAGGAGTACCAAGTAGTAACAATATTAAAAATAGAGTTTGAATTGACCTACTTACAATATTCAATATAATATATTATTAATTGAATTTACATGATTATATCTACCATTGTTTGTTAGGTAAACAGTGCATATACAATGACGATCAAGCTTGTAAGAAACATATTTGGAACCAAATATTAATTTTGATACTACTCAAATTCCTAGTATCTATTTTCAATGCAAAAATAACACATAACATAAGAGTACAATGTATGGGTACAACTAGGAGATGATATTCAAGTAATAATTAATGACTTATAAATACCACCAATGTAAGATATAGTTGAATACACTAATGAATTCATCAAATTCTACAATACGTACAGCTGGCCATAGTCAATGTAGATACAATAATACAAGTGAATTTATAAACAAAGTTGAACTTTTGATTGATAAACAAACCATGCAAGTTTAGGTTATATTGCAAGCTATCAGTTGCATTTATTAACAAGTAAATAATTTACCAATAAAGAAGTGGAAATATTTCATCAAAAAAAAATCTCTCCATATAGACAATCTGTTTTGTACTCCTGATTCACCTTTTATACTCAATGTATTATCTGAATTCTCAGCTGATATTATATACATCATCTAGTAAAGTTTTATCATCATGCTCACACCATATTGTCTAATATTATATTGTATCAGACGACTTCCTGGTTATCCTAAAATATCCACTCTGTATATTCTCCTGTTATTACGCCATTCATATGTCAGGTAATGTCAGCTCCTTCCAGAATTTCCTGCATTACTCATTATTTGGAATTTTTTCTCTTATGTTATACCTTTGCCATTAGAGTATATCTGTCATTGCTTTGTGGTTCATCAAAAGAGACTTGGAAGAATACAGAGGCCAAGATAGTACATTTGAAACCAACTGATAGCACTGAGGCCATTGATGTACATTGTAGGTTCCCCATATGGAATGGATAGCCCTTTCAATAAACAGTATACTGTTAATAACAGTCGTACATTCTGGAGTTGTCAATCTTCTCTGACTAATACTCATGTTCACTGCCTATCATCACTGGTGAGTGTGAAGATATGGGTTATGCAGACCTGGGGCAGTCTGTAGACGAATCCAGAGCTGAAAGAAATCAAATACTATCAATCAGTATATTCATTATTTCTTCCAATTTATTGGAGGATGAAGATAAATATTGTCGATTTTACATAGTCCTTGCGACTCCCAAACTATTCTATTGGTAAGGTTGATCTTGGGTACTTGTCACGCATCTGAACATAATTTCTTCTAAGCTGGATTCTCCGTCTGGGTATCCAGAATAGGTTTATCAGCAACATGGATATTTGACACAGCAAGCCACTTGGAGTATCTGGGTGACGTTGGACAAGAATCACAGAAGGGCCACACATTAATATTGACTGGACTGATAAAGCCACCATTGGGTACTTGTGGGAGTACTGTGGGTATATTCTGCCAGTGTCTGAATACATTCAGTCATCTCTAAGTGCACCTGAAAGCACTTCATCAGCAACAACCCCAGTTTCAGTCAGGAACACCCAGGTATTCCTGGCGGCTCTGTTGGCTCTGATGGTACCTTGTGCCCTCTGATGGAGAATTACACCCAACCTGTCGTATTGCTTACTTACCCTTCAGCAGCTGTCATACGATATCTCCAATCGTTGGAACACGTAGCATTGTATATTACCACATAGATACTCAGCCACTACACACGCCACGCCTGCTTCGCACAATCTTTACCTTGCATCCACAATGTGCATATGGTCATGCACCATCAGAATATCAGGTGTGTTACACTCTTCCCAGGCGCTCCAGTTATGCTGCACATGTTTACACAATGCTGGGTGATAATTATACCTTTCTCAGGCCGAATGCCACATTTTACCTCTCCGCTATTGCTATTTATCAGATGCCATGCTCTCCCCATTTCTGTTTAGCTTGGAGATGTTGTCACTTGTTACAGTGTACTCTTCGCTTCTGATGCATCGCTTGCCATTTCATTTGCTTCACCATGATCATATTGTACAGGTCTGAAATATACTGTCCAATCTTCACACACTCTAGTACTATACTCTGAGTTCTCGAAGTGCTGCATTGATCCATCATCGGCTTGCGATGTTTCTTCCATCTCATCTGCATCCTCAATGTCGCCATCATTGACCCCATACCCATCGACATCACTAGTTCCCAGGTCATACCTCTGGATTTCAGTCAATGTCCATCATCGTCGCCTGGAGGTGGGGATGTCATCACCCTCATTGCATTTGCCACCCTCATGTTTAGAATGTCCGCTGCACCCTGGCATCCCGCAATACAGTTCGTCATCTGTGCAATTGTTGTCAATCGGGACGTTTGTGTCTGTGAGTCCAATCTCAGGTTCCTCAATCATTGATTTGGAGGTCGTAGTGTCAAGAGGAATAGCATTGTCAATGTGCGCTGCTGTGTTGCTGATGACCATGGCAGGCGTTGCGTTCTCAGCCTGTCGGATCTGACACTTGACAGTAGCCTGACTGTGTTCATACACCGTCTGTTGGTAGCTCTCCGGTAGTGTGTTTCATGAATGCATTAAGAATATAAATCTGTCTTCAATGGCAGGTGAGGTTAAAACTTGCGACCTGTTGCAGCACAGCAGAATCCATTGGTACAACGACTGTTCATGTAGTTGAAGTAGTTCGAGGGGTCATGTCTGTCTGCATTCAGCTTTGACTTGAAAGCTTTTGGAGGAAGACCTGTGTGCTTTTGCCACTCCAGGAGAGTATAGGGCAAGGCGGTGTAGGAAAACATGAACAGAGGCAAGGGGATATGACCGTCCTTGTCGTTGTTCATGGAATGATGAAATCCTTCAGCATACTAAGCCCAGTTATTCACCTGATGAGAAATTTGATGTAGATCATCACCATGATTGCATCCGCCAGGAGGGACAATGGACACTAGCCATTCTTTGGCAGCCTTCGACTCTCTCTACCATGGATTTGGACCGTATACACCACGTTCCACTTGCGCTGGTACAGAAAGATGATACTTATCATCTGTCAGAAGCAAAAGAATGAATTCCAAACGCTCTGTGTCGGAGTGATCGTGGTGAAGATCATACGGCTCGGCTATGTTGTCCATGGCCGATCGAACACAATGGGATGTAGCAGTAACAACTTGTGCTCAAACCTGGTAGCAGTTTGAGTTTGCATTATCCAACATGAGCCGTTGCTTCAGTATACCTCTTGGAAGATCTGCTTGGTGCATGCCTCAGAAGCTATGGACCAAATGTTGTTTTGCTGCACAGGAGTGTTCCAGTACTTCTCTATTGTCTGCCAGTGTGGGGCTTCAGCTAATGCTTTCGCAACGTGTTGTGTTGAATAACCTACCCTCTCCAAGTTGCTTCCACTCACAAATGGCCGTCTATTCCACAAGTAGAGCACCAGGAGTCTCCCGGTGGAAGATACAAGACGTATCATATCTGATTGACCAAATCACTGAATCCTGTAATTGTCGGAGACCACCGATTGAGGTGTAGACATGGCCTGCGGTTGCAATTGCCACTGCCTCTGTCCCTGATTCCTTTCTGTAGCTTGCATTTGCAGTGGATTTATAATAATCGGCCGGGCTTCTGCATTACGGATGGTGGTTGGCAGGTTTACAAGACCATTGAAAGAAGTCAGAGTGTAATAGCAAAAATCATAACATGAAACTTGTTGGAGTGCAAATAAACTACAATGTACTTTACTATCTTGGATCAGTAGTACCTACTGTGATACCCAATAATCTCATTGGTCTCATCAAGCTTGTGCCAAATAGCATTTACAAACAGTAGAGTAGATAATGTAGAAAGTCAAAATAGTATATAGAGAGGTACCAAGGTGGGTAGATGGATACTGAAGTTGCGACTTGCCTGACATCTAATGTTTTTCACCTGATCTATATCACCTATCATGTATCTTACATCTTCTGCTCCTCACTATGCCCAATCTCAAGCTTTGGCTGAGAACTGGTTGGAGCTACTAGCAGCAAAGTAATCACCAACTCTAGTATCTATGTAATTATATAATATACAGTATCAGCTTGATAGATATTGTATGGTTATTACCACCAAACCTTCAATTCGTTCTCAAAATTGCCCAAAGAACTCCTCTGCATAATTTTACATGTGAGATGTATCTAACGATAAATAAAAAAATCTATTCTTATTTCTATATATTCAAAAATCAATTAAAGAGTCCATTCATATATTCAGTATTCATTATTGTAAATGTTATTTTGTGGCAAGTACAGTATTGCTTTGTGCAACAATACAATTGCAACCCGTAATTATTCGACAATTACACTTGAAGAATATCATATAGTACAAGACAGATGAAAATGATATTTGTTGTGGGAATTTGATTTAGAAGTATTACAAAATTGTTAATAAGTATTAAAAGTTAGAGATAATACTGGTTAAAATAGATAATATCCATTGTCTATTTGATTTGATTGTTGTAGAACTATAGCTATAAGCTATATTTCAAAGACAGAGTGAAGTTCAAATTGAAAAATAATATATAAATGTAGAAATAGTAGACATAGCATTGTACTCAAAATATACATTAAAAGTATTTAGCTAGGTGGTCATTGTGATTATACTGTGTCAAAAGCACCATTAGTGGATTAGATAATTATACATTTGCAATAAAATCTACCGAGTTACAAAAAATGTGTAATAGTATTGTTTTTATGATGATATCTTCAATTTCAATTTATTATTATAAATCTTATTACTCTGTATTACTGGAGTCTAACATCCAGTGAATAATACTCTCACACTGGAACTAACTTCTACAAGAAGAACAGAATGATTAGAGTCCAATTGACTCAAATCTGATGTCAGATAGTGTAGAGTTAACATCTAAATTTGTTCCAATTTTTAAATGTCATTACTGTAGCTGGAATTATTCAAATTTTTTACACATAATTGAAAATGGATGACCCACATCAGTTTTCACAATATGTTGACAAGTTATTGTCACAATTCCATTATCAATAATACTATTTCTGACGATACTGACTACAACATCAATTCTTGTTAGATCCAGACATGCTGTAACAGTACTATATTATATTATTACAAAGCATAGGTGAGTTATATTCATTTGAACCGGGTGGTTCAAATGATAGCTACCATCCAGGTACAAAATATAGCTCTTAGATTGTAAAGCTCAACAACATTCATTACAAGAGTCAGGAATATGCAATCTGCAATACACAAGTTGAATATGGCCTGTGGTACTACTCAACACAATTTACAATGTTGATTAATATGGTAACATTATTGGTAGTCTAGTATGAATCTTCAGTGATATTGTAATAAAGCTCAGTACTGTGTCATAATATAATAGTATTTTTGAAAGATAATTCATACAATTTTTCACTTTCATATCTAGTAGATTATACAATTGCAAAATTTGATTATTATTACATAGTGCTGTTATTAGAATGGTGGGTAATGTATATCAACTATACACAGTATCCTCAATTCAATAACATTCCTCAGCAACATTACCATATCCAACTTTCTGCTACCTCCTACAGGTATGATGTAATTTAATTCTGTAGTCTTCTATTTGACAATACTTAATCTCCATTATACAAAGCAGAAATTCTAAATTCCAATACGTAATTCATTAACATTCAAATTTCAGTATATTTTTGTATAACATTTCCATCTGTATAATCATAGTTAGAGGTATTAATATACAGTTCAGAATATTCGAAATCTGTTGTTCTAGCTACTGTTTGTGATGTTTGAGATACTTTGTTGAAATTAGATTGTCAGTATACTCCATTGAGAACTATTTTCTACTTATTTAGTAGTTTACAGCTTCCATTTAATTAGCACAACCACAGTTATATTTAATTTACCCAGTAAATTGATATTGGTATGGTGATATACTTCAAGGTAGTCCCTTTATTGTACTGCCCTACCATCAACAACCTGATTTGAATCGGATTATTCTTGATTGAATGATATGTGTTGATAATTATGAGTTCTTTCCACGCTATATTACCTTATACACATACAGTAGGTTTTCAGTCAGCTGCACGTACAGAACTTGAGCCCTCCTCTGGGTTGACAGATTAGATCTGATTGAAATGAAATTATCACTTTGTCCATAAAACTCGATAGAATATTGTCCATAAACTCTGGTATTGTATCCGTACTAATTTAATCCCCAGTTAGTGTTGAAGTATATCACATTTCAACAGTTCTGTTTCTGCCTCTGCAGTCATTGGCACTATCATTGTAAGGACAAGAATTGGAACCCAACTGTATACTGTTGTCCTCTGACTCTTGTACTAACCAACTGCTTTGTAACTCTTATTATTCAAGATGTAATTGGAATACTACAGTATTGTCTATCATGGCATGTTACATATCTCACTTTGCCTGTGACCTTGTAGAACTAACACAATGCAGTTTACATACTGTATTCTAATGCCATGGTAGATTGTGGGGCTAATATGACAATTAATCAGAATTATTGCAGATATATTGTTCATTTTCAACAAGATACCTTTTAAAGTAGAGACACCTCTATTTTCAAGATAACTAAGTATACTGACAGAGTTGATATTATTAGACAATTTCAGAAAATCCAATCAATAATTATAATAAACCTATAATTCCTATTTTGTATCTTGAAACAGAGGGTGTCTCAGTTGTTGATTTTATGGTAGCAAATATTATTTAAGTTGTCATCCATCTGGATACATCTAGTTGAAAAGTTTTTCTGAATCTTTTCAAATGGAATATCTATTACCTATAAGTACTAATATACTGCATTGGTAGAAAGAAGTATAATTTTCCACAGTTGGTAGAGAATATTTCAAACTTGCTTGAGTACCTCTTTAACTTTTGTAGTTTATTCTTTATAGCGATAATACCATTGTCAACTTTCAAGGTATAGAATATCTGCCATGATGATAAAATTCAAGTACTTTAATTGAACTATCTATTGAATCATTCTGAGATAAAAATACATCAACTTTTGTATGTAATGAATGGTTTGTTGGTATATTCAATATAACAGGACCAATGCTGGAATTATTTCAAAACCACAACACTTATTGGACTGTTACAAAAGTTACCAATCATTGTTATAACAATTATTTTAAGGCTTTCTACTCAGCAAGTCCATCTACCGCCCACTATATATGGATAATGAACAGTAAATCATGTCTATTCTAACTGTGCAAGAGTGTACATGTGTCATCACCTTCTTCCATCCCCATTAATTTACCAATTATAATGTTAGTTCAACTGAATTGGATTCCTTGGGTACAATAAGAGATATGATATAATAACAGTTTGATATTGACCAACTTGATCATTGATTGCTTGTACTATTTAAGCATAGCAATGTATACGATATAATTCAATATTGAGAATTGTGATATCATCAACATACTACTCAATGCAATGGTATTAATGGTTACAAAAATGACATCTAGTACATGATTCTAATCAAATTGAAAGAAATACTTGCACTAGGTAGATTTATTAATCAGAAGTTGGATAAAATCTGAAAGGTTATTTATACACAAGCCTAATTCAAAGGCATGCACTAGAAAACGATTATTTCCACAGAGCATTGGCATGTCTATATCATTATGGTAGTACAGTGAATTTCAAATCTCAGATTTATATACCAATATTCCAGCCATTAACCATTAGGCAGATTCAATCATTATATAAGATAGTTTAAAACAGGTCATATAGTTCTTGTGGAATTCCCTGTATCGCATCTCCCGAACAGAATACTACCCACCCTTTGACCAGTTAAGAACCATTGCTATTCAGATAGCTTTAGTACAAGTATCAGTGTCATGGCAATTAAATTCTAACAAAGAAAACATTCATAAATACATCAATTAACAGAAGATTTCATAACAAGTGAAGTAGCACTAGTTGAAAACACCTTCAGCCATCTGCCATGCTTATGACTCTGTGAAATTTGTATCAATGAAATGAATAAATTTCGTTTCAAATATGGAAATTCAAGATTTTGCAGTTATCTTATGCATATTGAAGATTATCAATAAGTCGAATTCCAAGAATAGCATCAATGACATAGTTTCGTGTGATTGGCCATTATATATTAAAACTCTTTTGAGTATAAGCTGATATCATTTATTGATAATATCTAGCTTTTGGATTAAAATATGTATACCGTTCTTCAAAATGAAGAATAACATATTTTCGAAGTCTGGACTATACATATCCAACTTGGAGCTACCGGTGTTATATCTTGCAAACAATAATTCTATAGTTATTGATTATAATATGATTCGAAGCTGATAGGAATAAAGCCATCTATTATAGTCAGATTGATAATTATATAGTCTATTGGCAATATAGTGCAACTCAAGTTTGTCTAATATGAAGAATCTTACAGAATATTCAACATGACAATATCATTCTGGATTAGATTTGAACCAACTTAGATTTTGCCAGGCTAATTTATAATAATGATGTAAGCAGCTGGACGAGGTTTAAAAGCTTTGTCCACAAACTGAATTGTCATAAATTACATATTCATAGTCTCCTGTCAAGTATCTGGCAGCAGCTGCAACAATTTGATATTATTGTATTGATCTACAGTATGTTAGCTTGTTGAGAGAATTAGTGGTCAATGAACAATCAATAGCACAATCATTTGAGATACTGAACAAGCATTACTGTTTAATTAGTACTTAGCATGATCCTTAAAGCCCAATAGCTTTTACAGGAAGCAACCTAAAATTGGAATGACCGTACCTAAAAGTCCAAAATGGGAGTATATGGAATTGTTTACGTTTTGCAATGCAAATTTCTTTTTGGTGGGGTCAGTAGGTGTAAGTGATTCAATATAGACCGTAGAGTTTCAGATGTTCAATTTTATGAATTGTAATAGTTAATCATCATTATTGGAACACTATTTCTAATTATTGGTTTGATAGCTATCCATTTCCCTGTAATTCTCTGTCTTACCATCATGCGTCAAGTTCACAGTCAGCATAGCAGCTGTTGTCAATTCTAATAAATACGACTATTGGAAAACATCAACCAGTTTGCTTATTTCAGAAACATTCAGAAAGTTGGACACTCTTAGAGTAATGATAAATCTAGATTTGAATAATTAATACATCAAATTTAAAGGGCAATATTAACATTATATACCATTTGCAACAGTTGTTGTTATTTCATTCCACATTTTGATATCAGTTAACAAATAGTCTATCCTTAGTAGTTATCAGTAAATATTAACATTCTGAAATATAGTTTTCTGTTGTTTTAGGTACTACAGAGTGGAACTTTTGTTCCATATTACATTATATAACCATTGGTTGTAGACAATATAGTATTTGGAAATGTAAGTTGATGGTGACTGCTATGATTAGGATTTAAATTTGTAAATTTACATTACTCAATTCTAATACTTCTTTGCAAATGCTGTACTATTATTGCACCTTATATAGTATATCCTTTACTTTCAGATATAGATTCTAAATTCAGCATTTTACAATAGCTAGTTCCAGAAAATGGCACTCTCTGCCTTCTGCTTCCGAAACATCACGTGGTTATCATGTATGAGGAATTGTTAAATGTCAGCATGCTGGGATTACTCCAACCCCACACCAGTAAACTTATAGGGCCAATATACATCATGTTGTGCTAAATGTTCTTGATAGTCTATACCACTTCAATCCAGTCCGCTATCCGCTTAGTGCTATATCATAGCAAGGTGAGAAATTGATCTACATAATTTGTTGTAATTACATTAAGAAAGAGAGTACTGTAGTCAGTTAAACCAGTATTTGAATATGTAGTTGCAAATATCAGTGCTTGTTCTCGAATTATAGGGATCTTTCATTACACAGCATTATACAGGTGGAAGGTATGCAGTGTATTTCGGAACATTTTAGTTGATTGTATAACTGTAATGATTACTTTATAGGCTTTGTGTTCTGGTCTGTATATGGTATTCAACAATTAGCTTCTTTTATGCAGGTATTTGTTTTAGCCACTATAACGTCTATTGTGGTAAGATATACTATATTCATTAACCATTATACTTTACTGGCTAAAAATTCCATTGAGATTGAGTTTTACTAATGGCAAAATATTGGACAGTATTTAACTGTGAAAGTACATATTCATAGTGCATTGAGCTATATCTGTGGTAGTATGTTATAATTAATCCAAGTATGCTTTGTGTCAATAACACAATATGGAACATAATGTACAATACTTCTATATACTGAGCAATCGTATCTGAATGGAACAAGATGATAGATTGACCGTATAGTAATTAAATAATGGTATTTTAACAGACTTAAAAGTTCCTGGCAGTTCTACAGCATCAATACTAGTTTATATGTCATGTTTATACGCAAGTGGTACTGAACTGTATCAATCATCTTGCACTTCTATCACAGTTTAATATCATTGTAGATTTGAAATTTCAACTTTCCACCTTTGATAGCCATTATTCTCAATAATTATATCCACTCTACTGATATCAAACAGCTAGATTTGAAGGACTGTAAGTGATCCCAAGTATCAATCAAATAATAACTATGCTTGTTGCAATGGCTATTTATTATTTACTGAATGGCTAGATTACTAGTAAATATAAAATACCTCTAGAGCTGAATCTAGAAGTAGATACTCACTGTGGATTTCCAGTTATATCAGATTGCCTCAATTGATTGTAGATTTATGTACCAAGTTGTCATATTTACTTATCAGAGATGGAGAAAGAGTTGGAGGAAACTATCCAAATTCTAATTTTGTATTGAATATAGTAAATCTGTTTCCATATTAAAAATAATGCATTGCCATGCAATTACCAGTAGAATTTGAGGAAAAGCACTTTAACTATTATAACAATTCACTGGCCAATATTGACAGCAACAACTTTAATTATCTTGTGGGTAAAGTCAAGACAGCCAAATTAGCACATCCTCTATAGACCACAATGGTTTCCACTATACAAATCTCTACTACTGCCACTGGTGATGGCAGTAGCTGTCCAGACAACAGCTGATGTAGTACATGTAATAGCAGCCATGAAAGTAGCAGTGGCAGCAAAAGTAATAGTAGTAGTATAATACCAGTAGAAGTAACTGCAGTACTGGCGACAGCAGCAAGAGTATTAATAATAATTGAATACTGCTACAGATATACAGGTGCAAGATATAATTCCAATTCATACCTATATTTTATTGTGTAATATGTTCAAACGCATTGGTCAAATATTTAGATTGGATTCTTGTTTTCTGTGTTGTAGCTGTTATTAATTGAATGAATTTTGAAGCTTATAAAGTTGTTACTAAGTGAATAGATTGGTATTGCCTGTTAACAGAAAATAGCATCGCGATGATCATAGAAGCTGTGACAATATATTTACCTGCTTATTACCCAATGAATCATATCACAAGTACAATAATTATCACTGGCAGCCGTAGTATCATCATCAAGAGCAGGATTATAATTGTTGATGATATTATACTGATAGGTTTGCCAAAAGATACCCAGAATAGTAGTAATAAGACTAGACAGCAATGGATCTGTTCATATTATGAATATCATTACAATTTCAATATCAGATGGTAGTTTGGAGTCACAGTGATACAAAGTTGATTTGACCAGACTGTATTGATTCTCAAGGAAGCAATTAGACAGCTCAAAAAGATATTGGTTGAGATCTATATTTGTTATTGGATAGCTTGCCAAATATTGTAAGCAATTCAATATGGTGTTACATTATATATAGGTATAGATGTATTCCTAAAAAACAAATAATTCTTTTTCGAATCTCTAAGCTCAAAATAGTAACTATAGTGATTTAGTAATAGCTTATTTCTACTGATGTTGTATTGTACTCCAGTTTGAAGATACAATAGTGGAAACTGTTAGGGCACTGGCTAACAAGCAATTAGGAGAGTAACAGGTAATGAGTAATAGCGGGAACTAGAAAAGTAGCTGAAGATACAGATCAATAATATAGTACAATGCTAGACAATCAAGCTGGGAGATAAATTAAATATAATTTGGAAGTGTTCAGATTTGTTGCAATTTAAAATAGTGTGGGAAAAGAATATTGCTAATGATATAATTCATATCTAGTATGATCATTATTCCAAATTTAATGCCAATAATATTATACAATTGAAATTCAAACTCAATAAATATACTGAGAACAATGAACTGTTGAGTTAGGGTTGGAGAATGTCATTCTTTTTCCTCCCTACTCATTCTCTTGGTATTAAAACCCACTGGTGCTGTTTCAAGAAACTTCCACCCTCTTGGTTTATTGATTTATATCGACTTAGACTTAGAGTTCAAATTATCATGTATTTTGATTCCGACATTATCTAAGTCCAAACTTACTGTTTTTACTAGAATCAGTTATTTAAAAACTTACCCAATATCTAATGCATGTTTACCCATTATTGGTGTATAGGCATTGTCTTAGGCCATATTTATTCTCTTGTTGGGTTTACACAGTACCTTCCCCAAATAGATTGATATTTGTGTTAGTGGCTTGAACTTCTAGTTTTGTCATCCTAGACTTGTTATCTAAAAGTACCTACAACAATTATCCCAGGTGGATACCAATCTATGATCAGAAATGAAAAACTCAATGTATTTGTTTTCATTTTGCCTAAACTGTAAGTCTATATTCACAATCCCAATATTTATCAAACTATGAGAAATGTTTGATATATAGATTGCTATATATGAAATACCTTATGACACAATATTTTTGGGAATGTGTCGGTGTCCCCTCCACTGAAACTCTCTTTCTAACTGCAGCTGCAATTGCAGAGAGAACAGGTGATGTGAATAACACACTATTTGAACAAGATTGGATCAAAGAATTTAGACTTATGCTTTAGTGGGTATAGTGACAGGAAGTTGGAGATAACCTGAGCATTCAATAATCACCAGTGGGAAGAAGCCAGAACAACTGCACTGTGAGCATTAGACGCAGCAACAACATCATAGTCAGTGAGAGATGAATCCATTATGGTGTTAATCAGCACCATAGCACCAGCTAATATTGATGAATCCATTGAACACTTGTATATTTGCCTGATCTACTTCAATATTTTCATCCCAAATCATCTCTTCATCTTTTTTATCCAGCCTATCACCCTACAATCTAGAGAATATAGGGCAACTGAACAGCAGACAAGGTGGATAAATCAGAATAACAACCCACAGAATACATATAGGGAAAGATAGTAGATTAGAATCAGTATCAGATAGTTATCTTGATCAACGACAGTTATCCACACATGATATTACTTTGAGTATTTTCTGCCACTTCCACAGCTGATGAGGATCCTTGAAGGCCAATATTAATACCTTACAACCATGATTATCATTGTGATGACAGTGGAAATACCAATGATTAAACCCTTATGCTCACCAAGATGCAACTCACAGTTGATGTCTGCCAGTTGTAAGCACATGAAGCATATACCAACATAATTGAAGATGCACAGGAATCACATGATAATCTGAGGACCTTGCAGACCCAGATACCCAATGCTTTCACTATGGTAGTCAGAGTAGAATGAGCTGCTCCCCAAATTTCAGAAGATAATGGGTCAAAGCTTTCCCACATCCCACACTGTTTAGGCACCACATCAATGCAACCGAGAGTTTGGATTGTGGCACTACATATTGTAATATAGCACATGTACTGGAACTTGCTTGACAAACAATAGAAGATGAAATGTCCCTTCAACTGATTGTAAGTAGTAGCCCAGAGACAAACTCTGTCATCGTTCAAACATGATGGAACTATCAGCCATTTCAATGTACCAGCTGCTACAGTATGTTACGGGGTGACCGCCTATGACTGGGAAACTGACAACCTGCGAGCAGTATTTATTGACCCAAATGACCTGTCTTAACCACTCTCCCTGACCTAGTCACTACTGGGGGTTGACTACTAACCCCTTCTCTCCCTTTTCCATACTCCATAGCATCTTCTAGGTCCAGCATATCACCAATATATACAACAGAGTCCTCCCCCCCCCCCATTCTCCTTCCCATTCCACCCCACTCCACCCACTATATGTTCTTCCTCATCCTCCCAATCACTATGTACAATTAGAGGTGCCTTCTTTGTACCTATGATCTTCTTTTCCACATGTTTAGAGCTCTTTGATCCCTCTCCAGATGATACTACCTTTGATGCAGCCTTTTATTGGCACATTTTGGCTTTGGTCACTTCTTCTCTGTCTAGCCTCTCTCTTTCTTCCCTGAGCTGAACCCCATCTTCAGCTGTATATACACAAACTTTACCAAGGTGGTGGCGGTCCTTTGCTGCTACCACATTGGTGTCCTTCGCCCCTGAGGGAAGTGTTCTCAGCAGTTCATCTCCCAATTCATTATCTGCAAGTACACACTGAGCGGACCTTCCCAGCTGTGCTACAAGAGCCATCTGCTAAAGGGAGGAAGGTGATTGTCGAGTGACAAGGTGAAGTGCACTGCGGGCTTATCGGCTTACAGCTCTGGGCTATCTGGGGGTTGTACTGAGCTGTGGAGAGGGAGTGGCTGGCGGAGACTCTAATCGAGTGATATTTAGTGAATGCCCAAGAAAAACCTTGTGTGGGTTAAGAGGCCAGATCCCAGTTACCTCAAAGACACTCAAGATGTTGTTCTTGGTATATGCTGAAGCTCTAGCATGTGTGAGAAGTCTGTAGGAAAGAGTTAGAGTGGAGTATAGAGTGATATAGCAGGTGGGCTTACTTACAAAACTGTCCTTTCTTAATTGCATTCCCTCCTTTTCTAACCCATATATCCAGTTCATTGCTGTAGCAGCACAAGAGAGCACCAAACAGCCCAACATCTAGAGGTTGAAGGATGTGTGTGGAGTGTGCAGGAAGGCAAATTGGGTGGATATTTCTTTTCAAGCAAAATAGAACAATTGCTATGTTGGATGACAGCCATGCCCATTAAGGATTAGAATACGTGTCTTGCCCTTTGAACTGTAATAGTCAGCATTAGCAGGAGGTCAATCTCATGGTACAAACATCTTAGTAGTATATTTCTTAAAGTTCTGTTCCACCTAGTCCAGTCTCAGTTCATTGTCAGTCCAGCGTTTAGTTGACCATGCAAATGTTGCTTGCTCTTTATCTTGTATGCCAGCATGCCATCCTAGTAGAATGCCTAGACCCCTTGTAGATATACATGGGTGGTAAAACTCTAGCATCTGCTGAAATAAACTCTATAACTGTAACCATTTCGTGATATCCATCCTGGGTATAGTGGGGATTCTTTCGACCTCTATGGCATGGCACCTTTACGTTGAGAGCCTGACCAAGTAGAAAGCCCTTTCCATCCATATTGTACATGTTTTCTGATTGTGCATTGAGCTTTCTGACAAGTTTTCCAAGCTACAGTGACCAGTATTAGCTAAAAATTAATGTTTGTACTAAATTGATATACCTTGGGAAAAAAAGTCCTTCAAAATTGCAGGATCATTTCCATCAGCCCTTTGTGTATCCAGATGTTGGCTGAACTTGGTAGTGACAGCAGGATGGCGGTTGAGAAAGTGTGTCATCCAGAGATTCCCAAGTTGTAGTCGCTGATGTGAAGGTAGACGGGACATCGCAAATGTCTGAACCATCTTCCCTTGCAATGGATGTCCCAAGTCATCTAGAGTCTCACAACACCTAACAATTGATTTCTCCTCTTCATGGAGTCAGCAGCTACTCCTTCTCATGTGCTGCACCCTTAGCTGTGCTCCTCCGAGTTGGTCTTGTAAGATTCCATATGGTATATCATATGTTGAAGCAGCAGCGCAGATAAATAGTTCCAAACCTGTGCGGAATCCATGTTTGGCGTTCCAAATCTCATTCTCTGTGTCAATCGCGGCATTTCTGCACTTCATTCTTTCTATGGTTGCATTGTTGCGGGTTAAGAGTGAAAATCGAGTTTGGGAGCGGGGTAATTAACAACCTTGCTCCTGGCGTGTGTGTACTTTTTTGCGTGATCAGTTGCTAGGCCATGGGCGGTTAGACCATCAAATACGTTATTAAACTTCAGCAAGCAGCATTTCAAAATCTTGACAGAATCGTAACTAAAGAAGCATACATCTGGCAGATAAAATACAACGAGAATCATATATCTAAGTAATCTGCTGAGTTCCATTATTTCATCGCTGACTATAGCTGCAACACTTCTACTCTGCAAAACACTGGGAGAATTGGCATGTTGCAAGAATTGACAGATTGCTTCCAGTAGACGGATTACCCAGTTGAACATTACCGGTTCATTGCATGTTGTCAGACAGTAATTATTCCAATCAGAAACTCAAGTGTGGAGACTGCAGTGACGAAGAGGAGAATAATTGGTTACACATCTTCGCCCAAACCCTGATTCACTCTAAATGACCAAGTAAAACTGCAACAGTAACAGATTTGGAACTTACCAGACATTTACTGATTAATCTCTACTCATGTAAGAGAAATGAATCTTTAAAGAAAGTAATAAAATAGATTATAAGTAGAAGTTGTTTAAACTGCAGTGGGTTAAATGACAGGAAAGCAGTTTGTTAAGCAAGAAAGCAGGCATAGAGATTACAAGAAGTAACATTGAAAGCGAACACAAGTAATAGATGTGATTGAACAAAGGTATACAGAACTGATTACTCGAATCGACAAGGGATTACTTTTTGGTGGAAAGAAAACTTTCGGATTAAAATATTTTGGAGTCATTTTATATTTTACTTATTTTGTTTGGCAATGTGAATTTGTTGGAGAAATTATTGGATAGGAAATATTTTGTTATAAGCTGGATGTTAATTATAAACAACCCAGTGATTCAGATACATGTGTTGACAGAATTCAGAGCTGCTGACATAGTATTTCTGGAAAACAATTTGACTTGCAATTACCAAATACCATAACAGCAGTTGCATTAAATACCACTTATTATCGATATGATTAGAAGATCAACTTAATTGAAAGACATCACTTTGTTATCCAATACTGAGGTGCCAATAGAGAAGTACAATAATCAAGTACAATGTTTCAGGCAGACAATTATCATTGTTTCTTTGACTTTGATTTATCTTGTAAAGAAATATCAGTATATATATGGAACTATGTAGTCTGTTATGATCATGTCTGCATCACAACAGTATACAGCACCATGTTCTAATTGAGTCATTACTGTGTATGCTGGATCTGAAAATCCACTAGAGTGAGTCTATTATACACCACGCAAGCTATTCAAACCAAATATCATACCACTCTGATAGTTCTGTGATAATATCATTAAGGTAAACAGATCCTCATTCTATTGATAAGTGATACAAGTGGATTTGACAATTGGCAAGACAAATATATTATATATCAATGCTATAATGTCAAAGGACCTGAAGAAATAACCACTAGAACATGAAATCTCAATTTCAATTGCATGTATTGTAACTACTGTTTTACCGCATTTCTGCAGATTGGGTACAAAAGTACATCAGTCTGGAATTGGATATGACTTCTGGTACAAAGATTCAGAGTCATCAATCTGATGCCAATTAGTATCAATTCTATAGGAGGAATTAGTTATTCTAATGAAATGGTGTGAGGAAAACTTAATACAAGCATTCATCAGTCAGTCTTTATCCCATTTTGCCAACCTTGTCCAATATTCACAGTTGGCTAATATTGGGGAATGATTCTTTATAAATGGTCGAAATAGTAAGAGCAAGATATTACACAACAGGTACCACTCCCACTGTCAATGAGAAATACTGAATATTGTCCACACACCAGAGTTATGTACAATATTGAATGTCTCCTGTGTGTATTACTTCTTGACAATCAGAGTTAACGTTATATACAAGTATGTTCTGTTGACAAAATTCATTCATATTCAATCTACAGTTGTATAGTTCTGTACAACCAAGATTGGAGTAGACATACAAGTTCATATGAATTAAGAAATCTCAAAACAACAGAATAATGTTGCATTTGGATCTAGTCCTAATATTTGGATGTATTGTATCTCCTAAAATAATCATGTAAGGCTTATCATGTTGGTCCTAGTCTACTTGCTGACTGCTGAATTGTATCTTAAACAAGACCAATGCAAGTAATATCAGTACATAGTTTCACACTGGAGTCATATTACTTTGATGAAAGGCAATTCAAAGTATCCAGATATAATCAATACATTGCAAAATGTGCACAAAGAAAGAAATTGCCCAACAGAAAACTCAATATTCTGTTCAATACCTCACAATTCGCAAGATTCTATAACTATTACCTACGAATTACATCGACATACTCAAAGTCAAGGGAATCATCGACTGCACATATGAAAAATGATTAATGATATAAGGAAAATGTATTTTAGGCACTGAGAGCTATTGGAGTATGCAAGAGTTGTTGGATTAGAATCCCAGGGTGTTCAATTTCAGGCATTGACTGGTTCAATACTCTGGCCTTTAGATACACCTGGGAGTACTTACCAAGAGTCCCAGAGATAACTGGGCTAATTCTGTGGCCTTCAAGTGAATTTGAGATAGCTGGCAAAGCATCTTCCATGGCGGAGAGGGTCTACTAACAACTTGGTGAGCACAGGAGATTGCAGGTGCACAGATTGATTGCACAACTCATCGCGAAGAAACAAGCAGCGAAAATGAATCTATTATTTCAGGGTAATACTGGAGCACCTGCAAATAGTTGATTCTACTTATTCTGAAAAGATTGTGATACTGAAGTATTCAGTGTGCATTCACCTCGATGGATTCGTGTATCAATGTATCAATCCATCTTCACATGGTGTATATCTGAACTCAGTGTACATTGTATCAGAGTGCAATCAGAGGTGAGCTTGGCAATGACAAACTAGTACAGATACAATTGCACTTGAAGGGCAAGATGAAGCGAACTTACAGATACACTTGCAGGCTGCAATTAGGACAACGTACAAATTCACATTGAAGCCATAATTAATGAAGCTTGGAGGTCCTACACAACCAAGTTTATTGGGGACCCAGGTCATGTAAACTCAGAGATGTACTTGGAGGCTTGGATTATAATTACTTGGAGATTCAACTTGAAGGCTGTGGTTGAGCAAGTATGGAGATATACATGTAGGCCAAGATCATATAAACTCAGAGATGTAGTTGGAGGCAAATATCATGGGGACTTAGCAATGGCTTGGAAACCAGGTTTAAGAGTATCTGCAGATACTGTTGTAGACCAAGATTAAGCAAACTCAGAGATGCTCCCGGAAGACATGACCCCATATACTTGGACTTGCTCTCTGGGGCCACAATTAAGTGAGTTTGACGATTAACTTTGAGGCCATAACCAAGTGAAATTGGAAGAGTAATTCAATGTGGTCAATCAAAAGACAGTAGATTGGGACCGTGGCATGACTTGTACAGAGACTCTATTGATTGGTTAATTAGCTAACAACCATCGCAATAAGACAACATTACTGTATGACAAGTTGACTTTCTTATTGAGTTCTCATGAAATACTGTCTGGTGCTGGTGAATCCATGTGGAGACACTTTGAATCCTGAAGCAACATTCAGAAAATAACTTCCAATCATGACAATGGATGGAGAGTATCATTAAAATCATTAAACTTTGTCAGATGTAGTTCATTTGGTTATGTAATGATAAAAGTATTGAATGAAAGAAAGGGATGACTGCTCATGGTATTCTGTGACGATGGTGGAATCCTGGACAAGACTGCATGGCACCCAATGATGTTGACAATGCCATGGGAGAATGTGAAGGGCTGTGGGATATCAGGGGTACAGCATGCTAGTTTGAGCTTGGAAAACTTTATATGGGTATTCTTACCTGCCAGATTGGATGTTCTACCTGTCACACCAGGTATGGAACATTGACTTACACTTAGAATTCTCTAAAGTTTCAAATTTTCATAATGTTACCTCCCATTATGTCCCAACTCTCCCTTTCTCTTCTACAATTCAGCAATAACCTGACAACATGCAGTTTAGCCATCCTGGCATGTCTGTTGATGCGCACATAATAATCTAGTACCAACTACTACACATACCCTACATTCAATGGCTTCTTCTCAGAGCCAGTTACTCATTTCTCCTAACTCAGTTATTATCTCTTATTTGGCAGTGAAGTTTGACATATTCCAGTCTCTACATTTCCGCATTTATACGTAACTAATATATAGGGCCTCAGTGTCTGCCACAGATTCCACCAGGTCCGGCACCTCCTAGCTTACGTGCAAAACTGATGGACCACTGGTTTTAACATCATCTTTTTGATCACATTATCATGGCCTTCAGGTTCACCATGTCATCACCTCCTAATTCAACTTTGATCTTGCTTAATTATGGCCTCCATGTGCATCCCAATCTTGACTTTATCTTGTCCATCAATTTCATAGCATGCCTAGCACAATTGAGTTCTCCAAGTTGCATCTCTGACTTTGTTTGATTACCACTGGCAAGTGCATCTCCATGATTACCCAACCACAGCCCAAAATTGAATATCAAAGTGTACTCAAAAACCTCCTACCGGTTGTTCTCTAAGTTTACTTCATTATGGCCTTGAACTTTATCTCCAAACTCCGTATTTTATAACCTTGAAGTTCACACCATCATTACTTCCATGTGCAGCTCCAAGCTTGCTGGAATATGCCACCCAACTGCATTTCTGAGTTCACTCATATACTGCTTCCAAGATTATCTTGTAGCATGCTTGATCAAAGCCTCCAACTTGAATATAAATATTTATAACAGAATCATTTGCTGGTGTTACTCTGATTCCGGGAATCTAAGTATTCTAGTATATCTCTGAGTTTACTTGATTATGGTCTCCAGGATCATTTCTAACTATACTTGATCACAGTCTATATGTTCATTGCTGTGTTTACTGAATTGTCATCTCCTGGTCTTCTTCTTACTGTACATCACTGCTGACTACCACAAGAACCACTGTCTGTATCTATATAGATGACAATAGATAGATAATCAATACAATATCAAATAGTAGTGAATGTTCTGTTATTTATAGAAGAGAAATGTCTAATAGATGTATATGATGGGTTCAATAGCTTCTGGATATGGAATAGTAAAAACCACAGCTGTGAGAATATTGCACCGAGTTCACAGCCTTCGACTGTCATGTGCAATGAGTCTACCTGCATACACTATTTCCCACATACCTATGTATTGGTTTCAACTGCTTAATAATGTCACCATCCTGTAAGTCAATTATCACAGTACAATGAGAGTACCTTCAGAAATGCAGGCAATATGTGGTGTGTCTGAGAATGTTCTTGTACCATTCGAAAGCACTGAAATGGGCTCGAGGGGGTACTGGCATTCTCTGCAAATAATGTGATGTATCAGTTGAGTTGATTGGAGCATATGGGGAGTTCACCCATAGCATTTTGATGGTTGCAATTTTTGTTGATTGAAATGTAAACAAAAATACACATTATCTCCCATCTTTCACAATACGAACTTAGTATGAGTCTGCATCTGTACTGGCACAATTTGACAATGAGCAAGACAGTAATTATTTGACAGATATTTCTGAGTAGCGGTGTATCTAGCATTGTCACACTGGGATCATAAAGTTGTTTTTAACCTGCTGCATACTACACAACCGCTCACTACCCAGCAGTTTGCAATAATCATATTTCTGATCAGAAATGAATCAGTAGATTTACCTTCTTCAGTAATGGTGATTGCAGTGTGAAGGGTTGTTGCACTCCCATCTGCTCCTAACTGAACACCAGAATCCAGAGTAGTATATTGTTGTACCATGACTGCTGTGTTGAATCTGGCTATTAACCTAAGCTCGCTGACTGTCTCTCCATGTAAGGGCACGTATGCCTGCATTTGGCCTTAAAGGTATACGTATGGTAATTATAGGAATACAGTTGCAAACGTGGATGCCAGTGATAGTAAATGTTGATGTATATGTACGATAATCGCTAGAGATCTACGGCTTATGGCGAGCCGACTATATTGAATGGCCGTTCTCTGGCCATTTCTCTGTCATCACTGGGTACACCACACTACATTTGTTGAATCTTGGTTTCGTGGCGGTCAATGTTGAGTAAGATATTGGTATCACAAACCGAACCATTCAACAGGACAATGTCAATTCCGAATTCATTGAACATCGTGAACCACTCTGTGCATGCAGAACCATTTCCTCCAAGCCTGAATTCAAAGTGTGCATGGTGTCGGCTTTCAATACAACTTTCTACCCCATCATTGGCAGTTTCAATAATCATTCAGCTACCTTCTCCCTGCTCTAGCACTGCACCTTTCTTTCTGAACTTCTCTGTTATTGGTCTTCTCACAATATTCTGTGATGCTCCATCATCTTTATCTATCTTGGCTGCTGAATTACGATATGTGTCATCTCACTTCTTGAATGGAAGCTTCCCACTGAACAGATGAAGATCAAACGTGTCATTATCATACATTCTGAGATGATGATCATCATTCAACATTTCCATTGTAGATGACACACTGGTTGTTTTAGTTTTAGGGAGTCAATTTGCAGCTTATTGCCCCTGTTGCAATGTTCCAAGCCCAAATCATCCAAATCATCATGATCATCGTTTGCACTGTCGGATGATTCTTCCACAGTGGGCACCGTCGTGGTGCCATTTTCCCCTTCTGAAGACTAGGTTAAACGGAGGTGCTGTTTTTGTACTCCACCTTCAGCTGTGTAGCTGCCTTTCTTGCAACCCCCATGGGAACCTCTTCACCTCTCTTTGTTATCTATCTCTTTGTCCACTGTGGCTGTGTTCATGCCTGCTGGCTTCTCATTCCATGCATCCAAGACCTTCTCCTTATTAGAACACATGCAGGCACTTGGGTACACATCTCAACAAGCATCGCAGCACTGGTTATTCCTTCCTCTGCCTTTGCCTTCTCCCTGATTGCCTTTAGCTCTTATAAAAGTCACATGCCTTAAAAGCTTCCTGGAGTGAAGCATGGCATCAACCCAACAGAAGTGCTCCATAATGTTGTTGCGCAACACTGTAGGCAGACTACCCCATATCGCAAGACATGGCGTGAACCCGCCAGTGTTTCACTCGACTTTCAACAGCGATGAGTTGTGGAGACATTTGTTGAGAAGTAGTGAATGGAGATCTAACTGGTATCAAAGCATTCAGAAACGTTTGTGAAAAGCCTAAACCTGCTCTCCACCATTGATTCATAGTCACTTCCAATCACCTTTAATCCTGCTTAGCACATTAGGAGAGATGAAGGCCTTGTGGACTGCAGCGGAGTAGTTGTCACAAGCTACACCTGGATTTCCATGCACCAGGAACTTGTGGTTGGTGCAAAGTGCAAATTTGACACAAGACTGAAGCAATGCCACAGCGGCTCCACTCTGTGTTAGCAGAATTCCACACATATTTCGCAATCCTAACTCCAGGTCACGAGGTCCACAGTGGTAGTTCAGGGTGAATGGGAAGGTGGTTATGGTGTGTAGAGTGTTCATAATGTCATGAGGTGGTAATCCAATTGTGTTGACGTTGAATTTGCAGTTACTGGTGTGTATTTGGAAACTGCTGGTGGGTGCTGAGATTGCCATCAGCAAAATTAAGGCCTCATTTGTAACACTCAGTTCCATCATAACTGACTTGAACAGTAAACTGATCATATCTCTCTCGTCTCCGGTCGCTGCATACCCTTCCATAGCTTCCTTGACTTCTTCCAAAGCTGCACCCAGTTAGGCTGGGTCGAATTACTCAGCATATTCTTCACAGTCATCGCTTGTATGAGGGTCACCAACCCTGTTGCTGTTGCATCGTCACGCAGAAATGGTAGTTAATTGTTTTCTTATCAGTGGAGGAATGTTACACCACTCTGTTGCAGTGTACCTGCTTCGCCAGGAGAGTATCAACAATGTTGTCCAGTTGCTTCTGTTAATCAACTTGTAGGTTGATGACTGCTTCCAATTTCCGATCAGCAGTTTCGCAAATTGAAATTAGGTCTTGGATGTGTTCACGCTACTCATTACAGACTGTATGGATCCAATTCTTAACATCTTCTGGAATGCCCTCCTGTGTGAATCCAACTGTGAGATTGAGCTTCTCGTTCTGGCAGGCTCTATCACACTCAGCTGTTTTGGCTCACTGAATCCCTCTTACCACATTTCTGTGACAACGCTGCTCGCCCTGGAAGATTTCAGTGTATATGCACTATCTCTACTGTCATCTATGCAATATGCAGCTTGGTCAAAGCTTGCAGTCGCAGGCAAGATCAGTATTAGCAGAGGGTCTGTGAAACGGGCCAGTGGTTCCGCATCAGACCACAAAATTGGTTCGATTACATTCCAGTCTCTTCCAGAACGCTGATACTCTGCATCCCGGAGGGCCAAACCGGTATGGGTACCCATCAATCTGCAGGTGTTACCAGATTTTGCTGTACACATCGCTTCCAATCTCCGGTTCAGGTTTTCTGATATGGCTATGTATGTTCGCATTCATATATCCTACTGCAGACAGCGAAATATTGACTTTTGTATGTTATTGTCTTTTTTTCAAGCACTGGCCACTTGGATGATTAAAAATAAGAGACACACTCCCCGCACCATCATGAAAATGAGAGTCAATGGAGTGGCAATGATTTTTGCTAATGCATGTTGGGCAATCTGAGTGGCGATTGGATGCAGTTATATATAAATAAGGTACAGTCTGAATGGATAAGTATAACTGAAAGCAACACGCTCGCTGCCCCATGCTGAAAATGTGCGTCAATGGTTGGTTAAAGATTTTTGGACAAGTAGTACGGTGAATCTGAGTGGAGATTGGTTGCAGAGATTCATACAGAAGGTATTGACCACCTCAATAGGCAAAAGAGAATGTGGACAGGCACACTACCTTGTTTCGATATTGAGCGTCAACACTCCATCAACTATCTTCAGTCTTGTAACTCAGGTAATTAATCAGACCATTTTGTCATTATACTGCATAATGATACCATTGGCCACCTTGATGAACAAAACCTCTTCGAATGACATTGCTACGATCTTCCAAATTTGAAAATCAACTCAATTTTAATGATTTTTAGTCTTGTAGGTAACCTAATTAAAGAGTGATTTGGCCGTTGTTAGATATAAACAAAGACTTGGCCTCCTTTATAAGCTGAAGTAAAAGTGACATACTCCCTGCCCCATCTTGAGAATAAGTATCAATAAAGCATTAACCAGTTCTGTCCTTGCATCATGGTGAATCAAAGTGCAATGGAACCATTATTGTCCATATACAAAGACTTGACTGATTTTATTCGGTACAGCTCTCATGAACACTGAGTGGCAGCTTGGGAAATGAATTAAGTTGTGATTGTCCGGGAGGCTGTTGCAGGAACTACTCTTGCTCATCTGCCTACCAAGGTTGCCCTCTCCTTGATGCTAGATGTCTGTGATCAAGCACCATATAGATAACCCAAGATTCAAGACCAACAATTGTTGATGTTCTGTTGACACTCATTTTCAAGTTGCTGCAGGTAGCATGTTGCTTTCCTTTTTGCCTACAAAGACAGCCAATACATTGATTATGTAGAACAATAACACCTTCACTTTTGAATTACCTGACTTACATGACCAAAATTCATTACTGCTCCGTTGAGACTCCTGTTGCCACCAGCGTATCAGCAATATCGAACCATTCAATTTGACATAGTATATCATCAATCCTGTCTTGGCAGCTGTTCTATCATCTACATGTTCTTTCTCCTTTATAACTACATTGTTCTTTAATAATGCATAAAAATATATCCTCTAAAATATACTTTAAAGTGTGCATTAATTGTAGATAACAATAATACTCAACAATCCTATTCCTGTCTATCAATACTACTCTGCACTGTCATGTTTGCTGAGTTTGCAGCTCTCATCTGCAATATTGATATCTGCTGTATTGCCACACAGCAGATAGTGAAATAACCAGTGGATGTTCCTGTATTGGTCAGCAAATCTGGAATGAAATCCTTATCATGCTTGCAATCCTTGGCATATGCTTCAAGATTGAAAAATTGAGTATTGGAAAGAAAAGCATGAAAATACACAAATACGGATAGCACAGAATCAGTATCAGAACTTTGAGCTCCCTGATTCGCACCAGGTGGCGGAGGTGCCGTTGCACGTGGAGATGGCGCTGGTTCTAGGTGAATGTGCACCCATTCCATTATGCCTTCAGTATAACTGCAGATTTCTTGTTGTGCCATCTTGGGAAGAAAGGCAGCTGCGCAATTGGTCGTCATGAATGATTCACAGGTGTCTTTCTATCGCAGCAGTCAACTTGTAATGCCAAGGTAACTCAACTCCAGGCTGTTTCTCTGCTAGAACTGCCGCACCAGCTTTCTTGATCTGGTGTTGCATATGCTCTATTGGGACACACGTAGTATTAGCAACAGTTCTGGACTGCCGCTTCAGGTCCAGATTTGGGTCCAAACCAAACCCTTTCATAATAAGCAGTCCGGGTTGTCAATACACCCCAAACTGACAATTTTGGTACGGTTCGATGGATATCTCCCAATCCATCAGCATTGGGTGGGTAGTCAGTGGGTTGTCCGTCAGGTCTGTCCATAAATTGATATAATGCTGTTGCTTTTGCTGATTGATGGTTGTATTTGTTCAAAATCAGGTAATTAATATCCAGAAATACCATTTTGATCACTTTGCAGGTTGCAACATCGGTTATTTTGGAATCAACGTTTAACCTTTTATGCTTTGTATTCAGAAGTACTACGGCAGTCAATACTCCAGTTATGAACCCATATATCCGTGCAATGCATTGATTACCCAATGTACAAGACCACAAATCGTTGAGCCTCTATTGACACTCATTTTCAAGATGTAGTAGAAATCGTGCCACTGTTGGTTTTGAGGCTAAAGGCAGCTAACACCTTATGTATGGATGTCTGCAACCAATCACCACTTAGATAACCCAAGATGCAAAGCCACCAATCGTTGACACTTAGTTGACATTCATTATCACAATGCGGCAATGATCTTGTTACTTTTTTTTTCACCTATTAAGGCATCCAATTCATCCATTATGCCCAATCACTACCAGATCACTTTGTAATTACCTGACTTAGAAGACCCGAAAGCGTTGACGCTCCGTTGATAGTTATTTTCATGATGGGGTAATGAACATCGCACGCACTATTTTGCGTGACAAGAACGCCAATGCATCATAAAAGGATTACTATCACAAATCAATGCTTAGATAACCCAAGATACAAAGCCAAAAACTGTTGACACTTGCTTGACGCTCAGTTTCAGGATGGGGCAGTGACTGTGTTGCATTCATTTTCGCCTATGAAGGCAGCCAGTACAGGCATTGTATTTAACTACTACCAGATCACTGCGTAATTACCTGACATACATAACCAGAAATCATTGACGCTCCATTGACGCTCATTGTCATAATGGTGTAAGAAACATCAATGGCATTGTTTTGGCTGACAAGGCCGCCAAAACATCGTATATGAATTACTTTCACAACTCAATGCTCAGATAATTCAAGATGCAAAGCCAAAAATCGTTGACACTCGGTTGACACTCATTGTCAGAATGGGGCAGTGACAGTATTGCTTGCTATTTTGCCTTTGAAGGCCGCCAATACAATGGTTATGCTACACAGCTATTAAATAACTCTACAATTGACTTGGTTACAAGACCAAAAATCGTTGACACTCAGTTGATGCTCATGGTTAAAATGAGGTAGGGAGTCTGTCGCGATAATTTTTGCCCATACAGCCTGCCAATACTCCGATTATGTATAACCACAACCAAGTCAACATTTAATTACGAGACTTACATGACCTCAAATTGTTGACAATTCGTTGATGCTCATTTTGCCATAGGCTTATCTGTAATATTCAATTAATTGATTTGGCGTAATCTGTTATTCACATTGTTCTGGCAGCCTCTGTAGCATTTTCATTCACTCTCTTTTTAATTACTACATTGTTCTTTAATAATACATATAAATATATCCTTTAAAATATACTTTACAGTGTCCGCTAATTGTAGATAATAATACACTCCAAACTCACACTCCTTTCAATCAATGCTCGTCATTACTTGCAGGTTCGCTCAATCCGCTGCTCTGGTCTTCAAAATGAATGTAAGTGGCATTACCACACAGCAAATAGCGTACTAACCAGTGGATGTTCCTTCATCAGCCAGAATATCTGGATCAAAATCTGTATCGTGCTGGCTATCCTGGGCATATGCTTCAGAACTAAAATATTCAGTGCAGGGAACAGAAGTATGTGAATACACATATCTGGCCGACAAATTGAGGATTTGGGAACGTTGAGGTCCAGCATTGGGACTGGATGACCCAGGTAGCATTCCGGGCAGAAGTGGTGTGCGGGGCAGGGATGTCGTCGGCTCCGGAGTTGACTGTCTGTGTCGGTCAGCTTGAAATGCACCTGTTCATTTGCATCTCAAGCATGTCTGCGGATGCTTTGCGGTGACATGATTGCAAGGAAGGAATCAGTCCGTGTGGTTTTGATGAACCGTTGTGATGTGTCTTTCTCTCGCAGCATTCACCATTTGATGCCCAGTAAACTGAACACCCGACTTCTTCTCTTCTTGGACTTCGGCATGTGGTCTTTTGATTAGATAGTGCGTTTCCTGTATCGCGGCCAGCGAAAACCCGCCTTTGGCCATTTTTGCCATATTCAAGGCCAAGCCCATGTTGGATTGTTCCAGCTGTACCCGATCTCCTTGCCTTGCCATAGTAGCAGACATGTTGAAAACCAACAAGAAATTAGTTGCTGCATTAACAATCCAAGTTGGCTATTACCTTGAGCATATATGCTTCCTTGGCCTCCTCTAAGCTGATTAAAGCCTGTTTTTTCCACTCCCGGGGATGCTTATCTCAAATTTCGTCTGCAATAATGCCAGAGCTAACAACATCATGATGTTCGATTCGATGGACCTGTACTAACAAATACAGTGGTCGAACATTGAGGTTTCCCATTATGAGCGTTGACCAATTGTTCGCCCAGCTTGCTGTGTACACACACTGGATGTTATACAGTCAATTGATGGCTGTTCACCACGGTCTGCATATACTCACATCCTGTTGCATGCTGCTTCTTATTCTTGCTGCTTCTGGTCTTCTGCATGATATTTAAATGTGCATCCAGGGTCATATTTTCGTGGATTCATCGGCAGCATCACAGTGGATCAACTTGTGTCTGCATTCTTGCTGTGTGCCAAGGAGTGACATATTGGATAAAGCGCCCATTGATTGGCGTGCTTCGGATCCGTCGCCACCTGGCTGAGGTGTTTGTTTGTCCATGATTTGGTGGTGTGGAATAGGAGAGGAAGATGATTACGAAATGAAGTGGGAAGTCCAGAGAAATACATTGTGAGGTTCCTGATAGAATGGAATAAATAGCAGCCAACTTGTACGTTATACTGAATATGAATTCTGCTGCATATGACTACAAGTTGCAGTGGTTTCCCACCATCTCGCAATTTCCAATCAGTTGGTCTGGTGTTGTTTGTATGTTGCCAGGGATAAATTAAGGTGTATGGCAGCCGAAATCTCATGATGGTGAGATATAAATAGGACATTCTTCGATGGAAAGGATGCTTGCTGATGTTTGTCTCACAAAATTGCCAGGATAATACTTGAAACCGATGCTAACAATCCAGCCATGGAGTACTGTTAGCCTAACTATTCCCGATTTATTGACAGTCAAAAGGCAGACTTTGGTTTGTTCAAGTTGAGTAAACGTACCAATCTTGACATAAAAGACGCACCTTGCCTCCATATTGTCAATTTCTTGCAACATCCAACATCCTGCCCAACAACATTGTCAACACAAACTACAATGGTAAATGCTCTGAAAAAGAACTTTTCACCACTTCCAGCAGGCAATATGGCAAATCGACCAACTGGTCCTGACAACAACGTAATCAAGCGAATCAAGGCAAGAGGGGCTTCGAAGCAGAAAGGGTCCAAGATATTGGTGCATTGTGCAGCTTGTGATCCAAAAAGAAACTTGCTGCAGAGAGACGACAGGAAACACACGTCTTAAGCTATGAAGAGAAAGAGGAATGGATTGAGGATTATGTTGAGAGAGAAACAACTGTGGCAAGAAAGCGAATTGAAGATGCAGAGGCAGCGACTAGGTAGGAGCAGGAAGATACAGAGACCTCTGAAAACGTGAGATTGACGACCAGAGAGCCCAAAAAGACATTTCATGAGATGATGGTTGCTATCGGAGACAGTCTGAGTGATATTGCAAGTTCCGGTGATGGGGAGGATGGGGAAGATGAGAATGATGAAGAGACAGAGCAGGGCAACCTGAGCGAAGATGACGAACCTGGCTAGGTGATGGGGACAATCTCCACCACAGTACAGCAGCACATGCAGATGTTCTGGGAGAACCAGAGGAAGCTTGAGGAATAGATGCAACAGGGATGGGAGGACACAGCTGACTACTTCAGTCAAAGAGATACGAAGTACAGCACATCCGAATTGAACATTGCAGCGAGTCATTAAACCACAAACAGATGACAATGCAGCTGCACCTGCAGCCACAACATTTGGAAAGATTGTGTAGTGTCCTTAAATTTTCCCAAGAATATCGCAAATGCCGCAAGTGAGTTCTCGACCAGGAAGTAGTCATCTTACGATAGGTTCTGGGAAACCACTACCAGCGACAGGTATAGCCGGTCTTGCGCCCATGGCGTAGCCAGATTCATCGCCAATTCAGAATGCGAAGCCCGTTAAACATGTAAGGCTTTACCCCTGTATATTGCCTTCCAACCAAATTACCATACTGAGATCGGATTCGTACGAAGAGCTGGTGATCACTCCTGCCTCTTAAGACGAATAGATAGGCAAGTTGGTATTTTTGATGTCATATCTCTGTGAAAAGCCCTTTTTGTACCAATGTTGCTACGTGTTAGTGTTTTCTTGATTTCAGTGACCAAATCGTAAGACCAGGTACTTCTTGGGTGCATATGGAAGAGTCCAATGCAGCATGCAAATGTTCTAGAACCCAAATCATCTTTAAAGACAGCCACTAAGCTTGATTTCATTTTGCCTATTACTGTTTAGTGAGAAAGAAAAAGCTATATTAGTGACGAATTATACTAACAAAATTCAAATGAGTCATGTAATGCGAGTCATGTAAGTAGCAGTCTGTGCTCAATACGAATCTGTCTGAATGACGACCGTCATGCTGCATTCATCCACACATCCAACTACATAACTCTCCGCACAGACCTCCTGCGAATGATTGAGATATTCAATATTGCTTATCGTACATTGCGGAATTGGAGGAGAACAAGCTGGATGAGGAAAAGTGATGAAGTCGAGCTATTTTAATCAAAAAATAGTGAAATAATCTATGTGCCATAAATTGCTGGCCGAAAGTGCACGAATGTGACAGATTCACGTCATTTCTCACTCAGACAATGTGGATAGAGGTTCATCAGTATTTGAGATGCTACAAAGCTTCTGGATGCAAATGATAATACTAACCAACACAATATTGGCTGTCAATAATGAGTTTGCGACTTGTTGCATGCAATTATTGACTGTACGAAGCCTGGTTGGATGTGTTTAATGTGAGCATCCACGGTGCGTCAACGATTTTTAGTCTTACGCAGTCGACAATCAAACGGCTGCATTGTCCCATCCGTTCAAAGTTCATGTATTGGTCGATATGATAGTCAAAATAGCGAATGACATGCTCATGGCCCCATCCTAAAAATAACCGTCAACGGAGCGTCAACTATCTTAAGTCCTACAAATTGAACAATCAAACGGCTCCATTCTCTCGTCTTCCCAGACTAAAGGTATTTGTCAGCGTGATAGCCAGAAAGGCAAATAGTACGTGCATTGCCCCATCCTTAAATGAGCGTCACCAGAGCATCCACAATTTTTAGTCTGACACATTCGACGATCACAGGGCTGTATTGTCAGCTCATGTCCATGTAAATATATTGGTCGGTGTTCGAACTAAAAAGGCGAATGACACGCTCGTTGCCCAATCTAAACAATGAGCATCAACAGAGCGTCAATGATTTCTGGCCTTGCATCTTGCAAAATCGAAGGACTGCATTGCGATATTTACCCACTATCACATTATCGGCTGCCTTTCTAGGCAAAAATGCTGTGACAATATCGATACTAGCTCCTAAAATTGAGCATCAATGGAGAGTCAACAATTTTTGGCCTTGCGTAATGCAAAACGCAAGGGCTGTACAGCACGCTTGACTTGTACATGAACAATTGGCCGAGTTTCTTGCCAACAATGGTTACAACAACATCGCTACCGTGTCCTCAACATGGGGGTCAATGGAGAGTCAACAATTCTGGGCCTTGCATCTTAGAATATGCAAGGGCTGTAAAGTGACATTAACCTATAATTGAACTATCAGCTGCCTTTCTTGGCAAAAGTTCCTGTAACAGCATCGCTGATATGTCCAAAAACTGATTATCAACAGAGCATCAACGGAGCGTCAACTATTTTGGGGCATGCAACTTGAAAAATCCAAGAGCTGTGCATCGACATACACTCATAATCAATGTATAGGCCACCTTTGTTCGCACAAATGCCAGTAACAATTCAGCTTCGGCCCCATAAAAATCATTGTCAGCGGAGCAGCAACATGATATGTGGGGCTCGGTATGCTTCACTGGAACAAAATCCCTTAAATCGTTCCAAAATTGAGTTTTTCACGGGCAGTCTTTTGAATATATCCCTGTCTACATCTTCACAACTATGCATGACAGGTCTTACTTTTGTCTTTGGTGGAGCTCAAGAGTCACTATTTAAACACCAGCGTTCTGCTCAACAATAATGTAACTTTTGACCATCTTTCAACTGGCATTACACAGCTTTCAAATTCCTACAGCCATGTCGGATTCCCAATCAATAAATACCTTGGTGGTAAAGGTTATGATATCTTCCCAAAATGATGGTGCCTTTTTTCGCAATTTGAGTAACCATACATTGCAAATCATTTTTGATGGTTGGTGGGCTTCAATGAATGTGTGCTCTAAACATCCTATTGCATGGAGTATTTCTAGACATGTGCCTTCGTGATGCTTCTATTTACACTGCGGTTTTGAGGATACTGGCAGCCCTGGCATTATACTTATTGTTTGTCATCAAGTTCTTTGCCATCCATCAGAACATGGGACCAGCTCCATGGGGAAACACCTGCTGGCAAAAGCGCACATTGAAAAGTTAAACGAATTAACACAGTCGGAGGTTTCTGAATTGACCAGTACAACCGTTGATGAAACTGCTTGAGTCATATTGAAGCGACACAGCAGTAATGGAATTACAACAGTAAGCTCACAAATCAGATTGATATTCGACAGTTAAATTCTACGTATATCAACACAATTGAAAGACAGAACGCTCTCAACTGGCAGCAAAGAACTACCTAACTGCCGAATTTCACCAAGATACCTGGAATCGCTACCTGATGTTATGATTTGTTTCAGCTCACATTCCACAGAATGCTATATCAAACCTCGAGCTGCCACGGACAGTTAATGCATTATGTGGCATGCTGGTGCCGCCATCCACCAGCACCGGTAGCAACATTTGCCGGAGGGAATACTCACTGATAGCGGATGCAATCTAGACGCAATTGCCATCAAGAAATATAGTTAGCTTAGCTTTAGATGGGTGGACATCTACGAGCAAATCAGCAATAACATCAGTCAAACCATACTATATGGATCGAAATTGGGCGTTGCGAGAAGTACAACTTGCATTCGACACGGTTGATGGCGTGTTCTTTTCTTATTTCGAATACTAATTAAGAATAATAAGTAAAGGGTCAACATACTGGAAAGGGTAGCCATACATTTGAAGGAGGTTCTGGATCGTTTAGATTTTACTGACGGCCCTTTACTTGGAATTACGACAGATAATGCATGTTCAATTACTTCATGACTCGCGAACTACCATCAACCCTTCAGGCCTCCGGAATTGGGTGGCCAGCAATGAGAAACCACATACCATGCATGGCCCACGTCATTCAACTTGCTTTGGGTGTGTTTATGAGTACTCTCAGCATACCAGGCCGCACCAAGTATTGGGAAGGCCATGAGCAGGATCAGCAATTTTGAAAGAATCAATGAACAGACATTGGGAAGAGTCAAAGACTGCGAAAAGAGGTCAATGCTAGAATCAACAAGGTGTTGGCTATGCAACCAGGTCTGGCAAGGATAATTGAATAAGTCCGTATTTCAAGTCATTTTGAAAGACCTGAATCTGACCATCATATAGCAGAGTATGCTTGCAGTGTTGATTATGCTGACACCTGGTCATCAAAATGAGTTCATTGACTGTCCAAAGGCCAAAGTACCAATCGCGGTACTATCTATTATGGATCTGAAACCAGGGTGGAATTTAACACTCGAGTTGCTTCAGCGAGGCTACTGATTACAAGAATGCACCCACGAGTGGTTGAAGTATCCAAAATACAGCGATTACTGGCCGCTCTTCACAACACAGGATGAACGGACGATGGTCAAATACGTCATGGAAGTTTTAAGGCCATTTCTATACTGGACCCTGTGGATGACGACAAGGCATACAGTTACTCTGCATCATGTCATCACTGTCTACAATGACATGTTCGATCATATGGACAGCATTTTGCGAACGTTGGCTGAGAAGTAGACACAATGGTAGGAAGAATTATACTTTCCCGTAAAGGTTGCACGAAAGAAGCTGTCCATATATTAAGCTGAAGTCACTCCAATGACCGGTTTGCTTCTCATTTCTGCATATCCTTGATCTTTTGCGGAAGTTGCGATCATTTAGGAAGTGGAACGAGGTGATAGATATTAATCCCGAGGACGTGACTTCCTATACTATACAATACCAGGAGGCCTCTTGCCAGTATATGGAGAACGAATACTGTGCCACTCATCAAAGAATGTCCATCATTGAACCCGAAAATGTTCTGCACGGCAATATCTTCCCGTCTCCAAAGGCTTCTGGAATTGATCAATCATCATTTGATCCATATCAATTATCCAGTGATGATGAAGACTACTTAACACCTAAATGGGTGGCTGAAACGACACCCGCACAAAAGTGATTGCGCAGCACGCTTTTGGACAGCCACAAGGCTCTATTTGAATTCACCGCCTGAAGCACAAAAAAACTGCGGGCAAATTAATCCAAATCTCAATGATTACAACTCTGATCCCATGGAGATTAGCAGTACATTTTGGTCACCAGATATCACTGATTGATGGCGCCACCAAGAGGAAACGCACCCAAAGTACGCTGATCTCTCTAATGTGGCACTTGACATGTTCTCTATTATACCACATGGTGTCGGAGTTGAGGCCGGTATGTCCCTTGGGCGAGTCATTATTGGTAGGAGACAGTCCAAATCCAGTGGCGGGATGCTTTGGGAAAAAGTCGTAGTAAGGCAGTTTCCTGGTGGCAATAAAGCATCATGGGCAGGCGATTGCCCAGCATGTGGTAACATGGAGACTGAAAACGACTTGGAATTATAGAAAGAGGGGGAGCAAGCAAATTACACAGAATGGCCAAGGTCCACAACTTTTTGGAGATGTGGCAGGGCAGCCAAAACCTACATGCAACACACAAGGAATCTTGCGCTCAAAACATGCTAGTAACTGCTGTAGGATACATTTCAGATACCAAAGAGATCATCAAAGCATCCTGGACGAATTTTCAGTATAATGGTGTGGCTGCATTTACATTGTCAGAAAGATCACCATTGCCACCAACGTTGTCTGCACAGGACCTCCCAGGAGGACAACCTCAAGTATTGAATGTCGGCTGAATCAAATCAATTGACCATCATCCAGTTGAAAGTGATGAGGAAAGTTCACCTGAAAGCATTTCTGACACCGAAAATTGGCTAAACTGGAATGGTGATTCAGATACTCCAAACAATGGCGAACAGGACTGTGAGGCAGACGATGAATCCAATATAGAGCCAGGTAAGGGCAGCAAGTCATCGGGAAGCCCAGACCACTGGGTTCTGAGTGCAGCCAGAAATGTTCTTCGTTTGATTTGGCCAACATGGAGGTCCATGAACAACGCTGCAACAGGCTTCATAACTGTCTGTGCAATGGAAACAAGGAGGAATAAGGGAAACAAGAAAAAGCAGCACTGATTATGTCAATATCTTTTCACCAGGTTCTATATATTGCTTGATGGAGAAATTCATTTGGAGATATATTACAGGAGAATAGTGAGCAGTCATATGCGGCTAATTGTTCATTAAAAAGACTATAGCTGGCGAAATGTAGTATTCAGAGAGCAATATCAATTTGGATGGAATCAGAGAACTCTGTGGAAGATCATCACTGGGCTCGGCGTTGCGAACTGGTTGAGTCTCAATCTGCCAGAAAGGCAGCCAATAAATACAAATATGTATATATATCATTATCAATGGCAGCAGGTAATAACTATTGAGTACATTGAAATGAGCGTCAACAGACCGTCAATGATTTTTGGCCTTGCGTTCTGGTTAATCAGACCGCCAATAGGTTGCAGACAGTCATAAAAGCATTTCTGCCTGCCTTTATAAGCAAAACAGACCGCGATGCCCTCGATGCCCCGTCTTGAAAAGCAGCGTCAACTGACTGTCAACAATTGTTGGTCTTGTATCTTCGGTATTCTGGGTGGCAACACATTGCAGACAGTCATAAACAAAGTATTAGCCGCCTTTATGGGAGAAAGTGAAAGGGACAGGCTCCCTTCCCCATGTTGAAAATGAGCGTCAACGGAGCGTCAACGATTGTTGGCCTTCCATTGTGGTTAATCACAGCGCGATGTGGCCAGTCTGATCTTTATACATCTTTATGACTCTTTTTGAATGTCAATAGGCTGAAGAACACATAGTAGTAGCTCTGTGAATGGAATAAGTTGTTACAGTCCCGGATGATGTGCCGGGAATATCCCATACATATTCGACTATAAAGACTGCCATATTCTTGTTTGTGGATGCTTATGATCAAGTGCCACACATATTACCAAAGATGCAAAACCATTAATTGTTGACGCTCTGTTAACGCTCATTTTGAAGATTGGGTAGTGCGCGTTTCACTTCCTCTTTTCACTATAAAGGCGGCCAATTCTGTATTTATGACTGTACAACCTATCGCCCCCACATTACCCAAAATACATGACCAACAATCATTGACCATCCATTGACGCTCATTTTCAGGATGTGGTAGGGCTTGTGTCTCTGTTTTTTTGATCAGCATGGCGACCAATACATCCAAAACAGTCAGCAACGTACCAATGTCAATATTTTGCTTCTAACAGTTGAATATCTGAATGCAACTATAAATAGTGAAACCCGAAACGCCCTACTGGAAATTTGAACTGACGGATCTAACCAAACCCAGAAAGACCCGCGGGTTGACGGGTACCGGTCAGGGTTTGGCCCACAATGAGGCAGCGGGTTGGATCCTTCGTTGGGTCTGGAACCGAACCAATCTGTTTTTGGGGTCCAAACCTGGACCGCTGGCAGATTACCCGGTCCCGTTGCTAACACTAGCCGCACAAAAAGCCTCCATTTGTCATTTTGGCCATATTCATGGCCAGCTGCATGTCGGACTGTTCTAGTTGTACCTACCCTCCAGGACTTGTTATAGTAGCTGGCATGTTGAAACCCTACAACAAATTAGTTGCTGCTTCTTTAAATGAAATATGGCCATTATCTCTAGCATATATGACATTGTAGCATCCTCTAGAGTCTTTAAAGCCTGTGTCATCTACTTATGGGACACTTGTCAAGAGATTCGTTTCCAAAAATCCCAGACTTGACATCATCATCATATTCAATTCAATTGAATTTGGAGACAAATGCGTTGGTCGGTGATTGAGGTTTTCCAGTGTGGGCTGCTAGTAATTTGCGACATTGCCCTCTACATATACCAGCTGTACAATATAGTGTTAGTTGACAGCCATCTACCTTGGTATAAATCATTTCACATCCAATCACACGCTGCTGTTTAATCTGGCAGCTTCCTGTGTTACAGACCATTTTCGAATGTGCGTCCTCGGTAATAATTTCGTTGGCTACATGTGCAGCGTCATTGTTGTCTAACTCATATGGACATCACTGCTGTGTCCTGGCGGGTGGCGTATTAGATGAAGCGCTCGTCAGTTGCTTCAATTCCGATCTGCTTCAATATTGCTCAAGTTATTGTGGAGACTTGACTTGCTGTTGTACACAAGATGAGAATGATGATATTGAAAAACAGTTGGAACTTCTAAGGAATATATAGATGGCATCGAGTCAAGATGCGATGAGTAACAGCCAGCATGCACATTCTACTAAAGACAAATCCTACTGTGAATAGCTGCCGATTGCATCGGTCTCCAATTGTCCTGCGATTTGCTTTCATTGGGCCCAATGTTGTGTGTTTGTTTACTGTGATATATTGTGGTGAACGACAGCTGAAATCTCATGTTTGAAAGATAACAACAGGTCATTCTTCAACAGAAAGGATGTCAGCTGATATTTGTCTCAAGTAATCCCCTTGATCTTACATGAGCAAGCTGTTCACAATCAAGTAATGATCCACACTTAAATTGCTATTCCAAATGTAGTAATGGTCAAAACGCAGATTTTGTTCTGTTCAAGTTGACCAAATATACCAACCTTGACGTAAAAAATACAGCTTGCCTCCATGTTTTCCACATCTTCGAATATCCAATATCTCCCCCAATAACAAATTCAATACAAGATGCAATGATCAATATTCCGGAAAAAAACCATTCACCACTTCCAGCGGGCAAATAACACAAATCAACAAAGTGATCCTCATCATGACAGCATGAAGTGAATGAAAGCAAGAGCAGTTTGGAGGCACAAAGGGTATGAGCATTTGCAGCATTTTGCAGCTAACAATCCAAAAGAAGCTTTCAGAGCAGAAAACACACGAAATGCACTGTTAAAGCAAGAAATGGAAACAGCAATGTATCGAGAAGTATGTGGATAGAGAGACCACTCTGGCAAGAAGGCGAGTTCAACACACAGACACAGAGATTATGGAAGGGCTTGATGATATGAGAAATGGTGAAAAGGTGGGATTGACAATCAGAAAGGCCAAAAAAACATTTCAAGTGATGTTGAATACTCTCAGAGACAGTTTGAGTGATCTTGCAAGTATTGACGATGGGGAGGATGCGGATGATGAGGAAGATAATGAATATGATATACAGCTGGGCAAGCTGAGCAAAGATGACAAACCAAGCTAGGTGATGGGCACAATCTCCAAATTGGCGCAGCAGCACATCGAGAGTTTATAGCAGAAGCAGATGAAGCTTGACAAATTGACTCACCCGGAATTGAGGGATGAGGCCAACTACTTCCATTGGTGAGATATGATGTACCGGACGGTCGAATTGAACGTTCCAGCAAATGTTAAGCCGCAAACAGACTAGGTTGCAGCTACACTTCAACCATCAACATATGGACAGCATATGCAGAGTTTTGTGATTATCCCCGAACAATCGCCAATATTCCAAGGTACTTTATAACCTGGGTGTATTCAGATGAGGCTGGGTTCCGAGACACCATGGTCACCCAAACCCATAGTGTCTTTCCCGCCTGTACCAGTACATGATTCATCACCAATTACAAAATTGAAATATGTTAAATCAGTATGCTTTTACCCCTACACATAGCGTCGATAGCAAATTAACATACAGATGTCAGATTCGGATGAAGAAATTGTGACGGCATCATTTCTACAGGAGGATTAGATAGCCAAATAGTCAATATTAAAGATATGTCTTATCGAAAAGAAATTGGTGTACCTATATTGGTAAGTGTCAGAGTTTTCTCGATTTCCGTGACCACGTTGGGAGACATGATTATTTGTCTGGGAATGTGCAAGGGTTGTATGGGCCATGCAAATGTTCTATACTCCAAATCAAGTTGATAGATGACCAACAAACATCATATCATCTTGCCTGTTACAGTGAAGTGAAAATGCAAAAACTAAGATTGTGGCGAAATGTACTAACAAAGTTTAAATCAGTGATGTCATAGGAGTGATAGACAGTGAGCTCAATGTGCAATGCTAACCCGCCTGAATGATGACTGTCATACTGCAGAAATCTATTCATCGAACTGAATTATTCTCCGCTCTGACCTTGTACACATGGTGATGAATAAGACAATCAGTTGTGCTAAATTGTGGAAATCGAGGACAAGAAGCTTCATGAGAAATGGTGAGGAAGTCAGGCTATATAGATCAAGAGCTTGTGAGTGGATCTATATGCCTTAAATTGCCGGCCGAATGTGCGGAAATGCAATGGCCCTATGTTGTTCATCGCTTGGATACCATGTGTGGTGGTGGTGGCGCTGAAACTAAGTGGTCTCAAAGCTGTTAGGTGGAAATAATTGTACATAGAAACGGTATATTTGCTGTGAATGATGACTGTATGAAGTTTCATGCAATACTTGAGCATCTAATGGCTGCTAATACATCTGTAATGTGAGCATCAACTGAGCATCAACGATTTGACATCCTACCCTGTTGTCAATCGAAGGGCTGCATAGTCACATCCTTCCAAAGTGGAAGTATTTGCTGTCTGTATAGCTGCACAGGAGAGCGATAGGCTCGTTGCCCTATCAGAGAAATCAGTGTCAACAGTGCGTCACTGATATTTGATCTGGCATCCTGAATTATCAAATGCGTACGCAACGGTGATAACCCATGAACAATTGATCAGCCGCCGTTATGTGCAATACTGCTGGTAACGACTTTGCTACTACCATCCAACAATTAGCAACACCGGAGTGTGACTGATTTTTGGTATTGCATTTTTGATAATCACTGTGCTGTGCAACTGCATTAACCTGCAATCCAAGTATCTTCCACATTTATGTGCAAAAACTGTAGTGATGACATCGCTACTACTTCCTAACAATGGACATCGACTGAGTGTCAATGCAGTGTCAATGAGTTTCGGTCTTCTAGTTTGGATAATCAATTGGCTATGCAATGGCAATAACCCATAATTAGAGTCTCAGCAGCCGTGATTGGCAGAAATGATGGTGACGATATCAATACTACCTCCAAATAATGACCATCAATAGAGTGTCAATGATGTTTCGTCTTCAATCTGCGATAATCAATGAGCTATTCAATTGCATCAACCCATATTGGAACTATCAGCCATATTTATAGGCAACAATGCAAGTGAGTGTATTGCCACTGCCTTTGACACATGAGTACCAACGGCACGCAAACCGTTTTTGTGGGTGTTTAGTAAGCTACCCAGTAACGAACTGCACTACATGGTTGCCAAATTGCATTGTTAATGGTCAATCTTTTCAATTTATTCATGTATACTACTTGACAAATATGCATGCAATGTGTCAGTGATCTGACTGTTTTCTGGCGTGTAGCTCTGCAGTCAGTATTCAAGAATCAGTTTTCTACTATACTATAACGCAACTTTGAATAGTCTCCCAAGTTGAATTGCCCAGCTTTCAAATTCATACAGTGATGTAGGATTCAAAATCAACTAATACCTCATTGCGAGAGGTTATGATTTCTTGCAACAATATACGTATCTTTATTTGTAATTTGGGAGACCTCACTATCCAAAGCGCATTTGATCCTTGGTGGACTTCAATAAATGTGGACTTAAAGTGTCTTCTTCCTTCGAAAAATCCTCAATATGCACCATTGTGGTGAATCCAATTCCACTGCAGATTGGAGAAGACCAGCAGCCCTGCCATGATTTGTATCATTTGTTATCAAGTTCTTCGCCATCCATCAGAATATGGCACCAGCTCAATGGGGAAACACATCCCAGCAAAGGTGCAGATCGCAACTTTAAACAAATTAACAGTATTGGAAGCTACCTCAATCACTAGTGTAAAGGTTGATGAAACAGTTTTGGCCATACTGAAGAGGCAAGGAAGTTGAGGAATTACAATTGTAACTTTGTAAAGGAAATTCATATTTGACAATTTGGTTTTATCTCTATTGACTGAATTGACAGACAAAAGGCTCCAAACTGGCAGCAAAGAACTTTCAAACTGCCAAATCACACCAACAAACCTGGAATAGCTACATCACGTTAGGATTTGTTTTGGCTCATACTCCTTTGAACATGATATCAAACATAGAGCTACAGCAGTCATATGTTGGATTACAAAGCAAGCAGCTGCCACTGTCTGCCAGCTCTCTGTGCAACATTTGCCAGAGAACATACACACTGACAGTGGAAGCAATTAAGAAGCAATTGCTGTCAAGAACTAAAGTTAGATTAGCTTTCGATGGGTGGATATCTATGATTAAATGACCCATACTGTCGGTCAGTGCTTACTACATGGATCAAAATTGGGCATTGCGACAAGTACATCTGGCATTTAATGAGGTTGATAGTATATTCTTTTCCTAGTTCGAACACTCAATAAGAAACCTAGGTCAATTTTCAATATACAGGAGCAAGGCTAGGAATATGTTTCAAGGAAGTTCTGGATCAATTTGAGATTGCCGACGGCTACTTACTTCCAAGTATGACTGATAACAGTTTCTCAGATTCCTCAAGGACTCGTGAATTACAAACCATTCTTGAGACCTTAAGAATCAAGTGCCCAGGTGTGGAAAACCACATACCATGCATAGTGAACATCATTCAGCATGCTTTAGGTGCATTCACGAGCAGTCTCAGTGTAAAAAGACACACTAAGTCTTGGGAAGCCCATGATTGTGGTCAGCATTTTGGAGAGAATGACAGTGTGGACATTGGGAACAGTCAAAGTCATGGAAATGAGGGGAATGCTATAATCAACAAGGTGTCAGCCATGAGACCAGGTTTAGCAAAGATAATTGAAAAAGTATGGATTTCAAGTAATTCTGAATGTTCTACAACTGATGTTCATATAGCAGCGAATCCTTGCTGTAATATTTATGCTGACACCTGGTCATCAAAACGTGTTGATTGACTGCCAAATTCTGAATGTACAGATCGCAGTACAGACTATTATGGATTTGAAGACCCCATGGAATATAACCCTGGTGTTGCTTGAGCAAACCTGCCAATCACGAGAATTGACTCCCGAGTGGCTCAAATATCCAGAATGCAGTGATTACCAGCCACTGGTAAAACTTCATGATGCATGGGCCATCCTGAAGTACATGATGACATTTGTAAGGCCATTCCAGTACAGGACCCTGTGGATGTCAAAGAGGCATACAGCTACTCTGCATCACATTATCACTATCCACAATAAGATGTTCCATCAGATGGATTCTGTTATGTGAGCTTTGGCTAAGATAAAGACTCCATGATAGAAATACTAATACTTTGACGTCGGATTTGCGCGCCAGAAGCTGTTCAAATATTATGCAGAAAGTGCTCCAACAGTGGATATGCTTCTCATTTCAGCACAACTCATCAATTCTTTCTGAAGATTGTGATCATTTAGGAAGTGAGACCACAGAATGGATATTAATCCTGAAAATGAGGATTTCTATACTACCCAATGCCAAGAGGCATTTCTCAACTATGTGGAGAATAAATACTACCCCAAACAAAGATGTTTGCTCATCATTAATCCCATAACCATACCGAGCAATAATCTCTTCTTCACAACTGTGGCGCGCAGTTCTGGTCAAGAATCTTATGATGCGTATGACTTGTCCAGCCGTGATAAAGCAGAAATATAATGCCTACAAATGTGGCTTAAAAGACACCTGGATGAAATGATTGCACAGCATGCTTATTGACTGCTGCAAGGCTCAATTTCAATTCACCACCTGAATTACCACAGAACTGGGTGCAAATGAATTTCAATTTAAATAATTACCACACCTACCCTATGGAGATTAGGAGTATATTTTGCATACCGGATATCACCAACTGGTGGCATAGACATGAGGAAACATCCTTAAAGTACGCCGATCTCCCTAATGTGGTACCAAGTATATTCTTTAGGATACCACATTGTATTGCAGTGAAGGCCATTTGTATCCTTGGGAGAGATGTTATCGGCTGGAGGAAGTCAAAATACTCAGGTCAGATCATTTATTGGATAGTCATCATAATGCAGTTCATTGGCGCCAATAATTGGAAATAGGCACGTGATGACCCAGCATCAGATACGCCGAATGGTGAAAATGTTTTGGAAATCAAGAGACAGACTGAGGAACAGATGTTGCACAGAATGGCCAAGGTCCAAGACATTTTGGAGATGTGGCGGGGCAGCCAAAACCTACATGCTGCACGGAATGGATCTTGGACACCAAACAAGCTGATGACAGCTGTAGGATACATTTCAGATACTGAGGAGATCAACAAAGCACCCTGGTCACTCTTCCGATATAATGGTGCTGCTGCATTTTCATTGTGGGAATGATCACCTCTCCCACCAGCTGTATCTGTGCCAGAGCTGTCTTGAGGATGAACTCAAGTATTCAATGTCTGAGGGATCAATGGAATTGACCACAATCCAGCCGAAAGTGATGAGGATAGTGCACTGGAAAGTGATTTGGATATAATAATCGGCTTGACGGGAATGGTAACTTTGAAAATCCAAATAACAGGGATGATGACTGGGAGGTACACAATGAATCTGATATAGAGCTAGACAATGGCATTGAGGATCAGCAACTGGCAACACTGCGGGATGTGAATGCTGCACCGAATGTTCTCTGATTGATTCAGACAACACCGGGGGCACTGAAAATGGCTGTGAATCTGTTGATCATGGTCAATTCAATGTAAATGAGGAGGAAGAAGGGGAAGAAGTTCAACTAGGACATAGTGCATCAATATATTTTGACCAGGTTCTTTATGTTGTTTAGCTGTGAAATTCATTTAGAGAAATATTGTGGGAGAATATTGAGCAGTTGCATGTGAATATTGGTTAATAAACAGAAGTACTGGGGGCAAAATGAATCATATGGCAATATGTATAAATTATAATAGGATTAGAGTGACTAGTACAAGAATATTACTGTGCTCAGCATAGCCAAAGTACCAAGTTTTGATCTGTCAGAAAGGCAACCAATAGAGTCAGTGAATAATAAATGCAATTATCGATGGCAGCAGTTTATGAATGGACCATACAGTATAATGAACGTCAATGGAGCGTCAACGATTCTAACCTGGTAAGTGATGTAATTGAAGTGTACTTTGTTCGCTGTTATGCATAACCGACATATTGGCAGCCATGAAAGGCAGAAGAGATTGCAATACTGTCACTGCCCCATTCTGAAAATTAGTATCAATTAAGCATCCATGATTTTTAGCTTTGCATCCTGCGTAGGCTCAGTGGCGATTGGTTGCACACATCCATCAATGAGGTATTGGCTGCCTTCAGAGGCAAACCCCATAGCGTCATGCTCTCTTCCACATCCTGACGAAAATTGTCAGCAGAGAGTCGATGACTTTTGGATGTACATCTTGGGTGATCTATCTGGCGATGGTTTTCAAATATTCCTAAATGAGGTACTGGCTGCATTTAGAGGCAAAACCAATTGTGACAAGCCCCCTGTGCTATCTTGAAAATAAGTGTCAATGGAGTGTTAACAATTTTTGGTCTTGCATCTTGGGTAATCTAAGTGTCCCTATGTGGCAATAATTTATACATGATGAAATGGTAACCTTTTCAGCTAAAACAGTACATGACATATATGTTACCCCATAATGAAAAAGAGCATCAATGGAGCATCACCAGTGTTTGGTCTTCCACATTGGGTAATCAAGGTACTGTGCAGACACTTCAGCTCATAACAGAACAATTGATCACCTGTATCCCTTTGCTGGTAGTGGGCCAACGTGCGTGTGCACTGCACCTTGTCACATATAATAACACTGCCACCCACTAAAACCTCCCTTCTTGAATATTATAAATTGTAAAATAACTGGTAAAAGCATCGAGATAAAGATTTTTTTGACAGTGTGACAAGTTCGGTGGTGCTGAGTTACATATAAATAGCAGTACTTTGGACATTGTAAGAGTACCATCCTTCAGCCCAGTGGCAACCACCTTCCCACTTCCCATCTGCCACACCACAACAACCATGAGCAGAGACGCCCTCAGACCTTGGAACCTTAATGTCAACAACCTACCCCCACCACTTATACTCTCATCTCCACCATCCTCACCAAAAAATGTGAAAAAACCAAGTGCCAAGTATAGCATCATGGATAATCACTCTGTCCCAAAGCACGCCTCCTCCCAACCACCACCACCACCTACAGAAGTACAGCATCAACCTGTCATTATACCTGATGTGTCTTGACTCACTACTGAAGCTCCACCCGCAATGCTCAACATTGATGATACTTATAGCTCTGCAGATGAGGCATATATTGAGCAAGCTGGGTCGATCACAGTCAGTCACTCGGCCAAGCAGCACAAGAAAACACCGAATAAACCAATTCAAAATTCCACAGATGTTCCTAAGCTTCCCACATTCGACCCTTTACAACAAGTTGTCCCTCCTTACAAATCATGGAACCAATTGCCCAGCTCATTCTCTCAGCTGGATACTATTACTCCACTTCAAATCTTCAATCTCTTTTTTACCAACTACATTATGGGACAGCTTGTAGCTAATACTCTTTCCCATACCCAGCAGCAGCTTCTTGGGCCAGAAAAGAGGGGCAGCATTCCTGGATGCCAGTTACTGCTCAGCATGTTTATCTCGGGCAGACAATTCAAATTCACATTGGTCTGATTGGAGTTCCTCCTGAGAGGTTCTGGATGAAGTATGGGGTCTACCTTCCCAAGGATGGATGACCACCAGCTGCCTACCTTCGCAATACTCGCTTTCAAGAGATCCGCTGTTTCTTTCATCGTTCTCCATATATTTCCCCAACTGTAACTTCTGAAGGCCTACCTTGTTGACATTCAAAGGTAGATATTCTACAGGAGCAGCAGCGGTTGTTCTCGCAGCAGTACTGAGTACCTGGCAGCAATATTACTATTGATGAAGCCATGATTCTATTCACAGGCAGGTCAATTCACATTACAAAGATGCCAATCAAGCCAATTAATCAAGCATATAAGTTTTTCTGTATGGCAGAGAAGGGCTATGTCTGGGAGTTCCACCCATCATCAAAAGCAGTTGAAGGGGATCCCGTTGATGTAGAATCCCGTCTGTTACATCTTACAGACACTGGAAACATGGTTCACCACTTGATTAAACATTTACACCAGAGGCATCAAAAGGTCTCCTTCAATGTATACATAGACAACTAATGCACAACACAACCAATGCAGGCAGAGCTTTGTCAGATTGGGATAGGAGCATGCCGCATATGCAGGCAGCAGTTTGGAGGAGTTCCCAAAAAACTGAAGGTAGGAAACAATCCCAACTTGCCGTGGCATTTTCAACGTGGAGCTGTTAATGATGGGGTCGCAATCCTGCTATGAATGGACGGTTGTCCTTTTACTATACTGCCAACAATCTACCCGCTAAGTGGTGAGAATACACTGGTACTGGAAATGGGAAAGCATGCGGGCAACAAGAGCACCAATGCAAGTGGACCAAATTCCACATTTCTTCCTGGAGAATGCCAGAAAGAGCTTGATATACCTGTTATTGTTGATGCCTACAACCAGCATCGGCAAAATGCATTTTAGTCACTGGAAGCCTCCAGGAGTGTCTAAGAGAATGTGGAGTGTAAACTCGGATGCGTCAGTTTCAGGAGAGTATCAGACCCTAGGAGGCCATTCTGGCCGGCCTTCAGAGTACCTACGATCTCTGATGACTTGTTCAGGAGTACCATGGGAGTCATTGTGATACGTTTGAGAACACCTCGGAGTGCCAGAGAGAACATTGGGTGCACATTGGAACACCTGGGAGCGCTGGCGACAACCCTGGGAGCACCAACAACAATCCTTGGAGCACCGGGGACAAGCCTTGGAGCACCTGGGAGCGCCAGCAACAAGCCTGGGAGCACCGCAAGTCACTGTAAAGCAGTCTGGGAAAAACATCATCTTCTTTGGAAATGTTGCTGGTGCGCCTCGAGATCATAGCAACTACTTATCATTCAATGATTTTTGACCCTCATGTATTCAGTGTGTATTCTCATCCATCAATCTAAATAGCTACCGATCTACACACACTATATCTCGACGGGCTGCAGGCGGTGCTTCAGAGCAATTCAAGGTGCGCCTGAAAGTGATGATTGAGTAAACTCAGAGATACACTCCAAGGACATGATGGAGCGAGTTTGAAGATGCACTGGGAGGCGATAATCGAACGTATTTGAACATACACGTCGATGCCGTGATTCTGTGGACTTAGAGATGCACTCTGAGATCTTTATCAAGTGAGTTAGCGGAGGCACATGGAGTCCATGATTGTGCGAATAGGCAGACCGTAATTGGGCAAGTTTGGAGATACACTTGAAAGCGGTAATTGAGCGTATTTGGAGATACAGTTGGAGGCTGTGATGGAGTGAACTTAGCGATGCACCACGAGATCGTGATCAAGCGAGTCTGAAGTTCCACTTGGAGTACATGATCGTGCGAACTGGCAGGCCATAATCGAGTAAGTTTTGAGATTCATTTGGAGGCTATGATCATGCGAACTTCCAAGCCGTAATCGAGCAAGTATGGAGATGATGTTTGAGCCCATCATTATACAAACTTGGTCACCTCAATCCAGCGATTCAGGTAAAGCACTTTGTAGGCGGTGATGAAGCGAGATTTGACAAATACTAGGAGGCGGTCGATGAATGGTACACAGGGTGCTGGGACTCTATTCACCAGTTTTTTGACTCACGAACATCGAACTGTGACAAGGTGACTTTACGTTTGAGCTCTCATGGCGAGCTGGTGGATGGCGGTTGATCGTGTTGGGAGGAATAACAGATGATGAAGCTACATTCAGGGGTCCACTCGTAATAATGAGTATGAAAGTTAGACAAACAATCATGGGTGGATGCTCTACTTGGGGTACGCTGGAGTCAGTGAATATTATACTTGGTGTATACTGTACACGGTGTCAACTCAGGATCATTGCATGGAGAGATAGAGAGGTATGACTTAACATTGCGTTCTGCAATGATGGTGGAGTAGTGGACGAGAAAGAGAGAGATTGCGGATGAAGATGAGAACGATGTGCAGGATATGAGCGCATATGAGAAATCAGGGGTACAACTTGCCCAATTGGGGTGGGAAGACCTCGTATTGGTGTAATTACATGGCAGATCGGGACTCGTACCTGCAGTATCGGGGATGGTAAATTGACTCGCGCAGAAAATCCTCTTAGTCCCAGTTTCTAATAATGATTTGCACCATCTCTTCTCATCTCTCTCCATCTTGTTCCCAACTCAACCGTCACCTAGGAACACGAAGTGAAGTCATCGCTCTCTATCGCTCCATGCCATAATCGAGAGTTAACACCGAGTACAGTATGTACCCAATACAGCTTACAGCGAGTACAGCATACACCGAGTCCAGCATACACTGAGTACAGCATACAACGAGTATAGCATTCACCGCGTATGGCATACACTGAGTACTGCATACACCGCATACCTCATCATCTCAAGATCGACTGTCTGCTGCTCCCAGCCAGTCTCTCAGCTCTCTGCGGACCTTGTTGTACTCAATACTCTTCAATCCCAAAATTATAAGTTAAACAACGGATAGGCTTTCAGCTTCCGTCGCACATGCCTCCCGATTTACCGCCTCCTGAGTTACTACCTCCAGATTGACTGCCGTTACAACAATCGCCTACAGATAAATTGCCTCCAGATCAACCGCATCTGAGTACTTCTCCCATTTTGATCGATCATGGCCTCGAAGTGTACGTCCCAACACGCTCAATTACGGTATCCATGTACATCTCTGAGTTCACTTGACCTCAGCCTCGAAGTGCATCTCCAAACTTGCTCAATTATCGCCTGCAAGTGCATCTCTGAGTTCCCTCGATCTCTCAGTCTCCAAGTGCATCTCAAAAGTCATTCAATCCTGACCTCCAAGTGCATCTGTTAGTTCATTGGATCCCACAGTCTGCAAGTCCGTCTTCAATCTCACTTGATCCCAGCCTCCTAGTGTGTCTCTGAGTCCATTCAATCTCAGTCTCCAAGTGCATCTCCAAACACCCTTGATCATGGCCTCCAAGTACATTTTCAAGGAGCGACGGTGGTTATCCGGAGATGGAGGGGTAAGCGAGGTGGACAGAGTAAGATGGAGTATACATTTGGCAGACTCTGGAGTAGACAGATATCATCTCATTTCCATCTCCTCTTATCATTCAATGAAAAAACGCGCTATCTTTCCCAACTTATGGTCTCACTTGAGCTATCCGAAATTTCGTAGATCCAGACAATTGGGTGAATCCTCAACGCCGGGTAGTATCATATCTTCTGACCTGATTCCAACGCTCCTAAAATCAGAACAGCACTTATGAATTCCGGATGGATGTCGCGAGAGCTGCGGCAAAATTTTGATGGTGGGCATCTCTGCCTTCCAGCTCCATTATTTAACCACAACAACCTCCAAGTCGCGCATCTCAAAGTTCTCTCAATTGGTGTGTCCAGATGCTCCTTCAATTATGCTCAAGTACCATCTGTGGCCAGATTGATTATATGTATATATATAGAGAAACATATATGAATCATGCCATGTCATGATGTAGCGAATCTTGTGATTGTAACAATGACTAATATGATTCAAGAATTGACTTGTGGTTGTAGAACCCTAAGTGCCACTGCTGTGAGAATATGGCATGAAGTCTCCTCCAGCCCATGCACAGCGGTCGCAGCTGCTCTCAGAGTTTCCCACAGGCCTGCATTTAGTGCTCGGCTGCTCTCAAAGTCTCCCGCAAATCTGCGCAGAGGTCTCAGGCGCTCAAAAATTCGACTTTTTTATAATTCACATCTTGCAGCATTCTGAATGCACTTCCATAACTGCAGGTGCTTTCAGGAGCACCTGAGAATGCTCTTGCAGAGTCTGGGAGCACTTTGCTTAGCTCCAGGGTGGTCTGGGAAATTCTAGATGTATTTAGATGCAATGGTGATATCACCCAGAGTATCTGGGAGGATTGCGTGTTCCGTCTGGACTGATTCACATTCTGCTGATACACGCAAGGTGGGAGTAAATATGGCTGACCAGTATCAAATCTACTTTGATGCACAACTCATATCCAGACGCAATTGGTATTCTCATTTCTATTGGATTCTGGGGACATCCTTTATCAACAGCCTTCTGTTCTATCGAGATCTGCCAGCAAACATAGAACGCACTGTGGATCACTTTGACTTCCAACTCTCCATTGTGCATGACCTTCTCCAAGGTGGAAGTCCATCCATCAACAATGAAAAGTACCTCCCACATTCCCACTTCAGAAAATCACTCTGTCGGCTCCCCCAATACAATCTGCCCTGACACCCCTTCCTACCAGGCTAGTGACCAAGTACAACCCGCTGCCCCTCTGCTAAAAGGAACCAGGAATGCATTCCCTTCTTTGGATGGAGAGTAGAGTAGATTGTTTCCTTCGCAGGTGGAGAAGAAGTCAGGGTGGTAGTGGAGAAGGCATGAAAACCAACATAAAGTGTGAGGACTGCAATAAGGCTTTGTGTTTCACACCCAAACAAATTTTTTTCATGAATTTCACCATATGTAGAGTATTTCTATTGATTCTGGAGGCATTTGGCTGGCTTGTGGTTGTGTGATGTGTATTTTAAAAGCTGGCCCATCTGTGGGCCCAAACCCGGTTACAAGCAAAGGAATATGCAAATATACAACATATAAATGGAAAAACACAGATTCCAAAATATTCCATATTACAAACTTTTCAACATGCAAAAAGAGATTATTGGATGTTCAATAAGCAATTTTGATAATATACTATTATCAAATAGCAGAATCAAGGGCATTATACCTATCGACAGATGGACCTGCTGAGTGACCTGCTGAAGACACGCCAGTGCAGACAGGTTGTGAGATTTCTGTCAAATGATACCCGTGTTGATAGTTCTGGTCATTGCATAACCTCTACCGTCAATTTGGTATCAGTTTTGTTATGATCTGCACCCAGACCGATAGTGACAGTCTGGAACCGTTGCTAGCACTATATTCAACCTCTTTGCTGCCAGCATGTTTCGTCTGACAGGCTGGAGAATCCAGCCAGTGCTAATGGAGAGTGTAGTGAGTCTTCGCCAAGCCGGTTGGGAAAGTGTCAGCTTAGATCTCCAATTTCAGCTTAGATTGTTACTTTGTGGCATTAAACTGCATCATCTGATCATAGTAGTAATTCACAGAGAATGGAGTCATGCTTGTAGAATTGTGCACCACATTATAGTAAGCAAATTCACCCAGTGGTAAGTGTTCAACCCAATTATCCTGCTTATAGTTGCAGAATGCCCAGGGATACTGCTCTATTCTCCAGATTTGACACTCCGTCTACCCATCTGTCTGTGGATAGAAGGCTAATGACAGTCAAAGTGCAGGACTGGAGTTAGAATATCCCAGTGTGCAGAATCGGCTTCTACACTGGATGCCGCAATCTGAAACTATATTGCCAGGGATACTGCACTTCAAAAGAACGTATGCAAAGAAGTACTGGACCAATTCTGGCAAGGCGAAATTCATCTGTCACTGTACGTTGATTGCCATCTATGCCATTTGGTCTATGATATTAAGCATCCCAGTGAAGCCCGATGTAGTTGATGCTGCCAAGTCAGTTGCGAAGTCAATTCTGATGTTGATTCTTCCCAGTGATGGTGGCTTCAAGGGCATGATGATTCCATCCCTGGTTTGCAGAAACACTTTTATTTGGTGGCATACTTTACAGCTGCTAACATACTTATGTACATGCCAGTCCATTGCTCGGCAGAACCTGTCCCTAGTCACCAGCTCAGTAGGGTTCAATGCTCCAAAATAACCTGACTCAGGGTTGTTATGAAATATGCTTGTTGCTTTTCTATATTAGTGGTCAACTACAGGAATGATTATCCTTCCTTGTACGTCAAGGATCTCGCAATATCTCTATGTTGGAACTCCTCCTTGGTGGTATCTGACATATTCATAATTAGCCAGTCGACTTGCTTCGCCCAGATGCGAACAGTCCATGAGTCGGACACATGAGTCGTGATGATTGCTCCAATCAGATCATGGTTAGGTTCCACCAAGATGGATGCCAATAGTGGTGCCACAGGGCTTGGGTACCCAATCATGTACTCGGATCATCTGAATTGGCCATAGATCAGGTTCTCACTGCATTGCATGTATTTAATAATAAAATCATAAGTCAAATAGTTTCTGACCACTATGCATTTTTTCTGCACACCTCCATGAATGTATAGAAGTATTTGGGATTGTTGTGGTCGTACCGCATTGCGACCTTGTCAAGGGTGCCCTCTAGGTAGTATCATCACTGTGTTAGTGGTTCCATAATGGCCAATTGCTTCCGATTATCTGTGTCAGAAAGGTTGTTCAGCTAAAGGGCAATTCCAGAAGTAGAAAATGACCGGCTGAAGCACTGGGAAACCATTGTACTGATTGAGAATGCCTGCAATCACAAATCCAGTTGCATCTATTTGGTGCATGATCGCGTTTGGCAGATCAAAATTATGGACTGTCAGTGCCTAAGTGAAGATCCTTGACAGTTTCCATCACCGCAGTTCGGCTTCGCACATCTATTCCCATCTGGCTCTGCCAACGTTTTTAGACTTCTTGAGTCAAGGTTTGCCTTTCAGTGGATTGTCAGCCTTTTATGTCTTCTTTAGTGGATCTGTCAGTAGAAGAGTCACCTTCGCATAATTCCCGAAGAATGTGTATTAGACATTTATGAATCGAAGAAGCACCTGAACATCACTTAGTGACTTTGATGTTGGGTAATTCTCAATTGTAGAGATCCGGCAGTATTCCACACCTACTCCGTCAGGAGTGATGCCAAACCCTTTGAAGCTGACATATATAGGTCCGAATTCACACATCTTGACTTTGAAATGCAGGCTGATTACCCCAAGATGCTGCAGCACTTGTCGAACAAGGTCCTCATGCTCCATCTTGAATGTCTAATGAATGAGTTCATTTGGTATGTTGTGTACTGCAACGGCATCAATCTGTTGCTGCAGCCAATCATCATGCAAGTCTGGATCGTAGCCAGTGCATTTGTTAGACCACATGGCATCACCCAGTATTTGACTTGGCTGTAACGCATTCAAAATGCCATCTGATATGCATCACCTTCCTTCATACCAATAAGGTTATGAGCACCACAGATGTCCAGTGATGTAAATATCCTAGGCTCATTGACACGGAAAGCTTCTCTTTGAATAACCGACAGGGATATCAATTCTGTACTGTCGTCAGATTCAGCTAATGGTATGCCACACCATTTCTTAGTTCTCGGTGTTTGGTTGTGAGAAGAGAATCGGTACTACCGCTGGGAATGATGATCGATCAATGAACCCATTGTATTGCTTTGTGTTGATGTGAGCCTTACACATTCTTAATTTGAATTCCGATAGATTGTAAATTCTGCCAATCTGGCACAATAATGCTACGCAGCATGTCAATTGCAATGTCAGTTGACTGATGCAACGGGAGTGTCTTCTCCTCAGCTTGGCTGAAATCCTCCATGGATTCACAGTATATTACTGGGATAATCTTGGGTAAACCTCCAGTGCAACCATAACTGACATATACCAGCCCGGTGTCCAGTATGTTACGGTTGCTTCCTATGGATTATGACGGCCTACCCTGTACATTGGCCCTTAGAGAGAAGTTATGAGAATGTGATGCAGGTGTTACTGTATGTAATATTGAATTACAGAATGAAGCAAATTTGTCATACTGTATGCATTTTACCAACCTCCAGTTTTCAGTTATCATCTCCACTACCATGACCATCACCGCCATCACCATCACCACCATCCTCAACATCACCATCACCATCAGCAGCATCACCATCACCACCATCACCATCACCACCATCACCATCACCACCAACATAATTACCAGCGTTGGGTAATTTACTCTTTGATTATTCTTCTGCGAACTTTATACATCACCCCCCCAGCAGGGAAGCCCGATTCACCACTACCAGCTTGCTCCCAGTGAAGCCACTTTCACCCCTACCAGCGAAGCCCGATCCTCCGCTCCCAGCTTGCTCCCCGCAAAGCTAGTTTGACCCCTACCAGTGAAGCCAGCTCCACCCATACCAGCAAAGCTAGTTTCACCCCTACCAGCAAAGCCAGATCCACCGCTACCAGCTTGCTCCCAGCAAAGCCAGATTATCAGAGAGGTGAGAATGATCATTTCACCACTACCAGCTTACTCCGGGCGAAGCCAGATCCACTGCTGCCAGCCAAGCCAGTTTCACTCCTACCAGCAGAGCCCGATTCATTGCTACCAGCATAGCCAGTTTGACCCCTAACAGTGAAGCCAGATTCTCCGCTACCAGCATGCTCCCAGTGAAGCCAGATTGTCAGAGAGGTGAGAGTAATGTATCCACCGCTAGCAGCATGATCCCAGTGAAGCCAGATTGTTCCAGAGATGAGATTGAGCATTCCACTGCTACCAGCTTACTCCAGGTCTAGTCAGACTCTCCACAGCACATCAATCAGATGCGTGTCTTGGTAAACAAAAACGGCAAATTAAGTCAACAACGATGTCAGTAATCAAAACACGGACAGCAGCAATTAATTTCTAACAACGAATTGACTCTGGAACGAGACTCCCAGCACACCTGGACTATCGGAGGAGAGTCAGCACGTCAGCAAAAAAGAACATGCACAGAAATCCACGCAATTGAGTGGATGAGCCAAACCTCTTGGCGATGATCGACAACAGTAACTTCCAAATCACTCAGCAACCCTGACAGAGAGCGACATACGAACAGCAGCATTCCATTCCTCCCATCCAACAGACGCTAGCAAAAGACTTTCAGCCCCCCTGAACGATCGAAAGAGGCCGAAAGAGAGCAATTTGACACAACAACGCAACGTCGAACAACCCAGCCATGATTGCGACCCAACATGGCAATAGAGTTATTGGAGGATGGTTTGAAAAACCCTCATTTGAGAGATATAAGAACATGGCGGAAGCAGGAGAGGCCAGCAGCGTGGCTGGCCAAAGGTCAGAAATGACAACACGCGTGTCCTTTGTGTCTGCAAGAGAGCAGTGGGACCGCAACAAGAATGGGAAAAGACTGAGGAAGAAGACCTCAGAGCTACTGACCGCCCCGGGAGACTGAAGGTGTCGAATGGAGCGAACAATGAGGCAGCAGGTGCACGAGGCGACTCAGCTGCACCAAACTGTCGACAGCGTGGCTAGAATGCTAGAAGCCCATACAGCACATGAAGAGGCGCGTGAATAGGCGTGTGAAGAGGCGCGATGGCTCGGCATGAAAGAATGGCTGGATGATACGGAGACAAAGTGGGATGAGTGCCACAAGGACAATGTGATATGGGGGACTGGCATCATGGACTTGACTGCAGAGGTGCTGGCCAAACCAACAGTATGCGAAGTGGCAGCAGCCCAGGAAGTGAGAAAGGACAGAAGAGACGAGACCGCAAGGCAGGATGGGAGAGGTCTTGAGGTCTCACAGCACGCAGGCACAACACATGATGGAGAGCCAGAGAAGCGCCAGCCGCAGCAGCAACCAAAACCCAAAGCCAAACTGCAACTCACATTGCAGTCTGAACTGCGACACGAACCCAAACCTAAACCTAAGGCAACACCTTTTCCCGCTAGAAGGTGGTAGGTAGACCAACCCTGAACGCGGAGTCAGAAGGCGCCCATCGGCCCAAAGCCTGCCCCGACGATTCGATTTGAGCATAGCATGGAGAGGCCTAATTCTAAAGCGAGACGAGAGGGTGCCACCCCCCAAAAAGATGGACCAAGAAATTGCATCAGCAATCTACAGAGCGCTTTCCCACCAGCAGGCCCCAATACACATTAGGATCATAAACGCAAGAGGGAATGCCACGTGCGCAATCACGGCAATCACACACCCAAATGCGACTGCGGTGATTGCTCCACAATATGGTTACATTATCATCACCACATCGACGTCTGTTGACAATGGAGACATTGATGTCAAAGAAATGAGTCTCTAGAAAAGCTAAAGGTCTATACAGTACCCCTCGTACAATACATGGGAAAAGGTATGGAAGGCCTGCAGAAGATGCAAGCGGAATTTGAATAGAAGAATGAAGTCGTAACAATCCCCACCCATGTACGGTAGGTGGCGAACCCCCATGCCATCAGGGCGAGGAGCCAGAATGGAGAAATCGCCGCATCATCAATTGTTTTTGTTGTAAAGGGGAGCATGGTACCAAAGGGCATGGTCAAGAACGCCATCAAGGGAGCGGGAGTGTAGTACTGAGTCAAAATATTCACAAATGTGGTTGCCGACATCGGATGTGAGCTCTGCTGTGGATGGGGTCACATCGAGAATCAGTGCGACAGCAAGCCCACATGTGGCTACTGGGCAAGTCATCACCGGACGAGCGCGCACAACAGCAACGTGGTGGGGTGCAGGGTGAAGCAGGGATTCCTCTGCGGTCATATGCTGGAGAAGTGCCACAACTGCAAACGAAATCACATTGCATTAAGCAACAGATGTACAAAGAAGACTGAAGCCGCTGAGGCAGCAGGGAAGAGTGGGGGAATAGGGCTAGCAGGGTGACAATCCGCGAATGCAGCTAGTGATGTGGCATCAGGGATGAACAGATTGGTGCTTGGACATAGGCCTAAGGGAATTGGATGAGAAGGGGGGGTAAGCAAAGCAGAGTAGGTGAATGCGGAGAATGAGGAGGCAACGGGGGAGGCAGAAGATATTACGATGACCAAGATTGCGACTATAGCCATGACTACAACTGAAACTGAGACTGAAATGAGAGACCTGGCTACCAATGATTAGAGCGATCCAGCACGACTGCGGTAGGTTGTATGAGTGGACAATTGCGGCGCTTGAGATGGGGCTCGAACGTAAGGTGGACGTAGTGTCCTTGCAGGAGCCACTCAAAGAAAGGGGAGGTGCAGGGATCAGCCACTCTGCATAAGAAATAAGCAGAAGAAATCGAATTTCGATGGCGATACAAAACAGGTGTGGGGTGGTGGTTGGGGAGCGGACGAATTCAAGTAGCGGAGCTAACGGCGATGTCATAGTCACCGAGGTCAGGGGGAGAAGGGAGAAGATAACGAGGATTGTCAATATTTACAATCAACGAAACACACTGTCAGGAGAGAGACAGGCACGAAAGTTGAACAGGCAGAGAGTCATTTGGCATGGGGGAACAGTCCTCGCGGGAGAGATCAACGCACACAGCAGTTGGTGAGACCCCAGGTGCCGCATGCAGCGGAACACTGCACTCCGGGAAGAAGTGATTAAGGAGAATGGATTGGAAGTTGGGATTGATGGCCAGCGCACACACTACAGGACACGAGTGCACCACGAAGGTGAGTCGATCATTGACTTGACGTTAGCAAATCGACTGATAATGAAATGGTTCTTACTGGCTGATAACCACGCCACCAGATGTGTCCAGGAGGTTATAGAGTGGGAGATCGAAGTGGACTGGCAGGGGGAGACCGATCATGCGAGGGTAGTACGGTGGAACTTAGCTGCAATGATGGAGGAGGACGTGGAGGCAGTGGAGAAGCTATGGGCGGAACTAGCAAAGGTGAGAGCTCACCTGGATGCAGAATGCACAGAAGACAAGGTGGAACAAGAGGCCGCATGGTGTCAGGAAGCAATGAGCAGTGTTCTCAATGCCACAGCCATGAAAATCAGGATCTGCGCCAAATCGAAGAGATGGTGGAATGCCAACTTCATTGAGAGAAGATAAGCAGTCAGAGGAGAATAACAATGAAGCCGGAAGTTGGAGGAGACTTTCCAGGTGAAGGAGAGCTTCAGAAGTCGATTCGGTGGTCCATGAGCCAAATTTGAAGTGATTTCATGTAGAACCTCCAGGGAGCCGAGGTGTGGAGAGCAGCACAATACGCAAACACTCCAGTGGGCATGACCGTGGAGGCCTTAACTGACAGAGAAGGCAAGCAAGCAAACACAGTCATGAAGAAAGAGGAGATGCTGAGGTGCGAATCATTCCCACCGAACAACGATGACCAGCACTACAAGTTACCCCAGCACGAAGCGCACACACACACTTCACCGAGCAAGCAGTCAAGCGAGCCCTGTCTTCTCAATAAGTGAAAAAACCCTGGGCCAAGACAAACTGTGATTTGGCGCCATACGGCTACTCTGGAAGTGGGATGAAAGGTGAATCATGGGGCTGACACAGGCGGCCATTCGCATTGGAAGACACCCAGCGGTATGGAACTGGGCTAGCAGGGAGGTGTTTCGCAAGCTGGGCAAAGATGACTATACAAAGCTGAAGGCGTATCGCTCCATCTCCCTGCTGAGCTGGGTGGGAGAAGTGGTCGAAGAAGTGGTCGCGGAGCTATTGTCAGATTATGGCGAAAGAAGAGGGCTACTGATTGATGGACCGTTCTGGAGCAGAAATTGGCGGTCAGCAATCAAAGCAGCAGCCACCAAAGTTGTCAGAGCTCATGCAGCCTCGACACATGGCCACATAACAGGCATGCTTCTCATGGACATTAAGGCAGCCTTCCCAAGGGTGGCAAAAGGAAGGCTAATCAACCTAATGAAGGTCAGACAAATGGATGGAGACCTTATACGATGGACCGAGAGCTGTCTCTTAGAAAGAATGGTGGAGAGGATAGTGAAGTGCAACGCCATGGAGACACCAAGTGGAAGCAGCGGTCCCACAGCGCTCACCCGTGTCACCAATTCTCTTTGCGATCTACACCTCAGGACTGATCAAATGGGTTGAAGAGTAAGTCTCAGCCAAAGGGCTGTCTTTTGATGATGATCTCAGCTTTGTGGTGACTGGAAGCCATGTCAAGCAGTTAGTCATGACACTCGAGAGATGCGCAGCGAAGAGCATCGAGTGGGCAAGTAGACGAGGGCTACTGTTCAATACAGCAAAGACAGAAGCGGCACTGTTGACGAGCACATGAGGCCGCGAGAAACACCTCTGGCCAAATCTGACAGCAATGATACAGGTCGGGAACCAGTTTGTATTGTTCAACAACCAGGCAACGCGCTGGCTGGGCCTCTGGATGGATGCACACCTGACGTTCAAGCAGCACCACAATCGATGCATGAAGAAAGCCAGGGCAGCAGAAGCATGACTCTGAACCCTTACATAGACATACTGGGTAGTACCAGAGAGTGTAAGTGCCGCCCAAGTAGCCTGCGTCCAAGCAGTCGCGCGATATAGGAGCATCCTATGGTGGGATCGCAATGAAGTAGGCAGGCGAGATGACCTCCAATTTCTCCTCAATCAACGAGCCAGATCTGTCCTGGGCGCACTCCCCACAACCCCAAGGGGAGCATTAATTAGGGAGTCCGGGCTGACACCTGCGCCTGTAATATAAAACTTCAGACAACAACAAATCGCAGCAAGGCTAGCAAACGCATGCACCAGCAAACAGAAGGAGCTCCACAAAGACCCTTCATCCGGCAAACCCATATGCTGAGTATTCGAGACAGAACACAAGCACGGCCGGACATCCGAAGGTATGAGCTAGCCGGCCCCGGGCGAAGAACCAGTGGTTAAAACCATGATACTGGAGGACAGAAGAAGAGCCAAGAGTGCTGTGCAATGCTAGGAAAGAGAGAAGGAAGCGAAAGTCGGGGTGGGAGTCTGAATGTGGTGGACAGGCGGGTCACACTCTGACAATGGCCAAGTGGAAGTAGCAGCGGTGTGCAAGCACGGTAATGAATGGCGGACGCGCAGCAGATATCTGGGCACAGGATGTATGGAGGTCTTCAATGCCGAGCTGTAGGCGATTGGACTCGCGCTCGGGGAGACTGTCAAAGGATGAGAATGACTTCAAGAGCAAGGAGTGAAAAGAGTGGAAGTCTTTAGCGACTCACTAGCCGCAATTAGACGAGCGGCACCCCTGGGGCCGGGCGCAGGCTGCAATTTACGTGGCTGATTAACTGGAGAGCGCAGGCTCTCCTCCCCCACAGCATCGCAACTAAGATTCACTGGGTCCCGGAACACTCTGGCATCCCTGGAAACGAAGAAGCCAACTGCCAGGCAAATCTGGCCTGAGACGCCAGTAGAGACACCGTCATAGAGCTGCCATACACCTTAGCCTCGAATAGAGCTAGACAAATCTCCGAGGGAAGGTCAGCAGCCCAGGCTAGTGTTACCAATGGGTCTGGGTTTGGACCGGAAAATCAGTTGAGTTCAGTTCCAGACCCATCCAATAACCCGACCCACTTTCGCTTAGCGGGTTGTTGCCCGGACTGGACATAGAACCGTGGATTTTGGCAGGGTTGTAACCGGACTGCGGTTCCAACTTCATGGTTCCCACAGGTTTGGCTGCAATTCAGTATTTGAGTTCTGATCGTATTGTAACATGATCAATATGTTCATTGTGCAGTTTTAGCCGCTGTTTCACCTCCCGCTTTCAGATTTGTGATCCGACTGATATTCGTTGAGTCGCTGTCCACTAAGGGCAAAGTTCAAGTGAAATTGCCGGGTTTTCAATTGCAACTCAACGAATATTGGACCCATTGCATATCTGAAAGAGGGAGGTGAAAGAGCGGCTACAACTGCACGATCTACGTATTGAACATGTCACGATACAATCAGAACTCTAATACTTAATTAGAGCGACAAATCTGGTCTCGCAAAGTCCGGGTTTTGAGGTGGAACCCGGCCCAAATGTAACGGTCCGGGTTTTTCATATGGTAAAACCGTTGCAACTGTTCGGTTCCGGTTCCAACCCTAACCAGGAACCATCCTTGCAGGTTGGAACCGTTTGCTGACACTAGCCCAGGCAAAGTGGAAGGCCGCCAAGTGCAGCAAGCACTTCAGCTGCACACTCAAGGGCAAGACGGGCACCAAGAGACCTGTTCCGATGAGAAGTGTGAAGTCGCTGGCTACCGGGTTCTACAGACTAAAATGTGGGAATGCACCCACTGGAGTCTACCTAAAAGGGTTTGGGCACCGACAGGACGACAAATACTCATGGTGCGGTGGCAGAGGCAGAATGGCGGCCCAGACGCGGGAACACCTGTTCCGCCACTGCAGCTGGTGGAGAGACCAGCAAAAGATACTGTGGAAGGCGGTGGGAAAGACGACGGGCTGGAAAGCAGGCAGATGCAGACATGTGCAGATCTCTGTGCTGTTTTCGATGGAAGAGTGTTATCAAGAGGTGATGGACTTGCTGGCGGCAACAGAAGTCGGAAAGTTCCCGCCCAAATGAATGATGGTATGGAGGAGGCGCAGAGGCTGACTCAGGTGCGGGATGTGGTGGCGGTGGGGTTATATATCCGTTCGTTTTTGTTCCTTGTCTTTTCTCTCGCTGTGTTCAGTTCATTTTTGCTTTTGTTCTATCACTCAACTTTCATATATATATTGGAGGAGATGATGGGTACCTGGAGGGGAGCTGCACCATCTAGCCGGCTCGCCCAGAGGTGGAGGGGGTATTAGGTCCTGTCATACACTAATTAGAGTGCATACAGTATGAATAAACAACAACAACGGCACTCCACAGCTATCAGCGAAGCCAGATCCACCGCTAACAGCTTGCTCCCAGCGAAGCCAGATTGTCAGAGTGGTGAGAGTGAGAATTCCACCGCTACCAGCATGTTGCCAGCGAAGCCAGATCTACTGCTCCCAGCGAAGCCAGATCTAGTGATACCAGTGAAGCCAGATCCACTTCTAAAAGCTTCCTCCCAGGGCAACCAGATTGTCAGAGAGGTGAGAGTGAGCATTCCACTGCTGCAAACTTGCTCCCAGCAAAGCCAGATCCACTGCTACCAGCGAAGCCAAATCCACCACTAACAGCTTGCTCCCAGCAAAGCCAGATTGTCAGAGATCGGAGTGAACATTCCACCGCAACCAGCGTGATCCCAGTGAAGCAACATTCACCGCTACCAGCTTGCTCCCACCAAAGCCAGATTGTCAGAGAGGTGAGAGTGATCATTCCACTGCTGCCAGCATCCTCCCAGCAAAGCCAGATCCAATGCTTCCAGCAAAGCGAGTTTCACCCCTACCAGCTAAGCCAGATCCATTGCCACCAGCGAAGATAGTTTCACCCCAACCTGCAAAGCCGAATCTCCTGCTACCAGCTTGTTCCCAGCGAAGCGAGATCCACCACAACCACCTTGCTTCCAGCAAAGCCAGATTGTCAGAGAGCTGAGAGTGATCATGTCAGAGCAGTGAGACAAAGCAGATTAGATATTGGAAAGTGAATATATCAGAGCTGTGTGAGCAAGCAGATCAGGGGAGAAAGTGAGCATGTCCGAGTTGTTAGAGTGAGCATGTCAGAGTTGTGGGAGTGAGCTTGTTGGAGTCATGAGAATCAGAGTGTACGCTTGTTAGAGTACGAAATAAATAAGTAACTCTTGAATATATAGTATAATCCATAAATTACAGTATACGATACATGTACTACAGTTGAATTACAGTAATAATTGAAATATACTATCCGTAAATTGCAGGTGTATTATCGTGGGTTAACGAAAACAGCTCTGGGGTGTTTTGTATTATTTGGTGTTATTGGTGTTATGGGAGGTTACAGTAAGCCATACAGCCTGTGCTACATTACACGTAACAGAATATGTTTTTCCTGACAAAATCTTGCATCGTCAGGTACGATCATCTTTGTCATTGATCTGGCTCCATCTGTACTCGGTTGGTCCCGAGTTGTACTAGATATGGACCAGTACACGAGAATATCCAGGAGCCTAGATTTGGAATGATTCACTTTGGTAGGGCCACGCCCCACTGTCCAGTACTACCTTCATCTTTTGGCAAGCCAACAATGTTAACACAAATATACCCATGGGTACTTTTTTCTAGCTGTTGCAACCAATGCTCCCTGCTCGCCCATCCAGTACATGGGGTATATTTCACTCACCATCAGTGATGTTTTCAACAGTAGCTCCCAGCACCCCTGTATAATGTCCCTCTCTTAGGAAGAATGACCCAATAACCTGCTCATTAGCCAGTGGATAATCACAGGCAGTTGCTCCATGCCTATGAATATTGCAGATACGACCACCTGCATTGGATCACGCCTCCTGCCAACTCATCGTTTCCGATATATTCCTGGGGCATTCCTGCGGGTCTACCCAGTCCACTGCCACCGCATCCGCTGCCGCTGGGGTTTGCAGAGCCAATTGTCCACCACATTCCCAATGCACATCAAGATTCCTGGACTTCAACTATGGCAATCTCAACACCAAACGATAAGCTCGGAGAGACACGACTAGCACCTTGGTTTCTTCAACACGTGATCGGTGCTCCATATACACAACTTTGAATGCTGTTTTGGACTCTCAGTTGCATAAGTCATTTCCTCTCTATTGAGGCCTGGAGATGTAAGGTATGCTGGTTCGTGTGCTAGATTAATCTGTTTTCACCGTCTCAGTGCCACAAAGATGCTCATCACTCTGTAATCAATCAGAGCTCACACACATTGCAGTTCCCCACTTCCATCAATTACAAAAACCTCTTGTACAATTTGCAATGTATCTGGTTTGGACATGCTTTATAAGTACTGACCTGACATGAGAGCTTGCGACCTCTCCAACACCACCCTTCCCTTCAACACAATCTAATGTGCTTGTATGATATCCATCATTGCCATCAATGCCAGCAATGCGATGCTCTCCAAATCCAATTCTGGCTGGCAGAACCACTCCCTTCGGACCAGATGCCACAACTGATCTATGAGTGATTTGGCTGTTGATTGTCAGTTGAGCTCTTTCATTTAACTTGCCATCCTCTGTCCTTGCTTGGAGCTAGTACCCGTTCATGCAGTTGCAGTGGGTTACCTCCTCATGAGAATTTTGGGCTGAAACTCACCAAGGAGTTCAGAGATCTACATCATAAGTATTTCCTGGTTGACTATCTCCCTTTGAAGATTTCCTACGAGTAGCGTGGTGTCAGCAGTAGTCCTGAAGATTGTTCTCTTTGGTCACAGTTCCGATATTCGTTGGGTCATAATTTTTCAAAATTCATGCCGGTTGTGTTGGCAGGCTCGGAGATGGACCGTGATAGCAACTGGTCAGGGTAACACACCACCAGTCCGGATTTGAATGTGGAAATCAGTCTAGTTTGATTCGAGACCCATCTAAAAACCCAACCTGCTGCTTGTTGGCAGGCCAAACCTGGTCCTGAAGCTGTCAACCCACCCATTTTGTCTGGTTCCGCTAGACCCATCGATTCCAATCCCTGGTTCTGGTTTTCGTGTTTTTCAATTTTTGGTTGCATTCAGATATCTTACTGTTAATTGCAATATACTAACTTTGGTATAACATTGTCTTTGTTTGATGTATTGGCTGCCTTTATCATCAACAAGAAGAGAGACATGCTCCCTGCCACATCCTGCAAATGAGCATCAACAGAGCATCTATGTGTGTTGGTCTTCCATCATAGGTAAAATAAGATGTACTAGACAGCCACATTGAAAGTTCCAGCAGTCATTAAGCCAAAAACAGAGACATTTGCATTTATTACTGCACGCACATCATTTGGAGAGCATATTCAGACACTTGATATTGTATCTGGAAAATTGTAAATGCCTCAAGGGACTTCTCATTTAGGAAGTAGTCCTATCAGGATAGGTTCTGGGAAACCACAGTGTCACATATCCATAGAGTCTATCCTGCCCAAAGAGGTAACCTATTTGTCACCAGTTACGAAGTTGAAGTCTCTTAAATCCGTAAGCATCTACCCCTGTCTATAGCCCCCCCTAGCTAATGATGATACAGTAATCGGATTCAGACAAAGCAATTCGAAAAGCATTTTCATTGTCAGAAGATCCGATGTGCAAATTGGAATTTTTGGCGATATATCTCCATGAAAAGCAATTGGTGTACCTGGTTTGCTACATGTTAGATTTTTCTTGATCTCAGTGACCAAACTGTGAAATGTAATAATTCATCTGTGCAGGTGAAAGAGTCATACAGGTTATACAATAGTTCTAGACTCCAAATCTTGTTGATTGACGAGCTTTCAAAATGATGTTGTCTTGCCAGTTACAGGATAATGAGCATTCAAAAACTGAATCAGAGACAACCTTTATGAACACTATTTGAGTCAGTGATGTCATTGAACTCATACAAGGAGCGGACACTGCGTAATTCGAATCTGTATGAGTGACCACCGCCATGCTGCATTTACCCATACATGCAACTGTATGACTCTGCGCTCAGATCTGGTGCATTTGGTTAAAAATTTGAAACTTGCATAAAGTTGGTCATGGAAAGCGAGGAGAAGGAAGTGGATTGGGAATGTTGAGGAAGTTGGACTATATTGATCAAAAATTAGTGGATGGATGTACTTGTAAAAAATTGTTGTGACAAACCTGTCGAGACGATTGATTAATTGAGTTTAAGTCTAAGATGACAGGTAGCCTATATAGTAGCTGCCAGCCCTAACCTAATGCCATGTGATGACATGCTCCACAAAGACTTGGTCTAACACTCCTCGAGAGCATTATCACATCCATCAAACACTAAGCCCTTGAACAAACAGACAGAACACAAATAACAGACAGAAGCCAAACTGTGCCATGCCCTGAGCTCCTCCCAAATGATCATTCTCACACTCATGCCATTGGAGGTGTCAATCATATGCCTATTCCTAAGCTCAGTAGTTGATTGTGCTGTCAGCTTCTGCTGTCTTGACTTCCAGTCAGCAGCTCTTCCGAAGGTGACATTCAGTCCTGTTGTATTGTAATCGGTATTGCATTGTAGGACTATATCAAAGGTACTGCTCCAACCAGCTGTAGTACTGTTGATTCACATACGCGGCCTCTCGGTCCCAATCATAGGTTGTACTGTCAGTGTTGGTGTCGTATTGAAATTGACATAACCTGTTGGATGGTGGTGCGTCGAAATGGGACACCCTTCTCCATGGCGATGTTAACTTCCACTTGACCAAAGAAGTGGAAATGTTGATGGTCATTTCCACTTCAACGAAAGTGCTCATAACCTGATATATGGTGGCGTATGCTGGATATCGAAACTGGAGACTGTTCTCCATTGCAATATTAACCTCCGCTCAACCAACGAAGTGGAAGTGTTGATCATCATTTCCATTTTAAACACAACGGCTCATAGCCAGTTGTTCAGTGGCGGATGCTTATTCAGTCAAATATGTTTCAGTGTCAGTGTCAGTGTAGCTGTAATAATTGCAGACACTTCTCCTTGGCTGCAACTCGAATTGCAGACACTTCTCCGTAAATCGCTCTTTCTCCGCGAGCCCTAGGAATCACATTGCCGTGGATTGTGTATCCCTGTACGCCATGCTCCGGGTCGAGGTATGAGGTTGTCGTCATTCAAGGTTTACGGTGAAGGTACACACTGTACATCTAACGAAGCTTTCTCATCCTCACAGTAGAGGAGTCCACAGACTTCATGGATTCATTGCCACGATTGCCACCGCCAGTCTCTCAGGGTGCCCAAATTAGATACTCAGCGCACTGTAGTAGACCAACCGCAGCGCTCCCCGGGGGTTTTGTGTGTGTCTGCCGACATCTGCCAAGTTTGCGCAGTCCGTTACCCGCCCACTTCTTATAGACTATCCAAATACTATGCTGTATGTCAATCTGCTTGGCTGGCCACCAGTTGACTTGTGACAAAAACACTTCAAACAAATGCTGATGATGCCGATGTTCACCCGAACTCCTCTGAGGGTGTTCACTTGAAGATGACCAAACTCCTGCCAAACTGCTCTCCATACTCATCCCAGAATTGTCCAGTCGATCAATCATTCGGTCGCCGTATTCTCGTATTGGTGTAAAACTTGTCACTGCGGCCATCAAAGCCATCAGAGCCATAGCAGCCATCGCAGCCATTGCAGCCCACTAAGCGGTTGAGTGTCAGATTTTGTCAAGAGGAGGTATCGGAGTCCTTTGCATCATTGAATCGTCGTCCTGAGTCTGTAGGGTGTCCTGATCCTGCATACTTTAACAATGCTTCCGGGAACCCGTGGCCTGACTGGTATGAAAGTTCACGATTCAACTGTCATGGCTTGATGTTTCTCGACAATGGTCTCCAGATCATGGTCGTGCCCTGGCTCATAACCTGATGTGACGAACCTGTCGAGATTATTGACTGATTGAGTCTAAGTCTATGACAACACGTAGCCTATATAGTAGCTGCCAGCCCTGACCCAAAGCCACTGGATGACATACTCTACAAAGACTCCGTCTAAATTAAATTCTTGCCTGAAAGTGCTGAAATATGGCAGCACAAAGTCATTCATCACTGAGATAACGTGTGTAGTGGTGGATCAGAATTTGAAACACCTCAAAGCTGTTGGATACAACTGAGTATTCATTGGAATGATACATTAGCTGTCAATAATGACTATATGATTATTTGTATACAATTATTGATTATACAATGACTGTTAGGATGTGTTTATGGTGAGCATCAATATAGTATCAATGATTTTCCATCTTACACATTCCGCAACCAAAGGGCTCCTTTGTCGCATCCTCCCAAAATGAAAGTATTAGTCATCTATGTAGGTAAAATCGAAAGTGACACTCATTGCCCCATTCTAAAAATGAGCGTCAACAGAGTATCAACAATTTATGGTCTTGCATCTTGCGTAATGCAAGGGTTGCACAACAACATTAACCCATAATTTGAGTATTGGCCACCTTAATGGGCAATATTGTTATTCACGATATCCTTACAATCTAAAATGATCCTCAACGGAGCATCAACGATTTCCGGTCTTGTATCATAAATAATCCAATAGCTGTGCAACAATATTAACCCATAATCGAAGTATTGGCTGCCTTTATGGGCAATATTGTTGATGAGAATGTTGCTGCCATCTAAAATGAGCGTGATTGAAGTGTCAATGATTTCGAATCTTGTAAGTCAGATGATTGGACCGTATTATGCTTGCTGTTATGCAATACCAACATATTGGCAGCCTTGGCAAGCACAAGAGGAAGTGACACAGTTACTGCTTCATTCGGAAAATGAGAATTGAAGCAGTGTCAACGATTTCTGGTCTTCCATCTTGCATAATCCATGGGCTGTGCAATGACACTAACCCATAATTGAAGTATTGCCTCCCTATATGGCCAATACTCTTAGTGAGGATGTTGCTACCACATAAAAATGAGTGTCGACGAAGCATCAACAATTGTTGGTCATGTAGGTAAGGTCATTCGCAAGTGATTTGCCTGCTGTTATGCATAACCAACCAATTGGCAGCCATTATAGGCAAAAAAAATTACAATACAGTCACTACCTCATTCCGAAAATAAACATCAATGGAATGTCAATAACTTTTGGTTTTGTAAATAAGGTAATTGTGAAGTGATGTGGTCGCTGTTATGTATAACGAATGTAGTGACACCCATTAAAGGCAAACGAGAAACCGATACGGTCACTGCCAAATTCTGAAAATGCGCATCAACTGAACATCAACAATTTTTAGTCTTGCAAGTGAGGTAATTTTATATTGAAGTGGTTGCCATTATGCATAACCAATGTAGTGGCAGCCGTTATAAGCAAAAGGGAAAGCAACACGGTTACAGCCCCATTCTGAAAATCGGCATCGACTGAGCGTTGATGATATTACGTCATGTTAGTAACGTAATTGAAACTCGAGCAGGTCGCTGTCATACACAACCAAGGTTTTTGCTGCTGTTATACGCAACAGTGAAAACGACATAGTCAGTGCCCCCATTGTGAAACCAGCATCAACAGAGCGTCAAAAATTGGTGGCTTTGCATCTTGGGTAATCGAAATGTTGCTTTCTGGCTGTAACTCATATATTAGCAATGGCAGTCTATTGAAGGAAAACAGTGCATGGTATCATCTTTACCCTATCATGAAAATGAGCCTCAACAGAGCATCACAAATTCTTGGTCTTACACAATAGTTAAATGTTGTATTATGCAGATATGTCAACTTATAATGGAACTATTGACTGGCTTTTTAGCCAAGAATATAACCTACCAAAAGAAAAACACACATGTCAAAATCATAGATATCACAAACTGCAAAACATGCGAAAAGAGATTACTGGATGTTGAATACATGATTTTGGTAAGTTACTGTTATCAAGATACAAAAGCAACAGCATTATATGAATCCACAGATGGACCTGCTGGACAACCCGCAGACAACCCCCCCAATTCATACGGCTTGGGACAGTACCATCAAAGCTGTACCCCAATTGCCCATCTGGGTGTATTGACAACCCGGATTGCCAATTTGGACACAGCTTGGTTCTGACCCGGACCTGGACACTCAGCTCTACTCCAGAACTGTTGGTAAAACTAGAGATTAATGACCTGTAGTCTCTTTTGCAACATTTGAAGCACATGTTCATCTGCTGCTTCGGCTGGTGCTGTTGTTGCTGCGGCTGCTGTGGCTTCTTGTTTTGGACACATTCAACCTCTGAAGCTGTGGCCTTATCAAAGAATTCATTCAAGGTGTCAAATAAGCCATAGACAGGCGTCCTTGGGCTTACATGGTTCTTGAAAGTGTTGCGGAGGCCAGCCACCGCAATGTTGTTGAAGACTTCTTCATGCTTCTGTTGACTGGTACCTGCCCATCTCCAATTAAACTTCAACCAATTTGCATATGCTTTAACCAAGGCTTGCAGAACTTGTATGAATTTATGCAAAAGTCTCATTACTGCTACATAATGTCGATCCTTATCCCCACAAACCTTCACCATCTCCCAGGAAACGCGATTCAATTGTGTGTGGGGAAGGGTGCAATTTGACAAATTAGTCGCGAGACCATTTCACAGAGGCTGTCATCGCCATCTGTCTGAGTGCTGGCTATTTGTAATTACTCCAGGGGGCCAGCAGCGAGATCACGGATATGACGTGATCACGTCCACCGCATGAGTATACATTGCTGTGGGAGTTGAATTTCGAGTATAATGGGTCAAGGAAGCTGTGCTGCTCTTTCCCACCACTGCAGTCCCATACAGGGTCAACAAGCTTGTAGATATTGAGCTTTGGGCTTGCGACGCATCATTTGGTGTGTGTGGCACATTTGGCAGCCCATTACCCCATTCTGCAGCCATTCAGTCCTATTTGACAACCATCCTGTCACATCCCAGGCTCTGGGGTGCTGTCCATTGAGGATAATGTTCAAGCAACATTTCCAGCATCAACTGGTTTTGAGCCACCATGCCTAGACAATCCTCCGCAGTCATTTGGGAACAGAGATTACCAACATCTTTGTTGATTGCACAATCTTCGTCTCCTTGACCTCCAACCAAACTGTCAACATCAGCAAAATGTACATCAGTCCAGAACCCACAAGAAATGCCCTGAGACACTCAGGGCGACCTCACCAGTGCTTCAATATACTTCCAGATGCTCCCCGACCCTCCTGGAGCTAAGCATAGTGGCCTCAGACTCTGCAGGAGCATTGTCAGGTGCTACTGGAAGCACTGACAGTTATGGAAATGGATTCAGGGTGATACGAGATTTGACTTATAGCATAGTCAAATGTTCAAGCTGCTGAGACCTCTCTGCAGATCAGTGGGAGACTTAGAAAGAAGCTCAGACGGCGGCACAGGTCTCCGGAAGTCTTCGAGAACATGCGACACCGCTGCGTAACACTGCAGGAAACTATGTACTGTATTCTCACAGCAGTGGTTGTTACATAGCCACAAGGCATGTTGTCTTATCATATTTGTCTGTGTTACAGTCACAAGATTCGCTATATCATAGTATGGCATGCATTATTGAACTATTTTTATATATGTACATAAGGTCAATCTGACTGCAGATGGTAGTTAAGCATAATCGAAAGAGCACCTGGACATGCCCATTGAAAGAACTTGGGGATGAACCACTTCGAAGTCATTCTGGTGAAACGATGGAGCTAGAAGTCGGAGAGGCCACCATCAGCACTCCACTATATGTTTTGCGTCATCCTGATGCAACCCATGAGGAGTAGTGGTGCCGGTTCAGGAGTGTAGGACTCGGGTGAGATGATATGATACTACCCGGCATTGAGAATCCAAGGTATCTGGGACAGAGTAAGTGAGACCAATAGTTAGGAAAGATAAAGAGTGTATGTTCATTGTATGATAGGATGAGATGGAAGTGAGATGATGTCTATCTACTTCGGGGTCTACCGAATATATACTCCCCATTTCACCATCCACCTGCATTACCTCTGTATCACTGAACACCAGCCATCACTGATTACAGATGTACTTGATGGCCGCGATCGAGCTCGAGGGTGCTTGGAGAGATACTTGGTCAATGAGATTGAGTAAACTCAGAGATGCACTTGGAGGCCGGAATTGAGTGAGTTTAGAGATGCACTTGGAAACCAGAATCGAGTGAGTTCAGAGATGCACATGTAGGCCGTGGTCGAGCAAGTTTGGAGACGCACTTGGAGGCCTAGATCAAGTGACGTCAGAGATGCACTTGGAAGTAGTAATTGAGTGTGTTGGGAGACTTATTTGGAGGCCATGATCAATCAAGATTGGAGGAGTACTTCAAGGCAGTCGATCGGGATGCAGGCACAATGGTTGCTGAGACTCTATTCCTTCGTTAACTTGTAATTGTGGCAAATTTGAGAGTTAAGTACATTCACTGATTGATATGGAAACTGACAGGGCGTGGGGGACAGTCAATTATGCGATGGTGCAGTACTTGGTGTACACTATACTCAGTGTTAACTCATAATCATGGCATGGTGAGGTGAGAGGGATTACTTAACTTCATGTTCTTAGGTGATGGTAGAGTTGAGTATGAGAAAGAGAGAGATGGGAGGAGATGGGACAAATCATCATGACAAACTGGAACTTCAGAGAATTTCGAGTGCAAGTTAATATACAATCCACGAAACGGCAGGTATCAGTCCCAATCCAGATTGTAGTTACACCGATATTAGGTCTTTTGAACCCAATTTGGCATGTTGTACCGCAGATCACTCATGTCCACTAGTATCCTCCCCATCGTTCTGATCTTCATCTACCAGCTCTCTCTTTCTTGTCCACCACTCAACATCGCAGAACACAAAGTTAAGGCATCCCTTTCTATCACTCCATTCCATTATCATGAGTTGACACCGAGTACAGCATACACCATGTAGAGCATACACCCAGTACAGCATACACCGAGTACAGCATCCACGTAAAATTGTTTGTCTTCCCTTTATTCTCATCATTACAAGTTGTCCGCTAAGTGTAGCTTCCACTTCAAGCATTCCTCCCTATATGATCGACAGCCATCAGCCAGCTCTCCACGAGAGTCCAAAGGTAACATCACCTTGTCACATTCCCATGGTTGCGAGTTTAAGCACTGATCAATAGAGTCAGCACCCGGCGTGTCATCAATCGACCACCTCCAAGTACTCATCCAATCACTGTCGATCATGGCCAGCAAGTGTATCTCCAAACTCGCTTAATAGTGGCCTGGAAGTCTGAAGTTTGAACGATCATGGCCTTCAAGTGCATATCTCCAAACTCGCTCGATCACTACCACCAAGTGTGTCTCCAATCCCGCTCAATTTCGGAGCCTCCATGTTCACATGATTATGGCCTCCACAAGTGCATCCCAAAACTCGCTCAAGCACAAGGTCCGAGTGCATCTCCAAGTTCGCATGATCATGGCCACCAAGTATATCTCCATTTATGCTCGATTACTGCCACCAAAATTATCTCCACACTTGCTACATTGCAGCCTCTGAGTGAATCTCTGAGTTCACTCGATCGTTATTTTCAGGTGCACCTCGAATTTCTCTCAAGCATCACCTGCAGCCAGTCCAGAGATACCGTGCACAGATCAGTAGCTATAGAGATATATAGATGAGAATACAAACTGAATACTTGAGTTTTAAAAATTGTTGAAAAAAAGGTATTAGCTATGATTTCCAGGCACACCAGCAGTGTTCCGAAAGGAGATGTTGGCTTCCCAGACTGCTCTACTGTGATTGGAGGTGCTTCCAGGCATGTTACCGGCGCTCCAAGGTGCTTCAAAAAGGTTCATCGGCACTCTCAGGCTTATTATCGGCGTTTCCAGATTTGTCCTCAGCAGTACCAGGCTTGTCGCCAGCTCTTCCAGGTGCTTCCAATGTTTTCTCTGGTGCTCCAAGGTGTTCCCAAACTTATCACAATCACTCCCATGGTTCTCCTGTACCAGTCATTGGAGATCGCAGTTGTTCCTGTACCAGTCATTGGAGCTCTCCATTACAATGAAGGCCAGCCGGAATGCCCTCCTAAGGTCTGATACTCTCCTGAAATTGATGCATCTGAGTTTACACTCCATGTCCTCTCAGACACTCCTGGAGGCTCCCAGTGACTGAAATACATTTTGCTGATGAAGGTCATCATGGAGGTGATTGTCATCATCAATCTCCGCCTCAGGTATAACTGCTAGAGTTGTACGTTCAGCTGGCAATGCCACTGCCTGCAGAGACTCAATACTCTCAGGCATATCAGTGACGTGCAATTGACTTGTGGTAAGCTTCTTTGCAGGTATGCTGTTTTTGATAGTACATGCTACTTGTAGCTATGCGTCCAGATGACTACATTATGAGATCCCATGATTGACATGTATCGAATTGATGATGAGCGATACCAGGGGAAGACTACATATCTGTATGAGGCCAGGGTTCAGAACACATGGAACGATATGGCTGTACATGTCGATGTGGTGGTTCAAATGAGTAGTATATGAGAATGACTACCGCAGGCTATGTCAGAGAGATTTCGAGTCGATTATATAACCTTGTGGTTTCCTGGCCCTGGACATGTCTTATGCCATTGCGCAGAACGTTATTACAAATGTCATTATATATTGCTGGTATCTGTGAAACTGTATTCGGTTGAAGCAAGCTGCTAGTGGTGGATATGGCTTCACCAGTGAGGGTGAAACTGCATTTGCTGTTAGAAATTGATTAAGACTGGCTAGAAGCATGCTGGTAGTGGTGGATTTATCATTGGTTACTTACTTGTAAAGCTCTGATATGCTCACCCTCACGTCTTTGACATTCTGACATCTCTGTGATCAAATTGATATTGGTGGATCTGATTTCACTGGTAGGAGTAACACTGACTATACTTATAGCAGTAGATCGTGGCTAGCTGGTTTGAATGGATGCGATATCGCTATCGCAGTGGATTCACATTTGCTGCAACGAAGTTGTTAAAAGTTCATTTAACTTCATATGTCACACTAGATTAAACTTCAAATCAATCAGTAGATCTGGCACAACTGACAGTTGCCAGGGGAGTATTATATACCACTTTGTGAAAAATGAAATATAAGAATAAAATGCACAGTGGTGATGGTAGTGATGGTGGTAATGGTAATGGTGGTGATGGTGATGGGGGTAATGGTGATGGTGGTGATAGTGATGGTGATGGTGATAGTGATGATAATGGTTATGACAGTGACCGTTGTAATGGTGATGGTTGTAATGGCAGCAATCATTCAAACTGGTGTGGCAAAAGGGTATTTGGTATGAGAAGTTAGCATCATTGTATAAATGGTCATTATATACAGTAATATACGGTAACAATCATATAATACTCCCATAACCCTCCCGTCATTGTCTAAATACATCATACCCAACCAAAATCTATGGTAGGGACCTGTTATATAGGGGCAACTACAATACTAAATCTTGGTAATAGTAGCATGAAAGCTGTTTCCAATATCATATGCAATTTTCATGTATTGTTTTGAACTTCTTGCACTTTTGAAAATTGCCCAACTGCAAAAATCAAAACAAAGAATTAATAGCAGTAAAAATAAACTATTAATAATATTGATGTCTTTAGTAAGTGGTGACTACTATTGCAGCCACTACTCCAAATAAACTATTTCATATAGAGTCAAAAGCTATCTACTAGATGCAGGGTTAATAATATGCAAACTAAAAACAGTTTATATAAAAGTATAGAGGTGGGTAGATTGATACTAAAGTTGCTACTTGTCTGACTCCCACTGCTCTTCACCTCTGATATATTCCCTTTTCTTCTCCTTACTTCTTCTGCTACCTTTCAAGTCAAATTTAAACTCTGGTTGAAAGCTGGCGGAAGATACAGTATTGGAAATAATAGAAATAGTTGTATCTTCTTAACCTATGGAATCAACCATAAAGATGGAAAAGAACATTCATTTTTTCCTGCACTATTATCATGTGATTGGACATGATGATAACTAAATGTTTTTTCTTTCCGCCATAGACTTTGTCCATTGCTATACCTTCAGTGCCTAAAGGTCACTTCCGGTATAACCCCAAAATACCCCCCCTTGTACAAACTCTGGTCGAATGTAATGAACTCCTGTGGTCCCAAACTAGATTGGCAACCTGAACGACACCTCCCATTCAATCAACATTTGTGCACGGCTATGCGTCGGAGATTCAGGCCAGCCCCATCGGTTCATCAGATGTACATTGAACGTAGGCAAACCCAACAGGGTCCGTTCGCGAAATTGCCGCCAGACGCCATCAGGACCAGGAATGCCCTCCTGCATGGCAATAGCGAACACCGGAACAGTGTAAAGATGGTTTCCGGGAAGGTTCCGCAGATGATTCTCCAGAATATCATTCCTTCCCATCTCCTTGAGCTTCTGTGTCAATTGCTTTATTTCCACAGGCGCCAGTGGCCGCATCACCACACCGACAACTTCTGTACCAAGTGCTCGAACCCGTACCCACCACCGGCCATCCCAAAGTCTCCGTTCGCTCCATATACCTGGTCCCTCCAAGTCAAAATCCATGGTAGAATCCACACGCGATCGCGTGGCATGTGGTACCCTTCGCAGGGTCCATATTTTGTCACTTCCGCGGGTCCAGGAGAGACCGGCCGCAGTAAAGGTCATGGGCGTCGCGTGCGAGTGCGCAAATATTTTTGCAAGCACACTAATCATGCTCTGCCGTTTTACTTTAGATAGCGGTGTGACTCTTTCTGCGATTAAAGTTAAAGATTTTAACATAACTCTAGCATGCTCCGGGTCAAGACTGGCTAGTGTCTTGTCGTCTGGTACCGGGAGTTTCATTTGCACTGCACCTGTTCCACCGTCGAAGACAAACTCGCAGTCCTTTAGTACCCTTTGCGCTTTTTGTGTTATTATGACATCTGTCTCTGCTGCCTGGTGCGCCATTTTGAGTAAAGATGATTTCTGGAGTGCCTTTGGTAAACGCGAACGTGTAGCTAGGGAAAAAAGAAGAGTTCGGATAGCGTTTCGTTTCGTGAAGGATGGATCGTCGTTTGTAGGGTCTTCGAACCATTGAACCTGGTCTTCTCTACAGGTTCGTTTTAAACGAATCTGTACTTATCAGCCGAAGGAAAAGCGAGATGAAGCTTTCGGGGAAAGGCCACCTTGGAAATATTTAAAAATGGTCTGCCAATCTCTACATTTGCGGCGCCATAGATCCCCGACGCTTCCGGTATTCGCGACGTGCGTTTCATCCCCCGTAGCCCCTCCGCCCGACTACTACATATCATCCGCATCATCACCGTCTCCGCGAGATCATCCGAGTGGTGTCCCAATAAGAGGTGCCGTAAATTGTGATTCACGCACGCCTTAGCAAGTGCCTGGTACCTGGCTCTCCTCGCGTGAGTCTCGAAAGCGTTGGTGAAAAGTCCTTCAGGCCATGACAACCGCAATACGTGCGCCTCAAACCGGTAAGTCTCCAATATTGCGGCGATCTTTCTGGCCTCGTTTGTGCTATTTGGGCGAGCTCCGTGATCAACAATGAAAGCATGGACTTTCATGTTCTCAGCCACCGACAGGGATTTCATAAGCCATGCCAAAGCCATGGAATCAACACCGCCGCTGACAGCGATTCCTTCTCTGGTATGTCATTGACTAATACAGAGGTGGGAGGTGGAAGGAAGGGAGGGAAAGAATATACCTATCCGCGGTGGAAAACACTTCCACAGATTGAAGAAACGAAAGCGGAATTCTTCGCTCCCGACCATCATCTTTCCCCAGTTGGTTGCACCTTGCCTTCGAACGAGATTGAATAGATGCTGGAAGCTCATCCGCCAGTGGAGGGTTGAGGCCGTACAGTTTCGTGGTTCATGATTGAGTTTCTGGGCACAAATCGGCACTGTGAAACACGAGACGGTAATCTCCGTTCGGCATTGAGAGACTTTTGGGGGCGGATCGGGTGCCTTTGGAAGCGTGGTCCAGTTGTCCAACTAGAGCTGCATAAAGGATGACAACGGCTTACATTCCCAAAACGTAAATAAACCCTCAAGAATAAAAAAAGTCGTCTGCGTGTGTTCTCACTTCTACGAATCGGAATATTTCCAGGCGCTGCAGAAAAATTAGGAGAAGAGAAGTTTACCAACATTCCACGCAGAACCTTTTGAGAAGAAAAAAGTGACAAGAGAGACGTCATCATCAACCCCATGGAGCATTCATCCCAAAGCGCCTCCAGCGTATCAATTGTTGCTTTGCCATATGTGCGCTCCTTGCTGGTACGTTTACCCCCAATGACTACCATTCAATATAGTTATTCTTACCGCAAGTAGGCTGGAGGCTTCGCTGGTACTGCAGTGGACATCGCACTGTATCCATTAGATACCCTCAAGACCCGGCTCCAGTCCTCAGGAGGATTCTTCAAGAGCGGCGGTTGGTCGGGGGTTTACAGAGGCGTTGGATCTGTGTTGGCCGGTTCGGCGCCTGGCGCCGCCTTATTCTTTGTCACATACGAGCATATCAAAACCTCTCTACAAAAGAGCAATCAGCCTGCGCCAGTGGCGCATATGCTGGCAGCATCTATCGGTGAAGTCGCGGCGTGTGCTGTCCGAGTTCCTACCGAGGTGGTGAAGCAGCGAGCACAAACTGCGCAGTTCTCCAGCTCTTGGCTAGTGCTGAGGCATATCTTCCTTGCGAACCCAAGTGTGGGTACTATATGGTGCGAGCTCTACAGAGGCTGGGGAGTCACGGTACTTCGAGAGATACCGTTCACCGCTATCCAGTTCCCGTTATGGGAGGCCATGAAAACGTGGCGAGGGAAGATGAAGGGGAGGAAGGCGAACTCTGCTGAGAGTTCTGTGTTTGGATGTGTTTCTGGGGGTATAGCGGCGGCTGCTACAACTCCGCTGGATGTTATTAAGACGAGGTTGATGCTGGCGAGGAAGGTATGTAAACTGCTGGTCAAAAATAAAGAGAATAGCGCCAACGGTACACGAGTAGAGTCATTCCGCAGTCTCAACATTCAAGTACATTGTCGCCAAGGAGGGAACTGGCGCGCTATTTAAAGGTATCACTCTACGGGTTATTTGGGTCTCAATAGGCGGTGCAATCTTTCTAGGAGCGTGGGATTTTGCAAAAGGAAGTCTTGAGATGTGAACCAACGAAAGCCGAAACCATAAAAACGGTGTCCAAGGGATGTCTATATACAAGATACAAGATACAAGATTGTAATGAGACAGCGGGAAAAGGGAAGCCTTGAAAGCAAGGCATTAAGTATGCAGGTTCCTCCCCTTTCGCTCACCTACCCCTTCAAAACGCTAGTAAACCGAAGGAAGGATCCCGTTTATGTAACTTGCAAGGCCATATATACGTATCAGTATAATGTATCGTCAGACGCGTGGCTATTACCGGATGTTGCGGTTTCGCTCGGCGGGGTTGTAGCTGCAAATGCACCATCAGTCATCAGGTAATTGATCACCATTGAATTTGCATACCGAAGAAGCTTTTCGATGAGGTCGACATGGGTCATCAGCATTCTGCGACAGCAGTATCGCTTGCATCCAAGCTGATCCATAGCATCGCTAGAACGCACCGTCAATATACAATAATAACCACGGGCACAGCATGACAAACCCTTCAGCAACGCCGTCTTCCAGAAGCTTTAAGTAGCGCTCCCAGAGATCCCCGATGACCTGATCACCACGTCAGCAGTGTTGCTAGTAGCGGAGTAGTGGTGGGACGTGCCTTGCCGCAAGAGAAACACCGCACTGGAATAATCATGTTTGTATGCTGCCTAGGACTCCTCCGAAGGTTTGGTAAATGCAATGGTTCGTGATTTGTTTGGGAGTTACTGTAGTTGTCGTCAGAAGAGAAACGGTTCGGATTTCGCCATGGGCGTGACTTGGCAGCATTCTATGCACCACATCCAGGCGCCACCATACATTAGCGTGTTAAGCATAAAGAAAAATTTCATATCATCTACAACCATCAAGGTCCCTCGATAACTTTTTGGCGATCCGGATGAAATACATACCACAGCAAGCGCCAAACCAACACTTTTCATTACCAAAACAGTCAATCGCCAGCTCTTCTTAAAATCAAACTCCCACGAAATCAGATAGTCACCTCATGGCAAAGAAGCCAGATATTGTGAGCAAGAGCGTCTCCACGACACCAGTACGACCAATTGTAAAGATACCGGACAAAGAAAAGCGGAACGGAGGGAAAGGGAAGAAGAAGACGTTTCCTCGACCGACAAACAAAGAGGCGGTAGCGAACAGTGAAACTACACCGACGTGGAAACTCTCGCCACTCCTTGGTGGCCGTTGTCTTGACTTGGATCCTGTTTTCTCCAAGGATGAGAAGTGAGTTACCTTCGCCCGCCCATCTACCGCTATTTCCACTTATAGTTTGCACAGACATTTACTTGTGGCCCAAGCGCTCTCTTTGATGATATACTCCACGAAAACTTCACTACGCATCCGTTCAATAACCATACAGGCCTCCGTTTTAATCACCCATTGCTCCGAATACATTGTTTCTGTTGTCCTAGATTCTCGTTCCGAGGACCGAGTTTATGTTGCAACATCTAACTCATGGTTATATCTGTTTAATCTAACAAATGGCGATCAAATCAACAAATGGAATCTTGGGCTGGGATCACTTCAACATGTGTGTCTGTGTTCAGATCAAATGTTAGAGCCGTCCGAATCGGAGGTGGTTTATGTTGTGTCAGCAGATACCAAGTTTGAACATCCTTCTGTGACTCGGATTAGTCTGTCTGCAGGCACAGTGGGCGCTAGGACAGAGCTTTACCGGAGCAGAAGTCATATAGTTGCTGTTCACGTTACCGATGCTGGACGTGTGGTCTGTCTGATTACGGGTAGAAATATCTTGGTTCTAAACGGTGAAAGTCGGCATGTTGCTCCTCGAGTATACCAGATGGCCCATCCCTTAACTTGTATGGACACCTATCTTCCCAGCAGTTCCATTGAAACGGGCAACAAGAGCGCCGCACAGCGGAGCGGTGATATTGTGGTGGGTGATATTACTGGTGCCATCTATATCTTACATAATGTCATCAAACCCAGTAAAATACGAACAGTCTACACACCTACAAAGCATCATTGGCACAGAATGGCTGTTTGCTCCGTAAAATGGGCGTTAGATGGTACATCCCCTCGCAGGTTATCACATTGACACTCTTCATCAGACAATTAATCAACACTTTAGGAACATATATCGTGTCTGGAGGCCTAGAGACGGTTTTAGTATTATGGCAACTTGAGACAGGATACAAACAATTTCTTCCCCATATGGGTGCTGCTATCAAAAACATTGTTGTTTCGCCCCTAGGCTCTACATACGCTGTCAGCCTATCCGACAATTCAATCATGACCTTGTCAACCTCCGAATTGAGCCCAAGAACAAATGTTGCTGGTATCCAGTGTGCCGCACAAATCCGACGGTCTCAGGGACATCGTGCTGCTCCATGTCTCCTACACCCATTCATTGCTAATAATCTTCTTGTTGCGACACCATCTAATCAGCTTGATCAGTCCGCGTCTTCTCCTTACCTTCAAACTTTTGATACATACTCTGACCGCCATATCTCGAAACAAGCTTTAACGAGGACGAATGCTACAATATTTAATCAGAGTGCTGAGAAGTCCGCTATCTCAGAACCGGACATTACTTTCCTCGCTGCGACAAACGATGGCCAATGGCTGGCTTCTATTGATGAATGGCAGCCATCGAAGATGAATGCACTGGTTGAGGAGCCAGCGCTCAACCTACACGCTGAAAAAAAACGGGAGGTGTACCTCAAATTCTGGAATTGGAGCAAACTAAAGAGAAAGTGGGACTTAATCACCCGCGTTGATGCACCCCACCCGTCGCCCGATGAATGGGGTGTCGAGAGTGTCCTTGATCTTATTGCAGCTCCAAACGGGCACGCATTCGTTACTCTTGGCTCCGACGGCTGTGTCAAGATCTGGAGACCAAAGATGCGGGCAAGCACGAGTGTATGTTCCGCCGCATGCACAGTTAATTGGGGGCACCAGATGTCAGTCAATTTCTCAAAAAAACTACACTATACTGTCTTTCTTCCCCTGGTTATTGCCGATGCTGAGCAGCAAATTCAACACAAGCGGTGGTGGGGGAATGTAGCCTTCAGCGAAGATGGCTCCTTACTTGCCGTTTCCTGCCCGGACCCGGGATTCAGTACAAGAGATTCTGTCCTACACCTTATTGATCCCGCTTCTGGTTCCATTTGCGATTCCCTCAGCGGTCTCCACATCGGGCGCACCAACAATCTGGCAATACTTAGGCACTACCTCATTGTTGCCGGCTCGCAGAAGCTGCTGGTGTGGAATCTGGTCAATAGCCGCGTAGAATGGGAGTATACTATCTCCGAGCTTACCCCAACTCCATCCCCTATCTTCCACCTTGCTGTCGACCGCAAAGATCACACTTTCGCTATCGCCTTCTCGTTATTTTCAAAGAAACAGATTGGAGCCAAAATATTCGTCTGGGGCCTTGTATCGGATCCGAAACCAGTGTTCACGCAGGACTTAGAGGTACCTATTGCTGCACTTAAGAGTGCGGGCGACGGAAAAGGGTTTTTCGTGCTGGACACGCATGCAAGGATTCAGTATATCACACCCCTGCACGCGACGCACGCGAGTGTTGTCTCGATTGTTACCAGTGGCCAGCAGGTAGAGATACCGGATGCATATGCTTTCTCGTTGCTAAATCTCATGGATATGAATGGAGAAGCGGAAATAGATATGGATATTACAGATAATGAGTTAGAGAAGGTTATGGCTAGAGAGATGCTCGCAGCATTGTTTGATGACTTTGAGATTTACGGGCAGAGCTCGGTCGAGGCTGCGTTTGAGGGAGTTATAGGGTTGTATGCAATGACACAATTGGGGAGTGAGGTTAAGGAAGACGAAGAGGAAGGAAACGGAGAGGGAGAGGACCGTAGTGATGTGGAGGTGGGGGATGCTGGGAAGGTCGATTCTGACTGATTGTTCCGCACAGTTGAGTACTTGTACCTATGATCACTAAGATGGTACTAGTGCAGGTATGATAACTAATTACGTTTCTTAATCGCTAGGATGCACACCCATACGGTCTTCTGCCAAAATACCCTGTGGCACGACCCGTTACCAAGTGAATGTACTGTGAATTGTAAATACTTACCCGTTACCCACTTACGATCAGAGTATATGTGTGAGGCTGTGGGATACGGACAGGATCATGAGACAAGGTTATACATGGTATGGGGTTTGACCCTATTCATTCAATTGACACTTTGCGATGAATCCCGAATATGTGTCAAATTCACAGTATACACCCATATCACTCAGAAGTGAGTTGTGCTCCGCGTCGGCTGCAAATCCGAAATTTTGTCAATTTATCATAGCAAGAGCAGGACCAAGAGAGAGAGGGGTCTCTAGCTATGCAAATATGTAAACCTAAGATTCTTGAGGACTCAGGTTATCAGCTTCTACTGTTATTGCATTTTCTCTTGTGGGTTTGTTCACTGACTAATAAATTAGTGTGGAAAATACAAAAGTTTCTATATTTTCCAATTGCATAAGTTGAATATTCTTTAGTAATTCTCCTTACAATAAGTGTTACTATATTATTGAATTAATGTAGAATATCACTACTGTTTTTAACCTGTATATTCCTACTTAAAACTTTTCAGATCGACTATATCTACCAGTTTTTATTTTTTTCTAATGTTGATTACAGTTTAGTAGTACTTATCTTTTACAATCCATCTTGAAATGTCTTGTATATTTTATAAAGTATTGATTTATAATAATGAATGTTTGCTTAGGTTTTTGTTATTTGCTTTGACATCTTATATATACAGTCCAGGTATCTTTATTCAAGTATTGATATGTCTTGCACCTATATCTAATAAGCAGTACCGTGCAAATACTTAAACAACTACACATTGGAGAGATTAGCCGAAATAGCAGTATAACAGACAACTCTAAGGTCTGCAAGTCAATGTAAAAATCATGTGGAATTTGTGCAATTTTAAGTAACAATAAATTATAAGTAAGAGTCTATTAAGCTGACTGATTTTTGCTGATCTTTCAACGCCTTCTCATCATTGCCATTTACCAATGGAATTCTCTACTGGTACAATCAGAGCACAGATGGTATGCTAGCTGTTCAAGAGTACAGATTTTTACAAATTGCAGTTGATTGTGATTTACATAGATATTATATCTAAGTAACTGTAGTCGGTAAGTCTCTATAGTACTGTAACTTATGTAATTTTTATTGAAGTGACATTTTATTATCCCAGACAGTATCTAATTAGTCATGTACAAACCGATTGAAATTGAGGTACTAAGGGCAATAATGTTGAATTACAATGAGATTGGAAGTATAACTTTTTCTTCTTATACTTATCTAACAGTCCACAAATCAGTCTTGCTACCAATTGGCTTATTTTGACATTAGTGGCAGAAAGTTGGTATGGTAGATACGAATGGATTCTTTATTATCAATGGGCTGATACTGAAACTGGTTATAAACTGCTTAGTCTATTAATTTCAGTTTTAAGTTGTTATTTATTACTAATTAACCTAACAATCTGGTAGAAAAAATGATAGTCTACAAAATGTGTATTTATATTAAATATAAATAATTTATTTGTTCATATTTGATACCGATCTAAGTAATAAGGAGAAAAGATTTTCTTTATCTGTCTGTAAATAGTATATATCCAAGTGTCAGGGAGAAAATATTTAACATAATTGTATATAACATAAATCTAGATATTAGATACAACTGTTAAACCTAATAGTATGTAATGCTTATTCTCAGGTTAGGTAGAAGTATTATACTTGACAGTATATAAGATAGATTTCAATATTGGATTCAAAAAATTAATCTGATGTAAAATACCTATATAGCAGTACTTCGCTGCATCTAGAACTAATAATATGATCAGCCTATCCAGGACCAGAATAATTAGGTATCAGCTACTTGATGGTAACTCTGAAAAATAAAATGCAGAAACAAGCAAGCGAAGAAGTGTATTGTTATATATATTTTGTAGCTAAGCAATATTCAGGTCCAAGAAACACTCAGAAAGAAAATAGATCTGAAAGTTGAATAAATATGGAAGCGAGTATCTCAAGATGAAAGTTGACTATGGGATACTTCATTAGTAGCTTGTTAAATATGGATACAAGATCGGTATATAATCCAATTATGATATTTAAGTTGTACATATTGAATATATATTGTAATAAGTTCTATAGCAAAGCAATAATATATAGTAGGGTGTTTGTTTTCCATCTTAATATAAGATATATTGAATCCTAATTGCTAAATTCAATATTTCATTTGGAAAAGCAAAAATTCACTCCTGATTGGCTTGAGTATTGGCAGGAGATTGATCATATATTTGCTGAGATAATCAAAAAATGGTATACTAAGTTAACTGCAACCATTTTTATACTTTTTACATAAACAGCAAGAAAATACGATTAATTCTCCCTTTCTTATTCTGTACATATGACGGTTTCCATTTTAATGTCGGTTGGAATCTTTGCTTCATGCTCTATCCCATTGGCAGTCGCAGGCCAATAATTGAGCTCACTCTTACCTGCATTGTACTCTATCACTCACCACTGTACAGCCAACCACTTATACCCTTTTCTTTAATATTATAAATTGCCAGACTACCAGTAGAAGCTTCTATTGGTGAATTCCTGTAACAGTGTGGCCAGATCTGTGGTGCTGAGTTGCATATAAATAGCAGTACTTTGGAGATTGTAAGAGTATCATTCTCAACCCAGTGGCAATCGACTTTCAACTTTCCATCTACCCTACTACAATAACCACACATCGTGTGAAAATACAGATATTAATGGAAGTCCTGCCGCAGCAACCTGCGCAGTGCCCAACTGGTGGTTTTTGAGGCCAAGCTGTGGGCAATTAGACTTGCGCTTAAGTAGATGATCTTGAAGAGACAAACATTGAATGAAGTGAAGCCAGTGGCATTCATTTGTGACTCACAGGCCACAAATCAACAAATGGCGTACTTGGAACTTGTCCCAGGGCAGCAACTAGTGGGAAATATCAACTGAAGCGCTCACACTCTCCTCGCTCATGGCATCGCAACTGAGTTTCACATGATTCTTGCGTACTCTCAGATTGCGGGACATGAAGAAGTAGACCACTGGGCGAATTTCGCCCCAGATGCAAACTAAAGCATGTTGATAGAGTGGCCATACACCATGGCCCCAAACAAAGCATGACAAATCACCAAGGGAACATTAGCAGCCATGGTAAAGTGGGAGGCTGACAGGTACAGCATGCACTTTAGTTACAAACCGAAGCGCAAGGGAGGAACCAAGAGACTTATCCGGAGGTCAGGAGTCAAATTGCCGTCTGGCAGGTTCAACACACTAATGTCCCCACATACACTGACCGGAGTGTACCAAAATCCTTTCGGCCGCCGACAGAATGATTAAAGTTGGTGGTTCAATGGGTCATTGTCCCAGATTCGGGAGCATCTCTTCCACCACTGCAGCCAATAAAGACAGTAGGAGAAAGGGATCTGGAAAGTAGTTGGAAAGGTGACAGGCTGGAAAGCGCACAGATGCCAACACATGCAGGTCTCTGAGCTGTGTTCCATTGAAAAGTACAATCATGCATGGGTGGACTCACTGGTGGCAACTGAACTCAGGATATATCCACCCAAATGAAAAGCCGTAGGGAGTAGGGACAGAGCATAGAGCTCAGGTGCAAGGGGTGGCTGCAACAGGATTATATTTTTATATCTTGCGTTCTTTCATCTTTGATTTGTTAGCAGAGATATATAGTAGTGGGGGGAACTTCCACCATTTAACTAGCTCACCTGGAGGTGGAGGGGATTATTAGCTTCTGTCATTCTCTAGTAAGATAGAATACAGTATGATCAAACAACCACAACAACCACAAATACAGAAGTTCTCAGACTTCAGAATCTTGAAGCCAACTTCCTATGTTCATCCCTTATACTTCTATCTTTACCATCCTCACCAAAACCTCTAAAAACACACTGTACCCAGAGCTTCATTATGGACATTTACTCTGGTTCATTATGCATCTCCTCTAGATCTCAGCCACCCCCTGCAGTGAGAAAGTACCAACTTGTCTTTATACTTGATTTGTCATCAGCCAATTCGTAAGTGCCACCTGCAGTACTCCACCTTGACAATTATTATAGCTCCTCTGATACTTTATATATTGAGCCAGCTGGCTCTCTCACGGCTGATCTCTCAGTTAAGTGGTGTTAGAAACTTCTCCAAACCAATTCACATTTTGACAGAACTTCCTACACTTCCCATGTTCAATCAGTTACTCTATAGTATCCCTGCCTACAGTGCATGAAACTGTTTGCTAATCTTGTTGTCTGTCTTGGATGCCAGTACTCTACTACAAATCATTAGCCTTGTACATTTCAACTTCATTCTGAGATCGTTCGCAGTCAGCACCAATTCAATTTCCCAGCAGCAGCTTCTTGGGCAAGATAATAAGTAGCAGCATTCCTGGCAACCAGTTACTGCTCAGGAGTATTATCTCTTGCTGACTATTCGATTTCATGCGGGTTTCATTGGAGTATTTCATAAGTGGTAATAAATATATAATGGGAGTGGCCTTTTCTGGGATGAATCACCACCAGTAGCAAATCTTCCTAACACTTGCAGTCAGGTGATCTGCCACTTCTTCTATAATTCTCCTTACAATTCGCCAACTAAAACACCACAGTGCATGCCTTGTTGGCATTGAATAGCGGATACTCTGCCGGAGCAGCCATAGGTTTTCTTGCAGTGGTACCCAGTACCTGGCCACAATGATCCTACTGATGAAGCGATTAGTTCATTCACAGGTAAGTCTCTTCACATTACAATTGTTAGGGGTTCTCCTCTAACAGTGATAAAGATACATGACAGATCGAAGAAGGTACATGTCTTAGGGTAACCTAAGGGATGCAAAACACCTACCTTCAAATACGATGTCATGTTTGTCTGTCAAGTGATCTTCAGCGGGATTACACTTGAGTCACTTGTCGATCAAGCAGTGACGATACGCTCACACTGTCGGATTCAAATATGATGAAGTTATGCTGCCTGCTCTGGAAGTGAGAAACCTTCTTAGATGCGTATAACTCTTGGCCACGATTACTATATCTTATCTAGCGGGGCAATGCATAGTTAAATTGCGAATACGCAGAATTACATGCACAGCAGACGTTATGCAATATGCTATTACGAGGGATCTGCAACTCACGCGCAAAAGCGGTGAGATTACTTGCAGCTCCCCGGTCTACGGAAGATCGAGGCCTAAGCATGCAGTGTCTCAGGGATCATTGGCATTGGTTGAAGATAAGAGGCCTGAAGCGAACCGGTCTTTTTGATTAGAGGCTGAATGCATCGCAACATCATATTATGACGTGTCAAAATCTACGTTGGCATAGTATCAGTTGGTCGCTGATTAAATCTATGATGCAATGCTGAATAGCCAATTATGGTGAGGCAGAGAATATTGCAATTGAAAGCATTAAGAAGATCAAACACAGTTAAATTGCGATTACGCAGAGATACGTGTCAGTCGTTAATGTTCCAACTACTGAAACAAACAGGAAAGCAATATATCCAAGTTGAAGTTATGATCTGAGACGTCATTTCATATAATTTAATATGATGGATGGCCTGATATTAATCAGGAGCGTAATGCTTCAAAACCACGTTATATGAACACGGTAACCTGAGGGAAACGTGGCAATCAATTATTGGGCGCGTTCAGTAGAATGTAAGACGCAACGATAACATTGCAATTATACGATAAGCGGACTCATAGCATGGAAGTATGGGCGATAAGAATACTGTCCCTCGAACATGACTATAAAGAGATCACGATTGTCCAGGAAATTTGAAAGAACAAGCTCCAGCAGCGAACAGTCAGAAACCTACCAGCGAAAGAAGACCTTTATTTATTATTGAGTTTTTATGATACCTATTATCATTATACAAAATCTATTAGCTTTGTGTAGCGGCAGCCCCGCACCTTCGATAAGTATTCATATGAATGCCTATAATCTTTGAGAACGATTCCGACATCATTGTTTACGCTTTCGAGAAAATTATATCCTTTGCTAGAAATATTCAATACGTATATGTGGCAAATTGTGCCTGGTGGATAGCCGGAATTATAGGATTGGACGACAACCTAAGAATACATATCGATAACCTTACATTACGGGAAAGGACAATACGAGGAGTATCCTCAACCCCTCGAGATATAGCTAGGAACATTAGTCTTGATTTAGGAAGGGACGAGTCAACCCTTTACCTGAATTGAAAAAGCAACTTAAAAAGGCTAGGCAAGCGGAAGCCCGACGAATCCAACTACAAGCGAAATCAAATACTAGGCTTGCCAATATACGCGAGAAGATTATTAGTAATCTCAGACAGAAATAGGATCTACGGCTGTACTAGTACCTGTACTTGGTACCTAAGTATCCCCGTAACAACAATCATAGCAAACAATGCAATTATTCAACAATATAACTTCTTCAGCATGGGAGGGAATGGTTGTATCTGGGAAATCCACCCCATACTGAATACAGTAAGAGTGTAATCTATCAATCTGAAATCCGGACCATGACAACTCAAAGCTACAAGACAGATTGTTCATCAGTTGATTAGATTTTTACACCTGAGGAATTAAAGGCTCTTCTTCAATGTATATATAAACAACTGCTTCAATACCAAACAACTGCTGGCACCACTTGATTGAGTGCAGATAATGTTATTCAGCCTAAGTAGGCAGCACATCAGAAGGGGTTAGAAGTTGATCATAGTTGAGGACAATTATGAATTGTTCCATATTGTTTGAAGTAGAGCTGTAAATGATGGAGTTGTAACCTTGCTATGGATAGATATATTTCTGCTTACAATGATGTCTACAATCCTCCCTCCAAGTAGTGACAATTCACTGGGGCTACAAACAAGAGAGCTTTCTGGCAACATGAGTCTCAATCCAAGTGAAGGCAATTCTACATTAGTTCCAGAAGAATTACAAATACAACTGGATATGGAGGTCATTGTTGAAAACTACAACCAGCACAAAGGTGAGTGTGGATGAGTATTCAGTATAGAATTCTGCTACATAGCTTAAATCCAAATGGAATAGGTACTTTTGTATTTAGTGGGATCTGGACACCGCCCTTATCAATCACCTTATAATCCGTTGAGATTTTCTGGCAACTAAAGTAATAACGTCAGAGGAATTTGACCTTTATTGCTGGATAGTATTCAACCTTTGTCAAGCTGAAATTCCATCCACAATGAAAAGTTTTGTGTGCATTCTAGCCTGACAAGATAACACCTACCAGGCTGTTGCCATCTAATATTCCTTGCTCCCACTGTTTACCAGGATGCTTATCACATACACCCAACTTCTGTGACACTGAAATATACCCGGAATGTAAACTCCATTTGGGTTGGAGAGTAGTGTTTGTTTGCGGCAGTGTAGGTGGGAAAGAATTCTGGTAGATCTAACAGTGAAGATGGTGTGAAAACCACCATAATGTGCAATGACTGTATTCACGCTTGGTGTTTCACATACAGAGAATATTGGGTTTGTGAGTTTCACTCTATATAGAGCACGATTAATTACTGTAAGGGTATTTGGTGGGATTGTAGTTGTGTGATGGATATTGTAAAAGCTAGCCCATCTATGAGGTTGCATCTAGTAACTGGCGATTGGCTATCTACATTAAATGCAATCAATGAGACTGAATGTAGTAGTATATTTTGGAACATAATTGTTTCTGGTTATTATTATCATTATTCAACTGTCAGAGATTAACTATTACATTACTCATATGCTTAGAGTATTGGGCAAATGGTGGTATATCTTGTTACCTATATATAGAAAGTGGCAAGGTTAAATCACTTTAACTTTTTCTAAAACTCAATCCAATTTATTCCTACTTATGTAAATCTTCCATAATCAAAACATAGTACAATAGTTGGATTTCTCAATACACAGTCCACAACATCAGTAATGAACCAGCTATTGCTAAACGCCTTGAATGAACTAAATGATGGATATAATATAAGTATTATATACTTGTACTTGTCAGAATGGAAGATGCTGTCTATAATCTACTAGCTAACTGCAAGAATAGAGAATATATCTATAGTTGTTCAATGTTTTCTACTTAGTGAAATTATAATACTACTTACCAGAGAGTACACTATACATACAAATACACATGAACTGATCTTATTAAGCTTCCCATCAACCCCTGTTCCACCTGCAGCCCATAGTCATCTGTAGTCAATTTGTAGAGACATGTGCATAGGCAGATGGAACTATCTACTGCTGGTAGTCTAAGATGGACCAATATCTGTTTTTACTGCCTGCAGATATCCCTGCCATACCAGTGGAGTACACAATCCATGAAAGTATACTGGAGAGCCCTCTTGAGATCTTGCTTGAGAGCCTGCTTGAAATTATCATTGAAAGACTGCATGCAAGACCTCTTGAGAAAGCCCAGCATCTGGAGGAGCAGAGTTTTCCACTGAAAGCTTTTGGCTATCGGATTAATTACAGTTTGTGGAAGATTGTGATAATAGATGGGTCTAAGTCTGTGAAAGCATTGATAATTACATTGATACATCTCACCCACCGATCAAAGTGCTTCTGGAACTATAATAACAATCACCGACACCATCGGCATCTCCAACCTCAACATCAACATCATCAACATCACTATTATCATCATCTGCCCCAGACAGAAAGTCCTCACATTTGGCCCAATCAATGGGAAGCAAGCAGCAGATTCCACTGGGAAATCTGGATAAGAGATCTGCTCACTCCAATGTGCAATTGTGTACCTGTTACGCAGGATCAAGGGCTTCCATTCACAACACTATGATCGAGAGCCATCATGAAATCTAGTTGCTGTGGCCACTGTAATGATGAAGTTTAGACTTTGATATCAACCAACGTCATGCAATATGATAGCAGTGGCAATGCTAATGATAAGTTTCAGACTATAATATTAATTGATGTCATGATTTCTCCCACCATTCACTGCCAGCCACCCACCACCCACCACCTGCCACCTGCCACCTGCCAGCAGCTTCATACCTTCCGGTGCCTGGCGCCTCCAACTCTGCAAGTCTCTGGATCAAGTACGCAGAAGCATATATGGGACTATATAGTCAAGTGAAATTGGGAGAGTCTTTCCTGTTGAGAATGTATTTGGGAGCACAGAGCCAAATAACCAGGGAGTGTGTTATTGAATCCAATAGGGAGTGTGCTTGAGAGCATACCTGGGAGTGTCCTGTTGAGCAACTCAGAAGAGTACTTGGGTGTGTACTTTGCAGTGTTCTTGGAAGTGTATTGAGAGCCGACTTGGGAGTGTACAGTCAAGCAGGCTGGGAGAGCCATCAAGTGCAAGTGGGAGTATACTTGAGAGTATGCTTGGGAGTATGCTTGAGAGCATCCTGGGAGCTTCCTTGGGAGAGTAAAGTCAAGCAAGTTGGGAGTGTGCCATCAAGTGGAATTGGAAGAGTACTTGAGAGCTACTTAGAGAAGTACTTGGGTGTATACTTGGAGGTGGTCTTGATAGTGTTTTGAAAGCTGACTTGGGAGTATACAGTCATGCAGGTGGGGAGTGTCCCTGATAGCATGCACAGAGGTATACTTGAGATCATCTTGAGAGCTAACTTATGAGTGAGAAGTCAGGCAGGCTAGGAGAGTGCCATTGAGCATATTTGGAAGTATTTTTGAAAGCATGCCCAGGAGTGTACTTGAGAATATACTGGAAGGTATACTGGGAGTGTACTTGGAGTTTACTTGGGAGGATCTTGAGAGCTTACATGGAAGTGTATGTCATTACAGGCTGGGAGTATGCAATCAAGAGCAGTTGTGAGTGTGTAGTCAAGTAGGTTAGGAATGTGTAATCCAGTGCAATCAGAAGTGTATTTTAAAGTGTAAATGGAAGTGTGCCACAAAGCACATCTGGCAGAGTGTTTTCAGGTTGTATACAGTGCAATGTACAGTATCCAGTGCACCAAATCACATTCACATCATAGTAATCTAGACAACAGGTAGGACCATAGAACCTCCAGGTACACAGCAACACATCCTGAGTAATGATGTTGGTTCCACTGCCAATGAATGGAAGCTGTGCTCATACTCCCATTTCATGCCCCCCGTTTTCAAATTGCCAAAATTCAACTTGGGCAATGCCACCTCCATTACGCAAACACCAATAGTCAACCCTCCTCAATAAAGTATACAAGTCTGATTGTCCATTTTCCCAGGTGATGCTGCTACCACCCAGGTCTATTGGAGATAAGAATATTCTACAACTCAAGGCCAGTGGAGATTAGACCATTCCCCATCACCAAAAGGCTACATTTGAAGAAACATAAAGAATCATGGAGGCAGTTGTATTCGTGACTGCTTCACGGCCATTATTATGTGATGAGAAGTACTCGATGGTTGACCAGGCTCGGAAATAAGCAATTTACACTCAAGATTGTCCGTGGGCATATGCTGGTGCTCTAGTAGGTACACAATCTGGTTGTCAAATACCAGGTAGTCCATCTGTCAACCTATATCTGCAACATGACATGCTGAAAGTCTTCTATTGTATTTAATCCTTCTCCATATGACTTATGATACTGACAATGCACAAATTTGATATATAGTGAAAGCTGAGAATTATTACCAATGGAGAATGGATAGCAGATTGCACTCATTGAACTGTTCTCAGTAGTTACCGGTTAGATTTGGGCTCTAAGACTGACCATTGGAACTGGATTAAGCAGCTCCAGTTAGAGAATGGTGATCTCTCGTTTGTTATGGATGATGAGAAATTATGGTTTGAGTGAATAAATGTTCTGGATTCAATTTAACAGCAATTCTTCATTGCTGCCAATGGCTTCGGGTGCGAGCCTTCCACATCCCAGTTCTATGAAAATCTCTCTCCCCAGACATTGCTGCTGAGTGTTGCAGCTATTCAGTGTTGGTTGTCTGAATATGCCTGTGGAACGCAGGGAACAGTAATGTTTTCTCAAGATAAATATTGAGGTAAATTGTGCCCTACCCTAGTAATGAATTTTTCTTAGAAAGCAGCTGCTATCCACATTTACAATATTAGTTGTTCACTTTATCCCTTCTTCTCAGTGTAACTCAGCTAGACTTGGTGCACCCCAAATCCCCATCTGTACTGCTAGGCCTAGCGCTGGTGAGCTAAATTTCATTCCACTTTCAGTTCCTCCTCTTTTGGCTCTCCTCAATACCTGGTGGACCTCCAAATGTTCATTCTACAGTCTGTACTCTCCCATCCACCTCGCCATGTGTCAGTACTCTTCCGCTGGTGCGGTGCCCTCACAATTCCTGTCTGTAGTGCTAGCAACGGGTCTAAATTCCAGCATTGGTTCCGGTTCCAGTTCTACTTGAAACCGCACAGTGGCAACGGGTGTTACCACACGAAAAACCCGGACCATTGGAAATAGGCCAGTTTTACCACCAAAAACCCGGCATTTCAAGTTCAAAATTTTGGCACCAATTAAGTATCTGAGTTCTGATCGTATCATGACATGATCAATATGTAAATTGTGCAGTGTTAGCAGCTCTTTCTCCTCCTGCTGTCAGATTTGCGATTGGATAAATATTCGTTGAGTTGCGATCGAAAACCCACAAATGTCGCTTAAAATATGGTGTTATTACACAGTTATTTACTAAATATTGGTCTGATCGCAAATCTGATAGTGGGAGGTGGAAATAGGCTAAACCTGCACAATCTACGTATTGATCATGTTATGATACTATCAGAACTCAGATACTTAATTGCAGTGAAAGATGCAAGAACTGTAAAATGGAACCACAGTATGGGTTCAACCTGGCCAAAAAACCGCGGGTTTATGTCCGGTCTGGGCAACAACCCCACCAAGACCAAGAGGGTCAGGTGTTTGCACGGATCTGGAACCGAACCGAACCGTTTTCCCAGTCCAAACCCGGACTGCCAGCGGGTTACCCGGACCTGTTGGTAATACTAGCTGTGGGCACTTCCATTATTCATTCCGCCCACCAAACTCTCCCAGTACACAGTTTGGTGCTCTTTGAATGCGATGCGTGTTCTTACATCCCTATTGGTGTACCCATTGTTCATACCTGGCTACATACTCTCACCCCCACTACATTTGAACATACCCTTATAAGGTTAGATACACCTCTAATCCCATCTGCTTTACTGAACTGCATTCCACACCGTATATACTTTTCCCCCACCTTTTGGTGGTCTTGCACTGGAATGAGTCCTCCTCAATTTCCATGGGCACTATTTTAATTCAATTCTCACTCAGTAGTTTCACCACCCCACCTTTAAATGCCTTTCGGCTTGGCTGGGCACTCTTCAATCACTCTCGGCACACCTAGTCTTGATTCCATACACCTTACCCCCCTTCTGTTCTGCTGTGCTCTGACGGGATATGTACTCTTCAATTCCAATTGGTGATCCTCAACCTGAATTGGCACTCCTATATATCAGTTCATGCTCCATACTCTTGTTCTGCTCCCCTCCTCAGGCATGGGTAGTCCTCCGCTTTGACCCATGCTGTGCAATTACCGTCCACCCTTTGCAGTCTGGATTTGCTCATTTCTATTTCATTTCATGCTCCCCCATTGCCAGCTGTGGACTTCCACCTTTCCCCACTTGACTCCCCATCTTCGTACTCCCCTCAGATTGCTAGTTGCTCTCAACTATACCGGCACAGATCATATTGCTATTCGAACCACCTCTTGATTCGCAGCTAGCTGCCATCACCTGACTTGTATGTTAGATATTACAAATCAAGCCAAATGATATTTTACTTGAATTTCACCCAGTCACTGGCTTAAAATCATCAGCAGGGGAGAGATCCACCATGGTCAGGAAAACCTTTGGTGCAATCATAACCGACATATATTAACACTGTTTCCATTGTGTTATGGTTGCTTCCGATGGATTCTGACTGCCTACCAGGTATTTTGGCCGTTGGAGAGGAGTTATGAGAATGTGATGCGGGTGTAACTGTATGTAATATTGAATTACAGAATGAAGCAAATTTCTCATACTGCATGCATTCCACCAACCCCCTTTTTTAATCGTCATCTCCACTACCATCACTATCACTGCCATTACTATCACCATCACCACCATCACCATCACCACCATTAACATTACCTCCATCAGAATTACCAGCGTCAGGTATTTTACTCTTCAATTCTTCTTCCATGAACTGTATGTCACACTCCATCAGCAACAACCCTAGTTTCCGTCAGGAACACCCGGGTGTACCTCACAGCCCTGACGGCTTTGACGGAACCTCATACCCTCTGACAGTGAATCAAACGCGACCCGTCACCGAAGTGACGGGTCGCGTTGCATATGTACCCTGCTGCGGCTATTATAACATGTCACTTATTCCTGGGATGCATCGCGTTGTATATTATGTGGCTCCGGCGTCGCGATTCCTTTACTTTTTGTCAAGAATGTGGTAATGTATATGCACCATCAGAACGACACGGGGGATATACTCTTCGCAGGGGCTCAAGTTACGCTGCAGCTATTTACCCAACACCTAGCGCTGTTTATGCCGTTCCCTGGCCGATTGCCACATTCTTCCTCTCCGCTATTGTTATTTTTCCCAATGCCGCCCTCTTCTATATATGTTTAACTTTGAGATCTTGTGACTTATTACAATACAGTCTTCGCTTCGGATTCATCGCTTGCCATTGCATTTGCTTCGCCATTATCGTATTTTACAGATCTGAAATATTCTGTCCAATCTTTACACTCTCTAGTACTATGCCCTCAGTCTCTAGTACTATGCCCTCAGTCCTCCAAATTTAGCGTTAATCCATCATCGGCTTGCGATGCTTCTTCCTCCTTATCTGTGTCCGCATCATCGCCTTCGTCGCCCTCATACCTGTCAATATCACTGGTTCGCAGGTCAAACCACTCGAGTTCAGTTGCGGCCTGTTGTCACCGGCTGGCGGTGGGATGGCATCGCTCTCGTCGAGTTCGTCACCTTCATCGTTGTAAACCTCGCAGCTCCCTGGCATCCCGAAATGCACCTCGTCATTCATTCAATTGTTGTCTATCGGTATATTTGGGTCAGTGCTTCTGATCTCGGGCTCCTCAAGCGCCACTTCGGAAGGCAAAGAATCAAGAAGCGTAACATTGTCATCACGGGCTACTTCCACGCTGATTACGACGGCAGGCGTTGGGTTCTCCGCCTGTTCGATATGGCGCTTGAAAGTAGCAAGCGTGTTGTTAGACACCCTCTGTTGGTAGCTCTCTGGTAGTGTGTTCCAGGTATTCATCAAGAATGTATATGTGTCTGCGCTGCCGGGTGAGGTTAACAACTTGCGACCCATTGCAGCGCAGCAGGATGTGTTCTTACCACCGTCATTCTTGTATTTGAAGTAGTTTGAGTGATCAGGTCTGTCCGCTTTCAGCTTTGACTTGGAAGCTTTCGGATGAACGCCTTTGTCCATTTGCCACTCCAGCAGAGCATGGCGCAACGCGTTGCAGGTACACACAATCAGTGGCACGGGTATATGACCGTCCTTGTCGTCAATCATGGAATTATAAAATCTATCAGCATACTTACCATTGTTATTCGCCCAATGATAAAATTTGATGTAGATACACCTTGGGATTGCTTCCTCCAGGAAGTAAACTGGACGCTGGCCATTCGTTAGCAGCTTTCAACACTCTCTGTGTTGGGTTTGGACCGCGTACACCACCTTCCACATGCTCTGCTACAGCAAAAAGATACTTATTGTCTGCCAGAAGGGAATCAATGAATTACAAATGCTCTGTGTCGGATTCAAAGCGGTGGAGATCATATAGCTCTGCGATATTGTCTGTTGATGATTGAATGAAATGGGATTTAACCTTATCTACTTGTGCGCGAACCTGGCACCAGTTTGAGCGTGTAATATTCAACGTGGGCCATTGCTTCAGCATACCTCTTTCAAGATTTCCTTTGTGTGTACCTCAAATGCTATGGACCAAATGTTGTTTTGCTGCATTGCAGTGTTCCAGTACTTCTCTATTATCTGCCAGTGTGGGGCTTCAGCTAATGCTTTCGCAGCGCATTGCATTGCATAACTTACGATCTCCAAGTCGCTTGCACTCATAAACGGCAGGCTGTTCAACATATAGAGCTCCATGAGTCTACCCGTTGCAAATACAAGACGCATCATATCTGAGGCACCAGATTGATGGATGCTGCGATGCCCGGAGAGCATTGATCAAGGTGTAGACAGCGCCTGCGGTTGCAATTTCCACTGCCTGTTTCCCTGATTCCTTTCAGTAGCTCATGTTTGCAGTGGATATGTCATGGTCACGTGGGCTTCTGGATTAGGGATGGGGGTAGGCAGGTTTGCAAGACCCCTGAGTGGAGTGGGAGTGCTAGCAATGCCAGATGCAAGGTTGGATACAACGCGACGCGTTGAATATGCCTGTGAGGTTCTTCTGGGTGCTAGTGTGCTACAAATGCTTGTACCCGGCGTAGAGGTTGCAGTATTTATTGACCGTCGCTGTGTAGCGGACGGGGTGGAAGTCACACATTGAGTGATATTTGCCACGCCAGAATTGTTCAGCGAGGATGAAGGGGTGGAGTTCTGACCACGAATTATAGAGGCTATGGAACTCCCTACTTGAGAGGAATCCCTGTCGCCAGCTGGTGCGGAAACGCGTCTCTTAGCAAGTGGCAGCCGAGAATTCCCCGAAGATCTACGCTTATGTTGTTTCTGAACAATTTGTACAACCAGAGATGTGTCAAGGTCAGGGCATTGGGAAGGCATAGTCCATTATAGATGTTCGACATTAAGAATGTAGAAAAAATTTCCTCTGTATGCATATGCAACGGCAGGTGAGGTAGACTCCTACTTGAGCAACCAGGGAGGGATTCGGATGACAGGGAGGCGCAGTGTATATCGTGATAGACTGTAAATCACTATTGCCGGTGACGATACTCAGGGACGAGATCCATTGAAAAGCATTCAATTATTGGGTTAACTGCCATCAGATTGAACTCAGATTAAACTCAGCATTGATATTCACTGTTAGAGCAACATCTGAAGGTCTATTTGCACCGCTTGAAGGGTGTTTATGCCTTCTTCGCACGATTATCATAGTATCGCACTCGTTCTTGGCACAATACTTCGCACCATTGATTCTGTATATCTTCAGCTTCACGGCGGACATTCCCCTTTGGCAGAGCTAAAAGCACCCCAAAGCGAATCATGACGTATTCTCTATCCTATGACATCAGTAGCCTGTGCTTTTTCGTCCGCTAGGCATGTTGGTAGACATGTTGGATGCTTGCACCGTTGGGACAACTGGAGAACTACTCGGTTTGCTTCATGATGTACAAGGTCTGAGCGGTAAAAGGGGTGTGTGATGCAAAAGCAATGCCCGGCATTGTACAGTGTCCTTACAGCAAGTACTCAATCTCCTCTTGAGGATTGTTGTTCATGAGGTGCCTGGTAGTTGTGCAAGATGAAGGCTGGGCCGTTTTGTGTTCGTTAACCAACAAAACACAGGATATGAATCAAAATTTGCATATCTCATAAGTTGAACCAAGAAATCACTCGAACTCGAGTATATAGATCCCTTCTTCCCGCATACACCTCCTTTCTCTCTCCCTCCCGTATTATACCCACCGACAGCATCCTGAGCTATCTTGACATCACGTGACTTGCACAAAACAATGCCTCTCGTCCTAAAACACACGCGATAACCCACACAACTTTGTACTTTCCCTCTTGGCTTCCTTCCGCTACATGCAACTGTATTATTATGCTAATGCTTCAGATGTAGATTCATTTTCAACTCACAGCGATGGCAACAAAGGGCAGCCAGAAAGAGAAGGGGAAGGCTAGGGTAGAGATGCCGACATTAGTTATAAATCAACGCCTGTTGTTGGATTGGGACCGTATAAACAGATTCATCTCAGAACCCATCTGTCGACAGATATGGATATACAATGTTTGCGGCGTCAAGGATGAGAGGGGATGGGACCTCTTCCATGGTATAATCTTTCTTGATGCAGTCACAACTCGCCACATTTCTCAATTCCAGTTGATGTGGCCACACAGCAAGAGCGCGAGTTCGCCTTTCCGGGAGTGGAGGGCTGCATTCCTCTCACATATGGAGCAAATATTTGACAAAACCCGTGACAAAAGAACAATTCGAGATGGGACAACCCCTGTGCCTTCAGGGATCAAGTGAATCACTCCAATCCACAGACAACCCGCTTGGGGAAGGTTAAATGCACCGGCAAGTGTTTCTCTTGGTATGGTAGTGATAATTTCAGGGCAAGGATTGAGCTGTCAAGCTGCCGGCAGTACAAACCAGGGAATTTCCTGGCCATTAGACCACTGAATTGGGGTGCGATAATTGATGAGGATGATGATGATGAGAACTGCGCAGATCCCAGAGCGCCGAGCATTGGAAGCAGCCGTCCTGGCAATGGCAATGACAATGATGATGGCAAAGGTGAAGAAGATACGCAGGGCGGTGAGAAAGGAAACGGGAAAAAGAAGGAAGCGAAGGATGGGAAGGGGAAATGGAAGGCGACTGAGGACGGAAAGGGGAAGGGGAAGGTAACAGAGGAAGGGAAGAGGAACGGGAACAGGAACAGGAACAGGAGTGGGAACAGTATTGTAGAACAAACCCCAGGTGGAGAATGCACGCAGAGCAGTGGAAAGGCTACTGGGAGCAAGGGGAATGGGATACGGAGGGCTAACTAGAGCGGGTATATTTAGAGCCGGAAGCATCACCCGCAGTGTCTCTATCCTCAGATGATGATACTGACTCTACCGAGGATTATGACACAGAAGTTGACTCTGATGTGGACATGCTCAGGGAGGATGATGTGGACTCACCGGATGGCGTTGATTTGGACTGTGATGTGGATATGGAATGGGATGGTGATGATGAACAGGAGGAAGATGAAGTGGAGGATGATAAGGAGGAGAAGGAGGATGAGGAGGAGGAGGAGGAGGAGGAGGAGGAGGAGGAGGAGGAGGAGGAGGATGATGATGATGATGATGGCAAAGAACCTCAGACGATTGATCAGGGAGAAATGGTAAATACATCGGCTGATGATGTAGATACCATGGCAGATGATCAGCCAACCGTGCTACCTGAGCAAGGCCAGGAGAAGCGTGAGCATACCCCACGGTTACAACCTCCAGTGCCTAACCCACGGTCACAGACCCCGGAGCCTCGCCCACGACCATGATCCCCGGAGACTCAACCCCTCAGGGGGCTTGATCATTTGGGCCTTGTGACGCTGCAAAAATCTCGCCCAGCCGTGCCAACTCTGCAAGAAGCTGAGGCAGCTGGAAACACCATGGATGTCAATGTCGATCAGCACCTGGTCAGCGAATCGGCAGGTGGCGACGGTCTTCCCAATGGCCCTCTCCCCGATATCCATCTCCCCAATGTCCCTGTCCCTGGGGGGGTCCCGGATGGCTCGGTTGGGAAGGAGTGAACCAGTCCTCGCGTTGCAGAGAAGGCCTGCGTTTGGGTTAGGGTCAGGATGTTGTCTTGAGAGTTTACTTTACTGTAATCAATTCATCTCAGGCACTGAGTAAGGCATGCGTGGAGGTGATTTATTCGGTTAGGGTTTTTTGTATTCCGGCTCGTTTGGGTCAGGGGTTGTGGGCTTGTTCTTTTCCTGTGGGGTAATCTATTTATCCCAGGCATTGATTATTACATGCGTTGCGATGATTTTGGTTTGCTCAGGGTTGATTTTTGATTGTATTCATAGTATTATGGAACATTGCGCATGCAGTATTTTTGCAACTCCTGGCGTGTAAGGAACCTCGTAGTGATGGTGTTGAGGCTCAAGAAATCTCTCAACTTAGCTGAAAGTATAGTGAGCTTATACCCACACCAGACTGCTCAGGCCCAGCACTAACTTTCTTCCCTGTCTACAGTGAATACTTCACTCCTCCCGTCTCGTCGACAATGCCAGAGAAGACCCCTTTCCATTGCCCTCACTTTTCATGCCGAAAGAAGTCCACCTCAGACAGCTGGCAACTAAAACATATCAAGTTACACAGTCTTCAACACCTTCAAGTTGCATGCCAGAAGGATCTGACTGTTTGCAGTGTGCCCGGACGTGTTGAACCCGCTCAGCGTCGTGAATTGAACCCTAACAAAGACCCAGTCGAAGACTTGGATGTGTTTCCCTACCTAGAACAGGTTGAAAACATCGCAGACTCGGAGACTCAACCGGCGCCACCTCCTCTGCAGTGAACGGCAACATACCTCGGCGCCGGCGCTTCGCTTAGCAAATACATTGCCGAGCCATGGGAACCGAAACCTCAGGGTTGCCTTGAGACAAACCTACAAAACAATCCCTACTACCCGTTTGGCACACGTGATGAGTACAATCATATCCAGTGTGGGATCAAGAAGAAGGGCATGAAGATGCATTATGACAACGTGCTAAAGGAAGAAAACACCGCTCTGCATTTCCCAAGCTTCAAAAAGGGGGATGGCATCCAGAAGCTCGTGGCTAGCATGCCAGATGATTAGGCTCTCGGGGAGTGAGAACTACACACTCTCAAGGATATGAAATGGAATGACAATCACCAATTCCCTATTACATACTAGAGTCGAGACATCATCAAAGACATGAGATGGTTGATGCGGCAGCCAGCCTACGCCAAGAATCTTATTTACGCCCCACAGCGTTGGTTCAATAGCTATACGCCACCGAAACGCATCTATACCGAAATGCACACTGCGGGCTGGTGGTGGGGGAACCAGGTAAGGAGAGATACCCCAGGATCATAACGTGCTAACCGATGTGAAGTCAACGCTCAGAGTGGGGGATACACTGGTTCCCTTGATCTTCAGGTCCAACGGAACACACCTCTCGAATTTCGCTGGCGACGAGAAAGAGTGGCCTGTATGTATGAAAATTGCCAATCTATCTTCGAAGATCTGCCAGATGCCCTCAATGCACAGTGTCGTAATGGTCGCTCTCCTACCGATTCCGATCAAGAACCGGAATATTCCACTGAAGCGGCTGGATGAACAGTGGCAAATGAACCAAGAGGTGCTGAAAGAGGTACTCCAGTGTGTACTCCAGCCTTTGACCTTTGAACAAAATCCCATCACCAAGAGCGGGTATTACAACATTCTCTGTGCAGATGGCAACTTCAGGCATTGCAAACCGGTTTTACCAGCATGGTTTGCAGATTGCCCTGAGTATTGCGATATACATCATCTTGAGCCGCATATCTGTTTTTGGTGCGAGTGTCCAAAGAACGAACTTGGAGATTATGTCCCTCCTGACAAGCAAACCCCCGGCAGGATCAGAATCTGTATTGAGTGCTCAACGATGCTAACACCAAGGCAGCCGATGCTGAACTCTCATTGCACCATGTTCGCCCAGGATTCAACGTGTTTCAACATATTCCCTGTATTGTGAGTGACCTCCCATAGCCCGACCTGCTCCATACAATGCAGATCGGCATGCTTGACAACCTCCAGCAGTCAATATTGCACTTCATGAAGATGCACAAACAGCTCAACATGTACAATGCAATATGGTTATCCGTGCCTGCTTACCACAACCTCTCACCCAAACTAAGTCATATGAGGAAGTTTCCCAATGCAATGGAAAGGAGATAAACGAAATGAGCCGGTACCTGATTGGAGTTGTAACCCAGTCTCTACGAGGAGAAAGCCCTGCGCAGCATCCCATATTCAATTATGCAATATAGCGTACACGGGCATTTTTAGGATTCTATCTGTATGCTCGATAGAAATCTCACGATGATGGAACATTGAGCGACATGGAAGACCCCTTACGTCGTTTTCACACCTTAAAAGATGTTTTCTTCCTGGGGCGAGCCAGCACAAAGGTGTAGGCCAAAGCCAATGCCCTGAGAACAGAACTCGTGAAGAAGCGAAAGGTAGATGACGAAACAACTGGTGAAACTTGGACGCCGTCCAAGAAGTGGTGCAAAATGAATTCCTGGTAGGATTATATCAGCCACGAGATAGTTGTTTCCAAGGAGTTAGATGCCGACTTCAAGCTTCTGAAGATAGACTTGATGTCTCACTGGGTTGAACAGATTCGTCGATACAGAGCCTTGTAACAGAATTCTGCTGAGAGACATGAAGAAGCACATAAATCAAACATCAAGGCCGGTTGGAACGCCTCCAATCACATTCCCAACCGCTTGCAGCAAGTAATTACCTTCCAGCGTGGCATTCTCTGCTTCAAAATCAGAAAGCTAAATCTCCAAGCCCTCGCTCAGCGTCGAGAGAACAGTGGTACCACCTGCTAAGTCCTCCCTTCTGGTGCTGATCTGGCTGCCCCCCTGAGCTCCCAGTCATATGCGAAGCACAAATTCATGGGACTCCAAATCCGCCGTGATGAAAAGCATCCTGCCACTATGATCAAAGACTTCAGTACAGTACTCGACAATAAGCAAGACGCAATGCACCGGGTGACAATATACAACCGCACCTAGGAGTTTATCAACATAAGAGTCATAAGATGATGTATATATCGGATGATCAACTGCATGCAATGGAGCTCTGAATTTACTATGGTATTAAGGTTCAAGTTGAGGGGTTAGAAGGTGAACGCATATCTCGGATTTGTCGATGTACAGGAAGCTAGACCTGGCGTGGAGGCAACCGACAGAATGACTGGGTGTGGGTAAAGCAACGCCCAGGGAGGTTTTATGGTGCGCTGAATGGTTGTCTCCTGTGGCAACTGCAAATTCTATTCAAATTCAAGCTCCTGAACAAGGATGGAGCTTTCTTTGAGTACCGGTTAGCCCTGGCGCTCACCACAATACCTGGAAACACGGGTAACTTGGATCCCGTCTCAAACTTTGTACAAGTGAGAAATGCACCGGCAGCTGTCGGGTTGCAAGTTTTCAGCGCAGGAAACGTTGTCGGCTGCACATACGTAATTCCTGAGGTAGCTACTAGTAGTAAGAGAGGAGACGGATCGAACGAGCGATGGATTGTCAATAGCCACATAGATCTGCCAGATTGGAATGATGTGTATACTTAGTAAAGAGAGAATTGCATTTTGCGTGCAGGTAGAAGGAACGCGAGGAGAGGTTTTCGCAGCATCACCCATCGCATTGCAATCCAGATGCAAGCGCGTACCCAATGAACCCATTCCGATATATGGTGATAGTTGGCCACAATGCCAGTGTGATCGTGTAAAATAGGAGACCGGCAGAGCGAGAAGAAACAGTGAAACTGCGATGGAAGGGCGATATGCAACGCGATGCGTGGTGTTAACCCTGGGCATGAAGTAAGCTGCCACGAGGATGTCTCTGATGGCTCTGACAGACCGCGTCCACTCTGACGGAGCCATTCCGCCTGGATGGAAATTTTTTCTCCTAATGTCCCCTAACTGGGAAGTCTAATCCACCAGTACCAGCTTGCTCCCGGCGAAGCCACTTTCAACCCTGCCAACAAAGCCCATTCCACCGCTACCAGCTTGCCCTCAGCACAGCCAGTTTCACCTCTTCCAGTGTAACCAGCTCCACTGCTACCAGCAAAGCTAGTTTCACCCCTACCAGCGAAGCCCGATCCACTGCTACCAGCTTGCTCCCAGTGCAGCCAGATTGTCAGAGAGGTGAGAGTGATGATGTCAGAGCAGTGAGACAAAGCAGATCAGAGGTTGGGATGTGAATATGTAAGAGTTATGTGAGCTAGCAAATCAGTGGAGATAGTGAGCATGTCAGAGTTGTTAGAGTGAGCATGTCATAGTTGTGAGAGTGAGCTTGTTGGAGTGATGAGAGTCAGAGTGTACGCTTGTTAGAGTACTAAATAAACAAGTAACTTTTCAATATATAGTACAATCCATCAATTACTGCTATGGGGGTATTTAAAGTCCCAATAATCAATACAATATTTATTAGACTAAATTCAGCCGCCTATCTCCTTCTTCTTCTCTCCTTGTCTTCCCAGGCTCAATTTCTTATTCGTCTAAGAATAAGAGCTTACCACTCTTCCTCGTCCGTCCAAGGTCGCTTTTTAGACTACTCTTTGCAAGGCAACACACCAGTAATAATGTACCTGTGCACCTCGTATCCAACCCCTTCGATAATTGCTGAGTATAAAAGTGTTTGGGAGGTGAGGGTTAAACCCCGCTCATTGTAGTATGTCATGAGATCTCCCAAAGTTGCGATGACCTTCTGGTGTGCGTACTGAAAATGTGTTGGTCTCCACAAACTTGTACAGTGCGTATTCACCTCGGTGAAATAGAGAAGTAATTGTGAATGTACGTAGATAGCATTCTTAATAATATTCTAAGGTGTTCTTCGCTGGTAATGTCTGACAGTGGATTGCTGCTAGAGCTTGGTTCTTCTCATTGTTGGGGACAATGTGAGCTTTTTATAATCGGTCCCTCAGGTCAAACTTGCCTTTGGGTTTCCATCATGACACCATTATTGCTTGATAGCTTATCTTCGAATGCATCTGAAGTGCTCTATTGATACTGCCACAAATCCCTTTGGTTATCGTGTTCATGTATGAGTGGTTTTGAACATTACGTCACTGTCGGGGCCATCCTCATGATCATGATATCCAACGCAGATAAATAACAGCTCATAACCTTATCTTGGACATCTTGCTTTCCTTTTGTTCAGTAGGTAGTACATCTGACGACCTTAGTCTTAGCAGTGTTTATCGCAATATATTTTAATAGCTCTTCACTATGAATTTCCTCTCCTTTAATTTGGCTATTCAGCATTGCATCAGAGATTTAATCAGTGACCAACCGCCACTCCGCTAGCGTAGATAATGCCATGTCAACCTCATATCTATGATGAGTATGACATTGTAATGCATGCAGTCTCTGCTCAATCAGCTGGTTTACTTCTGGCCTCTTATCTTTAGCCAAATGTTATTAATGTCTCAGACACTGCATGCTTAGATCTCTACCTTCTGTGGACTGGGGCGTGCTGCAGGGAGTTCTCATCGCTTAGCGCATGAGCCTGCAGATCCCTCATACTCACATATTGCAATAACGTCTCCTGCACACGTAATTCTGCAAGGTTGCAACTTAACTGTGTATTGTTTTGCTAGATAAGATTTAGTAGCTGTGGCCAATAATTATGCGCACCCCTGAAGGTTTTTCACTTCCCAGCTATAGCGACATAATTGCGTCATCATAGCCGAATCTGCTAGTGCCCGTGGGAGTTACTAATTGATCGGCCCGCGGTTCAAGTGTATATCCACTAAGACTCACTTGACTGACAAACATGATTGTGTATTCGCAGGTAGGTGTTTTGCATATGGACATCCCCATTTATTTGTCACATGTATCTGCTTCACTCAATCAGGTATTATTACTGCTGCTAAAGGAGAACCCCTAATAAATACAGCATATATTACATCTGCTACAGTTGCTGTACAGCAATAATTGAGATATGCTATTGGTAAACTACAGGTGGATTATCGTGGGTTACCGACAACATCTCTGGGGTGTTTTGCATGATTTGGTGTTATTGGTATTACGGGGGGTTATGGTAGGCCATATAGCCTGTGGTAGATTACATGTTACAAAATATGTTTTTCCTGACAATCTCATAGTGTGCACCATTGACACATTCTGTGTTCATGATTTTATTGGCTCTGAAGCGATAGGAGATATTGTCTCTGGTATTGAGACTGTGTACATTTGATCTTAGTGAATTCCATAGTTGAGGAATTTTTTTGGTGGAAAAGCTTGTATTCTTGAATCACTCGCCCTGTTCTGTAGTCACTTGATCTAGTTATGCAAAGAAGTAAATATTGAAGATGTGACTTAGTATTAGTATAATTTAGAACTTATAATGAATTAGAATTGACAGTGATTTGGAAGTGCTTATGAACAACAATCTATGCATCATATGCACTATGGAGGGTACTCGATTGTTGATGAACATTTGGTTAGTCTCAAATACAACCTGCAGTCCTTTTAATGAACATCCATATGATAGACATCTTTCACAGCTGGTTTTGGATTTTCATACTTGTTGAGTGCCTATCCCAGGATCTCCCAATATTTTCTTCAGCACTCAGGTCTGGTCACTAACCTACAACAATCGCTCCCAAGTTGCTGCTATACCCAGCATCGACAATCCAAGTAACTTTGATGATCGGCCAGAATGCGCTTCTACTATGTAATTCTCTCTTGAAAATGAAGCTTGTAAGTTGACACTCGGCCTCCACTCACACACTCCTGGAGGCTCCCAGTGATTAAATCATTTCTTGCTAATGATGCTTTCATTGCCCTTTGTGTAGACTTAACTGGATTCTGACTAAATGAACATTTGGGCTTTCAAAATCCATCATGGGAAATAGTTTACGTTAGATAGCTTCCCTCAAGAGAGAAATTATGAAGAGAGAGGTTCCAAAAACAAAGAATTTTCAACACCCTGGTTAGGATGAGGTAGCTTTACAGAGTACAATCAATTGTTAGAGTAAGGATAACCAGCCATTCAGATCATTCAATTCAGAATGAGTATATAATGCTCGGTCCACTCCATGTCCATGTAACATCGATACAATGATGTCATTGCCCTTTTGGAGATAATATCTTGATATGAATACATAGAGTTGTACAAAGTTTTCAACCCACACATTTATTTTCAGCCAATGTTGTAATATTTCATCATGAGATTGCATACTGATATTTGATTTGGAATTGATGATGTGCAATGTACTAGATATTTGTGACTAACTCAGAATATGAGTGAGTATTCACAACCTATTTGATAGCAATCTTTGAATTAACAAGCACTTGAATTAATAAGCTTAACCAGAAAATATCATCTTACCGGTCCATTATTTCTCTTCACTTGTATCTCTCCACTGTGAGATGAATTCTGTCCCTTCTCCTTTAATGAAAACAATGTTGTGAAGGAGAATGTGTGTACACCGCCAAGATATATGCATGACACGGTAGATATGCACATGATATTACCACAGAGGTGACTAATGTAGCTGCAGCACCCCAATAGAGGAGAATTTCGTAAATCTAAGTGTGTTATTCAGATGGATATACTACTTACCAAGATATCAATTTCTCCTCCATTGATCACAGACTCTGTATGAACTCTTGTAATTCAACCTTGAATTACAAGATCCCACATCAATGCGGTTCTGCAGATACTCTATACTGCAACAATTCTATTTCAAGTAATCACCTCTACTGGTCACACTGTGTTGTATAATGTGTATATTCGGAGAAGTCTTAGGAAAAGGCTTATTGTTTCATTCAGAATATCAGTACTCTATTTGAGACATATAAAGACTTGGTTTATATCCCTAACAAAGTCATTGTCGAAAGACTCCGCCAGGTACGGTTGGTTACTGTGCATGTGGCTGAATTCTATGTACATTGACTTAAACCAACCTTTAATTCTTGTGTGCATACTTGGCATTGTTGATAGGAGTGCTACCAGCCAGCATTAGAAATCAATCAATTCCAATGCTTCTGGCAAGATGCAACATTATTACTCTGGACTGCCAACCTCTATATAATGACAAACCATTGATATCATATCTCTTGAACTGTTTCAAGGTACCTATTGATTGTATTCACCTTGATCGTCTGTAAAATCTACCCAACTGTTTCCGTAGTTCTTTGCCACTTTACTTGATATTTATCGCATATATACTGTCTCCTACATCCCCATTCTGTTATTTGTATTTCAGTCAATGGAAGCTCACATAGTATTAGCATAGGGTCCAAATTCCCAGGTCGGTTCCGGGTACGATTCCACCTGAAACCGGACTGTGGCAATCGGTCTTACCACACGAAAAACCCAGACCATTTGCAAATGGGCCGGTTTTACCACCAAAAGCCCAGCATTTCAAGTTCACAATTTTGGCTCCAATTAAGTATTTGAGTTCTGATCGTATCATGACATGATCAGTATGTAGACTGTGCAGTTTTAGCCGCTCTTTCACCTCCCCCTCCCAGAATTGCGATCGGACCAATATTCGTTGGGTCGCTATCGAAAACCCGCCAATTTCGTGTAAAATATCGCGTTATGTCACAGGGACTCAACGAATATTGGTCCGATCGCAAATCGGAGAGCAGGAGGTGAAAGAGCAGCTAACACTGCACAATCTAGGTACTGATCATGTCATGATACGATCGGAACTCAAATACTTAATTGGGGCGAAAGTTGGAGGAACCGCAAAATGGAACCGCGGTCCGGGTACAACCTGGCCAAAAAACCATGGGTTTATGTCCGGTCCGGGTAACAAACCCGCCAAGACAATGCGGGTTGGGTTTTTGGCCGGGTTTGAAACAAAACCAAACTGAACCGCCGGTCAAAACCCGGACCGCTGGTGGGTTACCCGGACCTGTTGCTAACACTAAGCTCACCCAGCCAGGTGGATATTCAGTATTCACAGAACAATCAAGAAGCACACCCTGAGAGGGCACTTACATTAAAGCAAACAGCCTATTATTGTTGTGCGTTAAATGTTTGCCTTCCAACTATCTAACCTCAAGACTTATATTGCACATGACTAGTAACCCCAAAACCATAATTGACAAAGAATAAACATACCAATGACACAATTGGTGATGAAGAAAGTGAGAACACCTGACAGCAATCCTGATCATCTGACATCACAGCTTATGATGAGAATCACCAGTTGAATGTTCTACTTTTCGGCCCAGCATTGCAGGACAACTGAATATCAACTTCATGACTTCCATCGCCAATCATACAGAGCCATGGTTATATTTTCATTGAATGCCTTCCACTTCCAAATTTGCGACATCTGGCTGGGTCAATGGGAGACCATTTGCTGAAACAGCAATGGGCAACCCCCTTTAACCAATTATGTAAGTCTGACTCTGTGGCACTCATCCAGGTGCATTTGCTGCCAAATCATAGTGGAGGGCTCAATATTCGAACACGGAAAGACAGTGGGGTTCTGCATGATACCCAACATCAAACGGAATCAAATGAGGTAATGAAATGATTTCAGCAGTGAATTGTTTGCACAAAGTATCCTGTATAAATATTATCCGATGAGAGGTATGTTGTGGTTTACAAAGCTTGGGAGCCTGACATTGAAGCTCAGAATTGTGTGTGCGTATGACCAGATAATTCTGTTGATATACCATTTGTGTGTTTATTGCATGGTGGTTCAACTCTCAATAATGATACCCAAATACAAGATGCTGTTAGTCTTGAATTGTATTTAATGCTCCTCAACTAGCCATACGATATTGAATACAATATAAATCATACCTAGGGGAAAAAAATGTTTTCTACCATTGGTGGATGATTTGCAGATGGCACATCAGCAACATTTGAAATGATTTGGAAGTCATAACTGAACAACTCAGCAACTCTGAAAACCCACACTGATCCTTCCAGATGGTCACAGGTGGTCCCAGATAGACTGAATGCAATGCGATGTGCTCTCAGATGGTCAAAGTATACTTCACCTGTGCCTCTTAATGCTCTCGAAGCTGTGAAACAGAATACAATAATATCCTGAAGAGAGTATAGTGCTGTTCAAAATGCTACCAAACCAAACAATAAGGATGTGAAAATTTCGGAGAGATTGAGAGTATTAGCCACATCTCCCAGAGTATTCCAGGGCACCACGAACCTGGAGCCATATTCTCCGGGAGTGATTATTATAATCTTTATATCTAATAGTAGAATCTAATCAACCATCTTCCTGCTGCAAACCTTGATCCAGGCATTATGACTGTAATACACAGTGCAGTAGATGTCTCAATCCACATGATAATTTACAAGCCATACACTGTCGATTCTATATGATGCAGCATTCTCTCGTACCAAATGTGCAGTTCCAAAAATTCCTCTGACTGGTACAATATGCATCATTTCAGGATATTTGACAAGCCAGATGAACCCGTCAACACAATCGGCCCAACCATGCTGATCTATGTACATTATTGGAGTCACCACTGCATCCTGTTGAGGTTGAGAATGTGATATCCATTGTGGAGTCTTCTGGCACCTCTTATAAATGGTTGATAGTGTGGTTCCGGCAGGCATTCGCTTCAGAACCTGCTGCATTTGATTTGGTCGAGTCTAGCTGAAGTTTAATGCAGGAAAAGTAGGACCTCAGCCTGGGAAGGTGTTATCAAGGCCACTGTCTGTATATTGCCCCCAGATGTTATGTGATTCCGGCACAATCCCTTGGTTGGCATTGGTTTATTCCACCTTGCAATCAAGTCCCAGACACTCAACCGATGTAGGCCAGTGAAATGGTTGACGCTTGTATGACAGCCAATTCTGAAGTTCAATGAATGTACTGTCTATGAGTACGTTCTGATCATCTCTGAGCAACAGTCCACTAATATTTTGTCCCCAGTCATCCTCAATATGTATGTGGTATAGCAGTCCAAAGTTGGGAATTCTGAAATCTACTGATGCATCGCTGAGTCAGGTTAATTTAATCTTTTTGCACACACCTCGGTCATGAGTGTACATGAAATGATGTATCTGTTGTGCTACGGGGCAGAAAATGGCGCTTTCTAACAATGCTGCAGCCATAGAAGTTGGGCTGTGCGTATATTTCACTGCGTATTGGCATTTGATAGAAGGTTGAAAACCTGTAAGGAGTCAATATCGGACCTGCCTTGAAGGGCAAGATACATCAGTGTCTTCTCCACAGAGTGAAGACCAGTACAGCCGGCATTGTACTTGAGCATCTGTTGAGTGTCATTGACTTTCGTGGTAGATTAATATGCCTCTTTCACATTGCTGATATGTAGCCATTCTGAACTATTTGTGATGAAATTGTTGCCAGAATCTATTCGCCAAATTGACTCTGATATCTGGCTCATAAGATGCATCATTCGATATAGAAAATGTTTCACAAGCTGTTCAATGGAGTTCTGGAGCTCCACAACACCAATTGCCTGTCAGTAAAGTTTGAACTCAACTAAGCGGATGGAGAATTCCATCTTGAGCTGCATCTGGTCTTTCAATGTGATACCATAAATCTCTCTCTTCCGCTGAGATATAACATGGTTCGTATCAGCGATACACAGGGTGGTAGCTTCAGTCTCAGCATTGGATAGACGGACCAAAAATTGCACGTGCTTGTTGGTGGTCATGTTTACTGCCCCATAAGCCTCTTCTCTGTAGCAGTCCTCATTTGAGCTTTTTTTTTTTGCATCAGTGCTTCTGGAACAGGTTGTCTTAGTCCCAACATCCTGCATCGGTTATTGCTCATGATGTTGGAATACCTTGTCGAACAGCTTGGTTTATTTAGTGTCACTTGATGGAATATGCGCTCCAATCGCTTAATTGCCCACTGCCAATCGGCATCTAACCATATTGTTGCCAGTTGTCGGGCTCTATTCACATGCACCTGAAATTGGCTTCGTTTTGATGCAGTACCGTTTTCAGCCCCATACAGCTGAATCTCCATTGTAGCACGAATTTTATGAATGTTTTGTTCTTGTACCTGATGGGATTCTCTGTCCAACAGTTGATCCGGTTTGGTCTTTGCAGACTTTAACATCTTCAGTTCTCGAAAATCACTCTTCTTCTTGTATAATCGCTTCAGTGCCTCATCTAGTGCTGTGAGGGATAGTTCAGTGTGATTTTGTTGGCTGACAGGTAAAGAAAATTCACATAAAGCCCACCCTGCTCCCATCACAATTTCATCACAGGCTGTTTCCGTCCCAGTTTCCCCGGCATCCTGCGAGCAGTCAAGTGTTGGAGTGTAATTGACCACCTGTATTGTGATCATGCCCCAGAAATCTTTTCCCTGCCAGGAGCTGCCTTTTAACGAAATGAATGCTTTTGAACAGCGCTGGATGTGTGGATATCATATTACTGATTTGAATCAATTGTCCGATTGATACTTGACATTTTCAGCTTTCAGGTACTTGAGCAGGCAGTGCAATATGTCTTGAACAAAATCCAGCAGCTGCTGATGCAGTTCATCAGGCTGCGAAAGGTGATAGTCATTGCACAGAGGATATTGCCAGAACTGGTTGCCAATTGGATGAACACCAACAGTATGCAGAACATCAATATTAGTTTCACCAAGAAGCTCCAAGTAGACATGCTGATCTCGTGGGTTATGAAGTTGTCAAAATGTTGAATGCCCCATCTGTGCACGTTCAGAAACTTGACACATTGGGCAAGAGCCGTATGAGACTTGAGCAACCATAACATGTTCTGGATATTTCCGGACCCAGGATGCCAAATGAGGGTACGATTGTCACTGGAATTCATCTGAACAGTTCCATTTCAAACCAGGGCCACATATGTCAAGAATCCTGAATGGGGATAGAACTGTTCCAACTGTGGAATGCCACTCCTCATCTGTATTTTTGGCACCTTTCAAGGATTAGGGAATCCACCCAACTAGAATCCAGGCGCACTTTGTATGTGTGCGGCAGATACCTTTTTGAATATTACCAATGATGAGATACAGCAGCCAGGCATGTTGTTCACCTGAAAAATTAGTGGAGTAGGCCTGGTCAGATGCACAAATAACTAGCACAATCGTCGCTCCGGAAGGAAGCTGATCTAGCGTATTCCACTGCCAATTGAGTATATTTATCTCACTGTATGTTTGTGAATGTTCTGAGTCTGTAAGGTGCACCAGTTCAGAATCCAGGTGCTGCTGAAATTGGAAATGCGCCAAAAGAAACTGTATAGATTTGAAAATATCCCATTAGTATAATATTTAAGTGATATGTGAATGATATTCAATCCAAAATTTATCACCCACTACAAAATCGACTCTAGGGAGGTGCTTTTGTCGAGCTTCTGCTGATTGAAATGATTCGATTGTGAAGTTGTCCAGTACATGCCGCAGATGTTGATCTATCCATGATTTTGTTTGCTGGTAAAATTATTTAGCCTGTTGAAAGTGGTGTGCTAGCAGAAATAGACGTCATGGATTCCATTGTGCTGAGTACTTGCCATGATTGTTGTACAATCCAGTTGCTTTGTGATACGCATACCCCTCCGTATTTTCCACTCCAACTACCGGCCTATGAGCCTTTGTATTTATTAGATCAGGGGTACATGTCGAATTAGTTTTCTGGGGGTCAATACTTGCATCGTCGGAAGTAACAACAGTTGGTGCTGGTGCACAAGGTACATTGTATATGGGCAGATGAACTAGTTGACTAAGTTGATCGATGGCCATTCAGGTACACTGCCTCGAGTCGAACCAAGATGGTTCAGGGAAATCCCAGTCTGCACGAGGCAAAATTCTGTCCGCTAATAGCCCTTCATTTATTGATAGTGGGTAATATTATTGACAGTGAGGCTTGAGTATGTTCTTGTCAAATAAATTCTTTGGGCAGATACAGTACTTAACATGTTTCCAGTGAGTGTTGACCATATTTGAGACATGATCACTGGACATATATTCAGATGAATCTCAATGACCCTTCAGAGGGTGATATTGAGCCTCAGCAATACTGATTTCAAAGTACGCTAATGCACATTAGCACAACACAATAACAGCCGTATCGCACCTCGCCAAATGAGGAGGGGAAGGTTTCCATTGTTATCAATCCAATCACCACAATGAGGCCTTGCAGTACCTCATGGTGGCGTTGTGAGTTATACATACGCCTGAGCCTCCGAGCAGCTGATAATAAAGGTAGATCAACCTAATACATTGAGTAAATAAGTTTCCCAGCTAGCGGGATGTCTGGGCAATGATCATCGAGAACTGACAAGGCTGGTATGGTGTTTGCTTCAGTAACGAGCCTGGACTGGAGCATGGATCATGAGGCGAACTAAGATTTATAGGCAATGAGCTCAATAAGCAGCAATCACTGTTGCTGCTTGACTCACAGCCCTCCTATTGAATGAGGTTGCATGGTCGGACAAAGACAACGTACGTGTAATCTTCCTAGTCGTACTATCCTTCATACTGAATATATTTCTCATTGGGTTTCTGGGGATATGATATTATATTCCTTCTATGACATTTAAGTCATGGATGCGTACAATGGTGAGCACCTATCCCATATCCTAGTATATAAATTCGAGTATATAACAAAGAAAGGTGGGATGTGTGTGATTGAGATTTCTTTTTCTCAAGCCTGGGGTAGTTTCATGGATCAATGGTGTAGTGAATCACAACAGTTAGTGACAAAAGAATGGGATATAAGAAGCCCATCATCCGGCTGAAGGTCACTGCAATGTGCAATATACTAAACCATACTCCAATGTATTCTACATCACATCTTATATCTATCATCATTTACCACCATCTTTGCTCCCAGAGCATCCTGAGGAATGGATCTCCACCAAAGACAGTGAATATAGCTCCATAAGGTGGCCAATTTCGCTCGCAACAACACTGTGATGACAATTCAGAATTGTTGGATACTGGTTCACAAACTGCCACAGGCAAAGACAGTTGATTTGGGAAACACACTGATCAATATCATCCGCTGCATGGGTATGGTTACCCTCCTTTATAGCAGCCATTTCCAGACGCTCTGCTGTATTATCACCAGTCACCATTTAACATAACATGCAGTTTGCAACGAACCAGCAGCACAACTGAGTGATATCGAAGGTATAGGCCACAGTTGCAAGGATATGACCTCCACGAAGGCGGTTGTGGTGGGTCTCAAATACTCTCCCCTCCACAGTATTCAGAACTAGGGCTGTCAGCTCCAGGTGCACCGAGAGTGCCTGCAGGACTGCCACATAGCAATCAAGTCAATTCCCTAATATCGTCTAGCTCTAATTCTCCAAGTGGACTTCCGTCTACCGCTACTGGAAGACCTCCAATTAGCCTCCCAACAAAAACTGTGCAGCCTGCAAAGGAACCGCAGGACACAGATGTCACAGGGATTGTGCATATGCCCTCACTGCTGGTGATTTCCTACCACAATTATGATTCAGATGACAAGAGAGATGATTCCTTCGACTTGGGCGGTACACAGGGCAAATCACCAATCAGCCTGAAGCAAACAGAATTCTCCATGAATCCATTTGCCAAAAAGATGGGGCAGGCCAACTATAGTGCATTTAACAAGTGGAAGAAAAAATGGGTGGCCGAGATTCTGAAGAAGAAGCATTGGTCCGTTATCTGGGGGCTGTATTGTTTGTAACAGGTTCGGGATGGACCCCTGCATAGTGAGACAGCAGTTGCGGACGTTTTGGTAACATTCGAGGACAGCCTGCTCTTGCATGATTTCGATAGTGCTGAACAAATTCGCCTGGAGTCTGTTGAGATGTGTTGGAGAACATGTATGAGCAAAATTTGAGAGGTGAGGAAAACAGAAAGGCAAAGTCAACAAGCGACCCATGATGGATTTGGGAGAGCATGTGGGTAATACAGCAAGAAGTTTCCTTACAATATTGGCAAATAAAATGTTCATTATTGTGCTTTGCTTGGTGTCAAATGGCAAGGATTTGGTTCTATCCGCCGAACAACTCCAAGTCTCAGATACAGATGTCAGGCAGTCGGAGGAGCTGGTTGATTTCATGGACAAAAACAGTGGCCCTAAAGAGCCATTCATTCTAAGATTGATGTTCGAGTGCATTTTGGAGCTTGCTGAATTGGACAAAGAATATATGGGATTTTATACACATGGGTATATAATGAATGACCCATATATGACCAGTTTTCCCACAACCGTTGGCTTTCAAATGCTGTCAAGTTGGAACCTGGACACAATGTAATCAGATTTTTGTTAAAAATAATGAGAGCTACAGAGAAGGAGTTTGCTGAGCATGTCATGTGACTGGCAAAGGTAATCCCCCTAGCTGCATTGAAACTTGACTTCAGCATCTGGTAATCTCTATTCGTTGACATTGGCAGATTCGGAAGCAGGTGGAAGAGAGGAGAGATAGGAGGATGGTGGGCAAGCGAATGATACATGTTTTATTGTAAGTTCTGATTGAAAGAATTGAAATGATTGAATTCCATCTATATATATTCATACAAATGGTTGCTTCTCTGTGAAATACCAAACATTGCGACAAATATCAGGAGAGCTGGAAGATGAGCCCATATGTTCAGCTTACATCGGAGCAATTGAAAGAGATAGTTGAGAATGGACAGGACTCTGATAAAAGTGCAAGGGAGGTGCATGAGCAGGTGCAGAATAATGAGGAGGTCCTTGATCCAGATAATACAAGTGTAGAATGGAATTCTGTATTACATTCAAATAATAACAAATACAAACACAAATGTCTTGATGATACAGTCAGGCAGCTGAATGCCCATCCGGTTCGCCAATCAACAGATGACCTTGATCCACGCCACAAGTATTCAATTCCAGGCCTGCCCCAGAACAAAGTTTCTGGTGCACGTGTTTTAGGCCATATGGTTCACAGTGAGGAGCTGGGTTTGGGATTGGGATATGCCAGAAGCACTGGTGGCAGATGAAATGGGTCTTCCAAAGAATGCCTCATTGGTGGCAGCAGTAGTATTGTGCAGACTGCTGACTGCGAAAGTTGTAATGGGTTTGCCGCTGTCGATTTTGTAGGGAAATACCCTTAACAGGTGGGTGAATATGGCCAAGGATAACTATTCTGGGATAATGAGTGAAGAACATGTGCAATATGCAATGCGGAAACACAATTCAGTGCCCAGTCAGCTTTAAGAGATTCAGATAACTCCACCACAGCGGTATCCAGCGCTTATATCAGCTCTGGAACCAAGCTTCGTGGGCCTAATTTGCAGAGTGGCAGAGATATTTAACAATGTCATTGACGACATGACATATTTAACTGAATTTCAACACATCAACTTGTTGTATGTGGAACATGTGAATCTCACCCACGATGATCTAGACACCAGTATTGACGATTCCGAAAACCAATCATATATCCACCATGTTTCACATGATACACTATCATCCAGAGGGAAACCATCAGGTAACAGCCAACTCTCATACTGTTCATGGAGTTTCGGACATTTAATGAGTCCCATCGGCCGAGGACTCTACACAGCACGGGCTGGCAAATTGGGATGAATGCGAGAGGTGGATTTAAACTCCAAGTCACTGCAACACAAGGAATCCATTCCCTATATGACTGGAGTTATCAAACAAGGTGGCTGTTTTCAGGTGCGCCTGAATATCCAGAGTATGAGACTGTGATGGAAAAGCATGCTGCGGAGGCATAGTATTCCACTGTAAAGAGTTTGATGCATGCTATTCGGAATGAAGAAGAAGAAACTCAACAGCATGTGGCACACCGAATAATACAGATTGCAAACCATTGGACGTTAAGGCAGTCATATGGACTGCAACTTGCCAATTGATACCCACTCATCCTAATACCAAATGACATTGCACACCTCATTGATCTTGACAGAAATGCAAAAGGGCAGGCAAATTTGAAGACGTTGGTGGAGATGTACACTTTGCATAGTGCTTCAAGAGCATGGAGGTTTCAAATATAGCATGCAGCCTGTTTTTCATTGCTTTCATGAGACACCGAGGATTCCAACGACCTGTCTAGACTATGGAACGGTGGTTAGCCAGCCGGAACTTGGGTGTACTCTCCGATTGTCCGATGGAGGAGAGTGACATTTCTGCCAATGGTTATTGACAAACCTATGGAGTATCCTGAATCTGATGAAGACGACGCATCAACATTGATGCTCCCTCTAGATGAGACATATGATAGTGCACTCCCATGTGCACCTCCTCCACAAATGGCAGTGCTATGTTGTCCTCTTCTTGGCCAAGTTCGTCAATTCAAGCGGTTGCTAACCAAGTATTTTGTTGATCATTTGGATATATTCCACATGTTTGCAGAAATGGGCAATGATGACCACTCAGAAATGCAGCTCAAATTCGATGATTGATGAAATCCCTCTGTATTCATAACCACACCCAACCTGGGTGGGAACATCCTACATCTTACAACTGCAACCCATGCAGTAATAACTCAGAACTTTCGGTATTAGATGAGCACTGTCAGGCATTTGCATGAGTTGTCCGGCTGGGGCAAAACAGGGTTTCACACACATCGTGACTGAATCCTGATCCTGGTGGCTACGATTACGGTGTGAGTGATCCCCACCAACACTGTCATGAGGCCCAAATCAGAGTCCTGAATGGCTTCATGAGGCAACCGAACATCACCACCTTGATGTTTCACTGGATGCTGGAGTCTTGTGAGGACCATTCCATACGGCTGGCAAAGAATGGAGACACGTTGCAGTCTGATGAACCATCCATCTTAGAGTGTTAGGATACTTTCATCAAGGTATGCCTCTTTCAACATTCACGCAATATAATCCTCTTAACTGGTACACATAGTTAAAAACATCCTTTGTTAGGCACACTATACTTCATAAATCAATCCTTTGTCTCTGCAATGTCAATTTTCTAATATTACCATTGTTGTGTCATAAACCAGAAATGGCTAGAGTGGGATTCCATTGGTGTTCTTCATTATCATTGTTTACCAATATGAGATGAACTCAATTGATACGCTACATTACAAGTTCCCATGGCGGAACTATGTTATGATGAATCCTATGAGTCGAATTTTGAGAATGATGCGGCAATGTGCTTGAAATAATTTGTCAGTTGGAAATATGATATGCACCGGAAGGGTGAAGCCAGGTACGCATTTCAATATAAAAAGCATCAAAAAGCATACTTCAACCACTTTCAAGTGCACCAGAGATTGTTCCATATATGTGACAAGTATCAGTACGACAGATCGCGCTCTGCATATCTGCCCAACTGATTTGGAAATAAGACTCTCTAGTGTCTATTCAATACATTTCTCAGAGTATGTTACATTGCTTACATATTTGTACCAAAGCTGCTGCTTTTGCTGGAATATGATCAAAATTCTGGTGCACCAAACAGTCCTGGCCACCTATCATTTGACCAATTAATCACTGAATCTTTGCCGATCACATTTAGTGTCAATACAGTCCAGGCTATATTGGGTTCCTGTGCCAGGATATTTGTGGCAAAGCTGTAGCTGTTGTTGGCATATGGTTGAAGTTCCAGTGCACCAGAGAATCTTGGGCATATTATTATGACAGATCTGTCACAGCATATACACCAATCCCATTTGGCAATTAAAACATACCAGGTGATATTGAGTACATGTGACAGAATATAAGACATGGGCTCACTTATTCATGGCAAAGCTTCATCTTTTCCTGCCATATCATTGAAGTTCTGACACACCACTGATCCACATTCCAGAGAGTCAGATGCTCAGATACCTCTGGGGCATTGTTGGCTAATCTTATGCTGCACAGTGTGTTGAGCCTTATAATTGAAGTTCAGGTACCACTGAGATCTGCCAATGCAGTCCAGAATGAGCTTCTTGGATATTTATAAAGACAACTGTGACAAGCTGCGACACATTGTGGATGTATCATTCGAGTCCAGACATTACTCAAGTAGGAGAAATATGCCACCGAAGTACATGTACCACAGTTCCTAGTGCAGTGTAAATTGTAGTTCCCTTTATTCTCATTATGTTTTCTTCGACTTTGAATCAGTGGACGCAGTGCATGCAGATCTATCAAGCCACTTCACCTTCGGGTGAACGCAGCTCATCCAGCTCTGAATCAGCGAATATGTGAATATATGCTTGATTGGTATGTAAGACCCATCGTTAACATGCCTTGAACTGTCAGCTCCGTATCAACTGTCCATTGGAGGGAGGTTGCCGCTGCGCAACTTAACCATAAATGCACCGACCTGGCCAATTAGTAACCCCACTGAACTCGATATTGACTAAGTAGTATGTTTGAATCAAGGCTTCCAAATTCTAACATACCTTCTGGATGTTTGGGCTTGGTCAAAAGAGCTGTCGCTCAATAGCAGAAAAATCCAATGACTGATTCTGCTCAGCGGACTCTGCAAGATAGCCGACAACTCCCACTCACCCATCTACCTCACATACCTAAAGAGGTCTAAGTTCTCAAAGCTTTCAATCAAGATTTAACGGTATTCTGACTAGATGTATGTTTGGGCCACTAAAACTCATATCTGACAATTGATTGTTTGAATCAAATTCCACCGAGAAAAGTTTCAACAGAGGAAATCATGTATGCTCGAGTTATGAATATCCAGCTATGAAGAGTTGAATTAACTGTCAGAGTAACTGAAGCCTGCAATCCTTTGCCATTGAACCACAGCATAGGCATTTACACTTTGGTGCACCTCAATTCTCCGGAACTGTACACCTGAAATTATCATTCCTCTGCCTGCTGTGAGATTGATGTCTCACTATACATTTATACCAATGTAGTATATTGCTTTCACCCCCAACATCAATTTTAAGTCAACATTGATGTTGTGAGATATATAATGAAAGTGTAATTTAATGGTGTGTGATTTACTAGATATTAGGCACAAAGTCAGAATGTGAGTGAGTATTGATAATACATTTGTTAGCAGTCTTGGCATTGACAAGTGCTTGAATCAATAAGATTACCCTGGAATCATCCATCGTACCTTACTATTCCTTCTCGACACCTGTATCTGTTCTTGGTATACCAGATTCTCTCATTCCTCAATTAACTGCAACATTGTTGTGATAGGTATTCTACTGACATGGCGGAGATAATCCCATGGAATGGATGCTATGCATAGTATATCACCATATCCACTGCTAACTCCACTGATACATTCTAATACAATAGAATATCGCGACAATACGCGTATCCTTCCGGCGGATATACTACACAAAGAATTACTACATACAGAGATGTATGTTTCTTCTGGATTGATAACAAACTCATGTATAAACCCTTGCAACTCAGTCGTCACTCAGAAGGTGCTAAATATATCGAGTTTTGCAGATACTCATTGCTGCACAAATTGTATGCCATGCAATCACCTCAAATAGGTGAACTTTCACGTATAATGACTACGTTTAGAGTAGTCATACGCAGGGGCTCATGTTTTCATTCAGGTTCTCAGTGCTTAATCAGTGGCCAGTAGGAAGGGCTAGTTAATGTCATGAGTTTCATTGTCTATGTGCGTTGGCTTTGGTCAACCTCCAATTCTTTCATCCTTACAGAGTGATATTGATAGGAGTTGCAAATATTTGGCAGCAGGAATTGATCTATACCTGCACACCTAACAACATCCGAAATCGCAACTCCTGACTGGCGTCCTCTATATTGATATGAACCATGGAAGTCACCTCCCAAGAATCCGGTCAAAGCTCACTTTGAATTGCATTCTCCTTGACAATGTGCAAACCCTTGCTCCATTTTTCGCGTTATTCTATTACACTCAAACTTATATTTCCTGCTTATGCACTGTCTTCCACAATCCCCAACTTTCTATCTTCATTACAGCAAATGCAATCTACACACCGCCAGGTGAGGAATTACCATTCACAGAAGAATCAAGACGCACTCCTAGAGAGAGCACTCGCATTGCAGAAAGCAGCCAATCTTCATTGTTCATCAAATTTTGACCTTCCAATTGTCTGCCTTCCTGTATCGAATTATGGATGCCCACTATCACTGATTTCATTAATGAATTAGGATGAAGATAGCCATCAGGAGATCGGTGATGACGAAAGTGAGGACACCAACGAGTCCACGTTATCATCTGACGTCGAATGTGATGATTTTGATTACCAACACAATGTCCTCCGGCCAGGCCAGGTGCACCAGGACTGGTCATTACAAACTACAACAGTTTCACTGCTAAAGAAACTGAGCGATCCTGATACACTCATTATATGTTCTCTGATTCCAACTTCCCGGAATCCACCTGTGACGAAGCCATCATCACTGCTCAAACTCCAATAGTCAACTCTCCTCGACAAATTATTGGACTCTAACCATACACCATCTGCCCGGGCACCAGTGCTACCCAATAAGTCTAGGGGACACTAGAATGTTCCACAACCCAAGGCCAGTAGTGATCAGAATGTTCCCCAATGCCAAAAGGCTACTTTTGAGGTAGCGAAGAGGGTCAAGGTGGCGATTGTATTCACACAGAATCCTTGGCCAATAGTATCTGATCACAAGTACTCGATGGTTGAAGATGCTTCATAACTGGCCATCGAAGCCCAGGATCATCAGCGGGCAGGAGCACATGCTCCTGTAGGTCCACCATTGGTGTGTCAATTGCCCGGATGTCCATCTCCCAAAATTGATCCACAAACGCAACCAGCTGTAAGTTTTGAATTCTGTTGAATGCTTCTCTATGAGACTAATGAATATTGACTACCCTCAGAACTATACATAGTTATATGTGAAGATTAGTAGCATTCCCGAATGATTGGCAGATGGGGTACATCGAACTGTTGTCCGTAGTTACAAGTTAGATTCAGGCTATGTGACTTTGCTTCAGATCAAGGTTAACGAGCTCCTGTTGGATGATGGTTACCTGTCCAAGTTCATCAACGATAAGTAATCATTGTTCACCCAAATGAATGTGCAAGATCGAATATGCCATCAATTTCTCTTCTCCGCCAATAGCTTGGAGCACCAGCCTACAACATCCCAGTATTTCCAACCTCTTACTCCACAGACTTTAGTGCTGGCAGCTGCAGCTAATTATTGTGCGCTGTCTGAATATGCCAGTGGAAAAAAGGCTGAAGTTAAGTGTTCTCAAGATGAATATCGACATACATTAGGCCTATCCGCTGTAATAGCTTATACTCTGGAAGCCATTGGACTGTCAATCACACATCAGAGGGTCACTTCATACCCCCCCTCCCCCCCCCTGCGGCACTCATGAATCCTGCCCGGCTCCCTTCATCCAAGATTAGAGCTCTTCAATTCAATTCCGCTGTCAATTTCTCCCCTTTTGGCGCTCCTCTGCAGGGATAAGCACTCCTCAATCTTCTCTAGCTAGATTAGCGCTCCTCTATCCTATTCTGCACTCTACACCCCCCACTGCATGCTCCGAAGTCTGTAATGGGAGTTCCTCAATTCCCACTGGCACTCCGATAATTCTTTCCTTGCTCCTTACCCACCCCTTTTTGGCACTTCACCACTGGGATAGCATTTCTCAATCTCCATCCGTGCACCTCGACCTACATTGGGGCTCCTGGATTTCATTCCACACTTCTTATCACCCCCTTTGGACGCTCCTCAGCTTGGATTTGACCCTCTTCCTTTTCATTCCACGCTTCTCCAGCACTTTCTTTGTACACATTACTCCCCATCTGGTGCTCCACCTGGCCTGGAAGTTTTTGCCGTTTTTCATCTGAATGTATCATGTAGCCTTTCAAACTCCCATATAAATTTGCACCTTGGCTAATATCTCATTTAACCTTCGTTAGATATCACAAATCGAGCCAAACGACACTGAAATTGGATTTCATTCTTTCGCCAAGAATGAATATTGACCAAATGGAGGGAGTGTCTCCAGCTTGATTGTGGCATTGATGAATTGTGTTTTCCTGCCTTCATAGGCCCTGATGTGATGGGAGAAGTAGCAGATGACATTAGAGTTAGCAACAGTTCTGGACCGTTGCTTCGGGTCTTGGTCCGGGTCACAACTGAATCGTTGACAAATTGGTGGTCCGGGTTGTCAATACACCCAAATCGTCAATTCGGGCACCATTCAATGAAAATCTCCCAACCCATCTGAATTGGACGGGTTGTCAGAGGGTCGCCCAGCGAGTCCATCTGTAGATTTATATAATGTTCTTGTTTTTGCAGTTGAATAGTTGTATATTATTAAAATTAGGTATTCAACAGCCAATAATCTCTTTTTGCATGTTTTGTAATCTGCAACATTGATTATTTTGGAATACCTGTTTTTCCTTTTATATGTTGTATTGTTGGCTATAAAGGCAGTCAATAGTTCTGTTATGAGCTCACTTATCAGCACACAGCCTTGATTACCCAATATGCAAGATGAAACATTGCTGACGCTCCGTTGACTTTCGGTTTCATGATGGGGCATCGTATGTGTCATGCACTGTTTCAAATGAAAAGGCTGCCATGACATAGTCTATGAATTGTTACCACATTGCGACACTTAGATTACCCAAGATCCAACACCAAAAATCGTTGACAGTACATTGATGCTCTTTTTCAGGATGGGACAGGGAGCGTGTTGATATTATTTTCAACTCGTAAGGCAGCTTATACCTCCATTGTGAATGGCGGCAACCAATCACCACATAGCTTACACAAGATGCACAGCCAAAAATCTTTGACACTCTGTTGACGCTCATTTTCAGATTGGGGCAGTGACTGTGTCGTTTACTCTTTTGCCAGGAAAGGCTCCCAGTATATTGATTATGGATAGCACCAACCACTTCACCTGACAATTACCGTACTTACAAGACTAAGAATCGTTGACGCTTCGTTGATGCTCATTTTAATGTATGGTCTAATCAAGATCTACTGCCATTAATAATTGCATTCATAAATTTTTGAACTTATTGGTTGCCTTCTAGCCTTGAAAGGACTTGGCTCTGCGGCAAAGCGGAGCCCAGTATCATTCCAGCACTGGCCGCTCTCATCCGGTTAAAATTTGTATATCTTGGAAAATATTGCATAATGCCTGCTATACCTTTGTTTATTAACCGATATTCTCACGCGACTACTCAGTGTTCTTCCCTAATGTTGCTCTAAATAAAATTCTCAGTTAAACTACATAATGAACTTCAATATACTATATTGATGCATTCTGTCCTACTTCTTCTTGATCCCCTTATTCCTCCTCATTTCCATTTTATTGACTGTCATCAACACCTTTCAAATCTGCTGCTTTGAGCGTGGTGTAGGCCGAATGAATCCGGGAACATTCGGTGCGGCACTCACATACCGGTGCTCCAGGGTTTCTGAATCCTCCCTGCCGTTGTCCATTTCCATTTCTGATTCATTGTCTGCCTCCCAGTCATCTTCGCTGTTGTTTGCATTATCCAAGTCCCCATTCCAGTTTAGCCAATTTTTAGTGTCTGAAATTCTTTCAGCTGAACTAATCTCAGCACTTTCCGCAGGATGGCGGTTGATTTGTTCGATTTGGCGGACATTCAATACTTGAGTTCGTCCTCCAGGGAGGTCCTTCACAGAAAATGCAGGTGGCACAGTGAGTTTTCCGACAATTCAAATGCAGCTGCTCCATCATGTTGAAAGTTTGACCAGGACGCTTTAACGATCTCTTCAGTATCTGAAATGTATCCTACGGCTGTCATTTGTTTATTTTGAGCGCGCGAGTGCTTCTGCGTAGATCGTAGGTTTTGGCTACCCTGCCACATCTCCAAAAAGTTGTGAACCTTGGCCATTCAGTGCAACATCTTGTCCTCTGCCTCTCTCTTCATCTCCATGTCATTATCAGTGCTAGTTGTATCCAATACTAGGTCGTCCCCAGCCAGTATTCCGTGATTGGCTCATACGAACTGCCAGACTACGACTTTTTCGCGAAGGATCTGGCCTGTGGTTTTTGACTGCCTTTATCTGATCACATCTCACCCAAAGGATAAACTGGCCTCCACTCGGGCACTGTGAGGTAAGATAGAGAATATATCTCGTCCCACATTGGAGAGATTGGTGTGCTTTGAGTGCCTTTTTTCGTGCTGTCGCCACCAGTTGGTGATATCTGGTAACCAAAATGTACTACTAATCTCCATTGGGTCGGAGTGGTAATCATTGAGATTCGGATTAATTTGCCCCCAGTTCTGTGGTAATTCAGCAGGTGAATTCATATAGAGCCTTGCGGCTGTCAATATGCGTGCTGCATGATTGCTTCGTCCGGGTGTTGTTTAGGCCACGGTTTGAGGCATTCGGTATTCTTTACCATCGCTGGACAAATCATATGGATCATAAGATTGACCAGATCTAGAAGCCATTGCTGAGGAGACGAGATTGGTGTTCGGTATGTTTTTGAGTTTAATGACTGGCAAACATCTATGTTTAGCGCAGTATTTGTTCTCCACATACTTCAGAAAGACCTCCTGGTATTGCTTAGTATAAGAAGTCTCATCTTCAGGATTAATATACATTTACTTGTCTCACTTCCTAAATGATTGCAACTTCCGGAAATGATCAAGCATATGTGCCGAAATGAAAGCATACCAGTTGTTTGAGTCACTTTGGTATAATATTTGGGCAGCTTCTGCCGCGCCACCTTCATGGGAAATAATAAGTCTTCCTTCCATTGTGTCTTCTTCACGGCCAAAGATCGCATCACACCGTCCGTGTGATCAAAAACGTCATTGTAGACAGTGATGACATGATGCAAAGTAACGGTATGCCATTTTGACATCCACAGGGCCCAGTACTGGAATGGCCGTAAATCCTCCATGCCATACTTGACAATTGTCCACTCATCCTGTGTTGCGTAGAGTGACCGGTAATCCCTATACTTTGGGTTTGTAAGTAACTTGCATGTGAATTCATGTAATCGATAGGTGCGCTCGAGCAACTCCAATGTCGAGTTCCAACGTGTCTTCACATTTATAATGGGTAGTACTGCGATCCATACTTTGGCTATTTGACTGTCAATGAACTCTTTTTGACGACCAGGTATCAGCGTAATCAATACAGCAAGCAATCTCTGCTTTATGAAGGTCAGTTTCAGCAGTTTCAAAATATGTTGAAATACGTACTTTCTCCATGATCTTTGCTAAACCTGATCTCATGGCCGACACCTTGTTGATTCTAGCATTGCCCTCTTTTTGAAGTCTTTGAGTTTTCCCAATGTCTGTGCTTTCATTCTCTCCAAATAGCTGATCGCGCTCATGGGCTTCCCAAGACTTGGTGCGGCCTTCTAGACCCAGAGTGCTCATCAAGGCACCCAGAACAAGCTGCATGACGTGCACCATGCACGGTATGTGGTTTCTCAATGGGGGCCACTCGATTCTGGCAGCCAGAAGGGTAGTTTGTAATTTGCGAGTCATCGAGTAATTTGATGAAGAGTGATCAGTTGTAATTCCACGTAAACAGCCATGAGTCATCTCAAAATGATCATGAAGTTCCTTCAAATGTCTTGGTAGCCATGCTCCAGTATGTTGACCCTTGACCAGCAATCCTTAATGAGCTCTCGAAATAGGAAAAGAATGGGCTATCAACTTCATCAAATGCCAGTTGTACATCTCACAAAGCCCAATTTCGATCCATATAATAGGCAATGTCCTACGTTATACCTAATTTGTTCGTAGACGTCCATCAGTTTTAAGCTAAACTAACTTTGTTTCTTGATGGCAATTGCTTCTCAATTGCATCCACTGTCATTGTGTATTCCCTTCGGCAAATATTACTCAGGGTGCTGGCTGACGGTAACACCAGCTTGCTTCGTAATGCATTGTTTGAACGTTGTAGCTCAAGGTTTGATATTGTGTTCCATGGAATATGAGCCGAATCAAATCCTAACATGAGGTAGCAATTCCACATGGCTTGGTGAAATTGAACAGTTTGAAAGTCCTTTGCTGCCAGTTTAGAGTGTTTTGTCTGTCAATTAAGTAAGTAAACTTAACACCTAAAGGGTAAATTTGAATTTCCTTTGCGAACTTACAATCGGACTACCTCGACTTCCTTGCCTCTTGAGCATGGCCAAAGCTGTTCCATCGACTGTTGAACTGGTTGATTCGGTTACTTCTGACACTGTTAATTTGTTTAACTTTGCGAGGTGCACTTTTGCCAGCAAGTGTTTGCCCAATGTGCTGGTCCCATATTCTGATGGATGGCGAAGAACTTGATCACAAACGATACATATAAATCCAGGGCAGCCAGTCTCCTCAATTCCGCAGTGTAAATAGAATCGCCACAAAGGCGCAAGTCTAGAATTATTCCAAGCATCTGGCTGCTTCGAGCCTACATTCATTGTAGCCCACTAAGCATCGAAGATAATTTGTAAAGTAAGGTCGCTTAAATCACGAATACAGACACGTTCATTCTTTGAAGATATCAAAACCTCTAGCAACCAGGAATTTAGAGATTTTGTATCAGACATCGCGGTAGGAAATTGAATTATGGGGAATTCGATCTGAGTAACTGTCAAAGGATACGTTATAGTCAGGTAAACCGCTGGTTCTTAAATATTAACTTTAAAGCTACACGCAAGAAAATAAGTCAGATCTGTGAGACATCACATGCATATTTGTGAAGTTGAATAAAAGGACATACAGAGACGACGTGGTTGCGATATTATCACTAGCATTTTTGTTCACAAAGGCAGCTGATAGTACGATTATGGATCTACGCCATTCCATTGCTGTCTGGTTATCCAAGATGCAAGCCCAAACATCGTTGACGCACCGTTGAGGCTTATTTTTAGGAGGTAGTTGTGATGTTGTCACTAGCATTTTTGCCTATAAAGGCAGGCAATATTGTGATTATGGGTGTATGCCATCACACAGCCCTTGAATCATTGAAGATGCAAGACCAAAAATCATTGACACTCTGTTGACGTTCATTTTTAGGTGGTGGTAGCAATATCGTCACTGGCTGTTGTGCCAACAAAGGCGGCCAATGCTGTGATTATGGCCTATTGCTGCCGCACAGCCCAGTGATTATCAAAGAAGCAAGACCAGAAATCGGTGATGCTGCGTTGAAGTTCATTTTTAAGATGGGGCAACAATTATGTCGCTTGCCTTTTTACATCTAAATCCGGCCAATAACTTGTCTTTGGATCAATGTGACTTTGCAACCCATTGATTGCCGAAAAGATCAGATTAAAATCATTGACGCTCCGTTGATGTTTATGTTAGAGCCATACTGACAGTCATTCAGTGGGCAATTATTTTGCGTAAAATTTATACCATCATTATTGACAGCCAATATACTGTTTCTACCTATAACTATTTGTATCCAGAAGCATCGAGGCCTCTCAGTTTCTGAGCCCCCAATGTTCATGTCATCAGTACGATAAATGACATAGCTTCGTCGCATTTTATTGCTTTCAGCCGGTATGTTACGGCATACAAATCCATCAACTAATTTTACACATATAGAGCCCAACTTCCTGCCCTTTCTTTTTCCAGCTCGTTTTCCTCGATTTCCATGATGTAACATAACCAATTTTCAAAATCTCGACCATGTGCAGCAGGTCTGAGCCGAGTGTTCTGCAGTTAGCTGCATGAACTAATGCAGCATGACAGCTCCCATTCATCCGGGCCCAAACGACACACTGAACACTCGTCCTATAACTCGTATGACATTACCGAATTAAATTTTGTGTGTACATTTCGTCTCTATTTCAGGTTGTGCTTTCTAATGTAACTGCAACAGGCAAGTAGATACCAAGTTTGCTGCCTGTCAATCAACTAGATTTGGAGTCTAGAACCTTCGCATGGCCAGTACAACCCTTGCACACACACTGATGAAATATCATGTCTCACAATTTGGTCACTGAAATCAAGAAAATGCCGACAAATAGCAAAGTAGGTACACAAATTGCTTGTACAAGTGATAGGTCTTCAAAATAAACTATTTCGCTATCTATACCTTCAGCAACGTGGGAGCCGTCACCATATCTTCGTCCGTATCCGATTTGTATATGGAAACTAACCAGCGATGCTTCATGCAGGGGCAAAGCTTACTGGTGCAACAGTCTTTGCATCCTGAATCGGTGTCGGATCATGCGCCGGTTCAGGCGAAAGAACTGGTATGAATTTGTATGACTTTGATTTCTCTGAACCCAGCCTCATTTGACTACTTCATGGGCAAGAAGTCACTGCCGGTATTTACTCTTGTCCGTGGAATTATCATGAGTCTGCATATGCTCTCCAAACGTTGTTGGGGATGGTGTGGCTGCAGTCGTATCTTTTTGGGGCTGGAAAACTGCCAGAACCATCCATTCCACGGTCCCATACTTCATATCTCTCTCACGGAAGTAGTTGGCTGCGTTCCCCTTTCCTGGTTGGGTCAATTCATCATGCCTTATCTGCTTCTGCCGAAAACTCTCCATGCAATGCTGTACTGTTTTGGATATCGTGGCCATTACCCAGCCAGTTTCTTCATCATCACTCAGCTTGCCGAGCTCTGTATCTACTTCATCATCTTCCTCGTCTTCCCCACTCTGCTCATCATCGGAACTTGCAACATCGCTCCAACTCGGTCTGGTAGCATTCAGCATCTTTTCCGATATTGTGTCGGGCTTTCTGGTTGTCGCCCCTGTGTTATCAGCAGTAGTCATATCATGCAGCTCTTGCATAATCGCTGTCGCTGCGTCTTGAACTTGCTTTCTTGCTACAGCGGTTTCTCTCTCCACATAATCCTCGATCCAGTTCTCTTTCTCTTCATTGCTTGAACAGTGCATTTTCTGCATTTTCTCCACCGAAAGCTTCTTTTTGGAACGCAAGCTGCGCGATGCTCCCAACACTCGGACTGTTTCTGCCTGCAAGCCACTCTTGCCTTCATTCACTTGATGACGTCAATGTGTGTACTGCTTTGTCGATTTGCCGAATTTGCCCACCGGATGTGGAGAAAAGTTCTTTTTCGGAGCTTTGACCATTGCATTGTGTGTTGTCCTTGTTGTTGGGCGAGATGTTAGATGTTGCAAGATATGGACCATGTGGAGGCAAGCTGAGTCTTTTATGTCAAGGTTCGTATGTTTGTTCAAGTTGACCAAAGCAAAATCTGCGTTGTCACTGTCAGTTCATTCGGAAGAGTACAGCTAACCATACATCCTAAGTTGATACTTAGCGAGTGTTTCATGTAAGATCCTGGCGATGTGTTGAGCCAAACATCACCAGACGACCTTTCCGTTGAAGAATTTCCTCTTTATATCTATCAAACATGATATATCAGCTGTCGTTCACTTCAATGTATCCCTGCAAACAAACAAACAAACAACATCGGACCAACTTACTGCAAATCGCACGCACGTTGGATTCACCTGTAACTTGCAGCGATATGCAGCAGGATATATCTTGAGTAGAACGTGCAAGTTGACTGTCATTTATTCCCTTGTGACTTGTAGCTAAGTATATATTCCTCAGGACTTTCCACTTTTTGTTATTATCTTTCTCACCTTTTCCACAACAGCAAGTCCTGGCTCCAGAAACACAACAGCCCAGGGTGATTGAATACAAAGTGAGCCGAATGACGGGCGCGTCATCCAATGCACCCCTGGCTGAGACAAAGCAGCAACGCAGAAACCAGTTAGTCCACCGCGATGCTGCAATTGCAGCCACCGAAAATATGACCCAGGACGCGCTTTTAAAAAAAGTACATAACACCGAACTCAGCAATAATAGGCAGCAGCATGCAATCGGATGTGAGTAGCTTCATATCGACGTGGAAGGCGGTGAACTAACAATATAATGAACAGCTGGTGTATGTAGAGAGCTCCGTGACCAATTAACTGCTGCCCACAATGGCAAACCCCCATTGTCGAAGAAGGCATTTGTCAGCACAGTCCACAAAATCGAACAGCATGATGTTGTCAGCTCTGTCATTTTGGTTGATCAATTTTGTGATAAAGGTCCCCCAGAGTGGACAAAACAGGCTTCAAAGACTGTAGAAAAGGCTCCTGAGTCATATATGGTTGAGATAATAGCCGAATTTTCCTTTCAGAAGCAGCGACTGATTTCTTGTAGGTTTTCAATATGTCTGCTACTATGGCGAGGCAAGGAGGTCGGGTACAGCTAGAACAGTCCGACATGCGCGTTGCCTTGAACATGGCCAAAATGGCCAAAGAAGTGCTTTCGCGCCCCGCAATAGTGGAAATACATCAACTAATAACAAAACCTCACGCCGAAGTTCGAGAACAGAACAAGTGAGCAGTTGAGTTTCCTGGGCATAAAAAGGTGAAGGCTGCTATAGAAGGACACCCGGCAATGGTATATAAAAATCAAACGGCCGGCTGCCTTCCATGCCAAAATGGCACTGCAAAGAGTCCTCAGACACGCTGGAGGCGCAAAGGAACCGGCACCCCTCTTCCAGAACTGGCAGCACCTCCTCCCAGAATGCCACCTTCACCTGGAAGGCCACCTGCACTATCAGGTGACACTGATGGAAATGAAAGTTATGAAATAGAAGGTATGCCATCCAGGTGTGTGTATACACATTCTCCGCTTCCAAACACTCAATTTGTTAATCATAATGCATATGCCAAGGATAGCAAGCGCGATAAACATTCTATTCCAGATTTGCTGAGTACACTATCTACTGCGTGGAAATACCGCTGACATTGATTTTGAAGACGACAACAACCTTTTGCACAAATCTGAAGGTGAAAGCAACCATAGATTGAAAGGAATGGGATTTTTGAGTATTATCATTATCTACAATTAGCGGACACTTTAAAGTATATCTTAAATAATATATTTGTATACACAATTAAAGTACAATGTAGTGATTAAGGGAAACATACCTGAAGAGGATAGAATGACTGCCAAAACACAGCTATTGATGTTCTATGCCAAAGTCAATGGTTGCATAATGCAGATACGCCTGTGGCAAAATGAGCGTCAACAGAGAGTCAACAATTTTTCGTCCTGTAAGTCAGGTTATTAAAATGTAAATTAGTCATTCTTATCTATAACCATTGTGTTGGCCGCCTCTTTCAGCAAAAGAGAATGCTACACTCTCCCTGCCCCATCTTGAGGCTGATACGCAAGAGGTGGTCACGAGACAGCCTCCCAGACAATCACAACTTAATTCGTTTTACAATGCTGCAACTCAGTAATTCTGAACATTGTAGCCTATAAAACCGGTCCAAACGCCATGTATAGATATTAGCAGCCATCTTGCACTTTGATGAACCATCATGCAAGGGCAAAAATCATTGACACTCCGTTGACGCTGACTTTCATGATCGGGCAGAGAGCGTGTCACTGTCTGTTTAGCCTGTATAGGCCGCCAATACTTCGCTTATGCATAACAAAGAACAAATCACTTTTCAATTACCTGACTTACAAGACTAAAAATTGTTGAGACTCCGTTGACGCTCATTTTCAAGATTGGGCAGAGAGCATGTCACTGTCTCTTTGGCATTTAAAGGCGGCCAATACTTTGCTTATGCATAACAAAGAACAAATATCTTTTCAATTACCTGACATGCAAGACTAAGAATCGTTGACACTGCATTGATGCTCATTTTCAAGATCGGGCAGGGAGCGTGTCACAGTCTCTTTTGCATTGGAATACAGCCAATATCTCATTTATGATCGTGTGCATCCAATCGCCACGTAGATTACCCATGATGCAAGACCAAAAATCATTGACGTGCTGTGGACTATGATGTTCAGGATGGGGCAGGGAGCATGTGTCTCTTGTTTTTAGTCATAAAGGCAGCCGATTCATCTGAATAGAATATTGGCATACGAATGTTAATATTGTGCGATTAGCAGTAGGATATCTAAATGCAACCATAAACAGAAACCCGTTGCACAAAACTGAAGATTGGAACCGACAGGTCGAGCCACACCCGGTAAATCCCACGGGTTGATGCGTATGGGTCTGGGTTTTGCCCGCCAAGACGCAGCGGCTTGGGTATTTTGATGGTTCTGGAACAGAACCTAACCATTTTTGCTGTCTGAACCTGGACCACTGGCGGGTTGCCCGGACCCATTGCTAACACTAGATGACATCGACACCATGTTTGATTGATATCATTCAACCACTTAGTTGGGATACTGCTGTTCCTGCATTTGTGTTTGAATCACTCCCCCATTTCATTTGATTTCCTTAATGTAGCAAGGTAAAATATACAATGTTGAAGAAGATAACAGCCAGTATGATTCAGAAGTGATAATAATGAATAGCCCTTGCATCATATACACTGTTGAGGGAAATCGATTGCTCATGTACATCCTGAGAGTCTCAGATAATGCCTGCAGCCCCCCAAATAGTTATCCAATAGATTCCAGGCATCTTTCAGAGTTTGGATGTAATTCCCTCATTGGTTCAGAAATGCTCCCAGGTGCGCCCAAAGTTCTCTCCGATGCTCCGACATGGTCCCAAACATATCACAATCCCTTCCATCGTACAGCGGTACCCATCATCAAAGATCGAAGTTACTCCACATGCCAGCCAGAATGCCCTCCTATGGTCTGATACTCTCCTCAAATTGATGCTTCTAAGTTTACACACCACATCTTCTCAGACACTCCTGGAGGCTTCCAGAGACTAAGATATATTTTGCTGATGCATGCTTTCAACTGGTGTCCACATGTAGTAGTAGTATTAGCATACGCAGACTGAGCTTCAGACTCAGGTGTAGGAGCTCCTGTTTGATGCTGTCTATATCTCAAAGGGCATGAAAGATAACAAAATTATATTTCCCTGAAATAGAACTTACGGATCTTATTTACCATCAATTCTTCCTTACTACCTCCACCTTGGAGCACCAGCCTACTATATCCCAGTTCTTTCAACCTCTTACTCAGCAGATGTTAGTGCTGCTTGCACTGGCTATTGATGTTATTTTGTCTGAGTATGCCACAGACAAGAAGGTTACAGTTATGTTTTGTTAGACTGAGTCTTTGTACAGTACGTCATCAGGTGGCTGTGGGTTAGGGTTGGCAGCTACTATATAGGCTAGGTGCCATTTTAGACTTACACTCAATCAAGCAATCATCACAACAGGTTCATCACAACTTGATATGAGCCCGGGCATGACCGCAATATGGATACTAATTTCAACAACAATCAAGCGATAATAGTTGAATCGTGTACGTTCATATAAGCAAGGCCACGGGTCCCTGATACATTCCAAACGAATTAGGGATCAGGACACCCTCCAGACTGAGGATGACGATTCAACAGTGCAAACCCTGCTTCCTCTCGACGAAATCACACTCAACCGCTTAGAGAGCTGCAATGGCTGTGACGGCGGTGATGGCTGTAATTGCTGCGATGTTCGCGATGGGTGAGATGGCCACAGTGTCTAGTTCTATTGGTTTCAAGACTATGGTAACTGAACGACATGTCCACAAGATACATTTGGGACGAGTATGGAGTGTAGTCTGGTAGCAGTGCAGGATGAGTTCCAATGAATATCGGGTCTGCACCCTCGGAGGAGCTCTGATCAACACCCTCGGAGGAGTTCGGGTCAGCATCGGCATCATTAGGATGAGTTCGGGTCAATATTGGCATTATCAGGATGTGTTTGAAGCAATTTCTTAACAGGTCAACCTGTGGAAAAGCCAAGATGAGAGATCAACCGACAGTATGGTATTTGGATAGTCAATGAACAGTCGGCAGGAAATGGACCATGGATACTTCGGAGATGTCGGCAAACACACAAAACCGCCGGGTAGTGCCACGGTTGATCTGCTACTGTGTACTCTGGATTTGATTAGCGACATACTTGAGAGACCAGCGGTGGCAATTGTGGCCATGAATCGATGAAGACTGTGGACTCCTGTAGTGTGAGGATGAGGAAGATTTGTTAGGAGCTGAACAATGTGTACCTTTGCCCTAAACTTCCAATGACAATGACTCGATTCCTCAACATGGGAGGACACATGCAGGGATCCACCATGTACGGGATTGAGTTTCCCAGTGCTAGCTGAGACAGTAAAGTGACCAACGGAGGAGCGTCTCCAATTCCAATTGCAGCTATGGGGAAGTGTCTCCAATTTTAACCCCGACACATAGTCGACTACACAAGCATCAGCCACCATACAACATCTTATGAGCACTTGCGTCTAAAAAGAAATTGTAATCAATGCTTCCACTTCATTCATTGAGCGGAAGATAACTTCGCCACGGAGAAGTGTCTTAAACTTCAATGTGCCAAGTACAACATGTTATGCCAATTTCCACACTGATACTGACACTGACACATACTCGACTACATGAGGATCAGCAACTTAACACTGTGCTACGATCAACACTTCCACTTCATTTGTTGAGCGGAAGTCAACATCCCCGCAGAGAAGCGTCTTAGATTTTGACACCGACACACCAACCGATGATTGGAACCGAGAGGCTGCATATGCAAATCAACAAGGCTCCAGCCGATTGGAGCAATACCATTGATACAGTACATGGCAAGTACTGCAGGGTTAAATATATTTTCCAACACAATCACGTTACAACAGGACTGTGTGTCACCTTTGGTGGAGCAGCCGGCTGGAAGTCAAGACAGTTGAACCCGACAGCACAATCGACTGCCGAGCTTAGGAAACATGAGTGGGAGAATGGTCATTTCCGAGGAGCTCAGGGCATGGCATGGTTTGGCTTCTGTCTTTTGGCTTCTGTCTTCTGTTTGTTTTCTGTCTGTTTTGTCAATGGCTTAGTATTTGATGGACGTAATAATGCCATGGAGGAGTGTTAGACTGAGTCTTTGTAGGGTACGTTACCACGTGGGTGTGGGTTAGGGCCGCCGGCTACTATATAGGCTCAGTGTCATCATAGACTTGGACTCAATCAATCAATCGTCTCGACAAGTTTCGTACATCATGTTTTCTGAAGATCAATATAAAACCACATTCTGCCGATCCCATGTAATACATACTACAATGAATACCATTGAGATCATTATTCATGCAATAGCGGACTGCTTTATAACCCCACCTGTAATGTAGCTCCGCCAGGATAGACACTCTTCAATTCCTATCAGCAATCTTCAGCACAGATTGATACCATTCTGTTATTATCCATACTTAATTGCTCCTCTTGTGTTACTTCTTTCCTGGGAAATGCCCTTCTCCATCCTCTCTGTGTGGAATACCACTAATCGATTTCATTCTGTTCTCCATACCCCTTCCCCTGCTTGTGCACTCCACAGCGGGGTTGGAAGATATTCAATCTCCAGCAGTAATTTGTATTCAGCATTCTTACTTATATATTTCATCTGAAGATCCTTACCCCCTCCATTTCAGTGTCCGACAGCCGAAACAACATCTTCCCAATTCCCAGCAGTTCTCCTGTCCCTCCAGTGGCCCTCCTCTATTGCATTTCATGCTATGTACCCCCACAGTTACCCATCCTCCAGTTGTAGGGTTGCATCTCTGCTAGAATTGATGCTTAACAATCCCAGTTGACATGACTTGGCATAGATTGTAACTCTGCTATTTCCTTTCATACATATGCAATGTCTTCAGCACACTCTTCTCCTTTGAACAGCACTCCCCAGCAGACGCTCAATAATTTGTTGTGGTTGCTTCCCTGCATCTTCTGATTTTAACATATTGCTTTTCTAACCCCAATTTTGATTTCCAGCTATATAACCTCTCATTATTCATTTGATACATAGTATACATTGTACCAAATGGTACTGGAATTCAAAATCACTCACTAGCCAGATATGAAATATCAGCAATTACCAGGAGCACATAGTTGTATTATATCTTCTCACCCAATTGCTATGCTCCTCTAACCAGAAATGCTCTTTTTCATGAAATCTGTTTGGATATCACAAGCGGTGCGGCAGAGTGTTCGTGCTGGGCTCTCTGCCTTCAAGCTCCATCGTTTCATCCCAATGGCCTCCAAGTGGTGCATCTCTAAGTTCTCTCAATGGGCGTGGCCTGGTGCGGCTCAGATTATACTTGACTACCATTTCCGGCCAGATTGAATGTACGTATATATATAGAAAGACTTACAAACAGCATGCCATATTATGATGTAGCGAATCTTGTGACAGTACCAGAGACAAAATGACTTCTGATAATGTAAGAATCACTGCTGTGAGAATACGGTACCGACTCTCCCGCTGTCCTGGGCAGCGGTCTCTGCTGCTCTTGCAGTCTCCTGCAGCTCTGCGCAGAGGTCTCAGAACCTTCAGAATTGGCCTATTCTATAAGGCAAATCTCATAGCATCCTGAATGCACCTCCATGACTGCAGGTGCTTTTAGAAGCATCTGAGAATACTCTTACAGAGACTGAGAGCACTTTGTTTAGCTGCAGGGGGGTCTCGGAGCAGCTAGAAGTACCAAGACGCACTGGTAAGGTCACTCGGAGTGTCTTGGAGGATTGTGTGTTGCCTCTGGACCGATTTACTTTTTGCTGATGTCCAAATAGGCCTAGAACAAATTGCTAATTGCCAGGGACCCAGTTATCGTTCACTGCGGGAATCAGATGGGCATTCAGCAGCCTCACTGCTTCATCGATGAACTCATGTACACCTTCGTAGTTAATTGTATTGAGAGATGGACTGAATACTGAACTAGTATTGTCTGGTTTTGTGACCTCCTCACCATCATCTAGCTCTGCAACATCTCTTGCATGCAGGTTAGTCTTCATTTCTTATTTAAACTATCTCTGTCTGTTGTTCCAAGGTGAGTGGTATAGATCAGCTCACAGTCTGGCACTTCTAAATCTCTTCAGCACTTCAGATACTTCACAGATAGCCATTTGGACCCAGTTACTGTGTGTGGAATATAATCTATTCAGTTCTCTCAATTAGAACTTACATTATTATAACTTCCAAACTCCTGCCAACCAGTATCCTCCTGCTCCACTACTTTATGCCCAACAGATCCCTGAAAAGTCCCAGTTAACTGACTAGCAGCGGCACAGATCCAGCTGGAATATGGCTTGTGGTAATTACTTTGTGCTGTCTACTTTCATACTCCACAATATCATTCCCTGTAGCTGCCTTCTTTTCTAACATTAGTTGCTTCAAATTGTATCCCAGTTTCAATATAAATACATTGGAAACACAGCAGTTAAATGAAATCTGCCCATATATGGGGCAATACATCAGTTGCCTGGATGCATATGATTGCATATACACTTCATCAAGCACATCCTGCGTCATGATGGATTCAACTATCGCAGTTAAATGGTATGGTTGTTTCATGTCACCATTTTGTTCAATGAAATTGTGCAGCTCCTCCCAATGCTTAACATCTGTCTACAAGACTTGCCATTGCGTGCTGATTGTAATGGAATTGTCCCCATGTGGCACCCAATGAATCACAACGATGAATGCTGACTTAGACATCTCTGGGAGGTTACCTCTTCGGTAGTTGCTGAAGTACTGTCCCAAATCAGTTGCCGGTCACTAATTGGCTCGCCTTTTCTTCTTCCCCTTCTAAACTATGCTGGAAAACTTCTTTCAACATATATGAATCCACTGTCAACAAATCCATTGGGCTTTATCAAAATTGTCCAATTGCAGCCAATTCCCAGAAGTCACCAGAAGATCTGCATCGCCAGTGTCCAAGCACAATGTTCCATGTTGAGACTGTTTGAAATGGTTCTGCCCCCACATAATACTCTGATGCATTTTCTCAACTTACACAGTCACCCATACATTGTTCCACTCATTGAAATTACTATTGTTGGGCTGCCCCGTCCTTTTGGCAAATTGCTTAAAGGAGAATCAAATGTACAGCAAGTGAATTCGGGCCTTGCCTTTGGCACCACCCAAGTCCGAAGAATGATTTATTTCATCACCTCAGTCATATCTGATATAGAAACCCTTCAGCAATGGGGGCAAATTGCCAGTACAGGCAATACCAGTTCTGCATCATTCTGCAGCAGACAAAGATCTATTTGTTAGGAGCCAGATTGGAGGTCTCATAGGTGCCATAGAACGATGTGCGCATGGAGCAGCAGAAGAACATGTCGGCCAAATGGCTCGATTATATTCAGGTAGTCCTGAATACACTGTAGGTGCACCTGCTGATGCTGGCCCTTGTTTGAGGATCTATTGAAGGGGTATCAGGTGAAGTCTACCCAATCTGCTCTGAGCTTTACCCTAACTGCAGTTTGGGATATTATATGCTCCCAATAATGGCCCATAATTTGGGAATCGTTGTATTGCACTGAAGCTTGTTTGTAATCTTGGTGTCATAACGAATGGGACACTGTGGAAGAACAAGTCAGTACCAGCAAATGATTGATGCAATGGCTGGTTAGTATATGGCAGCATTGGATGAAATTGATTCATGGGTCACCTCAATTGAGCATCTTTGTACTGTGCATTCAAAGCAATATTATCAGATAATTGTAGGTTATTTTCTGTGCATTGTTGCAAGTCCAACCACACACCTGGTGGAGTGAGGTTGGAATTCTTCATCTGAGGCCCATTTGTTGACATCATATATAAACAAATGCTGAAGGTAATGAAATATCCATTCAGTGTGTGATTTGGAACAATCCTGACTATTGTTGTGTATATTAAACATTCCAGCGACATTCAGCAGAATAAGGGAAAAAGACACCATCTTTGCACATATTCTGTGTATCTTCAATATACACTCAGATTGGGATGGCAGGATCTTGGATGGATGGTTACCTCTGTTCAGGTTATAACAGTAGTGGTTACAGAAGGACTATGGTATGATATCTCCAAGAACACAATATGAACTATATAAAGTCTAAATGTTAGTACAACTTGAGATGTTTAATATCAAATGTGTCTGTAGGACTTGCAACAGCATTCAATAGGAGACCTGTGATGCAAGCAGCAACAGTGATTGTTTCCTATTGAGCTCCTTGTGCAAACTGCATGGCCTTCCACAATCTACCCACCAGTTAAGAATTTTTACTGAGGGGAACATCTAACAAGCCAATCATTTCTTAATGATTAATTGAACTGCTATACTTCCACCTTGGATTCTCAGCTGTGCATTGAGGCAAGACATGCTATCCACATTGTGCATTGCTCGAGGCTCATGCCTATGTATACCCAGCACCATGCTGCCATGACAACATACATGATATGGGCAATGGTGGTAATAGTAACAGTATCCGATGCATGGTGTGAAAAGCTGATTGTGCTGATTACAAAGAAAACTTTCTCTTCTCTGCTAATGGTTTCCAGCAGATGATTTGCAGCGGTATTGTGCAAAATTTAATATATATCATTCTAGGTTATAAAGAGAACTGACGGTAAGGTGACTTTGTGCTACCCCTGCTATATATTTCATTAGGTAAGATTTAGCTTTGAATGTGGAATACTGACCAGAGTTAGGACTCTTTCAAACGCATATCCCGCAAGCTATTATCTAACAATATAACATACCCCCTCACATCTCATCAAGATTCATCTGCGCACAGAGCATTTCTCATATAGTCAATTCTTGGGGGAGATATGTGAAATGCTGTATCTGCAAAAAGTATTTAATTCAGGTGAACAGACTGGGGGCTCAAAATCAACAATATCACCCATCATCAATCAATCAAGGGCTAGTATCTGTCAAGATTCTACCAGCTGCAGCCTAGGATTGCCCCAAGCTATCATTGTTTGACTATAGTATGTGTACCTAAATAGCATTCAACAAGCTGTCAACTAATAATCTACCTATAGACAATATGCCTAGTGCACCACAGTCTGAAGATACACCCACCAAACTTGCAATAGACCCCCAGAAAGGTGCAGTGACCTGCACCCAATTCCACCGACGTCGCCGTCTTATTGGGAGGTAGTTCCAGTGCAAAGTCTGGGTGAGCAAGTCTGCGGCAAAGCAACTTCATTATGCAATAAGCATTGAAAATGCTGAGAACAACAGAGTCCATGGCATTCAATTCGGTCAGCATATGAGTTTCACTAAGCACAAACCTTCTACTCCCAAATGTAAATGTGGATAGCTCAACATCTGAGGCATGCACTCTACAACTTCAAAATCAAATCATTTCAATTGCCTGATACCCAGGGCAGGCTTCTGTCTGAACTTGATTTCAAGCTCAGTGGAGACAGTGTGAATGAAGGTGATTTGCATTTTTGTGAAACATTATTCTACAGTGATAATTTCCAATGTATACAGTTTCTGTTAGCACATCCACCATGGGAGGTACTGTTTGATTTTTAACTGGTGTTCCCCTCTGACTCTGAGGGTCATTGAATCTACAGTAACAGGAATACACCCAATTGGTGGTGGGATACACACAATTGCCTTCCTGCAGCAGCAACAGTTGTGGCAGTCATGTGAGCATCCAAGAAGACTCACGTCACAAATTCCCAGCTTATTCAAGCTGCTAGCCACAGTATCCCACCAGGGGTAATATAGAATAAGATATCGGCTGACTACATAAAATGCTTGCTTGGGTACTCATTGTGATAAGCCAATCTCATTAAAATTGTGCCAAGAACATTGAAGAAGCATGCCATAACACAATTCCAACTCTGCAGTATCATCTTAGGCATCCTGACATGACTGCTCGTGGATTGAAGTGGGAGAATCAGGATAGCTTCGAGCAAAGATTTTACACTCCGTTGGCTGCCTGGGTTGGAAACTGTCCAGAATGTCCCATGGTTACTACGGTCTTATATGGCTCTTGCGCAAGGCACAAAATTCCCAAAGGAACGTTGATACCACAATCAACTTTTCAACCACATAATTGCTGAAGAGAACTGGCAATTTACTTGGAGTTGCTGCATGACACTAATATTGATGCTTTGCACATGACAGGTATTCCCCTAATCTGCTACCAGTTTTGGCAAAACCTTCTTTCCAATGTCAACTATGTTTCACAACCTGATGAATTGAATCAGCAGCCTCTGAGATTAGTTAAAGACTTATTGAACTGGCTGCTCAAATACCTGAAATCTAGAAATGTCAGGGATCAATTTGACACATGATTCACATCGGTACCATAATATCTTCGCCTCCCCCACCGCTTGAAACTATTCGATACATTCCTATGTGGCACCACATAATCATATGGGATCGTAGAATGGTTAGAACACATCATGTAAAATGCTCTTCACTTCTGGTCTGTTCCAAAGATGATGGGAAAACTGCGGAGAAAATAGCCTATGAAGAAATGGAAATGGGTTCAGTGTGGGCTTTATGTGACTTCTCTCTGCTTGTTAGTCACCAAAACTATTCTAATCTATCCTTCAATGAACTAGACAATGAACTGAATCGATTTTACCTGAAGAAGGTCATTGTGCAAGAACAACAAATGTTGATGTCTGCAAAGACCATAGTAGATAAACAGGTGGCAAAATCACCTAATAAGTTATGGGAACAAAAGATAAAGCAGATTCACACTGCACTGGCGGTCCTACAGTACAGGGCTGAAAGGCTACCACAACACAATATAGGCCACTTCAGGTGACCTTAAATACAGCCCATTGAGTGGCAACCAGATAGTCAGATGTTCATTATCAGAATGCAATAGAGCAATCGGAGCACAAAGTCCATCAAATGACACTTGGTATTTACAACCTGTTCAATAAATTACACCCACATTCTGAGTGACCACTATTGCAGGACGTCAGGACTAAGACAACCAGTGCCAGGAGTATATTTGCCAACACAGTTACCCTGAAAGCGGCTGCCACAGGTGTCGATGGCTGTGGGGTAGCAGACATGACCACAGATCAGTATATACAGTGACAAATCTGCATATTCATTGCTGAGACTGATGCCACTTCTTGGAGCTTGTCTGATATAGTGTGGTTTACTGGGCTGTGGGAGAGCGAAATTTTTAGCACCACTGTGAATTGGGAGAAGCTGTTCAGAAAGGAATTATCCATCTGCTTAATTGAAATCAAAGCTTCGTGGAAAGCAATCAGCATCCAGCAACTACTCAAAGCCATCGAAACATGCATCAGTCATTGTCGATATCCATACACGCATTCGGTGACAAATCTATTTTTGTCAATTCTGAAAATGGGTGCTGGTGACAATTTGACCTCAGATAGTTGTGGACAGCTGGATATTTCCAATTTGAAAGAGGCCTGTCAATCTACCAACAAAGTCAATTACATTTGACACATGCCCCAGCTGAATGACTGGTATACCGGTCTTGACTATATGGCAGAAACACAGTCATATCTTTCACTGCAATGTTGGTGCCATATTGACTCTGTAAATCATTTCAACCTACTATCCGCTACAGATAAATGCTAAAATACATACCCCACAAATTCTACAAAGATCCAGAGGTATCAGAAGAAGCCTTTTTTCCACCCCAGAGTATAGTGGGCATATCATTTCAACAAAACCAATGTCTGGAGAGTGTGTGGAAGAATCAAATTAATCTCAGTCTGAGATGTATTATTCAATGGTGGAATTCAGAACATTGGGCAACAATTCTGTGCACAAATTGATGAGTATTGCAGTCACGAAGTTGGTGAATTGGTGTTTGAATATGATCATACTGTTGTCATAGAGTATATATTGATTCAATATCAGCATCGCCTCTTGGATTACCATCAACCATATCACAACCCCGTACCAATCGAGTGTCTGGAACTTGGTTGTTAGTTAGAACATATAAATCCCAACCAAGGGATCATGCCTAAAGCTTATAACATCATGGTAGAGTAGATGCAAAGTGAAGATCATGACCTCAATAACACCTTCCAACTACAAATTCCTTTTTACCTGCATTATATTGCAGCTGCACTCCACCAAATCAGATCCTCTAATTTCAGGAGTGCCTCCTTGCTGCAGAAATAATATTCACCTCTTTCAAGAGGTGCAAGAACACTCAAAAATAAGTATTGAGTCTTCAAGCTCAAACGTATGCGATGGTGATTACAACCATCCACAGTGGTCTGCATGGTTGGGCTGATTGTGTTGTCAGGTTCATCCAGATTGTAACCTAATCTTATCTGATGCAGATTGTACTAAGTAACGCAATGGTTGGACCGGTGCGTTTAGTGTGCAACATTGTGCTATCCAGCAGCAATGAAACTATCTGACATGTAAATGATCATACAAATTTTGATCCCTACCGGACTGTATATGAATTAGAATGTCTGATTCAGGTGAAATGCTATACAAAGATATATTGAATTATACAATTTGATATTGACATGATATAGTATTCAATCTTGGGACTCCTGCTGCAGGGACATGGTGCACTGCATTCACCTTGGGGACAAATGTCTGACTCCTAAGAGCTCTGAAATTCTACAAACCAAAAGGTTTGATTTTCTGTTATTCTGGAGACAACATCATACTCCTTAGAATATTCTTATATTCTTTTCCACTACTTCGGAATCTTTGAGAACTTTCTGAAAGTACTCAGGGAGGTTCCGGAAGTACATCACATTGCATTCAACCTGTCCAGGAGTATGGGCAAGCATCTTGAAGACTCACTACGGCTGTTTAGAATTGCTAAGTTGTTGAGTGATGACTTCTGAACAATTATACATTGTGATAATGCTTGTGCACTGCAAACTTACCATCTTTTTGTTTACTGTCCTCCTGTTCACCCTCCTACCATTTGCCCTGGTCTGGTGTACCATCTGCCAGTGTATACTGCTCTAGTTTGTACTTGGCTGGTGTGCCATCCTCCTCCTGGGGCAGAAAACCTGATTGGAAGATTAGCTGTTGGGTTGCAGGGTTTGGATGATCACAACTCACCAGCAACAAGACTAGCACATGTTGATCCAATCTGGAACCACATTACAATGCATATTGCAAAGTTTCTCAGACACTGCAATGAGGATTAGGATACAATTGACACTCAGAATTGCTGTTGGTAATTTGAGACTATTCAGGGGCTGAAGTAGCAGTATATGAAGCAGTCGGGCCAGTCTGGTGCAAAGTAAATCAGCCAAGAATATCGGTCTTCGAAGCCTCCAACATCCTGGGGCAGGGAGACAATGCCTGATGTCAGGCTGGATGTGTACATCACGTCTGCGGACCCAAATTTACATGAGATGAACATATACCGAATCTGGTGCTCTTTAAATTGCTGAGAGCTGTAACCCATACAACACAATGTTACCATCCAGTCTCAGTACATGGGTCTGCTGCAGACAACAGTCATCAACATTCACCCACATGCTGAACCTTCTCAGTTGACAGGTAGGGACCATGAGATAATCGATTGCTCAATGTATGTTGAATATTACTATAAGTGGTTGATATTCAACGGACTTGTATTCAGTATTCCACCCGTCAGGTTTGGACAGCCAATCTTTATGCAATTTTGACAGTATTTTGTGAGGATTTGTTTGGTTTCCTGGGCAGTTATGTATCATATGGCTGTTTTCCTCAAAATTGGCTGGTACTGTGTTGTGTGGATTGTTTTATTCTGTTCTGTATTGTTTCTTTGGATATCGTTATTTGAATTATGTTACCAGAGATGAATATTGTATTTCTTTTGAATCAATCTCTACATGTATATTGTATTAGTTCTGTATCAACCATATTCTATTGTTATGAAATGGTTTGTCCATTGCTAACAATAGCCTGTAAGTCTCATCTGGAGGAAGTAATGGTATGGTGATGTATATTAACCCCATCTCACTACATTTTCATGATGAAGCTCAAGTTGATCTTTTTCATCCAGTTGGAATCAAGTTAAAGAGATGTCAGTATTTGTATAAATATATTAAGGTTATTATAATCAGAATCCAAGTCTGCTTTCAGCAGCATAATCGTTACAGGGATCTAGCTATTCACGCAACCAAATGTTCATTAATTAGATCTGTATGAAATTTATCATCCACCAAGATTGGAGTTATGGAAATCCAAGGTTGTACTCAGCAGATTGTAGGTTATAGAAATCATGATCAAATTATTTGTTCAGCTGAATTCAAGGTATAAATACTCACTGATGCGTGGGGATCGTCCAGACCACAACTTAATGCTTCTACTATGAGACGTGCACTCTGCAGGATACTCTACATTTCTCCTTCCACCTCTTTTGACTTTCTCATGATTCATCGGCAACAGTGCAAATCGATTATAGACTGTGCTACGGAAAACATGCACACCTGTGCAGCTCATAGCAAGCTTCCCGCGGACCCCTGCGCGACGCGCAGTCTATAGTCATCTATAGTCGATTCATAGAGATGTGTGCGTGCGCCTATGAAACGATATTCAGCTGGCGGCCGGAGATGGACCTATTCCAGTCTTCATTACCGGCAATCTTCGCTGCAATACCGGTACTGTACACTATCGCGGGGAGTCCGCTTGAGAGCCTACTTGAAAGCCTCTTTGAAAGCTTGCTTGAGAGCCTCCTTGAGAGAGCCTCGCATCGGGAGGAGTAGAGTTTTCCACTGGAAGCTCTCGGCCGATGGAAAACTCTGAGTTTGTGGAAGCTTTGGCTAATAGAAGGCTCTAAGTCTGTGGAAGCTTTGACTACTAGAAAGCTCTAAGTCTGTGGAAGCTTTGATGCTAATGTTGATGTAGCCAACCTACTTGTCTAAGTGACCCCGAATGCGCGGCACACATATGCGCACAATCGGTGGGAAGCGCGCAGTAGATTCCACTGGAAAATCCAAGTTGGAGATCTGCTCTCTCCAAGATCCAATTGTCTACCATTCCTGCAGAATCTCAGGCTGCAATTATCAACACCATGGTCGTGAGGCATTGTGAGAGCTCGTCGCGGTGGCCACACTAAAGATATGGTTCAGACTATGATATCGACAGGTGTCATGATTTCGGCCACCATTTGCAGCCCGCCACCCATCACCCGCCACCTGCCTCATGCCTCCCGGTGCCTGGCGCCTGCAACTCAGCAAGTCCCTGGATCGAACATGCAGGAGCATATTCGGGAGGAGTAGAGTTTTCCGCGGGATGCTTTTGGCCGATGGAAAAGTCTGAGTTTGTGGAAGCTTTGGCTAATAGAAGGCTCTAGATCTTTTGAAGCTTTGGTTAGTAGAAGGCTCTAGGTCTGTGGAAGCTTTGGCAAGTAGAAGGCTCTAAGTCTGCAGAAGCTTTGATGCTGACGTTGACGTAGCCAACCTGCTTGCCTAGGTACTTCTGGTATATGATCTCCATCCCATCACCATCACCATCGCCATCGACATCGCCATCGACATCGCGATCACCATCATCTCCATCAGCCCCGGACTGAATGCGCACACATATGCCCACAATCGATGGGAAGTGGTTACTAGATTCCGCTGGAAACTCTGAGTCGGAGATCTGCTTTCCCCAAGATCCAAATGCATACCTTTCCTGTTACGGGGATACTTAGGTACCAAGTATAGGTACTAGTACAGCCGTAGATCGTATTTCTGTCTGAGATTACTAATAATCTTCTCGCATATATTGGCAAGCCTAGTATTTGATTTCGCTTGTAGTTGGATTTGTCTGGCTTCCGCTTGCCTAGCCTTTTTAAGTTGCTTTTTCGATTGAGGTAAAGGGTTGACTCATCCCTTCCTAGTTCTCCTTAAAGGATCGCTAACGTAATTAGCTGAAGAGGATAATGCTTGCTTATCTAAATCAAGGCTAATGTTCCTAGCTATATCTCGAGGGGTTGCGGATACTCCTTGGATTGTCCTTTCCTGTAATGTAAGGTTATCGATATGTATTCTTAGGTCATCGTCCAATCCTATAATTCCGGCTATCCACTAGACACAATTTGCCACAAATAAGTATTGAATATTTCTAACAAAGGATATAATTGTCTCGAGAGCATAAACAATGACATCGGAATCGTTCTCAAAGGTTATAGGCATTCATATGAATACTTATCGAAGGTGCGGGGCTGCCGCTACAAAAAGCTAATAGATTTTATATAATAATAATAGGTATCATAAAAACTCAATAATAAATAAAGGTCTTCTTTCGCTGGTAGGTTTCTGACTGTTCGCTGCTGGAGCTTGTTCTTTCAAATTGCCTGGACAATCGTGATCTCTTTATAGTCATGTTCGAGGGACAGTATTCTTATCGCCCATACTTCCATGCTATGAGTCTGCTTATCGTATAATTGCAATGTTATCGTTGCGTCTTACATTCTACTGAACGCACCCAATAATTGATTGCCACGTTTCCCTCAGGTTACCGTGTTCATATAATGTGGTTTTGAAGCATTACGCTCCTGATTAATATCAGGCCATCCATCATATTAAATTATATCAAATGACGTCTCAGATCATAACTTCAACTTGGACATATTGCTTTCCCGTTTGTATCAGTAGTTGGAACATTAACGACTGACACGTATCTCTGCGTAATCGCAATTTAACTGTGTTTGATCTTCTTAATGCTTTCAATTGCAATATTCTCTGCCTCACCATAATTGGCTATTCAGCATTGCATCATAGATTTAATCAGCGACCAACTGATACTATGCCAACGTAGATTTTGACACGTCATAATATGATGTTGCGATGCATTCAGCCTCTAATCAAAAAGACCGGTTCGCTTCAGGCCTCTTATCTTCAACCAATGCCAATGATCCCTGAGACACTGCATGCTTAGGCCTCGATCTTCCGTAGACCGGGGAGCTGCAAGTAATCTCACCGCTTTTGCGCGTGAGTTGCAGATCCCTCGTAATAGCATATTGCATAACGTCTGCTGTGCATGTAATTCTGCGTATTCGCAATTTAACTATGCATTGCCCCGCTAGATAAGATATAGTAATCGTGGCCAAGAGTTATACGCATCTAAGAAGGTTTCTCACTTCCAGAGCAGGCAGCATAACTTCATCATCATATTTGAATCCGACAGTGTGAGTGTATCGTCACTGCTTGATCGACAAGTGACTCAAGTGTAATCCCGCTAAATATCACTTGACAGACAAACATGACATCGTATTTGAAGGTGGGTGTTTTGCATCCCTTAGGTTACCCTAAGACATGTACCTTCTTCGATCTGTCATGTATCTCTATCACTGTTAGAGGAGAACCCCTAACATTTCCTGCAGAATCAATGGCTGCAATTGTCAACACCATGACTGTGAGGCATGCTGAGATTTTGTCACTGTGGCCGCGCTTAAGATAAGGTTCAGACGAAGATATTAAAGTACGTCATGATTTCGGACAACATACACCACCGGCCACCCACCACACGCCAGCCGCCACCAGCCTCACACCTCCTGGTGCCTGGCGCCTGAAACTCAGCAAGTCTCTGGACCGAGCACACAGGAGCATATATGGGAGTATATAGTCAAGTGACATTGGGTGTGTCTTGCCTCTGGAGAGTGTATTTGGGAGCAGAGAGCCAAGTAGGCTGGGAGTGTACCACCGAGTGCAATGAAGAGTGTACTTGAGAGCAACTCGGAGGTGTACTTGGGTACGTCCTCGGAGGTGTTCTTGGGAGCACCTTGAGAGCTTACTTGGGAGCGTATAGTCAAGCAGGCTGGCTATGTTATGGAGTGCAATTGGGAGTGTATTTGAGAGCATGCTCGGGAGTATGCTTGAGAGTGTCTTGAGAGCATACTTGAGAGCATACAGTCAAGCAGGCTGGGAGTGTGCCATCGAGAGCAATTGGGAGCGTATAGAAAAGCAGGCAGGGAGAGTGCAATCGAGTGCAATCAGGAGTGTACTTCAGAGCGTACTTGGGAGCGTGCAATGAAATACATCTGGCAGCTTGCTTTCAAGTTTGTATGCAGCGTGATGTATAGTGTCAAGCGCTCATAAACGCATCCGTATCATAGTAATCCAGTCAACTCGCAGGTCCATAAAACTTCATAATGACACACGTCTAATATGCTATGAATTACTGGCCCAAAAACAGCTTCTCCATGAGTTACGCGTTGCGTAAGGTCATTTTTCCCGGTGTACACTATCTCCATCTAGATAAAAATCATCACAAAATACGTACAAAGTTTCAAAAAAATGCTTTGGCCAAATCGAAGCCTCTAGCTGATCAACAAGACTGTATGTGGTGAAGGAACATTGTCATAAAGAGGAAGACATCCCTGCTACTGGAAGTGCAGAAAACTCTACTCTCTTCAGCCAGATCCTCAGCATAGCCAGTGGTCAGGTCATACTATGCCCTTCCGGTACTATTCAGATATTGGTCTGAGTTTTCGAAATGGTGCAGCTGTGGATGGCAAATGGGTGAATGTTTGGGACAATATGATGAATGTGGATTATGGACTTCTCTGGGAAGCAGTTACTCCTACATAACATCTTCCAAAGTTGAATGCATCCACTGAATGCTTGTCCACTACTACTTACAACCCACCATCACCGACCATTCTGACAGATGCCACAACACACTGGTCAACCACCTACTGGTGATAACCTACCAACACATACATTTCGAATAGCAGCCACCTGATTGTTGTTGAATACTACTCAAAAGTTAAAGAACCAGACCACATGAAATGGTACCCAGTAATGCACATTGGCTTAAATGCAATGTCACCAGTGTCAAACTCATTTGCTAGACATCGCTTTGAAGCTCCCTAACAACCATACATACCAGTATGCCTAGGGGATTATACACCTTCGACAATGACAAGGAGGAGGCTGTCTCAGTTGCCAACTGGTATACAATACAGCTAATCATAAATCCAAACCTAGGAAGTGCAACCAGGCAACATACACATAGAGGTCTCGAGGTATTGCCCAATTCAAGGATCCACTGGCCAGCGAAACTTGTGAAATACACTTCCGTAACAAGCAGGTGGATAATTTTCTTCAATAACCCCATCCCGGAAGATGTTGGTGAGATAGTTACTGATGTCTGGACACAGAATGGTGGATTCTGTAATGTCATTGAATGTATCTCCCAATACCTTACACATAAACACATGGCCTATGGAGGGCTCCTAGACTTTCCTTTGTACAGATATTAACCACCAGCAACAAATCAGAGAATATCAGTATTCCATGTAAAGTTCAACAGGCATCCAGATTTACATTGACCTCAAAGAGTAATACCAACTCTTGGAGATGTGGGTTCCAAATATGAATGTCATGGTCCAGTGGAGACTAGATGATCAATGTTTCATTTTTGAAAACAAAGCAACACTAGTTAATGCCATATGTATACTGGAAGGTATCAAACTAATTAGTCTCCTCAGACTCACAAGGAGTCATATGTTAGTTGCAATATCAGCACTGGCATGTGCCACTGCTGATTTAAAGACAAGAAAGCCCTGGGCATCCAAGATTCTGACATTCTGGCTGCAATGTCACCTGAGTTTAACTGTCTGTTGACAACCACTCGCCAGTATCCCCTCCACACCTCCATCAATATTGGCTATGCTGTATATGAGATTCTGTTTATCTTGATTAATACCAACATTAAGCAATCTTTCCAATGAGCTCTGTAAAATAACTAGCAGTGGCAGGAATAAACAAGCAGCATCAGAAGACATGGGTACGTATACATGTGACGCCAGAATATTTAAACATTACTATGTGCTTGTTTGGTCATATGGTTGTAGGTTTCACATGATACAATGGCAATGCAGTTCAATCTAGACACTTTGCAACATCAATTGCATTTATGGTATGCAATGAATACCTCCACAGGATGATAGAAAACTGTGAGGATTTTGAGATATCGCAAGACTTAAAGGATTCTGAATCATTATCTGTATCTATAACGTAATAAACTATACTCAAAAGTATATGCTCTGTGCTAACTAGTTTACAGTTCTATACAGGTCACATTGTGAAGATTAACAGTGCAAGTTTTTAAGGTGGTTGTTTGTGGATTTCATAATGGATGGGAACTGAGGTTTGCAGTATAGTACAACTTTTAAGCCTATGGACTAGACTTGCTGCTAAATATACTGAATTCATTAGTAAAGGCATATTGATCAATGTTAAATGTATTGTACAGTACCTTTTGCAGACTCTCTCCCGCTACAAGAAGTCTATAACCATCATGCCATTGGTTTGAAGCAAATTGTGCACTCACTCTTGAAGACTACAGGCAATCTCGAAGTATTGTATCATATCCGCATAACGTTGGACCACAGGTCTGCCAGTTGACAATGTCACTATAACCAACATATCATTGACTCACCAGAAATTATACTAGCACTCTTCTAGACTATTGCATCTCTGTAACATTCATGTTATAACTCCAGTAGCACTTTAGTAACCATTGTACCATATAGTATGTAGAAATTCAGTGAATATACTGAGAGCAGCATATAATGCCCCTTCAGTACAACTATAGCTTTAGTGTGAACTAGACTACTTATTTCCACATGCAAATTTTACTATTACAAAATATCCATCCTTCTTCTAGTAGCATTTTCCAATCCTATATAGTTAGTCTAGGCTAAACTATGAGTTGCTCTACACTTATTGTGCAATTGTAGAATAACCACTCCACACCAAGCAGCAATTCAGTATTTTCTTCACCCATTGTAATCCAATGTCAGTAGTATTAATTGGATAAGGAAGGTTCAGTCTTTCCACCAATCTGATTATCCATTCGTCAAATATGTGAGAATCTATAGGTCAGTACAGAACAGGTACAGTCTGAAGGAGGTCACCATATGAACCCACCAGCTGTAATTACCTCTGCAGGTACACCAGCAGATGTCTATTGACCCACCATAGTTGACTATAGGCTGCCCATCATGCTGTGGTCCACTGGAAGCTTGCTTTCAGATGAACATAGCCCAGTCTGTAGTTGATTTGCACATTTATTAATGCTGCTATTTTACAGTATGTATCATTAGTATTCAACAGCCAGTCATTGGGAATTGATTCAATTGCAACTTTTAAAAGGAAATGATAAATTGTATGTTATACTACAACATTGGTATATATATTAAATTACAATATAACAAAATCTGAAATACTTAATTTGAGTCAAAGATGTAGTATCCACTAGTTAAACTGCAGTCCAGTTGTAATCAGATTGCAAATTGAACAGTGTTTGTTCTGGTTTCTGTAATGATAAATATTTACATATCAGATCAGATTGCATGGCACAGTCTGCCCTGGACAATTAATTTTGATGTTGGTGCAATCTGGATAGTAACTAAGTTGTTACAAAAGTTACAAACATTATTGAACAGATTGAGAGTAATGTAATATGGATAGATAATATAGGATGTTATACTACAATTTAGAGCATTTTGTATATATAATGCAATATTACAAGCCAAATCCTGTGAGTGACAAATTCAATTCATTACTAACAAATGTCAGTACTGAATGTTGTTCCAGTCTATTTCCAAATAGTTGCATATCATCTTTATATCCTTTTCTTATTGTATTTACCTTTATTTCTCATTTCGCTCCCTTTTCTAGAATTCAATTACCATCTGGAAATGAAATATTAAATAGTATTTCTCTCCAATCTAATTTTATATCTTCAGTCAATATGGTGAAATGATTGTTGGCTTTTTTGCATATTCAAATTGTCTTTCACTATGTTTATGACTATTATTGTTATTGCTCTTATTGTTATCTCTAATTTCAGAGTATCTCAATTCAAATTAACTGCCAACTGTTAGCTTGTATGCAGCATATCAGAAGTTATCATTCCAGTGATATTCCCAAAAGTATTGATTAACTCATGAATTGAATTTCGATATTATATACACTGTCATCTAGATTACTGATTGGCCCTCAGTATTTTACAATAGTAACTATTTGAGAAAACATTTTTGAATTCTCATGGTAGTAAGCTAATTAAGATTTCAAATCTCAATTAATATTAAATCTCTCATAGAATAGCTAATACCAAGAATTACAATCCATTTACGTATCTATAATTTTCTTGTACAACTCCATAATTTCTATATAACTATATTCAAGTGTATCCACTATTAACTTGACTAGAATTTGAATACTTACTGTATTACATTCCATCTATTTATTGCTGTGCTTACTCCATTGCTATCTACTTATATAGCTTACTCTGTAATATAGTATTCTTTATAGTTGGTTTAATTTTGGTCTAATTATCAATTTCAGTATTCATTTAATTACCATTTCCATGTACATCTGAGACAATAATACTGTCCACCTCCAAGTTTGGACAAACTCAGCATTCAGGAATATCCCAAATGTTCCTTTATCTTACTTGACCTATTTAATAAATATTCAATTTCAAGAGTAATTAGCACTGTTTTAAAGTATATATTTCAGTATAATTACTGACCCTAACCAGTTTTGACTAAGTTTACACTCAAGTATTATCAGTAGGTACTACCAGTCAACATTGCAAAATAATTGAAAGAGATTTGAGAACAAATATTTAATAGTACAAACTAAAAGATCATTTTTTACAATTGTTTAATAATAGAATGTAAAAGTACAGTATTAATGTTTGCTTTGTTAATATACAGAAAGTATGTTCAAAAAGTATGTCTATTGAGTATTGCAGCTATTCAGTCTTTTCAGATCCATTTAGGATGATTACAAATATCGTCTCCTAGGATTCATCCTTTCAGTGATTTTTCAAATACTTTCCAATATGCTATTCTACTCTGAAATGTACTAGACAAGTGCTATGTGATCTTGAATTTAGCAACTATAACATCATTCTCTAACTACTATCATATTCAACCAAATCATCTCAGAAATAAATGTATATAATAGAAATAAAATACTCTAGTTTGAATCATATAAATACTTTGACATAATTGATACTGTGCTGGATTGTTGAAATGTTATCTCTATCTACCTCCAAGAGTAGAATGTATTCTTTGTATATGTTTCCTTGCAGGCAATGAGAATTCCGGAAATAAAAGTAGTTATTTAGCAATTTTAACTATTATAAATTTTTCATTATAGGTAATTACAAATAGTAGAATCTTTCTCCTCTCACCAGTGCCATATTCTACATTTCTGTTATACTATTTTAAAACTGTTGTATAATTTTAACTTCCATTTATTCAAATATAGTACTTTATACACATCTAGTTGCTGTATAAAATACACAAATTTGATGGTGTGTATGAAATAATCTAGTAATCACCTACCAATAAGATAAATGTTAGAAGTGAAACTACACCCCGATAATTTTTTATTTCGTGATCCTTCCTAATCTAATGGGACAAATGCCTCAATTACTGCTCAGTCTATTTTGTGGCTGTTATGCAAATACCATTTTAGATTTTGATAGATTGCGCAGTCACTGCAACCACCAATACTTTTGCTCCATAACTGTACTATCATAGTCTCCGGCGAAATCCACTCCTTTGCGCTTCTCTCAAGCTATCCTTCTGACTTGGTAGTGGTCCCCTTCGTCTAATCCCCACCCCACCACCACCAATACCACCACCGCTAACACTATCCCCATCCTCTCCTCCGAACTCAGCACCGTCACCTGCTCCTTCGTCCAATCCTCCACCTCCAATGTCTCTATCAATTGCAGGTATCAACCCTCCCTGAATTCCCGGTATTGGAGCGGGTTGACGAGTCACTCCTGGTAAAAAAGGTGGTATTGGCACGAGCCTGGGCGGTAATTGACTAATTAGTGTGGAATCTGCCGCCAAAGGCAACGGGGGAACCGTTATGCTTCTTGCCGGTGGTAAATTGCCAGTTGTAAATAATCCTGTAAGATTTGTAATGTCAAAACTACTGAGGCCGGGGAGGCCAGGTAGTGCCGTGGATCCTGGAAGTGGTAAATGTAGGACACCGATTGCAGCAGTAGATGGGGGTAGGGATAGAAACCCTGGAATAACGCCCCTGACGGGCAGTTGCGGTTGGTGATGCTGACCTGGTAGTGACAAGTTCTGGTCAACTAACGCTTCGACCTCGTACTGCTCCTCCTCTTCTTCCTCTTGCCGGTATTTTCTGCGGCGATCGTGGCTCCCCATTGTTGCATCTTCACCAACATGATACCGGTCTCGAAAACTATCCGACTCGCCTGGCCGTGGGCGCGTCCAGAATCGTGTTATTCGGTCATTTGAACCCGTGCAGAGGATATGGCCTAGTGGGTGATATTCCATACTCCAGATAGCATATTCATGTGCAAAGGGGATCTCTGCAGCGGGATGAATAACAGGAGACGATATGTTACTGGCCCCTCCTTGCAGCTGCTCATCAATTAGATAGTGATTAATAGCACCATCAGATCCCCCAGTGGATATTAATGCTGGGTGAATCGGATGCCAAGCGAGCGATGAAATATCCTTTTCGTGCCCGCGGAGAATACAGAAATCTTTCATTGACCGGAGGTCAAATATTCGGCAGGTCTGGTCCCTAGCGCAGGTTGCCAACAGATCACCTTGGCTGGGTTGAAAGAGGGACTTAGAGATAGTACTTTTATGGCCATGAAGAGTTGTCAAACATTGTGCAGTGCGGGGGTCCCAAAGCTTCACCAAATGATCCTTTGAGCCAGAGACAATGAGGCCTTTTGTTGGGTGCCAATCAACTGACTTTACATCCCAACCATGACCCGTCATCGTGCGTTCCTCTACACCCTCGTTGAAGTTCCACACTCTAAGTGTGCCATCGTCAGACGCTGTAACAAATTTTGCATCCGACGGTGAAAATCTAATTAAGCATTATCAGCCGACGAGATAACAAGCGTGTATAAACGGTCGGCATTCTCACGAAAGGTCCCGGACAGGTTCTTGATGAGCTTGCAAAATTTTAACATTATTGAAATTTGGCTGCCAGTATTTCACAACCCCATCCTGATCACCAGATAAGAGCCAGTCCCCGTCATGGGAATATTGACAAACTCGGATTGCACAGTCATGGGCCTTAGCTATTCAGCATGTGTGACGTGGTGTTTCCCAAAACCTCGGAAACGTTACCTGCATGATTGTCTCGAAATTGAATCCCATGCCATTCCATAGAGTGAACTCCCCGCTGCTTGATCCAGTTAATAACCGTCGCCCTTCGGGAGTCCACTTCTCACATACATCAGAACTTGTACTCTCCACATTTGAATGATACTCACCTTGACAACGTTAATTGGATGCTTAATTTTGTTGAGCGAGGCGTGTATGTGTTTAGTCGGTATTGACTTTGCTGGGTTGTCCGTAGATGCAGTAGGAGGCAACAGCTGCACAGAAATATTAGAGATTCTTTGGCGCAAAGTGAGAACCATGTAGATGCTTACATCAATGGTCCATGGCAGTGTAGGTCTCAGCGAACAGTAATAGATGTTCCTCCAGCCCATCGAACGATTTGTCATCCATGTTGCGACGGGAGTTCCATAATCTGTAACTGGTCCTGTCGACGATAAGCCACTCTGAATGTATAGAAAGCGACAGAGCTAATGTAAATTACTCCTGTGCAATGGGCGGCCCCTGTTATGTGAGCTGTCCCTATTAACTTTTTCTGCAGTATTTCGGTCCTGAAAATACACTCCACAATCTCTGTCATTTGGGCCCATGTTAGTAGTTTGAGGGGGACGTTGGAAAAGATAACTCTGCTCCAAGTACATCTTACTCGTCAATTTCTTTACATAAACGCTCACCCATAACCCTAGCCCAGTCTTAAAATAACTACTGATGGCCAGCTTGACGACTTCCTGACATTTCTAGGGTTAGGGGTGCTGGGTATGGTGCGGTAACGTGGTCAAAAAACCTATTTCAACTATATTGTGCATACAATTAAAGAAATTGAGTAGCTTTAGGCACACTAACACCCAATTTCAGCAGTTACACACCACATCAGCACAGCACATCAATATAACTGTGTGATATGATATTCAAACTAACAGGATTCTGTATTCATGAATATATAAGAATGTTTAAGCTCTGTCTATGTTGTAAATACTCTCAATAAACAATTTTGAATATCCAGTTTCCAATACACAGCCAGTTGTTAAGCTCATACTCAGATACTCATTATCTGTATTCTGAATATATGTTCATACCATTTTAGATACATTCATTGCTATTAGTCATTCCTTGCCTTTCTATATTTCTATTCAATGTAATATATTTTCCAAGAAAGATATAAATATTTGAATATAATTTAGTTTGATATGTAAAGTTTATACAAAGTTATATGAATTTTAAAACCTGTAAATTAATCTACTACATTTAAGTAATTATGGAAACTTTTATTAATAACTATGTAATAATATCCTATTATATAAATATTAATTCCCCGCTAAATAATACATGAATATATAATATTCACATTTATAGACTTCAAATTACTTATGTAGAATACAGAAAGTGGTAAACAATCGTATATCTTATGATACTAAAGTCAAGATTTTGCGAACAATGAAACACAATACACATAATAGTATAAACTTATGTCTAACTGAAACTGTGGTATAGCTTCTTTATCTTTATTCACTATATTCTGCATATTTTCACACTTCAAGCAATACAATAATTCTTTCTAGGATTATAAATATTGAATGCTCTGATTGTTAGGGGTTCTCCTCTAACAGTGATAAAGATACATGACAGATCGAAGAAGGTACATGTCTTAGGGTAACATAAGGGATGCAAAACACCTACCTTCAAATACGATGTCATGTTTGTCTGTCAAGTGATCTTTAGCGGGATTACACTTGAGTCACTTGTCGATCAAGCAGTGACGATACACTCACACTGTCGGATTCAAATATGATGATGAAGTTATGCTGCCTGCTCTGGAAGTGAGAAACCTTCTTAGATGCGTATAACTCTTGGCCACGATTACTATATCTTATCTAGCGGGGCAATGCATAGTTAAATTGCGAATACGCAGAATTACATGCACAGCAGACGGTATGCAATATGCTAATACGAGGGATCTGCAACTCACGCGCAAAAGCGGTGAGATTACTTGCGGCACTCCCCGGTCTACGGAAGGTCGAGGCCTGAGCATGCAGTGTCTGAGGGATTATTGGCATTGGCTGAAGATAAGAGGCCTGAAGCGAACCGGTCTTTTTGATTAGAGGCTGTATGCATCGCAAAGTCATATTATGACGTGTCAAAATCTACGTTGGCATAGTATCAGTTGGTCGCTGATTAAATCTATGATACAATGCTGAATAGCCAATTATGGTGAGGCAGAGAATATTGCAATTGAAAGCATTAAGAAGATCAAACACAGTTAAATTGCGATTACGCAGAGTTACGTGTCAGTCGTTAATATTCCAACTACTGAAACAAACGGGAAAGCAATATGTCCAAGTTGAAGTTATGATCTGAGACGTCATTTGATATGATTTAATATGATAGATGGCCTGATATTAATCAGGAGCGTAATGCTTCAAAACCACATTATATGAACACGGTAACCTGAGGGAAACGTGGCAATCACGTATTGGGCGCGTTCAGTAGAATGTAAGACGCAACGATAACATTGCAATTATACGATAAGCAGACTCATAGCATGGAAGTATGGGCGATAAGAATACTGTCCGTCGAACATGACTATAAAGAAATCACGATTGTCCAGGCAATTTGAAAGAACAAGCTCCAGCAGTGAACAGTCAGAAACCTACCAGCGAAAGAAGACCTTTATGTATTATTGAGTTTTTATGATACCTATTATTATTATATAAAATCTATTAGCTTTTTGTAGCGGCAGCCCCGCACCTTCGATAAGTATTCATATGAATGCCTATCACCTTTGAGAACGATTCCGACGTCATTGTTTACGCTCTCGAGAAAATTATATCCTTTGCTAGAAATATCCAATACATATCTGTGGCAAATTGTGTCTGGTGGATAGCCGGAATTATAGAATTGGACGACAACCTAAGAATACATATCGATAACCTTACATTACGGGAAAGGACAATACGAGGTGTATCCTCAACCCCTCAAGATATAGCTAGGAACATTAGCCTTGATTTAGATAAGCAAGCATTATCCTCTTCAGCTAATTACATTAGCAATCCTTTGAGGAGAACTAGGAAGGGACGAGTCAACCCTTTACCTCAATCGAAAAAGCAACTTAGAAAGGCTAGGCAAGCGGAAGCCAGACGAATCCAACTACAAGCGAAACCTCAATCGAAAAAGCAACTTAAAAAGGCTAGGCAAGGAGAAGCTAGACGAATTCAACTACAAACGAAATCAAAATACTAGGCTTGTCAATATATGCGAGAACATTATTAGTAATTTCAGACAGAAATAGGATCTATGGCTGTACTAGTACCTATACTTGGTACCTAAGTATCCCCATAACACTGATGTGCTGTTAAATAGTCAGAACAGTAGGACTATAGGCAACATTCAGAGTTTCTTAATCATCAAGTGTAAAGTGGTAAAGGGAATAATATTATCATTTTATCCTGATATTGAATAGATAGTGGTGAATTGTTAATAGTCGATATGCAACATCAATTCCTTCGCTGGTTGTGGGCCCAGACAGGGGCCTACTTTCACTTGTGCTTCCCCTTGTCACCTGTAACAATACCGCCTTCCACTTCAACTCCCCTCCAGAATATTATGAATTGAAAGATAACAAGTAAAAGCTTCTATTTATGAATTCTTGTGGCAGTGTAACAAGTTCTCTGGTGCTGAATTGCATATAAATAGTGGTACTTTGGAGATAGAGAGAGTACCATCCTCCAGCCCAGCAGCAATCACCTGCCCACATCCCATGTACCACACCACAACAACCATAAGCAGAGAAGCCCTCACACCTTCCAACTTTAATGTCAACTGTCCACCCCCACTGCTAATGCTCTCAGTTCCACTATCCTCACCGAAAAATCTCAAAACCAAAGTAACAAGTGGCATATCATTGACAATCACTCTAATCCAATGCTCATGTCCACCAAACCACCACAACAATCAACTGTGATACAGCACCGGCGTGTTATTTTATGTGATCTATCTAAACCCAATACTGATACTCCACCTACACTGCTCAATCTTGACTGCAATTGTAGCTGCTTGGATATGGCATAAGTTCAGCCAGCCGTGTTGATCACAGCTGATCTCTCTGCGTAGCCATGCAAGAAAACACTGAAAAAACCAACTCAAAATTTGACAGATCTTCCTCACCTTCCCTCTTTTGACCCTTTGTAACCAATGTTCTCTCCTCACAAAGCATGGAACTGATAGCCCATTACATTCTCTGAGATAGCTGACATTACTGCAGTTCCAATCTTCAATCCCTTTCATACCAATTCCATTATGGGACAGCTTGATGCCAATACTGATTTCTATGCTCAGCAGCAGCTTCTTGGGCCAGAAATGGAGAAACAGTGTTCCTGACAGCCCGTTACTACTCTGGAGCTTTATATCTGGCAGGCAATTCAAATCCATATGGGTTAGATTTGAATCCCCCCTGAGTGGAACAGGATGAAGAATGGAGTTTACCGTTCCATGGATAAACTACAACCAGCCACATACCTTCACAACACTTGCAGTCTGAATATCAATCGTTTCTTCTATTTTCTCCATGCAATTCCCCAACTGAAACTCTGGAAGGCCCGTCTTGATGGCATTCAAAGATGCATGTTCTACTGAAGCAGCTGCAGTGATTCTAACAGTAGTACAAAGTACCTGGCAGCAATGGTACTATTGATGAAGCTATGATTCTAGTCACAAGGTGGTCTATTCACATTACAACAATGCCAACCAAGTGAATTAACCAAGGACATATGTTCTGCTGCATGGCAGAGACGGGCTGTGTCTGGGAGTTCTACCCATCATCAAATACTGTAGGAGGTGATTCTGTTAATATAAAATCCTGTCAGTTACAGCTTAGAGATACTGGAAAGAGGGTTCACCACTTCATTAAATATTTATACCATAGGCATCAAAAGATGTTCTTTGCTGTATTGATGGCCATCTTCTTTACCACACACCGTCGCTGGCAGAGCTCCATTGAACAGGTGTAGACGCATGGGGCTCATGCTGACAGTAGTTGTGAGGATTTCCACAGAGGCCAAAACTAAGAAATGCTGCTGAATTAGCCAATCATTTTCGTAGTGTAGCTATTGATGATGTGATTGCCCCCTTGCTTTAGATGGACAGTGTTCCTGTTACTGTGATGTGTACAATTCACCTGCTGAGTTGTGAGAATTGACTGCTGCTGTGAATGAGATTGCATCTTAGCATCAAGAGTACCAATGCATGTGCAGCAAATTCCACATTTGTTCCTAGAGAATGCCAGGAAGAGGTTGATATATCAGTTATTGTTGATGCCTACAATGAGCACAAGGAGGGTATTGAGGTAGCTGACCAGTATTAAACCTATTACAATACTCAGCTCATATTCTGACACAAATTGGTATCTACTTTTCTGATATATTCTGCAAACAGCACTCATCAATAGACTTACAACCTATCGAAATCTTCCAGCCAACAATCATCGCACTGTGGTGCATTTTGACTTCTTTCTTTGCATTGTGAGCGACCTTCTGCAAGCTGGAAGTTCATCAACAATGAAAAGTTCCTGCCGCATTCCAGCTTCACCAAATATCACTGGGTTGGCTCCCACCATACAATCAGTGTTGCCCCCACTGCCTACCATGCTAGTTAGCAAGGACACTCACTGTCCCCTCTGCTAAAAGGTACAAGCAATGCATTTCCCACATTGAATGAAAAGTTGGGTGGATGGTTTCTTTTGCCGGTGAAGAAGAAGTCAGAGTGCCAGTAGAGGAAACATGAAAACCAGTTTAAAGTGTGAGGACTGCAATGAGACTGTGCATTTCACACACAAAGAAAATTGTTTTTATGATTGGAAGTTGTTAAAGCAAGCTCCAGAAACTACTAATGGGTGTAAATATCTTTCAATCTGCTGTTTAATAAACATTGAAAGATGAAAACTTCTAAATCTTTCTGATTCTTTTCTCTAATCTCCAGAACCATTTCAGCATGTTCTGAACCAATTTCATAATCCTTCGTATATACTCTGATTTCAAGCGATACTGAATATACTTATTATTAGTCAACTTTTGAATATAAAGTGTATATTAACATCAAGAGTGTCTAAATTGCAATCCTGTTTGAATACAGCAGTTGTAGATTGGATTTGCTTTTTGTTGACTTACTTTGAACCATAATTTCATTATAGTGCAGTATTGGGCATATTGTTGTAACACTGGGAGATCCACAGTACTATAACCTTAACACAATACCTTCGCCTGAGAAGCTATTTGTGAGATACCAGTTCACAATTCTACACAACAGCCTCATCATGGCCCCTGCCAAGAAATGCTCTTGATCTATCAATGTGACAGACCTCGGCGGTGATCACACATCATTCCTCGAACCCGAACCATTTATTCCATTCAACTTCCTCAATGAATTGTGTCCTTGGGAGGAACACCTTTTCTTTGATTATGATGCCTTGGGAAATCTTATTTGGCATAGTTTGAATGCTGGCTATCCCAGGCACCAATACTATTGGGATAGCGCCAGGGATGGAACAATGCTAGAGGTTGACGACCCAGTATTCAAGGAATGGTGGACCAAGTACCCAGGTATTGATGATTGCGGTGGGGAATATCCAGGCTGTTGTGCAATCGAGTAAGCAAACCATTCAGAATTACCCAAGGATCCATCGACTGAATCATTTGGTTTGTTTACTACTACTAGCTATTCCATTGTCAACGATTTGATTGCAATGTCGTTTGGTCAATGGTCAGCTGATTGTCATTTCGTTGCAGGATAGATGTTTGATGACTTCTAAGTAGCCCCAGAGTCATACACTATATTGGTGCCATTTTCAATGTTTGAAATTCAATATCGCCTTCAAAAGAGATTTGGAATACGAAGCGATATTCCATTCCATTGACGACCGATCATAGTGTTTCAGAACAGCTCCCTTATATTGAAACATACGATGACTATTTCCTGCATGGGTTTTGAGGCCTACATCTGTGATCTCTTCGATAACCCATGGTGTCCATCTTACATCGATTTCTATTCAGACATACCAGACGAAGCTACCAGCAACGATTACTTTACAGCAGACAAAGCAGAAGTTTGGTCCTTGGCTTACGAAGAGTTATATTGTCCAAAAATCATTATGCCTTCATCAGACTTTCCTATGTTTGACCATATTGTTACTCTTTCTGTTAGATGGAGTTTCTGTAACAGATATCTTTACGAATCAACATTTGTGGAACAGGTTGAATAATATGATACGCTTATACCTAACAAGTGAACAGTTAAATGGCAAGGATTCAGAAAGTTCCGATAGTGTGAACAAGTGGTGGAAACCTGTGGCACCGTCTGTATCGAGTATACCTTCCAAATTTCCTTCGAAGGTTATGAATTTTAATGTTTACTATTATTCGATGATTATGTATTCGATTTACTGTTTTGCTGTTGAGCATACTACATTGTGATTCTACCCTGATGAAATCATATAGATTGAATACATCAATAAACCCGTCTGGATGATACACACCATGTTACATTAATGTACAAATAGGCTTTTGATACATAGTTCATATGATTGTTTTACAAGTTTTTATATTTCAATCTGAATTGACACCCCAAAGTTGTGTAACCTTACGGAATTCTTGAGGACTGTTCGCAGTGCAAAGGATGTTGTGGGTTTATGCTTTGACAGTGTTTCGAATACGGTTCAATGTAATGATGGATAAGCAGTTTGGCTCTATCATTAACATTCACCCAGAACATAATGTCATTCAATACGTCAGGAGTAATTTCATGGAGACAGTGCATCAATTCAGAGTGGTGATTCAATGCAACATCTGGGAGTCACTAATCGCCTATGTTACTTCGATGACTGTGATTATTCTGTTCTTATGCAAATGACATGATGGCAAAGAATAGTTCCACTTGTTGAAATCATGTATTAAACAAGGGTTGGAAGACATATTGCCATGTTAATCCATTTTGCCTGCAATAAAGCTGCTGTCTGATAGTCTGTCACCTTGAGCCTTGTATAGACACCATTACTGTTGATGTTCCTTGGGAAGGAAATTAACGGGATATATTATTATTATGAAAATACAGTAGTACACCTGTATGATATCAACTTCTATATCTCTTGTTGATAGTTTGAGGTTGGAACTGTCATTGTATTAAATGATGAGATCATGAGGCCCACCTCAGGGATTATGTTAGTACTCACATATCGAGATTTGTTCTCGTCATTGTACAGTCACTGAGAGGTATGACTTACAATGTTATCAACCAAGCACCATATCATCTTGTTTTGATGTTCATGGATCATAGGACCTAGGTGCTTAGGCATATGGACAGGAATGCACAAGGGCTCATCATAGCCATGAATGGTAATGAATTACTTCCATTGCACGATCACAAATACACTTGTGTTACAATGGTACCGGACCTGTTGGGTAGAAGCACCATATTGGCGATGATGACCAGCTGATGGATGGCATGTTGTGTCATGAGATCGAAGCAGTTATGCCTTTCAGTATTGCATTATATCATTGCTAGGTCAAGATGTGATGTTGATGCATGAAAGGTGTTAGTAAACCTTGAACGCATTGATAGTTGATCATAGTCCCACCTTTTGAACAGCTGAAGCAAGATTGCTCTGGAGCATTGGTAGCAATAATTGCTGTGCTTGAATTATGAAAGGTCTGGCTGCTTGGTATAAGTATTATAGTCTTACGACAATAATTCAAAGGCATGGTATGCCCTAGAATTGAGGGGGCTATGTTATTTAATCTCAACAAGTGATATAGTGCTCGTCTCCACAGTATGCAATACAGCTCATCAGGTGTTTATTGAGAACCGCAACGATGCCGATTACCTGAATTCAGTTTGCATTATACAGGACGACTTGTTGGCAAAATAAGTCACTCAACTACAGATTAATGTTGATGCTGTGTTTATGGTCAATTATGCCATAAAATTACAGCTTAATGTCTATAATAATTGGTTATCAGTACCAGATATTCATATCTTTAATATTAAATTCAGAAGCTATTAGTACTATAGGCTATTATAACCCAATCAGATTTATCAATATCTTGGGTCTATTATGACATTTTTGGAGTCCACTATTAGTACAATAATAGGGGAATGTTACATTACATTGTCAGAGTCATTGCCACAAATGCTTAGCAGTTTCCTTCTGTTAAAACGGAGTATAATGAGAAGTATGATTACACTGATGAAAAATTCAAAGACTGTCGTGTGCTATTAAGTGCTTATGAACAAGAATGGTGTACTTAATGGCATTTAGAGCCCGCCTACTGAGAGGGGTGGTAGCCATGATTCAATGCAAATTAGCACAATATTAAAATCTGAACACTTGATATCTCAAAGGATGTTGCCACAATTGAGTTAAGTAGTATCCTGATAGCAAGGAGCACCAATGACGAAGAGGGACATATTGAGATGAGTTGGGTCAAGTAGTGTCCCAATAGCTAGGAGCACGAACAACTAACTAGCACAATGATAGATCAGGCAAGTAGTGCCCCGATAGTAGGGAGCACAAACTACCAACTGAGACTACGAGGCATTACTTGTCAATAGCAAGTATCAATGACCAATGGAAGTCTTATCAATTGACCAAGATGGAAAATTAATTGTCTGTACCGTGACCAAAATAAATCAATTATGTACTATACGCACATCTATATGCATTATGGCATTGGTTGATGCCTTGAAATAGTCACATAACGCAGATGTCACATTTCAAGATGACAATCCTTTGGTACTAAAGATGGATATAGATTTCTGGCAGCAGTTAAACTTGTAGGAGAAATCTTCCTTTAGTTCCAACTGGATTAATTGATTCAGGAATACATCCGCTCATGATCAGATTGCCAATTGAATTGGGCAGTTTGTAGCGCTAATTGTGACCATGTACTGCTACTAGAGCTGATGCAAAACCTTTGGATGATATCCAGGGTTGAGTCCACATTGGAGAGTCGCAAAGAAGTCGAAGAAGCCAGTCTAATGGCAAGGTGGTTCGTAGGATTTCTGTTAGGAGACTGGTCCATCAACTTAGAATCTTGAGGTTGTTGTTGACTACTATACAAAGATGACACAGTTAGTAGATACCAATGTGTCAATGATCGATGGATAGAATATGTTCTACGATTAAATGACGAAGGTAGTCAAAATCTTGTACCTAAATCTTTACACTTAGTAAATAGAGATCATTCTCCAGACTCAGGTGTTTGTGGTCAAAATGGAGGAAAATATGGCTGTCATTGCAGCCAATGCATCATGATATTACCAGAATCTGAAAAATGCATTCAACACCCAAAGTCACAAGCAATAATTGTGCATGGGCTAGAATAACTGAAATACTCAGAGAAAGATAGAATGCTGAGAACGCATTATACTTTCAATGACAGAATCAAAATCTACAAGTTTCATTCATACTCAATAATTGTCATACAATATAGACATTTCATGACTCCTTGTCAAAAATCAAGCAACAAATGTTGCATGTAGAGAAACATATCCAATAGGAAAACTTAGTACGAAACTATAAACCACTCGTATTTCATTTCAGACACGGAAGATGGATGGAACAACAATGTCAGATTGGTTATAAAAATAGAAGGAGGTTCAGATCTTTGCCGAAGACATTACAGAGAGTGTGGATGGTATATACTCTGCCAATTACATGTCGATGGAAACCATTATTCCAAAGAGACCGTTGAGTTGGGTCCGATGGGAGATTCTGAATATGTAATACTTCCACCTTGACAATTGATAAAGAAAGCCAAGAGGTTCATAGAGCCAGGAATAATCAGCTTTTGAGAGCAAGGAATACAGCAAGACATGTATAAGACATAACTGCAATGTATTTCATTATTGAAATTGAAGTTCCATTAGTGAGAACTACATCCCGAAAATAAGACCTTGTTGGGTGTTCAGTGCTTGTATCTGTTTTACCTTGAAAAGCAAGTACCGAGGGTTTTTCATGGCAAGCAATTCCATTCATCACATTGCAGGCAAGATATTTTGGAGGCTAGATGTTCTTTACTTATGGCTTGGGGACAAGCCTAGTGAGGAGCGAGGTAGTGTTACACATTTGGTGTTACAGGTATATTTCCCGGATCATACAGCATCACTTGGCAAAGCTATAATGGATACTCTATCCCCAATGACAAATTATCACTCGGATTGTCGAATCGGATCTACCTTCCAGATTTGTTCACCGATTAGTCACCTCTCCATTACCCAACTGTGTTGTCTATTGATTCATGACTACTGCCATGCCAAGTGCAATTAAGATGTATATCATCTGTGGATCAGTAATGGTCATGGGCTCTCTATTCTAAATTGTTATTCCTTATCAGTGGAAAACCTTCTCCCTGTCGTTGAACAAACCACTATGTAGTGATGCTACAATGGTTCATTCCTGATAAGATGAGGTGTCGTCAATCGCTGACATCTATGACATCTCAAGATACGCAGAGTCATATAAGAGATATACATGTAACCAATAATCAATATATCGAAGCCCTGTCAACTGAATGGACTTCTATGAATCAACCATTACTTCTACCACACATTGTGGGTTTGGGGCGAATCAAACTTCAGATTCATTGATCTTGAGTGGCACAGGATTCTCTCCGTTCAATATATGGCAAAACAGCTCAGTTTCAGATCACTGTTTATTCGGCTTCAATACAGTGTAGTCAAAGTAAAGGATCCCTCGTTTGCCACAATTGTTAAACCGTTAAGTACCTGGTGGGTATATGAGAGAGCACTTTCACCGGCTCTCGTTGACACGAACCGGTTTGTTGATAATTGACTACAGATAAAGTAGTATCTGTGTGAGGTATTGCCAATAGCAATTGTGTCACAATACAAGCACATTACCTGGATAATGTAGTTAATACTCCTGGGAGTTAGAACTGGACTACCAATGGTAGAAGACAAGGATGATGAGGCAGTTACGTATGTGAACTCCAAAACAGGCTTTGTGAGACTTAGAATTGCTAAGGGTGTGAATCGTTTAATATATATCAGTAATACCAATATAGAGGAATGACATTGATAAACTACTATCGAACATCCAATCTAGATTGAGCTTTATCTGCAGATACCCATTTACCTTCTTGACGTGGAGGTTGAGTCTTAACTCGGTGAATTTGTATTATCTATTAGTTCTGTATCAAAGTCAACGAGGATATATCTTTGTTGAAGTCCAGAGTTGTACATGCATTCTTCATTTATGTAGCACGGATATATCTATCACTCTGGATATTTGGTAAATCGTAGTGCATTCTTCAAAGCAAGTCATTCAGTGGGAAGAGAGCAAGACAATAATTTAGACTCCGAAGGAAGTCCAAGGCAAACTCAATAGCATGGCAGTTAGGAGAGTATATCTGTTAGAATACTCTCGAGTTGGCACTACTTCTTCTGCTGAGGCAAAACTACTTTGGTGTTTCTTATAAGACAAGTCAATACTTGGAGTCGTCTCACTTGAGGACAGTCCATCCTGGGGCATATGTGCCTCTTGCTGGGATGATGCAGTTGAGTATGAAGGGAGTCTGAGCATCAGCACGATAGTGTGTTAGTTTGAAGGATCTTCTGGGTTGGATACTCTTGAGTCATATACATTACTATACTGATAGCATAAGACGATTCTCTTTCATCGATACTATCTGACGGCAGCAGAGAACACACCAGTTATATTGTGTGTCTGTGGGTGGTAATCCTTATACACATCCCGAGTGAAGCCTCATCATTCTCATATCTGTCAATCTGGAAGTTATTAGGGGCATCTAATGATTAGAGCTTATGGTGGATCTGCCAGTGTTTCAGTTGTGCAGTCTGCTAGTACTATTCTTCAATGTTTTATTATGTGTCATATATTTGTACTGATATTAAACCTCCAGCATATCTCATTGTACTTCAATGCAGTCCTCTAATTCACAAAACATCTCTGGTTATTAATCGGTACTACAGTAGCAGTGTCAACGAAGGCATTATTTTCTCACCCCAACTAAACTAATTTGGCTATTACTTTAATAGCAATTTTTGATATCTACTTAGTACGGGTAATACTCAACTAAATGAGTAAAAATAATTAAGTCAACTCGTTCCAACTTCGTACTGTGTCGCTCGTGTAACAAAATAATATAATTCTTAATAATATTGTGTATATTGTAGACTTCTCTTAAATTACTTGGAGAAAGCTGAATAAGTGTTTGCATCTAATAAGTACTCCACAAATTGAACAATCTGGGGTAATATTAGCTAGTGAAAACATAATACTGAAAAGGAAATGAAAAATTCTCAAAAGAAGTGATTAAGCATTTAACCCTTATTGTACTATATTAATCCAAGATATGGAGAACTTCAGATATGGTTCCGTAATTGATTTAAAAATATTCTGGCTTGTCATCAAGTTCCATGTAGACAACTGTAATACAAATATAATATTATTTATAGTAGTATCAATATCAATAGTAAAGTTCAATAAATATACCATTTGAAAGAATATTACAATTTTAACCAATCATTAATTCTGGAATTTGATGTATTCAGTTATATTCAATTAGTAGCTGAAATATCCAATAAAGATTGGAGATTGTAACATTGGCCAATACTGCACTTAGAGATACAAAATTGGTGTTGTTTCAACTCCTCAAAAATATGTATTTCTCTTATGCTATATACTTCCAGTTATAGCATATGGTAAAGAAGCTGTTCTGTATTATAATTCATTATAGACACTAAAGATATATTGCAATATATTAGTAACAGAGAGGTGAATGAGTGGTATAGTCATGTTGGTATTATAACAGTTCTGCAATGCAATATAAGACGATATCTCTGTTTTATTCCTGATACTGGTAAATCCGTCGTTATGTTTTCCCATTTGACACAGCTGCGTGACTTTGCAGTTGAGAATATATAAATGTTAGAGATTTGTAAAACATAGTGATTCAAATTGATTAGTATTACTATTAAGATTAACATTCATTAATTAAATTCATCTTAACATCTGTTTGACAGAGATTATATCTCAAGCCTAGAAGTACACTTTCAATAAAATTACTGATTTTCTGATAATTTGTTTAATATTATCACACGAAGTATCGCATTGCACTGGGAATCCACAGAATTTATTTTCGAATGGATCTATAATTTCAAAGTACTAATGTAAATTTCATATTCTGTATCGATATATCTTTCCATAGTATTATTTGTTCATGTTCACTCCAATCTAATCATGGTTGAACTGTATTTCTGGAATGGCTATTGTGTAATACATTATTGGAATATCTTAAACTAATTCTATTTATAAAGGGTAATTTGCAGGTTTCAAGGCTGCAATTGCTCAATTATCTTTAGTCAAGTAGGATTACAATATATAGTGGCTTCCATTTATACCCTGTCATGTAGGTTTTAATATTTCTTTGATTAAGCCACAGTAATTATCTCTGCTGTGTATATGTACACCGTAGATATAAATCTAATTGTCAAGTACTCAGTGGCTGGAATTGGTGAGATTCTATTGCAGACCAATTAATGGCTTATGTATTGCTAGGATTTGTAATTTATTGATATCAGAAAACAGTCTTCAAAGTGTGAAATGATTACATTACATTACCAAGTGCTCTGAAATCTGTTTCAGAGGCATTGTGATATATTAGAAGTAGGAATAATCAATAAAAACACTACGCAGCTTTGTTCGTGGGGTTTATATATTGTATTCCTACTTCACGTTTCAATCATTTCTGGGAGCAGGCAGCATTCATTTTATATTATAGTATCTACATTGTATTTAAACCTTGAACCTCTGGATTCAGTCAGGTGTTGCGTTACAATGAATTGAGTACAATAATGTAGTATATACCATCGCAGTACTACAATATATTTGTGAACTGGTGGTCAATGTAATGCTAGAAATTTCTGGCCATTTGTTATTGAAAATTCTTGTATAGTATATTCTTGTATTATTGAAGTAGTAGCTGAGAAAGCTGAATAGATTATCATTGCTTATATATAATGCAGTGGGGAAAATACAAAAACTATTTGCAGTTGGAGTAAGTTCGTAATATAAAAAGTTTGTAAATATCATTATTATTAAACCGCTTTGAGTCAGCCTTTTGCATCGTCCAATTATTCTGTGGCTGTTGAACTTGCTGTTCTAAAGGTTGACAATTAGGAACTTAGATATTTTACACTTTGCACTTAAGTGATATGTCCACATCATTCTTAATTTCAATACATAATTGTCAGTAATATTCTTGCTTCAAACTATCTTTAAAGTTCCAACACACACTCATAGTATTCAAATTTTTAATGATTACTGGGGATTGTATAGTTGACTAAACATTATAGAAAATATAAGGAACATATTTGAATTATACAAACTATACGGATGTAACACAATGTCGGAAAAATGACCATTTATGATGTGTAACTAATATTGATGCTTCTTTTGAAATAGTGATTTATAGATTAATTGACACCTGGTAAAGTGTGGTCCTGTGGACCTATGTATTGACTAAATTACTATGATATATCTGACATTGTGTTTACTGGGTACTGTACATTACTCTGTAAACAACAAACTTGAAAGCAAGCTGCCAGATTCACTTTAATCTACACTACCGAGTATACTCTAAAGTATACTCCTTATCTCACATTACTGCAAACTCCCAGCATACTCAACTTACACCGTCATGTAAGCTCTCTAGACACCACCAAGTATACTATCAGTATCCTCTCATGTATACCAACCAGTATGTTCTCAAGTACACTCCTGGGTATGCTTACAAGGACACTCCCAACTGCACTCCATGGCACACTCCCAGCCTGCTTGACTGTACACACCCAATTGCTCCTGATGACACCTCCCAGCCTGCTTGACTAACAGTTTCAAGTAAGCTCAAAAGACACTACCAAGTACACTCTGAGTACGCTCTTAAGTATACCTCCCCATCCCTTTTCAAGTTCACTCCCAGGTATGCACTTAAGAATGCTCCCAATTGTGCTCAGTGCAACACTCACAGCCTGCTGGACTGTAGGCTCGCAAGTATGATATCAAGACATTCCCAAGCAAACTCCTGAGTGTGGTCTGAAGGATGCTCCGAATTCAAGTCGATACCACAGTTCTAGCCTTCCTGACTATGCACTCCGAAGACAGGTCTCATGACACCCCCAAGAACACTCCGGCATACACGCTTGTGGTACATTCCCAATTGCACTTGATGACACACTGCCAACTTGCTGGAGTATGCTCCCAAGTAAGCTTGCTAGACACTCCCAAGTGCAACTCTGAGACACTCTCCAGTAGACTTGCAAGCATGCCCTCAAGTACATTCCCAACTGCACTCGATGGTATACTCCCTGCATACTTCGTTCTATACTCCCAAGAATGCTCTCAAGAGGGAAGATACTTCCAATCTCACTTCGACGTACGACTCCATTCTTACTCCTGCATGCATGATCCCGAGACATGCTGGATTGCAGTCACCAGCTGCTGGGTAGTGTGAAACAGGCGGTGGATGGCAGGAAGTGATTGGTAGAAGGCAGGTGGCTGGCAGCAGGGGGCATAAGGTGTGTGGTGTGTGGTAGGAAGCAGGTGGCATATAATGGCCAAAATCATAATATCAGTTGATAAGGTTGTCTCGTACATTTCTTTAGTCTACCCACTATGACATGACTGTTATGGGGGTATTATATTCTAAAGTAATTAATACTCAATGACACAGCCCTAGATCCTAACCCAGATGAATGTATTTCATTGCATTAATACAATCAGGCATTATTTTCATGTCTTCACAGAAATGTCTCTATTTTTCAACTCTTTTGTCGTTGATTGTTCAACTGCTTCCTTATCTAAGGCAGGGAGTGTACTTATCTTATCCGCGTTCACTGAAATGAAACATGTATGCAATCGTTGGATTGAATAATTAATGATGATTGTTCAGGAGAGAATGATTGTCTCTGAATATCTCTTTGTTTGTCGATACAAGTCATGCCTCTTCTGGCAGTCCAATGAAGTCCCTGCCTGTCTCCTGTCTTATCAACTTTGATAGTTGTTTAACGAACTTGGGTTGAAGATCAATCAATGCTGCTAGCCGCCAGACACACTGAGCTGTGAATAGAATACCCTTATCAAGAACCAGGGTGATTAGATTTCCAAAGTAATCATCATGGGGCAGAGCTTTCGTGAATACTGCTCATGCTATTTTTACTAATACATTGGTATAGATATAGGTACATTAAAAATGCAATAATAGTTTAGATTTGGCTTTTGCTGGTAAATTTCTGACAGTTTGCTGTTAGTGCTTGTTGTTCTCGTTGCCGAAACTGTGTGATTATTCCATCGCCAGGTCTTTGGAATAAAACTGTTCCCGAATTATTTTCTGAGTGTGAAATAGTGGAGAGTATGACAGATGCATCCGGAATATGTCTACGGATCACTTAGGTTATCGTGTACACCTTGGAATAGTTTTGAAGAATTACTTTGCCTCCTAAATGTGTGCCATCTTGATATATCATATTGAATCACAAACTTGCATGAGTGGTTTTAAAGTGTTACTCTGCCATTTAGTTATGGGTCATCCGCTGAAAAATACTATATGAGATTGTAACTTGAACTTTGACATATTGCTTTTTGTTTTGTTCAGTAGTTTGAATATTCTGCTGACACATTGTCTAACTGTGCTTATTGGCAGATATTAATACCTCGCCATAATCTCTTTATTTTGCAAATGCATTACAAATTAGATTTCCGACCAACTAATACTCAGCGAAAGTGGATCATAACACCCTTGGAAGGTTCTGATATAGACTAACTCAAACAAATAAGCAAGGTTTCATTTGGCCTCATAACGTTAGTGCATGCCATTAAACTCTCGGCTACTGCATGCTGATGTCTTGACTGCAGTATGACAGCACAGTTCCCGGGTTATTTCAGTTCCTTTTCACCCTTGCCCAATGGATTAACATAGTAGCATATTTCCAGATGTCTGCTGAACATGGAATTTTGCACAGCTGCCACTGAATGGTGTGATGTCCCACTTGATAAGTTATAGCGGGTGTGGTTGATAATTCTGAGCACAGCTTGCATTCTAAGATAATGCTCCAGTAATGGCGTTATAATGCTATCATCATATCTAAACCAGTTCTGGTCAGTGTATGTAATTTTTTATCAATCGACATGTGGTGCAGGTGTAAATCTTCTCAGCACTACATGCCTTACAAATACTGTGCCGCTCTAGAGTACACATAATGCATCCCTTCACTGAATTGGCTAGACATGTACTCCTTGCGTTCTTATTGATGAATCATAACCACAGGTGAGGCAAAACCTATAACATTGATTTCATGATGCCTGATCGTGTTGGTGATGACAATTGCAGCATTCAATTCACCATGAAAGGTAGACAATTGGATGTTTGGAAGAGCAGATCTCCGACTCAGTTTGCTTAGTGGAATCTGCAGCTATGTTTACCCAAATAATTATCTGTGTGAGTATTAGGTTTGCGGCTGAAGGTGATGATGGTGACGGTGATGGTGATGGTGATGGTAGTGGCAATGGTCATGGTAATGGAGATGGCACCGAAAGCAATTAGTCAAGTAGGTTGGCAATATGAATGTCAATGTCATAGGTTGAGCAGACTTAAAGCCTCCTATTGGTAAAAGTGTCCACAACCTCAGAGTTTCCATGTGCCAAAAAGTGTCCCATGGAAACCTCTACTCCTCCCACAGCATGGTCCTCTCAAGCAGATTCTCAAGCAGGCTCTCAGTGAGGCACACAAGTCCCAGTTGGCTATGACGTGTACTCATGGCAATAATGTGTATAGTACAACCCAGATTCATGACTATTAAGTCAGATAGTAGTCTTTCACAGACTAACAACTGTATATAGTTGCATAGGCCCACCCGTACGTTTCGATGAATTGACTATCGATGACTATATTCTGCCTGTCGTAGAGTGGTGTACAGGAAGCTTCCAATCGGCTGCACAAGTCTATGTGTATACAGAGTACATGCTGTATTTGATTTCGACCATTTTCAATACAACAGGAATATATACATGTATAGGTAGAATCTGGTTATTATATTTGGGTATATTTCTGAAAGTTTGATACTTTGACTATGCAGACTTATCTTCAAAAGATTCCATTAAATTAGTGGTATCAGATATATGCATTTCTATTTAAATCAGCTTATCTACTTGTAGTTCAATCAGTATACTATATATAACTGTTAATACTTATGGGATTATATTCTCAATGAGCTATACAGTCCAGTGGGCTTATACATCCCATTTCTGGTTTCCCACCAAGTCCACTTGATTCCCCTGTTCAGTTCCACCTCCCAAATAACAACGACATTTACTGAGTATTCTCAAGGCATCTACATATCATCTTCAGGGCCAGGTAACTGCTCCTTTATGTAGTTGCCTCAGTGTGAACCGTATATCTCTAGTAATAGTCTTAGTAACTTATATATGTACTATCCATCAATGTGTCAAATTGAATAAGTTCACACCAACTCCAATGGTTTCAAAATCACTAGATTGTAACCTACCCGTGGAGTTCAAATGTATATATGTTTACGTTCCATTACATCTGACTGCTGTCTGTAACCAGTACAAATAGAGAATGAATTTCTTGATTGATAGGTAAACTGATAGCTAAGTCTAGAGAGTAAATCAATATCAAAATATAACGTAGGGTATTTTTTGGTCCTTCAGAATCACAAATACCATAACAATATTCATACACGAGACTATGTTGTATGTGGTATTGGAATATTAATTGATCCACTGACGTGAATATGAAGTGCAAAATACAGAGCATGCCAGGAGATTTCCACAGAGATTTCAGCTACTTTAAAACTTTACTATTCAGAAGGTCTTATAGTATAACAATTCCAAAACAGCAATAAAAATGTAAAAGCTTTTCTGAATATCTGAGAATACTATTGAAGCATCTGGAAGCATTATGCCTAGCTACAACAATATCAAGCACAGTGTGAAAGCATTTGATGGAACCAGTAATACTGACTGCAAAGGTTGGACACAATACATATGGCTCTGAGACTATTTCACATTTTGCTAAGGAACTAGAACATATTTTAAGTACTTTCAAAGGTACAAGCATGGGCGAAGAAATAACAACTAACAAACAGATCTACAAATACATTTGACATTAAGTAGAATTATTATTTAACATAATCGATTAAGATTGCTAGGTGTTATGGGGTGCTTAAGCCCAATAATCAATACAACATTTATTGAATCTAAGTACAGCCACCTATCTAAAAAAGAAACACTATCTCTCCTCATCATATCATAAGACTTAACCTCTTGTGACCTTCTTGCGAGAGGTTCCAAATCGATATGGTACCAACGTCCGTCACCGATAGAGCAGAAGATTAAACTTTCCCGTTGAACAACCACTGCTCGGAAAACTCCTCGAAGGGTAGTGCGCCGGTATTGCGATATCTCAACAGCAGATAGTCAATGTCTTTGAGTTAACAGAAAAGAAATACCACACGGTAGGTGTGGGTTAAATGGTGCTCTGCAATGTCGAAAAGCAGATTGCCGAAACACTCGAAAATGCGTTGCAGTGTGTACTTCGATTGTGTGAACTGATGACCAGGCATAAATGGGCCAGTCATGTAAGGATAATAGAGAAATAATGTTTGTAATTTTGTAGATAGAATTTTTACTATTATTTTAAGATCGTCTTCGGTGCTTCTGTGTTGACTGTGGATTGCTGCTTGACCTTGTTCTTCTCATTGCCATGGCAATGGTGTCTGTTTACAGCCAACATCCCAGGTCTTGTGTCTCCATACCTAGTTGCTAGAATTACGTTGCTCATGATAGCGTTATCGCCGATGCGCCATTATTGCACTTGCAGATTACATGCCACACATCCCATAAGTTATTGTGTCCATGCAATGTGGCTTCAAAGCGTTACGCTCCTGATAAGAATCAGGCCATCCATTGCACGATATCATGTCAGCCCACCCAACAGACACACTTGAACTTAGACATCTTGCATTTGTGTGAGCCGGTAGTTGGAACATCTACCAATCAACAATTGATAATACTTATCGCAATTAATATCTCCTCTCAGATAATTGATCAATCGGCCATAGATTCAATCGGCAACCAACCAATACTATCCCAACGTAGAACTTAGACGCGTTATTACCTATCGGATATGTGGAAACATTGCGATGCATTCCACTCAAACTAATGAGCAGTATTTGCTTTAGGCTAGTGCCAATGTCATGATTCCCTCAGTAATGTCATGCTACGGTCGAGACTCTTCTATAACCGGAACCTGTCTCACTGTAATCCTATCCTGTTACAGATAGGGGTGAGGAGTTCTCTGAATCGCATATTGACTATCAACTGCCATGCATAATAACCATGCATGTCCCACAAAGTATCCAAGAATGAATAAAGATAAAAACTACTAGCACTGCTAATGACTTCATCATTCCAGTAAGGCTGGGTAGTTGCAAGTTCCCTTGCAGGACACAGTAGTCCTTTTGTAATCTTTACGCGACTAATATAAACTCCTGCAAAAGAGCATATTACTAACTGACTTGAAACATCTTTGCATAGGTGTTTTGTATATCACGTGATATATATGCATCCGATCATTTATCAACAACCATTATCGCTATTAAGGGAGAACCCCTAACACTAGATGAAAACAACTATCAGTGATGGCTATATTACATTCTCAGTACTTAATGCTACATATTTTATTAATGATTTGTTGAAGGAGTACAGGTTGTAACAGTATTAGTGCAGCTTAATTTCTTTGCAATAGTAATATAATAGTTTGTAAGATCTTAGTACAATACAAAACACTGCAGTATAGAAGATTAACTTTTGTATTATACCATACTTCTTGGCTACCCAACTTCATGTTGGACACTATGTAATAATATCTTGTATTACTGTCAATCTTTTGGTTATTGCCATCTATGTTCTTGAGCTCAGAATTAAGGTCATTACATAGCTTGGTTATTTCGTAAAGTATATTCAACTCAACTTATTTTGATGGTAAATATCTAATACACACTTATACTTTGCAGTGTTTGACTACAATGTCACTCACTAGAAATGCGTTTGTTGATACATCCATGACTTGGAGTTTCTGATATGGGCACTAATTGTTTGGCAGTGGAAAATGTTGTGGAATAGTAGAGATATAGCATACATATATCAAAGTGTAATGCGGATTAATAAGTGGCATAGTTAAAAAATTGTATACCAATATATGCTGGAATAAAAAGAATATGAATTAAGATAAGTTAGTATATAGTTCAGATGAGATATTACCAGAAGATTGTATTGACACTACAGTATTCTATCCTGTGTATAGTATATGAATATCTTACTGGTATATCCAAATGGTCTAATTTCTAATTCACATTGTTGAATAGTACTGCTTTATGCCATGTGTCATTCATTTGAGACTTGTAGAAAGATTTCACTCAACAAACATGTACATGCATCAAATACAGCTCTAGAGTGATCAATATTATCATAGATCCATTAGTGACTTACTCCTCAGAATTACTCACCTGATTTCTACACAATAATTGAAGATAATTCCACTGGTAATCAAGGCCTGCTGCTCTTACAATAATATAGGCTGATTAAGTATTTTAGGTAGATATACAGTCGAAATTTGCGGAGGGGTATGAAGCCTGTCTATTTGGATTGTGTAACTATTAGTAAGCAGTAACTATTAGATGACAAATGTAGAAACTATGATGATTAGTAATAGAGTCACAAAATTAATCGCCATATATAGCCTTGGTTAACCTGTCAGTAGACTGTAATACAGATTTGATATTTCCCACTGATACTTAGAGTTTACAATATCTACTTTTCATTTTCATCTACCTATCTCTCAGATGAACTCACTGATTACAGAATATTCTTGTGTTTGAAACATGTATCGTAGTGCCCGCTATTAATATTGTATAATTGCTGTTTTAATATCAGCGAATGGATTATTTGATGTGCAATCTACTGCATCGCAAAATGACATTGAACTACTAGATCAGATAGCATATGATCTGTTAAGTATACAGTTTCTAAACTACACTGGCAATTTCGGCATACATGCTTAAAGATCAATGTTAATAAAGAACAATGTTTCAAGTGTAAACTCATGGACTCAAGTTTACACAAATAGAAAAATCAGTTGTAAACAGGTTATACACACTTATTCACCTGAATATTTTTTATTCATTTCCTACTACATGGTTGTAAGTTTAATTTCCAATTAATTATGAGTTTTACTACTCAAATATTAAATGATGAAAAATATATCGATCAAATACTGTCTGTGAGTAATATTGTTATATATTGGATTGATATTGTACTGTTGAAAGACGAAAAATTGCGTGTAGCTATAGTTAATAGATATTTTCTAGCAATTGAGTTGATATGCAGGAAGAAATTCAAAGGGAGTGATTGTCAGCTTTTTTTGAAAACAAATGGAACTTGCATTTTCTGAATTTATATTCTTTTAACTTGAAGCTGTATTGGAAATTGTAATATTTAACCAATTCCCCCATATAGAAGTTGAAATATACACTACAACTCTTCATAGAATACATTATTATCTTACAACGTAAAGATTTAGATATACATCTGGTGAGTAGATAATGTAAGATGCATTTCTGATTGCGAAACAGATATTGCCATTTTGATATATCTCTGTTGAGATTTCATAATAGATGTCGAACCAGACAATCGATTTGCAGAGATTATCATCAGAAGCTCCACTGTACACTTTACATTGATTTTATTAGATCTGTTTGATAAAGATTATCAACTGAAGCTGTTGAGAACAAGGAGACTATACAATACCCAGAAGACTTGAATTATCTATATATTTGGTACCTAGTGACTAACATTGTGGGATTACTACTTGTAAGTTTATACTCTATTGACACAGATCAAATTGCACAATTACATATCGGATTTACAAAGATTAATTTTTATATACAACATAAAATATATCAAGGTTGGTTAGGACTGAAAAAAGCCACAGCAATCTATTGGTGAACCGATTTTAGAGGGTACTCTTACTGAAAAGTTATTTAATATAGACTGTAACATTCATATTATGTCATATATAGCTGTAAATTGTCGATGTTGTATGAAATTGGAAATTTAAAAAGATTGAACAGTATGAACAGTCTATATTTCAGAGCAAAGTTCTTTGAATAACATATACTATAATATACATTGCTTTCGAGATAGTATATTGAAAGCATTTATGGTGAAAGTGTGAATTGAAATGGACAAAGCAAATTATGTATTCTGAGTTATGAAAGCTGCCACAGCAATTACCATGGACTGAATTACAAATCTGGGGTATAATCCAATCTGAATAATAAATCAAGAATTGATAGCAGAAGGTGCAAGCTGTTGTGTAACAAAGAATAATGTACTTGAATTACACTTTAAACATGAAACTTAACTATACTGCAAATCTGAGGAGTATATTGACTTTGCTGGTGAAATTGGAAATTGGAAACAGCTTATATTATGTTTAAACAATGAAAATGCAACCCACATCAAATAATATGCATATAGAAGATAGCGTCTGAGAGATTGCGCGTGCATAGCACTGTGATATTGATATTATTATAACAGTTTTGTGATACAGATATACAGCACATAAAATATATCATCTGATAGACTTAATTGAAACTGATGCAGCTATTCTCCTGAAGTCATTTCATTTTGAATTTTCTATCTGCTTAATTAATATTTGTAAATCAACTAAGTATCTAAAACTAATTCTTTATTGTATTTTCAATCAATTATACTGGGTACTTTAAGTACTAACAATCATAAAATCAGGATTACTGGAAACTACTTTACGTAACTCAGATTTCAAGTTTATGGTTGTAATTTAGATAGTAAATATCAATTATATTGAGTTTTGGAATCAATCCCATACTGGTATCTTCTGTACCAATAATTGACTGGCTAGCACTGGAATAGAAAGCTGATATATTATATTTGTCTAAGTATGATTAACGCTTGTTTGTTTTATAGAGTGAGTTTCTTAAAATTGACTTCATCTTGTAGTTCCGTCCAATAGTTATGTGATATCACAGTGATTATACACTAACAGATACTAATATATGCATCCAGAATAGATAGCATCAACGGTTGACATTGTTAGCATAAGAATGAAAGAGAATTAATTTATATACGGATAGAACTATTGCAAGAAAGTATTGCTTGACCTGCCCACAGTAGCATATTACGTTAAAGTAATGTATAGTTATATATAGATGTCAATTTATCTGCTTGTATCATTCCGAGCGGCAACTGAATATATAGATGGGACTGTTCACCGTTTTATTTCATTGCAAACCACTTCACTTAGTGCATATATGTCTGTAGAGTTGAATCAGATGAATATTCTGATATTCAAATAACTAATCAAATGATTCAGTATACTCTGATATGTAACGCAAGATGGTTGCCAGAGATTGCTCAATCAGTTGTTATAGTCCACCTCCATAATGATCATCTAGATTCTTCACTCCTGCAGGCCAAACTCGTTGTGGTGAGCAACCAATTTTGCACCACAACTCCTTAATAGCTCTGTGTACAACATACACCTTTCTGTCTTGAATTCCATATAATCAGATCTGAAAATGTGAAAGATAGTAAATATAGTGTAAATCCGATCGGGCAATATATATAGACTTTCAATATATTGCATGTGATATTTCCAACCTCCCTACACAGCTACATTGTTTTTCTCATAGACTGATGCGTTATTGATGCTGTTGCAAAGTTGAGCTTCAAATTGAATCATCGCCTCCCATACTACTTGTGTGGCTGCTGTGATTATTGCTCAAGCCTCCAAAAACAACTCAGAATGATGATTAACTATCTCTCAGAAGAAGGGTATGACGTTGTTTTCTATCATTCTCACACGATTTGGAAACAATCTCATGTTACCAGCTAGCAGTCTCTTATGGTCTGGGTCGATGCTGAGGAGATCTATGAAGCAACTTATCTACTGTTTTTGTTTGTTGATACTGTTATTGGAATATCTACTGTCAGTACGAGGGGAGGCATGCCCTTGTGCAATTTTGGTGGATTTATTCTTTGGGTTTGAAGGATCTGCTTAAGGAGTACAGACCTATTTCTCTGTGGGATGTGGCGGAATAATCCTGGTCTGTGAGTTGGCAGAGTTTGGTATAGCTGGTAATCAGATATTGGTTGTTACAATATTGTTGGGGATGAGTAAGACAACTTCTACATAGAGGAGGCTTTTTGGCATTGTTAGCACCAGCTCCATCTTGAGATCTACCCTTGGCAATTTCCATCAACATCTCTCCAACATTACCCACTTTTTATTCCATTTGATTTTTTTTGGTTGTATGTGTTCGCTGTGCAAATATCTGGTTCTTGTTACCAGTTGTAAGCAGTTTTGATTAACAGATAGTGTGAATTAAGTTTGCATGGTCATGTGATCCATGCCAGGGTTCATAGCAAGTGGCATCACTAACCCCCAGTACTATATTGAGCCCATGAATGCATTGTCAATTCCTTCTTCCAGTGGAGTATAGCTATTATCTAATAACTTTTTACATTTCTGGAAGTTTCTAGAATAAACTACTTCTTGGCCTTTGATTTCAACCTGAATGTGATCAAGCTGTTAACATAGGTGTGGTTCTGGCTTCTCATTTGCAGCATGGAGTCTCTCAATATTTGGCTTGCATATATGGACAATTACGGCAATGTATCATGTTTGTTGGAATTATAACTGATTTGTGGAAGTTTGAAATAGTGGTGCCACTGTTCAGATAGGTCAATTGCTGCCTGTGGCATCCTCTCCTGAGTAGGGTAGGGCAGTATGATGATCTGTCTTGTTTTACTGAAGTCATCAGAACCATTTAGATTGTTATTGAACATGTGTATTTCAACATCTGCCAGTCTACATTTCATTCTGCAAAATTGTATATCTGTACAATCAGAGAATCAGCAGTGTTAGAAATGTTACCAAACAAGCCATAGATTTCAACAGGGATCTAGCTTGGCCTTGTGAAATATGCTCCATGTGTAAAGCAATATGGAATCTGTTAATGGTCGGACAAATTAACTTGAGAAGAAGTTTATGTTGAGTACAGATAATCATGACTATCAAAGAAGTACTTGAAAAGATTACCAGTATTAGTAGAGATATTAAAGAAGGAGTTATTTGTAGCAATAGTGGTGGTGGTAGTGGTGGTGGTGGTTGCAGTAGCAGTGGTGGTGGCTATGTGGGTGGTAGCTGGAGTGGTGGTGGCGGCCGCAGTGGTGGTGGTATCTACAGTGGTGATACCGGGAATGCTCATATTGCTGTGAGATGGTTTAGGTTCATAGCTGTGGTTGTAGCTACTAAAGATGATTTGGAATGGATACACTCTTTGAATACCACAGCAACATCATTAATAGTTAACAATTTAACTCTTTTTGATGACTGTTGTTTATCGTTGAGATCGCGATATGGATGGGAGTTATTGCTGTACAAAGAATGCTGAACAGTACAGAGCTCAGTCATTACATAGTGATATGGGTGGAGGGCTTCTGTTATATCTGGCAGAGTATCGTGTAACACTTCCCACTTCATCCAGTCTCTGTCAAGCTTATGGTGTTCTCTCTACACTTTTGTCATATCTTGTCCATAGTTTCTTGTATCTTCCACTTCTTCCCCTTCTGTATCTGGTGGCTGAGTATATGTTATTTCTTTTCCCAGTTCGTTGTGGTGAATTTGTTGCCCATTGAAGAGAATGTTATTACATGTATATTCTGGAGGCTACAAAAGGGTTAGTGGTGATTGATTGGAAGTTATATTGTAATATGGGTGCAACTCAGCCGAATGGAATATTTCTTCCCCACCATCATGTAACTCCACACCATTGTGTGACATTGATATGTACAATTTTTAGTTATTTACTTCTGTTCCTTCTCTTTTGGGTGCATCACTCAGTATTACCCATCTTGATAGTCTCTAACTTTTTGTTCCCCATCATATTGTTCCCTATCTTTTGGCTCCCTCACGTTTAGTTGCCTTATATTTTGTTGCCACACTTTTTGTTCTGTTACTTTTTGTTCCCAGTTATTTAATTTCCTTTCTATTGGGTTTGTCTGTTTTCAACAGCTTTCTTTTTGTTTCATCTCTTTCAGTTGCCTCTCATTTGGCGCCCTCTCTGGATATTATCTATCTTTTGGTTTTAGTCCATGTAGTGGATCTGTTTCCATCCCCTGTATCTTCTTCCAATATCATCCCCACCAGTACTGGGATGGGTGGTCCACTCGTACTAGTTATACCGTGTTCTGCTTATATATTGACACTTCCCATTCTACCATATTCTCTGGCTGTCTTCATCACTGTTTCTTTGAAATTTCACACTGAACTATATGATTCAATCTTTCTTCTTTGATTTACTGAGTGCTACTATGTCCACATGATATTCCTTCAAGTCCTACTGTTGGGTGATGTATTATGTATACAGCATTCAGGTGCCATGCATGTTATGGTAAGACATGAAGAACATCTTCTATTGACCATCATCTATGAAGCCAATAAGCTTTAATTCATCAAGCCTGCCTACTCAATAAATTCACAATTTGTAAGTAATATCTATATTGCTGTAGGGTCCATGCCACGTTGTGTCCTGTGTGGCACGACATAAATACTCTATTCTAGAATAGTACACAAGAGCTATATGACCAACTTGAAGATCATCAGTTCAAAACTTGGCAGAGTAGTCCTTGAAACATTGGTTGGCATTTCTCAATACTTTGGTCCTAGAAACATCGGTTGGTATCTCTCAATACTCAATACTTTAGAGTGGAATTCATTAGGATTAATTTTATCCCAAGATTGTGTTGATCGCTTTGTTCTATAGCCAGTGATACTGTTCACATTTCAATATCTTGGTCCAATGACGACAAGCAAATTTCTTCTGGAGGATGCCATTTTGTAGTCATGGCTAAGATTATGCGATTTGTTCTAGTTGGTAAGTATTTCCCAATCTTTTGAAGTTTATGGCAGAGTATGACTTCCATCTATTATTACAACCAGGATAGCTACGTTCTCCTTTGACTGTATCTTGCTTGCAGTACTCCACTCCAATACTAAGGTGTATTAATATTCTACTAATTGTACTCTTGAAACAATAGCTTTACCTGTCCAGCCAAGGCTTGTATCTGGTGTACGCTTCCAGCCAGGAAACACACTGCACTTTCTGAGTAATATATTTGCAATCCTGTGTGTCTATATGCAATATGCACTTGGTCATGTGAATGGACAAGGAAAAGGATTATACTTAAGTGAGCCCTAGAGAAATACTATTTTCAGAATCTCACTCAATGGTCATGAATTCACTCCCAGTTGCCTCCATTTTTGTTACCAGACCCTCCTCACTCATTAACTGCTTCTATTGTCCCATCCTCCTACCCAACCCTCTGACTGTCTGGTTTGTGTTCTCTTTCGACATGTTCCCACAGTCAATGCCAATTTCCAACAGCTGCCTTAGTGCCATTGTTTACCCTGTTTTCAGATGCAATGTTACACTTCTTTCTTATTTGATAGCAGCTGTTTCCTGCTGGTTGAATCATTCACCTACCCTCAAAGCACCATCTTTTTATCAACAGATCTCTCCTCTTTTCCTCGGTTACAATTGAAACTCTTTTCAGTCCAATTTATCTTCTCAAAGAACCTCAATCATCTCCATGCATTTTGCCACATCTGATTTTTAATCCAGATGTATTGATATCTCAGGAGTGGCCCCGGAGAACCTGATCAGATCTAGATTGAAATACAACCGTAGATGTGGGACTAGCAATCCCATGGACCTTGACTGGCGCAGATTATGCTAATGTTGTCTATTAGGACCATTAATTATTGGTAGTGATGAACTTCCAGTCAGTCCAATTAAACTTGACATTCCACTATCTGATAATCAATTGAGTCATTGTACAGAGCACAGATTCACCATTGATTATTGTAAGAATATGTCACCACTTTTTCTTTGCAAGACTGATTGGATTGAGACTGGCATTATGGGGATCAGTTTATCAAATGAGACCTTTCAGTGGGGAGAAGGTTGTTATGTGGGATATGCCAATGATCTTGCCTGTAACCTGTGACCGGCCAGCAGCTCTATTCTGTTTTGGAACTGCGAAAATGTCCATGGCTGGAACTAGTGTAGATGACAATAGACTGAGTCCCCTCCACCACCGGTCCAAGTTAGTCTAATATGGTTTGTTGCTTCTGATGACTTTGTAGCTTCTATTGTCCATAGCTGATATGCTCTATCAAGTTGGATTCAGAAACATAAAATTATTTCATGCTGAGTTTTCAATCAATCTGCCGTGGCCGGATGGTTGCTGAATACCATTGCTTGGCTAATAGTGAATAGTTCCTAGTGAGTGGCACTAATTTGAACCAGCAGAATCTCCTCCTTCAATTGTACCTACTTATTTGCACTATTGGTTATGATGTCTGTTATAAGCCTTATTCTATTCATGAAGGCCTATTACATATGGGAATCACTACACCCCACCAGGTTTGTGTTGTTATCATTCTTCCGAGTTGACAGTGGTGACACTATCGTACACTATTTCACTTGATATCGAATTCTTCTCCACTGCTCTTGGCTTGCTTCTCATTGATGCATGCCAACTCAATTGCAACCCTGGTTACTACATTATTCTTCTACCTGCTCTAATCTCTAAAGACATGTTACATCTACACATGTTGAACTGTGGAGTATTTTGTATTTCTCTGTTTGCCGTTTAGATGTGAATTTCTCTGTGCCTGATCTTCACTTTACCTTGTATTCATCATCACTGCATTCACCCAACTCCTGATCATGCTTCTTTGTCTTGTTGATATGTTTTCCAATATGGTCTGCCATAAGATGTTGACCTCTTCATTCACAGTAATTATGGTCTCTTCAACTGTAGCATTGTAACAAGTCAGAATCATCTAAGGTGATAACTCTATCTGTCTGATTACTTTCATTAAAAGGCAAGAGCCATTTACATGATATAATCGACATGGTTACATCTGCTCCTCCAAAGACAGAGGTGTCCATTGTAGCTGGCACTACAATGTGGTGTAATTCTTCAGAAACATGAAGGGCCAAGTACTTGACATGTTGAATTTAATTGTGTATATGGTTCATCAAGTTATTGCTGTGAGATATATTATTGTCACATGGCCCAGCATCACTACTGGAAGCATCTGTAGCAGAAATCACTCAACTTCACAAAGTTGATATTCAGATCAGTCAAGCAGTTGTAGTCTGGATATTGATGAGAGGATTATGTAGAAAATGGAACAATTGGTAGTTTGTGGGAGCTTTTGAAAGGAAGCTTGGGATTAATGTCAATTGGTAGTCCGTTTTGATGTGAACTTAGTCTTTTACTTCTTTCTCAGTTCAGCTTCAGCATCATGAGCAGTTTGTTTCCTCTCAGCTTGCTGCTGAGCTATTCTTCTTGTGTATTCTATTCCTGCCACACTCCCAGGACTTCTATTATCCTCTTTAGCATTCTTCATAATCTGACCAAAATCCAAAACTCTTACATTGAATTGTTGGAATTAAAGTGAATCAGGATTGTCTTTAGCCTATGAATAATGTTCTTTTTCGACTGTACGTCCCTGTGGCACTTTCAGGTTAGTATCTATTCACCAAGTTGCTCCTGGAATCATACTTGGTGTCGTTCTGTTACGGATTAAGCAGGGATAACAATGCCACATGACGTCCCAGTATCTGGTTGGTGGATTGACTCCATTCACGAAACATACGAAATTTACTCCAGTATACAGTAAGATTCTTCTGACGATGAGGTTGTCAGTATGTTTGTACCAGTTTGAGGTTAGTGACTGTCAGATTAGTAATATGATGGTATAGACAATGGTTTTGACTGAGATTACATTTCATGAGTGACATAGATGTTCACAGCACTACTGCCTCCAATATTCCAATGTGACTATGTTACATCAGCAACAACTCTGGTTTCCGTCAGAAACACCCGGGTGTTCTGAACGGCTCTGACAGCTCTGACGGAACCTCGTACCCTCTGTCGGGGAATTACATGCTTCCCGTCAACCAGGCGATGGCTTGCGTTGCACAGCAGAGCACCTGGGAGCGCCGGCAACATGTCTGGGAGCGCCTCGAATCACAGTAGAGCAGTCTGGGAAAAACAACATCTTCTTTGGGAATGCTGCTGGTGCGCCTGGAACTCATAGCTACTACTAATCGTTCAATGATGTTTAAAACTCATGTATTCAGGTTGTATTTTCATCTATGTATCTATGTATCTATATAGCTACGAATCTACAGATGGTATATCTGGACTGGCTGCAGGCGGTGATTGGGAGCAATTCGAGGTGCGTCTGAAAATGACGATTGAGTGAACTCAGAAATGCACTGGGAGGCCGTGATCGAGTGAGTTTGGAGATGCACTTGGAGGCCGAGGTCGAGTGAACTGAGAGATGCACTTGGAGGCCGTGATGGATCAAGTTTGGAGATGCACTCAGAGGCCATGATCGAGCGAATTTGGAGATGCACTTGGAGGCCGAGATCGAGTGAACTCAGAGATGCACTTGGAGGCCGTGATCGAGCGAGTTTGGACATGCACTTGGAGGCCGAGATCGAGTGAAGTCAGAGATGCACTTTGAGGCCGGGATCGAGCAAGTTTGGACATGCACTTGGAAGCCGAGATCGAGTGAACTCAGAGATGCACTTTGAGGCCGCGATCGAGTGAGTTTGGAGATGCACTTGGAGGCCGAGATCGGGTGAACTGAGAGATGCACTTGGAGGCCGTCATCATCGAGTTTGGAGATGCACTTGTAGTAGGCTATGATTGAGCGAGATTGGAGGAGTAGTTGGAGGTGGTTGATCTGGAGGCGGTCGATGGAAGGTGCACCAGGTGCTGAGACTCTATTCATCGGCTAGTTAACCCGGAACCGTGGGAATGTGACGAGGTGACTTTACCTTTGGAGCTCTTATAGAGGACTGGCTGGTGGCGGTGGATCTGTAGGGAGGTATGCCAGAAGCTGAAGCAACATTCAGGGGTCAACTCGAAATCATGAGAATGAAGGGACGACAGACAATCTTAGGTGTATGCTGCACTCAGTGTTAACTCATAATGATGGCATGGAGAGATAGAGAGGGATGACTTAACTTTGTGTTCTTGCGATGATGGTAGAGTTGTGGACAAGAAAGAGAAAGATGGGGGATGACTATGAGAGCGATATGGAGGATATGAGTGGCTATGAGAAATCAGGAGTACGACTGGCCTGATTGGGTTCAGAAGACGCCTGATTGGGTTTAGAAGACCTTGTAACAGTGATATTACCGGCCGGATCAGGACTCATACCTACTGTATCGGAGATGGTCAATTGACTTGCACACGAAATTGTCTCAAGTCGGCTCGCCTCCGGACTATCCAACTCTGTATCCAACCAAGCCTTTTGACCACGATGAAGCGCTTGTAGACAATTTCATCATTTATTTGAAGTGCATGAGGCATCTTGTAGTAAAGTACAAAACTTGTCCTGGCCAATCTTTATATGTGAGGGCAGTGTATATCTTATGCGCCTGGCTGTGAAACACAGGTATGAAGACACAGGCGAATGCACAAAAGCGAGCACAAAAGTGAGCACAAAAGCGAGCACAAAAGCGAGCACAAAAGCGAGCACAAAAGCGAGCACAAACACATTCAAGTGAGAGAATGATATATATATGCTGATGAGTAACTCACATGTGCATATGGGGTCGAGTCGGTGGCCAAACTCCACCATGTGACCCCTGTTACTGACTCTTTCTGGTGGTGGAATTGAGGTATTAGGCCATCTTGTGCGTGGTTTGTGAAGTGAAATCAACCATTCCATCCATCTGACCCAGGCAGACACAGTACCATTTTTTTGTCTAAGATGGAGACGATTAGAGGACTGCCAGAGCTGCTTCATGACCGTCCCTGGCTGGGGGTTGGTGGATATTGGTCAATCATTCCAGTTTAGTCTTGAATTAGACTTACATTCAGCATTTACTGT
>Ga0307514_10000130_pt1 | contig 211112 bp, 168 predicted proteins | sample 16_EM_MG_FD_203088 | JGI IMG/M metagenome (GOLD analysis project Ga0307514, IMG submission 203088) | Populus trichocarpa ectomycorrhiza microbial communities from riparian zone in the Pacific Northwest, United States - 16_EM | ecosystem: Host-associated > Plants > Roots > Unclassified... | reverse complement strand
GTTTCTCTCCATCGGTTCAAATATGGTTGCGCCCGCAGTCTCCGCGGCGATGGATGTCGCCGCCGTCGCCATCTCCATCGCCACATCCATAGGCGCGTCGCTCCTCCCATTCTCAGCTTCTCCCGCGTCCAGGTCACTCCTCCCGCTCACTCTGAATTCGGTCATCACTTCTGTGAGGCAAGCCTCTCAGTCCTCGTCGTCGCTTGCTCGTTGGCCGACGCGTCGCGTCAGTCGCATTTTCTGCCAAGCCTTTACGCGAACCCACTCCGTTGTGTGGATTCCTGTGCGCGCCCTCCTCCTGCGGTCTCGCTGGTGGTGGGACGCTCGCTCCGGGGTCAATTCGACGTCTAGAATCGATTGCCGCAGTCCGTTTTTTAATTGCTATCGTTGCTGTCGACTTATCGCGCTGTTTCTGTTTCGCCAAGACTTTTTGATTCCTCACGCCTTATATATAACGAGTTTGGTGTGTGTACCGAAGTTGAATGACATTTGGCTTCCTGGCATTATTGGTGGAGATGAATTTTGAAATGTTGGGTTTTGTGAGGGAGCTAGACCAAGTGTCCGATACATACATTATTCACTTGGGTAAGCCACGGCAATAAGATTTTAAAGACATATTTTTCGCTTCCTGATGGTGGCAAGCGATTTTTTGGTCTCGGCTACGATACTCCGTGGTTTATCGCTCTAGGCCTGTTTCGGCAACTGCAACCTACACTTTGTTGTGCGGTGTTTGTGGCGGTCTTCTTAGGTCTAGTTGTTAGGGCTAGTAAGAGTAGTCTTCCATCACTTTCTGCCGAGCTACTCTTTCTTCTTGTACTTCTACAATTCACACAGTTTCACCTTTTGCTGCGCTGCGCGTATCTTCACATTACGCCCAACACACCCTACGCGATCCACCACCATTTTTCTAAATATGCCTTTTGACGTTGCATCCGAGAAGCTCCTGTGGAACACTGACAAAGTTCCCGAGGATGTCAACCTCGTGACCTTCCGGGACCTGTGCCTGCAGGCCGCAGCAGCACACCCGAGCCCGGCCGTCCAAACAGAGCTCGAGCATCAACGCAAGCAGTTCCAATTCCTTGTATCCGGCGGCGGGATACCAAGCGCACCGAGGGACAAGCTGAAAGAGCACTTATCTCAAGCTCGTAGGTACTGAAGGAGCTGAGTGAACATGCTATTGACACGGCGAGCACGTGAACACGTGTCGTTATCTACTTACCAGGTATACTTATCTGACATAACTATTAGGACAATCAAAAGCTAGAAAGCCAACTAATCTTAGGGGTATTTTAGTAGAAGCACTCAACGAGATCATTTTTGAATGAATCGACAACAGAGGATTGCAATTGAAAGCTATGGTGACCTGTGTTTTGGAATTAACAATGAAAAGGAGGCTATTGCACGAGGGGTGCGAACTCGAATTTCTCGGGGGAGCAGGTTAAGGACGGAGGACTTGGTCTGGCTAAGGGTAAATGCAAATGTAACCCCGTTACACAACACCTTACACCCTGGGTTGCATGCACTTCGACTGTAAAGGGTACATCATGATCGGATGCGGCAATTAAAACAAACTCGGAACGCCGCAGCCCACAGACACATATCAACGGGCTTCGTTGATGCTGCTACTGAAAGATATAGGGTGGTCTTAGGACCATGGTCAACCGACGCGACATGTATCCGCGAAGCAGCTAGGTTGATTAAGGGGCGACGAAGTGCGGGGAGATAGCGTTGACGTTTGTCAAAGTATATCGGGAAGTGTATTAGACTTTGGGTGTGATTTGCTTAGCTAGCATGGCTGTCGGCGATTTTTTTGTTTTGAATCCGATGTTGTTGGAGTTCCCTTGAGAGGGTTATGACAGGAATGAACGAGTAATTGAGTAATAATGCTGAGTCAATTATATTTACGGGAGAAAAATAGTCTTAAATGCCCCATTTGACCTGGCGTTAATTAGAGTAATCCTTGACCAATTAAAGTAAACCTTATTTGATAGAAAAGAAGAGGACTGTGAATATTCTGTCGGACAGCTTGCTTCGACAGAGACTATGCGAAAATTCCAGCCGTCTAGCTTTAAGGACTACGCTGGAACACAAACACCCCGAAACATAGAAAACCCTCTTGGGATTCTGTTGCTGCATTAACAGTACTATACCGAGCATAATGGTTCGTACATCACGCGTCACTAAGGGCCGTCCGGTATATAGAGATACCCGTTTCGTCACGCATCACAGTCGCTCTATCAGTAGTTGTAGGGGTACGTTATATCGACGTCACGGAGGAAAATATAGATTCTCAGCAGCAGCTTTAGGTTCTTTTTCCTAGATCTGAATACACATGTGAAATTTCCACTGGTAAGGAGCCTTTCGCTATTGACCTCAAGCAATCACCAAAGGAAATCCCAAATCCAACTCAATTAGTCCTGCCCGTTAGAGCCAAAATTTCAAGTCACACGACCTCCGATTTACAAAGAAAAGATGTCACAGGTGTGTAGATTTAAAATAAAAAGCATCACGGCTGGCAGCTCGTCCGAACCATTATACTCGGTACAGTATCTGCGGTCGATGTGTCCTCCAGAATTGTCGACATACTCGCTTCTAACATTCTGGGCTCTGATATCAACCAATGTTTTCACCAGTCCGGACGGTCCCGGTCTGGGGTAGGGACCAGTACAGTCCAGTCCAGCAATATCGAAATACCAGACTAGACCACAGACTGCCGGCCTTGGACTGGACGGTCCCGGTCTGCACCAATCCCAGCAGCATGACTTACTCATACACATAGACTCTTTCACAAAGTGTCACTCGCCACTCACCACCCACCATCTGGCACCCTCCACCGGCTACCAGCCACTTTCCACTACGAGTGCCACTCTAGGCATGCCTGTACTTTCAAAAAATTACTAGATATCGCTTTCATCATGAAACAATTACTAATATTGCTGGTGGAGATCTTGCGGTAACAGCTACTTTCAATAAGGCAGTCTGGACCGGTTCAGACTGAGCCGGTTCCAGTCAGCAATAAATTTGGACTGATCTGGTTTGGGTCCATGAAATGTTTGTACTGGACTGGTTCCGGTCCGGACTAGTCCACCTCTGGCCTGGTGAAATCATTAGTGGTAGATAACCTGCACTTATAAGCACTTCTTAGAAATGCACGTGGGAATGTACTGTCAAACACAATGGGAAGCGTACTTGGGAATGTGCAATTGAGCGTACTTAATTGGGAACATACTTGGGAGCCTACTGTCACACAGACTGGGATTGGGCAATCCGGTGCAATCAGGATCCCCCCCACTAGTCACCTCCATAAGTCCCGCAATTCTTGGTCAAATGTAAAGATATTTGGCACAGCGTAGCTCTACTATATGTAGAAAGATTCTGCGCTATTATTGGTTTAGTACTGGAACATGTTGCGGATGGATAGGATGGGGTGTGTTCTCCATCCCCCTAGCGAAAACACATACTTCTCCACATCCCTTCCTTATACCTGGCTAGCAACAACAGAATCTATCTACATAAAGTTGAACGACTCTGTGGCAAATGATGTCCAATATAACCAAGAATTGGCGGACCTATGTGGGTGGCTGGTAAAGAGGGGTCCGGGGGCCCGAAGAGGAGGAGGAAATTCACCATCCCCCATAGCTCCACCAGTTCTCAGTCACATTGGACACCCTTTGGCACAGAATAGTTTAACAATAATTGAATGAATTTTGTTTTGTCGTTGGCCTAGCACTACCATTGGTTGTGGACCACTGGCAGGGGATGTGTTTCCACTACCCCCCTAGCTGAGCACCACCCACTGGTCATCAGCCAGTTCCAGCACTGTGCCAACAATAATGCACAATGCATATACATATAATAGAGCTACTCTGTGCCAAAAGACATCCAATTTGATGTGGAATTGGTGGAGTTATGGAGGTGAGTGGAAGAGGGGACTGGGGGGGGAACAGGTTAGAGACATACACCTCCCCCATAGCTCCGTCAATTCCCCATCTGATTGGATACCCTTTGGTATAAAGTAGTTCTACTATATGCAGATGGATTCAGCGTTATTTTGGCACAGTGCTGCAACTGGCTGAGGGCCAGTGGGGAGGTCTGCTAGAGGGGTGATCATTTCCAATAACACAATATAATACTCCCCGGCTATATCTATCAAATCTTAGGCGATTAAGATTAATAGGACATGAATTGAAGTTAAGAAGAAGATCTCTTAGACCGTGTACTCTGATCTTAATGTGAGCAAGTGGATATGAAATACGGAGCTGTAATAGGAAACGTGGCTTGCCAAAAAACCCATCCAATACCATCAATGATTTCGCATTTTTGGTGTCCCAAATTCCGTCCCGTTATCATCCTGTAGTTCACACTAACGCCATAAAACTTCATCGTGTCATATTAAATATTCTATAGAATACAGTGCTACATGACACAAGGCCATTTTCCCCTGTGTCGTGGTTACTACTCGTCGGATTTTCAAGTAATGGGCCACCTAGAACCCTAACCCACGGTAAAATGAATTTACCCAGCGCTTAAATAAGTTGTTGATAACTCTGCTAAGGGTTAGGGTTTTGGGTGGCCCATAGCTTGAAAATCCGACGAGTAGCAGACTGCCATTTCAATCTTGTTGTCAACCATTCGCTTCCAACACATCCTCCTACAACTACAACTCCACCACCACCACATCCCTTAGAGAGGTCTAATAATGCTGTACTCTTATAGTTAACTACCCTATCTCTCCATTTACCAATTTTTATTATTATTTGACTTTGACTTTATTTTTCATTTTACTTTTAATGCTGGACTTTTGGCAGTTAGGAAGCTATACGCTGCCGCCCCTAGGAATCCCCCCATTTGGATTCAGTCCCAATAGCGAAGATTGTGAAAAGGATACTTCAAAGGATTCTCTATTGGGGCAACTTTGCTCTTCTTCGGAGTCAATATTACTTGAGCTCTTTTTTAGGCAAGACGATACACTTAAGTCTTCGTAAGCCCTGCGACCTAGTACGAATCCGTGTTGCTCTCGAGATATTTAGGATTGCTGAAAGGATATTTCGAACAGACTAAGTGGGAGGTAAGGTGAGGAACTGAGAATTTACTCTTGAGTTAGCACTACCTTCTAGTTGGGTGAACCGAACACGAAGTATCCTGCCGTTAGGATCCTATTCCGCCCCAGGCAAAAAGCATTGCTCCTGTCCAGACCATAGATTCCAAAATATTAAAGCGAGGGATTGCAAGGATTAGCGGTATTTAACCAGGGACTAGGTCAAGCCGCTTGCAGCCTATCGAGTGTGTTGCTAGAAAGATCTAGAATGAGGCTACCGATACACCGAGTCACCGAAGAGACCAGTACACGTAGACTCATACACGATTGTTCACTCGCCACCTGCCACTCGCCACTTGAACGCCACTTCACATCTCCGCGGGGCCTCCAGACTCCACATGTATATAATGGCATAATTTCTACCATTAGATAGATCAAGAGACTTCATCAGTATCGCACAATTCAACAGAGTGTTCGCTACATCTTCGAGTGACAGCTACAGCGCAAGAACTTCCTATCACACCCCTCCGCTGTCATATGGATGATTACAGCTTACCTCAGATGACAGCGTACTGTCGGTTTCAGAGGTGTCTGAGTACACGTGCGCGTGAACCGATCCAGTCTTGACGTACTTGGAACGCAAATCCTATAGACAGCTGCAAGGATAAAGTCAGCTGCCATAAAAGTATCCTGGGTGACCTAGATCAGTATCAATAATGCTCGGATTGAAACTGCTACTGGACAAACACGCTGGTTGCTCCGTTTTATAGAACTTAGTTTAATACTCCTTCGTTAATTCACAAGCCGGGGCTTCACTCTCTGGGTCTGAACTTCACCCTTCCTCTCTTTCGTCTTCCCCCCATCAACCTAGTGTCTAGTGTTTTAGCACCTGTATCAGCGTCTTTACTCCATGTCCCCGATATCCCATCACCTACACACATCAATGGCAAGTTCCGCAGTGTTCGATCGGGGCCAGATTTTGTTTGTTTTAATCATAATGCATTCACTCCATCTAGAGATAACAGAACCCGTTTCCCTCCCCCTCCAGATAGCCGGCTAGGTGGGGAAGATCCCCTTCCGCTACCCTTCTTCCCCTTTACCGAATGATCTGAAATAAATGGAAGTTGACCTAGAAGGAACGATCGAACACAAAAGAAACGTGAGAGGAACACAAATGACACCACTACTCTACTCGGCGGCGTGAAAAAAGATCGGAGTCATTTGGTGAAAGGGATGAATGGTAAGTGTTTTAGAGCCGAAATCAAGTGTAGTGATGACTGCGTTTACATGGCTGGCCGGCAGTCCACGGGAGCTTTTTAGTTGAGGGTGAGCGCCGCAGAGTGCTGTTTGCGTTATGGGTTCTTTCGTCATCCATCCAACCCGAAATCTCCGGTAATGTCGCGCAGTTATAGTTTCTGACAAATGGATCCTTAGTTTGATCCGAGTTACCAATAGCTTGCATATCTGCCCCGTACTCGATCAGGACGTCTTGGCATAACTTTTTAGCCCAATGTAGTGGCGTCCGGCCTTCCAAATCTCTCGCATTCACTTCGGCCCCGTGCTCTAATAGCACTCGGGCAATATCATCTTTGAAATATTTCGAGCGAACAGACGCGTGTAAGGGTGTACGACCGGAGATATCAGTGGCATTGGCATCCGCACCGTTATCGAGCAGTGCTTTTGCTACACTAAGACACTCCGCCATATGCAACGGAGTCCTTCCGTCCACGGATCGAGCATTCACGTCTCCTTCATATTTAATGAGTGCTTGTACGCAGCCCACGAGCCAGCTATGATGCAGTGGTGTCATATTATCGTTATCCAAACTGTTCGGAGATGCTCCAAATTCGAGCAGAAGTCGAGTTATGACTTCAATTTGTGAATAGCTCAGAGCAGTTCTCCCTTCTTCGTCCATGGCTTCTACATCGGCTCCACTCTCGACGAGTACTCTCGCTAAATTTTCCAGACCTCTCGCACTAGCCTCTATCAGTGGTGTCCGTTTAGACCGATTGACACCGTCGACATCTGCGCCATGCAAAATAAGTAGTCGTGCTACTTCTGGACTTCCTGCATGATGCAACGGCGTCGATAGGTCAATCGCAACGGCTTTCGGGTTGGCGCCTTTTGCAATAAGTAACGCTGAAATTTCAGCACTCCACTCGCAGGTTATATGCAGTGGCGCCCTGTTGAACTGATCTGGTCTGTTTATATCTTCGCCGGCTGCAATCAGGAGCTCAAAAACCGGTAACGGAAGCCAGTTTCTTGCCGCTACGAAGAGGTAGCTCTCATCCGGAGACTTGTCAATATCTAATATTGCCTTTAGGGTGTCGGTATCCTCATTCTTTGTCGCTTCGACCAAAGATTTATCGTAACTGGGAAGTAATGGGGTCCCATAGGCTTCTATCTCGTAGCCATCGGTAACACCTGTGTTGGGGCTTCGCCCTTTAATTCTGGTGATTTCGCGGATGATGTGGATCCGTTGGAACGCATCTTCATAGCGCAGTGAGCAATCCTGTATCTTTGGTGTGGGTGGGGTCTTTGCTGTATTGGAAGGACTAGCTGTGCCAGAAGAGGTAGTTTGAACTCGTTTCGCAGTCGGGTCTCTGCCCAGAAGGGATGGCTTCTCGGGAAGCTCAATAATCTTCTCTTCGTTGAACACCTGGAATGTTACCTGGCATAAAATGCTGGGAGAATAACAGTGAGCGCTCGGTAGAGCTATGTGAAGAATAGACTCACCAGCGCAGTCGTTGGCCAAATAATAGAGGACCTGTACACAGTATGTTGCAGCGAGGACATGCTCTCTCTCTTGCGGATGACTTCCTAAGTACCATGCTTAAGCTAATGGCCTTTCCCGGTTTGACGAGTTGTGTCCAGTTATATCTGGTAATCAGCGCTCCATCGGAATCTTCATCTGCTAAACGGTACTCTTGGCAAATAATCTTGCCGTGCCCCGGCTGATTTTCGTATATGACCTCGAGATAGCGGTGAAATAACTATGATTTACATTAGTGGTCTGGTCTGAACCGGAGATGATAGAAAACTCGTTACACACATCGGGGGTTTGAGTCAGATATGGGGGGACTTCAAGCGTCCTTCCGCTGGCGTCCAATAGTATCACATTCGCCTCCAATGGGGTCAAACAAGCCGTGGGATGCTGTCCGGAATAATTCAAGATACTGTTCAGAATACTTTGAAGAAGTTGTTCAAACTGTCGGACTGATTTTGAAATGTCTCTCAACGCGACCGTATTGCTACTGACGTTCCGTCCCATAACCGTAAGTTCTAAGGAGTTCAAGCTCACAATATCTTTCAAGATCCGACTGTACCCTAGTTAGTATTATAGATCTTCATGGGAGCAAGACATACCACCGCAGCTCATGACTATATATGTTTATCGCCATCACATGCCCCTGGAGGTTTCGTTCGAGCCTCACAGCATCGTCGGAATGGAACATACACCACTTTATCTTTGTCCATTCTCGTTTCACTCTACTTCCTTGTCCATTTATAATGGACTGCGTATACTTCTCAGAGTCCGTCCAGAAGTTCTCCAGCAGCCGTTTGCAGAGACTATGTTCTTCGGCCAACCCGTTGAGGAGGGCTTTGTTCAAGGGGTTCGCATGCGTAAAGTCCCATTCATTCGCCGCCTGTAGTACATTATTGATGGCCTTTTGCAGTGACTCTAGCATGGCTATAAGCCGCCGAAGTTCTATCGGGACTCCACGGGTTTCACTCAGAGCTTTAGAGAGATCGGCGGCTAACTTCAGGACGCCGAGAAAGTCGCGGATCGAGAAACCGAATGACATCGCGGTGGTCGTTCGTATACTGTCCTATAGATTATCGGCGTGATGTCGTCTTATAGCGATTTGCTCTCTCATGTACGAGCAGGTTTGAAAGTGCAGTCTCCAACTCTCTGAGCCATGCTCAAGTGGACGAGGCTCCGTATTTCAGCTGTCTCTCTGAGTCACGCCGTGCCGCCTCAAGTGATACATAAACCCCGTTGATATCGTACCCCGCTTTATGTACTCGTAAAGTACTCCTGTCAAGGACTATATCATATTAGGGTTAGGGTTACATACCCCTAGTGACGTAGCAATTGAGGTCGGTATATATCCCGAAATTTTGTACTCGTCAAAGACATGTCCGAGAAGAACTTGACAGAGTAGAATCGATTAAACACAGTTGCTACTGAAATTTTCTGACTTCCATTAAAGTCACTCGAGTTGTATCTGTCGTTATATGCCTCCCACAAGGGTCATTACTACCGAGCTGTTACGACCCGTTCGTGGTAGCCGCCCATCCATGGATAGGGCGACCAGTCCATGGATAGGGCGACCAGTCCATGGATAGGGCGACTAGTCCGTGGATAGGGCGGTTCCATGGATGGTACCGCCCATGAATGGGACAATAAAAATATGCATATAAAATTTAAAAAAAATAGCTTTGCCCATAAACAATTAAGTTCTACTGGAGATCTCTTTTACAAGTCAGCTTCACTTCTATGTAGATGTATAAAAATTAGCTTTGCTTCATATACTGTTAACTACTTCTCACTACCTCCAAATACATCTGCCGTTTGATTTCTTTGGACTGTTGAGAATGAAATTTACTGTGCTCTGGTTCAGTGGGAGTGGTAATTCTGAGCTGTATTAGATCTAGTGTTAGCTTTGCCTCACTTGATTTTGCTTCGCTTCACTTCCATAAAGCCTACCTTCTTTGCACCCCAATTAAATTCAATAGCCCTCCTAGTAGTGTAAATTTAATTTGCATACTTCTTTTTTTCATTTGCCCCGTTCATGGATGGGGTGATTCCATGAAAGCAGGCTTCCCAACGGTCCGAAGCGACTGTAGTCTTTCGGGGCCCGACGTCGCCGTCCCGTCCCGGGGCATGATTTCTGAGAGTTAGTCCGTCCGTGGTTGATGTCGGCTGCCCTAGAACCCGTAGAAGTACCTACAGCGGACTAGCGGCTACTGGAACAAGGCATCCGGTGGTCATCCCGGTGGTGGTCGCGGTGGTTGGCCTTACAATTAGCTGCAGCTGGTGCCATGATGTTGTGAAATGGTAGTGGTGAGCCTTGAAACAAGCGGCAGCAGGCGCCGCAGTACCGGTAGAGGGTCTGAATGGTATAAAATAACATAGTTTCCACCGCTTCCCACCGTTGACTTCTGTATTCTATGCCCGTCATAAAGACTACAGGGCCCTGTAGGTATATAGTCCAAGAATCATTTGCCCTAGTCTTACACGGTCCAGAATTCTCTGCCCCGAAAACCATAGGCCAGTCCCGGGCTGAGTGTTGCCCGGGCGAGACGGACTATTGGGAAGCTTGCATGAAAGGGTCAGAACAAAGCCCCGGTCCGGCCACTGTCACATATCGCCCTGAGTATCTTCCAATAGTTTAGGAGATACAGTTGTGTATATAAGGAAGTACACAAATTGAGAATGATTGAGTCTTGTATGAAACAAATTTCAATCAGAATCAAATCAGCGACGCAGGGAAACAAAGAATCGAATATTCTTATTCTCACTATTTCATATAATCGAATATCGCATACGACAATATCAATACTACAGTGAAACAGGATTTGGATGCGAAAATCAGGCGGGGTATTTTGCATAGTAGAACAATATACATGGGATAAACTTACTTGGGCTATGCAACTGCAACAAAAAATGATTCTTAGGGTGGACGGTGCTTTAGGAGTAGGAGTAGAGTGGCGACATGTCTCCTAGATTCGTGGTTTCACTTGCCAAAAGTTTTGCGAATTTCTCTGGTCCGGGAATCGGAAGGCTCAGGACGCTGTGGGAAGTACTTCAATAATCTTAAGTTGGAAGAGAGTGGTGTTATTGTTTCAACTCGAATTTATCGTTAAGCTGCTGCCTCTTTAGTTCCTTAGCAGTTTTATGCTATCTATAGTGCTTATTAGGACTAGATATATTTCTCTCTGCAGTGGTAGAACTGTCAGGTAGAGTGTGCTCACTTATCAGAAAATAAGCTCATACTATGATTCATTCCGTATCTACGATAGCCACCCCAAAATATTAAGTAAACTAGGAATTTCTAGATGAGTTTAAATCCAATGGTCGCAGTACTACTAGCCACGTTCATTTAATGTAAATGCACGAGTAGTAAATCAGTACCCAGAAGTAAATCAGCACCTACAAACCACTAAATATCGAGGGGTGACTCTCACACAACAAAACCATTCCATAGAAAGAAGTGAAGGGGTTCAATAATAAGGCATAATATAGTTATGTTCAGGCATTATTTTGGTGATTTTCGAAATTCTTTATTTTTTTTATATCAAGGTGAGTTCATGATCAGCCAGGAACCATGAATCAAGAAACACTGCTTTCCAAACACACAATCCCGAATTCTGATAACACAAATCAAATTAACACCTCATTTTGCCAACTTTGCAGCTGCGCAGCAATTTTTATATATTTTAGTGCAAGTTTGTAGAGTGATTCACATTTAGAGTAGTGATTCATAACCAGGTCTGATTCAATTGTTGTACTATCGCGTTATAGCTCAATTCAAGTCAAAGAAACTACTGAGCTGCTTGCGCTACCGAGACCTGCATACTGCCAAACATTGCCTGCTTGGCATTCTAATCCTTTGCTGCACTTTGTCAGTATGTGCGGTTTTGAATGTTATGACGAGGCGAGCTCGGTGGAGAGATAAGTATCTTTCATTTATATTGGTTTCGTATACTTGTTACATGCCTCAACCGCCATTCGAATATGATTCTTTCTCCTCCGCCGCTAATCAAATCTGACATTCGGTGCTCAATGTTACTACAACGGTTGCTCGAGCTTGGTTTTGCCCCAAACTGGTTTGTCAAAAGTCGAATATTCCACTTCATTGCTAGCCTATGACAGGAGGTGTACTTGTTCCGGAATCCCTGGAGCTCTCGGCCTTCAATGCAGCTGTACCGCAGAGACCGGAACAAGTTCATACAGCTTATCAGAGAACTAATTCGCTAATGCAATACCCTCTCCGGCTTCCGTTTTCTAGACAGTGCCTATGTCATCTTCATCACTGCGGAAGCGTTCTGCGTTTGCCGAAGATAGTAAAACGGGCAGCATTCACGAAATTGCTTCGTCCCGATAGCCGAACGTTGGTGATGAGCCCTCGAACGCCGACCATTTCTAGACCCTCTCTGTATCTTCAAAGATGTGGATAGCCCATACCAAGAGCCTAGAGCTCTCTCCCCGTACTTCTGGGTCTTGCAGTGGTTCGTATAGTTAGGCGTCTGTAAGTCCTGTCGCTTAACCTCAGCGGGAGAAGTATAGGCACTCGGTTGCTCCTTGGTCAGGAAAAGTTGGTAGTCTGAGTTGAAGGATTTGGCAGTCGAGAACTTCTACGCTTGCGATGAATAGCCCGGCTAGACCTACTGCGTCCGACGGGTTCCATGGAAATATAGAGGTATGTCTGAGAGTTGAAAGGGGTAGGTAGCTACAAAACTCCCCTTCGCAGTTCTCGGTTTGGAGTGAACTTTAGATGCCGGGGCCGATGAATCTGCATCTCGACTGATGTGTAACTTACGAACCTCCTCTCGAGTTCTCGCTGTCTCCCGAGTCGTGATGAACAATTTATGACTCCATTGATGCGACGGGTTGTAGCCCCCAATACCCCTCGCACTCAAGCGCTCCCTCTGGTCCTTTGGGTAGCTTGGATGTCTTCCCCGATGAATCTCCATTCCGGCCGGTGTGCACCTCCCACAACTCCCCTCTCTATCACTCCCTCTTCCGATGAGACTTTATTTTCATTGCTCTATCCTCCTGCTTTTCACATTCGATTCTTCGCCCCGTCGCTGATGAACTAGCTTTATCATATGGGAACCGAATCGTCGGTGAATCTGTCCGGCGCCCCTCCGGAACATCCGTCCTGACATCCGTCCAGGACTTTTTGTCGCGGCAATGTGCAGGCCAGCCGCAGATCCATCGATAAAATATACAAAGTCATAGCTCTAAATAGCTACTCAAGTATTGAACAACTGTGAATTGTACTAGCAGCAGCGATACTAGCATCGGCGGTGATGTACCAAAACCAATCTTGCGTGGATGTTCTTGCGATTCTCGTTACCATTGTCACTATCACTCTCAGGCCATCCACCTAGCGAAGAGCGAACGCGTCCCGACTCATCTAGTTTACGACAGAGTATGCACATAGTTGTTTGAGTCCATGCGGTATCTCCTGGCACAAAGATGAATGCGTTGTTGTGGCCAATAGGTAACAGCCGTACACGTTGGTAGTTGGTTCTTACTGCTTGGCTCTTATATATCTAAAACGTGCTATATGAAACCTGTAGTGCAAGATGCATGCATATGGCACAATGTCAATAATTCTTAATTATTTGAAGGTATGTGAAGAATCCCCTACCAGCAAATTGCCGCGGCAAAGTCTTAGACGGATGTCAGGACGGATGTTCCAGAGGGGCGCCAAATCCATCAGCTAGGCACTTTCTCCAGTGGCCAAAGATTATCTTATAACTCAACTCCACCGTGCAAATGTGAAATAGTTTGCGATTGTGCTAGCTAGAGATCACCAATCACTCGTGAATAGTAGCGAATTGGGGACCGGAAGGCTCCAGGCAGATACATCACGCTGCATGGCTGCATCCCCAGTCACAAGCTAGACATGCCTAACGTTGTGGATGGTTAATACGTGAAGAACGATAGCCACTCACTCTGGTGGCTGACACTGGCTGTTGATATTGCCACAAAGTTGAAAATATACATTACTCATATTTTTTTTAGTGACTAACAGCCAAGGAACCTAGATCAATTATTTTGGAGGCACTTCTTGGAGAGTTCGGGATCATACTCCAGAGGGCTTGTGCTCGTTGCGTCAATGATCATGAGGCTCAAATCGAGAATTTTGCGAAATTTGTATGGGGTTTTGTGGTCATTGCACAGCCCCTGAGTTTACTCAACAACACATGAAGCTGATCAAAGTAACAATATGGGAGGCGGTTGAGAAGCCATGGGACACTATTTGATACTATAGAGGAGCATTTTATTGCAGCCCGCAATGCAGGAAACTTCGAAAGTAGAACAAGTAGGAGATTTGACAAAGAGATCATTCAGAAGTTGCTGACTGTGTTAGTTATGTATAGCAGATATAGAAAATTTCAGTACGTCCTTTGCATGTACTCTATTGTTGTTGTGGTAGACAATCATCTTTTGTCGTCGTCTCCAGCCCTCTCGGGTACCAAGACTTATCGGATGCGACTGTATACGCGCGCAGCTCATAACAAGCTCCCCGTAGATTTGTGTGACTCGCAGTCCATAGTCAACTCATAGTCATCTGCGTCTAGACCTATGGAAGATTATACAGCCAGCGAAGTCTATGGGCCTATGCAACACTTTACGCTCAATAGGATTTCGCTAGTGCTATACACAATCAATACTATTATTGAGAGCATGCTTGAGAGCCTGCTTGAGAGCCTGCTTGAGAGAGGGCTTCAGAGTGACTGGCCATTTCCGTGGGAAGCTTTGGGCTGCTGGAAAAATCTGAATCTGTGGAAGCTTTGATGTAGCCAACCTACTCGTCAAAGTGCTTCCACCACTGGCCGATACTTTGATCACCTATCACCTTAACCACCACCAACACTACTATTACTGTCACTAGTATAAACAGCTCAGGACTGAGTTTGTACGCATACATATAACAAAATTTGTATTCTATACACTACCGCCATTTCACTCCTTTTTTGTCAACCACCCCCACCTACTACAATTACAACCACCACCACCTCCACCACCACCACCACAACCTTTAGAAAGATCTAACAACACCTTATCCCTCTATTTAACTACCCTATCTATCTATTTACCGAATATTATTTATTCGTTGACATTGACTATTATTTTCCTTTGACTTCTGGCACTGAAATATTGGCAGTACTGGAATTTGGAAGCTATAGGCAGCAACCCAAGTACTTATACTTTCAGAAATCGGCTACGGCAAAAAACCAAAGTACCTGCTGCACTTCCGAGACCTGCATGCCACCAAAACCGACCTTCCAATTGTTTTCTGCATATCAGTTTCTAACACGCTATAAATTTTGTGACCAGGTATGGTTAGCTACCTCTCATTTGCTAGTTGTTGTTGTTGTTTATTCATACTGTATTTACTCTCGCTAGAGTATGACAGGACCCTTATCCCCTCCGTCACCACTGATCAAGAAAAGAAAGACACCGCCACCTTCACCCAGGCGGGAACTTCCCAACGTCCGTGGCCGCCAGGAAGTCCATCACCGCCTTGCCACAAATCTCCATGGAAAACAGCTCAGATATCTGCACTTTCCAACACCTACCCACTCTCCAGCCCGTTGCCTTCCCCACCTCCTTTCAGAGCTCCCGCTGCTGGTATTTCCACCGGCTGCAGTGACGGAAGAGATGCTCCCGCGTCTGTTCATTTGCTAGTATTTTGTATTGCTGTGTTTCTGCAGCTGTCGTAGCAGCGATTCGTAGAGTAAGTTTCTTTCTTCTCCACCGAAAACTAGAGTTTATGTGGCGATTTTTGTTGCGGTTAGTGGGAGCTCTCCACAACGCCGAGAAGTTGGCGGGGTCGTCTTCCGAAGTTGCTCGATGCCCAACTACATAAGGGGAGGCGGAATAATCGAGTAGAGCACGTCAATGAACCAACTCAGCTCTTGAAGCACTTCTTCAGATTTCCGTTTTCCAGAGAATGCCCATTTCATTTTCATCAACAGAGAAGTCCTGCCGCACTACCCCAGAAAAAGAAGCGTGGTTGTTCCGTTTATATCTTAGCAATAAACATGTGGTAATCTTCGCAGTAAGATCTAGCGTCGGTTACTCGATCGAGGACTTCGAGGCTAGCAGTAAAGAGGGCAGAGAGGCCGGCGATACCGATAGTGAAACTCATAGGTTCCATCGCGAGAAACGTGATAGATGAGTACAAGCGATTGTGGGCCGGTGAATTTGGAGGAGGGTTGAAGTTTGGTTGATGTAGCCGTCGATGAATTTGCGTCTCTTGTGATATGCGCTTGCCGAAATTTCTCGTATTCGTTCACGTAGTTCAGCGGAATTCTCTGAAATAACCCCTGAAACTCTTCCACCCTCTTCCGAGTCTTGCGTGTATCCCTGATGTGTTTACTGATGAATCCGTGTCTTGAGCGATGCCTGACTTCAGAAACTTTCTCGTCTCTGGTGTGTATTTTGAATTTCTCCAATGATAAATTCCTTGAAACACCTTCTCTGCCGTATCGTTCTCTCTCCCTGGTTGCTTGTATATTCCACCGATGATCCACCTCTCTACCCTAGCCCTTCTCCTGAGTCTTACTTCGCTTTCGTTCTCTAGCCAGATAGTTGTTAACTCCGCCGATGGATTTCGTATGAGAAATGGGCGCAGCAGATATTGAGTCGCTCGAGAAGTTCTTTCGGAAACTATCCACATCGGCTACGCCCTTCCCTTGTACTGGAGGTCCAACATACTAGGCGAACACCTCCACTCCGCTGCGCAAATGAGAGAATTGGTGGTGATGCTTCCCAAACAAAAAGATGGTGTGACAAAAAGATGGTGTGGCAAAACGAGGCTCCCGCTGGGCGGAGCACTGGTTGCCTACATGTCAAACGCTAAGTGGGTGAATCCCCGAATACCAGACAGACTAGCCTATTCTGCTACACAACATTCCAGTCAAGATGTTGAGAACACATAGGCGATGCAATATTCATAGTTTGTCACTCGATATCCTAGTTCAACTGAGAATTTTATATGGGTTGGGATGGAAGAACGAGCATAGAGTTAGGTATCAATGAAAAACACAGGGGAATGAAATTCATACCCAGATTTTTCCAGCATTACAAAGTTGGTCAGGGTAACCCCGCATCGACACTGCCGAAAGGGTTGGACTTGCATGCGGCTGAGCAACAGCTCATGAATGCCTAGAGCCTTGTCGTTCGAAATCCATCGCCATCCCACAGAGTGTGAAGAATAATCGTAGCTTTTGCAGTTCCACAGCTGAGTTAGGGTACGAGATTCTTTCGGTAGCGGAAATGATAGTGCGTGGCTGACAATTTACAGCTCGGGCACGAACCAGACGCATCACCCGTTGAGCTACAAGCAGCAACGAAAGTGAAAACGAATTGTACGAGCGAGAGTTGGGAAGCAGATTCAGCGGGGGCATAAGCCCTGTAAAGTAGGACTAGACGGAGGAGCCGCGGAACAACAACCGGTGTCTAGAGCGAGAGCGGTGAAGTCAAAGTGCCCACTCTTCGCAGAGTAGCCCAGGAGACAACGATAGTTGGCCGAAAGAGTTTTCGGAGCTACATACCCATCAACTACCAACTGTACTATTCACCGCACTCTAAGTTTCGTAGATCCCATTACTAACGGCATAACTAGATGGTTGTGGACCCAGTTGGCCTCACCCTTGGCCTAGCTAGCCTATTCGCCGCAAGCCTCGAGGTTCTCGACCGCATATCAGCCGCCAAATCCTACGGTAAAGACTACCAGCTCTTCGTAACCAAGGTCGAAACCGAGCGGCTACGCCTTTTCGTCTGGGGCAAGGCGGTAGGATTATCCGGAACATCCGCCTCCTCCCAGCATTTACAGGATCCACAGATAAGAAACAAAGTGTCTGAGCTTCTGAATTGGGCTATTCAGTTGTTTGAGGACTCGGAGACGTTTAAAACTCGACACTCGAAAGATATGGTAGTCACTTCCTCTACACCAGGGCAAGGCGGCTCGCTGGTGGCTACGGGGAAGAAGGCTTCGGCAATGATGAGAATAAAATGGGTTCTATCTGGAAAAAGAAAGTCGGAGAAGTTATTGCAGGATCTTAGTTGGTTTGTGGATAAACTTCACGAGCTTGTCCCGCCCTCTAGGGCGGTGGTGTTGGCAGGACAGCCAGTGTCGGCGACTAATGTACTGCGATTGACAGGCGGTAGTCACAGAGTGGAGTCGAGGGCTCGACGGACAAGAAAGCATGCACGGAGAATTGCAGTTGGGATGGACAAAAAGCTGAAGGAAATTAGAGTTGATGAAAGGTACGTCACTTGTCGTGCGTTGCGCATGCTTGCCCCTGGTGGATGTGTGGCGCTTGAGCCTCCATGTTGTAGCTCAGCGATGTTACGCCACCCGTCTGGGCAGTAGAAATAAATAAATTCGGAGCCTCATTTGCTGACTTGTAGGATAGAAAACGATTGGAGAGTGAAATAGCCTATTTTTGGCAGATGGCCACGTTTGGTGGCGCATCCGGCACGTTTGCTTTTTTTTTTGATGAGTTTTTCCGCAGAGCCTCGGACTTTTTACGGGAGTGACAGGGATAAAGGTGGGGGCAGGGTATTATGCGGGGTAATGATGATGTCACTAGTTGTATTTCCAAAATTTTCTAAAGTAGCCTACCTATATTAACACATAAGAATCACTCCAGCCTTAAGATTACCCATGGCCAAAGGATCAAAAATATATATCATAGAACTGTAACAAACTTCCAACTTAAGAGCAAAAATTACCAAGTAGAATCATGGATTGAAACGTCTTTTACAGACGATGCGATAGCAAGAGCAACTTTCTAAAATCACGTTAGAAAAGGTACCGTTATTTTCCGCTCGAAATGAATATGCTATGATATGCCACCCAAACCCTTATCCAATTCTTCCACTTCGGCGAATCCATGGTCCATGCATGCACTTCCCCGCATTCAGTGGTACACTTCCATGTAGCCTACTGATGTTCTTGAGGCTGCCACCGCTCGATTTCGGGGTCCGTGGAGCGCAGATTTTTTAATTACCCTCCGTGCTTGATATGGCGGCTGCTTATGGTTTATACTTCAAACCCCCGCCCCTAGCAACAATTTTCATACCTCCAGCAAACGCCACATGTTCGGGTTTGTGAGTAGCGCCGTTCAAATTCTGCCAACACATTCGCAAAAGCGACCACCAGTATTGTAGAGCAAGCAGAAGGGTTCATTGGAATATTAACGACGAAGAGTCATTACGATGTGACAGAGATAATTGTTATTGCACTGTATTCGCCGCAACGCAGCTCTTCCTGTCATCTCAGTGATAGTGTTTTTGTTTCTGTTGAAGATATCCTGTCCTCCGAAGTTGGTTCTTTCAACGTTCTTTTCTCTGAGTGTGCACGGCACTTGTATTCAGTTTCTTACTCTTTACACTCAAACCGAAGCCTTATACTGCTCGAGCAGGTTTTATATAGATGAACCACGGAAATATAATAAATAGACCTTCCCGATTGACCACTCAAGCGAACCGTTTCAAGTGTTGCGGGAGATCTGGAAAATTGTTTCTTTCTCAAAGCCTCTCCACCGCGAATGCGCAGTCAACTATCCCTGGCGGGGCATTGGGTGGCTGGATTTGAGCTTGGAAGGCGGGATAACCGTGCTCGGATGAGACAAAAATACACGGCTAGGTAATCGGTCTCGTACAGTGCAGGAAAGCAGGGCATAGCGGCAAATTACCCACGAGAAGTACCATTTTCACCCGTACATTTTGATTACCAGATATATAAAAATAAAATTCACCCTGGCGAGCACTCTTAATCCTAGTCTTTAGTTCCCTGAATACCCATTAAGTAGCAATATCAAATATTCTACTTCCGGAGGCAGTTCGTTGCCTTTCAGTGCGTGCATATGGTACCGCCTTGCGCCGCTCATGCATCTCAAAGCCTTGTCCCAGAATGCACGTCGCATCGATTCTCCAGAAAGAGTTACACTTGAGCGGAAATTCTAGCCACTCACCGCTCGCCACGTCTGCCTAGAGCCTTACCATGCACTGCCCATCGCCTTCCGGCCCTGGCAGAGGATACTATCGTCACTAACATTCGAATCGTCACGGCTTAGTTTCTATCGACGGGTCGGTTCTAATACAGACGCTGTATCGGCAAAGTTATCGAAATTACCGGTGACAGGACGAAAGCAAAGTTCAGCACGGGGGCTTATCAGTGGAGGTGGGCAATCAAGGGGAGGGGGTGAAATTTTCATCAGTGCGGACATTCGGGCTCTACACAACCAAGTAGACGAAAGAGCTTTAGCTATCGAAAACTGTAAGCACTCTCTACTCAAAGCTAAGTACTGTCAATATTCGTCGTTAACTCGTCTCAGCTCGCGATGGAACCCATCGGCCTCACTCTCAGCATAACCGGCCTATTCGCCGCAAGCCTCAACGTCCTCGATCGCATATCAGCCGCCAAATCTTACGGCAAAGACTACCAAATCTTCATTACCAAAGTTAAAACCGAGAGACTAAAACTTCTACTCTGGGGCCAAGCGGTAGGACTAACCCCGGCAACGGACGGAATATCTGCCTCCCCTCAACAACTTCAAGACCCCAGGATTGAAGACGCAGTGTGTGAGCTCCTCACATGGTCTGTCCAGCTCTTTGAAGATTCGGAGAAAGTCAAGAGACGACACAACAGCTCCGGATCATCAACTCGAGCGTTCATTGCCTTGCTACCTAGGCGAAGCAGTACAACCCGCCAGATATCAGCGATGACTATCGACAACGCCCACGAAAATCTGCGAATACGTCACAAGGCTTCAACGATGATGAAAATAAGATGGGCGATATCCGGAAAACGGAAGTCTGAGAAACTGCTGGAGGACCTCAGTTACTTTGTGAATAAACTTCACGAACTTGTACCGACTTCGGGGAAAAATATAGCGATGCCGGAGGCTCCAGAACCTATGGCAGCCGCAGTGATAGATCGGGTAGTTGCGTCGGCGGGGACTTTGGAGTCACTACCGATCAGTTTAATAGGGCGGAATCGAGCCGATGGCAGTGGTCGCACGATACAGTTTAAGGTTCGACGAACGCGGATACTTACGCCGAGGATAGCAGTTGGGATGAACAAAAAGCTGAAGCAAATCAGAGTTGATGAAAGGTATGTAGTAGGCTCGTGTGTGGCGCAGGTGCATTGTGGCTCAACGAAGCTATGCACTGTCACACATGCATACTCCAATTCTGGGGTCTCATGTGCTAATACGTGTTGACAGAAAACGATTGGAGCGTGAAATGCGCTATTTTTGGTGGCATGCAGGTCTCGGTAGTGCATCAGGCACTTTGGTTTTTTTTTTCAGTTAGCGAGTCTCGCTTAAGCATTGCACTGCTTGACGTATATGTACTGATGATGATACAGATCACCCCTACAGGGCCTTGTATTTTACAAATTATCCTTGACCGTGAACACTTGTACAAACTACCCTATTAAAAAAATGACCTATTGTGAGATGACCGCGAATTTAGAGTCTTCCACTACTATACAATATTCCGCTTGAGTATGTGCGCGAGTAAAGCTCTTGTAGACGTACCCTTTCTTTATTGGCTCTCCAAATTACCCGTAGATCGAAACAATCTGCAGCTGTTTTACAGCAGAAGAGGTTGCGCAACAGATCTGACTTTCCAATCGCACTGTACTGTTACTGGCCACACCCCACTCATCAGGGCTGCCTTGAAATTCGGAAAGCAGTCGGACTCTTGTCCAACTGAGAGTAGAACCGCGTCATTGACGCATCAAGAGGCTCAGAACTGTTCATCATCGCAGTGGAAGGTGGGTAATATTGCTAGAGGTACAGAATACTGCAGCAGTAGAACTTCAATATATGTTAGAGATAGCGCTGTGAGAACATGACGAGAAAGGGGTTCAATCATTACTTATAGTCGAGGTTCGTGCAGAGGGTAGTTGGTATAAGCATTCACGTTCGAGGGTAGTTTGTATAATAACCATAACTTTTAACACCTTCGAACTCTGTCTACTATATATACACCGCTGAACAAAATCTCCGGGCCAACGCTGCGGGAAATTTTTTGGATTACGAATAGGAGAGCCAAGGCTTTGATGTTATTGGTTCCGTTTTCTGTATATATTCGAGCACGTAGGTGATTGTTCTCCAAATCCCAACCTAGATCTACTATGCGACGATACAATTAAGGCCATCGAGTGTCGGAAGTCTTAGTTCACGGCGGAGGTTGTCTGCGGATACTCTATGGATGTTGGGGATATTACCGGACTTACAGATGGGATCGGATAAGCTGCAGTTGTGAGCAGAGAGCCTTGTTTGTATGTAATTGCTTTTTATTTATAGTAAAGCCCTGGCCCCCTTCCGCAGTGCGCACAGCCCGAATGTAGGGCCCAGTAGTCTTTTCGTCTAATCTCACAAGTACATGTGTACTGCAAAAGTACCCTTAAGTGATTTTCTAACTCACTCACGTTGGTTTCTAAATCCCTAAAGAAAAACATAACGGCGGGCGCTCTGAATGCTGGAGTGGGCGTGCCGCACTCGTGGGAGCTTCTAGGTCTTTGTTTCGCTAAGTGTTTATGGAATAGCGATATTGAAATCATCATTCCGGATGTAATTCGCACCGCCGAAGGTGTCGCTTGCATCAAATTGGTAGGTTTTTGGAATGCTGTGCATCGCATCGACTCTCCTAAAGAGGGTAGCCTCTCAATGAGACTGAGCAAAAATTTAGCCATTCACCGTTTGCCATGTCTGCCTAGAGCCTTCCCATCACAAATATCGATCGACTAGTTAGTTTGAGATACGAACACAAAGCCATCGGTAGATTTACCAAAGATACGGGTGAGGCAACACGGTAGATATTTAAACGAGTTTGAGGCGGTCGATCATGCCGAGGGAGGAGTTTCTTGGCGTATATTTAATGGAGGTATTTAAGCTCTACACAACCAAGTGAACAAAGTAAACTAGAGGAAGGAGCTCCAGCAGTTACATACCCTTCGCGACACGTTAACGGACAACTGTTAGCACTCCAGATTGACCCATGTTGAGATCGCAGTCTAACCTATTAACCTATCTTAGGTCGTCATGGAACCCGTCGGCTTTACTGTCGGCGTAGCCGGATTATTCGCCGTAAGCCTCGACGTTCTCGATCGAATATCTGCAGCCAAAACCTACGGCAAAGACTACCAGACCCTCGTTACCAAAGTCGAAATCGAGAGATTACGACTTCTACTCTGGGGACAAGCAGTAGGACTATCCCCGGCAGCGGACGGAATATCCGCCTCCCCTCAACAACTACAGGACCCAAGGATTCAAGGCGCGGTGTGCGAGCTGCTTAGTTGGGCTATCCAGCTCTTTAAGGATTCCGAGACGTTTAAGAAACGACACACTACTACCGGAATAACCACCCGAGAGCTCAGTACCTTTCTACCCAGCAGAAGTAGTAGTGGCCGCCAAATTTCAGTTGTGACTACTACCGCCATTGACAGCCCTCGGGGCAGAGCGGGATTACATCAGAAGAAGGCTTCAGCAATGATGAAAATGAGATGGGCGCTCTCTGGAAAACGGAAGTCGGAGAAACTGCTTGAAGACCTTAGTTGGTTCGTTGATAAACTGCACGAGCTTGTTCCACCGAGGGTTTCTATACAATTACCGACGCCACCACCGACAACACTCCGTTTGACAAGCCTGTCTGTAGATATGCAAGGCCGTATCGTACGCCGCAGGTCAGAGTTTAGGATTCGACAGACGCGAAAACATGCGCGTCGAATTGCTGTCGGGATGGATAAGAAACTGCGTCAAATCCAAGTGGACGAAAGGTAAATTTCATTCGTCACGGGATTCAAATCCTCGCATATTAACCCCCGCATATAGAAAGCGGTTGGAGCGCCAAACGCGCTTATTTTGGAGGAGCGCCACTTTTGGTGGCGCGACTGGAATTTTTTTTTTTAATTCGTGATCCATCTAGTCAAATGCAGGAAAGGTTATTTAATAGAAAGTTCAGGTGACTGTTTCAGATCCACTGGCCACCTAGCTCCAGATGGGCGCGCATATTGACGCTGTTATTTCATTTTTGGGATCCAGATATGTGATGATGTTCAATAAGTATTCCGTTTCATTTATTTTGCGTATTTCCTGCCAAGTCCGCATTTCCTGCCAAGTCCACTTAAGAATGCTGCTATCTCATGTCTACAATGCATTAAGACCCCAATGGACACTCATCTCATGTGCACAAAACTTCAGCCTCGCGTTTTATGTTGTATTATCCAGGAACTGTCCTGAGTTTTTACCTATTCACGATGTTCAGTGTATAACCGGAATACAGTATGAGATGTAGAGAGAATCATTAGAGTACTAATTGATAAACCGCGATCGATTTATCCGACATAGACCCCGACGAATTATCAAAGTAACTAAATTCCTTTGGGGAGCACATTCTAACCCGACACTCCCGCAACTGACTCACAGATCCATCCATATCACATAGAAAACCTATGAATTCCGTTAGAAGTAAAAGACGGCCGTTACGACGAAGCATCATGTTTTAGGTTTCGTGTTGTCACTTGGTGTTGTGTGCTCCGTATGTGAGGACATCCGAGGATTGAATCACCGAGAGATGCAAGATTAGATTAGATTAGATTAAAAACTATAAAAACTATAAAAACCTTACCCTCCAGACGACTTTTGATTTACCGTACGCGAAACCAACGACTTTGCATCATATGAAACCGAATACCTACTTAAGTATGTACAGTACATAGACTCTTAGCAGTGTATCCGGCACGGCAGTTTTTTTAAAGTTTGAAACCCCATTGCTTGACAGCACAACACGTGGGGTCGCAAGTTAATTCCGTTTCATACGAAGAATCATATTTAGGTTTTGTCGTCGCACTTCGAATCTAGGCAGCGGCTGAGGCACGGGCGGAAGCTTTGACTTAAGTACTTGCATTCTTACAAACCCACCCACGAGGACAAACGCATAGAGAGAGGTAGCCGAAGGAAACAAGAAGTGAATTAAGTATAAGATTGGAAGGATGAAATTTAATACGTCCGCGCGTTGAGTGAAAGTAACTAAGAACTACCGTCCAGATAACACACAACGCCAAGCCCCACATAAACTCAGGTGGGGAGGTTCCGGCCTTGCATTCAGCCCTGTGTCAAGAAAAATACAGCCATGCCAGATGCAATACCAAAACCTGCATACCGCCAAAAACGATTACCCGACCGTTGTCTGTCACATATCAGCATGTCTCTGAATTCACGACAAGGTGAGAATACCTGTGATTTACTAATACTTGGATTTTATCTGCCTCATCGGCGATTTTTCGAGCATGCTTCTGCTGTTCTACTTGGATATCACGTAGCTTATCTGCCTCCACAGCTATTCGCCTAGCATACTTCTTTCTCCTCGTCTGAAGCCCGGATCTAGCTGGCGATGTTCATTACGGCTTCTCATTGCTCTAGATTGACCTGTCAAATGAAGAACATCATTTCCGATAGGTGGTGGGAGCCGCGGTGATTCAGGAATCCCCAGAGGTGACATCGTTTGATATGTGTCAGAGGTAAGAGTAAGTGCTGGAGTTCCGGCTACCGGTGGTGTCGTAGCTCGACGCATGACGAAGGTCGAACGAACCTCTAAAACCTCCGACGGCATCACAGCTTGAAGTGTCCCCGTAGTCAGCAGCATAAGCTCATAGAGTTTGTCAACGAACCAACTAAGATCATGCAGCAGCTTCTCCGACTTCCGTTTTCCAGAGAGTGCCCATCTCATTGTTATCATTCCCGAAGTTATCTCATGATGTAACCTGGATCGTCCCCCGAGATCTGCAGTCGCCGGAGAGATCCGGCGAAACCTATTCTGTCTCGGCAGAATTGTCATGACTGTGGAGTGTGGTTTTTGGATCTTCTCGAAGTCTTGGAAAGATTGAATAGCCCATGTGAAAAGCTCACACACTTTGTCTCTTACCCTCGGATATTGTAGTAGTTCGTATTGTTGTGAAGATACTCTCTACCCTACCAGTGCGACTTGCGCCAGTCCCATCGCTTGACCCCAGAGCAAAGCCTGAGTCTCTCGGTTTCCACCTTGCAACGAAGAGCTGGTAGTATTTGCCTTACGATTTCGCGTCTGATATCCGATCGAGGGCGTCTAGGCTTGTAGCAAATAGACCGACTATGCCGTGTGTGAAGCCCACCGGTTCCATTACGAGCTATGGCACGTTAATATTCAGATCGCCCCAAACCAGGCGGGAATACTTGCAGTGTTGAAAGACCCGCTGACATGGGTATTTAACTCCTGCTATTCTCTTTCTTCTACCTGCGTGTATATGTACTAGTCTGGATGCCTCTGTTGATTCTGCGTCTAGGATCGTGGTAGCTTGGGCGATGAACTTTCCTTGGATTTTGCCTGGACTTGCTTATCGAAAATGACCGCTGTCGATGGATACTTACTACCGCAGTCAGCCACGTACGATTATCTCTTCCACCGAAGGCCCTACTTAACGAACTTCGCCGTGACGATATTGATACGAAATGTTGCGATGATTGTCAGTTGCAATCCCAAAGCTAAGGCTCTAGGCATCCACCTTTGCGATTTGGCGGACCTTGCATGGTGCTCAGCCATATTGCAAGGAAAACTACCCCATTTGCAGAGCCAATCCGGAGCGCAACATTGCTGATGTTATGAAACGCCGCTTTAGCGGGGGTATAAATTCATGGCTTGCCACTCAGTCATGGATCCGTATTATTTCTCAGGGAATCAGCCTCCATGTTTACCTCGAATTACTGTATGCTGTATTTTTTAGAAAGACTAAAGGCAGTTGATATGCCGAAACTAGTGTTGGCCTTTAGAACCGTTTGTATGAAAAATACCGGAATAACCCTCCCTCCGTACGTATTCAACAAACTACCATCAATACAGAGCAGCGCTCCACTCCCAGGAGACCGTTGAATAGGAAGGCTTATAATATTAGCTGCGCTCATTCTTAATGCTCGGTGTTTACAGCCCTCAAACACTGCTAAATCCTGCGATCGTTATGATCCAGTGCTTGCCTCGCCAACTCGCCTGCGCCGCTCTCTTCCTCCCCATGCTGTATCAAACTGAGTTCGATCCAATAACCACTCCAAGTTTTACGTACTCGCAATATCCATTGCACCTAAAACGTTACCATTTCACCAGCTGCCGTTTAGCATTGACAGCGGATGGTCTTCGTGGCTACTTTCTACTGGCCTTGACTACTATGACGTGGTAATCTGTGGAAATATCTAACGTAAGGGGGGTATATCTTCCTTGATGTGAGATGTAGCCAGTTCTCCGGTCCCTAATTCGGCCCGGTTTCAGTGTATCCCTGTACCAAGGTGTATATGCACGTTCTTAGCGTACTGTAGTACTTCTGAATCCCTCACACCACCTTTAAGAAAATGACTCATTATTTACCATTCTACTATTGTTATAAACTCGTCTCCCGCCTCGACAATGATAGTTCTGCAGCGACTTTGACACCGACAACGCACCGCCTTCCTGGAAGACAATGCTTGGGCTCACAGAGGAGCAGCCGACTGTAACGGTCTCCAGCTAGAAGGACTTTCCCGACAACGATCCAACATGAAGGGAAGTATCCCAAAAAGAGGAAGTATCCCAGAAGAGGAACTGTCCTAAAAGGAGGAACTGTCCCACGCCGAGAAAAAGGAAAAAATCCGGCACCAAGATTTGCGCACTATGTGGTTGGTACGCCCATAGTAGAAGTAACGGGGGACAAAGAGATCTCTGGCGCACGGCACTCAAAAGAATTGAGTTGGCCTACTATCGTCTTGAATTGTACTGGATCTGCGTCTTGTTCTTCTCCGTCAACTAGGTCGCCCCGCACCGCGATTAGTCACGTCTTTGTCGCTGGCACGTCGGTTGGTAAGTAGTTCCCAGGTACGCATAACTCGTCCTACAGCCTCTAGGATGTCCCTGTTTCTGCTAATCAACCGGCGTGTCGCCGTGGTTGGTACCACGAGCACTGTTGAGGAACCCGAAACACGTCATCTGTCTAGGTCTGTGAGGGGCGAGGATAGGAAAAAATCTGCAGGCGCATTGTGTACTAGTAATATAGAGAACGATGACTTAGGAGAGCACACGAGAAAATGTAAAACAATTGTCCGTGCAACAAAGTGTAGCGATCTCCTTCATTCCTACTATCTGTTTGCAACCGCTCTATCGTGCCGAAAACCTCTCTATAAGAACTGCGATCGTTATTATCCAGTGCTCGCCTCGGCAACTCGCTTGCACTCTCCACTGCCCCCACACTATATCAAACTGAGTTCGATCCAATAACCACTCCAAGTTTTTGCCTACTCGCAATAGTCACTACATCTAAAATATACTCATCTCACACCCTTAAAACCGCCGTTCACAGTGTTCAGTTTTCATGGCTACTTGAGTCTACCGGTCTCGATCACTATTGTTCGTTAAACATCAATTGCGCGCAACCAATTAAGCCATTGTAAGGATATTGTGGGGTATGCAAAATACGATATTTCCAACAACCCAGCAGGAAGTTTGTAGATACTAAGGATTGGAGAGTGAGCGACGACTTAAGCACAAGCCGCGTGTAATAAATCCAAACAGGCTAGGCCTTACTCTGAATACTATGTGCGTACCGACACACGCTAGGATTGGGCATGTTACGTTTCTGTCTATGCAATTTCGTTCTGCCTCGCCATCCTGTCGTTGTGCAGCTCTTTTGCGGCGAAGCAGATGTCATTCGGTCGTGCGTTTCTTCACCCTGGTCCCGCAACAGTCGACCGTAAAACTAAAAATGATCTACAAGAGAGAAAACCGTGACATACTTTGTGGAGGATTGATAAAGTCAATATGCTTTTGGACGGGATTTTCCGTTGCAAGGCTCTCTGGCCAAGTCACCTCGTTCCTGCAGAGCAACCACCACGAATGGAGGTTCAACAGGAATGAAGTCCACTTATCCACACCACACTACGGATGCACTGCTGAACAAAAAAAACACCACATTTTACCGATTGAATAAGAAAAAGTACATGAAGTTCCATCATCGACACCAGTACGATATTGATGGGAGTCTATTTCTGTTTCAAAAATTGAAGTGTTATATCGAGTACTTTTAAGTGAGGTTGACAGACGATGATATATACGTTAGATGGGTTTTGGCAATGATATCACATGAATACGGAGATGTACTCTGCGTAGGAACACGGAACGTGCATGGTGTAACAATACTGGAGAGAATTATGACGTATGAGAGTACAGGAGAAAAAGCAAAAACAAGGTTTATAGCGGGGAATATTTGTTGCTCCGATATCAGCACACTGACAAGTACTTTCTGTTCGCAACCATTCTATCGGGTCAACGTGTCACAAAAAAAAAACCAGCGAGCCGGATGCGCTACCGAGCCCTGCATGCCACCAAAAATAGCCTATTTTGCGTTTCAATCGTTCTCTGACTGGCATTAGCACTTCAGGCTCTGATTCAGCAACTTGGCTCGGATTACCTTTCTTCCGCCCGTATTTTATGCACTTTTTTATCAGTACTAACGGCGATTCGGCGAGCATGTTTTCGCGTCCGGCGGGTCCTGGACTCAATCCTGCGACTGCGGTACTCCGCCAACGACCGTGCTGTCAAACGCAAAATAGGACTTGCAGTCGGTGGGATAGATGACAGCTGCTCAGAGACTCCCGGCGGCACAAGTTCGCAAAGTGCATTGACGAACCAACTGAGATCCTGCAGCAACTTCTCCGACTTCCGTTTCCCAGTGAGCGCCCATCTTATCTTCAAAATTGCCGAAGCTTTCGTGAGACGAAATCCCGCCCTCCGGGGGTTGTTGGAAGCGGCTACAGTCTCCGGTGAGGCCTGGTTGGTGGTACCCGTAGTACTATCCAGTCCCGGCGTAAATGCAACAAAGGCCCGAGTCGGTGATTCGATGGTGATGGAGGAGCTGGTGGAGTGTCGTTTCCTAACCGTATCCGAATCTTCAAACAACCGAATAGCCCATCTGAGAAGCTCGCACACTTTCTCTCTTATCATCGGATCTTGTAATAACTCGTGTTGCTGGAAAGATACTCCATCCCCCGCCCGTCTGGCTCGTGTTAACCCTACCGCTTGACCCCAAAGAAAGAGCCGTAGTCGCTCGGTTTCCACTTTTGCAACGAAGATCTGGTAGTCATTGCCGTACGACTTTGCGGCAGAAATTCGGTCGAGGACGTCTAGGCTTGCGGCAAATAGGCCGGCTATGCTGAGCGTGATGCCAAATGGGTCCATCACCATCTAAAACGTTTAGTAACGGGGACCTCTACAGAGCGGACGGAATACTTACAGTAGTTGGAGCACCCGTTTAGATGCGTATGTAACTCCTGAAGCTCGCGCTCGTCTCTTCTTCTACTCACGTATGTGTGGCGTGGTGCTTCTGCTGCTTCTTCGGCTCGTAGTAGCTCGAGCGGTGACTTCTTCGGGAATGCTTGTCGTTTGAAACCGTTTGGTCGAAGAATACTAGCTATCGCAGTCAGCCATGTACCATCATTTCTCCTACTGAAGGTCTTTCTTACCTAACTCAGCCGTGACGATAATGATGCGAAACTCAGCGACGATAATCTCCCCCACCTGTGCTGGTTTGCGATGGAATTCTGGAACAAGGCTCTAGGCATCCACATTGCGACGTGGCAGACGGTGTATGATCAGCCGCATTGAGAGGAAGACTACACTGTTCGGCCGAGTCGATGCGGTGCGTAACATTCCAGAGGTTGTGGAACGTATAATCAGCCGCATTGAGAGGAAGACTAACCTGTTCGGCAGGGTCGATGCGGTGCGTAACATTCCAGAGGTTGTGGAACGCTGCTGCGGCATAGAAGCACATATTCATTGGTTATCACCGGGTCATCTGGTCGAGATTTTTCTTGAGGACCCACGCACTATTATGAATAGGTGTGGGCTTTAGCTCGATTAATGGCACGATGATATACCGAAACTGTTGTAGCCTTGTAGATCTATCTTAGACCGTTCGAATGTAAAACTCGGGAATGCCGCACAAACTTTTGTGTTCCAATAAACCACCATCAATATAGTGATTGGTAGTAGAAAGTCTATTCTATTCAGCTAGATAAATAGCTATGGAGAATTTAATGTAGCCCGTCTAGTTTGTAAGCTTCGGGTCCATAGCCACACAGACAACCTTCTTTTGTAATTTGGCAGTGCACAGAATCTTCGCATTTTGGGAACTGCACCCTAGCACGGATGGAACAGTTACTATGTCAATAGGTTTGGTGGTCGTACAGTAATTATGTAGATTTGGGTTCGCGAGCGTGGCAAAAGGCAGATTAGTCAACTTGATGAAGGTCAGGCAAATGGACGGAGACCTTATACGATGGACGGAGAGCTTCCTGTCGGAAAGAACGGTGGAGATGATAATCGAGGGCAACGCCATGGAAAGACACCCAGTGGAGGCAGGGGTCCCGCAAGGCTCACCTGTATCACCGATCCTCTTTGCGATCTACACCTCAGCACTAATCAAGTGGGTGGAAGAGTATGTATCAGAAGCCGAGGGGCTATCCTTTGTAGACGACCTCGGCTGGGGGGTGACCGGGAGCAATTTCAACCATGTCGTCTCGATACTGGAGAGATGCGGAGCAAAGTGAATTGCGTGGGCATGTAGCCGAGGCCTACATTTTGACACTGCAAAGACGGAGGCGGCACTATTCACCCGCAGATGAGGCTACAGGAAACACCTCCGGCCAAAACTGACAGCAAAGATATCAGTCGGAAACGAGTCTGGACGGTTCAACGCACAGGCCATGCACTGGCTGCGCGTGTGGATGGACGCACATCTGACGTTCAAGGAGCACCACAACCGATGCATGAAGAAAGCCAGGCCAGCAGAAGCCAGGCTCCAAACCCTTACCAAGACATACAGCGTGGTTCCTGAGAGTGTAAGGGCCGTCCAAGTGGCGTGTGTCCAAGCGGTCACACTATATGGGAGCAAGCTCTGGTGGGATCCCAGGGAAGTAGGCAGGCAAGAGGACCTCCAACTCCTCCTCAATCGACAAGCCAGATCCATCCTCGGCGCGCTACCCACGACCCAGCGGGGTATACTAATCTGGGGGTCAGGGCTTACACCGGCGCCAATAATCTTGGACTCCAGACAACAGCTATTCGCAGCAAGACTAGAAAACGCATGCAGTAGCAAACTAAAGGAGTTACACAAAAACCCCTCTTCCGGAGCACCGATATGCCGAGCAGTCTGGAAAGAGCATGAGCATAGCCGGACAACCGAAGGCATGAACTCGCCGGCCGCGGGCGAGGAACCAGCGGTTAGGACCACCATACTGGACGACACCGCTGCAGCCAAAAGTGCCGCGCAGGGCTGGGAAAGAGAGAAAGAAGCCAAAATCAGAGCAGGGGTCTGGATGTAGGGGCCAGATGGATTGCCCTCAGACAATGGCCGAGTGGGAGCCGCAGCAGTGTGTAAACACGGCAATGAATGGAAGTCTCGCCGCAGCTTGCTGGGCACTGCACGCATGGAAGTCTTCGACGCCGAACGGTGGGCGATGGGACTGGCGCTTGATGTGGCGATCGAGAAGAGAGAAACATTGCAGAAGCATGGAATGAAGACAGCGGCCCTCGTCAGGGACTCGCAGGGTGCAATCCGACGAGCGGCACACTTGGAGCCAGGCCCAGGGCAGCGACTGGCGAGGCGGATCAACAGAAGGACGCAGAGTCTCCTCGCCCACGGCATCGCTACCGAGGTCCACTGGGTCCCGGGGCACTCCAGCATCCCCGGAAACGAAGAAGTAGACCATCAGCCGAACTTGGCCCGAGAGGCAAGCGGAAGCACAGTCATAGAGCGACCATACACCTCGGCCTTGAATAGGGCTAGACCAATCTCGGAGGGAAGATCAGCAGCTAAGGCGGAGTGGGAGGCCAACAAGTGCAGCAAGCACTTCAGCTACAGACTCAAGGGCAAGGCGGGGACCATGAGACCTATCCCGATGACAAGCGTAAAGCCGCTGCCCACCAGGCTCTACCGACTAAAGTCTAGGTATGCGCCCACGGGAGTCTAGTACATAAAACGGTTCGGCCACCGAGATGACGATAAATGCTGGTGGTGTGGAGGGATAGTGTCCCAGACGCGGGAGCACCTCTTCCGCCACTGCAGCCGGTGGAGAGACTACCGGAGAGAACTATGGAAGGCGGTGGGAAAGGCGACGGGCTGGAAGGCGGGCAGATGCTGGCACGTGTGGCAGATCTCTGAGCTCTTTTCCATAGAAGAGTGCGACCAAGCGGTGATGGACTTCCTGGTGGCCACTGAGGTCGGGAAGTTTCCGCCCAATTGAAGTAGCGGGATGGAGCGGGCTCAGGGCTTGGGGCTCAGGAGCGGCTTCGGAGGCAGCGGGGTTACACCATTCCTTCTTTCTTTCTTTCTTTCTTTCTTTCTTTCTTTCTTTCTTTCTTTCTTTCTTTCTTTCTTTCCGTCTTGCTTTCTGTCTTTCTCTTATCTTTCATTTGTCAGCGGGGACGAAGGGTAGCAGGGGGGAAGCTCCGCCATCTAGCCGGCTCGCCCGGAGGCGGAGGAGATATCAGGGTCCTGTCATACTCTAATTAGAGTCAATACAGTATGATTAAACAACAACATGTAGATTTGGGTTTGGTAATGTTCTCGAGTAGGGCCGAACAGTTTTTGTTTTGTTTTAATCATACTGCATTCACTCTATCGAGAGTATGGGTTGAGCGGTTACAGTGTACTGGCCTCTGCCTTCGGGCATGAACTCAGCAATCTCGATACGAGAAGAAGCAAGATCTCGAAGAGAAATTAAAGTTTGTGTTTAAAATGAGAAGCGGCAAATAAGAGCAAAACTATGTATCAAACCATCTGACCACGTGCGGTTACCATTCGAGTAATGGCATCCTCATTGCCTCGCTTAACTTGAACCGAGTTAGTTTAACTCAAACTGAGCACGGCAGGAGGCACATTTGACTGTTATTCCACCCGTTTTAGGTCCACCACACCTGATTGAAGTAGATTCAACTGCGACTGTTGTCGACCTCTCCAACAGAAGCTATGGGTCGTTCTGGGATTGGAGACTGCATTCCGAACGGGGCCAAAGCATGAGCATATCAGGATAGTGTGGTGCTGATGATCAGCTACAGGTACATACTTACAGAGACCTTCGGAAGCGTTCGGAAGATATTTCCGAGTGACTTGTTTCTCTTCGCACAACTGAGTAAGGGTAATGTTCTAGTCCATTCACGGAGGCGGTTCCTCCGCGGAGAGACCGGTCTATTCGCGGAGTCCCACCCTCCGTGAATGGACTGGTTCATTCGCGGAGTGTACGCACTTTGTTAATGCACTGCATGCATATATGCGCACGTATGTATGCACACTCGGCTGGCCATATCGAGTTGAATTCAATCAGCGCAACTAAATTCACATCTTCCAAATATCGAAACTCACCATCTATATCGTAGTTGATGGTTGTATTAATTCCTAGCAGCGCCATCTGGTACTTTCAATCTTAAACGGAACAGAGCTCTGCCTGGGCCCAGTCAGAATCAAAAGCGACTTCGACTCAGCAAATACACGAGGGGAGGCCTGGGCGCAGACAGATTCCACTACCGCTGATGATTGCAACAATAGCGCTGAGGAAAGCACTCCAATGATTTGACCGAACTGGATACTGAGGAAGGAGAGGTTCACGAGGAGGAACAGCTCACTAGTAAGGAGGAGGAGGAGATGGAGGAAGAGGAGGTGATGGAGGAAGAGGATAATGTGGAGGAAGCGGGAAACTAGGAAGAGACGGTCTCAAATGATGACACAGAGCTCTGTGTAATTGTAGATGTACGACGACGTTGAGGCATACAGCTCGTAGGGATCACGATGAAGGTGTACAGAGTAATTTTTTTTTTTTCTTGGTTGAGCGTAATTCGCACTTTTGTATATACACTCCGCGAATGGACCGGTCTCTCCGCGGAGGAACCGCCTCCGTGAATGGACTAGAACAGGTAATGCAGTGAAAGACTTCGAGTGGTTAGGCATAACATGTGGCTGGCACCGAACGATCGCCGGTAAGGTTAACCACGATGAAGAATGTCTTGACTCGAGTGCAGTATTCGTGGGTTCGCGAGTGTAAGAGAAGATGTTTATGGTTCAATATTTAGTGTAGAGATTGATAAAAACATTCTTCAGTGCTTGAAAGCTTCATGTGGTCGTAACTTTGCAAGTTGAAGGTGGTTTTGGTAAAATTTCAACTTCTCGGAAACTTAAAGTACAAGATGTTAAATCTCTCCCACAAATATTCTCTATTGTGGTGGAGGAGTGACTACTTTTTGAGGTTGGTTTATTTTGGAGGGTTTCACCTATACATTAAACCTTTGTCTACTCTACGAGTTCCGGAGATTGACATGTCCGTAGTGGACTACCGCTCTTGTCATTCATTCATCACAGATGGTTGGTGTTCGACTAGTTTGATGTTTTTCACTTGGGGTCGAGTATTTGACGATATCGCTATTCGTATTTCTGTCGCCGGTATACGTAGAGCTGCCATTAGATCGATGTGGCCTGAGTGTAATCTCAAAAACAAACTGCTATTTTTAACCTGGAGTATTCCTGTGGGAAAAAATTGCCAGTTTTGGCATGGTTATCTGCATGTTGCTTATCAAAACTGGTAGTCTTATAGAACTAGTTCCACACCATTCGGAAATTTCGGGGATGAACAACCCCCTGGTCCCATTATATCACCCACTTTCGGATGGCATCAACTGTAGAGCACGAACTATTTCACAAGCACGATATGGAATGTAATGAACCTAACGGAAAGTTTAACCATTTTGGAAAAGAAAACGGACTCTGGCTGAAACCCTACGGATCCGCAAGGCCATAAGTATTTGCAGTTGTAAATATGTAGGGGAGAACCGTGTGCTTGTATAGACTAAGGTGCACATAGAAGAGAGAACGAGAAAAACTCGGTAGGTATACAGAAAAACTTCGGGGAACTTTGGGTGTGCCTTTGCCACTCATTGCCACTCACCACTTGTTACTCGGATATTCAACATTTACCAACCCACCCCGCCCTAGAGATGACGCCCTAGGTTCTGAACCCACACGGCAGCCAAACGCTACGTAACACCCTGGGCCAAAAAGTGGCTGTACCACCAGATCTATTTATCCTGCGTCTAGTATTCCGAATGGCTTTTGCGGGCATTAAAGAGGCCCGGTCAGGTAGACATCCAACCAAGCCCGAGCGGGCGGGGCTTTTATCGGTGAGTGGATTACCATCTGCTATTTTTAATAGTGGTAGGCTATTTAGAGTGGGCATAAGAGATTACTCGGCCTTAGGCGCTTGTGGGATTTATAGCAAAAGCCCACGCTAAAGGAGGCCGGGTGGCTCTAACCTCTCAATAGCTGCGGCCGGCCCCTTCGGAATACTGTCTGCGTATATGCTTGTAAGCAACACCGGAGAAGCATAGGTATACTTGATAGTCACTATAAAGTTTTCAGGAACTGTACAGAGCTTATGAGGATAAGGATGCTTGGGAACGGCTTGGTGTGCTTGGTTATCGGCTTGCTTTGCAGTTAACTGAATCTACGTGTTAGCATTGTTTGGCCATGACTGTTAACCGCACCAAAAATCTCATACTTACACAATCTGAAATGGGAATAGAGTAGGTGATGCTTATTGAGCGCCATTCATTGGAAAATCCGGGAGTGACACGTGAACTATGTCTAGTACCAAGTTTCTCAAACCCGAAAGAGGCCAAGGTGAGTTGAGCAAACTCTTTTTCACAAGTTTTAAGATTTACTATCTCAGTTTTATTAATTTCGATTTTCTACGCCGTTGAAACTACAACGACGGTTTACTTGTTGAACGTTGTTGGTGGCATAGCTCCAAGCAGATATAATCCCCAGATTGCGGTCATTGTAAAAGAAGATGTTTTCCAGCTTCCACCAGATGGAGAGTGGACAGAGAGTTTGATACAATTGTTATGTCACCGTTAGGATGGAAGGTTCAGGTTCATGAAAGTGCACTCGGCCTTGCACTGTGCTTAGTGTTACTTGGTACCAAGATAGTTGATTAAGTTAACTCTATCTCTCTACCGTGGGAGCTTCTACACTCATATACAGTAGACCGTACGCTTGAATTCGCACCCGGCCGTGTATCTCCAGCTGAATACTATATGCCCGTATCCGTAAATCTCACTGACTATATATAGTAATACTTCACTGTATAGAACCCCGACGTGTAGGTTCTAGGGCATGTGCACAATAATATAGATAGGGGAATACAAGACAATCACAACAATACGCTGGGTTTTATATCGCGGACGCGGATATGGGTATTGTAATGATCTCAAGTAGCTCACTGAATAATTCTAGCACGGTGTCATAATTCCACCCATGGATATGAACTTATAGGAAGAGAACAAGAATGGAAATTTATTCACAACGAGTCATTGAACTAGGTAGAGCAATGTAGCAAGAATCCATGTAAGAACGTACTTCGTCACCCGCAAGATTTATTCCTTAAATTCTCCTTTTTCTCACTAATATTTGCTGTCACTGAAATGTCTAATAATTTGTATCGGCATTCGTTGGTCAGAATGTGCCACTTGGGGGGCTATATTGGTATGTACCTTAATGCTCGCTACTGAAGCACAGTACTTACCGTATAGGGGTACGATAAAAGTGCTAAGTCTTATAAAACTAAAATCCGGTTATCGTCGTTAGATTATCATCCCAAACGCTATATAGTATCATTCCCTAAGGCTCTTGTACGCCATATACAGAAATTTTATCTTTCTAAGGGTTTTGAGATTTATCGAGCCCCTATCGAGTAGGGTGAGTATATACAATGATAGTCTGTCAGCCAGCTGTATTCTCGCTGACGCGTACAGCGAGAATATAGCCAGCTGACAGACTAACAATATGACGGTATGTGAGATGAGGTATCTTTCTAGAACATTCCATCGCAGAGCCAAACCAAATTGAGCCGCAACCTGTCCAATAGTGCGGTAGTTGTAATCATATTTTACATTTAGCCGCTAGTGGTAATGGCATACATCCTTGTTGCTCCAGACCCAACAGCCAGTCCAAATTGCTGCAGCTTCCTCCCAATAGTGCGGGTAGTGACATCATCATACTTCGCTTAACACGGGCCGAGCTCGCTTAACTCGAAACAAGGCTAATGGATGGCTTATGTTGTCGTTCAACTTTTAAAAAAAACCAGAAGCACCCCCAAGCTTAGCACGCCACCAAAAATAGGCGGCTTGCTGTTTCAATTGTTTTCTGTATCACATGTCAGTATGTCAACCTCAGAATATGTATGTGCTCAACAGAATTTACCTTTCGTCTACTCGAATTTTACGTTCTGTATCTGCAGCTACAGCAGCGGCGATTCGACGAGCACGTTTTTCTTCCTCCGGCGAATGTGGAGGTCAGCTAGAGAACGGTCCCTCAAACGTACAACATGATTTACGGCCAATGATGGGAGCGGTAACCGCTCTTTAATCTCCGGCAGCGTTATCGCACGTGGGCCTGAGGTGGGTACAAGCTCGTGGAGTTTATCAACGAACTAACCCAACTCTTGCAACAACTTCTCCGACTTCCTTTTGCCCGAGAATGCCCATCTCACTTTCACAATCGTAGCCGGGCTTCCCTGCTGTATTCCAGTCGCCACCACTGCCAAGCTCTGTCGGACTATACAGAGAGAACTATACCGCCACGGTAGAATTGCAGCCAACGCACGAGCTCGTCCTCCAACGGCAGTATTACCTTTCTTGATTTTCTCATAACCCTCAAAGAAGTGGATCGCCCATGTAAGCAGCTTACTGACAGCATTTTGTACTCTCGGATCTTGAAGCTGTTGCGACGGGGGTGTTCCATCTGCTGTCGGTGATATTCCCACTGCCTGACCCCAGAGGAGAAGCCACAGTCGCTAGGTTTCAAATTTTGTTGCGAAGAGATCGTAGTCTTGGTTATATGATTTGACAGCATATATCCGATTGAGCACATCTGCGTATGCTGTAGCGAGTCCGATTAGGCCGATCGTGAGTCCGACGGGCTCCGTCTCGTGCGGACTATAATGAGGATGGTAGGTTAGCAGTAGGTCTCGTAATAAGTGCAGTTGGAACGGTGCATACGATACCTGTAACTGTCCAAACTATCGCTCCCGCTCTTAGATCGGTTTCATCACCTAGACTTCTTCTATCCCTCTATCACCAAAGTCCTTAGTGTAGTTCGGTAAACGTCTTCGCCGATAATTCCGCGTCTTCTCCGAGTTGTTTTAGCTTCCTTTTGACTTGCGTTTTGGTCGTGTAACTTATCGTTGGGGACCGAAATGCCAATGAAAAAATCATTCACCAGTCAGAATCGGCCTTTTACACTCACCAAAGCTCGAATATGTAGCTGAATTAGGAAACGGGAAAGTTTTGTGACCACACGAATAAACGGCTGAATGATCGTTGGTAGTCACTACAGACACAGGGTTAAAACTTTGCGTTGGAATCCCTACCGGTCTAATTCATATACAATTTGTGATAACTGCGATCACATTTTTTCTCCGTACCTACCGCCGTTCGGTTGTAGTACCAGCTATCTTCATGGACCTGGCATTAGTTATCACCACTTTGTGCCATAATTACCCCCGGAAGCACAATATCCTCCGAGACACGCTGCCATATCCCCCGAAGTGCCATGAGTTCGGATTCATGCTTTGGAACTTAAATAAATTGTGGCCAGAATTGTTATTCATGTAGCAAAACAACGAACGCATACACTAATAGGTTTGGGTGGGCTACAGCCACTGCGCGTGCATTTCGGCACTATGAATCTGCAGCACTCAGAAATTTATCCCATTCATAACGGCTAAGTTTCATGACAACGTGGGTGACATTTTGAGGTTGCTTCTAGCTGTATTCGGTGTGATGCGGCTCTTCTTGTCATCTTAATGATTTTTAGCTGTTGTTTTACCGCAGTGGAATTTCGGGCTTCTAGTAACATAATAGGTAGCAGGAAAATTAACACGAACGCAGGAAAGAATGTAACAGTGCAAAAGAAAATTTAAATGAAGCTGGATTCGCAGCTATTTCCTGGAATCGGCAGTGTTCCAAAGTCGTCAGATCGACCGCCTGGAAATCTACAGATTGAAAGATCAGTTCGATGTGGTCGAGATTCCTAAAGCCGCCCTTGGCATAGACTGGCTTGGCTTAATGAGACAGATATCTACAATATTTATTGAGTCTGCAGATATCAGTTCTAAGGAAGATATCCATAGTCTCTAAAGTTATCAGGCGCTTAGAAAAGATATTCATAGATACCGCACACTATCTGGCGCTGAAGCTCACTGCTAACGCTAGGAAAAATTGTATTTCAAGGCAGTGAAGTCAACCGTCCCGTCCGTCCGGGATCACTGCGGACGGGGACGGACGGCAATGACGGTCAACTAGCCGTCCCCGGCCGTCATCTACCGACATCCATGGATCTCCTGTATTGTACATAATAAGATCTCATAAAACTAGATACATCTACTTTGACCTCGAAGCAAGATCATTCAGCATCTGCTCCATCTTGACCATGTCTGACTCTGTTGCTCCAAAGATTAAGCCTTGTTTCACTCAGGATTTCAGACACTCAGCAGCCTCAATGATATCATCACCCAAGCGATTTCGTAGGTCACTGATAAGCAACTTCGCACTGCTAAATAGACGCTCTGGTTCATCTGACATTGCTGGAATACTCATCAGCTCAACACCCATTTGAGCAAGAAGTGTCTGGCGTGGATCATGCTCTGAGTGGGTGTATCTTCAACCTTTATATACACCTAATTCGCACCTACTCATGCTATAGCACTGTAGCTAGATACAAGTGTCACAGCACCCCTGGCATGGGTCCATGTATATCTCTTACCGCGCGGTCTCAGGGCTATTTTCGATGTCATCTAAATTTATACTGTACCCGCCCGATGTCGGCCAGGGACGGTGGATGACTGCCGGGGACGGTTGACATCACTGTTTCAAGGTGTATATCCCATGCACTGGGAAATGCTCCATACTACTCTTCCAGAACATACGACGATAGAGAAGTGGAGCTCATTGCTCCCCTGTTGGTTGCAAAATTGTACGATTATACTCACAGGAATTCAGGGATGGCAACGGTCCGTCCGGACTGTAGTCATTCGGGGGCTAACGTGCAGTCCAGCCCGAGCTACTGCGTTTGTCGCCCTAGGACGTCCAGTTCTCAAATATCCAGGACCAGGGCAGTGCGAGCCGGACTGTAGGTACCTGATGAATGTCATCTCGTGCCCGTGGGTTTCAGTAAGAGCCTTTGTTTGCCCTAATCGGACGGTAGGGTGTACCATACTACTGTAATATGTCTTAAGAGATAGTGCGCAACCTTTTGGTTATTGCTGCCATATTATAATCGTTACTCGGTTATTGCTTTATCACCAGAGATCACCATTCCATCACACGCAATCACTGACGAGTCACTTGATGGCCTGCAGGGCCCTATAGGTTGATGGTCTTACTTTTCAGAAGACTGAAATCCTAAGTCCAAGGTGAAAGCGCACGGAATTTCGTAATCCGAGCCAGGGCGAGCCTTCGGACGGATAGGACGGACTTTCGCCATCTCTGCAGGAATTCACTCGATTATCCATGGAAATTTGTGGTCCGGCTAGATAGATATAGATAGATACTTACCAGTTCACAGACCATTATATGTAGAGACATTATCAAAACCATTCAATTTAGCATTTGATGTTAATTTGGATGGTTTGGTGACTTGATTGACTTATCTCTCGTAAATATGATGACAATTGAGCGAAGCTAGAAGGAGCAACGTGTGACTGGGTGCGTACATTATAGAGGGATGACAAGAGAGCTGAGCCTGATAAAACTAAAATCTGGCTACCATCCTAAATGCTATGCAGATCTATTGCCTAAAGTATTCATAATACACAGAAACTTTTGTTTTATAACTAAGCGTTTGAGTTTTATCGAACCTCTGTAGAAAATTCTGTTGTCGATCGATGATGTGTTGAAAGCAAAAGAGAAAGAATGAAGAAGCTCAATTGTCTATCGATACAAGAGAAGGAAAACACTAGACTTATATACAGAAAAAAGACCATACTCGGCGAAGCCAAGTATCACAACCGAGTCCGAAGCCGACTACCAGTGCCGGAGCTAGGCCTCCTCCTCAGCATGGGGGCAGGCGAGGCTGGTGGGGGCAGGCGAGACTGGTGGGAGCAGGCGAGGCTGGTGGGGGTAGGCAAGGCCAATGGGGGCCGTAAGCCACCGGCCTCATGCCCGAGCCCGCCAGCACCAAACACAAGGGAAGCTACCGGGCCAAATCCCTAGTCAACATGATGCAACTAACCTCGACTCGCTCATCTCAACCCGCTTGTCTTCATGCAATTTAAAGTTCTTTCAACTTTGGAAAAAAAAACACTTGAGCCAGATGCGCCCCCAAGTTTAGCATACCACCAAAAATAGACCACTTGCTATTCCAATTGATTTCTATGTCATGTCAGTATGTGAACCTTGCAATATGTGGCCAACAAAATTTACCTTTCATCTACTTGAATTTTACGCTCTGTATCTGAGGCAGCAGTTCTATGAGCACGTTCTTCCTTCCTCCGGCGAATGTATAAGTCGACTCTAGAACGATCCCTCCGGTGCGCGGCATGATCTACAGCCAGTGATGGGAGCGGTAACCGCTCTCTAATCTCTAGCAGCATCATCGCTTGATGTGTACAGCGGGTGGCTAAAAGTATCGAGTAAACGGGCATTAAGCGGCATATATTGTCAAGGGCCCAACTTCAGTCAATGTGAACAATAATGAACCCTCTGGGGAGTGAACTGAAGGCATTTAATTGAGACTCAGCATGTATGATACTCAGTGGGAGAATTTACAGCGTGCTATACAGGAACCGCTGTTGACTGTGATTGCCAATAGTAATATCACCGACCCAATGACTGATCCAACATGGCATGAATGGAACATTGTGGGATCTTTTGTCTTTTGTACGCTTTTTGTGGTATATGCAAACTGTTTAGTTGTTTGGGGCTACAATCTTTCCTGCCGCTAAATGTCCGATTACTGGATACATTTAGACAATGTTCGCAACAGTTCGTACCGACCCGGTCTCAGGTAGGGATCAGTACAGACCAGTCCAACAGCGAGGTCAGACTGAACTGGTCCCCAAATCGGCAGTCTTGCTCTGGACCGTACTGGTCAAGACTAGTCTATTTCTGCTGATGTTACATGGTTCACCCCCACTTTTAACCAGCGAGCGTGCACAAATAGACAATTATGCCCAGTATAGTATGAGTTTCCAGTCAAAATGGGCAAATTTATCCCATTATAAACCCGATTCATGCAAGTTTAAACCTAACCCTCCCTGCAACGAAGTCCAGGACCAGTCCAGAGTGAGTTTGAACCGGTCTGAAGAATTGTTAGACTGATCCGAGCCCAGTCTAAAAAGACCCTGCACTGAACTAGACTTAACGCAGACTGTTCCAGTTAGACTAGCCCATCCCCAGACCGTTGAGAATATTGCTTTTAGCCGCCCGCTGTAGGTCCGTCTCCATCGACCGCTAGCCGTATATAGTTCCATTGGCCCACGGGCGCATGTTTATGAATTGACTATAGATAACTAGAGACTGTGCGTTGGGCAGGGGTCCACAGGAAGCTTCTCATGAGCTGCACGTATGCGCGTGTGCGCGTTGTCGCATGTTATATATATAGAGCTAACACGAGCTAACCGCTAGCGAGGCTAATGGCACACATCTCTCATATAACTCGAGGCTTTCTCCTTCTCTATTCTCTGTATCTAAGTCTAGTCTAAAGTCGATTTGCACCTTTGCCAATGAACACATTAACGAAAAGCTCGAGATAGTTCACAAGGGGATATGTATTGTGGATACATATCTTAATGTGTCAATGGAGAAATGTATCTTTGTTATGTATCGTGCATAAATATCGTAATGTATCCATGATGAGGACATGTATGGTGGATACATAAGGATGTAATACATCCTTATGTAGCAATAAGTTACATCCAATGTATTGCTAGAGGATTATATATCCCAAATGTATCCTGGGATGCATTTATGGACGATATGTATCGGTTTTATGTATCAGTGATACATTCCTATTTTTTACCTAGATATAATGTATCTAGCTTTCTAAAGTTTGTATGGCGATGTATCCTGAAATGTATCTGTAGATAGATTCTCCATACACTTTCAGATCTCTTAGAGCTAGGGCAAAACTGTTAACTAGGGATTTATCTCGAAGGCCACAGAGTTTCTAGAGAGGTCTGGAAAGTGGTCCTCGATACACTGAGTCACTGGGTAGAGTCATATGTGGTAGACTCATTCACGAGTCACGACTTTTCACCTCTAATATAATTACTCTACAGCTACGACAGCTACACATATAAGACTTTGTAGAAAGAGAGCTTACATGCTAAATAGTGTCTATCAGTGAGTAAGATCTCTTCCTTTGATACAAAGTAGCGACCCACATGCATTATGTTTGTTTGGCAAGGCGCACCAAGTTGCCAGTACCCACTCACTTCTTTCACTCGTCTGCCCGCCACTCGTCACCCGCCACTTGCCACTGTGAGCGCCACTCTATCGTCTCCGCGGGATTTTCTGGTTCCTCAAGTATATAAGGGCATATGTTACTTTGAATGCTAGAAGGACTTGTTGATTGACTGATCTTGAAGGCCGAAGGCCCCTATATATACAGACTTGACTCTTATATCCATATCCACATCCGTGTCCATATCCATATCCGTTTGCATCTCCGTTTGCACTGATATGAGCTGCTCTCCTGATACAGAAGAAACACCAACTGCTTAAGAGCCAGCAAACGGGCCTGAGACTCACGATGCAGGTACACATGCAAAACTTCCTGCTCTTGCTGCATTCTGTAGCAAGTCTATATCTCTGTGAGTCTATACATGCAAAAACTCGTAAGAAAATAGTCTCCGGTGCCTCATTAAAATCCTCCTCCTAAAGACTGCGGTAGGCAGGGAAAGAGTGCAATCCGTCGCCTGATTTGGGACGGCCATCCCGTATAATAAAAATCCAAATGCATCTAAATAAGAAAAGTGAAATAACCTTAAACCCAACCTTAAATCAACTTCCATCAGTCTTAACTACCGTAGTCCCATTTCCTTCTTCAAGTGGTCGACTATGCCACAGGTATGTAGGTTTCAACAATTGTGGTAGCATGCGGTGATGGACTTCGTCCGAGCCTTTATGATGCCGGAGGTGATGTGAGTTTGAGAATCCTGATTATCGTGGTGGATTGGTAGCTGTGCTTTGCCATTGCCATTGCCGTTACAGTCGAAGAACAGCCAAAATGGATCGTGAGTATAAGCTATCGGAGGACTCTTTTTGCAACGTCCATACGGGTTAGTAAGCCAATATTGGCATGATAGTCATTGATGCTTTCGATGATCGCTTGGTAGACTTTGATCATATAGAGGATCGCTTCTTAGTCTTTGAAATCTTCGTGTATTCCTTCATCCCCCTGATCCTTGATCAAATCCAGCTTCACATTGCGATAAATGAGAGTCGTAGCGTTGATCCGTAAGCATGCTCCACACCGAGTCAAGTAAGAATAGTGGTGATGAACCGATGCTGATACTGATTTCGTCGGTGTTTTGGTAGATTTGCGTGTGCCAGAATCGTGGTACTTCAAGTAGTCGTTTATCGTCGATGATTGTGGGTACAAAGATGCCTTCTGGCGGTGCTTTGTAGTAATAATCTCGAATACGTGGATGCCTTTTGGCAAGATCGGTTAGATGTCATGGTCATTGATCTTGGTCGTCATCATTGATCTCGGTCGTCATCATTGATCTCGGTCGTCGTCATTGATCTCGGCCGTCATCATCGATCTCAGGTTCATAATTGCTTTATCTATATTCATAATTGATTCCATCCACATCTCCCAACCAGAGATGAGATATTGAATTGTGGTTAGTTTGTTAATAGGAGTATAAGTCTCACCGATAATAGTCTCTTTGTTTGTAGCCTTGGTGCTGATGCCGTCAATAATTTCGCGGAGGACTTGTCTTGACTTCTCGTAACATGATTCATGGCTAGTGATGGTAGTATTCGTCTTGTGGTACAATATGTGCCCATTGACGTGGGTCTTAACTTAGTCATTCTATGTGTATGTTCTGGGGCATTCTTGACCGCGACAGATGGTCACAATATATTTATTTGTCTTTGTATATGTCTAGTACTCATGACTTCCTCTCTTAATGGGGCTTGTGTATGAGAAGAAGGTTAGGACAGTGACCGCTGTGTCCCTTGTGTGTATATAAGAGTCCTCGTCAGGAGCATGTGTTATGTGTGATGGCCATCTTTCTCACTTGAATCAAGCGGACTTCGATCTTCGTGCCCATTATTCATGTGCCCAGTTAACGAAAGATCAGGGTTTACTCCAGCTGCGGCATGGTTCCCAGGTTCTGATCAGTGAGCATCTTCTCCGGTGCGGCCGTGAGACATGGCTTCACTCGTTCCACACTTATCGTGAGTACAGCTATGGTCCATGCTCTCACTCGTTCCACTCGAAACAGTATTAATTTCAATTTCTTCAGTGTGTGTTTCTTCTTGCGGTAGACCGAATAACTCGATTTCGGTAGTCTCGGTAGTCTCGGTAATCTTGGTAGTGTCGGTAGTGTCGGTAGTCTTTTCTAGTTGTTTTATCGTATACACCCTTTTTTCGTCATAATTATTGCGGTACGATTTGTATGAATTCAATTCTTCTTGTCGGTTCATTGCATCTAACATCTTGGCCCATGATCGTCTTAAGTTGCCATTCTGAATGCGTATAGTATCTCGGTGGTATCTCGTATGGTATCCCGTATGGTATCCCGTATGGTATTTCGTATACTGCTTTGTAGTCGACGCGATTGTCTTATTATTCGGCATTCATTTGATCGAGGTGGATCGCTGTGTTGACTGCTTCTGCCAGAACTCGATGAGTCGATTATCTTCATATGCGCCTTCTCAGTGATTGTCCAAATTATGTGTAGTCTTTGATCATAACCTTGATTCGGAAATAGTGAAAGGCTTCCGAGTGGACTTTGACTTCGTGGTAATGGCAAGTAGACTTGGAGATAAGCTGGTAGGTATGCTTGATATAACAGCGGTAGGTGTGCTTGAAGTGGGAGCTGCAGGTTCGCTTGATATGGTAACTGTAGATTCACTCGGAGGTGTACTCAGTGGCATAGTGATTGGAACAGTGGTGAATACAGTTTCTTGAACTCTTTGTCTCTTTCCATTTCTCCCTTGTGAAGTGGACTTAGTGTTCGGAGAAGAGGTCGTAACTTGAAGGTATACTTGAAAGTGTGCTTTCAGGTCCGGTAGCGTGTGCTTTATCAGTTTCTTCTCTCTTTCTCTTTCCACTTCTCCAAGTGGACTTGACAATCGTATGCAAGGTTGCTGCTGTGGGAGCAGGAGTCTGCCATTGGAGTACCTTGATCGTTATTGCGAACTCCAATTAGTTGAATATGTTAGTCAGTTAATGGAGTGAAGTGGTTGGTAATCTTCTCGTTCTTGGCAGGGTGTGTAGCGGTAAATCTTCATAGGATATCTAAACCGGATTAGTAGTCTGATTGATGAATGGGAGTAACTTGTCCGAGAATAGGCCTCATTCGTTCACTTGTGCCATTGGTATTGCTGAATCCGGATGTCTTAATTATGGCTGACTGGTAGGCGCTCGTTTCCGGTGACAATATCGTAGGTCTTGGTCAATATAGGAATGGAATCATGCTGAAGTTGGTCTTGAAGGTTTCGGTAGACATTATAAAGAGCAAAGATAGCAGAGATGGTAGAGATGGTAGAGATGTGTGAGAGCGGCGGTGATGGTGTTGAGGTTTAGTCTTGTTTATGCGGGTGTTGCCAGGGATAGTCGTGTGGGTTAGGCTTTCTGAGGCTTTCAAAGATTGTGAAGTAGAAATAGAGTTTATAGAATAAATGAAGATGGTTGCGACAGCCGGGTTCATAACCTGTTACTTTAGATGCTAGAAAGCCATGTTGCTTGACTGATCTTGAGGGCCGAAGGCTCCTATATATACAGACTTTGACTCCTATATCCATATCCATCTCCGTGTACATATCCATATCTGTTTGCATCTCCGTTTGCACTGATATGTGCTGCTCTCCGGATACAGAAGAAACACCAACTGCTTAAGAGCCAGCAAATGGGCCTGAGGCTCACGATGCAGGTACACATGTAACAGCATATGTTTATTTTTAGATAGTTCGCTCCTCAATTTAAAATTTTTGTTCGTAGGTGATTGTTCTTAACAAAAGCAGTGTTGAAGAAGAGCTTTTAAATGTCTTATTGGAACTTTGATTTGGTGTGGAAGTTTAATGATTGTGTATGAAACTTAATTGGTGTGAAGGCTTGGATACACGGCTATTTCCCGCAATCTGTAGTGTTCCGACGCGATTGGATCGACCGCCCGGCAATCTACAAATTGGCAGATTAGTTAGATGCGGTCGGGATTTCAACCTACCTCAATGCGGCAGATATATACGCCAAGGAAGTATCCATAGTCTCTGAAGATATCTGGCGCTTAGAGGAAAAATTCATTGGCGCCGCAACTATGTAAAATCCCAAAATGAATACAGCCACAATCAAAGCGGAGCTGAATAGTTAACAAGAGATTATAAATACACTAAAACACTAAAACATTATTGGAATCCGCTCAACCCCGCGCCCGAGTCCGCCCGATGGTGGAGCGGCTATTATCGTCTTGTCATTTATATATAGAGAGACCGCTAGAGTAGAGAGAACGATATCGCTCTTACACTTTCTCACAGCGCCTGCTACCATTTCCAACAAACATCACTCCCCATCTTTCAGAAACGCCCAGATACAACTAGCTGTCCGCCTTCTGCCAATTTAAACCTTCTACCGAACATCATTAGTCCTACCAACGACTATCGTGACTACCCTCTTCTCTTTTAAATTCACGTTACCATGATCAACGTCGAAGTCTTTTTGCTTGAAGTAGTGACTGTGGACTTTCTGGTGCTGAAGCAGTGCACCTCAAAGAAGGTTGCCGTACATTGGAGGAACCACTGCTATCATACAAAGGACTGCTACCGCATTCTTCCCCAACACCTATCTCATTGGCTATGGAATGTTGAATGGCCAAACTTTCACTTTGATCAATGTCTGCTAGTTGTCGTTTAAGACGGTTCTTTCTCGACTGCTTGCCACCCGAATTGGCCCCATACTCCAAAAGAATGCGTTGAATATCCTCGTAACCCAGATGTTTTGCCACTCCTAATGCAGTGCCACGAAGAGTCCGAGTATGAACATTTGCACCCTTTTGCAAGAGGAGACTAACGACAGCTAGGCTTGCTGCATAAACTGCTGCGACAAGGGCATTGCAATACTCTCCTCCTTGGGCGTTGACATAGGCACCACTTTGTATGAGCATACGGACAATGGTTGGGTGGTTGCTTGCTGCTGCAGCCTGAAGGGCGTTGCCATAGTACCCACCTTGGGCGTTGACATCGGCACCATTCTCGATGAGCAGGCGGACGACAGCGTCGTGACCATGATTGGCTGTTATATGGAGGATACTGCCATTGAGCTTGCTTCCCTGCGCGTTCACAGTGGCACCTTTCTCAATCAAAAGACGAACGATCGCAAGATCCCCCCTCTCTGCTGCTACAAAGAGAACTGAGCCGTTGCCATTACAGGCGTTAATATCGGCACCGTTCTCTATAAGCAAGCGGACTATAGCCTCGTGGCATCCTTCTGCTGCTGTGTGAAGGGGATAGCCCCAGAATTCATACCAGAAATTGACATCAGCACCATCCTTAATGAGCTTACGGACGGCGCTCAGGCGACCTTTCCGTACTGCTCCATGAAGAGCGTTGCCAAGGCGCCAGATCGGTGTCTTAGGATCAGCACCGCCCTCTATTAGCAAGCGGGCGACGACCTCGTGACCATTTACTATTGCCTGTTCGAATGCGCTGCCACACATCCCATTAGGGGCGTTGACATTGGCACCATGCTCAATGAGCAGACGGACGACGACGTCATAGCCGTTTGCTGCTGCCAAATGGATGGGGTTATCATAATCCTCACCACGGTCGATGTTAACGTCAGCACCATTCTCAAGGAGCATGCGGACAATGTTTTCATATCCATCCTCAGCTGCCATATCTAGGGCGCTGTAGTGATCGTGTCCCTCCCCGATATTGACATCGGCACCATTCTCGATGAGCAGGCGGACAATATTTTCGCAACCTCCTGCTGCTGCTGCCTTGATTACGCTGCCATGATGCCAATCTCCTTGTTCGTTAATGTCGGCACCATTCTCGATGAGCAGGCCGACGATTTCCTCGTGGCCTAGGTTTGCTGCTGCAAGGAGGGCGCAACCAAAATCCCCATGCCCATGGGCGTTGACATCCGCACCATACTCGATGAATTGACGAACGATGGCATATTGGCCCGCAGTTACCGCCACCTCGAGGGCGCACTCGTAGTACTCAAAATCCCTCTTCCTGCTACGGATCCGACCCGCCGGCGCGTTAACATCAGCGCCGCTTTCGATGAGTAGGCGGGTAACAACCTCATGGCCTGCCGCCGCTGCGGCTTGCAGAGCCGAACCATAGAACCCACCCTGAGTGTTGACATCATATCCTTCACGCAAAACATGGTCAACATAAGAGTGAATCCCAAGATATGCCAAAATTTGCAATGCATCTGTTTGAATAAATTCGGATGTATTGAGGGCACGCCAGTCGAAACGATCAATAACAAGGTTGATATGGAAAACCAAGTTCCGCGGTACGTTCAATTTCACAAACTTACGACATAACTCTTCGTTCCATTGGTCTGAATTTTGTACGAATTGTGGCCAAAACTGCCCCGCGAACCAGAGAAATGGGTATTCGTGAAAAATCGGGCATTCTTTCATTTCATCTGTCATCTCTGACGAGTGGGGGATAAGTGTTTTACAGTCGAAGTCATTGAACGACAGGTAGGTCATGCAAGCTTCTGCTAGCTCGAGATTTGCTTGCTGTGGGGATATGAAAAAGCCTGGATTGAAGTCGTGGAGGTCCTTCCGAAGTAAAAATTCCTAATGGATGGTTAGTTAAGAGTTCGAGGTGATTCATGAAAGAGGCATATGTCAGTACATGCCTTTGCAGACTGATGTACAAGATGTACTGTGCCATGTTGAACCTTGAGAATTGGTCCGCACAGGGAAACATTGTGCGGGAATCCATGGATTAGACTGCTTTCAATACATGATGCGGATCGGTAGCTGGGTTTCAGAGCGCAAGCAATTGCTAGTTCATCTAACTTCATCGGCCGCGGTGCAAATACAACCCACTTCAGGATTAGGTTTACCGCATCCTTCGCCTTGGGGGCGAGCCTATGCAACAGGAACTGGTATAAGCTATCCAGATCGGCCGGGGATTCGTTTAATGTTTCTTCCACTTTATCGGCAGGTGTTTCCAGAAGTTCGGCCATGATCAGCGAAACCCAAAGGAACATTCCATCTGCTCCGTCCTTAAGCTTTCTAAATACCATCAATCTGGTATCGTTGTCATAGCTGCATGTTTGCGCTAGTTCATCTACTTTGTGCGTGATGAACGACGATATGTCGGCTTCGATTTTGTCGCCTTGGTCTTCAGTCTTTAGCCGGATACAATTAGCAGACTCGGATCGGAAAAGAGAGAATAGTTTATTCTGAATCTGATGATATGGGCGGCTTGTCATTAAAACCTTTAAGAAGCCCTGAGTGTTGCCATCGTTTGAATGGAAATAATTGCAAAGCATATCCAAAAGTTGATTTCTTGATTTCTCTTCGCACTCGTCCAGGGCATCGAGCACGACATATGTGGTACAAATACGGTGGTCGGTTATCATAGCAAGAAACACCTTCCATAGAGTTCCAAATGACTGAATGAAACGGGATCCATCGGTGTTGTGATATTTCATTGCATGTTCGATAAGAACCGGTGAAGCCGTGATGATTTGATGAATTAATCCACGCAATATCGCCTCGGCAGACTTCCGAGAATCATCTTTGTCATCACAGATAAAATAAACCACTGCGACTGTTCTAGCATGTTGCTCTTTTGCCATGTCATTGAGACAGTCTAACAAGTATGAAGTAAGAACTGCCGCAGAAGATATTAGATAAAATCAAATGAGAATACAATGAGTTGCTATCGTACCTGTCTTACCAACCCCTGGATTTCCTGATATCCACAAGAACCTCGTTCTATCCTCTATCCAGTCGATGTAATGATTATCTCTCAAAACCCACTCTAGAGTTCCCTCGTGGCGCTTGGGGATCGCGTTCCTTGCAGTGGCATAATCCATGGTGAGGAACTTTTGATGGCATTGTTGCTCGTTGGCTGACAAGGAACAGCTACAATGCATTCACATTAGCGTTTGTTGTTTGGATCGACCTCACTACTCACCGGGCCGGTTGAGCTTGAGCAGTGGCAGTGGCAGTGGCAGCAGGCTGTAGACGATTATAAACTATGATCGTTGGTGAGCATCTAAGCATATATAGCTAGTACATTATGAATACATACAGTATTTTCGGCGCTGCTTTATGATATCGGGTGCCTTCTTCACTAAACCCTCAATCTCCCTACACACTGTTTCGTAGTTCTGATCATCGTGCCCCGAAAACTTCACAAGGCCTGAATGGTCTGTATCGATGGGTATCTGGTGGTGAACAGCCTCACTTGGGCAGAAGCTAGTGGCCGAATCTCGACTAACCAACCGCAAAACCCCGCCTGTTCTGCTCCATTCTCCAGTGGGTAAGACCTATCGAGACGACAGTCAATACTGCAATGTGTTCTTACAAGAAAATGATCCTGAAATTGCTCGCTACATGCAGTTCTGTAGACTACGGCTCTAGATAGTCGCTACCAAGACAGCTCTTGATATCTCTTGGTACCTACCTACACCGTTGCCGCCACACAAATGAGATAAATAAATTACTTACATTCATGGTATTCGAGTCCTTGGTTTCGTAGAAAGATACCACAAGGCAACCCTTGTAAGCAAGACTTCTTTGAAAGGCATGGTCGATATGAAGTAGCAGTGGTGACCCCTGATTCAAGTCCGCAATCAATCTGGCATTTTTTTGCCCCCGAACCAAGGATGCTAGGTTTCTAGCATCAAGCCCTCGATTGGGAACGCCGAAGAGCAAAAATCCGACGCAGGATTGCAGGATTGCTAGATCCTCCTCCGAGTCACCTTGCGCAGAGACTGCCATTGCCTAGTTGGAGTTGGTAATCGTCAAATGAAGGAGACACGCGTCACTCACCTCTTTTATAAGGAGCCCTCCTACACTATGCCCCACAAGTATTATCGGGCGGCGGTTCTCCTAAAGTAAGATGCGCATCAGAAGCTAAGCGGGAGACACTAGAATAAGGTAACATACAGCCTCGGCATGGGCGCGAATGTTGTGTATGGCACACAGAAGCTGCCGTGCATAGTCCGCCAGAGAGCTGGAAGATGTGCTCTCTTTCAACCCGGAATCATAACCGAAAATAAAAGTTCTAACTTCCGGTATATCTTTGGGGAGAAAGTCTCTCAACCACATCTTGTGTCCGGATAGTTGCGATCTCCATGAGCCAAACGCATGCCCACCAACCCCACAAACAGCAATAATGCTATTAACGCAACAAAATGAAATTAGAAACTAAGATACCAAGTAGTTGGGGAAAGCGCAAGAAACTTACTCAACCACAGCTTCTTGGCTGGGGTGGCAATAAAGTGGTGTCTGGGGAAAAATGAGTTACTGGACCATATACAGACTTCCGCAGAGGCTAATACCATTCCATAGAAATTAACGTCAACAGTCATGTCGAATTCGTTTCCCGCGATGGTGATTGGAAGTTCGATCTTATCATTTGGCAGGCATCTGGTAAACGGCGCAGGTTCTCTCACAAAGCTGACTGTGCCAACCTGCCAGTTGCGACTTTTCCGCGCTAACGACAATACTTTAACGCTCGATGGACGGGTTCCATCCTCGATGCCCGAGAGTGCGGATAGGGCTTCGAGAGCTACCAGAAGTTGATCTCGTGGGACTCCGACTGGTATCGACGATAAACGAAATGTACGAGGCTTCGGGAGTGGTTGGAGGCTTGCGTAATCCAAGCCGGCCGCCCCTGCATCCCGGTGTACTGGAGCCACTTGCATATCGGTACGAGATAGGATAGAGCCCGACAGATGGATAGTGATGGTTGAATGTTAGTGAAGACTGATCTGACCGTTGAGAGTAGGAGGTTTTGTAGAGGGGAAGGACTTATTTGAGGCTGAACACCGTGCATGTGCGCAGTCGGTTATTATTAGCATTGTGGTGTGGTGCTTTTGCACCTGATAAGCGCTGATGGTGGAACAAATGATAAGCAATGATACGACCTTACAACTCATAATTATCTACATACAAGTAGTACGAAAATACACACAAGCAAGAGGAGTTACTTAGGGAAGCAGATAGAAAGTACCAGTGATCCAAGTTTTAGCTTGCCGCGTATCTTTACGATATTTAAATATACTCACGGCCGATCAGTAGCCAAGTTTAGGGTAGGGTCGACATTTCCAAATATGCCAGGTCAGTGAATAGTCATCATCTAATCTAATCGCCCTCGATCTAATTTTATAAATTACGTATTGTCGTTTATCGATCTTCATTTCTCACTTTTCTCTATCTTGCTACATCATTTTTACTCGTGGGATGACTTTCTTTTGGCTTTGGTCAACTATGTTACCACTAACTGGATGTTGAGATAGTACTTTTATTGAGAGTTTACTCTAAAGGTCGACTTAATTCTGCTTTCAATCACCGATAAGTAACTTTCTGAGCCACGAAAAGCTGGGTGCAAGGAAAGCTGGATGGTCACAACAGATTGTACCGAAGTTGTGTCGTAACAATGGTCATCCACGAGCAATGGATTTTACGAACGATACAATACCGTATACACTCGTGTAAAAGGTACGCCCAACATTAGGTTAGCGCCAATTAATTGCCATATATGGTAAGATATTCGGAAATTAAAAGAGTACATCGTTTTCAATTTCCGTATTTAGCGATATTCCTACCCTATTAGGTGCAGTAACCGAATCGGGGGTGTACCGTTCACACGAGTGTACTTGGGTACAAGGGTAAGTTGGGTGCGGTGACACAGGGCAAAAGAGCGCCCAACTTTTTTCCCCCATACAACGAGAAATGCCAAGATCCTCATCATTCACTACACAGCGAATATTTTTCTAAGAAAACTCCATAGAAGCATCTTAGGTGGCTTACTATTACTCTCTTCACTTTTAGAATCTCTCTTAATTGTTGCGGAGGTGTACAATTTCTGCATTTTATGGGGCGCGCCCGACTTTTGGTATCTTCCTAGTACACGGTATGTCACGAATATGAAGGGGAGAACCGTGTGTATAGTTCTAAGGTACGTTGTCTGTCTAGTTACAGGCCTAAAGGTCTAATATGTAGAACGGAAGAGTAAAGTGTGAAGTCTAAAAGCAGTCACGACACGTTGACGTCGTGAACCTTAGGATCAATACACTAATAACCACAGAGTAGCGGAACCAAATGTCAAGATCAGTCGTACGTACACCAAATGATGGGCGCAGCGAATCCTGGTTGGTGAAGTACGACGCGGGGGAACCGAGTGAGCCGATACGGCAAGGGGGGTTATAGGAAAACTCTGTAGTGCCAAGATACATACAAAGTATTCCCGATGTCAGTGTGGTGGTGCGGGAGAGACGAATCGCGGGAAGGATCGGAGAATCTCCGAAATGACCGTCGTAGTGCTTCGGGGTTAAGCCGGCCTGGAGTACTCCATTACATGCACAGGTCTTCCCGGGCAATCTCTGGTGCCCGCTATCACTGTCCCGAGTCCCATAACCCCGTGTCAATTCCATGCTTAAGCCGGTGGTATGCAAAGCTAAGTACCGGCCGGGGTAGATACCCGGCATACTGTCTTAGACGGCGAACCGGCTGTGCTCCAACGCATAGCAATTTTCACAGGCTGTTCAATGGGATTGGAGAATACAACAGTCGGAGAGGGGGAAATGGGAGCGGGTTGTATAGTTGATGATATCAGAAGTAGGAAGAGGTAATGATGCGGCGATAGTGTATGGCAGCGGAAGATCATCTGCCTATAATAGAGTATTATGGAGCATTCTCGAACTGTGTGACAGCGATAGATAGTTAGTCGGCTGTGAGATGGCGGTGTCCTTTGCTACATGACACTCCTTGAGCCCAGCGTGCGTGAATAGGTGAGAGACCAGGCGCAACGAATGCAGCACGGCAGTGAAGTATTGAACCGACATGGTGAGGTGGGGAAGGGAGTTTTCAGGAAATCCCGAGGAACGCCAAGCTACGTATCGGCCTGGGAGCCTCGGGGTACAACTGGAACTATCGGCATGTGCCAAAAACGGCACAATCGATTGGCCGACAAATTGGTATGTAGGCAGTTTCGGGAGTAAGTACCTGGGTTCTAAAGTTGTTCGACACATGTTCGCGTGTCTTCCCACCTTGTTTCTGGACACAAAGTATTAGCCACTACCTAGTTGCTGAACACCCGACACCACCACCATTATGTATGATCTTTGTTAGATTTTCAATGCCCTTTCCCTGGTATCCGGAATTGTTCCGAGAGATTTAGTCGAAACGGTGCAATACGACGGGCGTTTGTAACGGAATGTTTTGTACTTATTACCAAACCTAGCTACATTTCAGCTTCATCTGGAACAACGGTGGTGCTGTGGCTGCACATCACCCTGGGAGTATCGACTACAGCAGGTACCAGCTTGTGGAGTTTATCAATGAATCAACCCAACTCTTGCAATAACTTCTCCGACTTTTCTTGCCAGAGAAAGCCCATCTTACTCTCACCATTGTAGCAGCTCTCCTCGGCTGTGTTCCAGTCACCGCCACAGGGGTGCTCTGCCGGAAATATCGACAGAGCTACCCCGTCCTTGAAGAATTGCATCCAATGTACGAGCTCGTCCTCCAGCGGCAGTGTTACCTTTCTTGATCTTCTCTTAATCCTCAAAGAATGTGATCACCCAAGCAAGCAGCTCACTGAGAGCATTTCGTACCCTCGGATTTTGCAGCTATTGCGAAGGAGTTGTTCCATCTGTCATCAGGGATAGTCCCACTGCTTGGCCCCAGAGGAGGAGCCGCAGTAGCTCTGTTTCAAATTTTGTTGTGAAGAGGTGGTAGTCTTGGTTGTATGATTTGACCGCAGACATCCGCTTAAACACATCTGCGTATGCCATAGCGAGTCCGATTACGCCGATCGTGAGTCCGATTGGGTCCATTGCTGGTAAACTATGATCTGGAAGATGGTTTGGCACACAGGTCTTGTAAAAATGTAGTTGGAACGGTGCTTACGATTGTAGATCTGTAACTGTCCCAAAAACTACCACTCCCGCTCTAAGATCGATATCCTCTCTCAGACTCTTTCGATCACTTTGTTACTAAATTCCTTGGTGTAGCTCGGTAAACTCCTTCGCCGATAATTCTGCGTCTTCGAGTTATTTAGCCTTCTTAGCTGGCGCTTTGATCGTGTAGCTTATCGTTAGGAACCAAAATACCGATGAATACTACCGTGCCCACCAGTGAAGCAACTTTGCCAGCGCTGAGAGAACTTGTTACATACCATGCCAATTCCCTCGAGTCAGTAGTGCAAATGGGAAACCAATGGTTAGGCCAAGTTACGATCCAACGCCTGTTGGGTAGGAATGGCGGAGACCAAGAGCGACAAGGCTCCAGCCAGGGGGTGTCATCGACTTCCTGATCAGCTGCACATGTATGCAAAACGAGGCGCAGCTCAACATTTTCATCAATCAATATTGGCACACCCACACCCATGCTTGACTGCATAGCTGAATCAGGGATCTGTAAAGATAGGCGGCAGAGGAAACGGACGAGTGATCGTTGATGATTACCTCTCACCTACTGGCATTTTGTGCTCTGTGGCAGCGGCGCTTGCAATTCGGTGGAGATATGCAACCAGGCGGTGATGGATTTCCTCGCGACCACCGAGGTGGGGAAGTGTCCACGCCGTTGAGCAGAGCAGAGCGTATTTAAAGTCTTTCTATTTCTTCTCTTTTGATTCGTGTGCTACCATTCCTTTTGCTGTTTTCATTGGTCACAATGGGAAGAAGGGTAGAAGAAGGGGAGCTCCCCCACCAAGTTGGCCATCCAGAAGGGGGAACTGGGTACTGTCATACTCTAGTTAGAGCGAATGCAGAATGATTGAAACAAACCAAACAAAGAAGTGGGACAACCCATGATACGTATGCTGTGTCTACGCCGACACCCGTGCTTGCAGTAGTCCGGGGGTGGACTAGTCCGCACTGGAATCATCCGGTCTAGTCCAGTCCAAAGTTTTTAGTAGTGGGACCGGACCAGTCGAACGTTTTATCAGACCGGTCTAGACTCAGTCCGGACTGGTCCTAGACTGCATCTCAAGCTTAAGTTTATATATACCGAAATCGGGTTGATAATTGGATAAGTATGCTCCAGTTCGACAAGGAAATTCACATAACACTTCAATGATAACGAGCAATCAGGGTATGTGTTCCAGTGTGTTTGTGGGTAAAAAGCCAGGATAAATCACGCCATTAGCTGAAGGCATCCGAACGGGCCGGGGTGACTGGCATCTTTCGGGCTCCGGAATCGGCATCTCGACTAGGGCACGAATTCAGGAGACCTGGTCCGTCCCGGGACACAATCATAATACCTACGGTGCTGTATAAATGCCTGTAGGCTGCCGCATGAATGGCAGTTGGGCTGAAAACATGGATGGGCCTTACGGCAGCCTGTAACAACTGGGCAGCTTGACTTAATGACAGTGTGAAACCACTGATGGCCTGACCTTGGTCGGTAAAAATGGGGATAAATGGAGCGAATGAATACGAATAATACTGTACACGATAAAAATAGCATCTCAATTCTTTAGGAGCAATGCTCTGCCGCACTTGGAAAGAATTTATATTTATATCTTCTACCTCACAGCTAGCCTGTAGGGTCCTGTAGCTATTTCGTCCTGTGATTCTTTGCCCTAGTCTCAGACGGTTCTCTGCAAGGTGCCCCGAAAATCGTCGTTCAGGCCGGGGCCAACTTTGCCCGGACGGGACGGACTATTCGGATGCCTAATTAGCTGTTACCTGTTAGGAACCATACCAAATCTGGACAAGTACTATGAGTGGGAACAGTGGGAATGGACTGATCTAGACCAGGATGGTCTAGTACAAGATTAGTATTCGAAACGGGCCCGACGGGGATGACAATTTCAATTTTCAAAGCCCAGCTTTTTTTGAAAAGCTCGCAGGCTTCATAAAGGCCCGCAGGCCAGCCTGCATATCTGAAACATGAAAACAGCACACAAGCATCCTGTATGGGTAGCAGAGGATGTTATTCTTAGTGATGGGTAGACAATTTTCCGTGGAGAATGATCTATTTTTAGCAGTGAAATACAAATTTGGAGTGGGCATAGGTGGTCACTCGGCCCGAGCGTAGAGTACATACAACAAGCGATTGATTGCAGTGCTTCAATATCAATTAGCAAAGCTAGAGTCACGATGCAAAAGTCAATGTTACATGTATATAGCTACAGGTTTATGAGATTCAGCTGAAGATGGACAGCTGCAGTGCTCCTAAGCCGGAGTCTCTCCGGACAGTGCGTGGGCACTGTACACCGAATATCTGACCTGTTCCCAGCGGCAATTAATATATCTCGCTAAGCCACCAAGCGCTCTATGTGAACAAAAAAATGCAGATTTGAGATACCAACAAGGCGGAATTCGGGATAACCTCAAAGGCACCCATTTGGGTCAGCAAGTATCCTACTTAATTGTGATTTTCCCTTTGATGTGGCTGTCTTCCCGATGTTAAACTTTGAAGCGTGACAAGGTTCCACAGTATAACATGGGTGTCTTCCCCGCCCAAAATATGTGATACAACTACCATCGCCAAGGGAGTCTCTCCACGCAGTCCCAGGAAACTGTACAACGGCAATGCGGAGTGTATCTAGCGGCTACCGGTAGTTGATGTGGGGGCTACCGGTACTAGAGTGAAGAATAGCTACTGGACCTTCCCTTTACCATTAGTTTGGTACGTTCTGAAGGCAGGAGTCATTTCAGTTTAGTTTTGAATAGGCAGGTTATTTCGGATAATCACATCAATAGCACGCTAACATTTTTTAGCGCGTAGAATTGTTCTAAAGTAATAATATATGAAATATTGCCCGCTGCTTCCATCATCTCGGGTGCGGTGGGTGGCTAGCTCTATAGCAATTCAGAGAGACACGTTACATTGAGAATGTAATACGGTGATTATTGATCAATGCAGATATAACCATCAATAGTTGTGTACAAAAACAGAAATAAATAATGAAAAACTTGTAAAGATAATACAGAGCGCGTAGAGAGGCAGTGAGCATACACAGTATAAAAGTGAGTTTAAAGACACTTACGTCAAGAGACAAGGGGTATTGGGGAAGCCCCCACCTTCTAATTGTTTCCGGCCAGACGCTACATACTAAGTATATGTACTACTAAAAGTAATTAATAGAACAACTGGTACTAGGAGCCGCTAGATACAGTCCGCGTAGCCGTTGTACAGTTTTCTGAGACTGCATGGAGAGACTCCCATCGCCAACACCATGTAAGGTATCTTCCAGATTGTTATTAATGGTATCTGTTACTAAAACCACCGCAGCTGATACTCTAACTGATAAATATATCGGAACTTTGTATGTTGATGGAAGGAAGCGCTGAAATAGTAGATTATCCGCCACCAAGCGCTAAGAACAGGTCAAATAGTCGCTGTACAGTGCCCACGCACTGTCCGGAGAGACTCCGCTCCTAAGCGGCCAGGCCCGGCCAGTCGCTAGGCTTTTGCGGCGTAGGCTTTTCAGATGGAGGCTGGGATGCTTAGGAACACTAGATAGCTGAGTGCGCATGTATGCGCACAAGGCATACACGGACTACTGTATATATGAGCGTTGAAGCTTCCTCAACAGAGAGAGACGACACAACCATCTAAAGTAACAGTCAATATTACATATGTAAGATCTAAGACGTGTTACAGACCTCAAACAAGCTCACGGTAACAGCGGCTGATGTCTCCTGTATATATCGCGAGTCCTTCTCCTCTCTTCCCTGTACCTTAAGTCTATCCATACACACGTTTCTTCTCATATCGTAACAGTCAAAGATCATTATTGAACGAGTGCTGGTTGAAGCTTGTACTGGACTCAATGAGGCGGGGAATTTAGTGTTGTAACACGAAGGAAGGGTAGTATCAGCTTTCAGGTTCTGGATCGATGCATCAAATACAACTCATCAGAAGCACCATAGGTATCCTAACCGCAGATTCATTGAGACGACCGGCGAATATATAGAAATGTGGGCAAGGCATATAGAGTAGGTCTATGACCAGCCGAGGAGGGTCTACAAAGAATGGCAAATTCAAAAACGGCGGCGGCAGATTCACTCTAAGCGCCCGGCATGAGTTAGGTTCTTCTGGATACTTGAAATCCCGTTGAGTACATATCTACCGATGACGTCATTCCGAGTCGTTTCTCCGCACACTACCGGGTTTATTTCCGCATTCTCCTCATACTAACCCTCCCTCCCCACTTTCCCCTTTGTCATCACACCGTTGAAAGCGTTCCTTCACCGGTCAAATTTCCCAGAAAATACTCAGCTATGTAATTTGCCCACCTATATCATACATAAACTACCTACTGAATAGCGCATTCGCTATATTGAATGTACTGGATCCTAGCTATGTAAGTACTAGACTTTTCAGTACTAATTCCCGGATATAATGATACTCTAACTTTATCACATTTGTATCCTATTTTTCGCTTTATTGTCTATATAATTGTAAGTTGGGCTGGCGCAGTCAGGTAGTGGTATTGAAACTTATGCACACGATCAGCTGGCATTGTAAACTTTTACTCGTTAAACAACGCACCAGGTGTAGGACGACGGGCGATTCTTTCCGACTTGGCCATTAAATTTGGATGCTGCCGTTTATTCTGACGTCTGTAATTACCGGGGGAGCGGGAAGGGTGGGGAAATTGGTGTCACCGCCGGCAGTTTCATTTGCAATGAGGGTTTTCTATGAGATGATGGCAACGGTCTGGACGGTCCTAGTCTGGGGTAAGGTCGGACTAGGCTAGACAACGAATTTCAAGCCTTGCACTGCACTAGTGCAGACCAGTCCAATATTGGTCACTACCACAATGGCGGCGAGCAGTAAAACAAATGGCACGAAGACCTCATGAAGTAAATAGACTTGCTCTGTACACTTCTTTTCACCGATCAAAATGCTGTTTACTCGGACCTTGAAAAATTCTCGCAAAATTCAATATCTCCGAAACTTTCCGAGTATCCCGGGAACATTCGGAATATCGTAAGAAAACTCGGAACATTCTCGGAAAGTCCAGATTCACCTTGGAAGCAAAAAGTAATTGCTCAGCCGATGCAGAAAGAACTCCCTTCAGCCTGAACAGGCCACTCGGACATCAATATCCTCGATTTCCATAGCAATCGAATTCGACCCTGAATTATGCCGTCTAGACCAGTCCAGCTAGAAGTCGCACCGATCCATGAGAATCTTACACCAGTCCAATCCCAGTCCGAAAAAACTTTGGCCTAGACTAAACTATACCAGACCCGGACAGTCCCAGATCCCTACCCGCACCGTTGCCATCATTGTTTCTATCGTCCTGCAATTCAATCTCCAACAAATTAAGCACTCTCTACGTGATCTTGTCCTTCTAACCTTTCTACACCCAATTGTTGTAGAATGTGTGTCATGGGGCGTAAGTGACCACTACACCCTCTTCATCGTCGGCATTTCCCCTCCTCACCTGATTCATCTCGTACAGTCCCCACCACCCACAGGGTCGTTTGGCATACACCCTGGCTGCTAGAACAGTTCTCCCTGTTTACTTGGTTTGAAATTCCGATCTGCTCGATCAGCGGGCTGTCAATTGGTGCTGGCTGATTGGGAGACCATCTCCAAATCAGTCCGTGCTCAATTGAGTTATTAAGTGTAGCAAAGCGCGAACGCACCGACTTCAAGTCCACCAAGTTTTCATCATTTATCTTCACGACGCAACCGTATCGAGCACCGGGCTCATTATCGTCATGGCGTTCCACTACCAACACGCGTTCATAACATTCCTCGTACTTCTCAGCATTATCGCAGTCGGACCGAGCACACAAAACTCAGTCGCTAATGTGCATCTTCGGGTTGAGGGCCTCAATACGACCATCTTCTCCGGGGACGTTGCGACGCGTGGGCACGATGTCACTGTAAACCCCTTCAACATCATGCGGCGCTGCGACGGCACCAATGCCAACCGCAACCCGACACGCGGTGCAACAGTGACATCCGCGCTCGACGATGCGGCCAGGTACCGCGGGCTCCCGTGGCATGGTACGTGGTACGACCAGACTGGTAACATCACACTGGAGGACTTTGACATTACCTCGATCAACCGCGACACAACAACGCCCAACGTCACACATTTAACGTTGCTAATAGATTACGTACCCCTGAGTATGGGCGGGTGTCAGCAGCGTGTTTCTACGGGGAACAATGTGTTATTGGCCTTTCACGCACACGATAACAACATCTTTCTTAAACTAGAGGTGGACCGCAAAACGGTCATGGTAATCCAACCAGTAGTGGTAACCGTGACGAACGGATGGAATGCACGGCCCATAAGCGGCGCACGAGTCGGGACAGCAACAACGGGTAATGATGGGAAAGCGACTCTGACTTATACAACCGCAGGACCGCAGACACTGATGGCTACGAAACATCCCACGGTTCGATCGGATAAAATTGCGATCATGGTCCTTAACCCAACCAATGCGACTTCAGTCAGCGAAGTCTCATACCCTTCTTCTGTGGCTCTACCAAACGAGTTTGCAGACATCAATAGGCGCTGTCAAGCCATAGGAAAAATTGGGGGGTTGCTGTTGGACGTTCAAAAACCAATGTAGGGGAATACTAGGAGTCATAGTTTAGGTTGTTTGTTCCTTTTTTTGCTCTGCTGTCTAATGCGCTGGAGTTGTCCGTACGTGGGGAGTCAATGGAAGTAATCAGGCTTCAGGTTTTTCTCTTGATTTTGTTTTTTCTCATTTGTAATGTTTGACGGTCAGAAATGAATAACGTATCAATGGGCTGACACCCTCTGAACCGTCCATCTGACAATGTTTAAGACTTTGCTGTAGTGACACGCGGGTGGGGAGTTTTCGATAAATCGTCAAAATACACAATTATTGTCACTGTGCCATGTATCTTACCCTCTGTGTTGCAGAGAACATGTTTGGCGATTGAGGCTTGTATGTACTGGGACGGGAATATGAGTAAGGAATAAACTGTCTGTTGCATTGATTTCTATTGAAGTAGATACTACTAGAGAATAACTTACTACTGTACATGGATAGTTACGTGCATAGTTAATTAAAAGTTAGGACGTATGCTGTCGTTATTTGTATGCGTGTAACCACCCGGTAATCCTTTTTGGCACTCACACTGCATGTAGGGAAATGAAAAATCGGCTACAGTACTTCCCAGCATGGACTTTTGTCGCCCCTGCTATACAACGCCAGCCGCTGTGCACATCTCATATACTTTTGTCGCCCCACACAAGTCTCGTAGCGTCCCACCTAACTACCGTACTACCACCCTCGACAATAACTTTGCCGAATCTAATTAAGTATATTTCGCAATCAAATGAATTCAAGAATACTCGTATGCAATCGACATGTGACTGTGTAGAACTCGAGCCGATGTGTTGTGGTTACGTTACATTTACCCGAGGAAAATACCAACGCATTCTGTTGCGGAGAGCTGAGCTGTGTACACACAGATGTACGCAAAGAGAACGCGCTCGACTGAATTTGGTGGACTGCTCAGGGGTGCACTTGGAGACCACACTCCAGTGAATTGGAAGACTATACTCGAGTGGACTTGGAGACTGCACTCCAGTGGTCTTGGAGATCGTACTCAAGCGCCTGGGGAGCGCAATTGAATGATCTTGGAGACCGCACTCGCGTGAACTTTGAGACCATACTCAAGTTGTATAGACCTCTACCGGTACGTACCACGGGGTATAGCAATAAATGGTAATTGGGAGGAAACGGCTGTGTTGAAATATGGAAGGGGAGAACCGTGTGAATAGACTTTAGATACAGAGACTAGAGAGCAGGAGAAAGACTCGAGATATATACAAGGTAGTTGGGTGCCTTATGCCCTACCGGCTGTGTGCCTTGAAATCAGCTCAGCTGAAGCTCAGCTCGGTCAGGTTCATGCAACAGGCTGCACATGTTTGATGCGAGTGATAGTAGATGTAGATGTGTATGGTAAGATTATCGCTAAAGATCTTAGTGATTGATTCTTTGTTGTTTTACTCGCAGTACGATATAGAGCCAATATATTAACAGAGTAGCCGAACCAAATGTCAAAATCTGTTGTACGTACACCAAATGGTAGGCACAACGAATCCCGGGTTGTGAAGTGCCACGCGGCGGTGGAATCGATTGAGCCGATAAGGCAAGGGAGGTTATAGGAAAACCGTGTAGTGCCAAGATACATACATATCCCCGATGTCGGCCCGGTGGTGCGGGAGAGACGAATCGCTGGAAGGATCGTGAATCCGGGGAAGACTGTCGGAGTGTGCCGCGGTTAAGCCGGTCTGGAGTACATTACAGGACTCTATTCTATAGATCTTCCTACATAATCTGTAGCGTCCGTGATCATTGTCATCGATCCTAATCACCCCGTGTCAGTTTCCGTGATTAAGCCGGCAGAATCTATCGGCCAGGGTGAATATTGGGCATGCCGTCTCTAGACAAGGTACTAGCCCGCTGGGACCTAACGCTTAATGGTTTTTTCAGGCTGTTAAATGGAATGGAAGAATACAAGCAGTGGGAATGAGGAGCGGGTTGTGCAGTTAATAATATTAGAAGTAGGAAGAGGCAATAATGCGGCGATGATGTATGGCAGCGGAAGATCTGCCTATGATAGAGTATTATGAAGCACTCTTCAACTATGTGACAATGATAGATAGTTAACCAGCAGTGAGAAGGTGATATCCTTCGCTATGGCACTCCGCAGAGCCCAACGTGCGTGAGAGACCCGGCGCACCGAATTCTGGGTGCGATGTAGCACAGCAGTGAAGTCCACTGAACCGACATGGCGAGGGGTGAATGGAGGTTACAGGAAATCACAACGAATGCCAAGCTACGAATCGGCCCGGAAGTCCCGGTTACATCGGAACTATCAGCACGTGCCAAAACCGGCACAATCGATTAGCCGATTCATTGGTATATAAGCAGCTTCGGGAGTAAGTACCTGGGTTCTAACGTATCATGTCTTCCCGCCTTGTTTCTTGGCACAAGGTATTAAGCACTACCGGGTGGCCGAACTCCCGATACCGCCATTATGTATGATATATCTTTGTTGAGATTTGCAATATCCTTGCCCGGGTATCCAGACTTGTTTCGGAGAAATTCTGCCGTAATAGTGCAATACGGCGGGCGTTTGTGGCAGAATGTTTCGTACTCTACTTATGTTTAAACCTAGCTACATTTCAGTTGCATCCGGCGGCAGGGGCGGTGCACCGGCTGCACATCGCTCCGGCAGTGTCGACCGCAGCAGGTGGCAGTGACCTTCTCTGAGGCCTCCGCGGTAAGGTATTGCGCTTACCCTGGTTGTCCGTCCAACACTGCAGTGGGGATGCCCTCAACTCCCGCACCTGGACTGAGAGTTCCCTTGCTCTGGGTCGCTTTACATACGTGTCGTGAGTCTTGTTGACTAAAGATTGATACGTAATTAATGATACGTAAACTCTACTACAGTCTGTATTTCACTTCGCGTCTTGAAGTGACCGCACTTATTAAGAATTTTATCATTCATGAATACTCTCGACCACAATCCAAACTCACCCACGAACAATTACCCGTCGGCACCCTCAATTTTCAATCCAGACTGGGAGTAGTCATGAATATTTTCATACAGCATGGTTTAGTGGCAGGGGTACCTGAGAATCTAGGTAAGGCTCTTAGTTTATTTTGCAGGTAGCTTGCAACATCCTGCGTATCTCCCCGGGACTTTACTAGGTCGAGCCAATCCCAATGAAGTACTGCGTATGCTACATTGTCGGATACCGGAAGTCGTTAGTATTTAGCATCGACCGTCATCGGGGTAATTTGGTTTTTGTTTCTATCATTAGCATATAGAACGGTGTTCCTACAAGTTAACTCGTGAATTATAAGATTTCTGGCAGAACAAATACGAAGAGAAGAAGTAGCTACTACGGTAGTCTGGGCGAGACAAGAAAAGGTCGATAGGAAGAGTAGATAACTTCGCGCACAAAAAGGTTCGCGAAAGGAAGTTAGTCGAAATGAAGTAACCGCACACCCCACATCCCACTCGGCACTAGTCTACTCTACTCGGCGATGACTTGCAGCTCAGTAATCACAAAGTACTCGTCATATCACCTATCATATCATAAACCCCTACTCCATGCGATTACCACTTTCGGTAGCTCAAACTTCAAAAAAAAAAACCAACGAGCCTGATGCACTACCCAGCCCCGCATGCCACCAAAAATAGCCAACTTGGCACTGCAACCGGTTTCTACCTCGGCATGTCAGTACTTGTGAGGCTCTAAGTCTGCAAAGAGGAGAATTACCTTTCATCCACTCGAATTTTATGCAACTTTCTATCTGTGCTAATGGCGATTCGACGCGCATGTGTTCGCATTCGTCTAACCCGTGACTCCAGCTTACGATTTTCGATGCGGAGTTGCATCGTTCTAGACTGTCTCCGCAAACTAAGAGCATTATTTATGGTCGCGGGTGATTGCTTAGAGATTCCTAGCGGATGTATCCCGGACGTGGGGACAAGCTCATGAAGTTTATCCAGGAACCAACGGAGATTCTGTAGCAGTTCTTCCGACTTCCGCTTTCCAGAGAGCGCCCATCTCATTTTCATCATTGTAGAAGTGCTCCTCGTCTGGATTCCAGCCTTTCCCCGGGAGTGTTCAGAAGCGGCAGCAGTCATCGGCGGAGCCTGGCATCTTGGTAGAATCCTAATGAGTGCGCGATCAATGTTGTGTCTTCTCCTAAATGTGTCCGAATCTTCAAACAATTGAATAGCCCATGTAAGAAGCTCGCACACTTTCTCGTTTACCCTCGGATCTTGCAGTAATTCGTGCTGTTGCGAGCATATCCCATCCACTGCCAGTCCGACTGGTGCTAGTCCTACAGCTTGGCCCCAGAGTAAAAGACGGAATCTCTCGGTTTCGATTTTAGCCACGAATATTTGGTAGTCTTTGCCGTATGCTTTCGCGGTCGATATACGATCGAGAACGTCGAGACTTGCGGCGAATAGACTGACTAGGCCGATGGTGATGCCGACTGGGTCGATAGACATCTACGACATTAGCAGCTGATTTATACAAAGCAAGCAGTTCGGTCTATGGTTACAGCTTGTAGTTGACCTGTCTATAGCTCCGGAAGATCCTCTCTCTACTAGCTTGTATGTGTAGCTAGGAAACCTGCGTCAAATGTTGATTTTGCGTGTGGACTCGTGGATCTTCAGTGGTGGGTGACGTTTCCCCGGCTTTGCCCGTTTTACGTATCGTATGGAACCGTTTCGTTGATGGATTCTATCGCTGTCAGTCATAAACCATCATCTCTTCCGCCCAAGGATTCTCTTACCTAACTCAGTCGTGACGATATTGATGCAAAATTCGACGACGATAGTTTCCTCCCAAGTGCTGGACGGCGATGGAATCCGCAAAAAGGCTCTAGGCATCCACTCTCTGAACTTGGCAGATGGTGCATTGTGCTCAGCTGCAAGGTGAGGAAAACTAACCTGTTTAGCTGTCTCGATGTAAAGCGCAACATTCCTGATGTTGTGGAACGCTGCTGCGGCAGAGAAGCACATCGTTATTATGTCATTCGCTCGGTCATGTGATGCGAATGTTTTCTGTTACGATAATGGAAGTTGGGGAGAACCGTGTGCGTGTATTCTATGGTACAGAGAAGAGAGAAGGAGAAAGACTCGAGATATATATAGGAGGCATCGGCCCCTGCAGCAGCACCGTGTATCTGACCTTTAACAACATCATGTACATCTGTAACATTTTCCGGAGGACAAACTCCGAGCTACTGTATCAAATTATGATTTTTTTTTTTTTTAACAGCAAGTTGATATGCAAAAAACGCTTTAACCTTGTAATACCGTTTTGGCACTATTCGGAAATTCGCTCAGTTCTCGTACCTACTTGTTTTAATACACTACCGTCAATACTGGCCAGTCTCCACTCTCCGGAGGTTGAAGGCTATACGGATCCTTACCCAACCCACACTGACCTAGTTATGGCATGAGATGAATTGGCCCGAGTTAAAATGTCGAGTACCGCTCAGGGTTCTCAACGGTCTGGGAGCCTTGGCTTCTTTCGGGGCCCGCCATCGCTTTCCAGGGCAGCGCACTTCAGATACTCTCTAGGGCGTCCCGGGGTGAGTGTGAAATCCCGAGGGCCCGATCTGGATGACTGTAGGGTCTGAGTGAATGTTACCGGGCATGAGTATGTATAATGTATATTTTCGACAGGAATGCAAGGTATATACTACCGTATGGGCCAGATTCCCCGGTAAGAAGGGTAAATCCATGCTTTACTAAGTAAGTGCTACTGAAAGTACTCTATCCGCTGGGTGAAACCCATAATTTTGCTAGCTGGGTATCTGAAGCCTCGTAATCGTATGCTCCCTGCCAGAAGGGGGGCGTTACGGCAATTTTTGATCTTCTCAGTGTTATCCCCGCACTTTGATCCGGTTTGATCACTGTTTGATTCGTTAAGCGCAATTGAGAGACTATCAGTGGCCTCATCTTTCCCACTATTGGTTCACATTTAGTGTGACAATACTCAGGGCAGGGATGAAAAGAACTTGGACACCCTATTTCTGGCAGAACTATTCGCATAATGAGGAATTATCAAAACTAGCGTAATATTGAGTTAAACATGGCAGAAATTTGACTAGAAACAGTAGGTTCGTAGTGCAGACAATTCTGCACTCGTTACTGAGGAACATACAATGTTTTGGGCCGACAGTTTTTTCTGATCTCCGAATGCTCAAGAATCGGCCAAAAATGCAATCAAAACTTTTTGATACACTCCTTCTTGATAGCTGATGTACTTTCTTTGATGATAGGTATAGCATTGTCAACGGCTCCTCCCCCGTCGTTCCCCAGTCATCCCCCAACTCTCACAGCAAAAGCCCCTCCCCGATTTGGTGTCCGAGTTCATTCTGCCTGCCCCAAACATTACGTATGTTGACTAAGGGATATAGCCCGAAGACCATCGGAACTAAGGCGGGCGCTAAGGCCATCGAAACTAAGGTAGGCACTAGCTTTAGCCCGCTGGCTGTCGAGACTAAGGCGGGTACTAAACTTAGCCACGGACTCGGTACCAGGCATCTCAATAGTCCGTCCAGTCCGGCAACACTCTGCCCGGGACTGGACTATAATATTCGGGACAGAATTTGGACCGTTAGAGACCAGGGAAAATGGTTCTTGGACTAAATACCTACAGGGCCCTGTAGTCTCTATGATGTCATGACTTACAAAAATGATAAATAAACCCTGGGAAGTGGTGGAAATAATGTTTTGTTTTTGTTTTATTCATACTGTATGCACTCTAATTAGAGTATGACAGGACCTAATACCCCCTCCGCCTCCGGGCGAGCCGGCTAGATGGCGGAGCTCCCCCCCCGCTACCCTGCATTCCCGCTGACAAATGAAAGTGAAAGTTGAGAATTGAGAGTTGAGAGATATAACAGAACTGAAAAGAAGGGAAGGGAAGAGAAGGACAAGAAAGGAAGGAAAAGAAGAAGAGAACGGATATAAACCCCACCGCCGCCGCCCCCCGCACCTGAGTCGGCCTCTGCACCTGCTCCATACCGTGCCGTCATTCATTTGGGCGGGAACTTCCCGACTTCAGTAGCCGCCAGGAAGTCCATTACCGCCTGGTCGCACTCTCCAATGGAAAACAGCTCAGAGACCTGCACGTGTCGGCATCTGCCCGCTTTCCAGCCCGTCGCCTTTCCCACCGCCTTCCAGAGTGCTTTCTGCTGGTCTCTCCACCGACTGCAATGGCGCAAGAGGTGCTCCCGCGTCTGGGCCGCTGTCCCTCCACACCACCAGCACTTATCGTCCTCTCGGTGGCCGAACCGGTGGAAATAATGTTATTTTATACTATTTTCTTACTCTGGTCGTCCACCGGCATTGCAGCATCCAATACCCTCTCTTTGAGGCCGACTGCCCTTGATTTCACAGCATCACAGAATCTCGTAGCTAATTTTAAGACCCACATTAGATACCTATAGGCTTGCGGAATCTGTAGGGCCTTAGCCAGAATCTGGTCACTGATAAACACTCCGCCTTCCGTTTTACAGGATTTGTTACACCCTCTATCATATTCCCAACCATTCCACAGCGTTCATAATATTGTTTTTACTCTATGGCTGGCTACTATCTGAAAAGTGGGTGGTTTTTTAGAACCTAAGAATTGAGCGACATCCCAGATCTACAGTTACAATTGTTTTGTTAAAGCAATGTGCAGCAATGCCAGTATTAAAATCCTTTCGCACAAGAGTGCTCGGGACAAAAAATCGTAGTTGGTCTTCCAGAACACGTTCCGGCTACATGGATCTAATGGCAACCTTACGTATACCGGCGACAGAGATACACATAGCGATAACACCGGCAAGTGCTTGACCCAAGGCCTAGAGTATCGAGCTGGTTAAACTCCAACTATCCGTGACGATTGACGCAAGTGGTATTTCACATTTGACAGGGCACTCTGGAGGAGAGCGAGGCCGCATCGAACGTGACAGGTTAGTGTTGAGCAATCAACAGAAACAAATCACGCACACTCTTCAAATTCAAATGTCACCACAAAAAATCACAAGATCCAAGTAGATGAGAGGTAATAGCCCGCTACAAAACTCAAATGCATAGCACTAGGAGTGGAAACTGTTCGTCCGCCCGCCGTCCTACATGGCCCTACACTACCGTCCAATCCAGAGCTTGACCTAAGATGGACTAAGGCGTCCAGTCATCTGTTTTTCATTGATTATAGCACGCCAGGGGGCCATGGTAGCCTACCTGAACTAGCCACTACATTTAGGCGGGAGATAACACTAAATCTAACTCCATTTCGGGTCCTGAGGGTCCAAATATGCATAGCCTTACACCTGCGCTATATGCCATACTTGTACCCGTGTTGGTAATTATAAGTCTACCGATACAGTGCTGTTGCTTTCGCCATTCGTTGAAATGGCATCTGTGGTTAATCTGGTTGGGCCTTTGTGAGAGTTTGCCGACGGGCCTAGTAGACTTAGTTTTATGACCAACACTCCCTTCCACTCTCAGCGAGCTTGTCTTGCCGCGGTGAAAGGCAAATACAGGAAGACTTTTCACTACCGAGTCGGAAGATTTGAGTAAAATCGGCTTGCTGGCGAGTTCCGTATAGTCCCAAGTTCTACCCGGCACTGAAGTCGGCTTCCGAGATGACAGCAAAACTAACCATTAATATAACGAGCTTAAGAACGGACAGTCTGATCTACAGAAGCAAAGAAGCCAGAACGCCTGGAGCGTTATCGTTGTTGTTGTTGTTGTTGTTTATTCATACTGTATTTACTCTAGCTAGAGTATGACAGGCCCTTATCCCCTCCGCCTCCGGGCGAGCCGGTTAGATGGCGGAGCTCCCACCTACTACCCTTCGTCCCAGCTGACAAAAGAAATGCAATGTAATGTAAAAGACTGGCCGCTCCGACCTCCATGCCTCACCCCGGCGGGAACTTCCTGACGTCCGTGGCCGCCAGGAAGTCCATCACCGCCTTATCACATATCTCCATGGAAAACAGCTCCGATACCTATACCCGCCGGCATCGATCCGCTTTCCAGCCCGTTACCTTCCCCACCTTCTTCCAGAGCTCCCACTGCTGGTATTTCCACCGGCTGCTGTGACGGAGGAGATGCTCCCGTGTTTGGGCCACCGTACCCCCGCACCACCAGCACTTGTCGTCCTCCCGGTGTCCGAACCGTTTTAGGTAAGGGGGAGCTCCGGTAGGCGCATGCCCGCACTTTAGTCGGTAGAATCTTGTTGCCAACGACTTTGCGCTTGCCATTGGGATAGGTCTCTCACTGCCTGCTTTACCCTTCAGTCTATAGCCGAAGTGCTTACTGCATTTGTCGGCCTCCCACCGGACCATGGCTGCTGATCTTCCTTCGGAAATCCGTCTAGCTCTATTCGAAGCCGAAGTGTATGGCCGCTCTATTGTCGTGCCTCCGTTGGCCTCTCGGGCTAAGTTCGCCTGGCGGTCTGCTTCTTCGTTCCCGGGGATGCCGGAGTGCCCCGGGACTACCAACGTTATCGTTGTTAGTCGTAGTGCCAAGTTGGCGTTTGTAACGCTGAAATTTCCGGCATTTCCAGGGATATCGTATGAGGAGGGTACACTTGACTGCAATTGACTGAGATCTGGGTAGTCTTCAACCCAACCTGCCCCAGGTTCCACGAACGGCGACTAGCGGGAAAATGTTGCTTGCAAGACAGCTGTTCCGTACTTGGTGTTATCTAAACTGCACATAGCTCCAATCCTAAGTTGTATTGATACGGAGAGTCACTTCTTCCTATGCACGAGATAACCACAGCTTTCTGTGACTTTGTAGGAAGTGAATAAATACAAATTAGAGAGAAAATAAATCGAGCCCATCATATGAGAAAGGGAGGAGAAAGTAAGAGCCTAACCCAAAGAACCGTAACTTAAGCACCTCGATATTGTGGCAAGTGACATTATCATCTTAGCAATAGTATTACTTCATAGAAAGAGCCGCCAGTCGCCGGACCGGTGTTCACATCATCTTACCTCGCTTAATGCAAACCGAGCTCGCTTATCGGAACTCGCAATGAGGCTAGACCTCAACTTTAAAAAAAAAAACTGCAGTGCCAGATGCACTACCAAAACGTACACACCACCAAAAATAGCTTATTTCACGCTCTAATCGTTTTCTGTCACATGTCAGCAATTTGCATGTTACTGGCCTAGGAGAGGCTAGGGATAAGAAAGATTACGGTATACCTTTCATCTACCCTGATTTTGGCTACCTGTTTATCTACCTTAGCGGCACGCGACTCTGTGTCTGCAGCCGCCTCAGCCACGATTCGACGAATATGGTTCTTCCTCGCCCGACGAATACCAGACACTAACTTTGCATCCCCGGCGCGAATCCGGCGACGAACCGAATGTTGAGTCGGTGGTGGGTCTAGAATCGGTGGTGCCAATGACTTCGGAACAAACTCTGTGATCTCCGGCAGTGCCCCCACTCGATCGGCAGCGGGTATCGGCACAAGCTCGTGCAGCTTTCCGATAAACCAAGTAAGCTCCTTCAGTAGCCTATCCGACTTCCTCTTGCCCAAGAATGCCCATCTGAACTTGTTGAACATCGATGCATGCTTTTACATACTCCCTGCTATATCCCGGGGGTAGAGGTTATTGACCGCCGGCGTACGGGAATTTCTGAGCACGAGCGCGCGGTCTCGTCCTAATAAGAACGTGATCAACCTTCCCCCGCCCTTGACGCCGTGCCGCCTTTTCACTCTCTCTACGTCTCCGAAGAAACGAACTGGCCAAGCGAGCAGCTCCCACACCGCACTGCGCACATCCGGATCTTGCAGCAGTTCGTGCTGTTGGGAGGATCCTGGCGCAAGTCCGACCGCTTGACCCCAGCGGAACAACCGTAATCGCTCGATGCTGACTTTGGTAACAAGTAGCTGATAGTCTTCGCTGTAAGATCTAGCAGCTAAGAACCAATCAATAGCATCGAGGGTACGCTGAGTATGCCAAGCGTCAGGCCGATAGCTTCTATCGCGGGAATGTTATGCTGTAGATGGTGTGTTAGCAAATGGCTCGCACAGGTTCCAGGTAAAGCTTCGGCTTACGATTGTTGATTGAGAATTGTCGAGTTGTATGTAACTTGCGAGACTTTCACCTCACCCTCAAGCGTTTTGGATACTTCGATGCCTCCGCTGCAGAATCTATGTCTCGGTACACCTATAAACTCTAGAACTCCTCTCCAAGTCTCTTTCTATCACTCTCTCTTAGAGTTATTAATTTTGTACGGCCGGTATTATCGTTACTAAAGTTTCTTCTCGGCTGTTGTGCATGCGCAAGTGATTTCTTGGTTAATTCGCGATCCAACTCTTGCTTGGTGGGGGACGAAGGAGACTTGGAGCAACAAGGCTCCAGGTATCAACATCCATGACATGGAGCCTGATGGTGAGACTTGCATGCAGAAACGAGGCGGAGTTCAACTGTTGCACCAATAGAAATAATCACTCAATTATTCAGGCTCTCACCGCTGCACATACAGCTGGCCGATCGGACTGTCAGTTGCGAAGTGAGATGGTTTAACATTCTGAATCATGTATTCGCACTCGTTTGTGCCCGACTCGAGTGTGTTACAAATGTACGTGGGCCGGAGACATGTTACGTTTCACTACAATGGTCGTCGTGACATTCGACAGAGATTCTTTTGGATCGTCGTCGTCGTTCACTCAACCTACCTAGGGAGGGGTACATGAACGACGATTTGTGTTCAATATAGCTTCCACCACTCTCTAGTTCCGGGCCTTATGTTAATCACGCTACACATAGCCCAAGCTCCAGTTTTGTTGATACGGATAGTCACTTACTTGCGAGTACCAAATAACCACGTTCTTGTAGGGGTTGTAAGGCTAGATGCTAGTTGTAGAGGAAACGAGTTGAGTTCATCACATGAAAAGAAGGTCGGAAAAAGTAGGAGTTCTAAAATAAAGATCCCGCAACTTTAAGTGATGACAGCGATAGAATTACTACAATAAGAAAAAGAAAAGAAAACCCCGTAGTCACCAGATGGGTAGTGACATCATCTTACCTCGCTTAACATTTTCCCTTATGCACGTACGTTTCTTCCAATGGCAGTGCAGTCAAGTGTCAAAAAAAAAACCAAAGTGCCAGATGCACTACCGAGCCCTGCATGCCACCAAAAATAGCTTATTTCACGCTCCAATCGTTTTCTGTCACATGTCAGTCAGTAATTTGAATTTGAGACGGTTTTCTCCGACTACTGAGCCACAGGAGGCTCGGCACGAGTAAAGGAAGATTACAGCATACCTTTCGTTACCCTGATTTTAGCCGCCTTCTTATCTGCCTCAGCAGCGCGCAACTGTCTATCTGCGGCTGCTCCGGCGGCGATCCTGCGAATATGGTTCTTCCGCGCCCGACGAACACTAGACACTAATTTGCCACGCTTCATATGGCTACGGCGGCTCCCCAAATTCAGAGTCAGTGGTAACGGCTCCGAAATCCCCAGCGGCGTTACTGTAGTCGGAATTGCAGCAGGATGTATCGCAGAGGTCTGAACGGGTCCCGTCTCGAGCGGTGCCCTTCCGCCTCGATGAGCGGCGGGGATCGGCACAAGCTCGTGAAGTTTATCAACGAACCAAGAAAGCTCTTGCAGTAACTTCTCCGACCTCCTCTTGCCCAAGAATGCCCATTTTATTTTGCTAAGCGCAGATGCACTTTTTTGCATCCTTCCAGCCGAATCCCGGGGAGATATATGATTGAATGCCAATGCTCGGGTATTACTCATAATGGAAGAACTTCTCAATGTGATAAACCCCCGAGTACTCCCCGATCCCCTACCGCCGTGTCGCTTCTTTACCCCCTCGGCATCTCTGAAGAAACACACCGCCCAAGCCAGCAGCTCACAAACCGCTCCCTGCACTGCCGGATCTTGCAGCAGTTTGTGCTGCTGTTGTATTCTCGAATCGTGTTGTTGTGGGGATCCTCCCACTCGTACAAGTCCCACCGCTTGACCCCAACGAAACAACCGTAAACGCTCGATGTTGGCCTTGGTAACGAATAGCTGGTAGTCTTCGCCGTAAGATTTGGCTGCCGAGAACCGATCAATAGCGTCGAGGGCGGTAGAATATAAACCGGCTACGCCGAGTACGCCGAGTGTAAGGCCGATAGCTTCTATCGCGGGCATCCTATTCTGTAGATGAGTTAGTAGACGGCTCGTAAAGGTTCCAGGTAAAGCTTGGGCTTACGATTATTGAATGAGAATCGGCGTGGTTGGTAGGTAATTCTGAAACTCTCACTTTCGCTTTCAGCGCTTTGGGTACTTCAATTCCTCCGCCACAGAATCTAAGTCCCGGTACACCAATAAACTCCGGAACTCCTCTTCAAGTCTCTTTCTATCGCTCTCTCCGGAGTCGTTGATTTCGTGCGGCCGGTGTTGTCGTTGATGACGTTCTGCCTCAGCTGATGAATAAGTGATGGCTAGGTTAGGTTGCGATCAAACTCTTGCTGGGTGGGGGATGGGGGAGACCTGGAGCGACAAGGCTCTAGGCATGAACACTCACGGCATGGCGCATGAATGTGAGACTGGCATGCAGAAACGAGGCGGAGTTGAAAATCTGCACCTCCGCCAAAATGCGACAGGTCACCTCGTCAACCGCAAAAGAAGATAGCTCATTATTCGAGAGAGACGACAAAACAAAAGGCCGCGTTTTAATCAGAGCATGAAACAAAATGGGATTGATAAAGTCGAGATCCTTTTAGTATGTATCTGTGCGCATTAAGTTGTGGTAGTACAAGATACTGGAAACTTAGCTAACTAGCTACAAAATCAGGTAGTTGAGTGATCGTTCGTGATCATCCTCGACACGACGCTGAAGCTGGATAACCTATCTAACATGATGCACACTAAGTTTCTTGGCTCACCTCTGCCTCGTATGAATGTCTTCCGAAATGCAGGTTGGTCGACCCAAAGTGCGGGCTGTGTAAAGAGGATTGGGACACCAATTGTGTTTGGCGTTGTATGCACCACCGTTCCACAACGTCTGGAATACAGTGTCGCCCACCACGTAGTTTGGTGTCTTCCTATTCCACACTCCCTCCTTCAACACAAGTCGAAAACTATCATCACCACAGCTCAAAAATTCCCAGTATCCGACGACACAACCAATCGAAGTGACGAATCTGGAGAAAGGATTCGGTAGAATTATCATCAGCGGAAGCATCGGAATTACGCATAGAGTGCTGTAGAGTGAAGTGCAATCCACGCAGAGATTTATCTTCGGAGGCATCCGATCTACATTTCAAGAAGTTACCAACGCATAACTGTATGCCCAATCCTCACGCTCTGTACTTACTGACTCGATACTAACTGACAACCTTCCAGCTTCCTTACCATGGATCCCATGAGCATCATTTTTGGCACTCTCGGAGTAAGTGGTTTATTTTCAGCGACCCTCGACGCTCTCGATCGCATATCCGCCGCAAAATCGTACGGCTCCGATTACCATCTCTTCATTGCCAAAGTAGCAACAGAACGCCTCCGCCTCTCCCGCTGGCGTCGACAGGCTCTACAGAACGAGCTAATGCAAGATTCCGAAATACAAAATGCAGTGTGTGAGCTGCTGGCTTGGGCGATTTGGTTCTTCGAAGACTCGGATAAGCTCAGGAAACGACACCGGAGGCCGAGCCGGGGGTTCATCACTTTTCTACCAGGACGAAGTAGCTCCATGAGTATGAATACTGCCCGACCACCGGTGTTCAACCTCCCCCGCGATAGGGTTGAGAAGCTACAGAAGGAAGCGTCAGCGCTGAAGAAACTGAAATGGGCTTTCTCGGGCAAGAAAAAGTCGGAGAAGTTGCTGCAAGAGCTGGCTTGGTTTATTGATAGACTTTACGCGCTTGTTCCAACCCCGAGGCCCCAAATACCGCTACACCGAGTAACGTCCCCGCCGGCAGCAGAAGTACACGAAACCGCTACCCCTCCTCGGCCTCAAGGAGTCGGGATTCTCCAGCTATTACCACTCCTGCCGCCTGCCGAAAGTGATATTGGAAATGTTCTACATTCGCCATTTTCGTCAGGAGAAATGCGGAAACACGTCTACCTTCTCAAGGTGGAGTCACGCATTCGACGGACGCGAAAATGTGTCTGTCGTATTACTATTAGGACCGCTGACAGTATTCGAGCAAATGAAAGGTATAGTCGAGTCCGCCTCGTCATAATTTCCTCCCACACTGACAGATGCGATCAGAAAGCGACTGGAGCGCCAAGCAGCCTATTTTTGGTTACGGGCTGGTCTTGGTAGTGCATCTGGCTCGGTTTTTTTTTTTGACCCCCCAAAATTCCTGCGCATGATCCATTAAAAGTACCGTTTTCATTGGTGTAAGTTTCAGGCTCATGCAACCTTCATTAGCACCCTAATGATTGTGTGCGACTGCGAACTAGTTTCTGTTTTTCTTCTGGTTTTTGCTTTTTGATTATTGTAGATTATACAGAATACATCTATGTCTTGTTATTCCCCTGTTAGTTTGGACGTATTGCCGCGGTGGGTGCTCGGCGTGTTGGCAAAGGATTTAGCCTGAAGGCCGTTGGAACTAAGACGGGCACTAGATTGGGCTTTAGCCCGCAGGCCATCGGGATTAAGGCGGGCTCTAAACTTAGCCTTGGGCTTGGTAGAGTACCTAATTTCTTCCCTCTTGGTATGGTTTCTTTTCTTATTTATGTCTATCTTATTCTCTCTTTGTACGATAGACAATCAGCTCTTTCACGTACATAAGTCAATACTAGTAGAACTGCCATAGGCTGCTCAAGCTGCTTCAAAGTAATTGACTCCAGTCGAGAAGGTATGGTGGCGGAGCTGCCCGCGTAGCGCAGCCTTGGGGCAGCCTTGGGCCGGGCCGAGCTATTGAGATCTCTGGCTAACAATGGTTTCTGAGACAATGGAAAAGTATTTCAATTATTGATTGGCCAATTTTCAAAATCAATCGCTGGGATATATCCAGTAGAAAAGGTTCACATTGAAAAATCAATGACAGCACGGCGCCGTGTTAAGAGCAATCAATAAAGAAAATGAATGTTTGATTCATTGCATGCTCCAGATTCACTGCTGCAATTGCGTTTCCGGAACCTAAATCGAAGCGAAGGAAGTTAAAACCGAGGATAGGGAACTTGGAACAGAGGGCAAGGAACTCGAATTGCACGTAGAAATGATGGTGCGGCCATTGTGTCTGTTTGGCAGTGCAGGCAGGTGCAAGATAAAGGCTTCGGAAAATAAACTTAAAATGTCATGATGACTTCATTATGATAGTCCGGATCGAACCTTATATTGAGCCACGGCTTTCTAGCCTCAACTGCCACAAAGCCGCTCCGTGGTCTAACAGTCGTAATGGTTGAGTCATACGGCTGTCACCAGGCCAAACTGCAGAAGGCTGCTCGAGCCTTAGTTGGGCCGGGATATTGAGATCACTGCTGTCAGACAACCTTATATGATTGTTTTGACTTGCATGTGCCTGAAATAAAACACCTCATGGCCGAAAACTCGTCTAGGCTACTATGCACGGTACGGACAGTATCGCAACGGCATGCCGGAAAGTGCACTAATGGAATCAGAAAGTGAGTTTGCGTAGTTCGGAAGTGTGCTTACCACACGGTAAAGGTGTCGGAGATGAGAGTAGTTATTAGAGACGAAAGTGAAGTCTGAGACCATAAAATGGACGACGGGCATTTATTCTCCTGCATTTTTGTCCGAAATATATATTGACATAAGGATGTGAGTTCGACAGTTAGGACACTTACGGTTCTAGAGTCACTGTCTTCCCATGACTTCTCAATTCCCCACATATTGAGTATTTTGAAAGTATTATATGTAATATGTAGTTGAACGCTGCCGCAGCATAAAAGTCAAGTAATTACCGCAGCGCTGCAGCTTACTTGTAGAGCGCAAATTATTTACACCTCCGAGTATGGGGGGAACCATTGGTAAGAGAGAGTTGAAGACATGATATTCACATCTAATGAGGTCTAACATACGCCAATACAGATTGTTTACATTACTGGTTTAGAATAAATAAAATTTAACCATTGTCGTATTATTATGAGTTCTTGAGAATATCTTGTGACGTGACCGGGTGACAGTTAATAAAAATCGTACTTTAACCCTGCAACCTAAAGCGCGTATGTGGTGTAGTCTTGCGTTCCACGACGTCTGGAATGCAGCTCCACCACGCTCAAGTGTGGTTGTCAAGTTGGGTGGATGCCTAGAGCCTTGCCGTTCCAAATCCCCACTTTCACCTGTGTTAGGTGTTCCGTGATCGCCATCCAGCACTGATCGGGAGTCACCATCGTCGGATTTATTTGACATTCACGTTTGCGCGGCAAAGTTCAGGGTATTCGACGACCAGAGAGACTGAGCTGAGCTAGCAGGACGGGAGAGGAAGCGGGGATCAGAGCTACAGAAGGGAGAGAGAAAAAGGAGGAGCTACAGGCTCCGGACCTGGGGATATCAGTGGAGCCATACAAACAACACACAACACTCGGTAGAGGGAAGAGCCGGAGAGGAATCCAGAAGGAGATTCAGCGGCAGAGGAATCTGAACTACCCACCAGACAAAAACCCCCGACGAACAAACCGGAGAATCAAGAGTTCTGTAGTGGTCACTTCGCAACAGTGAGCCGATTCCCATTCCAAGAGCTTTCTCAATCCGTACTAACCTCACATCCTTAGCCCATGATTGATCCCGTCGGCCTAACACTAGGCCTCGCCGGCCTATTTTCAACTAGCGTCGAAGTTCTGGACCGAATATCCACCGCGAAATCCTACGGCACCGACTACCACCTCTTCGCTACAAAACTAGCCCTCGAGCGGCGACGATTTTTCCGGTGGGGTCAAGCGGTTGGCCTTACCGGGAATCAACAGCACGAATTATTACAAGACCCCGAAATACAAGAAGATGTTCAGCAGCTACTTGCATGGGCTATCTACTTCTTTGAAGATTCCAAGGTAGCTATCACGCGACATGGTGCAGCGAATTCACTTCTGCTGGAACAAGGTAGTTCCTCGAGTACTGCCCGATTCGAGTATCCCCGCGGAAGAGCGAGAATGCATCAGAAAAGCACTTCGGCGGTGATGAAAGTGAGGTGGGCATTTTCGGGAAAAAGGAAGTCGGAAAAGTTGCTGCAAGAAGTTATTTGGTTTGTGGATAAGCTCCATGAACTAGTGCCGATCACCGGAACACATCGGCCGGAGGTCCGGGACACTGTTACGGCCCCCACGATACATCGAGCCGTCATGCCGTCGGGATTTTCAGAGCCCGCAATACACCAAACGATGACACTACCGGAACTTACTCTGACTTCCGGGATATACAGCCCTGGCATTGCAGAGCTTGCCTCGCCCTCCAGGAAACATCTGGAGACGCCAGAGCAATTACTGCTGCCACCGATAACTCTGCGTTTGACAGGCCGCCGTGGCCGCAACGAGCATCGTAATTTAGAGTCGAGATTTCGACGTAAGAGAAAGGAACATATTCGGCGAATCACAACTGCGCAAGATAAACAGGCACATGAAATCAGGGTAAATGAGAGGTATGCCGGACTCGCCTTGTCACAAAATTTAAGCACTAATATGTGATAGAAAACGATTGGAGGGTAAAATAGCCTATTTCTGGTGGTATGCAGGTCTTGGTAGTGCATATGGAACAGCAGTTTTTTTTTTCACTCTGCATGAGGGGTAGTGTAACAAGTATGGATGATGCTATTCTGATGATCTGCTAAGACTCAGCAACTTTGATTTTATGTACAACCTTAAAGTAGAAACCTTAGTATCCCGTGTTTGTAAAGGACTGTTAAGGCAAATGTGTGTGAGAATTGTCGCCTTCTACCACACAGCTCCTAGTAGATCTACAGTTGGTCGCATTATCAATCGGCTAAATCGATGAGAATTTTCTCGGGCGTGAATCATGGGTTGGTCTACGAGGCATTTCTCCAATAGGCGAATCGTTCCAAGATCTGAAAGCTGGTTGATGAGCGTACCAAACCGCAATTCTCAAAATATGCCAAAAAATCCCACCAGTACTTATCAAAATACAAGTAATGTTCAACAACGGATGTTGTCGAATATGACACTTCATTAGACTATTTGGAGTATACCTGTATTGAGAATGTTCTAAACCGAAATGAGGGTATGTACACTTTCAGACTGGATGGATCAAGGTTGTATGTTGCATGTGTACTTGGATCGTGAGTCTCAGCATCGTCTGATGTCTTGTATGAGAATGAGGACTTGTATGAAGATGGTGACTGTATGAGGATATGCATCAGGACCAGGGTGATGCGTCTCATGTCAGATAGAGCATACGCGTACGCATATGGGAGATTGTACATATACGGTCTTTGGCCCTCGAGATAGAGCAATCAGTATTTTCAACATTGTGCTCGAAATCCAGGCCGAGTGATACCATGTGCCCCGACCCATTTCACCTTAATTCGGTTTCGGTTCTGCCTGCTCGAGTATGGCTGAACACTACCAATAGCAATGTTTAGCCCGCCATAAGGTTTTACAAGGCACTAACGAAAAAGCCGAACTCATAGGGTATCTTAATGATGCAGTTTCGTTTCACAACGTCTGGAATGCTAGGGCTACGCTTCACATGCATGAAGCCAAACGACTCAGCATTCGCAATGTCACGCACATCTTGTGAAAGATTGGAACAGAATGTATGTCGCTCTGTAGAAACCTGTATGAAAACAGGGATGTGAGATTGTTGAGCAACCAATGAGAATTTACTGACTACGCCTATCTGGAGCCTTCTCCACCCACACCCTCTCCATCGCCTTATCACCAGGTGTTAGGTGTCAAAGAGCTAGCCTCAGACAACTGTTGACGTTCATACCCCAAGCTACACGGAAAATTTAGCCGGCGGACAACCTGACGGGGAAGGGGTCGAAACAAAAAAAACATCCCGCGAGAGGGGTAATAAGTAGGAGGGCTAGTGACGGTAAGCACCTGTCGCGGCAGCGAGTCATCAGCGAGTGATGAAGTGATGACCAAGTGCGACCATGATATGACTGTAACAACCAAAAGTTTGTGCGTTATCTCCCTGGGACATAGTATAGTTGTATGGTACACCCTATAGCGCGATTAGAGCTACCAAGGTCTCATGTTGAAACGGCACGAGATATCACTCGGCAGGTAACTACAGTCCGATGTTGCATATATGCATGTAAATATATATACACTGACCTACTCTGTGCGTGACTACTTTCTTCAGATGGTCATAACTTCTCACACGGATATGTATGCGGGAGCCAAGATGAGCTCTCTTACTGAATCCAATCATCTTCGGAAAAAGCAATATCCGACTCGGATTGCGTTGGACCTGGAAATTTGAGGTCTGGACGCCCCAAGGCGGCGAAAGCAGTGGCTCAGGTTGGATGGCACACTAGTCCCCCGAATGACTACAGTCCGGACGCATCGTTGCTATCCCTGGATCACACCGTTATTTAGCCAAATCAATGAGAATTCTCAGAATCGGATATTAAATCTACCCAGAGCCCAAAGTCTCGGGCGAAGTAACTTCGTCCATATCACACAATCCAACAAAACTCAGGATTCGCATCCTATGCAGCATAGGCATCATACCAAACTAGAGAGTTGTGCTGGCCCCGTTTTGAAGTGGGAGTGGGTCGTAGTCTAAGCGATTTGGCGCACTAACTCACAAGCTGGTCCTGATCCAATTCTCAAATACTGTAAGCGAAGCCAGGCGGAAAGTCTTTCGATCCCTGAACTTTCACAGCCGTTTGCTAGAGGGGAAGAAGGGCAGGGATCTCTCCCACCTAGCCGGCAATCTAGAGGGGAGGGGAAACGAGCTCCGGGCTCGCAACCGTCCGCACCGTCCGGGCAGAGCCATGCCCGATCCCGGTCTACGGTTTTCCGGGCTGAGGATCCACGCCCACTTTATCCCTAGGCTTTGAGGTTCAGGACTACAGCCCTGCAGGGCCTTACAACCTTGTAAAAACTGAGCTTCAAGCTGGGTAGTCTCAGGGCGGTGGGAAAAACAAACCACCTATATTCACCCATCGATGCAAAGTGGAACAATAGTATGGGACATACTGACCAGATTAGAAGATACCGCATTCTCCCCAGCAAGATAGTCAGAATCTTCGTTAGCCAGCCAGAATTCCTTCTTACCAGCCGCAATCATTCACACCCCAGCACCGGCAACATCCACCAGGGTCCTTCAGTCACCCTGAAGAGGCCCTAGGGATTCTAGCCTCAGCCTGGGAGGTCTTAGGTCAAACACAAGGTACACCCACCCCGGACAGCGGTGCCGGGCCCCGAAAGACGGCAGCCTGGGCAGACGGTTGAGAGCCCTGTTGGGTTCTGCCATACTTTAGATAGAGTGAATGCAGTATGATTAAAAGAATCAAACAATACTTTCACATGTTGGACTAAATCCGGACGCGCAGGGAAGCGTATGACGTCTTGTGGGTGCAGCTAATCGGTGATCTCTATCTCTGTGTCTTGAAGTCAGTTTAAGTACACGTACACAAGAACTGAAATGCATGCGCCTCCGCCGCTCAACCCTAACCGAAGGCCACATGGTGACCGCCCTCCAAACTCCGTCTAACATCACAGCCGCAAGGTGAAACTCCGCGTACACTGATATATGCACACTTTACGTATAGAATTCTTTGGACTACTACATACAGTGTTCTAAAGTAGGGAGATCAATCACCCGGTAATCTAAAGATGGAAATACTGGTTGAGATTTTAATAGCTGTCTCATCTCCATCTCTAGCTCTCTCTATTACGTCCGCTACTCTACCAGCACTTTAGAATAAAAAGTTAAGCGGACCTCCCAATGGTGGAAGCGGTAGACTGGTTGGATGGTAGGTTAGATAGTTGGTTCTAGGTAATTCAGTGAAGTTTGTAGGGCCTCGCAATGCGGTGCAGTACAGTTGGCAGTGTAAAATTAACTGGTTTACTGGCAGTTAGGTAGTATAATCATGCAAACGATTTTCGCGTGTGGTGCACACATTCACCCGCATGCTCCTAGGCCTTATATCATTGTCGCTTATATACCTGGATTTGTATAACATTGGATTGGATTTAATGTCCACCCCGGCGATGTCTGCTGAGCCGGAGCGTCTATTTTCTGAAACGAAAAAGATAATCACTGGGGAACGCTATTCTCTGCTGCCCGCTACCGTCGAAGCTATAGAGAGTATCAAAAGTCTTAACTAGTAGGACTTTGATTGGTTGTACCAGTTAGATAGTACAAACAGTGTTCCTACGCGGCCTGGCCGCTTAGGAGCACTGAACTGTACAAACCAATATAAACAGTTGAACCAGTTCCAACCGGTTTATTAAACTAGTTCCGCATGCAGTGCAGTTGTAATTGTTAAATAGTTCGTATAAACAATACAGTGCAGTTCGTTGCCGAAATCCCAACCAGTTTCCACCGTTAGGAGGTCTGAAGTTAAGTCATCTCTCTCTACCTATCCATAACAGAATCATAAGTTAACACCATGTACTATCTCCAGCCAGCTCCTGGCCTGCCTAAATTGACTGCCTCCAAGTACATCAAAACGCAGAGTCCAAGTGCACCTGCTGTGCGCTTGATTACCATCTCCTAGTGCACTTGAGCGCCTCCTCAAAGTATACCCGAGTATCGTCTTCCAAGTGCACCGTCTGCTATGTGCACATCTAAGTGCGCTCGTGCGTTGTATCCAAGTGCACCTCTTACTGCATTCGAGCACAGTCTCCTAGTACACCTGAGTACCGTCTCCCGCTAGCCCAGATCGTATATGTACATATATAGATAGATATAGATAGCGAATCGATGTCATATTATGGCCTAACAAATGTTTCATGGTCATGAAATTGAACCAACAAAATCGAGTACATGTATAAACGAGGCTAATTAGTCTGAGCGAGACAACTATGTATGAGCGAGACGAATAAGCTTGGGCGAGATATATAGGTCTGAGCGTAGGATGAACGGAAAATCCTCGCTCGAGCACACGGGTGGTTCCGCTCGTACGCAAACTCAGTTTTCATGATGTTACTCTATCGACCGGGTTGGCACGGAATGTGACCCGCCTAAATGCGGATTTGTCCGACAAACTTACAAGTGCAATAAGTACATAAACGACAATCGACGTCTTAACTAATTTTTTACAGTACCCGAAACACGGTGATAGAAAGCCGCATTCGTGAACCTACATAAGTGCCGGTACCGCAATATCCGGAGCTTGTCTGAAAGTCAAAGACAGGAAGACTTCCGACCACCGGGTTGGAAGCAAGATTAGGAGCTACTTTCCGGGTAGTCGCATGTCTCGGACAGCACTGAGGCAGGCCTCCGAAATGATCGTTGTAGGCGTCAATAAGGCCCTGCGGCTGTTTGGGCAACTTACGATGTTGTCGTTGTAACTTGATAACTAACATTCCATAGCGCTAAGCTGAGGTTTTAGTTACAAAGACATTTCCAGCATTGGCAAATTTTGTCGTATGAGGAGACTACTCTTCGATATTATGGGCTTCGTGTACTCCGCACATTCAAATGAGATTTTATGGATCCTCGTAGTCGTTAACTCGACCCGCTCAAGGTTCCACGACGATCATTGGCGTCAAAATATTGCTTGCACCACCCTCTAATCCCACACGTACTCTGTCTTTACCACGCTACATATAACCTGAAGCTCAAGTTTGTTGATGCGAATGGTCACTTCATTGCGTGCACGAGATAATAACGGTTTTCTACGACTTTGTAAGTAGTATATTAGATACAAATTGCAGGGAAAATCTCATGTGAGCGGAAGGTAGATAAAAGTGAGAGACCCGTAACTTAAGTATTCCGATATCGGAGGAAGTGGCATTGTGATTTTTAGCGATAGCAATACTACGATAAGAAATAGAAAAGAAAGCAGTCTGCAGAGCCGCAGTCTCGGGACGGGTACATGGTGGCTTCATCTTACCTCGCTAAACATCTGACAGACCCCACGCGTGGCGTTTTCGCTTATCTACGTATATGCGGACAAAGAGTTGAAAATTGCCGGAATGACATCACGCACATATCACTTATCGTGGGGCCCAATCAACAGATCCTCCCGGGGGTAAAAAACAAACTGCCATGCCGGATGCACTACCGAGCCCTGCATACCACCAAAAATAGGCCACATCACGCTCCAATCGTTTTCTGTCACATGTCAGTAATTTGAATTGTGACAGGAATTTCTTCCGGAGGCTGGGCATGAGAAAAGAACGGTTACGGCATATCTTTCATCAACCTTAATTTTGGCTACCTGTTTTTCCGCCTCAGCAGCTCGCGACTTTATATCTGCAGCTGCCCTGGCGGCGATTTTACGAATATGGTTTTTTCGTGCCCGTCGGATACCCGAGACCAAACAAGTATGCCCGTTACAACTATGACCCGTCGAACGCTGAGTTGGTGGAAGCAGTAACGGCTCTGGAATACCCTGCGGCGTCACGGTTGCCGAAATCGCTGCCGGATGTATTGCAGAGGTCTGAACGGACCCCAGGGTCTCCAAAAGTGCCCTTCACCTCGAATGGCGGCGGCGATCGGCACCAGCTCGTGAAATTTATCAACAAACCAAGTAAACTCATGCAGCAACTTACCCGGCTTCCTCTTATTTGAGAAAGCCCATTTCAATTTGTTGAACGCCGATGCATGCATCTGTAGCTTCTCCGCCCTCTCTCGAGGGTAGCTATAGTTTAATGCCCTCGGTATGATAGAGTTGCCCGACCTCGGCAAGAATGTGATGACCCCCGAGCCCCTGACTCCATGCTGCTTCTTCAACCCTTCCGCATCTCCGAAGAACCAAACCGCCCAAGCGAGCAGCTCACATACCGTACCCCGCACTTCCGGGTCGTGGAGCGACTCGTGTTGTTTGGAGGATACCTCTACTTGTACAAGTCCTACCGCTTGACCCCAGCGAACCATCCGTAGCCGTTCGATGTTGGTCTTGGTAACGAATAGCTGGTAGTCTTCGCCGTAGGTTTTGGCTGCCGAGAACTGATCAATAGCTTCGAGGCCGGCAGAAAATAATCCGGATACGCTGAGTACGCTGAGTGTGAGGCTGATGGGTTCCATCTAGTTAGTTAGTACTGGGACATGTAGAGCGGCATTCAGAGAGGTGAGTGCTTACAGTCTCGATGGATTTGAAGCCCTTCGTGTGTAGTCCGGTAAATGTGATTATTCGTCCTCCTCGCTAACCTCGCTCTCCTTTCCGTTTCGTGTTCTACCGATGATTTATCGTATGAGGGCCGGGTCGTCGATGAGTGCTGACTAGCTATTCCGTTGGCCGCACACAATCATCTCCCGCGCCAAGTGCTATTACCGTAAGCTTTGCCAAAGTAGTCGGTGATGATGGTGATGGGCATTAGGCATGACAAGGCTCTGAGCATCTATCTATGCTAAATGCTGAGCCGCATGTAAGCATGCACTCCACCATATAATTCACTCAGCTATACCAAATCCCGACAAGGTAGTTCGGAAATTCAGAATCGCTTCTTCGGACTCAGCTGCCCTGAAATCCTTTACCAGAAACACAGGCTGCCTGAAAGGAGTGGTTTTAAGTTAGAGTAAGCTCGTGAGGCGGTAATATTCCAGCGAAATGGAAGGTTGCACGTGACAGTCAAGACCATCTTAGACAATTGCGCACTCAGATGGTAGTATGCGGCGAAAGCAGAAACGGTTTACTGCAGGGTCAGGGAATCGGCATTTTGTGTGAGCTTCGGGTGACGGCGATGTTTCTAATCGGATAAGCCCAGCATGGTTCATCGCCACGACAGACAGCTCGCAATGCAGCATTTTTCAAACGAGGCGTGGCCCGTTAGGGGTCTAGGTAGTCGAACTGCGGTTTAAATGTTTTGTTATTGCTTGTCGTGGCCCAATTTTAGAGATAAAAATTCTTGCACTACAGGGGGGTTCTTATATGTCGTATGCCATAAAAACGACTCGTTGATGTTAGATCATCTTGTGAGCTTTGTATACTGGTTAGAAGGTACCGATGGATCACTATAGTCAATCTACATATGAATTTTATGGGTGAAAATTTGTGTTAGTTCAGTTACCTACCCTGCATGTTTTCAACTCGGATTTGGGTGATGCAATGGAAGTCTTCTCATTGCGAGCACGAGATAATAAAAGTCTCTACGGTTGTTTAGTGCACTAAGTATACTTACTATGAAAATAAGCCGTAGAAAGGAAAGGAGACTCGCAGTCGTTAAGAAACATGACAACAAATCCATAGTCCGATTTAAAACCAGACGAATATAGACAACGAAATAGGTCGCCTATGCTATCTGTTCGTATTACAATTTATGGTTTCACGACACGGAGCTAAAGTTGAAAAAAACTAAAGTACCTGAGGCACTCCCGAGACCTACTTGCTGCTAAAAGTATGGTGGCTATCTATCGCTCCAATGGTTCTCTATCACGTATCGTCAGTATGGGAGGCTTGAGGTAACTTCTTTGCGACGAGACTATCACATGGCGAGCTCTTTTGAGGTCATCACTGCCTTTCGTTTACTCTGATTTGTTCTGCCTGTTTAGTCGCGGCAGCGGCAATTCGCTGAATATTTTCCTTCCGCACCCGTCGAATACCGGACATGGACATGGACAACGACTTACGATGCTCGGTGTGGCAGCGGCGGCCGGCTCCAGATTGGTGTATCAATTTACTTGTAGTCGGTGGTGGGAGAAGCAACCGCTTTGGAGCCACAGGACTTGAAACAGGCTCTTGATATTCCGACACTATTATTACTTGATGTGTTTCGGGCATCGGAACAAACTCATAGAGTTTATCAATTACCCACCCAAGCTCTTGGAGCAACTTCTCCGACTTCGGTTTTACAGACAGTACTCATCTCATTTTCATCATCTTAGAACTCCTGTGTATTCCAACTGCTGACACTAAAGATCGATTCCGCCCTGACAACCGCAACGAATGTCCGAGCAGTGTTTGTTTTTGATCATCTCGGAGTCTTCAAACTTGAGACAGTTGAATAGAACACGTCAGAAGCTCGCAACTTTATTTCTTATTGTCAAATCTTGCAGCTGTTGTAAGAGATATACTGCATCTGCTAAAGCGAGTGCAACCGCTTGTCCCCAGCGCGGAAGTCGTTGGCGTTTGGTTTCGACTCTTGTTGAGAAGAGAGGGTAGTCTTTGCTGCAAGATGTTGCTGTGGAGATTCGATCGAGGATGTCGAGGCTTGCGGCGAATAGACCGGCTAGACCTCCGGTGAGGCCAACGGGCTTCATGGCAAGCTGAAAGTGGAGTGGTAATTGTCGATACTGGTGCGAACTTTTCCGCTCGATCGATCGCTCTCCCCGAGTCGTTTTTATACTTTTGAATCCCTACTGGGTGATACAGTTCTTTCTCTACGAGGCTCAATTCCTCCGCCAGTTGCTTCCTATCAGAGCCGACAGTTGGGTCGACGTACGCTATCCCCGTCAGCTACACACTCTCTTCCGTAATGAAGGATAGCCGTTTCTTACCTCAACCAAGCGCAGAGATGTTGTGTAAATGTGCAGTCAAAAATGGCCGGTAACGATGAATTGTGCTGCACAGCGTTCTCAGTACCCAGCGGTGATGAGGGGGATTACAGTGGAGAAGGCTCCAGGCAGACATTGTGCGTGACATGGCAAATGTTGAGTGATTAAATTTCAGGGATCTGCACGCTCAGCCGCAAGATTCCAGACGTTGTGGAACGAAACTGCATTTCCAGTGAGGCTACCATATCAAGTGGGAGTATCTGCACCCGATAATCGACTAAACGTTTTGTAGCCATCATTTATTTTCCACGATACTACTGAACCGGCAATTGATGATACGTCAGCTGTCAGGGCGAGTGTTTGTATCTCCAGATCAAATACACATGTGAAGGTTAGAACCATGTTGTACCAAAGATTTTTGTTGTCGGAGCCCAAAATGAGGTGCTCATATAGGAGGGGTTCCAAATTCACTCTAGATTTTGGGCTCTTAATATACTACAATTTCAACTTTTCATAACCTAGCGGAATGCAGAGGGGAAATAGGGACAATTAACTCATTTTATTTATTTTCTTGCGGCTCGCGGTCGCATGCCGATGATTAGAAACAAACAAACCTCCATACTCTATGTGTACACAGCACATAACCCGAATGCCGGTTGAATTGATCATGGTGCAGATGAGGTTACTTATTGAGGTGTCTCAACACTGGGAAGCACATACTCCGAGACTATTCATTGGGGTTGCAAGTAAGCTCGTGTACCCGCCCCCGCCCGATCAAGGGGGTGTTGGACGATTTACATCCCCGAATAGGTGATCAGTTTTGACAGTGCAACTCCATGGGTTGAACACCCAAACTCAACACCAAAAATCATAAAGAAGTTTCAGTCATAGCCTATATAGATAATAACTACTCTGGTAGTCTGCCTGCACTTGACCGAAATTGATTGTGGGTGGTAGAGGTGCCCACAGTGTTGGCCAATGCATCACAGGTAGGCTGGTGCATCACTCGGTGGTAGGCCAACCTCGGATGGCATCAGGGGTTACGCCAGAGTACGACCTTCGGGATTCTGATGGATCCTCGTAGTCGTTAACTCGATTACCCGAACGATCATTGGCGTCAAAATATTGATTGCACCACCCCTAATCCAATACATATTTTGTCTTAATAACGCTACATATAATACGAAGCTCAAGTTTCGTTGATAGTAATGGTCACATCGTGGTGTGCACGAGGTAATAGCAGTTTTCTACGCCTTTGTTGGCAGTGAATAGATACAAATGGAAAGAAATGTCACGTGAATGGAACGCAAGAGACCTATAACTTAAGTACTTAGATATCGGAGGAAGTGACATTATCATCTTCAGCAATAGTATTACTACAATAAGAAATAGAAAGAAAACAATCCACGGAGTCGAAGTCGCCGGACGGTAATGACTAGGGTAATGACATCATATTACCTCACAAAACATCTTCAAACAGATCGCGTGGGGTTTCGCTTATCTGCATGTGCAACGGGTTGGCCCGCTGACCATACGACAGACTGAACCAGGTTGGACTCGCTTATCGGACGGACTCTTAGCCGTTTCAAACTTTAAAAAAAAAACCAAAGTGTCGGATGCATTACTGAGCCCTGTATGCTATAAAAATGGCCTATTTCACGCTCCAATCGTTTGCTATCACATGTCAGCAAGTTGAAGTTTGACAGGACTTTCTTCCGGCCAAGAGCGACAGAACCACAGGAGGCAGGGTACGCGAAAAGAAAGGTTACGGCATACCTTTCATCTACCCTTCTTTTGGCTATATGTTTATCCGCCTCAGTAGCGACTTTATTTTTGTAGCCTAACGGCGATTCAATAATTATGATTCTTCCGTATCTAGCGAATGCCAGACACTAGCTTTGTACACCCTCGTGAATCCAGCGATGCATTGAACCCTGAGTTAGTGAAAGCTTTAACGGTTCCGAAATCCCCCGCGGCGTTAAGGTTCTCGGAATCGCTCTTGATGGATCGCAGAGATCTGTATGGGCCGCGGGAATCTCCAGTGCTCCTCTGCTTCGATGGAAGGTGGGGACAAAGCACAAGCTAGTGAAGTTTATTGCATGATAGGTCTCTGTCTTCTTATGGCCGGAGATGAGTCTCGTATGGCCGGAGGTGAGTCTCGTATGGCCGGAGGTGAGTCTCGTATGGCCGGAGGTGAGCCTCGTATGACCGGAGATTGCTGTCGGCCTGAAGGGTCTATACATAGATGCGTACGCACACATTCACACTTGTACTCATATATATATGGCCTTGTGGCACTCTTAGATAATATACAATCAAGCTTCTCTAGCATCACTATTTGAACAAAGTTTATCGATGAACCAAGTAAGTTCTTGCAGCAATTTGTCTTCCTTTCTCTTGGGAACGCCTGTTTCATTTTGCTAAGGGTAGAAGATTCCTTTTGCAGCTTACCAGCCTTATCCCGGGGGAAACTATAGTTGAACGCCGGCGGTATGATAGAGCTGCCAGGCCTCGACAGGAATGTGATGAACCATTGAGTAGCACTGTGTCGTCACCACCTCCGTATCTTAGAAGATCCAAACCGCCCAAGCCAGCAACTCACTCATCGCGCATTGCACTGCCGGATCTTGCAGCAGTTTGTGCTGTTGTACATTCCCTTGTGCCAGTCCTACCGCCTGGCTCCAGCGAATCATCCATAGTGAAACATTTTCTCAAGCAGTACACTATCACCACGGAGTGTTTCTAGGTAGTTCGTACGCCCTGTAGATCGATTACCAAAGTATATATGTTGCGGCTAAATTAGTGGTGTTAAGTGACTTGGTATAGCAAAATGAACTTTGTATAGGGAGTTGTGTTCTAGGGTTATATCTTGAAATGAGAGGACAAACTTATTTTAAATTAACTGTATGTTTGAACATTTTGCATATATGGCCATTGTGTAGGGGCCGCCATCTCCGTCGCTGACCGCCGTCCTACCACCAACAACTCCACCACTTCTAAAATTTCCACATACCCCACGATACGCATATATTCCATGACTCCATTTCAGCCATACTTCCCTTGTTCACTGGTAAACACAACCATTGCATGACCCATACCAGTCTTGCTCTCGTTTTTAGTATTGTCGTTTGGCTTGGCATTCCCGAACCCATTGAATGGTATTTCGTTAATGTAACATCCTTCACTCGGTACATTGAAAACTTCAATGCTCTAGAAATACTCTGTATGTCGCAGGAAACCTCACACCATTCAATTTCCACCAATCTTTTATCATACCGTTGGAGAATCGCTAATTGTTAAACCACCTATTAGGCGCCGGCACCACCGTGGCATGCGATGTACAGGGCGTACGGATTGCTAAGAAACATTCTGCTATCATCACAGTGGTCTACCCACTATACTACCCTAATCTAAGTCCTATCATTCATGCTTGGGTACTTCTTAAACGGCAACCACTCATTGACTATCCCGATATCGGTGATACCCAAGGGGGGCCTGACGCGGTCAAAAAGCTTAGCGAGGTCCTACTAAAGGCCTGGGAAAAAATTTCGGACAAGCACTTTAAGAGCCTCTGGCATTCGAAGCCAGATCACATCGAGGCGGTCACCGAAGCGAAGGGCTGTTATACATAGTATTAGATTGGAGAAGTTCTTGTTTGCACGTACTGGCAACGTTTTCTTCGCGCTGTAGACTGAGATAGATATAAGCGAGATGGGGATAAACTAGTAGTACATTCTCTGTGCCAGGGTTCCCAACCGTCCGTCTAGACTACAGTCTTTCGGAGCCTGACAACGTCGTCCCGTCTGGGGCATGAGTATGGAGGGACTGGTCCGTCCCGGGCAGAATTCTCCAGGACCAGGGTCAGGTACAGATAACCGTAGTCTTGACCAGGGTCGGATATAGTATATCCGGCTCGGGAATGAGAGTTCTGGGACACCTATCCCAAAACAAATCTTCAGCCGAGATGAACTTGTGCCTAATCGGGGATTATAAACTTCATTAAATTGAATATGAATTTCTGTGTAGGGTCAATTAATAGACTGTAGGGCCCGCAGTCCTGTAGTCTTGTCGTGGAGTGCCCTAATCCGTCCAGTCCTAAATGTTAAGCCCCGAAAATTGTAGTCTGGTCTCGGGTAAGGCCTTGAACGGACGGACGGACTATTGGGATGCCTGCTCTGTATAGGATCTTATCCACAATCTATTCGAAAACTTTTCTGTTTTCTGATTCATACTCACCAGCATGTTAATTTCATTTATTAAATGATCGCTAATTATTTTTCTGTCTTCATTGTGTGGTTGTGGCCATTGTGTAGTAGATTCAAATCTTGGGCTAGTGAGGCCACAGTGCAAACTTTTGACACAAATTTAAAGCGGTGTGGTTGAAGGAGAGAAAATACGGTTAAGTGTAGGGCTACTTGCGGATGTAGGCTGACCCTGGAATTTATCGTTTGGTAAAATGGCCTGTCCAACCTCGAAACCGCTAGAGCGTACAGTAAAAGCTTTTAGAATACTAAACAAATGGTTTCCAAATGACATTATCTAAGGTAGCACTATTTTATTGTAGGGTTATTGTTAAACGAGACGACGATAAAGGATATTGATTTGTTAAGAATAATGTATCATTTCCATTGCTAACTCAACTTAATCTTGCGCTTTAATCTCCTTCGCTCCCTCGCCCGATGATGCTGCTTACTACCTCCAGCCGGTCTCTCGCAACAAACGTATTCACCTCCTTCGACCACTCTACGTCAATATCCCCAACACTACACTTGGCCTCCCCTCCAAGCCAGAGATCAAATCCCAGGCCTGCACTGTCAACATTAAATCCTATCTGATAAGTGACTTGCCAAAACTCTCCCAATCTAATAAAGCGGAATTTAAACTGTTTCCGGACATTTTCGGTATTGGTTCTCAATAATGCGGGTTCCAAATTGTATCGAAATTTGCACACCAATATGTCAGCGGCCCCGTTGAACTTTTTTGGACGGTCTCGAAATTCTCCGTCGAATCTGACAATATCGTGTTTAAGCATTCCAGGGTCCTTGCCATGGACGTTGCGTGAGAATGAGAACTTTGAAAATCCGCAGTCGACAGGCTTGTCCCGTTCAATAATCCAGCGGATACGTCCAGGGAGATAATAACGCCCATCAACCTTCGACTTCACCCGCTCATATTTTATTTCTCGATGGATCTTTTTGTCATAGAGCTCATCCTGAATAATACCGTAGGATGCACGGCAGCAGCGTTGAGAAACTATTGGTACAACCTGGTAAAGTTGATGTATCCGAGCCAATACTAATCCTCTGCAGACCACAAGTTGACTGGATTATATGTTAACTAGTATTCTAATACCAGTGGTAGAAGCAATGAGAAAAGGATGCGTACGGATCGTTGGCGATGAGAATGTTGACTCCTTCTGCGTTAGAATATTGCCCATCTTTGGTGTACCGTTGTTTAAAAAGCTGCTGGACATATTTCGAAGAACCAAGGCCGCCAGAAAGAACAAAGTAGTTCTGCACAAGTCTGATTAGTAGTGGATAGCATGCAATGATGAAGTACTATTGTATATAAGTACTTATCATCAGCAGGGCAAGACTTGCAATTTTCGCGGACGGATGATCTCTATGGACTAGGTTAAGTTGATCGTCAATAAGCCTGTATATAGATGGCAAGATCTTCTTAAATAAGCCTTCTATATCGTGCCTATTGGTTATGTTGAAGATTAGCAAAGGATGTCGACATATACCCCTTCGGTAAGATTCTCTACACAACATCCTTACCGAGAAAATATCATACAACCTTTCGAGGCCCGTGCAGTATCGTCTTTGATATTTTTTGCGAGTCCCGGTATCGGTATTTCGAAGTCATCCAGCAAATCGACCCTACTCGTCCCTAAATGGGTTTTGACTGCCTGAAATTCCTCCCCCAATGCGGCATTATTCACAATACAACCCAGGTGGCTCAATCGGCTTTCGACAAGTTCGTTAAATGCTTTATCAATATTTGTGGAACCGACGGCCAACGCTATTCTATTTTAGTAAGATGCACCACAGCTAATATAATGAGTGAGGGGAACAACCATCTATGCGACACACCTGACGGAACTGTGGTACTGTATCCTGAAGGGTTGTAATTTCCATGATCGAAACATCCTAAGCAGAATTAGGTGGCGTGACTTTTCAACTCAAATGGGGCGACTGAACCGTTGTACCACCTCCGGCATCACACACAAGTATGATATCGCCACACTAAATTATAGAAATTAATGTTATTGTCACTTTGTTCTTGGTAATGGCACTCATACTTTATATCCACCTGTTTCCAGACTTGAGTTGTAAATTGCTGTGTGTACCGCCGCAGCTTCGGCTTCATTTAAGCTAATGGTCGCCATATGGCCATCCACGCTTCCAAACCCAGCCTTCTTAATAATCGCTAGATAGTCAGCAACAGTCCCTTCCTTCCATGTTGCCGGCACACTGAAGTGATATTCCACGTTCATCCCTTGCAGTTCCCTGTGCATCTCCTCCTCCAACTGCTTGTTGGTCCACTTGTACAAGTTCTTCAGAAAGATCTCGAAACATTTCGATATATTTTCTCGTGTGACTGATACTTTTGGTTCTGAGTTAACTTCGTCGAGAATTTGTTGGTCTAAAAGGAGTTTGAAATTGTCGTCAATGACAATGTGGCCGTCGTCATGTTGGGACTGAGTTATTTCGAACCCCCATGTGGTGTTTGTGTAGTTGCATGCAATGACGGTAGGGACTTTGTTGGAAGCCTCGCCCAACCGTCCGGGCCAGCGGTTAATTACTTGTGCTTCAGTAACATTTCCAGGTGCCGGAACACAATATGATACGCCTTAATGGGGTCCCACCATGATCAGCATGTGCACCAGAGCGCCCGACGTTATGGACGCACATAATATGAACCAGATTCAGGCGCTCCAGCTCACTCACCTGTGTATGTGGTGCCTAAGTCGACGCCAACAATGAGGTCTGGTGCCATATCGACGTTCTGAATTAGATTGCTTCACCGATAGATAGACTGTATAGCGTGCGCGTATTTTTAAAGGTCTGGTCCTAATATCAGAGTACGGGAGAATTCCGAGGTTGTCGAGCGAAGCTAGGAAGTTTAGTTATCTAAAGGTCCAATATGTGGTATATGTTCGTTTGATAAATAAACTCTTTCGCCTCCTTGCAAAGCTACCCCCGCATTTGTCTATATTTGTATGTACCGTAAAGTATATACCGCTACTTGGCTCTGTTACACTTGTTCGTGAGAATCCAATGAATCACGTTGCGTTTAATACAGAAGGGTGGATATATGATTGTGCTTCTGAGTTGATAATTGTGTTAATGTAGTGTAACACCAAAGGACTGTCAAATGACAAAACCAATCGGAAATAATATCCAGTGAAATACAGCCACCAAATCCGATCAGGTATGCATTCGACCTATGCCGGTCTACAATAAGGGCAGCTGCGAGGTTCTCACCAGGACAGTCCTCCAATTACTAGCATCCGTATCTGGCGTATCTATAGATATCTGTACGCCATGCGTAGGGGAACTTTTGATCTGATAATCACGCGCATCGTTCATGAATTAAGTTTAATAGCAATGACAGCGGTACAGGTTTATCGTGGTATATATAGGCTACAATAGGATAGGCTGATATTTAGGCATTCCCTGTACCGGTCTATGCCAAGCGCAATACTCGCTGTGATCGACTACTCCATATCTGACTGGCGAATACTGATTAAACCTGATACAACGGTAAGAAAGCTTAACTACCCTCGTCGCAACATCACCAAACATCTCCTGAAATCATCGAAGCAAATGGATAAGTGATAAATACTCGTTATAATTAATATTTCTTGTATCGGGCACTTACAGTGTCTTAAGTGAGCGACACAAGGCTTGAGTTTGCAGTAATTCCGATGTATTATACTATATAGGGCGTGATAAGATTGTCTTTCTGTTGTTTACATTTGAAACCACACAGCCGGATTTCAAGCAACGTATATCAACGAGATTGGTACATAACGTTTTTTAGGCAAATTACGTTGCTCAGTTCGCTGGCATTGTCTCAAACAGCTGTGCGGTATCTTATTTCTACGGTAAACGGACCATTAGCCTCATAGGAAGTGGAATCGGTGGTGTACTGGAAAATAATTCGTTATCTATGAGTGGCCCGGGGGCGAAAACACACTTTACTATCTTTTGTAAACGGAAAGAAAAGACTATTCTCGACCACGGGTCGGCCAATTCGGGAAGTCCGGGATGGAAAGTTGTGAGTTGTAAATCTTGTAATTCATTTCACACCAACCAAATAACACTCTCACTACTCGGTATGCCAAGACTTTCGTACGTGGCACTCCGTGTGTCTGCTCCTTCAGCTGTGACAACGACTACCCAACAACACGCACAACGGTGGACTGGGTATCTTCACTTTGACACCACATCCCTACCATCTGCAATCCCGCTTGTACAAAGAGTCCAATCCTCTGCCTTTAACCCCAGCATAAAATAAAATTAACAATCCCACCGCAACCAACTTATCCACACATAGCTGAACTGTTTTGGCCCGGAAAAAACACGTATCGGCCAAACGCAGGGTCTCATATGATGTTATTGCAGTGAAATACCTCAATCGTCGACAGGGTTCGCCTGCCAGCGCGCGATGATAGTCTGCCGATTTTCGTGGCTATGATGCGAGGTGCGTTCATGGGTGTAGTCGTACTCGTGATTTGTGCCGGATTCTTTTCGAAAACGATAAAAATTTTGAGGAGTAGAGGAAGGGAAGCTACACCTAATCTTCGGAGTTTTTCTCATTGCAGGGCAAGGAAAATGACGCGGTTGTGTCCCTCGTGTTTGTAGAGTAGTAGCGGGGAAAAATAGCTTGCAGGAACTGTCATTTTCTCTTACATGTTGACTAGGGATTTGGCCCGGTGGCTTCTGTGGCATTTGGCGGCTTACAGCCCCCATCGGCCTAAAGCTGCGGGCATGAGGCCGGTGGCTTGCGGCCCCCATTGGCCTCCCGTGCCCCCACCAGCCTCGCGTGCCCCCATCGGCCTCGTCTGCCCCCATGCCGAGGAGGAGGGCTCGGCACTGGTACTCGGTTTCGGGCTTCGGCTTTAGCAGTTGGCAAAGAGTTTTTCTTCTCTCTCTTTCGTATATAAATCTACTGTTTTCCTTCTCTTGAATCGGTAGACAACCCATTCTCTTCTTCTCTCTTCTCCATCATCTTCTCTCGTGCCAACATTACAGAGTGAATACAGAATGATTAAAGCAAACAAACAACTAAACATAGATGACTAATGAACTTCTTTGGGGAAGAAAAAGCTTGTAGTCGGAACAACACACTGCTAACTTACATGGTATTAAAAACGGTTTACCTACGATTTCCGAAGACTAGTTGCCAGCATATTGTACCTCTTTCTGCATGGCCCTTGTGTGCGGTCAGCGTGCGTATGCTGGTGTCGGGTGTAGTTTGCAAGTTCGAATATGCGTGCCAGCAGTTGCTCCAACATCACTTCAACATGCCAGTAACCCTCAACATCCACTTATACTCGAGTACATACACTACAGGTTGAATATGCGAGTCAATATCCAGCTCCCACATCACCGTCTCATACGATAGTTGTCATCGGGTCTTCCACTTTGCAATTCCAATCCGCTCCGACGACGGGTGCTACAAGAGAAACAGATACCCTCAGGTTATTCGGTAGTCAGCTCAACGGGGAGAGTTACATGCATAATATTCCTATGTGCACACATCCGTCGTCTCCTTTATCTGTTAATTGAAAAATCATTTGGACCCCTTTGAATACCCCCACACCCCCTCACTCTCACTCCCAGTGGTGAACAGCCCCCAGCCGACAACGAACTTGAGAGTGAGCGGTTAGCTAAGTCTTGGCAGGGGTAATTCCCATTCTACAATGCCAAAGCTCAACCGGAAAGTACCTCAGATCCCCTCTTCATTTCAAGATGTGCAGCGCATACCAACGCACCACGACAATGCATCCCAGCCAGCAGAAGATAAGGCGATCGAGAAAGCATTTCTAAATCTCGGATTTTTCATCTCAAGTCATGTAGATCAGTTCTACAAGCTAGTAATTCCGGCTGGAATAAATATCTTCGACTTCGAGCCGACTGAGTCGACAGGTGTTAAAGCAGCCCTTCGGCGATATATTGCTTCTAATGTTTTTAAGCTTGTTGCAGGTATGACGGGTAATATGTCTCGAGGTATGAACAGTATGGTCCCCATGATTGCTCGTTTTCGAATACTAAATCACAACCCTAATATCCCAGATTTCGATGAAGATGAGTTTGCCCTGCGGCTGAGTAGATTACTGCAAACGCTAGAGCCCTACACCTATAACGACGAGAAACTGAAAGACAGGTGGCGACACCACCTCGAAGATATCTTGAGACAAGGATCAGATCTTGAACGGATGGTATCTTCGCAACCTGGCTCCCGATGGCAGGTCGGAAGTCTTGAGCCACCTGTATTGAAATCACGGCATGTCGATATACTAGTGTTCCCATCATTGCTAAAGAATGGCAAAGAAGTTCAAGCGAAGGTAACGCAACGTGTTGAAGGAATGGCTTACAGGTGGGTAGCTTCATTCAACTGAACCGGGTTACCGCTAAAGCTCAATGAATTATAGAAAAAAAAAACGGAAGGAATCGAAAAAAATACTGAGATGTTTACTCTGCAACTACATATCTTGACTTTATTGTATAACTTCGCATAAATAATATAGAGAGCGAGCTTTCGTATTACAAGAGAAATCTATAGTCTGAAAACCCTTAACACAAGCACGAGAAAGAACCACGGTTGTACACTCCGAATGCAGCTTGCGGGGCATCTGGAAACAGTTCCGGCAGTTGGGACAAGCAGTGTGGAGAGGAGTCGAAGTGGAAGACTAGCGCCTAAAAACAGCCACAAGATTGGATATTCCATAATGAAAATTTGAAATAGAGCCTAATGCATGAAAAAACCCTTCTCCAAACCCAAGCCATCATCTGTAGCGTATACAATGTACATGATTCTATTCTGTCCTAGCCCCTAGTACCTAACGGCCGGTATTAGCAGTGGCACTAAAGCAATATTATACTCAGGATAGGTACTTGCATTAACGGTAGTTATATACTGTCGCAGTTCTCGCTTTCTCCGAGTACCTTCTTTTCAAATCTCCCACAATCGTTTGGGATTGATCCGTGTTGTTGTAAGCCCTCGTGGCCTTCTCAATGTACTTCTTCTTCAAGTCTGCCGTGATTGAGAATTCGACTCGGTCTTCTGCAGCTTCGGATTTTATGTCTTCGAATTTGTCGATCGCAACTTGACCTCTCTTTTCCCTTTCCGTATAAGTTCTCTTTAGATCCTCCCCAGTCACTATCCTCCCCCCGCGAGGGCTCAGTTCTCCATTCTCCATGTTTGATGGTGCAGCGTATGAGGTCACCTCAGCAACTATCGCCAACTTTGATTGTTCGGAGTAGATGACGTCCGTATAAGCCGGCGGCCCAACCACAGGCCCGTGAATATTTCTCAGCATTGCCAATTCAGTGCTTAGGCCCAACAGAACATTGTGAAGCGCTTCTAGTACCGTCCGGTAGATGATTACCTTCCCTTTATCTCTGAAAACCCAAGCTAATTTGTCCGTTAACCCTAGCATTTCATCTTCTTCCGCCTTGGAAGCGGTAGACCTCCTGTTTAACGCCATACTCGATACATGTAATAGATGGTCGGTGCGGCAGAGAGCGGTTTCGATTCGTTGTTTTTGCTCGGAGGTCAGTTGATCCGTTAGCTGGTCGTAATAGAAGCGCACGCTCTTGGCTGAGTCAGTGATGATAGAGAGCAGCATGCCAGCAGCATTCATGTCTTCCTTCGCGGCGGATAATTTGAAGCCATGGTCCGTGAGTTTGACAATTCCCGCGGCGATCCCGAAAATGGGACCGAGAATCTCGAGAACCATTTCTTGTAGATGAGATAGGTAAATAGCGGTACCGAGGATAGTCGTCGAAGAGGAAAGTCGATATCGATAATCAGAAGTTCCAGAAAGCGATTGTAGGAGACGGGCTGAACTTCTTCCAAACGACGTACTTGGTTCCCACTCAGGGAATCTTTGAGCGAGCATATGTATATCGCAAGGATATTATTTCCTTCGATCGCAATGCGTGTGGGCTATTGCGCTTGTCAGGCTTTGGGAGGCTCAATGATTGTTGAGCCCCCGAGAGTTGGATTCGTCTAGCCAAAGAGAGCTGCATACATAATCGTGCAAAACATATGTAGCTCCAATCAGTTAGCTATTGCAATAAATAAATGCACGTAAGAGCGGGACAGTATCAGCAGATCGATCAACAAGCCGCATCGTGATCCCTTCGTGGTGAAGGAAATTGCAAATTACCGCCATAACTGTCGACTGATGAGTGATATTCCAACGTTGAAGAAGCACAGTGTACGATAGTGATTAATATTTCTGCATTGCGATGACATGCACCATAGCTGATATGGGGAACTGGTGACGCACATCCGCATATTCAAAGTTCGGAGTGAGGTGGAAGTGCAAACGCCTTGCGAAAAATTCGCCTATTTAGAAAATACCAGTACTCTGCTGTGCTCTACCGAGTTGTTGTAGCGAATAATCTGTTGTGTTCAACCTGCATCGTGCACACTCAATTGACTCAACTTAGCTATCTAAACTAAGTCATAAATGACACGAATACAAAACTTACCCGCTAGCGGCTCTGATCTCTACTCTAATCCAATGGCATGTGATAACGCACTCAAAGAATGGTTCCAACACAAATCAGCAGCAATGCTTCAATCCACTTATCAGTTATGCACATTGGTATTGGAGAAATTCCTATTGGATAGAGACACCGCTCTAACCGTTCCGGTCGTTCTTGCTCTTCAGCTAGAATCCCAACAAGTAAATGAACCTTGAATTTGAGGGATTTTCCGAGACGGTGAGAGCCGCTCGAACAAAGAAGCCAGAATTATATCATACGTAATTGCTTCATTGAGATCATATGTGAAGAGCAACACTATTCCACATCACACATCATCTGTCAGTCTCATTGGAGGACTTCATGTAGATTCTGTGGCCAGGTTTCAGCCCGTGGACCATAACGTGTCCCAGTTTCAGTAACATACACAATTAGAGATTTAAGTGCTAAAAGAAACGGTATGGATTTGTGTGTCATTTGCGGGGACTATGCCTTTTTTTGCCTGCTAGGCCCTCCATGGAACGATACTAAAATTTGAGACTGAGATTTAGAGCTAAATCTGGAGGTGGGCGTATTCCTCGGGATTCTAGATCTGGAGCTTGAAATCCGACACCTAAGACTTACCGGTCTTCTGACTGACGTCTGGAGGGCCTTCAGACCCCACTGGAAGTCCATTAAGCATCATGTATAGAGCAGACACGAAACTGGAAATATCAAGGTAGAGGTGTGTATTGGGGACGAATTGTAGTGCGACAAGTCATACTCGGGGGTGGCTGCTGGGACAGCTTATAGTATTCCAGCCAATGAAAAGTACTCTTCGTCTCGTCACAATTTTGCTGTATTGTTGATACGAGGCAAGCAATGATTGGAGCGCTAAGCAAGATATTTTTGGTGTTTGGTGGCACGTCTGGCTCGCTGGTATTTCTTTAGGTTGAATTGAGGTTTACATGCCACGGTACTCGGCTACGGGAGATGACTTAGAACCAAATCTAAGCAACTTGAAATAAGTCCAACTTCAAGTATTTAGTGCTGTTGGCTGAAATAACAGATTTTCAGCAGCCTTTACCGCAAACCAAATTGTATCTTCCATTTATTTCAGTACCCTAGCTGTTTAGGAGACGCACGTTTTTATCCGGTTTTTAGCCTAATCCCGAGCACTTTTTGGCGTCCGTCGAATACACTCCTCCAACTTGCGACGGTCGTAATCCCGCATCATTTCATGTACAGTATTTTCTGTATTGCTCATCGCAGGAGGTGGGAGTTGTAATACCTCATCAGAAACTCCACAATTTTAGGCCGGCGTTCTCCGTACGCATTGTGCAACGGCTATTACCTGTCCCCTGCGCTTCTTAGCGCGTAATCTACTATTCCAGCGCTTGCTCCCAAGGTGATAGAAATTTGGGTCAAATTTTAGGATTTGGATATGGAGTGCTTGGATTCCATCAGCACCTCTAATTGGTCTGTATCTTGATTGAAGCTTCCATTGTGCTGGCAGATGTGATTATTCATACACTTATGAAGCAAGGTCTTGGTCATGGCCGCAACCGAGCACCGTACCAAAATGCAATATTACGATTCAAAGACCGAAAGACTTGGGACACTGGATAGTAGTCTAATGAGGGTTCCATATGTTGTCCATATAATTTGTTGGCGCTAGAAATGATATGTTTAGGAACATTTAGCGCTGATAAAATTTCCCGCACTTCCGGGGATGCTCCTACGATGGGGCTCTTTGTTGTGCTGGCGATAAGCTTTGCTATATCCCGGCGGATTTCACAAGAAATGCTACTGGCGTTTTCTCCTGCCCAGATTCAAACTACGGAATCCGGTTTGTGCCAAGTCGCACCCCCGTACTATAAGTTTAGACTGTATATAACCCATTGGCCGGTTGAAATGATCGAAGTACATATGAAGTCACTTCATTGGGAAGTCTCAAACGCTCGGAAGCACACACTCCGAGATTATTCATTAGGGGTGCAAGTGCAGTACGAGTAAGGTTAAGTTGCTAAAAGTTGCAGAGCCTCAACGGCTCATCATAAAATGGTGACGTCATTTTTAACTCTCGCTTAACTAGTCGTTAAACTTTATCTCTGAAGCGTGCATACATAAAAACAAAGTAGTAGAGCCTCAGTGGCTCAGCGGTGGGAAGGCAGACAAACGATTGGATAAACCGCTAGTGGCAACTATCGTGGCTGCAGTGCCAAACAAGTTGCTGTGCCGGAAGGTTCCGCTAATCAGAGCATAAAAAAAATTAACGTACTAAAAAGGGTTATTTTACCTTCCAATCGTTTTCTGTCACATGTCGGTCAGTACTCTGAATTTTGTGAAAAGGCAAGCCCGGCATACTTTTCATTTACCCTGAGTTTGTGTTCCTGTTGATCTGCTGCCGAGGCGATTTGACGAATATGTTCCTGTTTCTTACGTCGAAACTCGACCCTCAATTCGGATACCTGATGCGACCACGGCGGCCTGTAAATCGCAGTGTGATTACTAGATGGGGCACCGGCTCCATAATCCCCTAGTGTGTCGCGGAGGTCGTTTGAAGCTCCAGAATTCTGGGTTGGGTCAAGGAAGACTGAACAAGCACTGGAACGCCTGGTGATGTGATGGCTTGAAGTATTGAAGAGGCCAGAATAAGCTCTGGGGTTGTCTAGTTCGTTGTATCGCGACGGCCGGTTTGGATTCTGAAATCCTTGCTGGGAGTGTGGCTTGGTGTATCATGGAGGTCGAACAAACCTCCGGAATCCCCATCCCATGTGTCACGGAGGTCGGAACAGGTACAAGGTCATAGAGTTTATCCAGAGTAAATAATCTCTTGTATCAACTTCTCTAACATCCATTTACCCGAGAATGTCCATCTGAGTTTCATTGCCACAGAAGCGCTCATCTGGTGTATTCTTGCCCTGTACTTCGGGTGTTCGAATTGGGAAATATTCAGAGAACTACTCTGTCTCCGGATGGCGCTGTGTTGCTCCCTAATCCCCTCGGCTCGAAAAAGTGAATAGCCTGTGCCAGTAGCTCTCGGATATCTTTTTGTATCTCCGGATCTTGCAATAGTTTGTGCTGTTGGGTCCCTGTAAGGCTAAACGCTTGACCCCACCGGAAAAATCGCCGCCGCTCGATGGCTAGTTTCGCAGCAAAGAGGTGGTAGTCGCCACCGTTAGATTTGGCGATGCATATGCGATCAAGAGCATCTCAGCTTACGGAAAATAGGTCAGTGAAGCCGCCAGGGCCGACAGCGAGATCTACGGGTTCCATGGCGGGCTAGAAGGTGGTTTGTTAGATCGGATTTGAGGAACTTCTGGAGTGAGGATCGGCTTACTGTCGTGAGGCGAGAACCGTCGGGGCTGATTGAAATTCCTGAAACCCAGTCTCCTTACGATAGTTCTCTCTCCCGAGTCTGTAATACGCTGATGAATCTGTCTCCATCGGTACGTAATTCCCGGCTTCTCTACCGTAGTCTTCTCTCTGCTGAGGTTTTTGAGTAGCTTCGATGTTTCGCTGACGAATCTTCGTCTTGATTGCTCCTCACGATCTCTTTCCTCCACTCAGGTTCGTGTGTAGTTCTGATACGAACTCCTCAGACTACCCCTCTGTATCTCTCCGGTCCCCTCTGTAGTTTCGACGCCGCCTCTGCGTCATCACCACCTTCTTTGGGTATATTTGTAGCTCCTCGTGTCGTGGAATGTGGAATGTCTTTGCAATGTGACAGTCTAGGTCAAGAATAGCCAGCGGTGATTGTGGATCCGTGCTCGGCAGCGTGCTGGATGGCGATTGTTCACTCAACTCTGGTGGAAAGAGGGGAATTTGCAACGGCGAGGCTCTAGGCATCAACGCACCATGGCGATCGCTGAGTGGGTGCTTTGTGCGTGGCTGAGCTGCATTCTGGAACGTAGGTTAACACCAATGAGCATTGGGTTACAGGGTTGTTTCGATTCATCACTGTCACTCGGTCATGTGTGCCACTACCGACTTTGTTGCCTGGTATCTAATACGCATCGCAATTTCAGAGCAGTCTGTTGGGCAAAAAATCAATGGAAGTGCATTTCGAACCTAATGAATTTCCGACCCTTTTCTCGGATCAGAGAGACCGTAGTGGGTAGGCTATTCGGGAGCCTCTCAGTATATTACCACTGACACTCGGCTTATTACCAAATTGAAATGCTGGAGGATTGTTGCATTACTTCCTCTAATCCGTACTTGTGACCTGGATGTTCCCCTCGTTGAGTGCACTCATACCTCCCTAAGAGCACTTATGACTAGTCCGCGGCTCCAACCCCAAGATTGTGTTCTATATGTAGATCAAAGAACGTTCACATTAAGGTAACATGTTATAGTACTATATTGAGACTAACAAGTGATAAAAAAGACAAGAGACGTAAAGTAGATGATAAACTAAAAAACAAAAGCGAGAAGAAACAAAAAAAAACACACGGAGCCGCAATGACATCCTCAGATCTTGCTTATGGCCTCCCGGCGAACATACTGGTATGGCAAAAGTTCACTCATGCCGTTGTGAGTGGCTACTTTCAAATTGGGATCAGTCTACAGGAGGAATTTTGTGAGGAGAAGACTACCTTTCATTGGCTCGAATATTATTAGTAGCCTCGGCGGCAATGCGAAGAGTACTTTTTCGCGTTCGCCGAATACGCCAATCCATCTTGCGGTAGTTAATGCGGTTCTGCATCTCTCCATGTACTAGCTAGTACAGTATTTTCTGCATTACTCAACACAGGTAGCAGAAGCTGTAGTATCACAGGATCAGAAACATCCACCACACGAAGCGGAGCTTCTGGCGGAGTGGTAGTTCGATATAGCTGTTACATATTCAGTAGTGGCAAGTGACTCAGAGTAGCGAGTGACTCAAGAGTGGCGAAGTATCAAAGTTTTCTCTTATAATTCTCTGTATATAAATCGAGTCTTTGTCCTCTCCTTCTCTTCACTGTATCATAGAATCAACACACGGTTCTCCCCTAAGTACTATAGTAACAATAGCTCTGTTGCTGGCGAGGTTGATACCGCATGTTGCAGGATTGAATCGATCGGAACTAGATTATGAAGTTTATCCACGAACTAACCCAGCTCCTGCAGCACCTTTTCGGACTGCCTCTTCCTCGAGAATACCCATCGCACCTAGTTGAACGTAGAAACTTCCCTTTGAAGCGTCCCTGCCCGATCTCGGGAGTGGTTAAACATTAACACCTATGGTTGGGAAATACTTCGGGAACTGCTCTCTCTAAACGGAGCCCCCCGAGATGGTCACCGGTGTCGTTTTCTGACCCCAGCCGAGTCTTCGAGGGAAAAATGGCCCACGTCAGCAGCTCACACACTGCCTTTTGCACTTCTGGATCTTCTAGCAGGTCGTGCTGTTGCACTGCTTGACTCCAGCGGGAGAGCCGGAGACTTTCGGTGGCTACTTTAGTCACGAAAGGTAGTGATCGGACGGCGGCCGGGAACGCCGAGAGCCACTGAGAATAAACCGGTTACGCCGAGCGTGCCGAGAATGAGGCCGATGGGTTCCATAGCGAGGGTGGTGGGTTTGTTTCCTGTGCAGATTTCAAGCTCGCTCAGATGTTATAGAGTAGAAGGCTAGAATATGTAAACAAGCTTGGGGGGCTCTACTTATAGTTTTTGGGTCGGTATCCGGAGTTATATGTGGTGTCTTCTCCCTTCGGATCTCCTTTCGATTACTGGGTTCAGTACTTAGCCTTGATGCCTGCACTGATACCCCACCTGCTCCTCTAGTTTCCTGCTCTACCAACTCGTTTTTGGTAGTTCCGATACCCTCATTCCGTCTTTTCGATTTCAGGTAACCGTGCCGCTTTCATTAGATTCCTAAATCTTTGCCATTCAGTCGTTGATGATAGCTATCATGAAATGAGGGGATTTTGCAACGGCAAGGCCCCAGGATACATGGCACCCGCTGAATGGTTGGGATCCGAAGGTTAGTGAACCGTACTTTTTGAGCCGAAGCACGAGGTCATCAATTGTCACTTGGTCACGTGATATGAGCTCATCTACCTCTGGTTGTGCCAATCATGTAGAACGTGAAGTACGCTATTTTTAGTAGTATGTAGGTCTCGGTAGTGCTTCTGGCATTTTGGTGTATTTTAAAGTATGAAACTCCCACGACTTGATGGCATAACACGTGGGGTAATGATGTCACTAGTTAGTTTCCATGCTCTCCGGAACATATTTTCTCCTGCGAGCTTCGGCCAATTTTCGGGTTGTGTCACGGGATTCGAGATTCGGGATTTTCGATTACGGCTCGAGATTAATTTCAGAGATCGGCGGTATTCATTTGCTACCACACTGGATACGAGAGAAGGGTGGGCGATTCTGGATTTAAATTCAAGCTCAGTTTGATCAACATTTGTTACAATCGTGGCAGATCACGCGCAGTAGGTAGGTGAATGTAGGTACCACCTGTCAACTAATGAGAATTCTCTGAGTTGACAACCATGAGTATAACTGTATAAATCCCTACTATATAACATACGATGACACGAAATTTACCCGGGCGGGGGAGATATGCCGAGCTTGCGAGCAACACAAGCCCGAAGGAGCCGGAGGCGAGTTCGGGCCAACTCTGAGAGAGAACCAGCAGAAGTATGGAAATACATTTTTCGGGGTACCGTGTGGTTTCCACACGCGTGTTCCTTTATAATATAATATTAAACAGTTTTCAATCTAGACCTTCACTCTAGCTAGTTAAGCGCAAAATCTTGACACTTCATGAATCACCATTATTGTTAATAAGGAGTTTGCAAATTGAATTTAGATACAAATATGGGATTTGTGACCTAGTAACTTAGCTATCTTGAACCAGATCTTCAAAATCGTGTAGATGTAAATTTTCCCTTTTTAGTGTTGGCATGGGATTTGGCCCGATGGCTTGTGTGGCTTTCGGCCTAAAGCTGCGGGCATGAGGCTGGTGGCTTGCGGCCCCCATGGGCCACCACCAGCCCCCATGCCGAGGAGTAGGGCTAGCCCCGGCAGTGATGCTCGGCATCGGTCTCCGGATGTGATACTCGGCTTCGCCGAGTATGCCCTCTTCTTTCCCATATATAGTTGCCTGTCTTTCTCTCTCTTTGCTCTTTAGACAATCACTTTTGTACGATAGTCAATTCAATATCTCTATTCGTACTCGATTGATCTCAACATTTAGAACCTCACAAACTCACCGAAAGTAACTCCAAAACTACCTAAAATCTATCTTCGATAACAGGATGCTATCTAACAGCATTTCCCAAGCTGCTGACATCTCCACAGAACTTATTCCCTACTCTAGTGGCACGATCCTTCCAAATCCAGCACCCTCTCTCGAGTTTCGTCATAGAGATCTTCGTTGACAGTATTCAACCATGCATCCCTCCTAGCATCAATAGCAAACGGTCGAGTTGATGGATCCACCTTCATCAGACCTCTTACAAATTCCACCCCGGCTTTACTTATGCCCTGCTTAATCAGGTGCTGTGTAGGGAATTCATCCAATTTATAACTATAACGCTGGCGTTCTCTTGCGTTTGCAAATGGTGTCTGACCAGTTAGAATCCTATGCACAACGCATCCAAGAGACCAGATGTCAACAGCATTTGTGTATTCGTAGGACGGAGAACAATTATCGACTTCGGGTGCCATATATTCGTGTTGTCCACCTACTGTTCGGAGAGCTGTATTATTATTCGGAACTCGTTTCGAAAATCCGAAATCACCAAGCTTGGTGAAGATAGGTGAAAGTGACACTACAAATATATTCTGAGCAGGTGCAAATTAGCAATGCCGGATTATTGGTCAAAACAATCTGGAAGTTTCTTCAATGTAGAGCGCTCTGAGAACGAACCTCCGGACGCACGTCACGATGCGTGATCCCAAGCTGATGCATAATGATCAACCCGTCCAGCATTTGGATACTGACGGCCCGAGCGAGGGATTCTTTCCATGGCTGATCAAGATGTTTCCCGAGATCGCCATGGTGAATGTACTCCATTGCAATAGAAATGTATTGTTCATCCTCGAAAGATTCAAAATACTGGACGAAGTTTTCAGGGTACTATCACAGAATTAGTATATACGTTTCAATCGAAAATGAAAAATACTTCTTTCAAAATAATAAAATTCTGGATCTCCCTCTCCCACAGTTTTTTACCAGACAGCCGTGGATCCTGTTTCAATATAACTTTCACAGCTCTAACCGCATTCGTCTCTACACATGTCTCGCGCCACACAATTCCAAAACCTCCACGTCCAAGTTCTTTACTATCACGATTCCACGGTTTAGGCGGATTCGAATCAGAAGCGCGAGAATTGGCTGCGATCAGCGATTTTGGATGTCTAGACAGCTGTAAGAGGCCAAGAACCAGATCGTGAGTCATGAGGATTCATCAAGTCAAAGTCCACGTTTCGGGCATCCACTTACCACCTGCAAGGGGCCCAGGTACCAGATCGTTAGTCCTGGGGGTCATCAAGTCAAAGTCCACGTTTCGGGCATCCACTTACCAACTGCAAGCGGCCAGGTACCAGATCGTTAGTCATGGGGGTCCTCAAGTCAAAGTCCACGTTTCGGGCATCCACTTACCGCCTGCAAGGGGTCAAGGACCAGATCGTCAGTTATGGAGATCAAAGTCAAATTCAACATTTCAGGCATCTACTTACAATCTGCAAGCGGCCCGGTGCTGGATCGTCAGTTATGGAGATCAAAGTCAAATTCAACGTTCAGGCATCCACTTACAATCTGCAAGGGGTCAGATACCAGATCGTTAGTCATGGGGGTCCCCAAGTCAAAGTCCACGTTTCGGGCATCCACTTACCACCTGCAAGGGGTCAGGTACCAGATCGTTAGTCCTGAGGGTCATCAAGTCAAAGTCCATGTTTCGAGCATCCACTTACCCACTGCAAGGGGTCAGGTACCAGATCGTTAGTCCTGAGGGTCGTCAAGTCAAAGTCCACGTTTCGGGCATCCACTTACAATCTGCAAGGGGTCAGGTACCAGATCGTTAGTCCTGAGGGTCATCAAGTCAAAATCCACGTTTCGGACATCCACTTACCAACTGCAAGCAGATAGCAGATCGTTAGTCATGGGGGTCATCAAGTCAAAGTCCACGTTTCGGGCATCCACTTACCGACTGCAGGGGGTCAGGTACCAGATCGTCAGTTATGGAGGTCTTTAGGTCAAAGTCGAGGTTTCGGCATTCACTTACCGACTGCAAGCGGCCCGGTGCCAGATCGTCAATTATGGAGATCAGAGTCAAATCCAACGTTTCGGGCATCCACTTACCAACTGCAAGGGGTCAGGTACCAGATCGTTAGTCCTGAGGGTCATCAAGTCAAAGTCCACGTTTCGGGCATCCACTTACCGCCTGCAAGGTACCAGATCGTTAGTCCTGAGGGTCATCAAGTCAAAGTCCACGTTTCGGGCATCCACTTACCTCCTGCAAGCGGTCAGATACCAGATCGTTAGTCATGGGGGTCCTCAAGTCAAAGTCCACGTTTCGGGCATCCACTGACCAACTGCAAGGGGTCAGGTACCAGATCGTTAGTCCTGAGGGTCATCAAGTCAAAGTCCACGTTTCGGACATCCACTTACCGCCTGCAAGGTACCAGATCGTTAGTCCTGAGGGTCATCAAGTCAAAGTCCACGTTTCGGGCATCCACTTACCTCCTGCAAGCGGTCAGATACCAGATCGTTAGTCATGGGGGTCCTCAAGTCAAAGTCCACGTTTCGGGCATCCACTTACAATCTGCAAGGGGTCAGATAACATATCGTTAGTCATGGGGGTCCTCAAGTCAAAGTCCACGTTTCGGGCATCCACTGACCGTCTGCAAGGGGTCAGATAGCATATCATTAGTCATGGGGGTCCTCAAGTCAAAGTCCACGTTTCGGGCATCCACTTACCTCCTGCAAGGGGTCAGGTACCAGATCGTTAGTTCTGGGGGTCATCAAGTCAAAGTCCACGTTTCGGGCATCCACTTACCAACTGCAAGCGGTCAGATAACAGATCGTAAGTCATGGGGGTCATCAAGTCAAAGTCCACGTTTCGGGCATCCACTTACCATCTGCAAGTGGCCAGGTACCAGATTATTAGTCATGGGAGGTCCCCAAAGTCAAGTTCGACGTTTCGGGAATCTACATACCTTCTGCAAGGGGTCAGGGACCAGATCGTCAGTTATGGAGGTCTTTAAGGTCAAGTTTCGGGCATCCACTTACATACTGCAACCAGCCAAGTACCAAAATGTCAGTCATGGGGGTCCTCAAAGTCAAAATAGGCGTTTCGGGCATCCACATACCGACTGCAAGCCGCCCGGTGCCTGACGTCAGTTATGGAGGTCCTTAAGGTCAAAGTCGACATTTTGGGCATCCACTTACATACTACAACCAGCCAAGTATCAAAACGTCAGTCATGGGGGGTCCTGAATGTCAAAATAGACGTTTCGCGTTTCGGGCATCCACTTACTAACTATAAGTGGCCAGGTACCAGGTCGTCAGTCACGGAGATCGTCCAAGTCAATCTCCATGAGTCGGGTATCCACTTACCGTCTAAAAGCGGCCGGGTCATTAGTCAGGGAAGTCCTTAAAGTCAATGTCGACGAGTTGGGTATCCACTTACCACCTAGAAATAGCCAGGAGCCAGATCGTCAGTTATCAAGGGTTATCAAAGTCACAGTCCACATTTTTGGCGTCCACTTACCGCCTAGAAACACCCAGGAGATCGTTAGTTACCGTGGGTTATCAAAGTCATGGTCCACCTTTTAGGCATCCACTTACCACCTAGAAACAGTCAGGAGCCGGATCGTCAGTTATCATAAATTATTAAAGTCACATTTCAGGCATCCACATACACTCTACAGGTGGTCAGGTACCAAAGCGTTAATCATGAGAGGTCCCGCCAAAGTCAAAGTCAACGTTTATGGCTCCACTTACACCCTAGATGTTGCCGGATCGTCAGGTCAGTCTCGGGGGATCACCAAAGTCAAAGTCGACGCTTCCGGCATCCACTTACAATCTGCAAGCGGTCAGGTACCAGATCGTTAGTCATGTGAGGTCCCCAAAGTCAAGTTTGACGTTTCGGGCATCTACATACCGCCTGCAAGGAGCCAGGTCCAGATCGTTAGTCCTGGGGGTCCTCAAGTCAAAGCCCATGTTTCGGGCATCCACTTACAATCTGTAAGCGGTCAGATACCAGATCGTTAGTCATGGGAGGTCCCCAGAGTCAAGTTCGACGTTTCGGGCATCCACATACAATCTGCAAGGGGCCAGGTACCAGATCGTTAGTCCTGGGGTCCTCAAGTCAAAGTCCACGTTTCGGGCATCCACTTACCGTCTGCAAGCGCCCAGGTACCAGATCGTTAGTCATGGGAGGTCCTCAAAGTCAAGTTCGACGTTTCGGGAATCTACATACCTTCTGCAAGGGGTCAGGTACCAGATCGTCAGTCATGGGGGTCCTCAAGTCAAAGTAGCATTTCAGGCATCCACTTACCGACTGCAAGCGGCCAGGTACCAGGTCGTCAGTCAAGGAGGTCGTCCAAGTCAAAGTCGATGTGGCGTGCATCCACTTACCATCTAGAAGTGGCCGGATCGTTAGTCAGGGAGGTCCTCAAAGTTAAAGCCGAAGAGTCGACATACCTTCTAGAAGCGGCCAGACCAGCACGTCAGCCATCGCTCTCAAGCTAGTATCTTAGTATCTGGAACGTCTAATTACCATGATTAGCTATATCTCAATATCTGCTTCAGAGGCCGGTGAACAGAACAGATTCGAACGACTAAGAACTTTCGGTACGCTCTTTGGTAAAGGAAAATCTTAGGTGGACGATTCTTAATATGAATGCTGTGCCAATACCATAGGTGCATTGTGATTTGCTGGCGCTCGTGCATAAATGTGAAATTAGCCTAAACAATTATGTTGGGGTATGGTGTTGACGTGGTCCAGTTATATGTTATGTATGCTTTTCCAATTCAGGATCCATGTCCTTGTTGAGAACCTGGAAAGCTCGTGAACCAGTTCCCGAATAGGTGATCAGTTTTACGGCGCAACTCCGAAGGTTGAACACCCGAACTCAACACCGAATATCAACAAAATTTTTGGACACAGTCTGTGTACTCGAGTAGATAACTACTCTGGTTGTCTACCTACACTTGACCGAAATTGTTTGAGTATGGTGGAAGTGCCCTGATACATCATTCGGTTGTAGGCCGAACTCGGATCTAGCCTGCATGGCATCGGGGCTATGCCGGATCAGTACTTCCACCACACACCATAAGCAAATAATTTCGGACATGGGCAGGCAGACTACAGAGCAGTTATTTATCTACATAGACTGTGGCCGAAAACTTCTTTTTGATTTTCGGTGTTGAGTTTGGTGGCTCGTTGCCCCTACCTGGGGCGGGTATTCATTCCCGTCCCGGGAAGTGGGCTGGATGCGAGCTTAAGAACCTAGCACTTCATAGGTGGAGAGAGATCACACCCAATTGAATTTGACGATGATCCATCATCCCCTTCTCCTATGCTCCTCAATGTATGCATGTCCTGAATCTGCATTGTAATGGGGTGCGTAAAAGTACTCGACCTTGTTGTCCCCAGTGTTATATTTTCACAAATACCGAACGAGGGCCGGAAGGTGCTGAGTGAGGCCACTATATGGAGAACTCTGTAATCGCTTTTGGGTGTGCAAGGACGCTAAATTGACAACGTATAAATCGTAGAGGGGTATGTAAAATTTGTGCAATAGAATGCAGGCCATCGAACCCTACTGCATTGTCTCGCTTGGCGTGTGCGCACAAGCGTGTTCACTTGTATAAAGAACATAGCCGAAATGGAAGGGAAGGCGGATCAGAACAAAAGGAAACCATCCTAAGCGGGAAGATGAAGACGATGTATACGTAGAATGACAATAGTCCAAGAAAATGCAGTCGAGTACGAAGAAATTATCGTAAACTTTCAACCTCATCTCTGGTCTTGACTTAGTGTGATCTGAGTGGTTATTCTCATTGGTGCAGGTATGTTTGTGTATGCATGCGGCTGAGCACTCGCCATGGATGGATGCCTAGAGCCTTGTCGTTCGAACTCCATCGCCATCCTTCGCCCCCGCTCAAACGAGTTTACGGTAGCAGAGAGTCCTTCGCACTGGAGATAACGTTGTTTGGCTGATTCGAACAGTTGCTTTCATCGCATCCGAATAAGCGGCTCAGGAACCTTCATCAGAAGCATACAAGACAAACCGACAATTCAAGAGAGCGAACAAACACAAATTCAGCAGGCTACATACAAGACTCAACAAAGCGAGCTGTACTTTACTAGCAGAATCTGAATGGCAAGTGTATGCACTCACCGAAACCCCACTATAGGAGACCCGATTACTTTCGGGGCCCTTTTTACTTTCAAAGATCCAGTCGCTAACTTCCATACAGCGTTAACTCATGATCGATCCCGCTGGCCTCACTCTCGGCATAGCCGGCTTATTTTCTGCCGTCGTGGAGGTTATCGACCGCATCTCGGCCGCCAAATCTTACGGCGATGACTACCAGCTCTTCGTTACCAAAGTCGCAACCGAACGTTTACGATTATCCCGTTGGGGTCAAGCGGTGGGACTCGCACGAGATGGAGTATCCTTCCAACAGCACGATTCGAGAATTCAACAGCACGAAATACTATAAGATCTGGAAGTACGAAATGTAGTGACAGAGCTGCTGGCTTGGGCGGTGCGTTACTTTCAAGATGCCGAGGGTGTACTGAAGCGAAACACCGCGGGGAAGTGGGGGTTCATCACATTCTTGCCCGGAAGAAACGCGCTAGCTCTCAATACTGTTAGATTGACGGTATCGGCGTTCAACTACCCCCGGAATAGAGCTAGAACGTTTCAACAGGAAGCATCTGCGCTCGGAAAAATGAAATGGGCGGTCTCGGGCAAGAGGAAGTCGGAGAAGATACTGCAGGAGCTTTCTTGGTTCGTCGATAAACTACAGGAGCTAGTGCCTACTTCTGCGATACAGCAAGTGGTGTTATCCCCGGTGATTTTGGAGCTTGCACCTACGTCCGCAATACACCTGAAGCTTCCAAAGCCATTAGCACCATCACCGACTTTACGTTTATTGGGCCGCCATAGTCGCATCGAGCAGCGTAAGTCAGTTTCGACGTTGGCTTTTCGACGGATGCGGAAGAATCATATTCGCCTGGTCGCCGCTGGGGCAGCTGTAGATGAACAGTTACGGGCTGCTGAGGCCGATAAATAGCGGCTGAAATTAGAATAGATGAAAGGTACGCAGTAATCTTTAGTTGGCACCTTTCTCGTACCCAGGAACTTTTGGGGCTTGCGATAGATACCCTCCCCGCAGAAACTGCCTGCGACTAAGCCGCATGTTCTCTTATTCCCAGCATGGCTAGTTGGGTGCTCGTAAGTTTGCAGTTGGCCGAAAGCCATTCGCCCCCAGTAGGAACGAGTGGGCGCTGTCACAAAATTCTAACTGGTGTGTGTGACAGAAAACGATTGGAGCGTGATATAGCCTACTTTTGGTGGCATGCAGGTCTCGGTAGTGCGTCCGGCACTTTGGTTTTTTTTTTTAAAGTTTGAATCTCTGATGGCCACTCGTGACATGATGTTACTGGTTCCTTTGAAGGGTAGCGGGGGGGGAGCTCCGCCATCTAGCCGGCTCGCCCAGAGGCGGAGGGGGTATTAGGTCCTGTCATACTCTAGTAAGAGTGCATACAGTATGAATAAACAACAAACAACAACAACTGGTTCCTTTTTCAGCCGCTAGGGCTCTACAACTTTATGCACATCAAACCAAATCTTTGTACTTAGACCCGTTATCTCGTGCTCGCAACGACAATGACTTATATGTATCACACAACTCAACAAATTCAAGCCGCCGAACTTCTAACAGTGTAGATAACATAACATAGAGTACGTGCGCCGATTTACTTTGACGCAAATTCTCCATTTCGTGCGGGAGCACTAACATTGCTCGTCATTTAAACCCATCCACCGCGCACAAGTTTATCTCTCTCCCAGTAACTGGCGTTTTAACACTTTCATACGGCGAGCATCTGCTTCGTGACTAATATAATATGCTCCGTGCTAGTAAACAGTTCTATGTCATTTTTTCCCATACACTTACGCAGGTGGCACTTCTCACGATACCTCAGATGCAACTAGTTCTCCCAGTATCTTATCCGACTCTGCCACAGACTAGCGCAATGCCGTGCGCCGGTAACTTTATTTCAACTCCATGAGCAGCCATGCTCATCGGGGTGGATTACGTTAGAAGTACAGGCTGGGAGGTCTCATAGCGAATGCGATCATTATTAGAATACTTACATTCTCCCATTCTCCATCTACGTAGGATAACCTTCCGCATTGAAGTGACTTCATCTTTATCACCAACCCAAACCGGATTGTAATGCAGAGGCAACATGGGGCACGGAACGAGAGTTGTGCTAGAATATGTACTTTATGAGACACGGTAAGTTCTATTTGTTAAGTAAACTTCGATGGTTTGAGTTCGGGCTCTTTTTGGCACAAATCGTTGCTCATAAGGTTTGACATCGGTATTTCACCACTACGAGGACGTACGACGTTCACCGCTAGAACAAAATAGTCAAGAGCCCCATCTGTAGTACCCGGCAATGCCGGAAACCTTATCCCTTCCAAAATCCCTAAAACGCCATGACATAACTCACTTGCAAGGTTGATTCCCTAATCCTGCGGGGAAAGATCTTCTAATTTGTTCAAATTTCACTACCGTAAACCGAATACATGTGCGTAATCATATGAGCCATACTAAATAGCGTTTTTTAAGAGAGTCTTCGAGTGGTTTACGAATATAACCTAGGGATTCAGGTGACTTACTATATTCCATGACCTCGTGTCTAAGGATTCAGCGCCAGCCAAAGGTGAAGAAATTATCGTAAATCCTCAAACCCTGTATTATGGTTGGGATTTGATGCAACCTGAGTGAATGAGTGTTTATTCTCATTGGTGCAGCAGTGAATTCTGCATGCATGCGGCTGAGCACTCGCCATCGATGCCTAGAGCCTGATCGCTCGAACCCCTATAACCACTCCCGCACGACGTGTCGGGATTCGATGCAGCCTGAGTGAATGAGTGTTTATTCTGATTAGTGCAGAAGTGGGATTCTGCATGCATGCGGCTGAGCACTCGTCATCGATGCCTAGAGCCTTATCGCTCGAACTCCATCACCATCCCTATTATCGACTCCGCACGACGAGATTACAGTAGGAGATAGTCCGTTACACTGGAGATGACGCCCTAGAGTACAAATTTTTGGTGGGGCGTAGTGTAAAGTGAACTACCGTGGCGTGAGATATGGGGTAAATAGATAATGTAGTGTAAGTATAGTTTACATTTGTTTAATTCACACCATGATCCCACGACATCAATTGTGGGGGCATGGATCTGGCTGTAGTGGTAATGCCACTAGAGCTTTGCCACTAAGGATAGGGCGTAAATTTCACTCTGATGTGAGTGATACTCTATGCAGCGAGTAATGTTACTTTTGGATGCTTCTTAGACTTGTTGATTGACTTGATTCTCTCTATCTCGAGGGCCAAAGGCCCGTATATGTACAATCTCCCATATGCGTACGCGTATGCTCTATCTGACATGAGACGCATCACCCTGGTCCTGATGCATATCCTCATACAGCCACCATCTTCATACAAGTCTTCATTCTCATACAAGACATCAGACGATGTTGAGACTCACGATCCAAGTACACATGCAACAAGTAAATCCCACTCTAATCGAGTGATATCGTATGCAGAGGTCGGAGCAACTATCGTGAAATTGATTTTTGGTGTTGAGGATTCTAAAACTGCGGGATAGCTTAGCTTCAAGAGATAGAGGCGCGAGAATAGGTATGACGAACCTGGGGGTGTGACGATCGCCGGTTGTTGTGTGCTCTAGTGGTGATGTAATGGTGTCTCAACTTTAGACACTGCAGAACTATAGATACTTTATCCTCCACAAAGGGAAACCCTCAAGCGTATTGTAGCCGGCAATTCGTCATGCCCCCGGGTTCGTCATACCTATTCTTTCACCTCTACAGTCTCGGGTCATTCACATTTTCCCCTTACAATTTTAAAGGATAATTATTGACAGTTTTTCCTATAAAATTGTGCGTTTGTGCGTTTATGTGTACGTACGTATGTGCGTATGTGCGGGGCATAAGTGCAAGAGGTGGTTGATGGTAGTGGTGGTGGTAGTAGTGATGGTGATGGTGATGAAGATGATGGTGGTGGTGGTAGTGGTCGTACGCGTGCCATTCACGCTGACAGCTTTGCACAGCCAGCCATGCGGAACCCCCGAGTCCTGCACTCGAATGTCACCTGATCTAAATTTCCCCCCTCCCTATTGCCCAACCTATAGCCAGTAGTAGTGGCAGAAGTTGTGGGATTTAATCAAAATATTGTGTGAATCGGATGACCCCACCAATTGGCCAATTATATTGGGTGTGATTGCTCAATAAATCTCGAAGAATTATGGCACTACAACTGCCACTACAATTGCTACTACAAATGCAACCACGATTTATGGTGGCATTGCCACTAGACCTGGCGAACTGTAGAGAACGTTGTTTCGCTGATTCCGATAGTTTCTTTTCATCTACATACGAATAATCCGCTCGGGTATGAGAAGCTAGCAGACGCAGATTCATACGAGACTCAACAAAGTGTGCAAGTGCTTCACCGGCAGAAACTGAGGGCACTCGCCGAAGCCCCGCTACGGGAGATCCCGTCATTTTAGGGGTTTTTGCATTGAGAGATCCAGTTGCAAACGGTTGAGAGAAAAAGAGAAAGAACGAAGTGATGAGACAATCAGAGGAGGGAGAGAAAGATGATGATGACTGAACTGTCTCTATCGTGCAGAGAGAGAAGAAGATAGACATATATAAAGAAAGAAATCATCTCAAGCACTAAGAACAAATCACTAAGAGAAAAGCACTACTCAGGCCCGAGGCTCACAGGGAAATAGGCACCGCACCAGGCCCGAGGCTCGCCGGGAGATAGGCACTGCACTAAGCTCGAGTCTCGCGTGGAGATAAGCACCTCACCAAGCCCGAGGCTGGCGAGGAGATAGGCTTCGTACCAAGCCCGCTATGTCTAGTGCATGCCTTAGTCCCAATGGCCTGCGGGCTAAAGTTAGTGCCCGCCTTAGTCCAGATGGCTAAGTTAGTGCCCGCCTTAGTTCCGGCAGCCTTCAGGCTAAATCCCTTGGTCAACACAAACGCCATGCAGCGTTAATCATGATCGACCCCGGAGGTGTCACTCTCGGCATAGCCGGCCTATTCTCCACCGCCGTCAAGGTTGTCGACCGCATCTCAGCCGCCAAATCTTACGGCGAGGACTACCAGCTGTTCTTTACCAAAGTCGTAACCGAGCGTATGCGATTATCCCGTTGGGGTCAAGCGGTAGGACTTGCACGAGGAGTACGATCGGAAGTGGATGGAGAATCCTCCCAAAACCACGATTCGAGAATACAACAGCAGCACGAACTACTGCAAGATCTGGAATACGAAATGCAGTGACTGAGCTCCCGGCGTGGGCGGTGCGATACTTTGAAGATGCCGAGGCTGTACTGAAGCGAAATGCCGTTGGGGGTCGTCGAGGGGGTTCATCACATTTCTGCAGGGACGAAGCGGTTCGTAAGTACTTACTACTTCCCGATCAATGGTGTCGATGTTCAGTTACCCCCGCGTTAGGGCTAGAAATCATCAAAGGGAAGCGTCTGCGCTCAGCAAAATGAATGGGTGCTCTCGAGTAAGAAGAAGTCAGAGAAGATACTTCAAGAACTTTCTTGGTTCGTTGATAAACTACACGAGCTATTGCTTACTTCCGGAATGCATCAAGTAGTGTTATCTCTAAAGGTTCTAGAGCTTGCACCGACATCCGCAATACAACTGGGTCATAAACTGCTGCGGCTTCCAGAGTCGCTACCACTCCCACAAACTGTCCGTTTGACAGGCCGCCGTAATCGCGTTGAGGCTGGCGCGAAAGAACCACATCCGACGGGTCGCCGCAGCAGGTAAACAGTTACAAGCTGCTGAGGCCGATAAAAATGCAGCCGAAATCAGAGTAGAAGAAAGGTATGCAGTGATCTTAATTGGCTTATTCTCATGCCTGGATACCTTCCTCACAGGAACAGTGCGACCAATCCGCAAGTTCTCTTATTTCCTTATTCCAGTTTGGCTAGTCGTGTGCTCGTAAGTTCGCAACCGGCCGAAAGTATTCGCCCCCACAGGTACTGAGTGGGCACAGAAACGGCTGTCATAAATTCAAACTATGGACTGATGTGTGTGATGGAAGACGATTGGAGCGTGAACTAGCCTACATTTGGTGGCATGCAGGTCCGGCAGTGCATACAGCACAGCAGTTCTTTACCCACTAAAAGCAAACCCGGTTCGGCGAAGCTGTCAATAATCTGTCACACGGCATTTTTTCCGTGGGGGCCAGACCCTGCGCCTGATGTGGGCAAGTATGTAGGGTAATGATGTCACTATTTTCTTTTTCAGCTGCTGGGCTCTGCAACGTTGTTTCGCATAAAACGAAACCTTTGTTCTTAGAAGACCCGTTGTTATCTTGTGTTTGCAATGAAATGATGCATCTGTACCACACAACTCAACTCCCTCCCACTTACCGCGATGTAACTCATTGATACTTCTGTCATAAACTTCGCGATTAATACCAGACCAAACTACCGAGCTCCATATCTTCGCATAACGTCAGCCTATGGAATAGTAAACAGTTACATATCATTTTTCTCCGTACACTAGCGTATATCTCGTGCTATGTCAGATGCAACAGCTTGTCTCGTCTCTGCTGCTAGCTAGTAGTGTATGCAATACTGTGCGTATGCACACCCCAGCCCACGCGTAGCCACCTCGTTACGGTGATCAAGTGAAAGTACGGGCTGCGATACTAGATGCAAATCAAAGGTGTCACTAGGCGAGCTGACGAGGTCTCGTAACAACGCGATCATCAACAGAAGATTAACACATTTTTCATCTTATATCTGCGTTGCATAGATCACAGAAGATTAGAATGAAGAAATCATGGCAATGGTTCACGTTATTATGGACCTATTTTGTGCGTAAATCCGGCAACGAGCAACTAATCATAATGTGACAAGAAAGTTAACGACAAACGAGACAAATTTATATTCCATGAATGATGATTAAAAAAGCAAACATACATAAGGTTGCGGAAAAAGAAACGAATCCACCGAGCTGCAACTATTCCCATTGGTGGACGGCGACACAAACTAGCACCATTATCAGGTGGCTGTGGCGCAGTTCAAGCTAAAAAAAAAAACCAACGAACCAGACATACCACCAAGCTTGGCACACCACCAAAAATACGCTGCTTGGTGCTCCAATCGTTTCCTACCACATATTAACATTGTCAGAGACTGAATTTGCAACGAGTACTTACCTCTCGTTGGCTCTAATCTTCTGTTCTGTCTCAACAGCTGCCCCGGCGGTGATGCAGCGGGCATGCTTCAACCTTACCCGTCGGACGTGGGACTGTAACCTGCGATTCTCAACGCGCAGCCTTGTCGCTCCAGACTGGTTTGTCAAACGTAGTGCAGTTTCCGTACTCGTGGCCAATGGTAAAATCTCCACGCCGTTATTCGGCAGGGTCTCTGGTGGCGCCATCGTATGCTCTATCGCAAGAGGGCCAACAACCCCCTCGACCACTGGTGCTGGCAGTAACACAGCCATCCGTATCGCGCTGGTCAGATCAAGCTCCCTCATCTCCGCTCGATGTACCGGCACAAGTTCATAAAGCCTACCCACAAACCACCCCAGTTCTTCTAATATACCCTTCGCCTTCGCCTTCCCCGAGAACGCCCACCTAAATTTCACCATTATTCCTGCGCTGCTCTGTAGCATTCTGGCCCTTTCCCGTGGGTACCCAATCACCCCGGCACCATGCCGTTTTTTAATTCCCTCCGAGTCTTCAAAGAAGTAAACCACCCACGCCAACAACTCCCGAACCTCTTCCCTTATTTCCGGGTCTTGCAGAAGTGCATGCGATATGCCACTCCCGGAGGCGAGGCCTATTGCGTGGCCCCAGCGGAAGAGTCTTCGGCGCTCGCTCGACAGTTTGGTAGTGAAGAGGTGGTAGTCGGTACCATACGATTTGGCGGCGGATATGCGGTCGAGAGCGTCGAGGCTGGCGGAAAAGAGGCCGGAGAGGCCAGCGACGCCGATGGTGAAGCTAATGGGCTCCATGATGAAGGTGCTAAGAGTGGTGTGTTCGGGCGGGGAATCGTGTTTATAGTCGTATTAAGGTAATTGGTGAGGCGGATGTAAATCTTATGGGGAGCGCTCCCCCGTGTGCTTGTGTGTTCGATGCTTCCGCCGATGCGTTTCCGTTTGAACTCCCCCTCTACCAAATCTTGTACGCAACCCAGGAACCTGTGAATCTTCGACTCTTCTATTTCTCTGCCAAGTCCGCTCGGTAGTTCTCGTCTCGCCCACTCTGTTGATAACTTTGTGTAGATTGTTGTATTTTTCGTTGCTGTGCGATCGGTGGTGGTAGCTTTTGACCTATATCGATAAAGAGGGTTTCGGTGAGCAAACTCTAGTAGCTTCGGTTCTGCTGCTGCCTCCCCTTTACCGACTTATTTCTGTAGATCTGGTGACTTTTATCGCGACTTGTCCGTCGTCCCTCGTAAATTCGCGCAGCCCGTCGTGTCGTCGAATATTGAGGTCTTCGCAGTGCAGTCCGTGATGATGTTTCTCACTTGTGCGATGGAAAATGTGGATTGAACGGCAAGGCTCTGGGCTGCGTGTCGACTGTTGAGTGGTTGGATCTAGACATTGTGGAACTGTACTGCAATTCATCTGCTGTCACTCAGTCACGTGCACCACGCTATTGTTGCGATATGGGGAACACCGTGGTATAGACTTAAGGTACAGAGAGAAGAAGAGGAGAGAGACTCAAGCTATATACAGGAGGTATCAGCCCCGGTTACCTTGAGTGTGTATCAGGTATGTAACACGTCTTAGATCGTATATATGCGATAAGTATGCACGTAGCGATAGAGACCGGCAGCTTTTCTGAACATACATAAAGAATAAATTAACTGCGTACTTTATGGGGGATTTGATTAAATAGGTAAGCATGACATGAACCTCACATGGGGCTATCATCTTTGACAACCTAGTTTGACATGTTTTCCTCACCCCTTGGCTGTTAGGTATTTTCGATTATCACAGTTGTTGACCTTGCAGTCCATTGCAAGCCTTACAGGTGTATTTGAGTGATAGCCTAATGGCCTTCATGTCAGCCTGTCAGGATTGTCAGATTGTCAAGAGATGGCCGTTGCGGCAGCCATCGCCGTAGCAGCCATCGCCGTAGCAGTAGCCATTGCCGTAGCAGCCATCGCCATATCAGTAGCCATTGCCATAGCAGTAGCCATCGCCGTAGCAGCTATCACCGTAGCAGCCATCATTGTAGCAGCCATCGCTGCAGCAGACTCTGCCATTGACAACCACCACTCTCACCACCATCACCATCACCATCACCATCACCATCATATTAATCACCATCACCATCACCATCATATTAATCACCACCATATACAGCAGCTGCATGCCTCGCAATCATGTATGCACATAAAAATTATGGGAGCAGTGGGAATGTAATCTGGAGATGAAAGTAGATCCTAAAAGTGACAAATCCATCATCTCAATTCCAACACTTGCTGCTATATGATGTAGCAAAGGTGGGAAGCTGGTGAAATCTGCAGCTCTACACTGTAACTGAAAAAGTTCTCATCACAGCAACACCCTCTACTACCGACAGGTTGATGTCAGGTTGTTAAACCTATTAACCTAACCAGTGTGCAAGCATTACACACTACCGCAAGCCTGTCAACTCTACCAACCTTCCCAAACTTGTGCTGCTGTCAAATCAGACAGGCTTACATTTCGGTGTTGCTAACAGATTGGTTTTCCACATGTCGGCCTGCAAATCGAAACAGCACCACATCAACCTAATAAAACATGACTGCCTCACTTCAAACCCATGTGAGGCTTATGTACTTATTCGAGCCCCCCGTAGTGTAGTGAAAGAACAAAGTTTGGTGGGTGGCTGAGTAATTAGGTTATGGTAAACGATCGCCAGACGTGCCTAGTTGCAATGACTGCGATGGCACATTCTTTGCCTTGCCGGGTACAGGTAAATGGTACGCGTCGGTCGTCGATCCTACTTATCGTCTTCCCTAAACGTACCCACCGGTTCTGACTCCCTAACGCAGTTTCCATTCGCACTTCCGCGGCAGTATCAGTATACATCTGGATGGTAACCTTACTGTGCTTTCTCCATATGCTAACGCAGAATTTGTAGCCCACTTAGCGCGATATTTCGGGTGTCTGCCGTCTGTCGGTCTCATACTGTTCCACGCGTCCTCGTCGAAATTGATCATGTGAAAATTCTGTATTGCAAATATAAATCTCAAGTATATGCGGGGTTTGAGCTAACGAAACCTCATAGCGAGTGCGATCATAATGAGAATAGTCACATCCTTCAACTTTCTATTCTACGTCGTATTCGTCACAGAATGTTCGTATTGAGAAATTCATGGCAAGGTTTTCACCAAATCAACTTTGGGCGTAAATCTGGCAAACGACTAAGGAAAAGAATAGCACAATAATGTGTTGAGAAAGAAAATAGCATTTAGTTGCCTGAGTGATGACAAAAAAGCAAATGTACTAAGCTCAAGCAAGAAACAGAAAAAGAAAATCATCCGCAGAGCCGCATTATTCCAGGGAAAAATGCACGGCTGTTCTTAGCGCAACAGCTGTCGAGGCTCAAAAAAAAAAACCAATGAGCCAGACGTGCCACCAAGCTTGGCACACCACCAAAAATAGACTGCTTGGCGCTGCAACTTTTTCCTGTCACACATCAGCATCATCAGATTTGGATTTGTGACGAAGCGAGCGTTACCTCTCATTGGCCCTAATCTTACGCTCAGCTTCTGCCGCTGCCCTGGCAGCAGTTCTACAAGTATGTTTCATTCTCCTCCGTCGAATACTCGACTCTAATCTACGCCGCTCCATGCGGTTCCTCCCTGACGTGCATCTCAAATGTACAATATCACTAGTGGTAGGCGAAGGGAGCTGTAATATTCCGGGAATCTCTTCAACTCGAGGGGGGTTCATAGCTTGATGTGATTGCTGGTGAGGTTGTGGTCCAGGGATCGGAACAAGTGCGTGAAGTCTGTCGACAAACCATCCAAGCTCATGTAAAAGCTTTTCAGATTTCGGCTTTCCAGAGATAGTCCATTTCACTTTCCTCAACCTCGATGCCTCTTTCTGTAGCTTCCTCGCCCTTCCTTGTGGATCATCTACAGCCGTCGCAGCAACCACCGTGGTCTCGCGATCAGCACCTAATGTCTGTAGAGACCTAGCGCGTCCTAGGATAAACGGGATGCCAGTGAATCCCCGAGTCGGCCTTTCGACACTATATCGTTTCTTCACCATCTCCGAATCTTCAAAGAAACAAATTGCCCGTCTAAAAAGTTCACAAACTGCCCGTTGCACCGCCGGGTCGTGTAAATTTTCATGCGTTATTCCACCACCTGCAAGCCCTACAGCCTGGCCCCAACGAAAGAGCCGTAGCCGCTCGATTTCGACTTTGGTGATGAAGAGGTCGTAGTCTTCGCCGTAGGATTTGGCGGTGTATATGTGGTCTAGAACTTCGAGGCTGGCGGTCAAGAGGCCGGAGAGGCCGGCGACACCGATGGTGAAGCTGATGGGCTCCATGAGGGAGAAAATATAATGTGTATGAGGAACGCGCGAGATGTCGTGGGTAGATAAGTGAAAAGAATGGTATATTGCTTTCCCGCTTTCCTATGTCCAGATGTGGTTTGGGTTCCGAAGGTGATGTAACTGAGTTTAAACGGATGTGTTGCTCCAGAAGTCTCTCCTCTACACTGTTGTATCGCAATGTAGCCTGGATTTGTTCTCTTTCTTATCCGTCTATCTTCCTGATCCTCCGTATCGCTTCGATACCTCCGCCGCTAACTAGTGTATCGACTTGTACGCAGCTCCGGCCTTATCGCTCTCTCCCGAAGTCTTCGTGTATGTATTCCACCGCTGATCAACCCGTAATCTCGCACTGAGTCTCCAAGTTCCTCCTCTCTCGAGTTCTTAGTGTACTTTGGGTGATGCCTCCAGTGACCACCAAAACTCCTCCCCTCTCTGCCGTAGTATCCGCGTTGTTTTTCGCACCCGTCGCTGTTATCTTCTTTCGAACGCTCTCGTAGTACCGACTCGTCGCTGACTCGTATCTCCTACTCCTACTCCGTCAGTCCCACCTCTCTCCTTCGGTGAAAAAATCGTCTTACGGTATTGGTACTCACCTCAACAGTGGAACTGCGACAATCGGTGATGATGACTCCCTCGACTTGTGCTGGTTGGCTTCGATCACCATGGGGCGATGGGCGACGGACGTCGACGAGGCTCTAGGGAGGCGCAGTCAGGTTGTTGCCTAGAATGACGTGGCAGAGATATTTAGCCGTAGAGTAACGCATTTGGGAGTGTCGATGCGGTGGAGATGTTGTGGAACGGGGAATGGGCGCTTCGGCGATGGTGAGGTCAGGGATTGTCACTCGGTCACATGTGGTAGGTTTTCTGGGACGAGTCTTAGAATAATACCATTCACTATCAACTCGATCAAACTTTCAAGCAGCCACAGGAATTGTCATGACTATTGTCCCCGCGGATAATCCGACTGCTCTTTATATGGCGGGTATTCGGACGGTCAGATTGCAATCGGGATGTCGGGTAAGGCGAGATCGGGGATGTTTTTGCGTCGATCCATACAAATTTCGATGGGAGCAGTGATTCAACATTTCTGATTCGCCTTCCACCCAGTGCGTGCAGAAATGGTAGGGCTTAGGCCGATTACAATAGATCGAAAGAGAGCATAATGGAGCGGTGTATTCCGCAAACTATCTAAACTGACGATCAAGTATAAGAAACAGCAAAACGATTCGCCCCTACTGATGGGTAATAACATCATTCTCGCTCGCTGAAACATACGCTACGTCGGCCTCACCGGTCAAATTTTAAAAAAAAAAAACCAACGAGCCGCTTCCGCCCCCAAGCTTGGCACACCACCAAAAGTAGGCTGCTTGCCGTTCCAATCGTTTTCTGTGACACGTCAGTATGCTGGATATGTCCGATGCCTGGGATTTCCTGGCTATACCTTTCATTGGCCCTGATTTTGCGCTCTGCATCAGCAACGGCCCCCACTGCGGCGCGGAGGGCATGTTTCATTCTCGTGCGTCGGATACTCGACTCTAATCTACGCCGTTCCATGCGGCTCCTCCCAGACGAGCTTATCAAATGCACAATACCACCCACAACAGGCAGCGCGAGTGGTAATACTTCGGAAATCTCTTCAACTCGAGATGGGCCCGTGGCTTGAAGTGGTTGCTGTGGCCCGGGGATCGGAACGAGCGCTTGAAGCCTATCCACAAACCAGGCAAGTTCCTGCAGCAGCTTCTCTGACTTCGCTTTTCCAGAGATAGCCCACTTCACTTTCGTCAATGTCGATGCCTCTTTCTGTGACTTCTCCGCCCTTTCCCGAGGATGACTGACTGCCGCCGCAACCACCACCGAGGTCTCCCAGTCAGCACCCAACTTACGCAGAGAGCTAACGCGTCCCGGCACGAACGAGATGCTAGTTATTCCCCGAGTTGGCCTTTCGATACTGTGCCGTCTTTTTACCACCTCCGAATCCTCAAAGAAACAAACTGCCCATTTCAATAGTTCATAAACTCCCCGTTGTACTGCCGGATCCTGTAACATTTCATGTGGTATTCCACCGTCTGCAAGTCCTGCAGCCTGGCCCCAGCGAAAGAGCCGGAGGCGCTCGGTTTCGACCTTGGTTACGAATAAGTGGTAGTCTTTGCCGTAAGATCTGGCGGCAGATATGTGGTCTAAAATTTCGAGGCTGGCAGTAAAGAGGCCGGGGAGGCCGGCGAGGCCGAGAGCGAGGCCGATGGGTTCCACAGGCATCCTAAGTTGCACGTTGTGCGTAGACAGTCGACGAGATATTGTTCTCCTAAGTCCCGGTCGCTTGGATTCCGACGTTGATGAAGTTGTATCTCAACTGGTGTGTCGTCACCGAACTCCTCCCTAACTTTCTCCTCAGCCTTGATTAGCTTGGTCTTCACCACTAGAAACTCTGCCTTGTGTCTTCGTACCTGAAACGCTTCCAAGACCTCCGTGTCGCTTCGATGCTTCTGCCGCTGAATATGCGTCTTGACTTGTATGCAGCTCTTGCCTTATCGGTCTCTCGCCTCAATAGTTGCGTAGTTCCTCCGTCGAGAAAGCCCGTCCCAGGCGATCGATAACCCCTCAAAGTCTCTTGCTTTCGCACCAGATCTAGCCCTTGTGGAGTTGGTGAAGCCCCCACAGATAACTGACACTTCGCCCGTCTTGCCCGCGTTGTTTTAATGCCCCGTCGTTTCTCGCGCCGTTATCTTTCTTTCGAACGCTCTCGTACGTACTGACTCGTCGCTGACTTCTATCGCCCGCTCCGTCAGCCCACCCTTCCCTGGTGCTGGAACATCATCCTACTTACCTCACATCAGTTGTGCAAACATGAAAATTGGTGATGATGGCTCCTTCGACTTGTGCTGGATGGGTTCGGTCACTATGGGGCGATGGACGATGGATGACAACGAGGCTCCATGGAGGCGCAGTCGGCTGGAGGCCTAGAGTGACAAGGCAAAGCTTCTAACGTATTTGGGGGTGTCTATGCGGCGCAGATGTTGTGGAACAGTGAATAGGGCGCTTCGGTGGTGGTAGGGTCAGGGAGTGTCACTCGGTGACGTGTATGCAGGTTTTGTTGCATATATGTGGATACCCTTTGTCTCGAGCCCAGCCGTCAAATTTGATTGGGTGACTAGCCCTAACCGCCATCGACGCACCAATCAGGTAGCCGACGAGAAAAATGATGCTTGGCGCTACCGGATGGGCACGAGCAAAGGATACGCTGACCTACTCTGTGTGTGACTGCTTTCTACAGGTGGTCATAGCTTCTTACACGGATATGTACTGTACACGGGAGCTATGACGAGCTCTGTCTTTACTGAATACAATCAACTATCTTCGTACTAAAGTAACAGGTTTCTAGGAGGTGTTTTCAGTGCCGCGAGTTTCATTAACATACGGATTGGTTAAAACGTGTGATGATGGGTGATATAGAAATATGGTAGAGCCCAGAAAAAAATATGAGTGGGAATTAGTAGTATGTGGAGAGGTGGTAGGTTGTACTGCCAAACCTGTAAAGAAGTTTGGCGATTACCGGAAACAGAAGTCGAATGATTGTGAATGAAACTTCCAATCTCCAACTACCTACTTTTCGTAATGACTGTACCAATGACCAACTATTTGATTCAAACTTTCATGCAGTCTTTACCGGAATAGTTATGGTTATTCAACCACGGAGCTGTCAACAAATATTGATACAATATGCTTTGCATTCTGCTGGGAAAGCTGCTTGGTCGTAGCACTTCATGACGTACGTGGGAGCTCTCCTCTCTCGACGCCTACTGGAGACTAGGGTACCTGTAGGTATTAACTTTGGATATACTAGTCCGTCTGTGCCATGATTTAAAGCCCTGAAAGTTGCAGTCCAGTTTCGAGTAAGCCATTAGGCTCCCGGGACGGAGGCCCGTGGGGGTCGTGAAAGCACAGTACGGGAACGCACGTACATCTCAACGGCAAACAGAGCGGGAAGGATCTCAGAAGCGAGGACGGCAACAAATGCGGAATGGGAGGAGGAGCAATGGAGCAAACACTATGGATAGAGGGACGGGTCCGGTAAAACCGGAAGCCCGCGCCCAATTGCGATGAAGAACAAAAAGTCGTTCGCCACGAGATACTACCGACTAAATGCGGGCATGCACCTACAACAGCGTATCTCAAGCAATTCGGGTTCCGAGATGATTATTAATGCTGGTGGGGTGCGAAGGCGGCCTAGACGCGGGAGTACCTCTTCCGCCACTTCAGGCAGTGGAAGAAGGAGCAGCAGGCACTGTGGAAGGCGGTCGGGCGAGCAGCCGGGACGGCGTTGGCGAGTGCAGATATCAGAGCTGTTTTCCTTGGAGAAGTGCGATCAAGCTGTGATGCTTCTTCGCGGTCACGGAGGTGGGGAAGTTCCCATGCTCCCGAGCAAAGTTTCTTTGGCATTTTTCTTTCTCTATTTTTTTCTTTTGTGTGAAGTCTTTTTCTATGGTGTGAAGTCATTCATTTTGCTTTCATTTGTTATAGGGGACGAAGGGTAGAGGATGGTATCTCTCCCATCTAGCCAGGGGAGGGGAAGCGTGCTCTGCCATACTCTAGATAGAGTGAATGCAGTATGGCTAAAACAAACAAAACTCTCTTTGTCTAGGTGCACTTACAGTTTGTGATTTCGCCTGTCGCCGGGGCATTTGTCATCACCAACTTCTCTACCCGAGTAGAGTACCGGAGCTCTATGATACATTTGGGACCGTTGAAGTCGGACGCCCCGTAACGGTTTACATTCAGTTATGATATTGTTTGAATCACATTATGATACGTTAGCTATCGACCTTGTAGCACTGAAGCCCTCCGCTGCCACCCGGTACCCGATAATCCACATTTTTTGCGCTGGTCTTGATCCCTCACGCCCGCCACTGGCATCGTTTGTTCATATCCGTTGCATTAGCGTGCCGATATATGACAGGGACCATGACAATGATTTTGATTTTCGCTCTTTTCTTTCATTCTTTCTTTTGCCACATGAATTTTAAAGAGGGGAGTAATGGTAGAGGGTAGGGATCTCCGGGACATCCGGAGAGAGAGGGTGAGCGGCAACTATCAAACTGTAATAGAGTGAATATAGTATGAAAAAATACGTGTGATAGATTTGAAGCTCTAGAGTCGGTGGAAGGTACATTATAGGTGCCTCGCGGAACCAACCAATCATGATAAACGACTGTTAGATGTGCGTAGTCGTAATGACAGTGACGGAACGCTCACTCCCTTTGGTCGGCAGTCATAAGACCGGGAGGGATGTTGTGCATTTTTAATGTGCACTTCGACCTAGTTCAGATTCATTCTGGATTAATGAAGCTTAGTCTCGTGTGTGGCGGGCAACTGCACTACGTTAACCGGGACACGTACAGGAATGGTACTCTACAGCTTAGGCTGATCACAATGGGCCTAGAGAGAAAATAACGGGACGGTGTATTCCGCAAACTATCTAAACTGACGATCAAGTGTAAGAAATAACAAAACCATTGGCCCCCACCGATGGGTAATGACATCATTATCGCTCGCTTAAGCATGTTCCGTCGATCTACAACATGATACGACCGGAAAGAATCCGTCCGTGCCGTCCTCGCATAGAAATGACCGCTGGACGGCCGTTGTCTGCCGGGTGCGGTGAAAACACCATCATCTGCAGTCATCCACCGTCCCCGGCCGTTATTGGGGAGATGATATTATAGAGGCATCTGAATGCTTGAAATCGTGGATATAGTAGGGCTTGGTCTTTGGAGCAACAGAATTAGATATTGTAAGGATGGAACACATGCTAAAAGATCTTGCTTCAAGGCTAGGATAGATAATTGTAATGAGGTTTATATGAATATTATGTACACTGAGAAAGATCCACGAATGTCGGCAGTTGACGGGCAGGGACGGTGAAACTCAGTTCCCAGCCGTCCTATCCGTCCGTCTCCGTCCTGCTCTTGGACGGACGGCGCTTTGCCATCCCGTCCTTGTCCTGCGTGATCTCGGACGGACAAGACGGTTGAGAACATTCCGGAAGGTTAACTGTAAGTTAATCGATACTTGTAACTTGAATATACAACATAGCGACTTCCTTCCTTGTTTATTTACTGACGGGTACTACAGGATTCGTCAGTTGGCATTCTTCTCTAGGGGTTTCGAATTTTTGGTACAGTGCATTTACTTGGGATGGATCTGGAGATGCATATGCAATGGCCGGTACACAAGACATGGGAATTATCAGGAGTTTAGGATTTGTAGATCAATGATATCGATACCAATCAAAAGCAACAGCCGGGGGTACTACATTCTACTATCCTTTATGTGAATTGAAACTAGCGATTTACATTTTTCGCTACCAGAATTGCACCTATTTTTCATGGTGATTCACATCTTTTCTACATGGTGATTCACGCGTTTATTCACATGGTGCTTTCCATGTTTATTCACATGTTTTTTACATGTTTCTCCATCACCAAGATTTTGCATGTTCATTCACATGTTTATTGACATGTTTCAAAAACACGTGGTTTACACTATACATGTATGACCGGGTGAAGAATGGACTGGACGGTCAACTGACAACATAAGAACTAAAGACATTGAATATCAGCTCCAACGATTATCTAAACTGGATAGTATTGAGATACCCGCGAGTAATCCTAAATATTATCAATCAAGAAAGTGATGCAGTGTTAACTATTGCTGCAACCATTATGGGACGATAGAACCATTAAGCCCGCCAAATATTGGGCAAATTCTGCGGAAATAATGTTCACAAAATCTTTTAGGACCATTTCAGTCAGACATCCCATAACCGTTTACATTAAATTATGATTTTGTTTGAATTATATCATTATTCGTTAGCTATCTGCCTCGTGGCACTGAAGACCTCCACCGAAACCCGAAATCTTGCGATTCTGCGCGGTCTGGATCCCTCCGTCGTTTCTCACGCCCGCCGCCGGCATAATTTCTTCATATCCGGCACCTTAGCATGCCGGGATATGACAGGGACCGTGACAAGGGTTTTGTTTTTCACTCTTTTCGTCCGTTCTTTCCTTTGTACACATGGGTGGCAGGATGGGAATCTCCCACTTAGCTAGGCTATCCGGAGGAGGAGGGGTCAGCAGGAACTGTCCTACTATAGATAGAGTGAATACAGTATGATTAAACAACACTTGTGATTGATTGAAGCTCTGGAGTCGGTGGAAGGTACAATTGAGTGCCTCGCAGGGAATTACTAATTCATGGTACACAACCATCAGACGCGAATAGTCGTAATGACAGCGACGAAACGTCACCCCTTTGGTCGGTAGTCATAAGACCGGAGGGCATCTTGTGCATTCCTAATGTGCACTTTGACCTAATTTTCATTTATTCGAGATTAATGAAGCTTAGTCTCGTATGTGGCCGGTTGCCGATGCGTCAGGTATGGGTTTTATCCCATCTGTACTACTTCAACCGGGACATGTATAGAAATGTTAGAGCTTAGCTCGATCACAATTGGTCGAGAGAGAAAATAGCGGGACGGTGTATTCCGCAAACTATCTAGACTAACGATCAAGTATAAGAAATAGCATAACGATTCGTACCATCGATGGGTAATGACATCATCATCGCTCGCTTAATATGTAACCATGGTTCTTCCTGCATAAATCTTATGCACCCCAATGGGTGCATCAAGTTTCAAACTTCAAAAAAAAAAACCGATGAGCCGGACGTTGCCACCAAGAGCCGCACACCACCAAAAATAGACTGCTTGGCGCTGCAACCTTTTCCTGTCACATCAATATCAGCATCAGATATGAATTTTATGACGAAGCGAGCGTTACCTCTCATTGGCCCTGATCTTACGTTCAGTTTCAGCAGCAGCATCAGCCGCAGCTCTACGAGTATGCTTCATTCTCCTCCGTCGAATACTTGACTCTAATCTACGACGCTCCATGCGATTCCGCACCACCTCAGGTGCAGTTGAGCTCCCTAAACGCAAAATGCTGCCCGCATCAGTATTCGTGGTACGTTGCTGAGGGATCTCCTCAACACGTCCCCGTGGTGAGTTCGTCGGTCGATACATCAGGGTTCCAGAGATCGGAATAAGTGCGTAAAGTGTGTCCACAAACCACCGAAGTTCCTGCACCAACCTCTCCGCCTTAGATTTTCCAGAGAAAGCCCAGTTCACCTTACTCAACGTGGACGCTTGTTTTTGTAGCCTCTCACCCCTTTCGCGTGGATGCTCAAACGCCGTTATTACCGTCTGTCGGGTTGTAGTACTGAGGGAATTCGAACTGTTTCGTCCCGGCAAGAACGCGATGAGCCCACAGATTGGCTTTCCAACGCCATGCTTTTTCCCTACATCCTCTGCATCTTCGAAAAAAACCACCGCCCAAGCCAGCAGTTCCCTCACTCCGTGTCTTACCGCCGGGTCTACCCGTAATTCCTCCCCGCCAGTAAGTCCAACCGCTTGACCCCACAGGTAAAGACGGAGGCGCTCGGTTTCAACTTTGGTTACGAATAAGTGGTAGTCTTTGCCGTAAGATTTAGCGGTGGCTAAGCGGCCGACGGCGGCGACGGTGGAGGAGAAGAGGGTGGTGAGGCCGAGGGCTAGGCTTATGGGTTCCATGGTGGGGAGCTAGAGGTGGATTAGTATACGATTTAGAGTGGAGGAGGAGGAGAGTGCATACGGTTGTAAGGTAATAGCTAGTGAGGGTAACTGGTGAGGAGGGTGTGTAGCTACTCTCTTCTCTATGGTTCTCTTGCTCGTAGTTCGGATTTGTTCGCTGTCTCCCCGCTGTCGGCACTGCCTATACCTCCGCCGATGAATTCGCCACTGTTCTGCTTCTCTATCGACCCCTACGCGTAACTTGTCGCGCTGTTGGAAACCTAGAACTTCGCCGTTGGTTATGGTGGCTGATAGGATTTGAAACAAGCAGGTCCCAGCTTTCTGCTGACTCCCTCAGGTCTCCTCGGTAGAGTTTTTCTGAATGTTCGGATGAAGCTTATCTCGAACACCCCGTCTTCCCCTAGCTCGTTGTGCGTCGGATCAGGACTTTCCTATACAGCTGGTGATGATGGCTCCTGACCGGTGTTGCGGGAAGGGAAGATTTGCGACGACAAGGCTCTGAGATGCGTGTCGACCGCTGAGTGGCTGGACTACGTTTTTGTGGAACTTACTCCACATACTCCCAAAGGGATCTTGAGCACACCCGAAGAATGAACGGAAAGTGCGTTATGAAAGAACCATGAAATGGATGGGAATTGATTAAACCATGATAGACGAATACCAGACGTGCCATAGTCGCAATAATTGCATTTCCTCGGTTCCACTTATCACTCAAATTTCACTTTCTCCTCTTCGCACGTAATTGTATTTAACCTCAGGTGCAATTTGTACATTTCTTAAGTGCTCTTTAAGGCGCGCTTCTCTGTATTTACAACGGCCGACGAAACACCGGCGGGTAAGTTATGTTACGTCCAGTACGGCGGGTATGGCGGTCCCCGCTATGCGGCATTACACATATCTCCCGCTGAGGTTAGGCAGTGTGAATAAGAGGCTTTAAACTTGGCCTTTGGTAATACCTTGTATACACGGGCATGAAGAGCCACATCTCACATCACAAGGTTCTAATTCTCGTCGTATGGAGACAATTCGCGTTAAGAAATCAAGGGCATAATACAGCATTAAAGTACAATCACCGATGTCGAAAGCAATATCAATAAACAGAAGATTTAGAGTGTTTGTGCTATGAGCCAACTCCAGTCTCTATAGAAAAAAACAACATCCAACAGAGCCGCAGTGTCCCAAAGTGCGGGTAGTGACATCATCATACCTCTCAAATGGCACTCAGCTGAGGACGGGTCTCACTTTAGCTAGGTGGGGTGTCACTTTTGTCGGGTGAAAAAAAAAAAAAACCAATGAGCCGCTTGCGCCCCCAAGCTTGGCACACCACCAAAAGTAGACTGCTTGGCATTCCAATCGTTTTCTGTGACACGTCAGTATACCAGATATGTCCGATGCCTGGATTTCCTGGCTATACCTTTCATTGGCCCTGATTTTGCGCTCTGCATCAGCAACAGCCCCCACTGCAGCGCGGCGGGCATGTTTCATTCTCGTGCGTCGGATACTCGACTCTAATCTACGCCGCTCCATACGGTTCCTCCCAGACGAACTTGTCAAATGCACAATACCCGCAGGTGGCGCGAGCGAAAATACTTCCGAAACCTCTGCGACTCGGGGCGGATTCGTAGCTTGATGTGGCTGTTGGTGTAGTTGTGGTCCGGGGATGGGAACGAGCGCGTGAAGCCTATCTATGAACCAAGCAAGTTCCTGCACCAACTTCTCTGACTTCGCTTTCCCAGAAAAAGCCCATTTTACTTTTCTCAAAGTTGATGTTCCCTTCTGCAGCCTCCCCGCCCTTTCTCGTGGATGGTCAACAGCCGTCGCAACTACCAGCGAGGTCTCCCGATCAGTACCTAACATACGCAAAGAGCCAACGCGTTCCGGGACAAACGAGATTAATCCCCGAGACAGCGTTTCGACTGCATGTCGTTTCTTCACCACCTCCGAATCTTCAAAGAAACAAATTGCTCGTCTAAAAAGTTCACAAACCGCCCGCTGTACCGCTGGGTCCTGTAGATTTTCGTGCGGTATTCCACCATATGCAAGTCCTACTGCTTGGCCCCAACGTAAGAGGCGTAGCCGCTCAATTTCGACTTTGGTGACGAAAAGGTCGTAGTCTTCGCCGTAGGATTTTGCGGCGGATATGCGGTCTAGAACTTCAAGGCTTGTGGTATAGAGGCCGGCAAGGCCGAGAGCAAGGCCGATTGGATCTACGGGCATGCTGAGATGAGGGCGAGGTGTTCCTTTCCCGAGATCTGATGTTGTTAAGATTTAGACGGTGATAAAGTTGTATCTCAACCGATATGTCGCTCCGGGAGTCCGTCGTAATGGCGTCGATTTGACCTCTGTCTCTTGCAATCTCTCTGTGTCGCTTCGATACTTCTGCAAAAAAACCCCCTCTCAAGGCCAGACTACCGCTTCGAAGTCTCTCTCTCCGTCGTCGTTGGTGTAGCTCGTTGAAGCCTCCGCCGAAAACCGAAACTCTTGTGTTTGCTGCGCTGTCTTGATGCCTCCTTCGTCTCGAGCTCGTCGCCGTTGTTTTTCTTCCGAACGCTCTCGTATCCACCACTCGTCGCAAACCGCTATCCTCACTCTCTTAGCCTCACGCTTTTCCGCCGCCGGAACGCCATCTTACTTACCAAGCAAAACCCTCAACTCAACTGCAAAACTTCGAAAATCTGTGATGATCGCTCCCTCGACTTGTGCTAGACGGCTTCGTTCACCACGGGGCGATGGGCGGTGGACGGTGGACGACAACGAGGCTCTAGGGAGGCGCAGTCAGTTTGTGGGCCTAGAGCGACGTGGCAGAAACCCTCTTTTGTGGACTAACTTTATTTGGAGATACGGATGCGATGCAGATGTTGTGGAACGGGGAATAGGCGCTTAGGTGGTGGTTAGGTCAGGAGGTGTCACTCGGTCATGTGTGCTTACTCCAACGCGCAGGGTTTATGGCGGACGAGTTCCACCCCCGGCTGGAAGGCCAGAATATGCGGAATGATTCGAAAGTGAGATCATGGGCGTGAGAGGAAATCTGTGTGTGGAAGGTAATGGTGATTTTGGATTGCGAGGAGTCACGGAAATCAGGAGTGTAGATAGACGGGTGGGAGGTTTTTGGTGTGAAAGACTGTAGTCTTCATTATAGGGGTTCATCTATCACGCGAATGGCCTTTACTGATGATACGGGACTGTTTGCATATCATATGAAAGCGATCCGGAGTATCTGGGCGCAGCGAAAACAATTTGAGATCAGCATTTCCATGGATTTCCATGGATTTCCATATCAGTACCAGGGTTTGGGGTTGAGCTGTTTACGTCTGTTTGCCATTTACGGTTCTTTTATAATATTCCTGTTGATAGATAAGGTTCGTGACTGCTCTTTTAGACTTCACACTTTACTCTTTCCCGTTCCCTACGCATCTTGGACCTTTAGACCTGTACCTAGACAGTCATCGCTCTATAGCCAATACACACGGTTCTCCCCTTCACTATCGCAACAATTCCCATCTGGCCTTGGGTTGAAATTCCGGTATAGCTCATTCGGGATACTGTATACGTTCAGGTGGTCCCAATCATGATTGTACCCTCCGCAATGGCTCTATTGGGCGTCTCCAGACCGCATGCCATGCTGGCTCAACTAAAGCTGGCGATTCACTGGAGGGATGGGGATCATTGTACCTATGGGCATCGTCTACGCAGGTAGGAAAGACTGGGTTCTTAGATATCCGTTATGCATTTCCATATGGGATTGCTACCTATTTATCTAGAAGATTCCCTTCGGTCGGAAGCTAGCTTGGCAATGATACACGCTGTATGCTGCCAGTATCCGAGATGAAGATAATTCGCTAGGACTGTAGATTAGACGCATCAACTTGTATCCTGCTAGAACTAAATACATGAGATACTTACCCTAGCAACTTCCAATTCGGCCTCACATGTGGCAGCATTACGTTGAGGAGTAGTCAATCCGGGCATAAAAGAAAATGGCACAGCATCGACTATAACACCACCATTACCGCCAACCATCCAACTAGCACAAACGACGCCCATCAAAACCAGAAGAACCTCGTAACCGGAAAAGATTACGCAAACACCCTAAGCAATACAAATGAAGTGCATAGCCCATGCTCTCAAACATGCTGCCAATACTCTAAATTATACGGTGTCGAAGGGCCGGACAGGAAGGCTTCGTATTGATATGAAGCCTCTACTGGGAGGAAGAGTCGCACTAGTATGTGTAGAATAGTAGCTAGTCTGAGAAAGATATCAAGCACGATCTTTAATCGGACAGCAAATCACGGAGCACCAACTACCGCAAGACTCCATAAGCATCTTAGACAAAATCGAAGTGCTGTTAGAGAAAATACAAAAACAGACTAAAGGTACCCTTGTGCAGGCTTCCTAAAAGTACGGGTCGCCAGTCTCTCAGGGCCAGCTATCGTCGTCTAGGGTGAGGAATGTGTAGAGACACCTAGGGCCCTGAGCGGGGATCTGGTGGCCCTGATAGAGATTGCCGCTTCCTGCCTCGGGGTTTTTTAGATCGATAATAACCCATTTCTTGACGAATTAAATAGCATACAATTCTCGTGTCCCAATTCTGTATAGGAACATTGTAACAGGTGTGCATAAACATAAATCTGAGGAACGCTCAGTCACCGCTGTATCACTCGCTTCACCAGACCATCACTCGGCTTACATGGGGCCTAATCGTCCCTTTGTCCAAAACTCTCCGCCCGACAAATTGTAGTCCAGGATCCGCCCGCTCGGGGTGAACTTTTGGGATGCCTGCTCCTAAGGCAATACATATACAAGCGCCTCGCCAAATCCATCTTTCAATATAGCTCGGAAAATGTGAAATTCACGCAGATGTATGGGCACCGGCATAGAAGAAACCGAGGGGCCCGGTTATGAACATCAAGGGAGGCCGGCATGCTTCATCTCCAGGTGTTGCGTTCCCACTTGCTATGAATACCCATGCAGGCGTTGGTATAGGCACACTCACCATGTTCACATTTTTGACCATCGGTAGTCATCGGGTGCTTTCTACGATCCCATCGTGTCTTGTGAGACCTTCGCGACCTTGGCCACTTGGTAGGTCTCTCTGTGTTTATCGCTTGTTAGGCCATTCGATAAACTTCTGTGAGTTGACCATTCTGTAGATTCGGTAGTTTGCTTGACAGGTTATTCTTAGTGAGTAGGAGCCTCGGTATGGGCTGGAACCATTGTTGAAGCCTTGCCAAGTGTGCCGCAGTTGATGGCAGGTTGTTTTGCATTTGCATGTAGGCTGATCCGCGTTTCCGGTTGAGGTACGGGAGAATAGATGCATCGGTAAACGCCTTTTTAAATTTGCGAAAGGCTAACTCTACCTCGCACGTCCTTGCTCACTTATGTAGGGTTGTAGGCGAATGTTTCAGTGCACTTGACATCCCTGCCCTGATCGCCACCGGGTGCATATGTCCGTGCTCTCAGGTTCTGAAGGGTGCCACGTGCACTGGCCCATTTGCACATGTCATCTCTACTCCAGAATATTAGCGCACTATGCTACATCTGGAACCGTTTATGTCCGACATCCCGTGTTGGCAATGTGTAGCTTCTGGCTTTGTTTGGATTACGTCTCGATATGTTGGCTATGTGCCTTGTGACACTGAACCCTTCCGCCGGAATCCGAATACTGAGTTTTCTGCGCTCTCCGCCGTGTCTCACCCCCGCCCCCAACACCTTTCTTCCCCACGCTATCGCTCCGACTCATCGAGCGCTAGCCCCCCAACCTCCACTATCGTCCGCCGCTAGAACATTATTGTACTTACCAAGAAATACTCTCGACTCGGCCAAAAAAATTCAAAAATCGGCGATGATAGCTTCCTCGGCTCGAGTTAGATAGTTTCGAACACTACGCAGCGAGGGGCGATGGACGACGACGAGGCTCTAGTGACGAGGTAGAGATACTCAGTCGTAGGCTATCGTTGTTTGGGGGATGTCGATGCTATTCGGACAGCAATGATCATTCGGTAAGCGTCAGGTCAGGAGCTGTCACTCGGCCACGTATACATACATACTCCAGCGCAGGATTTATGGCGAACTTGTCTCAGCCCCCGCTTTGATGGACTAACTAGAACATGCGGAATGATTCGAAAGCGAGATTATGGGTGTTAGAGAATGATAACAGCGTGAGGGGAGATATGTAAGCAGTGTTGTCAACCGTCCCGTCCGTCCGACATCACTGAGGACGGGACGGGACGGCAGCTTGCCGTCCGTCCTGAGCCAGGACGGAACGGCGCCGTCTTTTTGAGGCCGGACGGGGACGGACGGATGGGACGGCCGTTGACGGTAAATTTCCGTCCCCGGCCGTCCCCGGCCGTCATCGGCCGACATCCATTGATGATTTGCAAGTCAGCATACATAATACATATTCAGTTACAATAAGTACATTTCTCCACTATCTTGACTGTGAAGCAAGATCCTTCAACATTTAGCTGCGTACAAATCAAGCTGTATTTATATCTCTAACCGCGCGCTCAAACTAAACCTGAATGTTTACTACTAATTGTGAGTCTAGAAATATAGAAAAATCCATTTATATCTTGTATCACACGCTTTACAGTTACAGTATATGTATTAATAGTAAGCGCCCGATGTCGGCATTTTTGCCGTCCCCGGCCGTCATCGGCCGACATGCCGTCCTCAGCGGGCGAGGACGGGACGGACGGCCTTGGCGCCGTCCCGTCCGTCCTGCAGATATTGCGGACGGGACGGTTGACAACACTGTATGTAAGTGGAAGGTTAAGGCGAACTTGTATTGCTTGAGCGACGGACGTGTTCACACACCCAACCGCGTGCGTGAATTCGATGGTAGAGAAAGAAGAGAGAAGGAGGATGACTCGAGATATATACAGTGCATCTTCGGGTGTATTTTCAGGTAAGCGGATATAATCCTTTGCCACTGTCGCCACGGACTCAACAACGGATATCGGCCGATGGATGAGCAATCTTGTGTGAAAAGCCGTGGTCTTCAACACTGGGATTCATATCCAACGCAAATGGCCATTGTTCGCGCAGTGGGACTGTTTGTGTGTCGTATAGGAACCATGCGGAGTAGGCATCCAGCACTTGGGCACAGTGGCAACAACTGATTCCAGCCTCAACTACATGGGTCTCAACGGTCCGGGGTGAGTATAGTTTTTTGGGGCCTGACATTGCTGTGTTGTCCTGCTCTTGTTTTCGGTGAACTGGTCCGTCCGGGGCTGGTATCGTTTACTCTCGGGCCCCATACAGGTACCTATAGGGGACTGGCGGCTACTGGGAGTAGGTGATGACAATTTTTATGCTAAATTTGAGCCTAAATTGGCTGCGGGGGAGTCCTGATACCGTTTAACTAGTGGCAGTGAACCTTAAAGCGAGTGGTTTTGTGTACTACAATGCCCGTGGAGGGCCTGAGTACGAATAATAGAACAAAATAGCATGATTTCCACCGCTTCCCATAGTTGATTTTGTACGTCATGACATCATAGTGGCTATAGGGCCCTGTAGCTATTTAGTCCAAGAACCATATGCCCTGGTCTCAAATAGTCTGGAATTCTCTGCTCTGAAAATCACAGTCTAGTGCTGGGCAAACAGTTGCCCGGACGGAACGGACTATTGAGATGCCTGTTTAACGGGCATTCCACGGATCTCCGCAGTTATGCACTAGGATACGGCTTGGCTTGGGGCGAGTGATTAGTGTCTTTATTTTTACTCCTGTCATGGTTATTGTCTCTGCATATGGTCGCACACCGATGTCGTGCTCTGGATGAAGCTGAAGCTGACGATTCTCTGGAGTAAAATACAAAATCAATACAACTAGCATCGGCATGTGAGTAGATAGGAAAGAATGGATTCATACATATTCGTAGTGCATTTAGGTACGTACGGTTAATAGATATTCATCCAAGATGATACCCTTGTGTTGGGAAGCATACTTGACTTGCACGGTGCGAGTATCCGATTGGAGGATCATTCACCGGGACTAGATTTGACGCTGTTGACTAAGGGATTTAGCCCGCAGGCTATTGAGACTAAGGCATGCACGAGATTTAGCGGGCTTGGTACGATAGACAGTTCAATCAATCATCATCTCTCTCACCCTCATTTGATTGTCTCATCAGGTTATGAGCCCGGGCTTCAGGTTCTTATCACAAGCATACTTTTACGAAAGATAGTAATCTGTTCTTTGTTGTGGTGTGCCTGCTGTATCTGAACCTCCGCTGCCTTGTGGATCAACATCTATTAGTAGAGTTTTCATCATTCCTCCTCTTCCACTTTGAGACTGGTATCGACAACTATAAGTAGAATTTTTATCGTTCACTCCTGATCCTCCAGCATCTCCATCATGTCAATCTCGACCTCCATCTCTAAACTCAATGAGCACAACTACCGAACGTGGGCTATAGAGGCTAAAGATCTCCTGAAGCATCTTAATGTCGGGCGAGTGGTTGACGGCTCAGAAATTATCCCTCGCCCTCCTGCTGCACCGGCAGCATCAGGATCAACTACTACTCCTACCGCTCCAAATCCTCTCGATCCTTCTTATGACTTTCAACCTCAATCAACCAATTCTTCGTATCTGACACATTTCGATAACTTTCTCCAAGACTGGAGAGGATACCGCTACAATTACGAAGAGGCAAATGGCTCCATTTATGTGCTCCTGGACCTGTCCATACACAGCCGATATAACGATGATAAGTTTGACGATCTGAAGGTATTGTGGGAAGCCATTCGGTCAGACTTCGAAAAGGTTATCAAGCTTGATGGTCGATTTGAGATGGCAAAGCTAACCAATTGGAAACTCCAACTATACCCATCCATCTCTGAATGGATCACAGCGCAGGAGAAAATCCTCCATGACCTTGCGATCTGCGATATCACCATTGATGATGCATGGGGAAAGTTCTATATCCTCTCAAACCTCCCAAATAACGAAGAAGGGCGAACCTTTCTCTCGACGCTCGAACTCACCGAGAAGGCTGATACCGTTGCAAACATTACCTCTAACCTCCTATCATTCGAAGCAACTCTCCGTATAGGAAACGGCCTCTCCCCTTATGCTGGATTATTTGTCATGAAGAAGGGCTGTGGCCGAACTTCAAAAGGAGACAGTACGAATGGTGAACGTCGAAGTCAGAAGTGTCAGGGCATCGTGTGCCATGGTTGTGGAGAGAAGGGACATATTCAGCCGAAATGTCGAAACATGGATAAGTGGGCCTCATATGCGGCAGAGAAGAAGTCAAAAGTTAATGCTAATTTGGCTTCAACTGAATGGACTCCGGCTGCCAATACTGAGTCATTTCTCTTCTCAATCATGAATCCGAATTCAGTTCATGAGGGTACGGTGATCACAGTCAATGTGGCCACAAAGAAACAACCTGCCGACTATTGGATGCTTGACACCGGTGCGACAAATCAGGTCACCGGAAATCGTCACCTCTTCAAGTCCATTCATCCCATGGCAAAAGGAGAACATCAAGTCAAGACTGCAAACAATAACTTAGTTGATGCCGAAGGATCTGGAACGATCTCATTCTACCTTGACAGACCACGTGCACAGCCAGCAAAGATCGTGCTCCAACACGTCCTCTATGTGCCTGCTTGTGGCACCAATTACCTCCTCAGTATCATCGAGTTGATGTGGAAAAGAGTGAACTTCGAGTTCAATTTGGACGGAGCAATTGCAATTCTTGGATCAGTACTTGTCTACCAAGCGCCATTGATCAACAGTCCATTCATTCTCAGAACCTCTCCTTCCACATTGACCTCATCAACTTCAATGGTTTTCGATACACTGAATCAGGATGAGAATACTGAAATATACTCTGGCATTTGGCAGAAAGTTGACGAGAAAGATATCTTTGTCTGGCATGCTCGTCTTGGTCATCTCTCCCTGCCAGCAATTTAGCGGCTCCCCAATACTGTCAAAGGCATCCAATTGCATGCCAGGAGCACATCGGCATGCTCTTGTGAGGCCTGTATAATGGGAAGGATGTTCCGGAGACCTTTTCAGCCTTTGACTTCGGAGGATAAAGCCAAGACTTGACTTCTTGAGCTTATTCACTCTGATGTGATTGGGCCAATGCAGATTCAGATGATGCAAGGTTATCGCTATATTATTATGTTCACTGATGACTACTCGAGATATACTGAAGTGTACTTCATGAAGCTGAAATTAGAGGCCCCTACGAAGTTTAAGAAGTATGTTGCAAGGGTGGAGAAACAACATTCAAAGTCAAAGTCGAAAGTATGCAGGATCAGAGTTGATGGTGGAGGAGAGTATGGCAGCAGAGAGAAGTTTCTCGATTATCTGGCACAGGAGGGCATCACTATGGAAGTATGAGCCCCATACTCACAGCAGCAGATTGGTATATCGGAGAGATGCAATCGCACAGTACTGGACCCGGCAAGGTCCATGCTCAAGCATGCTGGGATGCCAAATAAGCTGTGGGCTTAGGCCGTTGCCACAGCAGTCTACATCAAAAACCGACTACAGTCCAGAGCCCTCCCGAACTCGACTCCATATGAGAGATGGACAGGAAAAAAGCCAGACATCTCACACCTTCGTACTTTCGGTTGTTTAGCAATTGCCTGGATCCATAGAGATCTCCGAAAGAAGCTCGATAATCACGCCTACAAATGTGTCCTTGGATATTCGGCAGAGTCCTTGACGCAGTACCGAGTTATGGACATCTCTACGGGCCAAGTCTTCATGGCCCGGGATAACAAATTTGACGAGTCCATCCTCTACTACTAGCTGTGATTTCAATCAACAAAACTCATGCTGGAGCCAGCCAGCGAGCTTCCGAGTAGTGAGCCTGCTCCTCCAGTTGAACCTCCCCAGCAGCTCTTAAAGGCTAAGCCTCAACCAATTAATACAATTGATGACTTGGATTATGATCTGTCACCACCCCCCGATAGCCCGGAGCCAGACCGAATGCTCAAAGACTTGGAGAGCAAACTAAAACCAACTGCTAGGGCCTCATCATCTCGAACAAGGAGTGAATGGAGCACAATCAGCATGGTCATGATGATCGAGCCAGGCCCAAAGACATACCGTGCTGCCTTGAACTCCAAGGATGCTGATCAATGGAAGGAAGCAATAGGCAAAGAAGTGTCATCAATGGAGAGCCATGGAGTGTTTACCTTTGTTGAGAGGGCCCCTGGAGATGCTAGTATGATCGAGAGCCGATGGGTGATGGGTAGGAAGCTTCTAGTCAATGGTTTTACTGAAAAATGGAAGGTCCGACTAGTTGGTCATGGAGATCAGCAAAAGCCTGCAGATTACAATGATATCACATCTCCAGTCATTGATTCGGCCTCAGTTCGACTTGCGCTCGGCCTTGCAGCCAAGCATGACCTTGAGATTGCCGTACTTGACATCCCGACTGCATTTCTCAGCTGCCGTTTGCAAGAGACTCTATATACGCCTCCCCGATGGTGAGTGGCCTGATGACCCCTATTGTCCAGCTCGCGCAATTGTCAAGCTGAATAAGACATTGTATGGCATCAAGCAGGTGAATAGAGAGTACTTCGAAGATGTCTTCGACTCTATTGTCGATGATCTAGGCCTCCAAGCCTCAGTTGCAGCCCCTGGTCTGTTCTTCGGTGGCACACTCAGTAAACCAAATGGCGTCCTTATCCCCATGTAAGTTGATGATATCATGATCATTAGTAGCCTGAAGCTCATATCGTCAATTGCTTCTCGGCTATATGATCGATTCAAGGCAGCAGGCCGTCTACCTGTGCCTGACACCTTCCAATATCTAGGCATGACTGTTACTCGAAGTCGCAGCAAACGGTCAATTGCCATCGATCAGATCGGATATATCAACCATTTACTTGACCGCTTTGAGATGGCCAACTGCCAAAAGCGCTCAACGCCATTGGAAATGGGCCCCAAGCCCCATGCCATCCAGGCTGATGAGCAGCCTTTTGACACTGGAATGTACCAGAAGGCCGTAGGATCTACTCTCTATGCTGCCCTCACCACTCGACCAGATATCATGTATGCCATCTCAGTCCTGGGCTGATATGCAGCCCAACCCTCCATGCTCCATTGGGAAGGGATCAAACATTTGCTCTACTACCTCCGTGGCACGTGTGAGTACAAACTCACGATCTATAATCCAAGACTCCAGCATGATTCCAACTCCATTGTGTGCTTTGCCAATGCCGACTTTGGGGAAGAAGCAGACTCTCGTAAGTCGACCTTGGGAATCATCATTTTCATGCTGGGAATTCTCGTGCTCTGGAGATGGAAGAATCAGACCTTAGTAGCCCAGTCGACGATGCAAGCGGAGATGATTGCCACAGCATATGGCACAGTCCAACTCGACCGGCTTCGAGATGTCATCTCTGAGATTGAGCTTGGAGCTGGCATGACTCGATCTATCTTCAATGATGGGCTGAATTGCGTAACTATGCTAAACTCAGGCAACTTCCAATCTGAAAGTTGACACCTATGACTAAAATATCACACAATTCACGAACCCATTGCCAAGGGCGAGATCGAGATGAAGCACGTGGCTGGTACGGAGATGCTGGCGGATGCTCTCAGTAAGGCCCTTGGGGGAGTAAAACTCGGCGAATTTGCAAAGGAAATTGGTCTAAGGTAGATGGACTAGGAATGGAATTGGGCAGACATTGGACATGGGATGTGGAGGACGAGGTGGATATATGCTTTGCTATTGTTTTCTCTTTTGTCCTATTCGCTGTCTTTGAATTTAGTTTCGTTTCACTTCACTCTCTCTATCTTTTTGAAAGCCTTGGGCTAAAGGGGGAGTGTTGACTAAGGGATTTAGCCCGCAGGCTATTGAGACTAAGGCATGCACGAGATTTAGCGGGCTTGGTACGATAGACAGTTCAATCAATCATCATCTCTCTCACCCTCATTTGGTTGTCTCATCAGACGCATCAACTTATATCCTACGAGAACTAGAGACATGAGATATCCATCTCAACAATCTTCTTCACGGCCCTAAATGAGAGGGCATTCTGTTCCCGAGTGATGAAACCTGACATAAGGGAAGAAAACTATACAGCTGACACCGTCATTACCGCTACCCTATCCAAGCACAAACGACGCCCATCAAAGCCATAAACTTGCAACCGGAAAAATAATAAAACACTCCAAGCAGTACAAATAAAGCACATATACCACGCCCTCAAAAGTGTGGCCAATATTCCACCCAGTCCACGGCCTCGAAGGCACCGACAGGAAGACTTCGCATTGATATGAAAGCCTCCACGGGGATGAAGAGTCGTGCGAGTATATACGATATGATGGCCAGCCCTAGGAGAAAATAAAATATGCTCATAAACAGGGGCTTCAGTAACGTGTCCACACGGTGATGCCACAACCCCTCCAGTCGGTCGAGGCCTTTCTTAAATACCTTGACCCAATCCCATAAACCACCGATAAAGGGCACCCCAGCCGCAATACATATGCAAGACCCCCGCCAGATCCATCTTTCAATATAGCTCGGAAAATGCGAAGACCACACAGACGCATGTGAGGCGGCAGAGGAACAACTGAGTAGTCTGGTCATGAACATCAAGGCAATATTGCTCATCAACTTGAAATCGAAGTTCTCGGTAAGGATATCGAGATCACCATCGTATACTGAGCCCTGAACTGAATAATTTGCTGGGTCAAACATTTTGACACCACGTGAGAGCCTGGTTATCAGACTATCCAGCAGCGTTTTACCTTTGTTTTCGTTCTTTTGTCTGTATGAATATTCCATATTTAACCAACACAGTTCATCTGGAGAAATGAAAAAAGCTAGTATGTGGTTGCGGGGGTTCGTTAACGCATATCCGGGCTCTTTCAGTACAAGCTGCTGACCAGAGAGGAGTATTAGACCGAGAGAGTTGATTTTAAGCTTGGCGATGCTTCTTGCGCATCTCCATCTTGATACAATGGGGTACCCTTGGATTTCGAATCTGTGTGGGTCGGGGATATATGGCTTAAAGTTAACTTTGAATTCCTTGTGGTTACCATCGGCCGGATATGGTTCGAGCAGTACTTGGCCTTCTTTCCATTCGCGCTTCATTAGTTTCCCGAACGCAGGTCGATGGGATCGTAAAAGAAAAGCCAGCAATTCCACTTCGGGCACCTTTAGGTCTTTTAGATTTAACACGGAAGGCTGTCCGGTAACAGATGCGTGTCGGGGTAGGAGGGTAGGGTTAGCTACTGCTATAGGTTTGTGCCACTATAGACCATAGACGACAACAGCCACCACAACCAGGACAATTACATTCAGTTCTATAATGCAAATCAGCTTCCCGCTAGCCTTGCGAGCAATGCAGTTGCCTGACAAATCGCGAACGTCGAACGCGAATCTTCCCATCACAATGTAAAATGCGGAAACCATTGAAATTTTGCACCGTCTTTCATCTGCTTGCACGTCGGGTGACGGTGTTGAATTAGGAGACGAAGTGTTTGGTTTTGTCGAGCCCAGCCCTTGTATTGTTCGATGCTCCGGGTCGGGATGTTCCAAGACTGCCGGCACCACTTCTGCCCGATCCAATTTCCGCCATTCCGCGTTATCAGACAATGTCGGGTCTGAAACGGTTCGGACACGGAGACGACGACAAATGCTGGTGGTGCGGCGGCGGAGGCAGGACGGCGGCTCAGACGCGGGAACACCACTTCCGCCACTGCAGCCGATGGAAAGACCAGCAAAAAACGCTCTGGAAAGAGGTGGGGAAAGCAACGGGATGGAGAGCGGGCAGATGCCGACACATGCAAGTCTCTGAGCTGCTCTCCATGGAGAAGTGCGATAAAGCGGTGATGGACTTCCTGGCAGCCACTGACGTCGGGAAGTTCCCGCCCAAGCGAGTGGAGGAGTAAGAGCCGGCGGTCTCTCTTTTTGGGATTTCATCTCATTTCCTTTGTATCTCATCGATCGCTTCCTTAGATGCATGCTTTCTTTTGTCAGAAGGGGACGACGGGTAGCAGGAGTGGAGCTCCGCCATCTAGCCGGCCAGCCCGGAGGCGGAGGGGATTAAGTTGCTGTCATACTCTAAGTAGAGTGAATACAGTATGATTAAAACAAAAAAAAAACAATGTCGGGTCACTCTGTCCCGAGCCTATCATTGCTAAATCTGACCCCACCAATTTCTGTTGCATAGATTCTGAACGCTTTGATTCCGACTGACTACTTTCTGGTTGTTCGAGCTCCGTTCGCATACCTGGTGAATTAGACGGAGCTCTTCGTAAGATACTAACGATCGAGCTCGTCGCTGTTGCGACCAACGCTACAATTTCCTGCACTACCGTCCTATGCATTTCAGGTTTGCCGCCCAGTGTTTTCAGCATTTTGCAAAGCTCTCGGGCGTTTCTCCATTGGAGATATGCGGCATACAAAACAAACTCGGGAGCGAACATGGCAATGAGGACCCAGTAGAATTTGTAGATCAAGACATTCCGAATGCCGAAGTACTTCTTCGGAGGGGTGATATTCAAATGAATACTTGTATAGACACACAACGTAAGGGTGATAATGGAGGATAGAAGGACGTCAATAGTACCGCGGCGGCCGTAATGAGCGACGTAGGATGGTTCGGATGGGCCGGTAGGTTGGGTGAGAGGTACTGGTGTTGCTCCAGCAAACCCGGAAGCCAAGTAGGTGAGGGCGTTCAACAGCAGCATCAGTCGGGATCGTGGCGGGAGACGATATCGGTTCTTAGGTTCGCATACAGGGGTGAGCAGCGAATTTAGGGTATAGGGTTTGTGTACATACCAGTCGAACTTTTGGTTGGTCAGTTAGCAAAGGAATAATGGTAGAAAGCGGTCAGGCTGTACCATAATAAATCTTCCATGAAATCTGCTGGCGTTGGATGTGCAACATCAAACGAAAAGTTGCCTGAATTCTCTGACGTGTATGTTAGTTAACTGTGTTGACTAGGGATTTGGCCCGGTGGCTTACGGCCCCCATTGGCCTCGCCTGCCCCCACCAGCCTCGCCTGCCCCCACCAGCCTCGCTTGCCCCCACCAGCCCCGCTTGCCCCCATCGGCCTCGCCTGCCCCCATGGCGACGAGGAGGGCTCGGCACTGGTACTCGGCATTGGGCTCCGGCTTTGGCAGTCGGCATTGGGCTCCGGCTTTGGCAGTCGGCATTGGGTTTTCCTTCTCTCTCTTTCATATATAAGTCCATAGTTTTTCTTCTCTTTGGATCGACAGACAATTGAGCTTCTTCATCCTTTCTCTTTTGCTTTCAACAAACTGCGACAGTTTTCTTGTGTGGAATCATTTATCAACTGTTCTAGTCCAGTCACGGAGGATGTCCCTCCGCGGAGAGACCGGTCCATTCACGGAGTCCCACCCTCAGTGACTGGACTGGTTCATTCGCGGAGTGTACCCCTGCACCCCACCTCCGTGACTGGACTGGTTCATTCGCGGAGCATACATACAAAGTGCTACTTACACTAAACGCCGTGGTGCAACTACAGTTACACTATGCTCCATATCGTAACTTGAAACCAGCTCCTCTTCCTCGATGCCTTCTTCCTCCACATCGTCCTCTTCCTCTTCCTCCTCGCCCACAACCTGGTACTCTTCAAGACCCGGTACACTAAAGGTTCGGCCGCCAGCAAAGAGGTCAGAAGCTCTGGTCTGCAAGCGAAGCTCAAGTTCTGGCCCACATCCGAAGCTCAAGCTTTGGCCAGTGGCGCAGCTCTGGCCAATGTTGAAGCATTAGCCAGCGTCGAAAGCCCTGGCCAGAAGACTAGCCAGCCAGACAAATGAAGAAAGTGAGCGAACGCTTCGCATTTTTGCGACTTACGGGCAGTGTTCTCAACCGTCCCGTCCGAGATTTTGCCAGGACGGACGAGACGGCGCCAAGGCCGTCCGTCTCCGTCCTTACTCAAGACGGACGGATGTCGGCCGTCATCCACCGTCATCGGGCGGTTACTGTATATCTTTAGACGAAACCAAATCTAGCCCGATAATGCTATACAGGCTTCGGAATGAATGAAATCCTGGGTGCAGAAGGTGTAATATTTGGAGAAACAGAGTCAGAAATGGTATGGACAGTGTTCCGAAGCGGTCAGGCCGGCCGCCGGCCGGACTGCAGATCCGTAGACCGGTCAGATACAGGCCACCCAAATTACGGCCGCCACCGACCTGGGCCGACCTGCAGATATCTACAGATATGGGTGGGTTATTATGTGGCCTGCAGAAGCCTACATAAATCTGTAGATTTAGCAAGGTTAAATAAATAGTTGCTGCGAAGCACACTATTACTGCATATATCTGCATATGTCTGTGTTGACCCGCATAGACCTGCAGAAGCCTACATATATCTTCAGATTTAACAAGGTTAAACAAATACCCGCAGCAAAACACACAATTACTGCATATATCTGCATATATCTGCATATATCTGCATTTGCCTGCATAGACCTGGAGTGTTTGAAATCATGGGAGCGTGCAGGTCTGGCTCAAGTTGATGAGGTCCGTGAGGTGGATGAACTGCTCAAGGCCTTGGAGAAGTGGCAAGTGCATATTTGAGCATAAGAAGTGGCTGTGTTTGGGTTAGAGAAATAGTGGTGGAGGACATTGATGGTTAACAATATTTGTAACGAGTTTCTTTTATTTTTTAAAGGTTTTGCACCACAATGTTTTGTATTATCTAGTAGCACCATTGGCCGCCAGATATCTGCAGTCCGGTCAGATCAAATCTGCCAGATTGGCGGCCGGCCTGGGTCAAAAATTTCGTGGCCGGCCTTGGCACAGACCGGCACAGATCATGCTCAGATCTGACCGGACTGACCGCTTCGGAACACTGGGTATGGATGGAGCAGGTGCTCACAGATCTTGCATCACGGTCAGAATAGTAATTGAAATGATTTTCGTATAATTTTTGTTATGTGCGCTAAGACTTCTCCGTCGACGGCCGTCCTTTCCGTCCGTCTCCGTCCAGCCTCAAAAAGACGGCGCCGTCTCCGTCCTGCTCTAGGACGGACGGATTCTTGCCGTCCGTCCCCGTCCTGACCAATCCCGGACGGACGGGACGGTTGCGAACACTGCTTACGAGCAACGTTTGAAAGTCAATTCCTCAACACAACACAGGTCAATTTGATTAAGAATGAAATAACAAGTAACATACATATATAAGATCCTCTACCATCATGTAGGACCACCATTGTTGTCAAGCAAAGAACAGACCCTCTTAGGCATGCCATCTGTCTGCTGGTAAATACACCTTCCCAGCTACTCCTCCCACAACCATTGTGTGACAACAATAACTTTCTCATGTGCATGAGGTTGTTGTTTAGGGTCTAGCATTACATTTCTGAAGTGCGCTTTCCACATAGACCATACACTGATGATTGTGTTCTAGTCATTGACAATGCGATGAATGGCAGTTTTACCCACCCTAGTTTTCTGTTGCATTTTGTGAAAGGAATAACCTACAGACTTTAGCTGAATAACACAAATGGGTTCTTCATGTGTTGACTCCCATCTTCTGCCATCAGGACCGATAGGCATGACTGTGTGGAGTGGGAGCTTGGGAATGTGTGGCGCGATGTGAAACTAGTGCGGGTTCGCTCACTTTCTTCACTCGTCTGCCAGCCTCCTAGCATGCGGACTTAACTGATTGTCTGATCTCAACTTAGAGTCCTAGTGCAGTGGTATTATTAACTATTGTAGGGCCATCAGTGTCACCGCCATGTGCATGAAGACCTAGGAGACTGTCGATTATCACTATATGTTCATGTTCGCACTCAACAGTCGCACTCACACTCGCACTCACACCGGCCCAATTACCCTGATAATCAAGCTGTGGATACCGTTGGCAAATCTGATTAGGAGAAGGGCTCTCCCTATGAGTCCAAGTATCACCATTAACCAGTGTTCCTAAGCGGCCCGGCCTCTATTCTGAAAGCCTGCACTAAGGGTGGCCCGGCCCGGCCTGGGTCAGAAGCCGCCAAGAAAAAGCCTGCAGGCCAGCCACCCAGAAAAGCCGGCCGGCCGCCAAGAAAAAGCCTGCAGATCGGCCGCCCAGAAAAGCCGGCCGGCCTGGTTATGAACTTATGATGGACGATGGCTGAGTTTACTTTGGTGGCTTTCTGAGTTTAAGACTTTAGGCAGCAGCAATGGGTGTCATTTAAACAAAATATGTTTATGCTTGTTCGATTGAACTTATACGTTGGCAAATAAAGCCTGCAGATCGGCCGGCCGGCCGCCAAGAAAAAGCCTGCAGGCCCAGCCCTCATTTAAAAGCCGCCGCTAAGGGCGGCCTGGCCGCTTAGGAACACTGCCATTAACCCAGTACCATCGACTTAAATGCTCAACTCCATGGCCATTGGATCTCGTGAGATTCTCAGACTGAGACTACAGGTGTGGGTGCTAGAGTTGGTCGCGTAGTTAGTTAGTCGCAGGAAAAAACTTCATCTAAAAGTCTATTGATATCAGGATTTGTGAATAAGAACTGTAAATCCACTAAGTTAGTTGATTCTCAAGAACTCTCTTTGAATCGACAGACAATTGAGCTTCTTCGTTCTTTCTCTTTTGCTCTCAACACATAGCCTGGGGAATCCTCTCGATACTCGCTAAGGGTGGTGAAGGTCACTGCCGGAGGGTGCAAAAGACTAGCTGCATCTCTGCAAAGGTCCACTTCAAAAAACCTGCTGCGTCTCTTCGATAGACCGGCTGAATCTAGTGCGAAAGAGGTTCTGCAGCGAAAGAGCCACTGCAGCGAAAGAGCCACCGCAGCGCAAGACGCAAAAAAAACTGAAAACCTCCAGGACTGAAAAGGTGGGAAAGAGCATTCGCAGCGAAAGTGTGTGGAAAGCAGCCAAAAGCCTGAAAGCACGTAGTACAATCAGGAACTCTCAAAGTATGGTTGAGTTTCGCGATGTGGGCTGAATGCACGTAGTTGCTCTGGAGTGAATGCAATTGCATTGATTAAATTGAGCTGAATATGTCCAGCTGAGTGCGCATACATGCGTGGGCATATGTGTGCAGAGTATTCACCGAGTGTACGCTCGGTGAATGGACCAGTCCATCCACTGAGGTGGGGTGCAGGGGTATACTCCGCGAATAAACCAGTCCAGTCACTGAGGGTGGGACTCCGTGAATGGACCGGTCTCTCCACGGAGGGACATCCTCCGCGACTAGACTAGAACATCAACTACAATTTGAGACAGCACGCCGAATAAAACTACAGCTACCAATGCAGGTGTTAGCATGTTTAATAGGCGATTGGCTGCAAATTAGTTATTATTAGTTGCTCATCTCCGCAAACTAAGAAATCTATCCATTTCGAACACAGCACTTGTGATGTAGTGCAAGGTAGAAGCTTTTCTACTGCTGTGTTACCTTCTCGTTTTCTCTTGCGAACATTATTACTCTGGATTCTCAACACCCCGAATCGGATTACCGCATGCATTAAAGATCTACTCAATCTAAAAGCTACAGGTTTGATTTAGGCGTCGACTCAACATCGTGGTGAAAACGCTGATTTTGTCGCAATATTACACCATGAAAACTATTGCATATAAAAATCTGACACAAGCTGACCGTAAGCAGGGCTGATGGTAAGGCACCCGGTGAGGCACAAGGCACATAATTCTCTTGTATGTAACTTGAGTTCTTCTCGTTCTCTTTTAGCCTATATACTGTTCTCCCCATATCGCAACAAAACTAGATAATGGCTAAGGGGCGGATTGTTAGAGAAACTGCTCAGGTTTTCATACCTCGTCCTGAAGCAACCAGTCTCGGCCGTACTGAAGAGTATTCTCCCTGGCACCGCAAATGCCATACTCCATAGTTTGGATGGACGCGCATGCAGGCGGTTAGTGCTTGATTAACCTTTAACCCATGTACGTTCTACATATCCTACACACTTGCATGAATTGGTGTAACTGATACTGGTAAAATGTAACAATTTGCTTGACATTACAGTACTTACTGTATGTATTAGACCCGCTTCTCGGTTATAGCGAGTACCAGTATAAGTTACACCCTTTAAACCGCCCTGAGTTTGCGACCTCGGCACGAATATATCCACCTACCATACCTCTACAGAAGCCCCGTAACTCTTTGATAAAGTCGACCTCACGGAGGGGAGATAATTCAGGCCCTGATCATGGAAAGATCGTTGCCTCTGCTTGGGGACGGCTGGGGTATTCCACTGCGATTATATCATTTGAAATCCAGCGATTGTGGCGAGGGCACTGATTTGGGCATGTATGGATGACGATAACTTGGATGTAGGGGATTAATTGATTTATTTTCATTTATTTCCTAGCGGAGGAACCGTCGGGTTTCTTTATTGTTTCGGGAGATTCGGGAGAAGAATAAGGTGTGGATAACTTCTAGAGATGTTGAAAAAAGTGCGAGGATATACTGGGGAGGGTAATTAGTGTGTTAAGCAATAAAGGATATGACTGCTTGCGATCGCATACCGTATGATTAAAACAAAAAAACTGTACTTGCCGTAAAAAATGCCGTGAAGTTTTGGGTTGGGAAGGAGGTAAGAGGAGTTAGGGTTACCAAACTCTTCATATAAAGGACAATGAATACTGCGAAGTCTATCCAACAATTCATGGCCGTTAGTGACACGGTAGCAAAGCTCTAGTTCGAGAAAGGGAGGTGAACATACCAGCAGTCGTCCCAAGCCGGGCTCTGATGGGATATTTTAACTGCATATGTACCTGTATCTCCGCCAAGGAACACCACTAGAAAGTTTTGAGACTGATAAAATAGTTTGGTCATGGGACTGTTATTTACCGTTTTGGACTATTATGGAAGCGTTTCGAGACCATTCACAGTATTTAGAACTATCCTTTGACTGTTCACCAGGGTTTTCAACCGTCCGTCCGGATTGGTGTCTTTCCGGGCCCAGCACCACCGTCCAGGGCGGGTGGTCCGTTTGTGTGGCCTAGGGCGTTCCGGGCCAAGGTTGAAATCCTTAGGGCTTTTTCGGGCGACTAAAGTGTCCTGGCGGATGTTACTGGCGCTTGGGTTTATATCATTCCAGGTGAGTAGCGGGAATCCGGGCTGTCCAGGAGGGGATAATCGGCAGCTTCTGATCCGGTCAGCAGTCCCTACACTGTCGTTCCGCTTTTCCCCTACTGTTGATGTGCTTCGCATTGTCGGGTTAACATAGATGGATTTTTTTTCCCATCACTCCGAGACGATTCAGTTTGAGGGTTGGTTTGTAAATACTATAAGTCCCTGTAGGGGTGTAGTCCTGAAACTCTATGCCCTAGGGTTAAAGCGGGCTTGGATTCTGAGCCCGGAAAATTGTAGTCCAGGATCGGGCATGTTCCGGACGGGGGCGGACGGCTGAGAACCCTGTGTACTACTCAAACGACGGACGTTAAACGATCTCAAAGACACGCTGTTTTTTAATGGTATGTAGAGTTAGTACTCTACATTCGCAACTCCACTAGGCATGCATTAGTTTTCTACTTCACAAAATGGGCTGTGTATTAAAAGAAGTGACTCCGAGCGATATTAACTCTGCGAACAATGTTATAGGCAACAGGTCTAAAGCCAAGCGGGGATCGGGGATCCAAAACTAAAGCTGATTAGGTATAGAGCGGCAGCCATTGACTGAAATCCATGCAATTAAGAGATCGCAAAGCCACCATAGTCACAAAAAGATAGATGTGCTAAAGTTCTTGATTCACCACCATATCTCAATTGATAGGGTTCGTACACCCACATAGCTCGAGGCAGCAAAGATATTCCATGTGAAGCGACAGATAATTAGCAGCAAGGTGACGAAAGAGGCAAGATCGATTCTGCTAGGCTAGGTGCGTTTTTAGGTATGGTTGTAAGTGTAGTGCGCTCCGCATCTACCCAGGTTGAAGTGCACCTGACTTTGGTTGACTCCTCGGTACACTTCACTTCCTTGCTCCACATTGCTACTTGGGTGTATTTGTAAGTGCATTTCGGTTCTGAGGGCCCAAAGTGTACTTGCGTTTACCTATCCTCTTTGTTTAGGTGCACTTGCCGTTTCTAATGTCGCCTATCGCCGGGTGCACTGACCTCCGTAGGAGCAATTAGACATTTTGATATGTCACTAAGTGAGGCCTATACCAACACGATTCGTTGCAGACGCGATTCGGGTCCAGTCATGAATTGTGATCAAGAATCGACACGCATACCATGAGAAACATTCCAAGAAGGAGTCGTAGATGGAGATGGTAGTTGACTTATAAAGACGTGATACATAAGAGGCCTTTCTATATGTGATAATTCCTGGCCAGCCCACGCACACCTCCAAGTGCGCTCGAGCACTGTCTCCAAGGTCGCTCTAGCTCCACTTCTAAGTTCACCATTAAGTGTGCACAAGTGCATTATCCTAACGCACTTTCAAGTGCACTCCAGTTCTGCCCCTAAATCTCTAGAGAACTCCTGGCTACCGTGCCGCTGAGTGGTTGAACTAAACTGACTCTCCTGATCTCCTGTCACTCAGTCACTTGTACCACAGAGAGCCGATAGAGCACATCTGATTAATTGAAACTGTGTGACGAAAGAGACAAAACTTCAGTGGGAATTAATTAAGTCATGATAGACGAACACCGGACGTGTCATAGTCGTAATAATTATATTTTCTTGACTCCACTTATCACTCTCCCTACAATATACTGGCTTCGCCCATGGCTGGTTGCACTTAGCTTCAATCATGCGTACAATGTACATAGGTCAAGTGAACCTTAATGCGCACTTCTTAACCTTCAAGATCCCATGGGCCAATGAAACCCGGCGGGTAATTTCCACCTCGTATATACGGTATGTCTAGTACGTTGAACATAACACAATCTCCTCTATGCTGAGTTCTGCATATATACTGCTAGGCTTTGGAACATATCCAGGGGTATTTTGAACTTGGCTGATGATGAGCCACACCGTTCACAGCACAACTATCAATTATCATCGTCCTTGTATGAAGACTTTTCGCATTGAAAATGTCTGGATAACGGTATATAATACAGCATTAAATTCTAATCACGGATGTCAAGAGTGAAGTCAATAAACAGAACATTCATTCCATGTATTTGTAGTGATCAAAGAACGAAGCGAGAGAAACAAGTAACAATCAGCAGAGCCGCATCCAACAGAGCTGCAATCCCTCATGTTCGAAAGTGGGGGTAGCGTACTTTGCTTTACCAGATCGAGCCCACTAGATCGAGCCCACTCTGCTGGCTGAGTGCTTAAGCGAGACATCCAGTTCAAAAAAAAAAACCAATGAGCCGGATGCACTACCTAGCCCTGCATGCAACCAGAAATAGACTGCTTGGCGCTTTAACTTTTTCCTGTCACACATTATATTAGCATTACGAGTCATTAAATTTTGCGACATGTCGGCAGCTACCTCTCATTCGCCCTGATTTTTCTCTCCACACGGGCAACGGCCCCCACGGCGGTGCGGCGGGCGTGTTTCATTTGCCTCTGTCGGATGCTCGACTGCAATCTACGCCGCTCCATGCGATTCCTCCGAGACGAGCTTTTCAAATATATATCGCCCCCGGCTGGCGCCGGAAGCTGTAATACCCCGGAAATCTGAAAATTTTCAACTCGAGGCGGAGACATGGCTAGAGGTAGTTGTTGGAGTAGTTGCGGCCCAGGGATCGGAACGAGTGCATGAAGCCTATCTACAAACCAAGCAAGTTCTTGCAGCAGCTTGTTCGACTTTGCTTTTCCAGAGAATGCCCATTTCACCTTTCTCAACGTCGATGCCTCATTTTGCCGCCTTCCTGCCCTTTCTCGTAGATGATCGACTGCCGTCGCAACCGCTACTGACGTCTCCTGGCTACCACTCAACATCTGAAGAGAGCCAATGAGTCCTGACAGAAACGAGTTGCCAGTGAATCCCCGAGCCGGCCGCTCAACATTGCGTGCACTATGCTGCTTCTTCACCTTCTCCGAATCCTCAAAAAAGCAGATCGCCCAATTCAAAAGTTCACAAACTCCCAGTTGCACCGCCGGATCCTGTAAGATTTCATGCGGTATTTCACCGTCTGCCAGGCCCACTGCCTGACCCCATCGGAGGAGTCGAAGGCGCTCGGTTTCGACCTTAGTCACGAAGGGGTGGTAGTCCGAGCCGTAGGATTTTGCGGCATATATATGATCAAGGACTTCGAGGCTGGCGGTAAAGAGGCCGGAGAGGCCAGCGAGGCCGAGAGTAAGGCCGATAGGATCTACGGGCATACTAAGTTGTGTATAGATCGAAGGTGAGATGCCGCTTGTACAAGTCTCAAGTGTTTGGTTTTCGACACTGATGAAGCTGTATTTAAACTGGAGCGCCTTCCCACTCTCCTGAGTCGTGATGTAGCTCGACCACTAGAACCTCTTCCTTGAGTATCTTTCTTATCTGTTTCGCTCCTAAGACCTCCGTGTCGCTTCGATGCTTGTTTGTTGTTGTTTAATCATACTGTATTGACTCTAATTAGAGTATGACAGGACCCTGATATCCCCTCCGCCTCCGGGCGAGCCGGCTAGATGGCGGAGCGCTACCCTTCGTCCCCGCTGACAAATGAAAGATAAGAAAAAGACAGAAAGCAAGACGAAAAGAGAGAAAGAAAGAAAGAAAGAAGGAATGGTATAGCCCCGCTGCCTCCAATGCCACCCCTGAGCCCCAAGCCCTGAGCCCGCACCATCCCGCTACTTCAACTGGGCGGAAACTTCCCGACCTCAGTGGCCTCCAGGAAGTCCATCACCGCTTGGTTGCACTCTTCTATGGAAAAGAGCTCAGAGATCTGCACGTGCCGGCACCTGCCAGCTCTCCAGCCCGTCGCCTTTCTCACCACCTTCCATAGTTGTCTCTTGTGGACTCTCCACTGGCTGCAGTGGCGGAAGAGGTGCTCCCGCGTCTGGGACACTGTCCCTCCACACCACCAGCATTTGTCGTCATCTCGGTGGCCGAACCGTTTTAGGTAGACCCCCGTGGGCGCATGCCCGGACATCAATCGGTAGAACCTGGCGGCAAGCGGCTTTACACTTGTCATCGGGATAGGTCTCTTGGTCCCCGCCTTGCCCTTGAGTCTGTAGTTGAAGTGCTTGCTGCACTTGTCGGCCTCCCACTCCGCCTTAGCTGCCGATCTTCCCTCGGAGATTCGTCTAGCCCTATTTGAGGCCAAGGTGTATGGTCGCTCTATCACTGTGCTTCCGCATGCGTCTTGGGCCAAGTTCACCTGACAGTCTGCTTCTTCGTTTCAGGGGATGCCGGAGTGCCCCGGGACCCAGTGTATCTCGGTTGCGATGCCGTGGCCGAGCAGCCTCCGTGCCCTCCTGTTGATCCGCCTCGCCAGTCTCGGCCCTGGGCCCGGCTCCGGGTGTGCCGCACGTCAGATTGCGGCCTGCGAGTCGCTGCAGACTGCCACTGTTTTCACTCCATGCTTGTGCAATGTTTCTCTCTTCTCGATCGCCACGTCAAGCGCGAGTCCGATCACCCACAGTTCGGCGTCGAAGACTTCCATGCGTCCGGTGCCCAGAAAGCTGCGGCGAGACCTCGATTCATTTCCGTGTTTACACACTGCGGCGGCTCCCACTCGGCCATCGTCTGAGCGCGATCCATCTGTCCACCACATCCAGACCCCGTCTCCGACTTTGGCTTCTTTGTCTCTTGCCCAGCGATGCGCGGCGCTTTTGGCTGCAGTGGTGTTGTCCAGTATGGTGGTCCTGACCGCTGGCTCTTCGCCCGGGGCCGGCCAGTTCATGCCTTCGGTTGTCCGGCCATGCTCATGCTCTTTCCTGACTGCTCTGCATATCGGTGCTCTGGAAAAGGGGTTTTTGTGTAGCTCCTTCAGTTTGCCACTGCATGCGTTTTCTATTCTCGCTGCGAATTGCTGTTGTCTGGATTCCAAGATTACTGGCGCCGGTGTAAGCCCTGACTTTCTCATTAGTGCACCCCGCGGAGTCGTGGGCAGCGCGCCCAGGATGGGTCTGGCTTGTCGATTGAGGAGGAGTTGGAGGTCGTCTCGCCTGTCTACTTCCCTGGGATCCCACCAGAGCTCGCTGCCATATAGTGTGACTGCTTGGACGTACGCCACTTGGACGGCCGTTACGCTCTCAGGGACAACGCCGTATGTCTTGGTAAGCGTTCGGAGCCTGCCTTCTGCTGCCCTGCCTTTCTTCATGCATCGGTTGTGGTGCTCCTTGAATGTCAGATGTGCATCCCTCCACACGCCCAGCCAGCGCGTCGCCTGTGCGTTGAACCATACGGACTTGTTTCCGAGTCTTATCTTTGCTGTCAGTTTTGGCCGCAGGTGTTTCTGGTGGCCTCGTCTGCGCGTGAATAGTGCCGCCTCCGTCTTTGCAGTGTCGAAATGTAGCCCTTGTCTGCTTGCCCACTCAATGCTCTTCGCTGCGCATCACTCACATATGGAGACGACATGGTTGACATCGCTCCGGGTCGCCACCCAGCCGAGGTCGTCTACAAAGGATAGCCCCTCTGCTTCTGATACATATTCTTCGACACACTTGATTAGTCCTGAGGTGTAGATCGCAAAGAGGATCGGTGACACAGGTGAGCCTTGCGGGACCCCTGCCTCCACTGGGTGTCTGTCCATGGTGTTCCCTTCGATTACGATCTCCACTGTTCTTTCCGACAGGAAGCTCTCCGTCCATCGTATCAGGTCTCCGTCCATTTGCCTGACCTTCATCCAGTTGACTAATCTTCCTTTTGCCACGCTCGGGAAGGCTGCCTTGATGTCCATGAGAAGCACGCCTGTTATGTGGCCGTTTGTCCAAGCTGCGTGGGCTCTGTCGACCATGATGGCCACTGCATTGATGGCTGACCGTCCTTTCTTGCTTCCGAATTGGCCGTCGCTCAGACGCCCTCTCCTTTCGGCCTCTTCCGACAGCAGCTCCGCGGCTACTTTCTCGACCACTTTTCCCATGCAGCTAAGCAGTGATATGGAGCGGTAGGCCATCAGCTTCGTATAGTCGTCTTTGCCAGGCTTGCGAATCACCGCGCCGCTAGCCCGCTTCCATACCGCTGGGTGTCTTCCCGTGCGAATTGCCACTCTCGTCAGCCTCACGATCCTCTCTTTCTCCCACTCCCAGAGCAGCCGTATGGTGCCAAAAGACTGCTTGTCTGGTCCCGGTGCCATCTTGACTGACTGAGAATACAAGGCTCGCTCGACTGCTTGCTCAGTGACGCTTGTGTATGCCCTTCCCGCTGGAGGTAGTTCGTAGTACTGGTTGCCATCGTTCGGGGGGAAAGATTCATGCCTCAGCATCTCCTCCTTCTCCAATGATGTGTTTGCTTGCTTGCCCTCTCGGTCCGTTAAGGCCTCCACGGTCATGCCCGCCTGAGGGTTCGCGAATCGTGCCGCTCTCCACACCTCGGCTCCCCTCAGGTTTTCAAGTAATCGCTCCACATTTCTCTCTTGGACCGCAGGATCGACTTCTGGAGCTCTGCCTTCCCCCGGGCAGCCTTCTCCGAGTGCCGTCTTCTCCTTCTCTCTCTCCTTACCGTCCTTCTTCTTTCTTTGATGTCGGCGTTCCACCATCTCTTTGATCTGGCACGAATCCTGATTTTCTTTGCTGTGGCGTCGAGAACGCTGCTCATTGCTTCCTGACACCATGCGGCCTCCTGCTCCACCTCGTCCACTGTGCACTCTGCATCTAATTGCGCTCTCTCCTTCGCTAGTTCCGCCCATAGCTTCCCCGCTGCTTCCACGTCTTTCTCTGTCACTGCAGCCAAATTCCACCCTACTACCCTCTCATGATCCGCCTTTTCCTGCCAGTCTACTCCCACCTCCCATTCTATAACCTCATGGTCAGATCCAGTGGCGTGGTCATCGGCCAGTATGGTACGCTTTGCTATTGGTCGGTTTGCCAACGCCAGGTCGATGACCGACTCGCCTTCCTGGTCCTCTCTTGTCCAATGGTGGGTGGTCCTGCCGTCATTTCCAATCTCCAGTCCATTCTCATCAATCACGTCTTCCCAGAAAGTAGCATCCCGCTGCACTTGGCATCTTGGGTTCCATCGTTTGCTGTGGGCGTTGAAGTCTCCTGCGAGGAGAGTGCCGCCTTGCAGAATGACTCTCTGCCAGTTCAACTTTCGCGCCGGTCTCTCTCCTGAATGCGTGTTCTTTTGGTCTTAAACTTTGACGATCCTCGTTATCCTCTCCCCTCTCCTCCTGACGTCGGTGGCAATGACATCTTCGTTCGCACCTCTGCTCAAATCCGTCCGTTCATCAACAACCAAGCCGCTCCCTCTCCGTATCGCCGTCCAAACTGTTTTTCTCTTTCTTATTTCATATGCCGAATGGCTGATCCCAATACCTCCTCTTTCTCTCGGTGGCTCTTGCAAGCACACAACGTCCGCACTGCATTCGACTCCCGTCTCCAGTGCCGCAATGGTCCACTCGTATGACCTTGCGCAGTTGTGCTGGATCACTCTAATCATTGATAGACAGGGCTCCCATTTCGGTCTCAGTTTCGATGTCAGTCGCGGCCCTGGTCGCAGTCTCAATTTCGGCGATTGTGACGTCTCTTGCCCCCCCCGCTGCCTCCTCTTCTTCGTCCACGTCCGCCATCTCCTCTTCATCTCCATCTCCCCCACCTTCCGCCACCCCCTGGGGCCTAAGGCCAAGCGCCACTCTGTTCGCACCTGTTGCTGTTGCCATGTCCCGAGCTGCAGTCGTGGACGCACGGCCTGCTCACCCTATTGTTCTGCTCTGCCGCGCCGCTTCGGTGGCTTCGGTCTTCTTCACGCACCTGCTGCTGAACGCGATATGGTTTCCTTTGCAATTAGGTCACTTCTCCAGCGTGTGGCCGCAGAGTGATCCCAGCTTTGCAGTGCATCCCACCACATTGCATTTATGGTCGCTCGTCCGGTGATGGCCTGGGCAGTAGCCACATCTGGGCTTGCTGCCGCACTTGTTCTCAATGTGGCCCCACCCGCAGCAGAGCTCACACCTGCTCTCAGGTCCTTCGTTCGTCTACGTTTTGACTCGGTACCACACCCCCGCCGCCTTGCTGCCTTTCTTGACTAAACTCTGTGCCACTCTGCTCCCCTTCACGACAAAAACTACCGATGACGCGGCAATCTCTCCGTTCTGCCTCCTCTCGCTGATGGTACAGGGGTTCGCCAGGCACCTCACTTGGGTGGGGATCACTATGCCCTCATTCTCCGCTTCGAATTCTTCTCGCATCATCTGCTGGCCCTCCGTGCCCTTCCCCATGTACCGTACGAGAGGGACTGCGTGGATCTTTAGCCTTTCCCGGAACTCATTCTCTTCAACGTCGACGACTCCTTTCTCAACCGTCCTCGCTGCAGTAATGATGATGTCGCGGTATTGCAGAGACATCTCTGCTGTCGCATTCGGGTGCGTGATTGCACTAATCGCGCCCTTGGCATTCCTTTTTGCTTTCATGATCCTAATGTGGGCCGGTGCCTTCTGCTGGAAGAGCGCTCTGTTGATTGCCGACGCTATTTCCTGGTCCATTTTATTGGAGAGCGGTATGCTCTCGTCCCTTCTTAATATCAGGCGTCTCTCCGCCATGCTCGATCTCGCCGTCGGGGCGGGGCCTGGGCCGACGGGTGCCATCTGACTCTTAGCTCGGGGTGGGACGGTCTCCCATCGTCTAGCCGGTGTGAGTGCTGACTTTGGCTTGAGCGCGGGCTGCGGTTTAGGCTGCAGTTTGAGCTGCAGTTTAAGCTTCGGTTGCTGCTGCAGCTGCTGGCGCTTCTCTGGTTCCTCTTCTCGCGTCGTATCTGCATGTTGCAAGGCCTCTAGCCCTCTGCCGTCCGTCCACACGGTCTCGTCTCTTTCTTTCTCTCTCGCTCCCTGGCCTGATGCTACTCCTTTCATGATCTTCGCGATCATATTTGTAATGCCCGCACCCCACAGCTTGTCGTCCTCGTGGCGGGCATCCCACTTCTGCTCTCTCTCTTCCATCCACGACCTCATTCCCAACCACCGTGCTTCTTTGCGGGCTGCCTGCGCTTGCACCAAGTTTGTTAGGTGTCCAACAGTTCGGTGCAGTTCCGTTAGCTCCTGTGCTTGCTGTCGCATTGTTCTCTCCATGCGGCTCCTCTAATCGCTGGGGGTCACCCGGGCCTCGCTCCTCCTTCTCCGCTTCCCGTTCTCGTTTCTCTCCATTGGCTCAAACATGGTTGCGCCCACAGTCTCCGCAGCGGTGCGTGTCCCCGCAGTTGTCATCTCCATTGCCACGTCCACAGGCGCGTCGCTCCTCCTGTCTCCTGCTTCTCCCGTGTCCAGGTCGCTCCTCTCGCTTCCTCTGGCTTCGGTCATCACTCCTGTGAGGCAAACCTCTCTTTCTAGGGTAGTCCTCGTCGTCGCTTGCTGGTTGGCCGACGCGTCGCGCAATCGCGTTTTCTGCCAAGACTCTACGCGACTCCACTCAATTGTGTGGGTTCGTGTGCGCGCCCTCCTCCTGCGGTCTCGCCGGTGCTGGGACACTTGCTCCGGGGTCAACTCGACGTCCAGAATCGATTGCCGCTGTCCGTTTTGTAGTTGCTATCGCTGTTGTCGACTTATCGCGTTGTTTCTGTTTCGCCAAGACTTTTGTCACGCTTAAGCTGCAGCAGTTTTTACCAGGTCGTTTTCCGACTTTCACTGGCACGAAAGCTTGAATTCAATTATTATCTTCAGGGCAGCTTTAAAAGCGCCGTGATATTTCCAGCTTTCCGGCGGATGATCGCAGGTCTACCTTCATGCTGGGAATCTTTCTGTGCGCTAGAACTTTCCCTCGTTTTTCGAATTTCGTCCCTGCGATGTCGAGTGTTAATCAAGGATGTCTTCCCCGTGGACAAACATCCTCCGCGTGTTGAATGTACGATGCAGATGCTGTCTCATGATCTATCTAGAGGTAAAATCTACACCATATATATGTACATCGAGAGTCTGGAGATCCGGCGGAGGTCTCACGGAAATAGTTGACGCAGTGATGTTGAAAGCAAAAGAGAAAGGATGAAAAAGCTCAATTGTCTATCGATACAAGAGAAGGAAAACACTAGACTTATATACAGAGAAAAGACCATACTCGGCGAAGCCGAGTATCACAACCAAGTCCGAAGCCGACTACCAGTGCCGAAGCTAGGCCTCCTCCTCAGCATGGGGGCAGGCGAGGCCCATGGGGGCTATAAGCCACCGGCCTGATGCCCGCCGCCTTAGACCGATGGGAGCTGCAAGCCCCCATACGCCACAAAAGCCATCGGGCCAAATCCCGTGCCAACAAGTGATCGGAGTGGCGTGGGGAGTTGCGGGTCGCAAGAGTGGGAATATGTGTAGCAGCGTATCTGCGACTCCAAATGACCCCGAGAGACCTCTCTAGACCTCGTTCTGGACTATATAGTAACACCGCGAACTGACTAGAACATCATTTTTATTTAGCCGGCAATATTGGGAATCTCTATCTCCTGCCGGAGAAAACTACTGAGAATGGATCGAAGCTAAATCCGCGTACTAGACGGCCTGTAATATCTAGGAAATACTCAATGACGCAGCCACCGACGACCTCGTCATAGGGGCGGCGACTCTTAAGTAGCAGCTCTTTCATCCCGGACAGAGTGCAGTTGTCGTGCCTGTAGTAACCTTGTCAGTACTATTGTAGGAATAATAATCTGCTGCTTCTCAAATAAGTAATTACAATTAATTAGATGTTGCAGTGAATGCAGAATGATTAAAATAAACAAATCAATTCGATACATTATCTGAGCCGCTCCATCTATGCATATGTGCTGTGTGGAGACTCAGTGAGCGATGTGCATGCCCATTAATTACTTATTCTATCTATCTAGGCACGGGTAGGGTTTTGGTAACAGAGAAAAAGCCTGCGCAGCTTTCTAACTATCTTCACTTGGGAAGCGTTGTTATAAAACTAACAATTTCGTCGAGATGTAGAGTATACCTAATAACTCTCCAATTAATTAACTTATGAGTACAGAAGCACAAACTGGCTTACTATGGTTAGTGCTCACAACGAAATTAATATATTATAGGGGTTCGTGATATTCTCCTTGGCGGGGTTTGTCTCGTATGAATCAGCCTTATATGCAACGCGTCGAGATAAGGGACGTACGTTACTATACTGTGTTCTAAACGTTCAATTATTTTATTGATGACTTCTGATACTGCATACAGGGGCAGGGCAGCTGCGGTTTTCACTGGGGAATGATGCCTCCTGCAGTCATGCAGTGATTAGTGAATGGTACCACACAAGACAATTACCGGTGTCAGAGTATGCAGGCATCTTTGCTTTTGGTGTTGCACAGTCAACGTCAGCAGGCAGCATGACGAAATATTTATGATGGTGCCACTTTCTACCATAATTCATTTGCTAACCAACCTACCAAAAATTCAACACGTATATATATACGCATGCCCCATCCAAGAATCTACTACTAACAACCGAACGCTGACCTAAGAACAGACTACGATCTCAAGTGACACGCCATGATACAGTCCGATGCTTATCCTCTTGAGCGCTCTCGCATACTTGGCTGCAGGATTGGCCGGTGCCGCACCTGTACCCCTCACGCACCCTACCGGCCCAGCAGAACCGTCCTACGTTGCCCACACTGGCCACCGCGGCACTGTCGACATCCTACTATCCTCCGTTATCACGCTCACTTTATGTGTCTATACAAGTATCCATTTGAATATCACCCCACCAAGGAAGTTCTTTGGCATTAAGACTGTCTGGATCTACAAATTCTACTGGGTCCTGATTGCCATGTTTGCTCCCGAGTTCGTCTTATATGCTGCATACCTCCAATGGAAGAACGCTCGAGAACTTTGCAAAATGCTGAAGACATTGGGTGGCAAGCCTGGGCTGCGTCGGACGTTGAGGCAGGAAATTGCATCGATTTTTACAGCAGCAAAGGGCTGGATCGTCAAGACCTTACGACGAGTCCCAACCACGCCGCTAGGTACGCTCAAGCAACCCAAAATAGGACACCCAGAATCGAAGCATTCAGAATTGGTACAACAGCAATTTGTGGGGTTGAATTTAGACAATTCCGGCTCAGAGCAGAGGGACCCAGTACAGCGTGCGAATAAACCAGAATCGGTGTCGTCGGGCTTCAAACAACAGGATCCGAAGCAACCAACAATACAACGGCAGGACTTGGCACAACCGGACTTGACACTACCAGAGACAACACCACGGAACTCGGCCCCGCCAAAATTGACAAAACCGGAATCAATAGTACCCGCTTGGGCACCACTCGACACAACACCACAGGACACAACGCAACCGTGCACAACACAACAGGGCTCGACTTCACCGCACTTAACACAATCAGACTGGATACCACCGAAGAATACACCACCTCTGGGCCCTACGCCCCATGGAGTGCAACCAGATGAAAGATGGTGTCAGATTTCAATGGTTGCTGCATTTTACATTGTGATGGGAGGATTCGCCTATGATATCTCGGATTTGTCAAACCACCATGAATACATTGCACTTACACCAAAAGGATTTATGGAGTTTGCCAAAGCAGGGCATATTACCCCGGATATTTTGAACGACAAGGGCATTGCAGACCGAAGCAAAGCGGATCCACTAGGGAAGTTATTGGTCTCTATCCAGGCATTGTGGATGGTTGTCAACTGCATTGCTCGCAAGGCCAGTGGGCTGCCAACTACCCTCATTGAATTAAATGTGATAGTTCACGTTGTGGTGGCCGTCGTTGTCTATACCCTATGGTGGCATAAGCCTTTGGCTGTTGCCAACCCTTCCCTTCTGCACCGCCAACGTGTATCTAGTATGGGGCAGCTTTCCGACTCCAATGGGGATGCCCCAAATGTACCCGAAATAGAATTGCTCGCCTTTCTTTTACGAGTCAATTTATTTCCCTCTGGGAAACTAAGGCGACAAGAATTGGATCAGGGACTAGTGATTGAACCATATCCGGCCGATCGTACTCACAAGGAATTCAACGTCAATTTTCAGCCATATATGCCCGATCCACAGAGATTTGAAATCCAAGGGGAGCCTCGTGTCTCAAGGAAGACATGTGCAAACGTCATCGGCGATCTCAATATCAAATCTCCCGGTATAATAATCCTCCCAGGTCAGCAGCTTGCGCTGAAAGCACACCGATATGTGTTTCGGAACCCTGAAGAAGCGTTATGGATGGCATATTTCATTTCTTCAGACGAACTGCATTGGTTGGACATTGAATGTGCATACAGACGAAGGTACGAAACTGGAGATATATCTCCGTTAGATAGTGCAATGGCCGAGTCACCGCGTAATCTCACTACGTTTGACCCACCGAATTATTTGGTTCAAGGCTCAGTATACACTGGTGATATCAATATTGCGAGCAGAAAGTTCAATATAATGGAAAATGCAGCCTTATTTTTCATGATCGGACTACTCAGTTGTTTCTATGCCGGCGCCCACGCCTCTGCATGGTCTTCGCATTTTCCGAGCTATATCGAAAGATGGATTTGGCGAGGCGCTTGCATATGTATTGCCGCTGGTGTGCCATTTGCCCGTGCTCTGTGGGTTTTTCCAAGCGTAATTGGGGATTGTCTTGTATTGCAACGGCAAGGACGTGTGGTCAAGTTGCTGAAGTACTTGTTGGCGCCTATCATTTTTCTTCTCTTTGGACTGTCCATCATTTCGTATATAGTAGCGCGGCTCTTCATCCCACTAGAGGCTTTCATATCAATCCGAAGTCTCCCTATCGGTGCCTTCGAGAATGTGGAATGGGTAGAATACTGGCCGCATGTTTGTGTGCATGATCTGAACTTTCCTTGGTTGGTTGCTAGTTCTTTTTCAGGTGGAGACGTCATGGCTTTGGTGGGTGTTGTTTGTACTTGTTAGAGAGGTTATCGGCAATGATGATGTTATGGTCGATGCAGTATATTTTTCATCCCGTTTTCCAGGCTTGAGCACATGAACATTGTGGGCTCTCATTTGGGGTACTGGAGATCGCTAAGGTAGATATATCATACCTTTGGTTCTAGAGGGATATCAGTTGATCCTTCTAGTCTGCACCCGAGTGAACACCTGTGAACAGTATTTCTCTTGGATACTCGCAGCATGCAGCGTGTACCATTGCCAAGCTGCCAACAGAAGGGAAGGGAATCATTTGGATGAATATCGGACAATCCCATATTCAAATACATAACGGATATTTATAAATCTATTCATTCCAACCTGCGTGCAGGACAGTTGGAAACATGCTGATTTCCACTTCCCACCAGGGAATCGGCGGTTTCAGACTTTTAGTTGCAGCCAGGGTATGCTGGAGGTGTCCGACTGAAGTCATTATGGAAACAGAAATCACAATCGAGACTGCCGCGAGCCGAACTTATCCTCCAATTGTTGTGCCGAACCTGTTGTTCCAAATGTGGCGTTCACCTGATTCTCTTGACTCAACTGAACTGACTATCGAAGTCTAAAACAACACGTAGTCATATACCGAATTTACACGCAAACAGCTCAGTGCTCAACCTTAACTCAAAGGCATATGATAAAGTAAGCTATGATCCGTTCCAACAGAGTTAAGAGTATTTCGTAGTATGATGTTCCCACATCAGCAAAGTGTGAGTGTAATATTGAGATATTGGAGGTAGGGGGTTAGGATTCAACGACGGGGTCATACGGTAGTGTGGAGAAGAAAGATTTCGGCGGCAGGCAGGAGAAGCGATGAAGAGATTAACATTGCATCGAAAACACGGAGTTTCGGCAGTCAGCGGAAGTTTCGATATCACAAGGCCGATAGCCGACGTAACATGTCATTCAAACCATAACCTGAACATAAATGTCGGACTTAAACGGTTTCAAATATATCAGAGTGCATCAGTACTGTAGTGTAGATAGGAGGTCAGTGCACCCGGCATCAAGCGAAGTCAAACACAACAAGTGCACCCAGATAAAGAGTGTTGGTAGGCGCACGTGGGGACTCAGAACCTGAAGTACGCTTACACGTGCACCCAGTTAACGGGAAGTTAAGTTCACCTGGGATGCAGCCGAAGTCAGGTGCACTTGAAACTCGGTAAAGTGGGGTGCACTAGTGTCGGTTGGACACTTTGTTCCCAATACGAGGAAGCGTCACAGCAGTTCGATGGGTCTGTGTCAAATCAAGACTAGGAGAGTACTTCGGTTACAACCATATCGAAATATGTACAGCAAAGTTAACCTTCACAAAGCTTAACTACGCATTTACAGATGCACCTATCCTCAAGCACTTCGATAAGGATTGCCTATACAAATGCAAGTCAAAACTTGCCATTAACTGCAGTATATTCGTAGGGCTTCAGCAACCGTCAGAGGTGATACTTATTGAGAAATGAACAGTCAAGTTAACTACCGAATCATCTACCAAATGGTCAACTAACAGATTTATTGAATGGCTAGTTTCACAAGCGATAAGCACAGAGGTTTCCGCAATCAAGCTTCCCAATAGTCCGTCCCGCCCAGGCAAAAGTTGGTCTCGAACCGGACGATAACTTTCAGGACGCCAATTGGAGGACTGTTTGAGACATTGGAATGACATGAGAGGAAAGGGACCCTTTGATACTCCGATTTTTCCCCCTCCCAATACAACTCTATTCGTCAAGAACACAGTGTATTTAGACAACTAGCAGTAGCTCTATGCCACCATAGACCTCCGAGATCACTTGATCAACTTTGTCGTGGACGCGTGGGTTGCCACAATCACTAAGCCTCACTCGCTTCATCCAAGCCTCACTCGCTTCACGAACCATTCACTCGGGTTTTATCGGTTGTCCACTAATCCGACAATCACCCACATGGCAAGGTTTAATCCGGGATGGAGCACACAGCAACGCACCCGGGACGAACTGTTGAGGACCCTTGCAACGGTTACCGAAGATACAATTCGAGGAGCTAAGGGAGTGCTATCTCAACAGATGTTTTCATAATTACTCATATCAAGTTCAAACGCAACACCACGAGATGAATCATGCCGATGGCAAACAGATGACATCATGATCTGTGATCAAAAGCATATAGAGCATAAGACCGTACAATGTGACTTCAGCGAATTGAGGCTACAAACAGTGACCGACTATACGCGATAAATAACATCACACTAGATGCTTAGGAGTCGGATATGTCGTCAAATGAGATTAGGGCCTCTTTGAATAATGTGTACCCACCGTACAACGGCTATTTTATCTGTTCCTAGCACTTACTAGCACATAATCTACTATTTCATCGCTTCTCCCTAAAGCAGGAACAATTTAGGTTAACTTTCGCAACAGGATCGCGCTGGGGATCCAACAATACCTCTAATTTGTGCAAGATACCATGGTGGCTTCGCCGCCTTTTGATATGGACTAGATTGTCCACACTAGCCCAGTGTTCGAAACGGGCCCGGCCGACTCGCGGGCTTTCGGGCCGGCTTTGGTAGGCCAGGCCGGGCCGGTAATTTGGAAGCCCGCGCTAAGGGGGGCCGGCCGGGCTTATATTTTGAAAGCCTGCGGCCTTTCCAAAAGCCTCCGGGCCGGGCTGCATATCTGAAACATGAAAATCAGGGGCGAAACACCCTATGGGATACTGTTACCTCCCACTATTGTCACTAGTTCGAGGAGGACCAACGAAAAAATAACCGCTATTATTAGTATTCAGTAAGTGAATTCGTACCGTCATGGATTCTCAACCGGCCCGAAAGCCCGCAGGCCGGCCCGGCCCGGCCCGTTTCGAACACTGCACTAGCCTATCCAGCAGAGTTGCCAACTCTAGTCTCTCAGGATATCTATCTCTACCATCTCCAGCCAGCTACCATAAACGAGCCCTCTTTCGTTTCCTGGTCTCTAATCTACAATATCACTGATATTCAGTGTTCCTAAGTGGCCAGGCCCGGCTGGCCTCCATAAAGCCTGGCCTGGCCGCCGCGAAGCCAGATCTCCGAAATCGCGGCCGGCCGCCATTCTTTTTACAATGCAGGCTTTTCAAATTGAGGCCGGGCCACTTAGCAACACTGCTAATATTCATAGTGCGGCTGTACAAAAAATGCCTCAAAAACGCTGATATCTGCAACCTCTAACTCGACGTTAGAGATGTCGCAAATCTGAGATCGGAGGTGAGGGAATAATCATCTTCAGCTTAGATCCCTAAAGGAAGAGCGCTTTAAACTTTTCCTATGAAATCTCTGGTTGTATTAAGTGATTTGTGGAATATTAATACTATTAAGCCCCATTCGCGAATCCACCTAGCCCACAGACAGGACAACCTATTCACGGACGGGGCAAACCCGTGGATTGAGTGAAGGAACATCGGTGTGATGCGACCGTTGTCACCACCATCCACTGTAGCCACAACCACTACCAACCAAATTAGTCCTCCACACCATCCCCTTCACCATAAAATGTGAATTTTTATCGCAGTTGAGCAAATAAATACGATCAATGCTGCCATCACCATTATCACCAATATCACTACTTCTATTTATAATTTTAACCACCGTTGGATACTCAGCGTGTGTTGAGTATGTAACTATGTTACCATTCCGGATCCTTCACGATGATTTTCCGTTGATCTTACCAGAGCGTGACCTATTGGCAACAACTAGATTTTAGTCATTGTTACTTTGAATTGCTTTCGATTCATACTTAGTGTCAGGTAATGACCTTGCAAAGCAGGGCGGTGGAGGCGACAGAGCGGCATAAGCCGGCGCCTGGGAAACGAAGGCAAAGTTCTCGTGTACCCACGGTGAATTCCTCGTTGAGTTTCTGGCTCGAGGATCGGTCCACAGCTTCGAACCTGCCGGGGTGAGATGAAGGAAGCTGATGGCCAATTTAATAACTAAATAGGTAAGCGGAATTTAAAATTAATCATTTTTAGTAAACCCACAACTCTACATCCTAAGTAATGGGAAAGGGACTAAGCTCCCTATACAACAGAGCCATTGATTACCTTGACTAGCTCTGAGAACAGAAAAGTTTGATGAGGCTACTCTTCCGGTGTCGTTTAATTTCTAAGTGCTCATTGCAGCAGCTAGTGTACGCAGGTGGCTCGTCCGATGTAGCTTAAGATTCAACTTTGCTAGACTGTAGAAGCTTGAAAACTCGGCCAGGCGGTATTATGGAAAGCGAGCCAGCCAGTAATGCTTTGCAGCCATACTGGTAACTATTTTCCTAATGAAGTACTAAGCTAATCCTATATCCCATATACCAAAAATTCAAAAATCATGGGAACTTGGGGAGTTGACAAGGGTATATATGAGTTGATTTGCAGGTACCTTTCGATTTCATGCAGTCTTTCACATAAAACTTTACAGCTAAGCTGACATGCTTATCGGCGTCGGCATTTTCTGCAGGTCAAGATTATCAAACAGTGGTGGAATAATTATGCAATCCACCCGGGTACCTGCATGTATCCTGTCGGACCTGGCCGTCATGTTATGATAACCGTTAATGCACACTACTGTTGCATGCATCAGAGAAGTGATATATTATGAATGTTAAGCTCACCCGTGTGATTGATTAGATGGCCACGATAAGATTAGATTATATCCAGATCACGCTGCCAACATGTCCGCCTTGGTGCCCTGCGGCCTGCGATCATCAATGCATTTCATGATAGCGTAGCGGAGTATTTGTTTTTAAACTTCATTGCTTCTACAGCTAATACTTAGTTTTGATTTAGTAGCCATTCGACTGTAAAGTGTAGTCATGTTAATTTGATGAGTGGTAAGTAAATTGATGTGTCGCCAAGGCGATTATAATGATGTGTCCAGATACTTAAATATCAGACGAGTGCTGTATTACTCACAGGTCCGGACGTCAGCAGTCAGACAGGGGTGTCCGTCCGGAAAATTAATTGCAATTGTCAGCGTCAGCAGGCCAGTGTCCGGTGGGAAAATACTCGTCAGCACCCACCGGTGTTCGGACCACTGTGAGTAGTACAGTACTCCAGGCATGAGAAGTCATCTGTAGTGGAAAATAAAGGCATGCATACAAAAACTACTATAGCAAAAAGAGGAGTGTTATTGCTGCTTTGGTACTGCTCTGTATGCAGCAACTGGGGGCTAATGATGACGATTTTCTAAGTCTAAATTGCACATGAGAGGTTCACCAAAATTCAAATTTATCGCAGTATATAACATAGTATATGGCTATATTCGAGCAATGCATACAAAATGATTACAAACAAACATTCCAGTAATGCGGTTTGCACATCTAGGATCTACTTTTACTATAGCAATTATGTAAACTGGAATCAGGAGTTTTGATGCGTACATGCGTATATCTGGGATGTGGTCTCCGAAATTCATTAGTGGTGGCATGACAGTGATGGTGATGGTGGCAATGGTGATGGTACCTCCGGCGAGGGTTATGGCCGCTAGCTTGCCGCCATGCCCGCTCTCCAAGCATTTAGACTGAAAGTTGCCTTGCTACAGTATTTACCCTAAATCCAAAATTGATATTACTACGCATTCTACGATAAATGTGGCATTCTCCACAATTAGTGTTTGAAAATATGCCGTAATATTTCGGTATTCATTGTACATGCTGTATTCATTCAAATTCGGTAGTGTTACAGTAGTAATACCACCCCCTTGTATTCCTTACATGGCCATAGCGAGCTCACTGACATACTGCACCTGTACGTAGGTGCCCTGGTTATAGGACGAGCTACTGTGTTTAAGTACCGTGTCTTTGAACTTTATTCGCTATCACTCGCCTCGAAGACAGTGAGTGGATCGATCGCCGCTAAACCTGAGGATGCCTGAAGTTTAGGTTTACATTACCTCTCTCTGCTAAGAGAGCCGCAATCATATTGGGAGGGAGCTAGCAAATGAAAGGAAACAATCGATTTTCAGGGTCCCCGGACGGAGTAGTCCGTGGTGGCTATGGTGAATTGTCGTGTGCACTTCTCTAAATACTCTTCCTGTCCAATTCTAGATTCGCCCGCATAAACTTCGGGATGGCCCCACTAAGCTCGCATATACTCTAAGTAGAGTGAATACAGTATGATTAAAACAAAAAAAACAAAAAAAAAACATTACAATAAACTGCTTCATGGCGAATGCAAATAACCGTTTTGGGATCATTTGAATTTGTAGTGGTGGTGTGATGTGGGAAATTGTTGCATGTCGTTTTGGGTGTTCAGGAGGTGATTAGGGGTCTGTCATACTCTAAATAGAGTGAATACAGTATGATTAAAACAAAAAACAAAACAAAACAAACGAGAAGTCGGGGTGCGCAGGAGAAGCCACCCTTATTACTTTCACAAATTAATCCTGCTGCGATTTCGCAGTCAACCCAGAACCACATGAAAGTGTGAGATTGTGCATACTTCTTAGTGAATAGTTGTGTGGTGGAGTTCTGTAAGTACATACTCTACCTATGAATAAGAACACATCTCCAGTAAGCAGCTATCTCCAAGTAGGCAAACACCTCTATCGCAAAGAACACGAAAGTCGGGTGACGTTAAGAACAAAATTGGAAGACCTCGCTCCTAACTTGGTACTTCCAGCAGATAAACCGGGAGTGGGAATCCATAGCTGGTGTCATGGGGCTCCTGTTATCTGCATCTTTGTTTTTCATCTCATTCGCATGAAATGTGAGACAGGTGTTACATAAATAGATCTCAGCTCTCACACGAGCTAACTAGGCTAGCTCTCATACGGGCTAACGGAGATGGGCTGACGGAGTTCAGCCGTCTACGTACGTGTTCGTACCGTATATGGCCTTGTGGCCCTCTTAGAAAGTACAATAAAGCTTCTAGCAATCAGTATTTCATCAACAGGAACAAAATTATGTAAAATGTTCACCTGTACACTGCTCAACGTGTTTTAGGCGCATACCGCCGGCACGTTGGATAGGTGCGGCTCAAACAGCATCGAATTGCTTGCAGCTACAAGTTCTGCCTGGTATCTTCCCATGTCTCGAAAACCAACACCAGTGACATATTGTTTTCCTGGGTGGTTCTGGGATCGTCCCATCCGAACCGATCTGGTAAGCGATGTCATAAACGATTTAGATCGATCCATACAAGTACAAAGTTCATTCGAAGCAGGGATTAGAATCCTATTTCGCTTTTCATACATGCATATGTAATTGGCTGCAGATATTGAAAATCTAGCGACGTGGGGGCCTAAGCTCGGGTACCAGCCCCCCGCCCCGATCCAGGGGAAGGCTGGACGATTTACGTCCCCGAATAGGTGATCCGTTTTACGATGCAACTCCAGGGGTTGAATACCCGAACTGAACACCGAAATCTAAAAAGAAGTTTTCGGTCACAGCCTATGTAGATAATAACTGCTCTAGTAGTCTTCCTGCACTTGACCGAAATTGATTGTGTGTGGTGGAGGTACTCCAGCATAACCCCTAATGTCATGCAGGATAGACCCGAGTTCGGCCAACCTCTGAGTGAAGCATCGGCCAGCACTGAGGGCACTTCCACCACACACCAACAATTTCGGTCAAGTGCAGGCTGACTACCAGAGCAGTTATTATCTACATAGGCTGTGACCGAAAACTTTTTTTTTGATTTTTGGTGTTGAGTTCGGGAGCTCGTTGCCCGAACCTCGAAACAACACCGACGACTAAGTCGTCCAGGCCCTTAATCCCCTAATGTATTGTAATGTTATTAGCTAGCGGCAGCCGGATTGTCAGCAGCCAGACACATTCTGAAACACGCATATTGCAACAGCAGTTCTCATTCGTGCTGATCTCTGAAAATGTCTAGGCTGAAAGACCAACAAAAGTGATGTTGAGCAGATCGACGAATAGAGCGGTTCCGCCACCCCAAAATTGCAACTTTCTCGCTGTGCGCCTTGGAATTTGGCTGGTAGGTATTTCGGATGTTGCTGGACGTTGCGTTGTGAGCGCTTGCAGTTAGCGACAGTACTTACAGCAACTGTGGTAGGCTGATAGAGCACACTCCAATAGAGCATCGCCCATTCGCTGATACGATCTGCAGTAGTACTGCCGGCCAATATCTAAGACGCAGGGCGAGAAAGTTGGCAATTTTGGGGTGGCAGGACGGCCCTAATGCAATTTTACTTTTTGCATTAAGCAGATAACGCCAGCTCATGCTGCGACTGAAGATTGTTAAAGCGCACCAAAGCGCTTTCAACTGCTCTTTTGCTAGACAACCTACTGAGTTTAACCGGTATGTACACAGTTCTCATCCCCGGAATCTGCTTCTGACACCTAGACGCGAATCAAACAGACTACGATCTCACGTCACACACCACGACACAAACCGATGATTATTCTCTTGAGTGCCCTTGCCTACTTGGCTGCGGGGTTCGTCGGAGCCGCACCAGTACCCCTCACGCACCCGACCGGCCCAGCAGAGCCATCCTATGTTGCCCACTCTGGCCGCCGCGGCACTATCGACATCCTACTATCCTCTATTATCACCCTTACACTGTGCGTCTATACAAGTATCCATTTGAATATCACACCACCAAGGAAGTTCTTTGGTATTCGGAGTGTCTGGATCTACAAATTCTACTGGGTCCTTATTGCCATGTTCGCACCCGAGTTTGTGTTATATGCTGCATACCTCCAATGGAGGAACGCTTGGGAGCTTCGCAAGCTGCTAAAGGAGTTGGGGGGCAAAGAGCGTCAGACAATGGTGCAGGAAATTGGATCGTGGTTCGCCAGTCGGATCGCCAAAACCTTACGTCGGACGGAAGCGACGAGTTGGATCGTTAATACCTTACAAAAAGCCCCGACCACGTCGCCAGGTACGCCCGAGCAACCTGAAACAAGCCGATCGGAATCGAAGAAGCCGGAATTAGTACAACAGGAATCAGTGGGGTCAAATTTGGAACAGTCCGGCTCGGAGCAGCGGGGACCGGTAGTGCTGGACCCGGACCAACCACGTCAGGGCTCGAAGCAACCGGACTCGAAGCGATCGGTATCTTCGCATGACTCGACAACGCCATCAAACCATAATTCGCCCGACGTGCAACTGGATGATACGGCGGAACGGCAGCAATCGGGTCTACTAGAATCGGTACCGCTGGACTCGGAACACCCCCGCCCGAAGCGACCAACAATTCAACCGCAGGGCTGGACGCAACCGGATGCGACGCATCGAAATTTGACACGACCGGATTCGACATTACCGGACGTAACACAATCGGATTCGATACAACCGGCCTCGACACAAACGGACCCCACTTCGCCCCACACTCCACAGTCGTCGAGCCCTACTTCTTCCGACTCGACAATGCCATCAAACCCTAATTCGCCAGACGTGCAACCGGGCAAAACATGGTGCGATATTTCAATGGTTTCTGCCTTTTACATTGTGATGGGAGGATTCGCCTACAACACCTCCGATATATCAGATGACTACCCATACGTTGCACTCACGCCAGAGGGTTTCATGGAGTTTGCCAAAGCGGAACTTATCACCCCGGATATTTTGAACGACAAGGATATTGCGGATCGAAGCAAAGCGGATTCACTTGGGAAGTTATTAGTTTGTGTCCAGGCATTGTGGATGGTCGTCAACTGCATTGCTCGTAAGGCCAGCGGGCGGCCAACTACCCTCATCGAGTTGAATGTGATAGTCCATGTTGTTGTGGCTGTCGTTGTTTATGGTCTATGGTGGTACAAACCACTTGCAGTGGCCAATCCAACACTCCTACCCCAGCCACTCGGTGGTGCGGAGATTCTTGAGATACTAGTTACCCTAAGAAATGGACGGTTGAGATGGTCTGAGGAGTATAATAATATTTTTCCTGCATATCCGGCCGACGCCAACCACAAAAATTTTAACATAGACACTAAACCGTATACCCTGAATCCATCGCTATTCGAAGTTCGGTGCTCTCCAGATCCCAAAACAAATTGGGCTCGACATGTCGCAAAACTCAAAATCACAACACCAGGCCTAATTCTTCTCCCTGGACAGTTGCTTCTACTGAAAAAGGTTGGAAGGACGTATAGAACGCGCGGTCGTGCGGTCCATATTTCCGGAAAAGCACTACATCTTTGGGCCTTAGTGTCTCTATACAGTGAACGGGAGGAGTATGATCAGTTTACGGCTGCGGCTAAGATGAATAGAGTGTTCCAAGTCACAAATTCCACAACATACGATCCACCGAATTATTCGGTTCAAGGCTCTGTATACACTGGCGGAATCCACACCGCGGGTTTTGATTTTGATTTGTTGGAGAATGCTCCCTTGATGTTCATGACCGGGCTACTCAGTTGTCTCTATGCCGGCTCCCACGCATCTGCGTGGCCTTCGCATTTTCCGAGCTATATTGAAAGATGGATTTGGCGAGGTGCTTGCATAGGCATTGCTGCTGGAGTACCTTTTGTGTGTGCAATATGGTATCTTATGGGGCTGGTTTGCGATAAACTAGACGATATGGAGATACACTCCAACAGGTGGAAGAAAACAGTGACCAAGTATTTGCAACATTGGGTGCCTGTCATATTTTCATTTTTTTTCGGACTGACCGTCATTGTGTACATATGTTCGCGGCTATTCATACCGCTAGAGGCTTTCATATCAATTCGAAGTCTACCTGTCGGTGCCTTCGAGACTGTGGAATGGGCGGAGTATTGGCCGCATGTTTGATAAATTGAGAGCGTATGACATGTACTTTCATTAGTTCTGCGTAGGGTGTTTATATCTTATTCCGGGTGCGAGGTTATGGCTTTGCAATTGGCGGGTGTCATTTGTACTTGTTGGATTGGTGTGCAGTAATTACGGTGCTATAGTTGGTGCAGTATTCTTCTTATGTCTGGTTTGATAAGTCACAACACCATGCCCTCATATTTGAATATGTGACGGAGATTTATGAGGGGAAATCTCAAGGCTTCGCTTCTAGTGGGATAAAAGTAATTCCGTCTACTTCGCACTCAAGTCAATTCAGGGGAATAATCTGCCTCTCGGATACTCTGCGAGCAGCTTGCACCATTGACACGGAAACTTCCAGACGGTAGGGAATCATTTCGGTGTCTATCTGGCAATCTCATATTTAAGTACGTAACGGATATCTTAATGAGAACAATAACATTGCACAAGATGAGGTTGAATTGTCAATTGTACAAAAGTGATTGCCCTCAAAGCGCAAATAAGCTATCTAAGGGAAAACGTATGCCTTTATGTTGATATATGGGCAAAACCGTGTGTGTGTATAGACTGAGATACAGAGAGAAGAAAGAAGGAGAAAGACGCGAGTTATATATGAGAGAGAAGTTTGCCCCTCTACCAGCCCCGCTAGCTAGCGGTCATCTCTATATATACACAGGCTTCCCAGCCGTCCATCTCGTCCTGGCAGAGTTATGCCCAACCCTGAATTAAAATTTTCTGGGCTGAGAATTCCTGCCCGCGTTTGCCCTACGGCTTCCAATATCCGGACTACAACCCTGCAGGGCCTTACAGTTTGTGCACGTGATGAGTAACGCTGAAAGATGAGAAACGAAACACGCCACTTATACTCACTCAACTCTGAAGCGGATCAACGGTGCAGAAAACGTGGGTCAATGATGTGGAGGCATGCTAAGGGGGTAAGAAGCTCCAATTACATGTCAAACCTCAGATCCTACCTCCTGTTTTGGATGTGGCGGCGCATACCGTAAGCTCGGCCTAGGGATTTTAGCCTCGGCCCAAGACACCCCAGGGCGAACAAAGTGTTCACCCGGTCTGGGCGGTGGTGCCGGGCCCGAAAGACGCCAGTCTGGACGGATAGTTGGAACCCTGCATGTACATGTAACAGTATCTTCGATAATTTTAGTAACCACTCTCCAGTCCTTTCCAGTAGCATCGATGGCCATTCAGCACTCCAGCAACTTTTGGGCCTTTTAGGCTAAGTCCTTAGTCAAACATACCCATGGATCCATTCTGGCCTCTCGACGTATCAAAAGCTATCGGACAGCTTGATTAGATGAGATTTCTCATTATAAGAAAATGAGTCCACGTGAAATTTCCATATCTGATCTTATGTAAACAAATATAGTAGGTGCTCGTAGGCTGTGTCTGAGATTGACTCCTAAAATGCGGTGTCCTGGAACATTTCATATCAACGAGCAAATTCCTGTTAGCTTGAGCTTCAGCTGGGTACGACATACGCGTGTGACCACCCATCCGGACTACAATCTTTCGGGGACCAACATCGTCGTCCCGTCTGGGACATGAGTATGGAGAGACTGGCCTGTCTCGGCCAGAAAATTTCAGAACCAGGGCCAGGTACAAATGACCATAGTTTTGACCAGGGTCGGTGTAAAGGCACGTCAACTCCCACCATCCTCCCATGCCCACTCCACAAGTATTTGTCCAATAAGGAAGCTTATTGGACGCCAAATAATCTCCTTAATGCGCTCTATTAGCTCCGTGTGTCCGATCTTGATTCAGAGCAGCCGTTCTTATGCGGCGGCCGTTTTTGTGATATTTGAGTAGTATGCAGTGTTCCTAAGTGGCCAGGCCGGCCTTAGCGGCGGCTTTCAAATGAGGGCCGGGCCGGGCCTGGGCTTTTCCGGCGGGCCTGGCGGCTTTTCTTGGCGGACTAAGCCTAAACAGAATATTTTGTTCGAAAGATTCTCTGCTGCCTTTACTAAGAAAGTCTCCAAAGTACGAAACATAAACCATATCCAACTCAATCATCGTAGCCCTGCCATTGCCGTATTCCAACCATCAACCAGACCAAGGCTTATGCAGGCCGATGCAGGCTTTTTAAATCACGTGCAGGCCGGGCCGGGCCGCCCTTAGCGCAGGCTTTCAGAATGGAGGCCGGGCCGCTTAGGAACACTGATACTAGTATGAGAGTAGCGGAACAATCCCGTCCGCAAACAGTGATATCGCCTCTCTGCCACCTTGACCGGCTCGCCCGGAGGCGGAGGGGAATTTGGTTCTGTCATACTCTAGTTAGAGTGAATACAGTATGAATAAAACAAACATAACCGTAATATCGCCGGACAGGGAGAAATTCCGTCTTGGCACAAGCACAGGACAGTTTTTAGGCGGGATTACAGTCCCGTTTTCATCCTGTGGAGCACACTACTCCGAACTCCACCAGGGGTGAGTGCTAGGCGTGATACAGACTTCAAGTGGCTTATCGACGGAATGTGTCGGCGGAAGAAGTACACAAGGACTCTGGTATAGGAGAGCAATTGGGCAGGAGCTATATATAGTCGAAACGCGCATTTAGCGGAAGAAGCTTCATCAAGACACAAGGGTCATGCAAGCGGAACAGATAAGAAATAGACTCCAGACAGAGTTTCTGGTAGTCAACCCCACGCTACATCATAACTAAGGAAAAGCTACGAGAGAAGACGCACTAGTGCAGTTGAGATACAACTTCATCCGCATCCGAATCCGAACAACTCGGTCTTAGGTAAGCGACATCTCGCATTCGATCTATAAACTTAGCATGCCCTTGGATCTCATTGGCTCTCTGCAGATATTGGGTGCTAACCGAGACCTTAGCGGTTGAGACGGCAATCGTGTTGGAAATGGTAGCGGGCACGGGGTTGAGCGGATGTCCAATAAATGGATCATCCACGAGAAAGGGAGCAGAGACCCGAGACGAAGACATAAATGTTTGTGTATCGGCCCCCAACTATAATAAATTTTATCGCCTCCCGAAGAAGGAACATAGCGGCACTAGGCAGCCACACAGAACCAACCTACCTAAATTTACTAGATCCTGCGTGGCAAAAATAGGGCTGGATCTTCCATTCCGCAAACTCCCGAGAGGGAAATGGACGATACTAGTAACGAAGTTTGGGAGAAAACGAAGTCTGTCAACGTAGTTGTTAAGCGACCATCGAAATACCTTCCACCCACTATTCCCATCAGCGATACTTCTGTTGAATTCATTGCATAATAATTTTTGTTTATATCACATTTGGCGGACAGAACGGAGAATGACGTGATCGATCGGAAGTGAATCAGTCTCCAAGGAGCTATTTACATCCTGCACAAGCCTGTGCTGAATATATGAAAATCTCGAGTGCATGGGAGAAGGGTTAACAAGATGTGACGATTGTGATTGGTAGTTCAAAGTAAATGGAAATGCACCTTTTAAATGTACTTGCCATGAAAGGAAAAGCTTAAGCCGTTTTAGCTGTATCTTCAAATTAGCGTAGGCACCGGTACCGCTACATCTCTCTGAAGCTAAATTCCACATATCTCTCAACGTATTCATAAGATATTATCGCTTAGCTAAAAGGCGTAGAGGTAGAACACCACCAACGCGTGAAAGTCTTGGCAAAACAGAAACGGCGAATTAAGTCAACAACGACGACAGCAACCAAAAAGGGGACAGCGGCAATCGATTTTTAACGTCGAATTGACCCCGGAACGAGACTATCACCACCTCAGGACCGCCGGAGGAAGGCAGGCACGTCAGCAAAAGAGCGCGCACAAGGAACCACGCCATTGCGTGGATTTGCGAAAAGTCTTGGCGGAAGAAGACGATAACAACACTGCAAATAAGTCAACAGCCACGGCAGTAATTGCCAAACGGACATCACCAAATGACTATTGGCGGCGAGTTGACTCCAGGAAAACTTCCCCTGCACTTCTCGATCGCTGGAGGAGGTTGGGCACTTGGACCGAAAAACATGCACATGTCCGCAACGCAACCACCGAATCAGAAACGATGGCGAACCCGGGAGGAGAATTCCCCACTGCGGTATTTGTGGGGATCGGGACACCAATTCAGGCAACAGACACAGACATGAAGAGGGTATGAGGAATAGGAATAGGAATAGGAGCAGCGAATAGCGTGGTAGGCATCGCGTCGATGACACCCGCTGTCCCTGCGACCGCGAGTGCAGCCGAGCCGCTGTTGCACAATGAGAATGGGAAAAGGCTGAGGACTGGGGGTGCAGAGGCTTCAAGGGCCCCAAGTGACTGGAGGAGCCGCATGGAGAGGACGATGTGACAGCAGGCACACAAGCTAACACAGCTACACTGGACCATTGAACACCTACCAAACTTGGTTGAAGCCCAGGCAGCCCGCAAAGAGGCAAAGTGGCAAGGAATAATGATGTGGATGCCAGAGAGAGAGAAGAAGTGGGATGCACGCCACGAGGATGACAAGCTGTGGGAGGCCGGCATCCCAAACATGATCGCAACGGTCATGAAAGGAGTAGCAGCAGGCCAGGAATCAAGAGAGAAAGAAAGAGACATGACTGCAATGATGGACCATGGGGGACTAGAGGCCTCGCAACTTGCAGATACAATGCAGCAAGGAGGACCAGAGAAGGGTCAACAGCTGCAGCAGCACTAAAGCCCAAACTACTGCTTAAACAGCAGCCTAAACTCCAGCATAAACCGAATACAAAGTCAGCACCCACACCTGCCAGAAGGTGGGAGACCGTCCCACTCTGAGCCCAGAGTCAGAATCCGGGCCCGGCTGACGACATCCAGCTCCGCTATGGTAGATAGACGGCTGGTCTTATAAAGGCACAAAAGCATCCCCCGACCCAATCAGATGGATGAGGAAATCACATCGGCAGTCAACAGAGCTCTGTTCCAGCAGCTGGCCCCGGCACATGTCCGGATTATGAATGCAAGAAGGAATGCCAGGGGAACAATAACCGCAATCACCCACCAAAACGCAACAACAGAAATGGCTCTCTTGAATTGAGAATTATCAAGGCAGCCAGATCAGTCCTCAAAGGAATCATTGATATGGAGGAAAACGAGTCCTGGGAGAAACTGAACATCCACAGAGTCCCACTATTGAGGTACATGGGTAAGGGCAGCGAAGGACTGCAGAAGATGAGGGAGGAGATCCAGGCAGAAAACCAAGGAGTGACCATCCCTGCTCAGGTGAGATGGCTATCGAACTCCTGCACCATCAAGGTGAGGGAGCAAAGAGGAGAAATCAGAGCATCATGGATGGTCTTCGTGGTGAAGGGGAAGAAGCTAGCACAGAGACTAGTGACCAAAGGAGTGACGGCTGCGGGAGTACAGTACAAGGTTGAAGGGTACATAAACGCAGACCCCGACAGCCTCTGCGAGCCTTGCTGCAGGTGGGGCCACATCCAAAGCAAGTGTAACCACCAACCGATGTGCGGCTACTGCACCAGACCGCACCAATGGGACGAGCTCAGGTGAAACGTAGTCGGATGCGCAAGACAGGGAGAGTGACTGGGGTGAACAGAGTAGCACTCAGCGCCGAGCAGACAAGGGACACAAGAAATCAAGATGGTGAGCTGATGGCAAAGGGGGAGGATACCGGACAGAGATTGATAGTGGAGGAGGAACGAGACATGACTATGATCGAGACTGCTGGGGACACCAAAATGGATGCCGCCACATTGAATGATTAAAGCAATGCAGTACAACTAGGTCAGGTCTGATGGGTGGACCATAGCAGCGCTGGAGACGGGAGTGAAACTGAAAGCAGATGGGATATGTTTGCACGAGCCTCTGGGGGAGAGAGGCGGAGTCGGAATCAGCCATTCAGTGTACGAGATTAGAAAACGGACGACAGTTTAGACCGCAGTGCGCAAGGGGAGCGGCCTTGCACCTGACAAACGGACAGACCGGAGCAAGGGAGCAAACGACAATGTAAATGTGACTGATATTCCAAGCAGAACAGAAAAGATGACCAGGATGATCAAAATTTATGATCATAGAGACGTGCAGCCCGGGGAGACACAATCGACGGAGATAAACTGGCACATAATCATCCTACAAGAAGGCGGCACAATACTTGCGGGCGACATGAATGCACACAGCCGCAGGTGGAACCCAAAATGCAAGGAGCAACCTGATGCGACTTTCTGCAAGGATATTATAGACGGGTACGGAATAGAGATTGGAAATGACGGCCGGCCCACACACCCCTTGACAAGGAACAGTGCAGAAGGCTAGGGGACTATAGACCTGACTCTCGCCAACCGACCGATCACCAGATGGACCTCACTGGATGGGAGTCACGCTACGGGCTACAATCACCAGGAGATTTAATGGGAGTTCACAGTCGAAAAACAGAAAGAGGCAGACCATGTGCAAGTAACAGGATGGAACCTGGCCCCCATGTCAAAAGAGAACGAAGAAGCAGCAGAAAAACATTGGAAGGAGCTGGAAGGAGAGAGAGCCCATCTAGATGAGGAATATAAGGGGGACGAAGTAGAACGAGAGGCTGAATGCTGTCAGAAAGCCCTGGCAAAGGTACTAGACGCCAAATGCAAAGAAAATAAGACTCTGCGCTCGATTGAAGACGTGGTGGAAAGGCAAAATCAAGGAGAGGAGGAGTGCACTGGGGAGAGAGAAGAGGAAGGGAAGGAGGTTTAAAGCGGCAGCGCACTGGAAAGCAGAACTACAGAGGTCTATTTGGCAGTCCAAGAGCTGGATGTTGAATGACTACTTGCCGAACCTCAGGGTAGCGAGGTCTGGAGAGCGGCAAGGTTCGCCAATCCTCAAGCCGGAGCCACTGTGGAAACATTGACTGACAGAGAGGGAAAGCAGGTAAACACCATTGCCGAACAGGAGAAAATGCTCAGGAGAATTGTTCCCACCAAACAACGGCGACCAAAACTACTAATTATCTCCAGCAGGCAATCCCCACAAGCGCTTAACTGAGCACTCAGTCATATGAGCTCTGTTCTTGCAGTCAGTCAAGAATGGCCCAGGCCCAGACAAGCCGTCGTTCGGAGCCATACGGCTACTCTGTACGTGGGACAGAATAAGAATCATAGGATGAACGAAAGTGGTAGTCCGAACAGGACGCCACCCAACTCTCTGGGAGCACACCAGCAGTGTAGTCAGTCGGAAACCAGGCAAAGAGGACTATACAAAGCTGAAATTATACTGAACGATCTCCTTTCTCAGCTGCATAGGAAAAGTGGTCGACAATGTAGTTGCAGAACTACTGTCCAACCGGGCCGAGAAAAGAGCACTACTAAGTGACGGCCAGTTTGGCAATAGAAAGAAAAGATCGGCCATCGACACAGCGGCCATCATGGTCGACAGAGAACATTCAGCATGGATAGCACACAACACCACAGCGGTTCTCCTGATGGATATCAAGCTGTGTTCCCAAGCGTGGCAAGAAGGAGGCCGATCCATGCAATGAAGTCCGAGCAGATAGATGGAGAGCTCATACGATGGACCGAAATGTTTCTCTCAAGCAGGATGGTGGACATGGTAATCGAAGGCAATGTCTTGCAGAGTCACTCAGTGGAAGCAGATGTACCACAGGGCTCACTTGTATCGGCGATTCTCTTCACGATACACACCGCTGGGCTTATAAAGTGGGTGGAAGAGAGAGTCCAAGCTGAAGGCCTCTCCTGGGTAGACGACCTCAGATGGGTGGCATCTGGGAAGGACGTGAACTAGGTGGTCGAGCAACTGGAAGCTTGCGCAGTGGAGAGCATTGAATGGGCCAGTGGGCGAGACCTCCAGTTTGACACTGCAAAGACGGAAGCAGCTCTCTTCACACGCAGGAGAGGCCACAAGAAGCACCTCTGGCCAAAACTAACTGCCAAAATCAAAGTAGGGAACGGCTTCGTCCTATTCAACAAAGAATCGACACAGTGGGTGGGAGTCTGGATTGACGCCCACCTAACATGTTGACTAGAGATTTGGCCCGGTGGCTTCCCTAGTGTTCGGTGCTGGCGGGCTCGGGCATGTGGCCGGTGGCTTGCGGCCCCCATTGGCCTCGCCTGCCCCCACCAGTCTCGCCTGGCCCCACCAGCCTCGCTTGCCCCCATCGGCCTCGCCTACCCCAAGGCGAGGAGGAGGGCTCGGCACTGGTACTCAGCATTGGGCTCCGGCGTTGGCAGTCGGCATTGGGTTTTCCTTCTCTCTTTTTCAAATATAAGTCCATTGTTTTCCCTTCTCTTTGGATCCACAGACAATTGAGCTTCTTCATGCTTTCTCTTTTGCTTTCAACATAACATTCAAAGAACATCACAACCGTTGCATGATGAAGGCCAGGGCAGTTTAAGCCCAACTGCGCGTACTCACGAGGATGCACGGCATAGTCCCAGAGCGGGTAAGAGCTGTCCAAATATCCTGCGTCCAAGCTGTTACACTTTATGGAAGCAAACTTTCGTGGGACCCGAAAGAAACCGGCCGACGAGAAGATCTTGAACTCCTTCTTAATCGGCAGGCCAGGTCAACCATGGGTGCCCTGCCCACAACACCACCGGGGGCACTGATGCGAGATTCAGGACTCACACCTGCAGCAGTTGCCCTCGACTCCAGGCAGCAACAATTCACAGCAAGACTCGCAAATGCATGAGAATGCTCAAAACTGTCAAGGATCTACAACCACCCTACATCGGGCGCGCCGAGTTGCAGAGTCATCAAGAAACAACACGCACGAGGCCGGGAGGCACAGACCATTTGCTATTACAACCTAGACAAAGAACCGGTGGTCAAGACAGTCATAATGAGCGATGACACCGCGGCAAAAAGAAAGGTGGTACGTTGGGCGAGAGAGGGAGAGGCGACAGTAGGCAGCGGGGCCTGGATGTTGTGGACGGACAGATCGCGTTCCGATAATGGCAGAGTGGGAGCTGCAGTAGTGTGCAAGCACAGAGACAGCTGGAGAGCTTTCCGCACCCACCTCGGCACCTGACGAATGGAGGTCTTCTATGCAGAACTATGTGCAATCGGACTCACACTCTGGGAGTCAGTTAAGAAACAGGACACTCTGCAGACACAAGGGAGTGACGAAAGTAGCTGTCGACAGCGACTCGCAAGCAGCCATTCGACGAACGGAGCACCCAGAACCTGGGCCAGGACAGCCCCTAGCCAGGTGAATCAACCAGAGTGCAGGAACTCTACGCGAAGCTGGCATCGAGACAGAAATCCACCGGGTCCCAGGACATACTGGCATCCCCGGAAATGACGAAGCAGATCGCAAAGCGAATCTTGTGAGAGAGGGCGGCAGATCAGGCACAGTACGAGAGCCAGTATACACGTCGGCGGCGAACAGGACCAGATGAATTTCAGAAGCAAAGACGGTGGCGAAGACTCAATGGGAGGCCAACAAATGCAGCAAACATCACGGCTACAGACTAATAGGCAAAGCTGGGAGCAAGAGACCCATTACAATGAATAGTGCGAAACGACTGGCGGCCAGGTTCTACCGACTGAAGTCCGGACATGTTGAAAGCAAAAGAGAAAGGATGAAGAAGCTCAATTGTCTATCGATCCAAAGAGAAGGAAAACTATGGACTTATATATGAAAGAGAGAGAAGGAAAACCCAATGCCGACTGCCAAAGCCGAGCCCTCCTCCTCGCCATGGGGGCAGGCGAGGCCGATGGGGGCAAGCGAGGCTGGTGGGGGCAGGCGAGGCTGGTGGGGGCAGGCGAGGCCAATGGGGGCCGCAAGCCACCGGCCACATGCCCGAGCCTGCCAGCACCGAACACTAGGGAAGCCACCGGGCCAAATCCCTAGTCAACAGGACACGCGCCAGTGGGAACGTACCTATAACGGTTCGGACCCCGAGACGACGACAAATGCTGGTGGTGCGGCGGCGGAGGTAGGACGGTAGCCCAGACGCGGGAGCATCTCTTCCACCACTCCAGCCGATGGAGAGACCAGCAGAAAACGCTCTCTAGGTAGAGTGAATACAGTATGATTAAAACAAACAAAACAAGGCGTAGAGGTAAAACATCATTGCATGAGCGTCAATCGATAAATCCGTTGTCGCCCTAATGACAAACTTGTCATTCATTGTAACTGCTGTCCCGTCCTCGGATCAGAACAATCTGTCCTCCCAGTGCCTCTCCAAGCCTGGGATGCTCTCCTACTGTGATTACAACCCCTAGGGATTTTTACAGATGCTTACAGTATCTGACAGAATGATTTCTCCATGCAGGTCATTAGGCTTAATCATAAGGCCAACGACCTCCGAGGACGCTCAAACCCCCATTACCACAGCCCCAGGAAGACAGTTATGAACTCAGTTTAACATCGGAGAGATACATAAAAGAAACTGATACGGGTTTTCTTGGTCACATAGTTATCACTCGATCATGTGAGTATTACTCGATGGAGTATGCGGACTTTGTGTTGCCAGCAATATACTTTAGTCTCCTGCTTCTCCCCATGAAAAAAGTTTCGCCGTGGGGTCCCGGATTGTACTAAGCGTTTCGTCGAAATTTAATTCACCATAAGGCCCCACATTGACCTCCGCACTGCCTCTGTTGACCACGGGAAATATTAAGTGAAATTTACGGGTGATATCTGACCTGTTCAGCTAAAGTTATTACTGGTGTACGGCGAGCATTTTTATTCGATTTCGTGCAGTCTTTGCGGGCAATCTGATGCCGCAGAGACCTCACGGGAATCGATATTTTTATGCAGCTCAGGCAGAAAACCGCACAATACTGGGATATTAATGCAGTTCTCACTAGTACATGAAGGCCCTGCAATCGTCAAGGGGTAATATGGTGTGATATGAACAATAATGTCATTCAATACACAACGTGAGTTTATTGAAGTTGCTAGATATCGTCTTTCTCGATCATCTCATGGTAGGCACACTCTCAACGCAGGTACTCAAACTTTTCCCTCTATATCGTTCTAGCCTCCGACCCCAGCTCAAGTAAGTTGGGTGTGATGAAGTATATCGCAGAGGGTACTATGTGGTACAATATAGGATGTAACGTACAACTCTTCATAATTTAGTAGTAATCCCATGTGAAGGGGTTTTGGTCTAGGAGCAGGCTACTACTAAAAATAGCTGAATCAATTATGTTTGGCCGGCAATGTCGAGAATCTGAGTCTCCATCGGAAATCGGCAGATCAGGGCAACTCATCCTGTTCTTCAATTTGGTCACCAGCGAACTGGTAGCCTGGGCTGCCTTAATCGCTGGTAGTAGATCATCATATGGTTCAATCATAGTAGATGCCAGAGTTGCAAAGATTCATACAGTGGTTCTTTTGTAGCCTGCTGTGTAATCAGGTCGTCTTGATGGTCCAACGGCAGGGTTCTTCTTTCCCCCCTGTGCTCAATAACAAAGTCGTGCGCAGAAAAGATCTCGGGCCATCTAGCCTATCTCTAGAACACTTTTGACGTTTGGAAATACTTTAGATTCTTATGATCACACTATAGGAAGATCTTGTAATTCGCTCCTTTGAGATAGTGCCGCTATTGCTTCATAGTCTTCATAATAGCTCGGAGAATATAAACGATTGATGCGGCTACTCTTCTGGTGCCTTTTAATTTCTAAATACCCTTTGCGGGGCCGGTGTACTCAGGTCGCTTATCCATTGCAGCTTGATGTCAGTGATCTAAACGATTTGGTAGGGTACTGATTCGAACCGACGGTCCATGGTATGGTTCGGTCCGGGTTCGAGGTAGTCGACCAGGCCATCAGAACTGGTTCGAAGCAACCTGTAACGGTTCGAACTGCTTATCTAAGGCCCACGATCGGCTCACCTTTGGCACCAGACTGGTTTGCAACTCGGACCAGGACTGGTTTAAACTATTGAGACCACTGCTTCAAGTTCCACTGCCCTACTAAAGACGTTAGAGGCTCTATAGGGCAAGACCATGGAAAAGCGAGCTGGTCAACAATGCCAGGCGGTTATACCGGTACTTGTTTTCTTAATTAGGTACTAAACTAAGCCTAAGTTCCGCATACCACAAGTTCAAAGTTAAGGCGAGTATGGGGAATTGGTAAGGGTAAATGTAGGTTCATTCGCCGGTACCTTCGATTTCATGCAATCTGTACAAGTAACCAAGCGTTTACTGATATCCTCACCAGCATCGGGATTTTCTGCAGGTCACACAGATTACCGAGCAGCTGTGGGATAATTATGCAGCCCACCCAGGTACCTGCATTCTGACGGGCATGGCCGTCATGTAAGTTTGCCGGGCTAACAAATTACATAGACCTGACGAGTGCTATATTATGAAAATTCGACGGCATGAAGTCATTTGTTGTGGAAAATAATGACGTGAATACATAAATTAAGTTTATTGATATTCCATGGTCTTCTCTTAGCCCACTTGCAGCATATTTGTGCGAACGAGCTAGGCTCCTTATTTGATCAACATTCAATCTGAGAGACCAAATGTGTTCAAGTATCGTGTTATTTAACTTTATTCGCTTGCACCCCTCTCGAAAACAGTGGGAGGATGGGCTGCCAGCTAAAGAAATCCCAGTCAAACGTCAATAACATTCCCTCTTAATGCCAAAAGTGCCGCAATCTTATCGGGGAGGGAGCTGGCGAATAAACGATTTTCACGGCCCTCGAACGGAAGCAATCGGCAGTGGGTACAGTGTTTTGTAGTATGCACTTCTCTTCGCAATAGTTGATTCACCTGCAGTCTGTGCGGCCCCCGCGTACTAGTTTTTCAACCGTTGTAGCCAATTACATATGTACTTAGGTATGCATGAATGGCAAAGCCGGGGCTCTAATCCTTGCTTCGAGCAAAATTAATACTCGTATGGATCGAAGCTAAATCATTTGTGGCTCGCTTACCGGCTCGGCACGAATCAGGCGGAACGGGAACAACGTCCCTTTTAGGGAAACAGTCACGTCAGAGGTGTAGGATCCGAGACACGGAAGTGATTCTATTGGCTGGCGGTAGTGCCAACATCTCATGCAGAGCTGGGTACACAGCGGCGAGTAATTAGATGCTATGTTGGAGCTGCACCCTATCTAATGTAGAGTACGTGCATGGTATGCGCCTGACACGCATCGAGCGATGAACAGGTGTATGTTTCACCTGAATGTTTTCTGTCTCACATTTCGTACGAATGAGATGGAAAACTAAAGATGGAGAAAATCGGAGGAGCCTCGTGATATCAGCTATGGAATCCCACTGCCAGTATATGTGCGGGAAGTATCGATTTAGGTGCGATGTCTTCCAATTATTCTCGACGTCCCCGGGCTTACATGCTCACTGTGTCAGTGGTATTTATGTGCTTCTCCAAAAAGGTGTTGTCGCTACATCTCCGCAACATAATTATACACTGATCGAAGGCGCAACCTCACACACTTACGCGGCTTTAAGTTGACTACCAACTGGCAGAAAATTAATATGTAATGGTGGGGTGTAATAACGGTGGCTTCTACTTCGCAACACGTCTACTCGTTTGAACACTCAGAACATTTGAGACATTTCCTCCGCATCACACCACCAGAAATAAAATGGTCCAAACACTGTTATTTGCATTTGCCATGATGCAGTTTATCATAATGTAATTAGCTGGCGGTAACACGATAATCGGCAGCCAGACAAGTTCTGGAACATGCATATTGTAACAGTAGTTTCTATTCGTGTTGATCTCCGCAGTAGTCGATCTAGGCAATGCTCCACGACGAAATGTGACGTTGAATAGATCAAAGAGTGCGGCTTTGCTTTTATATTGAGCAGCCAACACCAGCTCAGGGTGCAACTTAAAATTGTTAAAGAGCACGCCGAGTTCTTTCGACTGTTATTCTTTATCAAACAACCTGCTAGGATTAACAGGTATGGATACAAGCCAATATACGAAATCTGCTACTGACATCCGGACGCTGATCTAAGAACAGACTACAATCTCACGTCACGATACCAACCGATGTTTATTATCGTGAGCGCCCTCGCCTATCTCGCTACGGAGTTCGCCCGAGCCGCACCTGTACCCCTCACGCATCCTACTAGTCCATCAGAGCCGTCCTACGTTCCCCACCCCCGCGGCCGCGGTACTACCGACATCCTACTATCCTCCGTTATCACCCTTACATTGTGCGTCTATACAAGCATTCATCTCAATATCACCCCTCGAAAGACACACTTCGGCATTCAGAATGTCTGGATCTACAAATTCTACTGGGTCCTGATTGCCATGTTCGCTCCCGAGTTTGTCTTATATGCTGCATTTATCCAATGGAGGAACGCTTGGGAGCTTCGCAAACAGCTGAACGAATTGGGCGGTGAACCGAATCGGACGTTGCTGAAGGAAGTTAAGTTATGGTTCACCAAGATCGTCAATACCTTCCAAAAACCATCGACCCCTTCGCAGAGTACATCCGAGCCATCCGAAATAACTCAGCGGGAATCGAAGCATCCGGAATTGGTGCAGCAGGAAGTCGTGGGGTCGAATTCGGAAAAGTCCGGCTCGGAGAAGCGGGACCCGGTACGGTCGGATCCGGCGGATCAGCAAGAATCGTTGCCAGAACAACCGAATCTCAAGCAACCACAACAGCAAAGCTCGACTGAACAGGATTCGACAAGATCGGTCTCAACACAAACGGACCCCACTTCGCCCCACACTCCACCGTTGTCGAACCCTACTTCTTCCGACTCGACAAACTCTAATTCGGCCGACGTGCAACCAGACGAAAGATGGCGCAAAATTTCAATGGTTTCTGCCTTTTACATTGTGATGGGGGGGTTCGCCTTCGATGTTCGTGATTTGTCTGACCATAAATACATTGCACTCACGCCACATGGATTCATGGCTTTTGCCAGAGCGGGGCTTATCACACCAGATATCTTGAAGGACGAAGACATTGCGGATCGAAGCAAAGCGAATCAGCTCGGGAAGCTATTGGTCTGTGTTCAGGCGTTGTGGATGGTCGTCAACTGCGTTGCGCGCAAGGCCAGTGGGCGACCAACCACCCTCATAGAGCTGAATGTGATAGTTCACGTTGTGGTAGCTGTCGTTGTCTATGGTCTATGGTGGTACAAGCCCCTGGCTGTGGCGAATCCATCCTTCCTGCCCCGGCAATATGCATCTAATAGTGGACAGCCTTCCACAGTAAATGCGGACTCCCCGAAGGTGCCCGAAGTAGAAGTACTGGCCTTTCTTTTACGATTGAATGGACTGGAACTAAAGATGGAAGAATTGGACCAGAGAACGCGCGAAACGTATCCAGCCGACCTTAACCACACACAATTTAATGTCAAGTTTAAGGCATATATCCCCAATCCAGAGAAATTGGAAATTCAGGGAAGGTCCGATTTACCCACGGAGTTTTGCGCGAAATTAGTCAGGAGACTCAAAATCAAATCCTCCGGTCTAATACTCCTGCCTGGTCAGCAGCTTGTACTGAAAGTGCACCAATATTTATTATTGAACTCTGACGAGGTCGGGAAATGGAGGGCATATTTCATTTCTCTAGACCAACTTCGTTGGTTGGACATGGAATGTGCATACAGGGGAACGCACGAAACCGGAGGTATATCTCAGCTGGAAAGTGCGATAGCTGAGTCCCTACAAGGTCTCACGACGTTTGACCCACCCAATTATTCGGTTCAAGGCTCTTTATACACTGGCGGTATATCTGACGCGAGTTTCGATATGAGGGTGGATATTGGTGTGCTCGACAATATTCCCTTAATGTTCATGACCGGACTCCTCAGTTGTTTCTATGCTGGTGCCCATGCCTCTGCGTGGTCTTCGCATTTTCCGACCTACATCGAAAGATGGATTTGGCGAGGGGCTTGCATATGTATTGCCTCTGTGGTACCTTTCCTCTGTACTTTATTTTTCATTTGTAGCAAAGTGATTGACAGCAGGATCAATTTGTTTTTAAAAAAACTAAATGTGGCGGTGTTTTGCTTTTTAGCCGGAATGACCACCATTTCGTACTTACTTGCACGGCTGTTCATCCCTGTAGAGGCTTTCATTTCAATACGAAGTCTTCCTGTCGGTGCCTTCGAGACAGTACAATGGGTGGAGTATTGGCCCCATGTTTGAGAGCGTAGGATATGAACATTCATCGCTTGTTCTTAGGGTTTTTATATTATATTTTACAGTTTTGAGTTTGTGGCTTTGATCGGTGTCGTTTATGATTGTCGAATAGGTTTGCGTTTGCTGAGGTGATGGTGATGGTGTTATAGTTCATGCTGTACCGTTTTCTTGTCTTGGTCAGGTTTGATATCTCACGAACATAATGCCGTCCTATTTTGTCGACAGAAATGCAGGGCTTTTGCCTAAGATCATCGACGGGTATCATGTAATTACCTAGCTATTACGTAGGTTGCAATTTTCAGTATAGTTCTCTTAAAAAATCGTGTCTTTTAGTTTCTCATATTCTCTTCTCTTTTTAGAACTTAGACAATCGACGAGTTTTCCACGCCCACCGCTGTGTACACGTGTCCAGTGTTCCCAAGCTGTCAGTCCGTTCCGATGTGGCCTTCGACCCGGCCGGCCTACGCCAAGGGCGGCTTTGGAAACCTTCATCTGACCGGTCTACAGATTTGTGAATCATCATCTGGTCGGACTATAGATACTTACAGATGACACGTGATACAATAAGAAATTCGTTTAATTGCATCTAACGCTACAAACACGGAGAGAAGTAAAGCCCTTCTCCTGCTCTGCATCAACCTATTCAGTGTTCCGAAGCAGTCAGTCCGGTCAGATCTGAGCATGGTCTGTGATGGTCTGTGCCAAGGCCGGCCACGAAATTTTGGACCCCGGCCGGCCGCCAATCTGGCAGATTTGATTTGACCGGACTGCAGATATCTGGCGGCTGATGGTGCTACTTGATAATACAAAACATTGTGGTGCAAAATCTTTAAAAGATAAAAGTAACTCGGTACAAATATTGTTAACCATCAATGTCCTCCACCACTATTTCTCTAACCCAAACACAGCCACTTCTTATGCTCAAATAGGCGCTTGCTGCTTCTCCAAGGCCTTGAGTAGTGCAGCCACCTCACGGACCTCATCAACTTGAGCCAGGCCTGCACGCTCCCATGATTTCAAACACTCCACCGCTGCGATAACAGTATCTGCTAAATCTAAAGATTTATGCAGGCTTCTGCAGGACACATAATAACACACTCAAACCTGTAGATATCTGCAGGTCGGTGGCGGCCGTAATTTGGGTGGCCTGTATCTGACCGGTCTACAGATCTGCAGTCCGCCCGGCGGCCGGCCTAACCGCTTCGGAACACTGTGCGTCCAAGCGGTCGCACAATATGGGAGCGAGCTCTGGTGGGATCCCAGGGAAGTAGGCAGGCGAGACGACCTCGAACTCCTCCTCAATCGACAAACCAGATCCATGCTGGGCGCACTACCCACGACCCCGCGGGGTGCACTAATGAGAGAGTCAGGGCTTACACCGCCGCTGGTAAGCTTAGACTACAGACAACAGCGATTCGCAGCGAGACTAGAAAATGCATGGAGTAGCAAGCTAAAGGAGCTACACCAAAATCCCTCTTCCGGTGCACCGATATGCAGAGTAGTCAGTAAAGAGCATGAGCATGGCCGGACGACCGAAGGCATGAACTGGCCGGCCCCGGGCCAAGAACCAGTAGTCAGGACCACCATACTGGACACCACTGCAGCCAAAAGCGCCGCGCAGCGCTGGGCAAGAGAGAAAGAAGCCAAAATCAGAGCAGGGGTCTGGATGTGGGGGAAAGATGGATCGTGTTCAGATGATAGCCAAGTGGGAGCCACAGCAGTGTGTCAACACAGAAATGAATGGTGGTCTCGCTACAGCATTCTGGGCACTGGGCGTATGGAGGTCTTCGACGCCGAACTGTGGGCGATCTGACTCACACTTGTCTTGGCGATCAAGACGAGAGAACCATTGCAGAGGCATGGAGTGAAGATGGTGGCAGTCTTCAGCGACTCCCAGGGTGCAATTCGACGGACGGCACACCTGGAGCCGGGCCCAGGGCAGCAACTGGTGAGGCGGATCAACAGAAGGGCGAGGAGTCTCCTTGCCCACAGCATTGCAACCGAGATCCACTGGGTCACGCGATACTCGGGCATCCCCGGAAATGAAGATGCAGACCATTAGGCGAAATTGGCCCGAGACGCAACTGGAAGCACAGTGATCAATGATTCCAGTAGTCCGGGTGTGGACTAGTCCGGACTGGTCCAGTCCAGTCTAGTCCGGGTCCAGTCCGAGTAATTTATGGACTGCGATCGGACTGGTCCAAAATTCTGGCTGACTGGTACAGGCTTGGTCCGGACCAGTCAACTTGGGGCAAATCAGCGAAAGTCTCTGGGAGTCAGTAATACACTGAACCACCGAATAGAGTCATAAGCAGAGACTCATACACGCAGACTCATACACGCTGTGGTGAAACAGCTGAGCTAGAAGGAAGAGATCCCATCATCAACACTCTGCCTCACCTCTCACGACAACCACAGGGAATTCGTGAGAAAGAGCAGTTGTGGCTCGAGGCGCGGTGGATGAGGGTGAGAAGATATGACAGGGTACCTGGCCATGAGGAACCACACAAATTGTGTGGATCTATGAAAACTCTGCAAGAGTGCGTGGGAACCAGGAGCTGGGAAAGATAGAGTGTGTATTTCGTTGTATGATAAGATGAGATGATGTCCATCTACCCCTGGGTTTCAAAATATATACTCCCTGTCACTCGGTCCATCTCCATTATCTATGTATCTCCGTACGCCCCCCTATCTCTCAGTTCATCTCCGATATCCCTGTATCTCCGTATTCCCCCCTCCCACTCCGTCCATTTCCATTATAGCTGTATCTCCGTACACACCCACGCCGGCTTCCCCCTGCCAAACTGAGTGGCAGTGGTAGTGGTGAGAAACGGATTTTCCTGCCACAATGCAGACTCATGCACTCAGACTCAGACACACAGACTCATACACACAGACTCATACTTGTTGGCTCAATCGCTACTTGCCACTTGCAGCTTGCCAGCTGCCAATTGTGAGTCGGAGGCCTCAAATGAGGTCGCCGATACACTGGAAGTCACCGAATTGACTCACAACCCCCAGACTCATACTCAGAGACACATACATCAGTTTTTGCTTCGCCACTTCTATTTTCAGTTGTGGCCTTCCATTTGTTGTACGGTGTCCGGTGTCCTGAATCTCTCTATTGACCTAAACTCACTGACTCTCGCTAAGTCTAATTGACACGTACACAAGAACTAATGTGCATGCGGCTCCGCCGCGCACAACCCTAAACCAACCCACGTGATGACCGCACTCAAATCCGTCCCCACACTCCTCCAGGGCGGTATCACGACCGTAAGTGCTAAACTCTAAAGAAAACGAAGATAGAGCTTTGCCTGAAGCTCCTCCCAAACGACACCAATCCCAGAATTCCTCCCAAACAATCAACCGTGCCTGGAGCTCTTCCAAAGCTCCTCCGAAGCAATCATCCTCTCGCTCGATATCTCTTTCCTGCAAACTTCACATCCAGCCGGAATAACCCTCCAATCTGGCGTGCCACGCCCACAAGATTTCCTCGACCTCGACCTCGACCTCGACCTCGACCTTGACCTCGAGCACTGTCCTCTGCCGGCGATTTGTCGTATATCTTGATTCCGTAGCCATTGACTGGGACAATCCGCAATCCCCGATCCATAAGCCGCGATTAAGCTTAGATGCACTATACAAAAAAAACGTCTTGGCGAAACAGAAACAGCGCGATAAGTCGACAACAACGATAGCAATTAAAAAACGGACGGCGGCAATCGATTCTGGACATCGAATTGACCCCGGAGCAAGTGTCCCAGCACCGGCAAGACAGCCGGAGGAAGGCGCTCACGAGGATCCACGCAACGGGGTGGTTTTCACGAGAAGTCTTGGCAAAAACACGACTGACCTGACGCGGCGAAAAACGAGCAAGCGACGACGAGGACTACCCTGGAAGAGGCGTGCTTCACAGAAGTAATGATCGAAGTCAGAGGGAGCGAGAGCAGCGGCCAGGACATGAGAGCAGCGGCGGACGGGAGTAGCGACGCGCCTATGGATATGGCGATGGAGATGGCGATGGCGGTGACACCCATCGCCGCTGAGACTGCAGGAGCAGACACAGTTGAGCCGATGGAGAGAAATGAGAACGGAAAGCGGACAAGGAGAAGTGCAGTCCCGGCGGCCGCCTGGGCCCTCGGGGACTGGAGGAGCCGCATGATGAGCGCGGCTCAACAGCAAGCCCGCGAACTAGCACAGCTACACCGAACCGTCTCAAACATGGCAAACATGCCGGAGACGCACACTGCGCTGCCGGAGGCGCAGTAGCGAGGGAAGTAATCATGGTTGGAGGAAAAAGAGAAAATGCAAGACGCATACCACCAGGATGACCTACTGTGGGGCAAGGGCATCACAGACATGGTTGCAAGAGTGGTGGCTGCTACAGGAAGGGACCAGAAAGAGGAGAGGAAAGCGGACACCGAGGGTGTTGGCCTGGAGGCCTCAATACACGCAGACCTGACCCAGACAGGCGGACCAGAGGAGCCGGACGAGCGCCAACAGCTGCAGGCTGCAACCCAGCTCAAATCAGTGCCAATACCAAAACCAATACCGGACCCAACCTCAATGCCAAAATGAGCACCAGAACCGAGACCAGCGCCGACACCGATGCCGAGAACCACATCGGTGCCGAAAGAGGCGACGTCAGCAGCACCGACACCGACCAGATGATGGGAGACGGTCCCACCACACAACCAAAAGACGCCGGCCAGCCCAGCCCTGGCCCCAACGACAGGCTCGAGCATGGCAGACAGACGGCCACTCCTAAGGAGAGACGAGAGTGTGCCACTCACCAATAAGATGGACTAGAAAATTGCGTCAGCGATTAACACAGCGCTCTTCCACCAGCAGGCGCCGGCACACATTAGAATAATGAATGCAAGGAGGAATGCGAAGGGTGCAATCACGGCAATCACGCACCAGAATGCGACAGCGGAGACGGGTATGCGGTACAGCGACGTCATCATCATGGCAGCGGGGACTGTAGACAGAGAAGTCTAGGATGTCGAAGAAAACGAGACCTGGGAAAGGCTAAAGATCCATGCAGTTCCCCTCGTGCGGTACATGGGAAAAGGCAGAGAAGGCCTTCAGATAATGCGAGAGGAATTTGAAGCGGAGAATGAGGGCATAGCGATCACCGCCCAGGTACAATGGCTGGCCAACCCCCGCACCATCAGAGAGAGGAGGCAGACGGGAGAAATCGCCGCGTCATCAGTAGTCTTCGTCGTAAAGGGAAACAAGGTGGCACGGAGCTGAATCAAGAAAGGCATCAAGGCGGCGTGAGTATGGTACTGAGTCGAGGCCTTCACGAATGCAGACCCTGACAGTAGTTGTGAGCTCTGCTGTGGATGGAGCCACATAGAGAACAAGTGCGGCAACAAGCCCAAGTGTGGGTACTGCTCAGGCAATCACCGGACAAGCGACCACAAGTGCAATGTAGTGTGGTGTACAGTGAAGCAGGGATCACTCTGCGGCCACACGCTGGAGAAGTGCCCCAATTGCAGAGGAAATCATATTGCGTTCAGTAGCAGGTGCGCGAAGAAGAGCGAAGCATTCAGTATGGTGCGCCAGAGGAGAAAGACAGGAACAGCAGAACGGGCTCCCAAGAACGAAGCTACGCACACAGATATCTGGACGAATAGAGTGGTGCTTGGTCACAGACCCAGGGGAGGAGGGGCATCAGATGGGGGAAGGGAGGAGAAGGCTGATGCGGAGGAAGAGGAGGCAACGGGGGAGGGGAGAGACGTCATGATGACCTAGGCCGAGATCGCAACTACGACCGCGACTGAGACTGAAGCGGGAGCCCTTCCTACCAATGATTAGAGTGATCCAGCAGAATTGCGCAAGGTCGTACGAGTGGAACATTGCGGCGCTGGAGACTGGAGTGGAACGCATCGCGGACGTAGTGTGCTTGCAAGAGCCACCGAGAGAAGAAGGGGGTATTGGAATCAGCCATTCGACATACGAAATAAAAAAAAGAAAACGAGTTTGGACAGCGATACTGAAAGGGAGCGGCCTGGTTGTTGATGAGCAGACTGAATTGAGCATAGGTGACAATGACGATGTCATTGCTACGGACGTCAAGAGGAGAGGGGAGAATATAACGAGGATCATCAACATTTACAATCAAAAAGACACGCAATCTGGAGAGAGACCAGTGCAGAAGTTGAACTGGCAGCGAGTCATTCGGCAGGGTAGCACTGGCCTTGCTGGAGACTTCAACACCCAGAGCACATGATGGGACCCAAGATGCCAAGTGCAGCCGAATGCTACGTTCTGGGAGGATGTGATTGACAAAAATGCACTCCAGATTAGATATGATGGGTGAGCCACCCACCACTGGACAAGAGAAGGTCATGACGGCAAGTTGGTCATCGACCTGACGCTGGCAAATCGACCAATTAGAAAGTGGTCTATACTGGCCGACCAACACGCTACGGGATCCGACCACGACATTATACAATGGGAGGTGCAAGCAGACCAACAGTAGGAGGCGGACCACAGAATGGGAGTAGGGTGGAATTTAGCTGCATTGACGGAGGAGGAAGCACAGGCGGCGGAAAAGCTATGGATGGAGCTCGCAAAATCGAGATCTCAACCGGATGCAGAGTGCACGGCAGACGAGGTAAAGCAACAGGCCGCATGGTGGCATGATGCAATGGGCAGCATTCTCGATGCCACGGCAAAGAAAATCAGGATCTGCGCCAGATCAAAGAGGTGGTGGAACACCAACATCAAGAAAAGAAGGCAGGCGGTCGGAAGAGAGAAAAGCAGGAGACAGAACTCGGACGAGGCCGCCAGGGCGAAGGCTGAACTCCAGAAGGTGTTCCGACAATCAGAAATACAAATGTTCAGCGAGTACTTTCAGAACCTGAGGGGGGCCGAGGTATGGATAGCAGCACGATACGCAAACCCTCGGGCGTGCATGACCATGGAAGCATTCACAGACAGACAAGGAAAGCAAGCAAACACATCACTAGAGAAGGAGCAGATGCTCAGGCACGGGCTGTTTGCTCCGAATCACCATGACCAGTACTACGAGCTACGACCTGCAGACAGCCCACACACGCGCGTCACAGATCAAATAGTTGAATGAGCCCTGTTTTCTCAATCTGTCAAAAAAGCACCGGGGCCGGACAAGCTGTCGTTCAGCGCCATACGGCTGCATTGGAAGTGGGACAAAGAGAGGATTGTGAGGCTGACGAAGGCCGCCATTCGCACGGGGAGACATCCAGCGGTATGGAAGCGGGCTAGCAGAGTGGTGATTCGCAAACCTGGCAAAGACGACTACACGCAGCTGAAGGCATATCGCTCCATATTGCTGTTGAGCAGCATCGGAAAAGTGGTCGAAAACATAGTTGCTGAGCTGCTGTCAGAGGAAGCCGAGGAAAGAGGACACCGGAGCGATGGACAATTCGGAAGCAGAAAAGGACGGTCAGGAATCGATGCAGCAGCCTTCATGGTCAACAGAGCCCACACAGCCTGGAAGAACGGACACATAACAGGAGTGCTTCTCATAGATATTAAAGCAGCCTTCCCAAGTGTGGCGAAAGGAAGACTAGTCAATTTAATCGAGGCCAGGCAAATGGACGGAGACCTCATAAGATGGACGGAGAGCATTCTCTCGGACCGAACAGTGGAGATGGTAATCCAGGGCAATGCCATGACAAGACACCCAGTGGAAGGGGGGGTCCCACAGGGCTCACCTGTGTCAACTATCCTCTTCGCAATCTACACCTCAGGACTGATCAAACGGGTCGAAGAGTACGTATCATAAGCTGAAGCGCTATCCTTTGTTGACGACCTCGGCTGGGTGGAGACTGGCAGCGATGACAACCAGGTCGTCAGGATAGTTGAGAGATGCGCAGCAAAGAGCATCGAGTGGGCGAGTAGACCAGGGCTACAGTTCGACACCGCAAAGACGGAGGCAGCGCTGTTCACACGCAGACAGGGCCACCGGAAACACCTCCGGCCGAAACTGACAGCACAGATACGAGTCGGGAACGGGACCATATGGTTTGACACCCAGGCCACACGCTGGCTAGGCGTCTGGATGGACGCACACCAAACATTAAAGGAGCAGCGCAACTGATGGACGAAGAAGGCCAGGGAAGCAGAAGCTAGACTCTGAACAGTTACCAAGACATACAGCATTGTTCCGCAGAGTGTAAGGGCCATTGAAGTGGCGTGCGTCCAAGCGGTCGCACCATATGGGAGCCAGCTCAGGTGGGACCCCAGAGAAGTAGGCAGGCGCGACGACCTCCAACTCCTCCTAAATCGACAAGCCAGGTCCAGCCTGGGCATGCTGCCGACGACCCTGCAGAGCGCACTAATCAGAGAGTCAGTGCTCACACCGGTGCCGGTGACCTTGGACTCGAGGCAACAGCGATTCACAGCAAGAATAGCAATCGCGTGCAGTAGCAAGCTGAAAGAGCTACACCACAACCCTTCCTCCGGTGCACCGATATGCAACGTAATCAGGGAGGAGCATGAGCATGGCCGGACAACTGAAGGCACAGATTGGCCGCCCCCGGGCAAAGAATCAGTGGTCAGGAGTACCATACTGGACGACACCACCGCAGCCAAGAGCGCCGCGCAACGCTAGGCAAGAGAGAAAGAGGCCAAAGTTGGAGCAGGGGTCTTGTTCTGGTGGACAGATGGATCACGCTCAGAAGATGCCCGATTGGGAGCCGCAGCAGTGTGCAAACACGGAAATTAATGTAGGTCTCGCTGCAGCTGTCTGGTCACTGAACTTATGGAGGTCTTCGACGCTGAACTGTGGGCGGTCGGACTCGCTCTTGACGTGGGGATCTGGAAGAGAGAGAAATTGCAGGAGCATGGAGTGAACATGGTGGCGGTTTTCAGCGACTCACAGGCTGCAATCCGACTAGCGGCACACCTGGAGCCAGGCCCAGGGGAGCGACTGGCGTGGCGGATCAACAGAAGAGCGCGGAATCTCCTCACCCACGGCATCGCAACCAAGATCCACTGGGTCCCGCGACACTCCAGCATCCCCGGAAATCAAGAGGCAGACCATCAGGCGAACTTAGCCCGAGGTACGAGCGGAAGCACAGTGATAGAGCGGCCATACACCTCGGCCTCGAATAGGGCTAGATGAATCTCCCAATGAAGATCAGAAGCCAAGGCGAAGTGAGAGGCCGACAGGTGCAGCAAGCACTTCAGCTACAGACTAAAGGGCAAGGCAGCGACCAAGAGACCTATTCCAATGACAAGGGTAAAGTCGCTGGCTGCTATGTTCTACCAACTGAAGTCCGGGCACCCGCCAACTGGAGTTTACCTGAAACGATTTGGCCACAGAGATGACGACAAGTGCTGGTGGTGTGGAGGAACAGTGTCCCAGACGCGGGAGCACCTCTTCCACCACTGCAGCCGGTGGAAGGATCACCAGAAAGAACTGTGGAAGGCGGTGGGGATGGCGACGGGCTGGAAAGCGGGCAGATGCCGACATGTGCAGACCTCTGAGCTGTTTTCCATAGAACAGTGCGACGAATCGGTAATGGACTTCCTTGCGGCCACTGAAGTCGGGAAGTTTCGACGCAGAGTGAAGTGGCGGTAGGGAGCGGGCTCACGGCTCGGGAGCGGCGGGGGTGCTAACGGGGGTAGACCTTTCGTTCTTTCTTTCTTTCTTTCCTTTTGTCTTTATCTCATTTTACCTTACATTTGTGAACGGGGAAGAAGGGTAGCGGGGGGGGAGCTCCGCCATCTAGCCGGCTCGCCCTGAGGCGGAGGGGGTTATCATGGTCCTGTCATACTCTAATTAGAGTGAATACAGTATGATTAAAACAAAACAAAAAATACAAATCATTAGCCGCGATTGTGACAGCGAGTTGTGTGCTCCTTCGACGTACAAGACGTTTCTCACAACCACTTCATTCCTACGGCCTCCAGGCAACCGAAGCCTCAACCGTACATCTCCATGGCCGATGGCTTTACCTGCTACTCTTCCAGCAAAATCGCGGATCTCCCGCTCTTCTCTCTTGGTATACTCAGTGTACCGTTCGAACTTTCGCCGATCTCCGCAAACGTGAGAAGTGGTGGCACAATCCAAGTACCAGCTCTCCTTCGATGGGGCTTCTCTGCCAGTAGTGGTCATCCAGTAGTCCTCAATAGATGTCGTTGTCGTCTCTGCGGCTGCGGCTGTCTCTGTCGCTGCTGAGCTCTCCACCGGTGCGGTGCTTGGACAATTCCGTGCAATGTGCCCCACCTTATGGCATCTGTAGGATTCCTGAGCAGCCCTCCAATTCCTCCGGCGATGCTTCTCACTCTCTGAACTACTACCATCGCTCTCACTGCCACTATGACGGGACTTCCGAGACTGCTTCCGTCTATCGCTCTTCGTCTGCAGCTTTGAGAACATGGCTGCCACCTCCGAATCATCTTCCTTCTGTAATCGCGCTTCATGGGCTCTCATCTTCGTGACAATCTCCTCCGGTTTGTCGGCCAGGGTGTCGATCTTGTCGTACATCAACTGGGTGAAAAACCTCCAATCATCATCCTTAGGTATACCCTGCATCAGATAGTAGCTGTGCTCGTTCTTTGGCATCGTACCGCTACCAGTCGAACTGTCGGCGCAGAGGTTGAAGTCATTCACATACCCCTGGATCTTCGATGCGTACTCCTGCACATTCTCGCAATTGCTCAACTTCACCGCTGACATCTCATCGCGCAAAGCCCACACATTGAGCTTCACCTTTGACTTGTAGTCCTCCTTCAGCTGATCCCACAGCGCCTTTGCGTCTTTCTGAACGCCATACTGCTGCTGCAATGACCGCTCCATCGCGAGGAGAATGGTCGACCGTGCGATTCCATGCTGCTTCTTCCATGCTTTAAACTCTGTCCCGTCCTTTGCATTCGGTGCTTCCTCTGTACCGTCGACAATGCCGAGAACCTGCTTCTGCTCCCAGAGTATTTCGATTTCCAAACTCCAGCTCTTGTAGTCCGTACCATCAAACTTCTTAATCGAGATCGCTGTCGATTCGGCCATCTTGTCGTCCGTACACGTGTCGAGTCTGTTGTTGTTGTTGTTTAATCATACTGTATTGACTCTAATTAGAGTATGACAGGACCCTGATATCCCCTCCGCCTCCGGGCGAGCCGGCTAGATGGCGGAGCTCCCCCCCCGCTACCCTTCGTCCCCGCT